>Ga0111539_10000083_pt1 | contig 96473 bp, 74 predicted proteins | sample RhiMethybrSRZTD1_FD_79667 | JGI IMG/M metagenome (GOLD analysis project Ga0111539, IMG submission 79667) | Populus rhizosphere microbial communities from Tennessee, USA - Rhizosphere MetaG P. TD hybrid SRZTD1 (version 2) (version 2) | ecosystem: Host-associated > Plants > Roots > Rhizosphere >...
CCCCCTACACGCTCGCTCGCGGGGGCCCCGCGATCCCCGCGCCGGTCGCGTGGCTCACTCGCTCTCGCTCGTTCGCTTCGCTCTCTTGATCTGGGGGCTTCGCCCCCAGACCCCCTACACGCTCGCTCGCGGGGGCCCCACGATCCCCGCTCCGGTCGCGTGGCTCACTCGCTTCGCTCGTTCGCTCGCGCCGCTCTGCTTCATCTGGCCGCCATTGCAGCTCGGGCGTGCGCCGTGGTACACACCGCAGCGTTGCGCTCATTTTGAGGAGACACCCGTGAGGCGTCCGGCATTCTGGGTTGTATTCGCACTCTTCTCGCTGGGATCCGCGGTCCTCGCGGTCCGCTACTTCCCACAGGCGTTCTCCATCGTGGCGCTCGACATCACGATGGACCGTGAACAGGCGCTCGCCCGCGCGCGCGAGTTGATGGCGCGGGATTCGCTGGGACCAGCCGGCTACCGGCAGGCGGCGTCATTCAGCCTCGACAACGAGGCACAGACGTTCATCGAGCTCGAGGGGGGCGGCAAGGACGCGTTCACCGCGATGCTGAAGAACGGTCTCTACTCTGCCTACACCTGGCAAGTTCGGCAGTTCCGGGAAGGCGAGACCCGCGAAACCACCATCCGCTTCACACCCGAAGGGAAGACTTACGGGTTCGTTGAGAAGCTGCCGGAAGACGCGCCGGGTGCCGCGCTCGAACCCGGACCCGCGCGATCGATCGCCGAACGCGGTGCACCACAGTGGAACGTTGACCTGTCGCAGTTCACCCTGGTCGAACAGGGGCAGCACCGCCAGGTCAGCGGCCGCGTCGATCACACGATCACCTTCGAACGATCCGGGGCGGCCGCCGGCGAGGGGCGTTACCGGCTGCGGCTGGTGGTGACGGGAGATCGGCTCACCGAGGTGACGCACTTCGTACGCATCCCGGAAGCGTTCACCCGGCGCTACGCGAGCATGCGCTCGGTCAACGAAGCGATCGGGACCGGCTCGGCGGTGGGGCTGATGCTGCTGTATGTGATCGGTGGCATCGGCGTCGGGCTGTTCTTCATGATGCGCCAGCGGTGGCTCCAGTGGCGGCATGCCGCGCTCTGGGGTATGGCGGTGGGGCTCTTCCAGGCCCTGAACCTGGTCAACGAGTTCCCGCTGGCCTGGATGACCTACGACACCGCGATCCCGAGATCGACGTTCCTCGCGGAGCAGGTGGCGCTCGTGGTCGCCAGCTTCCTCGGCTACTCGGCTTTCTTCGGCGTCTCGTTCATCGCGGCGGAGACTCTGACGCGCCGCGCCTTCGGTCATCACCCGCAGCTCTGGCGCGCCTGGTCGCGCCGTCCGCCCGCGGACAATCCAGCAGCCGTTCCGGGCGCGTCGGTCCAGGTGCTCGGCCTCACCGCAGCCGGGTTCCTGCTGGTCTCGGTCTTCCTCGCCTACGACGTGATGCTGTACTTCATTGCCACGAAGTACTTCGGCTGGTGGTCGCCTGCAGAGGCGCTGCTCCACCCCGACGTGCTGGCGACTCACGCGCCCTGGCTCTCGGCGATCGCCAATTCATTCCAGGCCGGCTTCTGGGAAGAGGCGCTCTTCCGCGCCGTTCCGCTCGCGGGTGCTGCGCTCATCGGGGACCGCTTCGGGCAGCGGCGCCTGTTCCTGGTGATCGGTTTCGTGGTTCAGGCCGCCATCTTCGGCGCCGGCCATGCTCCCTACCCTGCGCAACCGGCGTATGCCCGGCCGGTCGAGCTGATCATCCCGTCAATCGGGTTCGGCCTGCTTTACATCGCCTACGGCCTGCTGCCAGGAATCATCCTGCACTATGCGTTCGACGCGGTCCTGTTCTCCATCCCGATCCTTCTGGCCGACGCTCCCGGGATCTGGGTCCAGAAATTCTTCGTCGCCGCCTTCATTCTGGTGCCGCTCTGGGTGGTTCTGTTGAGACGCGTGCAGGCTGGCCGGTGGACCCAGCTGTCGCCGGCCGATCGAAACGCTGCCTGGACGCCGCCGAGCGTCGAGGCGATCGAGGAGCCCGCCGTCCGGCAGCCGCAGGTCGCGATGAGCCCGCGGGCGAAAACCGCGTGGCTCGTGCTCGGCGGACTCGGGTTGATCGAGGCGATCGCGATAATCGTGACGACGACACCGCAGATGTTGAACGCGACGCGCGCCCAGGCGGAGGCGGTCACGCGGCAGGCCCTGGCTGAACGAGGCGTCGAGCTCGGCCCGAAGTGGCGGGTGATGCCGGTGCCGCTCGATGGCAGCGGCAGCACGCACGAGTTCGTCTCCGAAACCGCCGGCGAAGCCAGGCGCCAGGAACTGATCGGCAAGTATCTGCCGGCACCCGGATGGTCGGTGCGCACCGCGACGTTCCAGGGAGACGTTGCCGATCGTGCCGAAGAATGGGGCGCGATTGTGTCCGCGTCGGGCGACCTGCGCCGGTTGCAGCACAAGGTGCCCGAGGGTCGGCCAGGCGCATCACTCAGCGAGGCCGAGGCGCGAGCGATCGCTGTGCGCGCGCTGGTGGAACGCCGCCAACTCGACCCGGGGCGCGGACAGGCCCGGGAAGTGTCCGCCACCTCGTCCAGGCTCAAGGCGCGCACCGACTGGACCTTCACGTTCACGGACGCCACCATCGCTCCGCTCCCGCAGGGGGAGCCCCGCATCGTAGTGGAGATTGCCGGCGACGAGGTCACTGCGGCACGTCCGTTCATGTTCGTGCCGGAAACATGGGAACGGCAGCAGCGTGCGGCGGGGACCCGCGATCTGATCATCCGGATCGTGGACATTTTCGTCTTCGCCGGGCTGCTGGTCGGAGCCGCGATCCTCGCGATCATGGCGTGGAGCCGACGGCAATACACGCCGCGTCTCTTTGTCCTTGCCGCGGCGCTCATGCTGCTCGTCGCAGCGGCGCGAAGCCTGAACAACTATCCCATCGCGCTCGCCCAGCTCGTCACCGAGGCGCCCTTGCAGCTCCAGGTCCTCGGCCTCATCGGCTTCGGGCTGATTGGGTTGACGATCAGCGCGGTGCTCGTCGGTCTGGTACTCGGCGCGGCCCCCCAACGATTGTCGTCATCAGGTGCGCTCCCGGATACCGATGCGTTGCGCCTCGGTATCGCGGTCGGCATCTTCGGCGCCGCGGTCTCCGCTGGCGCGGGGGCGCTCCGGTCGCCGGCCTGGGCACAGGCACCGGACGTCAGCGCCGCGGGCGCGGTGATTCCGCTCCTGCAGAGTGCGCTCGCGCCGATGACGCAAGTCCTGATGGCCTCCGCGATACTCCTGCCGACGATGATGACCGTCGATCAGTGGACGTCGGGATGGACCCGGCGGCGTGTCGCGGGCGGAGCGATGCTGGCAATCCTCGGCTTCGCCGCTGCGGGCGTTCCGGAGGGCGTTCACTTCGGCGGCTGGGCTGTTGCCGTGCTGGCGCTGGCTGTCGGACTCGTCACCGCCTACGCAACCGTCCTGCGCTTCGATCTGACGATGGTGCCGATCGCCCTGGGAACGATGATCGCGATCGGTGCCCTCTTCCGCGCCGCGGAGCGTCCGTATCCGGGAGCGGTATTCGGCATCGCCATCGGCGCCGCGCTCGCGTTTCTGCTCGGATGGTGGTGGTTCAAGGCGCTGCGCCGCGCCAGGGCGAACATCGGAGAACCGGTCTCGGCCGTCAGTTATCAGGTGTCGTAACCGGGGTCCGGGGTCCGGGGTCCGGAGCTCTCGGGCAAATACCATCGGATCCCGCATCCCGGATCCCGGACCCCGGTGAGGAGCTTGTCAGAATGAAAGTCATTCAGGTTCGTGAGCCAGGCGGCCCGGAAAAGATGGAACTGGCCGACGCGCCGCTGGCGGTGCCGGGGCCGGGGCAGGCGCTGGTTCGGATCGCCGCGAGCGGTGTGAACTTCATCGATGTCTACTTCCGCACCGGCCTCTACAAGGCCGAGCTTCCGATTACGCTTGGCAGCGAAGCCGCCGGCATCATCGAGTCGGTCGGCCCGAACGTGACGCAGGTATCCGCGGGCGATCGCGTTGCGTACGCGATGGTCCGCGGTTCGTACGCGGAGTACGCGGCTGTTCCCGAATCTTCGCTGGTGAAAATCCCCGACACGATCGATTTCGAGTCCGCTGCGGCGGCCATGCTGCAAGGGATGACCGCCCACTACCTGACCCATTCCACCTTCCCGCTCACCAGCGGGCAGACCTGCCTGGTGCATGCGGCGGCCGGCGGCACCGGACGGCTGATCGCGCAGATGGCGAAGATGCGCGGCGCCCGTGTCATCGGGACCGTGTCGACCGAAGAAAAAGCCGCGGTGGCGGGCACGAGTGGCGTCGACCACACGATCGTCTACACTTCAACGGATTTCGAGGCTGAGGTGAAGCGCATCACCGCTGGCGGCGGCGTCGACGTCGTGTACGACTCGGTCGGCAGGACCACGTTCGAGAAGAGCCTGGCCTGCCTGCGGCCACGCGGGATGATGGTGCTGTTTGGACAATCCAGCGGGCCCGTGCCCCCGCTCGACCCGCAGATTCTCAACACGCGAGGGTCGATCTTCCTGACCCGGCCAAGCCTTGCCCACCACCTCCTGTCGCGCGAGGAGCTGCTGTGGCGCGCGGGCGACGTATTCGGCGCGATCGGACGCGGGGAGCTCGTACTGAGGATCGATCGCGTGTTTCCACTGGCAGACGCTGCCGACGCACATCGAGCATTGGAGTCGCGCGCAACCACCGGCAAGCTCATCCTCAAGACGAGTGAGCTTGCATCAAACTCGCGGGAGTAGTGACACTACGATCATGACGACATTCAGGACAGCGCTGCTCATCGGCTTCGTTGCGGCCACCACAAGCACGTTCGCGCAGACACCGCCTGCACAAACTCCGCCTCCGCAGACGCCGCCGCCCCAGGGCCAGACGCCGGCTCCGCCGCGCCCCGCCCCACGCGCAGCCACCACTACACCGTCAACGTCGACGCTGGCGGTTCACGCCACGGACAAGAGCGGCAATGGCATTCAGGGGGTCGCAGTTGCGATCTCGGGCCCGGTCGAGCGCTCAGGACTGACCGGCGGCGATGGTTCGATTTCCTTCCGATCGATGCGTGCCGGCACCTACCGGCTCCGGTTCGAACACGAGAAGTACGTCACGCTCGAGCGTGAGGTCGTGCTGCGCGGCGCATCCGAGGTGGCGGTAGCGCTGAATCCGGCACCCGTGCAACCGGTGGTGGCGCCGCCTCCGCCGCCGCAAGCTGCCACCCCGGCTCCCGAGCAGCGCAAGCTGCGGCCGGTCGAGCCGAGGGCCCTTTCGATCCCCGACTTCGTCGACAAGAACTTCATCCGCTCCTCGGAGCCGCAAAAGTCGTCGCTGATCGCGTGCACGGACGGCGGCGGCGCCCGGATCCTGCAGGTGAAGGAACCGTTGACCAACCAGCAGAACGACACGGCCGATCAGCTGCTTTACGTCGTGGCCGGCGCCGGAACAGTGCGCGTGCGGGACCAGGCCTACCAGGCCGAACCGGGATGGTTCGTGTTGATCCCGAGAGGCGTGCAGCACGGCATCAGGCGCGAAGGGCGTAACCCGATGATCGCGCTGACCGTCGCGTTGGGGGCGCCGTGTACCGAGACAGGGCAGGTGATGCGGTGAGCCCGGCCGTCACCGATTCAGTTGGCGAAACAGACGACGGGAAGCAAGCCGCTGCTGTAACGGGTCCGGCGCGTAGTGCTTCCCCAGCTTCCAGAGAAAATCCATCTCCGAGTGCACAGAGCGCAGGGCGAGCGTGGCTTCGAACGCCAGCAGAATGGTGCCGATGAAGAGCAGCGCGGCGCCGATCATGCCGAACACCACGGGGATCCACTGGTACGCCCTGCCTGATTTGCCGGTCAGCCCCACGAACCCCAGCGTCACGGTCGTCGCCACGAACAGTCCGAGCGCCAGGTAGAACGTCGTCATCGCCCGCTGCAGATGGCGGGCGCGGGTCGTCAGCCAGTCGAGTTGGGTGAACGTCAGCTCCATCCGCTCTTCGAACAGCTCGACGGCGCTGGCTTCCTTCCGCGCAAGCTCCTCGAAGCGATCGGCGAGCGATCGCACGCGGTCGACCACGCGGCCAAGCCGGACAGAGGTGGAAAGGATCAGCGCGCCGCAGGCGGAGATGAGGACGGCCGGCGTGATCATGGCGCTCAGGACGGAGGCGTCAGGGTTCACGGGGGGGATTCTTTCACATTGCCAAAACTGCCAACATTGCCAACATTAATTGGCTGCTGCTTCAGCACCGATCTCGAATTCCACCCCGATGGCGCTGTAATGTTGGCAGTCTTGGCAATTTTGGCAATGTTGGCAATCCTGGCAATGAATATAATCCCCACCACCCCAAATGATGACGACGACGGCTGACGAGGGCGGCCGGCTGGCGGCGCTCTACCGGTACCGGATCCTCAACACCGAGCCCGAACGCGGGTTCGACGATCTGACGCTGCTGGCGTCGTACATCTGCGCGACGCCGATGGCGGCGATCTCGCTGATCGATGCCGACCGACAGTGGTTCAAGTCGCGAGTCGGTCTTTCGATGTCCGAGACCGCCCGCGCCGTGTCGTTCTGCACGCACGCCATCCAGAGTCGTGACCTGTTCATCGTTCCCGATGCGCGGTACGACGAGCGGTTTCGCGACAATCCGTACGTGACCGGCGATCCCGAGATCCGCTTCTACGCCGGAGCGCCGCTGGTGACGCCCGACGGACACGCGCTCGGCACGCTGTGCGTCCTCGACAAGGTTGCCCGCACGCTCTCGCGGGAGCAGCTGGAAGCCCTGAGCGCGCTGTGCCGTCAGGCCGAGGGGCAGCTCGAGCTTCGCCGCAACCTGCTGGAGTTGAAAGGAGCGCTCGCGGAGCGTGATCGTGTGGAGGCCCACCAGGAGAAGTTGATCGAGGAGCTGCGCGCCTCGCACGCCGACGTCCGGCGCCTCAGCGGCCTGATCCCGTACTGCTCGACGTGTCAATTCACGATGACCATCCCCGCCGACCCGGCTGCGATCCCGAAGGTCACCGACGGCGTGACCCACGTCCTCCAGGAGAAAGGCTGGCCGGAGGACGATGTGGTCGCGGTGGAGCTCGCGCTGCAGGAGGCGGTTGCGAATGCCATCCGCCACGGGTGCTGCGGCGACGCGAACAAGCAGTTGCAATGCTCGGTCTCGTTCGGTGAGGCCGGCGAGATCGTGATTAGCGTCCGCGACCCGGGAACCGGCTTCGACCCGGCCAATCTTCCCAACCCTCTCGATCCTGCCAATCTGCTGAAGACCAGCGGCCGGGGCATCTTCCTGATCAACGGGTTGATGGACGAAGTGCAGTTCGCCGACGGCGGTCGCGAGCTGCAGATGAAAAAGAAGAAAGCCTGACGGCTCGCGTCAGCGCTGCTCCGTCGCTCCCTGCAGGCGCTTGCGCTGCAGCGTTCCCTTGTAGTTCTGTTCGAGATAGTCGACGCCGTCGGCGGTGATCATCAGCCGTGATTGATCGTCCCTGCTCACATACTTCCGCTGCACCAGATACCAGATCGTGAACTCCAGGTGCTCGCGGGTGCGGCCCAGGAGACTCTCCAGCTCGGTCGAATAGAGCGATGGTGTCCCCGGGTCGACGCGGCGCTTCGTGTAGAGGGCTTCGAGCATGGTGAGCCGCACCATCTGCTCGATCTCGAAGTCGCTTTCCGCGTGCGCGCCGGTCGTGACCAGTCGCCACCGGTTGTTCCGCCGCTGCTCGTAACCGATGTCGAATCGCGCCCGCTTCTCGGGATCGGTCAGAACCGAGTAGGCCTCCTGAATCTCGCGGAATCGCCGCTCGTCTCCGGTGTCCTTGTTGTCAGGGTGGTATCGCTGCGCGAGCATCCGGAAGACGCGTTGGATCGTTTCCTGCTCCGCGCTCGAACTGACCTGCAGGACCTCGTAGTAGTCGACCGGTGTGTCGTCCGTCACTCGCACAACCTCCGGGACGGTACTCACCGTCCGCAAAAGAGAACCTCGAGATCCCGTTCAGCGCACGGCGAATGCCATCACGTTCGACCCCGCCACGACCCCGATGTACTGAGTGCCGTCGAACATGTAGGTCATCGGCGAGGCCTTCCAATTGTGCTGGGTCTCGAAGTTCCACAGCACCCTCCCGGTAACTGCGTCCACCGCCATCAGCCCGCCGCCGTCCTCGCCGACGATCACGAGTCCTGAAGCCGTCGACAGCGTACCGCCCCACGAGTTGGCAGCTCCCTGCTGCGGCACTTCCCACTTGATCGCGCCGGTCTGGATATCGATGGCGCGGAGAATCCGCTGCGGTTTCGGATCGTCGGATGTACGCTGCGAGCCTCCGAGGTAGGTCTTGCCGCTCTCCCAGTCCCCCTGGTCCTTCTTCGTGTAGATGCTGCACTTCTCGTTGGTCTGCACGTAATACAGCCCCGTGGCAGGGTTGTACGACGGCGAATACCAGTTGGTCGCGCCATCCTGCGAGGGGCACACCTTCGTGCCGGCCGGCGAGGGCTCCTGGTTCGGCAGTTTGACCGGCCGGCCGTCGGAGCCGATCCCGCTGGCCCAGGTCAGCATCTTGATGAACTGCTTCGCCAGGAGCAAGGTCCCGTCCGTGCGATCGAACACGTAGAAGAACCCGTTGCGGTTCGCGTGCAGCATCAGCTTGCGAGGCTTTCCCTGCCAGGGGGCGTCCACCAGCACCGACGTCTGAGTGGCGTCCCAGTCCCATAAGTCGTGGGGTGTGAACTGGTAGTACCACTTCAATTTACCGTCTGCGCGCTGGAGCGCCAGGATGGTGCCGGCGTAAAGGTTGTCACCCTTCCGATCCGTGCCGTCGTATTCCTTGGCCGGGTTTCCGGTCGGCCAGTAGACCACGTCGAGCTCGGGATCGTAGCTGCCGGTGAACCAGGTCGGCGCGCCGCCGTGCTCGATGTCCTTGCCTCCCCAGGTTTCCGAGCCGGGCTCGCCTGGCCTGGGGACGGTCCAGAACCGCCAGATTTCCTTGCCGGTCTTCTGATCGTGCGCGGCAAGGAACCCGTTGGCGCCGTGCTCGCCGCCGGTCACGCCCGCGATCACCATGTCTCCCGCCACCGTGAGCGGCGCCGAAGTGGCGGAATAGTTCTTCCGCCAGTCGTCCATCGTCGTATCCCACAGCAGCTCGCCCGTGAAGCGGTTCAGCGCCAGCAGATGCGCGTCGTCGGTGACCATGAACAAACGGTCGCCGGCCACCGCCACCCCGCGATTGGCGTGCCCGACCGTCCCCTTCGTCCGAGGCCGTTGATACCGCCAGATCTGGCGTCCTGTTCCCCCGTCGAGGGCAAAGCATTCGTTCGGGTTCGGCACGTACATGATCCCGCCGACCACGACCGGCGTGGCCTGCGAGCTGCCGCCGCCGGGAATCGTGAAGACCCACCTCGGCGCCAGTCTCGAGACGCTCGCCTGGTCGATCTGGGTCATCGTCGTGTAGCGGTTGCCGCGCGGATCGCCGTTGTAGGTCGGCCAGTCGGTGCTGGACGTGACTTCGCGGAATCGGTCCCCGTTCCTGCGCAGCAGGTGAACGCGCTTGTCGTCGGTCAGGACCTGAAGATCATTGAAGCCTTGCGCCATCTGGAGGCCTTCCAGTGTTTTGCCATCCGTCAGCGTCGCCGCCGTCCGGACGATCGGCCTCGATTCGGGCCGGCGCTCGATGCCGCGCAGGAACTTGACGAGATCCCCCAACTCGCCGTCGCCGATTTCCACGGGCGGCATGCCGCGGGCGGGTACTCCGGTACGGATCAGCTGACGCAACTGCTGGTCGTCGCGGGTGGTGAGCCGCTCGACGATCGACGGCCCCATCTCGCCGCCGTTGCCGTCTGCCCCGTGGCACCGGGCGCAGCGGCTCTCGAATGATTTACGGCCCGGGTCCGATGACTGACCCGCGACGGCCACGCCCACCGCGATCACCGTCGCGACGACAAAGAGAATGCGTCCCCTCATCAGTAGTTCCTGCGGAAGATCCACTCTAAATATCGGACCCAGCCGTGACGAACAACGGACTACGGTCCGGGAATTGCTAATTACTAGTGCAGCGATAGTTTATTGTGCCTTGGGGGAGGGCGGACCGTGGCGAAGCGAAATCGGACGGCGCGAACTGCGAAAAAGAGCGTAAAGGCGGCCACGAGCTCCCGGAAAACCGCGGCGCGGCGTGGCGGAACCAGGAAAACGGCCGTCCGGAAAGGGACGGTGAAGAAGGGCGCGGCGAAGTCCGCCCGTCGCAAGACGACCGGACGCGCAGGGGTCTCGAAACCCACGAAACCACCCGCCGGGACACGCGCAGCCAAATCCGCGTCTGTCGTGACCGCCGCCGCACAAAAAGTCGGTGGTGCTCTCGGAAAAGCGGTCCAGCGGGTCGTCGGTTCGCTGCCCTGGTCCGGGGATGCAAACGACCCGCTTGCCCTCCTCGAGGCAGATCACCGCCGCTTCGAGGACCTGCTCAAACAGGGAGAAGACACGACCGAGCGTGCGGTCAAGGAACGCAGCCGCCTGCTCGACAGGCTCACTGCGGAGCTGAAGGTCCACGAGCTGATCGAAGAGAAGGTGCTCTACCCTGCGCTGAAGCCGCACGCGGAAGCGCGCGACATCGTGCTCGAAGGCTTCGAGGAACACCACGTCGCCGACGTCCTGGTCACCGAACTGCACCAGCTCACCGCGGACAACGAGCGATGGGGCGCGAAGTTCAAGGTGCTGCAGGAGAGCCTCGAACACCACATCGAGGAGGAGGAATCCAAGATGTTCCCGGCGGCGCGGCAGGCGCTGACCCGGGAACAGCTCCAGCGGCTTGGCATACGGATGCGCGAGATGAAGAAGGACGCGGAGGCGTCATCGCGCTTCAATCACCGACAGCGGTGACTTCGTCGGGACGATCTTCGTCACGGTGAACCCGGCGCGCTGGAACAGCGCGCGGAACTCGTCCGCCGTGCGCTCACGGCCGCCGGGCATCACCAGCATCTCGAGATCGATCAGCTTGCCGAAATCCGGCTCGTTCGACGAGGCCAGCACAGACTCGAGCAGGATGATGCGGCCGCCTGGTTTCATCGCCTTCCTGATGTTCGCAAGGATCTTCAGCGCCCGCTCGTCGTCCCAGTCGTGGATGATGTGCTTCATGATGTAGGCGTCGCCCCCCTCCGGCACCGCCTTGAAGAAGTCGCCAGTGGCCGTCGAGCAGCGATCGTTCACGCCGGCCTGCTCGAGCCTCGGAATGGCCCCCGCGATCACGTGCTCGATATCGAAGAGGATGCCACGCATCCGCGGGTGCTTCTGCAGGATCGATGTGAGCACCTGGCCGTGTCCGCCGGCTACGTCGACCAGCAGGCTGATGTTGCCGAAGTCGTAGGCCTCGAGTGCCGCCGGCACGACGAACGCGCTGAACGCGGTCATCGCATCGTTGAACACCTCGGACAGTGCCTTGTCACGCTGGAAGTACTCGAACACCGGCATGCCCACGGTCTTGTCCGCGGCGGGTTGGCCGGTCATCACCGAATGCATCATGTCGGCGTAAACGCGGAAGTGGAACGGATCCGACATCCACAGCGCCATCGGCTGGGTCGAACCCGGCGCATCCGAGCGCATCGTTGAGGATGCGAGGTTGTTCGCGAATGTTCCCGGCGAAACCTCCTCGAACACCCCGAGCGACGCGAGCGAGCGGAGCACGCGATACAGCCCATCGCCGTTCGCCCCGGCAGCTGCCGCGAGATCGGCGACAGGTCTTGGACCGTCTGCGAGACGATCGGCAACACGAAGCTTTACGGCGACATATAGAGCGCTCGAGGCGATGTAGCCGGTCGCAAGCTGGAACACGAGTTGGCTGGCCGCCACTTCTGGCGGAACGGCATTGACTGATGCGGTCGACAAGGAATCCTCCGGTTTCGATGAACTATGGCGTTTTGAAGAGGGGGATGAGCCGGCGGTACGTGAAGACGCGCCACAGCCACTCGGCCGGACCGAACTGCGCGCGTTGCAGCCACCAGCGACTGAGAAATATCTGAACGATGAAGAACCCGAGCGCGCCGAGGACTGCCGGGGTCAGCGACACCCGGCCGAACAGCCCGAACCCGATGCCATAGAAGATCACTACGCCGGCCACGCTGTGCATCAGGTAGTTCGAGAGCGCCATGCGCCCCACCGGCACCAGCGGTTTCATCACCCGCGGGGCGCGCGAGAACAACAGCCAGAGGCCGGCCGCATACCCAAGGGCCTGCAGCGGGACGGCAATCGATTTGATCACCGTGTCAATCAGACCCGCCATCGTCGGCGGCCCGACCGCATGATCGCCCAGCCCCCAGGCGACCACCGAAAGTGGGAGGCCGATCGCCAGGCCGGCAACGAACGTGTTCGTCGCGAGGCGGCGGTGTTCGTCGAGCCGCGAGAACAGGTTGTTGCGTCCGGCGTAGAACCCGAGCAGGAACATTCCGACGACACGCGGGAAGAACATCAGGAGCAGCCGCCGCACGATGTTCGCGACCGTGAAGATGACGTTGCCGGCCAGGATCTGCCAGTAGGTTCCGTGCGCGAAACTCTGTGCGGCCGAAGCGAGAACCGCGGGCAGTTCCTCGGTGCCCCCCGCGGCAGGCTGCGCCGGCTGGCCCGCGACCGCGAACAGGAGCGCGTAGAGCGCGATCGGGGCCGCGAGCATCGCCGCCGCCCAGCGAAGCACGGCGCGATCGCTCCGGCGCAGGAAGGGCACGAGTACGAATCCCAGAAGCGCGTAGGTGACCAGGATGTCGCCGAACCAGATCAGCAGCGTGTGAACCAGCCCAATCAGCAGCAGCCCGATCAGCCGCCTCTTGAAGAGCCCTGCCGGATCGGCACCTCGCGCCGCCGCGCGCTGGACGAAAACAGCGAATCCGACGCCGAACAGAAACGAGAACAACGAATAGAACTTCGCCTCTACCAGCGTCGCCAGCAGAAACCACGTGATCGCATCTGCCGTTTCATCTCTCAGGATGGTGTGCGCCGACGCCGGCGTGAATGCATACCCGGACAACGCGTCGATGTTGATCAGCAGGATGCCCAGAACGGCCACGCCGCGAATGCCGTCGAGCACGGCGACACGTTCGCCCGCTGCGACCGGCGCGCTGACCGGCGGGGCGAGAGTGGAGACAGCGACGGGAGGCCTCACCATCAGACGCCGAACTGCCTCAGGTGATGATCCATATGACGATACCCCCAGCGCTTCCACTTGTCAGTGGTCATGGCGCCGAAGATCGGGTGGGTCGGGCAGAAGCCATTCGGTCCTGCGGCACAGAATCGCGCCATCAGCTCGAGAAGCTCCGTTCGATCGCGCTCGAAGTCTGTGGGCGGGGTTCCGCCGACACCCTGCTCGGCCTCTGGCACCGTTTTGATCCGGCCGCGCGGCCACGGCAACGGGAGGCTGAGCGCCACGAAGCGAATCAGCGGACCCAGGCGTCCTCCGACCGGGGCGGCCTGCCGCTCGTTCAGCGACATCCTGAACGCGTCGCTCATATGGCAGATTGCCTGGTGCGGCGTCATGCTGCCCCATTGTCGAACGCTGCCGGGCCGGAGCCGCCGGACCCGGGCCTCGAGGCTGGCGCGCGACGCTGTGTCGAGCCGGCTTCCCATCGTCATCGCTGCGCGCCCATCACGATCCCTTACAAGTCCTCAGTGAACGACCTCGTCGGTCTCGTCTTCGAGCTCGAGATGAGGAACGTCCATCGTTCTGACGGCGTGAAGGGCGGCGCTCACGGCTTCGGCGGCGGTTCTGTCGGTGCTTCGGAGTTCGCGACGCAGTTGCCGCAACGCGCGCAGCACTCGTGCGCGGTCGAACCGCTGTCCCTCACAGTGCTCGCAAAAGCTCATCGTCCCACCCTACGCTTCCTGAGTCGCTGGACCATCGGCCCATCATATCCGCTGCCGTGCGGGACGCGACGCGGCGGCGCGCCGGAAGTGCTTAACTAAGATGGCGCGGAGCGGATATGTTGCTGATATGACGCTTCATCGCCTGGCCATCTTCTTCCTGTCGGTGTTCTCGTCGATCGTCACGCTTGGTTCGGCTCAGGACCGGTCAGCCCACGATCGGCTGGCGCGCGACATCTACGAGCAACTGGTCAACATCAACACGTCGCCGGCAGCGGGTACGACCAGGGCGGCCGAGGCCATGGCACAACGGCTGCTCGATGCCGGGTTCCCGGCCACGGACGTCCGGGTCCTCGGCGCACAGCCCGATCAGCACAACCTCGTGGCGCGCGTTCGGGGCAACGGCTCGGCGCGACCCGTCCTGCTCCTGGCGCACCTGGACGTGGTCGAGGCTCGCAAGGAGGACTGGTCCGTCGATCCGTTCGCCTTCCTCGAGAAGGATGGGTACTTCTATGGCCGCGGCACCACCGACGACAAGGCGCAGGCGGCGATCTGGATCGCAACGTTGATCCGGCTGAAACAGGAAGGCGTGGTGCCCAATCGCGATCTGATCGTCGCGCTGACGGCCGATGAGGAAGGGGGCGGTCCCGCCAATGGTGTTTCCTGGCTGCTGAAGAATCACCGCGACCTGATCGACGCCGAGTACTGCTTGAACGAGGGCGGCGGCGGTCAGATCAAGAGCGGGCGGAAGATCGTCAACGAGGTGCAGGCCGCTGAGAAGCACTACGCCACGTTCGTTCTCGAGGTGACGAACAAAGGCGGGCACAGTTCGCTGCCGGAAAGGGACAACGCCATCTACCGGCTGGCGCAGGCCGTCTCGAAGCTGTCCGACTACGAGTTTCCGGTTCACCTCACCGAGGTCACACGGACGTTCTTCGAACGTACAGCAGCGATCGTCGGAGGCCAGGACGGCTCGGACATGAATGCCGTCACCGGAGCGAAACCGGATATCGCGGCGGCGGCACGGCTGTCGAAGACTGCGCTCTACAACGCGCTGCTTCGGACGACCTGCATTCCCACCAGGCTCGATGCCGGGCACGCCGAGAACGCGCTGCCCCAGATGGCCCGCGCGACGATCAATTGCCGCGTCATCCCGAGCGAGGATCCGGCCGACGTGCGCGCCACGCTCACGCGTCTGGTCAACGACCCGGCGGTCAAAGTCACCGCATCGGCCACCAGCGCGCCGGTCAGCCCGGCGTCACCGCTGCGTCCCGACCTGATGGAGGCGATCGAGCGAGTCAGCGCCGAACTCTTTCCCGGCGTCCCCGTCATCCCGGTCATGTCCACCGGCGCCACGGACGGCGCCTATCTCCGGACCGCCGGTATCCCGACCTATGGCGTCTCGGGCCTCTTCGAGGACATCGACGACGTGCGTGCCCACGGCCGCGACGAGCGGCTGGCCGTCAGCGCGTTCTATGAGGCGCGGGAGTTTCTCTACCGCCTGATCCGCGCCGTAACGAAGTGATTCGCCCGAATGAGGGCGCCGATCGCCGGGGTCAGATCTCGATTTTCCACGCGTCGGGCGGGCGGACTGGTGCGCCAATCAGCCGGGGTCAGATCTCGAATTTCCATGACCGAGGCTCTCCGATTGGGGTCAGATCTCGATTTTCCACCGGCGAGTAGCTACCAGCCGGGCGCGCAGTTGCGGGTCAGCCGGAAGTCGGCTTCTTGCTGCGCGGCTTGCGAGCCCGCGGGGACGGAGCGTCCTCCGCCGGCTCCGCCAGCAGCTCGCGCCGGATCACTTCCTGGAGGAGGCTCCGGGCCAGGTTGTTCTGGGGATTAAGCAGCAACGCCGATTCGAGCGCCCCGCTGGCCGCGGCGAGCTGCCCCGCCTCGAGGCAACACCGCGCCAGACGGGTCCACGCCCCTTCGTTCTGGGGCTCGAGTCGCGTCAGCTCTTCGTTGACCGCCCGGGCATCCGCCCCAAAATCACCGCGTTTCGCGAGGTCGAAGGCTTTCTGCTGCAGAGATGAGATGTCGGCCACGTCCGATTCTATGTCACCGGGGTCAGATCTCGAATTTCTAGGCGCACGACGAGTAGGAATTCGAGGTCTGACCACTTCGGATTCGGACGACTGTGGTCAGAGCTCGAATTTGAAGCCGCCGCGCGCCTGGAAATTCGAGATCTGACCCCGAGGGACGCAGCACCTCGCGTCCTCCGGAAGTCGGCCGCACGACGGCCGTAAGTCCAACGCCTGCTAGAATGTAGTCTCCTCTGCAAGTGCCAGGAACGCTGCGCGCCAGACGCAGCTCCGGACCATGACTCCAACCGTCGTGTCACATTACCGGCTGCTGAATCCCCTTGGCGAAGGTGGCATGGGAGTCGTGTATCGCGCCGAAGACCTCCAGCTTGGCCGGGAGGTGGCGATCAAGCTGCTGCGAACCGAGGCCGTCACGTCAACCGAGTGGCTGGCACGATTCGAGCGCGAAGCGAAGCTGGCGTCATCCCTCCAGCACCCGCACATCTGTACGATTCACGAACTCGGCGAACACGGCGGTCAGCCGTTTATCGCAATGGAGTTGCTCGAGGGCCGCACGGTCAAACAGCTGATCGAGGAGGGCCCGATCCCCGCCGCGCGGGTCCTGAACTTCGCGAGGCAGGTTGCCGAGGCGCTCGACGCCGCCCATCGGCGCGGCATCATCCACCGGGACATCAAGCCCGCGAACCTGTTCGTGACACACGGCGACCGCATCAAAGTGCTCGATTTCGGCCTTGCGAAGCTCGCGTCCGATACCGCCGCGCCGGCCTCGCTGACAGCATCGTCGCCCACGCTCACGAACCTGCACTCGCCGGAACTCACGCGAACCGGGAGCACGGTCGGTACTGCGTCGTACATGGCGCCCGAACAGGCGCAAGGTCAGCCTGTCGACGCGCGCACAGATCTGTTCTCGCTCGGCGCCGTTCTCTACGAGATGGCGACGGCCCGACGGGCATTCGGTGGGGATGACATCCCGCTCATCGTCATGAAGATCATAAACGGCATCGTCGTCCCGCCCCGCGCGATCAACGATGCCGTTCCGCCAGGGCTGGAGGCCATCATTCAAAAACTGATGGCGGTCGATCCGCAGCAGCGGTATCAGACGGCAGCAGAACTCCTGGCGGCCGTGAACAGCACCGCGCAACAGCTCGAAATCGACGCACGGAGGTCGGACCCGAAGGCGTCAGTGATCGTGGCGCCGCTGCCGAGACGGCGCCGAAACGTCCTGATCGCAACGGTGGCCGCGCTGATGCTGGCCGGCGGGGCTGCGGTCGTCTGGGTGACGAACCGCACTCCCACCCTGACTGATCGAGACAGCATTGTCATCGGCCAGTTCGAGAACACAACGTCAGACCCCGTCTTCGACGAAACGCTGTTGACCGCGCTGAAAGTGCATCTCGGGCAGTCACCGTTCCTGGACATCATTCCTGATCAACGCATCCGCGAGACCCTGGAGTCGATGAACCGGCAGGCAGGCGATCGGCTCGAGCACGAGGTGGCGCGTGAGGTATGCCAGCGCTTGAGCGTCAAGGCGATGCTCGAGGGATCCGTCGCGGCGCTGGGCAGCCACTACGTTGTGACGCTCACGGCGACCGATTGCCAAACCGGCGAGGCGCTGGCCCGTACGCAGGCCGAGGCGACCAGCAAGGAACGCGTTCTTACCGAGCTGGGCGCGATCTCCTCCTCCATGCGAACGAAGCTCGGTGAGTCGCTGCCCTCGATTCGCCGATTCGACGTACCCATCGAGCAGGCGACGACGCCGTCATTGGCAGCACTCAAGGCTTATACACTCGGGCAGGAAGAACGGCGGCGCGGCCGCGAGCTGGAATCTGTGGCGTTCTTCAACCAGGCGATCGAGAACGATCGCGAGTTCGCCGCTGCCTACATCACGCTCTCGACGGTCTACGGCAGCCTGGGCGAGTGGCGACGTAGCGAGGAGTTCGCGAAGCGTGCCAATGCAGTCACCAGACCGCTGAGCGAGCGCGAGCGGCTGCTGATCGCGTATCAGTACCACGACCGGGTGACCGGCAATCAGGCTTTGGCCGCCGAAGCGCTCGAGCTGTGGAAGGCGGCATATCCTCGCGATTTCAGACCTGCCAACGCGCTCGCAGTGATCTACAACCGCACCGGCCGCTACGATCGAGCGGTCGCCGAGGCGCAGGAAGCGCTGCGTCGCAGTCCGGGGCATCCGTTTCCGCTGTCGAACCTCGCCTTCGCGTTCCGAGCACTCGGACGCGATGCCGACGCGCGCAGGACCGCGGAGGAGGCCGTCAAGCTCGGGGTCGAGACCACGCCGACCCGCCGTCTCCTCTATCAGTTGGGCCTCGTCGCCGGCGACGGCTCCGCGGCCGCCCATTTGGCCTGGGCGAAGAGCAAACCACGCGAGTTCGATCTGGTGTCCGCGGAGGCGCAGGCTGCCGCCTTCGAGGGTCGACTTCGAGACGCTGGCGCCCTCTATCAACACGCGATCGACATCGCGCTAGCCCGAGGGCTGAGCGGAACGGCATCCGGCTACGCGGCGCACCTCGCCTGGACCGAGGCCCTTTACCGTGATCCTCACGCTCCGGCCGATCACATCAAACGCGTGATCGCACGGAGCGACGCCGAGACCGAGTCCCCGGGGACCATCCCCCGGTTCCGCGCCGCCGCGGCATTTGGACTGGCAGGCATGGTTGAAGAGGCCCACTCGCTCATCAACGTTGCTGAACGTCACTATCCGGAATCAACGTTCGTGCATACGGTCCTGGTGCCGACGACGCGCGCAGCCATTGCGCTGTTCAAGGCGCGTCCGGCCGACGCGATCAACGCCCTGCAAGAGGCTACGCCGACGGAGCTTGGGACGGTCGCGGGCCTCGTCCCGTTCTATCTCAGGGGCGAGGCGCACCTGATGAAGCGCGAATACTCCGAGGCGATTCGGCAGTACGAGGCCGTCCTGCAGCATCGCGGCATCGATCCGCTTTCGCCGGTCGTGCCGCTCGCGCACCTCGGCATTGCGAGAGCTCAGGCGCGATCCGGCGACAAGGGCGCTGCGCGGCACGCCTACGACACACTGTTCGCAGTGTGGAAAGGTGCGGACGCGAATTTCCCGCCTCTGCTCGCGGCCCGTGCAGAATACGCGGCGCTGAAGTAGAGTCGAACTGGCGGGCCGGCGGTCGGGCGCCACGTTCAGATCGTGCGCATTTCCCACTACGAACTTCTTCAGCCCATCGGCCGGGACGGCGGGACCGAGATCTATCGGGCGCGCGATCTGCGGCTCGATCGCGAGGTCGCGGTCAAGCTGCTGCGACCCGACGAGATGGCCCGCCCCGGCGCGATTGACCGGTTTCGTCACGAGGCACGGATCGCAGCGCTCGTCTCGCACCCGCACGTGTGCGCAGTGCACGAGTCGGGCGAGGAGAACGGCCAACCGTTCATCGTTTGCGAGCTCCTCGAAGGGCGCGCGCTCGACGAAGTCATCGCCGGTCGGGCCTTGACCGGTGACCGTCTGCTCGACATTGGATTCCAACTGGTTGACGCGATAGGAGCTATTCACCGGCGCGGGCTGGTGCACGGCAACCTTAAGCCCTCGAACGTCTTCATCACCAACGACGGGCACGTCAAGCTGCTCGAGCTCGGGGCCGCCGGCGGGGCGGAGCCGGTTGCGCCGGACAAGGTCAGCGCCAGCGACGCCTCGCGCACGACCGGCGCTGAAGTCACGGTTCCTCGCCCGGTGCCGACAGGCGACCTCTTTCATCCGTACCTGGCGCCGGAACAGATCACCGAACGGCCGAGCGACCATCGCGCCGACATCTTTTCCGCCGGGGCCCTGTTATACGAGATGGCGACGGGGCGCCGCGCGTTTGGGGCCGACAGCCCTGCGCAGATTGCTGCTGCGATCACCACACGCCAGCCGCCTCATCCTCGAAAGATCAACCCTCGACTGCCCGCGGGCGTAGGACGGATTATCGTTCGGGCGCTGGAGAAGGATCCCCAACGCCGTTACCAGGCGACGGCGGAACTCTTCGAGGATCTGCGACGCGCCCGCCAGAATGCGGCGCTGCTCGGCCGATTGCCGCCGCGGTTGCAGTCCCGACGCTCGCTCGTCACCACCGCAATCGTTGCCGCATCGATCGTAGTGATCGCGGCAACGGTCGGCATCGCCGGCCGCGCGCGTGGCTGGTGGACGTCGGCGCGAACGCCGCGCAGCACGGTGCTGGTCAGCCAGATCACCAACGGTACCGCCGATCCTGACTTCGATGGCACGCTCCGCGAAGCGGTGACCGTCTACCTGGCGCAGTCGCCGTCACTCGATCTCGTCTCCGACGAACGGATCCGTGCGACGATGCAGCTCATGGGCCGGGACGCGTCCGTCCGGATGACGCACGAGACGGCACAGGAAGTCTGCCAACGACTCGGGCTGCAGGCGATGCTCGAAGGGAGTGTTTCAGCGGTAGGACGCACGACCGTGGTCGCGCTGGCCGCGACCGACTGCGCCACCGGCGCGACGATCGCGCGCCGGCAGGTTGACGTCGAACGAAAAGAGGACGTCCTCCGCGCGATGGGCACCATCACCGCGGAGCTGCGCGAAGAACTCGGCGAGTCACGGTCATCGCTCGCTCGTCACAACGTCACTATCGAAGAAGCGACGACTCCGTCGCTGGACGCATTGAAGGCCTATACCGAAGGGACAACGAGGCGCGCCACCGGGCGAGAGACGGAAGCGATCCCGTTCTTCGAGCGCGCCATCGCGCTCGACCCGCGGTTCGCGCTGGCCTATACGACGCTGTCGACACTTTATGGCGGTCTCGGGGAAACCGGGCGCAGCGAAGAGCTCGCGCGGCTCGCATACGACAATCGCGGTCACGTCAGCGAGCGCGAGCGGCTCTTCATCACTTACCAGTACCACGACCGCTATACGGGAGATCAGACCAGGGCCCGCGAGACGCTTGAAGTCTGGAAGCGCACGTATCCGCGCGACTACCGTCCGGCGAATGCGCTTGCGGTCCTGCTCAATCGTTTCGGTGATTACGACGCCGCGACCGAGGAAGCCCGCGAAGCAATCCGGCGCAACCCCGAGCACGCGTTCCCCCGATCAAATCTGGCATATGCGCTGAGAGGCGCGGGCAAATTCGCCGAATCCCGGCGCGTCGCGGAGGAAGCGGTAGCGCGCAATCTCGGTACCGGTCCGCTGCGGCGCCTGCTCTATCAGCTCGCGGAACTCGAAAACGACGAGGTCGCCGCCCAGGCGCAGCTAGACTGGGCGACGCGGAGCACGGTCGGTTTCGATCTCACGGGCGCGCGGGCCCAGGTCGCTGCGTTTCGCGGCCGGATGGGTGAAGCGCGCCGGCTGTATGCGGAAACGGTCGCCGGCGCTACCGCTCAAGGCTACATGCAAATCGCGTCCGGGTATGCCGCGCTGGCGGCCTTGACTGAGGCGCTCTACGGATACGACACGGAGGCAATCGCGCAGGCCCGGACGGTGCTGCAGACCGGTCCGCCCAACGAGCCCCGGCTACGCGCGGCCACCGCGCTCGCCCTCGCCGGCGCTGTCGATGAGGCGGAGCCCGTCATCCGTCGCCTGCGCCAGGTGCGTCCGCAGGACACCCTCCTCCATACTACCTACCTCCCCGTCGCCGAAGCGGCGCTGCTGCTCGGCTCGGGGGTCAGATCTCGAATCTCCACCGGCGCGGGAGATGCGCCCGATCACCCGACCGTGCCCGCCGGGGTCAGATCTCGAATTTCTGATCTCCGGGACCGCGCAGACGGGGCTGTCGAGCAGCTGAGACCGGCTGCCGGCCACGAGCGTGGAATCGTGGCCGCGCTGGTTCCGGCGTACCTCAGAGGCGAGGCGCGGCTGGTGGCTGGAGATTTCGAGGGTGCCGCTCGGGAATTCCGAGTGGTCCTGGATCACCGTGGCTCGGAGCCGTTCGCTCCGGTGTGGCCGCTGTCGCAACTCGGGCTCGCGCGTGCGCTGGAGCAGGCCGGGCGCAAGAGTGAGTCGCGGCAGGCGTACGACGCTCTGTTGCACACGTGGATCAGTGCTGATCCGGACTTGCCACCCCTGATCTCTGCGCGGCGTGAGCGTGGGACCGTGCCGTAGGGCAGATCTCGTGTTTCCCAATCGTTCCTGGAGCGCTTGTTCTGCTGGAGATAGAAATTCGAGATCTGACCCTCGTTCCACCGTGGGGACGTCAGGTCGCTGACAAAATAGACGCCGCGGGCGCGCCACCTGGCCGAGAACCATATTTGTTGACTTGCGAGGACCTTGCACCATGTCGAAATCCATCCCTGCACCCTCAGATGTCGCAGCACCCGCTCCCGACGCATCTGTCACGCCGAGTGGCCTGGCGACCAAAGTTCTCGAGCCCGGCGCTGGGACTCGACATCCCGGTCCGAATTCCCGGGTGCGAGTCCACTACACCGGCTGGACGACAGATGGCCAGATGTTTGACAGCTCCGTCGCCAGGAACGAGCCGATTGCATTCGGGCTCAATCAGGTCATTGCGGGCTGGACCGAGGGCGTTCAGCTGATGGTCGAAGGCGAAAAGCGGCGTCTATGGATTCCTGAGCAACTCGCATATCGTGGCCAGCGAGGTGCGCCCCAGGGAATGCTGGTTTTCGACGTGGAACTGATCAAAATCGAATCGTAACGCCGGGGGTCAGATCTCGATTTTTCAGTCGGCGAGCCTCGCTCTGGTTCTGCCGACATCGAAAATCGAGATCTGACCCCACAGGAAACAGGTGAAGAGTGGTGGAAGCTAAATGGTTCTGGATGTGCTGTCGCACTTGAACCGATACCTAGATCTTCACCCGCGGTTCCGGGTCATCGCTGACGCGATCGCATCCCGCAATCTCGCCGCGTTGTTACCAAACCGGTATGAAATTGATGGCCCGCGGCTTTATCTGTCGATTGATGAAAACGATGGTCGAGGCCATGCTCGGGCGAGGCTCGAGTCTCACCGCCGCTACATTGACATTCAGGTGACCCTTGCAGGGGACGAAGAAATCGGTTGGAGACCGGTATCAGAGTGTTACGGTTCGACTGCGGCATTTGACGAGCAACGAGACATCCAGTTTTACGAAGACAACCCACATACCTGGCTTGCGGTGCCGCCGGGTTTCTTCGCAATCTTCTTCCCGCACGACGCCCACGCGCCCTTGGCGGGCGCCGGGCGGTTGAAGAAGGCGATTTTCAAGATAGAGGTCTAGCTCAGGGCAATCGTCGGCTCACCACCCTGGGGTCAAATCTCGATTCGTCCCGGCACGCGTCTTCAAAGGCAGCCTTGCGAAAACTGCACACACTAGTCCCTACTGGCATTTGCGTTTCCTGCCACGTTGTCGTGCGGTTCTGCTGATTGTCGCGAAAAACCCTGGAATCTGACGACGGTTCCCGAATTGCTGTCGGGGAGGCATGGCCCGTCCTCTTCGAATTCACGCACCGGGAATGCTCCATCACGTCATGTCGCGCGGCAATGACCAGCGCGAGATGTTCATTGATGATGTCGACTTCGCTCGGTATCTCACGTTGCTCGAGCGATCTGCGCGGCGCTTTTCCGTGCACGTCGATGGATACTGCTTGATGCGGAATCACGTGCACCTGCTGCTGCGGCCTACGGCCTACCCGCTCTGGCGGCTGATGCATCAGGTCAACAGCGCGTACTGCGGATGGTTCAACCGGCGACATGGCCGGGTCGGGCACGTCCTTCAAGGGAGGTACAAGGCTCAGATTGTCGAAGGCGGACCAAGTTTCTTGCGCGTGCTGCGGTACGTCATGTTGAATCCCGTCGCCGCTCGGTACGTGACACGAGCCCAAGACTGGCGCTGGAGCAGCTTTCGGCAGGCAGCCGGCCTTGAGAACGGATCAACATTCCCGTCATTAGGAAATGTGTGGGACATGTTCGATTCCTCGAACCGAATTCACGCGCAGCAGTGTTTCCAGAGATTTGTCGACCAGCCGTCCGTCGACAGTGCATTGGCCAGCGGCCTTCTGGTGGGCTCTGACGGATTCGTTCGGCGTTTCCAACCATCGCTCGCGGTCCATCGCGAGAATCGTGAACTTGTGCACGCGGAGCGATTCGCCGCACGTCCACCGCTCTCCGAACTACTACCAGAGATCAGCCGCGGCCTGGCGACCCAAGAAGCCGCATCTCGTGCGTTCCACGTTCATGCATTTTCGTTGCGGGAGATCGGGGAACACATCGGCGTCTCGCCCTCCGCGGTGTGGATCTGGACGAGGCGCGCTCAGATAGCGGCTTAAACCGATCTCGCAACGGACTCCCAGGTGTCGGTGCCACTCGGGCCGACGTGTGCCTACTTCGATGCCCATTCTCGGACAGAGTCCGACTTTCCCTCCCCTCGCGGCCTTCAATCCAGGAGCAGTTTTGAAGCTCAGCTGAACGTACGACCGGTGAGCGGTCCCCGCATTGGGGGGTCAGATCTCGATTTTGTATGGCGACAGTTGGCGAACTCGGTTGGGCGAGTCGGCGGTACTTTTCACTAGAGATTCGAGATCTGACCCCAATCGACAGGTCCCATCGACGAGCTGCTACAAAATCGAGATCTGACCCCTAGAGCTATTGCTGATTCAGGGTGAATGTGACGCCGGCGATGATGAGGGTGCCGGATCGGGCGGCGCCGGTGGCATTCGGCTCGACGGCGAACTGAACGTTCCCGCCTCCAGAGCCCGAGCCTCCGTCAGTAATCGTGATCCATGGCACGCCGCTGACCGCGGTCCACGTACATCCGCCCGACGTACCGACCGAGACTATCCCGACGCCGCCAGCCGCGGGCATCGTCTGAGACGTCGGGTTGATGGTGAACGTGCAGCCGCTCTCCTGTGCCACCGTGACGGTGCGGCCAGCGACCGTGACCATACCGGTTCGCGCTGATCCGGTGTTGGCGGCGAAGGTCAGATCGATGGCGCCATTTCCTGTCCCACCTGCAGTGCCGACGATCACGATCCACGCCGCGTTACTTGCCGCCGTCCACGCGCATGATGCGGCGGCGCCGACCTCGACCCGTGCGCCACCACCGCCGGCCGCGGACGTGATGTTCTCTGGTGACACCACAAACGAGCAGCCGGTATCCTGCGACACGGTGAACGTGTGTCCCGCAATCGTTGCGGTGCCCGAACGCGGCCCGGCGGTGTTCTCCTGGATCGAGATCTTCACGGTTCCGTTGCCAGTTCCGGAAGCCCCCGAGCTGATACCGAGCCAGGCCGCGGCGCTCGACGCAGTCCACCCGCAACCCCCGGGAGACGTGACGTTGACGTTCGTTGTCCCGGCCGCTGCGGGCACTGATACCTGCCCCGGCGAAATCGAGAACGAGCAGTTCTCCGCTTGCGAAACCGTGAACGTTCGTCCGCCGATGCTGAGCGTTCCCTGCCGATCTGGGCCGTTGTTCGCGGCAACCGTGAATCCGACGGAACCATTGCCAGTACCGTTGGCGCCCGACGTGATCGACATCCAGCCCGCGTTGCTCGTTGCCGTCCAGCCGCAGCCACCTCCGGCGCTGACTTCGACCGAGCCGCTGCCTCCGCTCGCGGCCACGTTGAACGAGGACGTCCGGAGCGAAATTGAACAGCCGTTGCCCTGCGTGACCGTGAACGTACGTCCGCCGGCCGTGATCGCGGCGCTACGCGACGGTCCACTGTTCCGTGCGGCCGCGAAACGGACGCTCCCCTCACCGGTTCCGCTCGCGCCGGACAAGATCGTGAGCCACGACATCGTCGAGGTCGCGGTCCAACCGCAGCCAGCGCTCGTCTGAACCGTGAACGATCCCTCGCCCCCCGCGTCATCGACGGTCGCAGACGACGGCGAGAGCGTGGCCGCGCAGCCTTCTCCCTGAGTGACCGTAAAGATCTGTCCCGCGATCGTCATCGTGCCGTTTCGGGCAGGTCCGGTTGTCGCGGCGGCAGTGAACTGCACTTCTCCATTGCCGCTCGCGCTGGCACCGGACGTAATCGTCAGCCACGTGACTTGGCTCGCGGCGGTCCAGCTGCACCCGGGACCGGCCGTAACCGCGACCTTCCCGGTTGATGCGGCCGACGGGAGCGTCACAGAGGTGGGCGCGATCGTGTACGCGCACCCCTCGGATTGAATGACGGTGACCTTCTGGCCGGCGATCGCGATCGTCGCACTGCGCGTGGGTGTCGCCGACGGGGGCACCTCGAATGAAACGGTTCCGTTCCCCTGACCACTGGGCGTCCGGATCTGGATCCATTCAGCGTCCGCAGCGACGGTCCACGAGCACATCTGACTCGATGCACGAATCGGTATTTGACCGCTGCCGCCTCCCTGGTTGAAGTTGACGGAGCTCTGCCCTGCAACGATTTCGCAGGTACCAGCCGACTGGCTGATTTCCGATCGCTGCCCATTCGCAGTAATTGCACCTCGACGCAACAGCGGGTCAGGATTTGCGGTCGCGCTGAATTCGACCACGCCGTCGCCCTGGCCATTCGCTCCCGTCTTGATCGTGAGCCACGTCCCTTCGACGGATGCCGACCACGCGCACTCCCGCGCCGCAGTGACCGCAACCGAAGCGCTTCCGCCTTCGGCCGGCAACGGACCCTCGATCCCTTTCATGGAAATGGCGCAGCGGTTTATCGAGGTGGGCGCGGTCATGCTGGTCGAGGCGGAACCACCGCACGAGGACGCCGCGCTCGAGACGGTGATCACCGCCGCCGCGAACGCGACGCGGTCGAGAGGAATACGGCTGAGGACGGCAGCGGTGCGCATGTCGCGAAACGGTCCCGCTCGCGCGGAACTGCAGATGCGACACTGTCAAAAATCCCGCCAACGGCTCAGGGCCGACAAACGCCTGAACTGGCCGAAATCTCAGGAAAATGATGAGCGGGGCGCTGTGGCGGCGAGTCGCGCGCCTGAGCGATTATCCCGACGGTTACCCACTCTGTGTCCCGACATCTACCCAATCTAAGGTGCGAGAAACCGCTTTCTGCCATCCTGCGTATCCGCTCCCGCGCTGGTCCTCGCTCCAGCGGGGGTCCCACTGCCGATCCCTCTTCCAGTTCTGACGGAGATCGTCGAGGCCGCTCCAGAACCCGGTCGCCAGACCTGCGGCATACGCGGCACCGAGGGCCGTCGTTTCAGCAACGACAGGCCGAACGACCGGAACGCCAAGGATGTCGGCCTGCAGCTGCATCAGCGTGTCGTTGACGGTCGCGCCGCCATCCACCTTCAACACCTCGAGGTTCACACCCGAGTCCTTCACCATGGCATCGAGCACATCACGTGTTTGATAGCAGATAGCTTCAAGCGTCGCTCGAGCGAGGTGCGCCCGCGTGTTGAACCGGGACAGCCCCACGATCACGCCACGCGCATCCGACCTCCAGTAAGGCGCGAACAACCCGGAGAATGCGGGAACGAAATACATTCCCCCGTTGTCGGGTACCGTATTCGCGAGCGTCTCGATCTCGGCCGCCGTAGAGAGAATGCCCAGCTGATCGCGCAGCCACTGGACGGCGGATCCAGTCACCGCGATCGAACCTTCGAGGGCATAGATGGTTTCGGATGACCCCATGTCGTAGCACACGGTCGTGAGCAGGCCCGACTCCGAGGGCACGATGTCGCGGCCGGTATTAAGCAACATGAAATTGCCCGTGCCATAGGTGTTCTTGGCCTCTCCCGGTGCTACGCACACCTGACCCACGGTCGCGGCCTGCTGATCGCCGAGGTCGCCACAGATTGGAACTTCTCCGCCGACGGGGCCGCTGCGCCGGCTCAGCCCGTAGAAAGACGAATCAGATGACGAGCGGATCGCCGGCAGCATACGCGCCGGAATAGTGAATAAATCCAGCAGCTCCTGGTCCCACTGCCGGGTCCGCAGATCCATCAGCATTGTCCGGCTCGCGTTGGTCACGTCGGTCACGTGCGAGCCGCCATCACGGCCGCCGGTCAGGTTCCATATCACCCAGGTGTCGATGGTGCCGAACACCGCTTCACCGCGAGCCGCGGCCGCTCGGACACCCTCCACGTTGTCCAGGATCCACTGCAACTTCGCACCAGAGAAATAAGTCGCCGGTGGGAGTCCGGCACGCGCCCGAACGAGCCGCGCTTGCGCGGGGTCGAGCGCTGAGACAATGCGATCCGTCCGGGTGTCCTGCCAGACGATGGCGTTGTACCAGGGCCGACCAGTGCGGGGATTCCAGACTACGGTGGTTTCGCGCTGATTGGTCACTCCGATGGCTGCGAGATCGGCCGCCGTCAGGCCTCCGGCGTTCAGCGCACCGGCAATCGACTCATTCACGCGTGCCGCGATCTGCAAGGGATCGTGTTCTACCCAGCCGGGCCGCGGCAGGATCTGGTCGTGCTCGACCTGGTGCCTCGCGACTTCCTGTCCCTGCCGATCGAACACCATGAACCGCGTACTGGTCGTTCCCTGGTCTACGGCACCCACGTACTGCTTCATCACCGCTCCATTGAGATCCAGTGCTTCGTTGAGATCACGGCCCCGGCGTCACGCCCATCCATCGATCAGAAACCCAGCACGAAGTACAAGCCTGCGCCAGCCACGCCCCCGATGATCGGTCCGACAATGGGCACCCATGCGTAATCCCAATCGGACGTCCCCTTCCCGGGAATGGGCAGGAGCGCATGGGCCAGACGTGGCCCGAGATCGCGTGCCGGATTGATCGCATACCCGGTCGGTCCGCCGAGCGACACACCGATTCCAACCACGAGGATGCCAACGAGCAGCGGCTGGATACCGCGGCTGAACACGAACGTCAGATCGACGTCTCCAGGCTTCGACAATGTCTGGGCATTCGCCGCGATCGCGAGCACGCCGAACAACAGGACTGCCGTACCGATGATTTCGGTAACCAGATTGGAGATCGGCCGCCGGATGGCCGGGCCCGTCGAGAAGACGGCGAGCTTCAGGTCGGGGTCCGATGTCGCCGGCCAATGTGGGAGATATGCGAGCCAGACGAGAACGGAGCCCGTGAAAGCGCCGATCAGTTGTGCCGCGATATAGGCCGGGGCGTCGGACCACGGGAAACTGCCGATCGACGCAAGACCGATCGTCACGGCAGGGTTCAGATGGGCACCACTCAGCCGTCCTACCGCATAGACCGCCATCGCCACGGCAACTCCCCATCCGACGGTGATGACGATCCAGCCACTGTTCTGCCCTTTTGTTCGAGTGAGTACAACGTTCGCAACCACGCCATCGCCGAGCAAGACCAGCAGCATCGTGCCCAACAGCTCCGCCAGAAAATTTTGCATGGTGCGGAATCTTCGGTGGACGCGTGCATATGAGTCAAGTCCAACTGCCGCGGCTCGATCGACGGCACCATGACATCCGCGATCGAGCCGCAGGTGGTCGGGGGGTCTTACAATCACGTCAGTGAGCAGGTTTCTCGACGGAGACAGCGCTCCCTTCGACGTAGTTGTGATTGGCGGGGGGATTATCGGGGCAGGTATCGCGCGCGATGCGGCACTCCGCGGCTACAGGGTTGCGCTCATCGAGAAGGGGGACTTCGGCAGCGGAACCACGTCAGCGTCGACGCGCATCGTCCATGGAGGACTGCGGTATCTCGAGCAGTTCGATCTCCGGCTGGTCCGGCTCGACCTGCGTGAGCGGGAGACGCTGATGCGGATTGCGCCGCATCTCGTGAAACCGCTCGAATTTCTGATCCCATTCTTCGGCCGCCAGGTCGGAAGGGTCCTCAAACTCCGGGCCGGCCTGGCGTTATACGACACTCTCAGCTTCGACAAAAGCCTTCCATCGCGGCGATGGTTGACCGCGGCGGAAGCGCGGGCGGCGGATCGCAGTCTCGATCGGGAGGACGTCACAGGTGCGGCAGCCTATTACGATGCCCGGGTCGACTGCGCCGAGCGGCTGGCCCTCGAGAACGTCCTCGATGCGGAACGCCACGGGGCTCGCGTCTTTAACTACTGCGAGGCTCGGCGTATCGAACAGGAATCCAACACGCGGATCGCCGCCTCAGTCCGAGTCCGCGATGTGCTCGATGGCCACGAAACGCGCCTCGGCGCGAAGGTCGTGGTCAACGCGACCGGGGCATGGGTGGATCCGGTGGCGGCAACGCTGACCGGACGCCAACCGCATGCGATTCGCACCACGAAGGGGATCCACCTGGTTTGCAACCCACTGACGCAGCGGGCGTTGGTTCTATTCTCGAGGCTGGATCAGCGTCTGCTGTTTGCGATCCCGCGGGGCGGACTGACGTGGATTGGTACCACAGATACCGACTTCAACGGCGATCCTGGCGAGGCCTCTGCCACGCTCGAAGACGTCGACTATCTGCTGCGGTCCGTGCGGCACGTGTTTCCGTCGCTCGTGCGGGAGGACGTGCTGTTCACGACCGCCGGCGTCCGTGCGCTGGTCCGCAGCGGAGGAACGGCGTCGTCTGTCTCGCGCATGCACAAAATCGTCGACGGTGAACCGGTGGGACCACCGGGCGTCATCACCGTTCTCGGTGGAAAGATCACGGGATACCGCGCCATCGCGGAAGACGTCATGGATGTTGTCTGCCGGCGGTTGGGGGAGCATCGGACCTGTGTTACCGCGGAGACGCCACTTCCGGGTGCGGCTCCCCTTCAGGATGGGTCCCGCGGGGCGTCGGCAAGCGATCCGCTGTGGGCGCATCTGGTGAGCCTGTATGGTTCGCGGGCAGGCGAGGTCATGGCGCTGGCTGACGGGTCACCACTGCGTGAGCCGCTGTCTCCCGCCTACCCAGATATCAGCGCGCAGGTTGTCTTCGGGGTACGGCAAGAACACTGCCTCCGGCTGGACGATTTCCTCCGCCGCCGGACACTGCTCGGCGCCACACCAGACCGCGGCGCGCAGGCCATCGTCCGCGCCGCTGCGCTGATGGCCCATGAGCTCGGCTGGTCCCCCGCCCGTCAGGCCATAGAGGTCGCGTCCGCTCAACGCCCTCCGGGGTCAGATCTCGATTTTCGAAACTGAGCCGTCGCCGTCAGGGTCCGTGGCGACGTAGCTGCGGGGGTCAGATCTCGAAGTTCAGCCAACGGGTCGTCCCCCGTCTCTCGCCGGGGTCAGATCTCGAATTTCCACCGGCCACCGCCGAAAGCGCGCATTCGAAAATCGAGATCTGACCCCGTCTCGACGCATGCCGGCGGACGGTCAAGAATCGAGATCTGACCCCAGCGGCCCTATACTGGCTGCCATGAAATTGCGGGTAGTTGCGGTTGCCGTACTGTGGTCAATTGCCGGACGAGTCGCGCTGGGACAGCGTCGATCAGGACGCTGGTGCGCTCCGAGCGATGGGATCTCATAACAGCAGGCATGGAGAGTCTGGGCCGTCGCCTGGCTGACGCAGCCCAGGGCAACGCCCACCAGGCGCGTGCTGCGCACGATGACATGAAGGAACAGCTCAAGACGGTGACGGCGACTGCACGGCCAGTCACCGTGGCGGAATTGAACCGAGGACCACGATCGACGCTCGAAACGCCCGGCGTCGAAAGGCCTACGAACTATTCCGCCACCGCACCAGACATGGAGGCCGCGCTGATTCATACCGAGCCACCTTCGTATTCTCGCCTGGTAGTCGACGGGTGGGCGGCGACAGCGTTGGCACTCACCACCAACACCTGGATTCTTCAGTGATGCCTAATCTCCGCGCCAGGCCGCCCCTCGGTTTGTCAGTCGCGTGTCTCATCGCCACGACACTTGCCCTCGCCGCAACACAATCCCCGGGGGTTCGAACTTACTTTCCGTCGCGCGGCGACTGGCGCAAACAGGATCCGGGTGCAGTCGGCGTCGATAAGGCAAAGCTGGACGAGGCGATCGCCTTCGCGATCGCCCATGAGAATCCTGAAACGAAAGACCTCGCGATAGCGATTCCCAACCAGTTTCGGGGTGAAGCGCCCTACAACACGCTGATCGGGCCCACGCAGCCGCGGGCCGGATCGAACGGGCTCGTCATCCGGCGCGGTTCGGTGATCGGCGAATGGGGAGATACCAGACGTGCTGACATGACCTTCAGCGTCACAAAAACCTTCCTGTCAACTGTTGTCGGGATCGCGTTCGACCGTGGCCAGATCAAAAACGTGACGGATCGTGTCGCGATGTACATGCCGAAGGGCGTCGATCTCTTTACCGCGCCGCACAACGCTCCAATCACCTGGGAACACTTGCTTCGCCAAACGAGCGACTGGTCGGGCACCTTATGGGGCAAACCTGACTGGGCTGACCGGCCGCCGCGGAATCAATCCCCTGCCCAGTGGCAAGACCGGGAACTGCACGACCCGGGAACGTTCTACAAGTACAACGACACACGGATCAACGTCCTCGCGCTTTCGGCCTTGTACGTCCTGAAGCGGCCACTACCCGAGGTTCTGGATGAAGCCATCATGACGCCGATCGGCGCCTCGGCCAGCTGGCATTGGGAAGCCTACGATGACGCCTGGGTCGAGGTTGATGGCCGACGGATGAAGTCGGTCACCGGAGGCGGCCATTTCGGCGGCGGCATGTTCATCAACGCTTACGACATGGCCAGATTTGGCTACCTGTTTCTGCAGGACGGCGACTGGGACGGACGCCAGCTGGTCTCGAAAACGTGGATCGGGATGGCGAAGTCGCCGGGACCAGCGAACAACGGCTACGGGTTCTGCAACTGGTTCCTGAACAACCCGGCGAAGACCGGCGATGAGACGCCGAGCTCCCTTCCATTCCCATCGGCGCCGCGTTCCTCCGTGACGTTCCAGGGGAATGGCGTCAACGTTATCTATCTGGACTGGGAGCACGACCTGTTGATGGTCGCGCGGTGGATCGACACCAACCGAAATCTGGATCAGTTCATCGGCAAGGTCATCGCCGCCATCCGGCAGTGATTCGGGGTCAGATCTCGAATTTCCAACTTATCCGTCAACTCTGGACCGGGGTCCGGGGGTCCGATCTCGAAATTCCACAGGCCCCCGACCTGCCCTCATCGAGAATCGAGATATGACTCCCGAGCCGGAGGCGCGTCGACCCACCGATGGAAAATCGAGATCTGACCCCGGCGGCCCGATTCGTGATCGCGGGCCCAAGACTGTAAGCAGACGGGCGCCAGATCCATCCTAATTCCCTGCATTTCAACGACTTCTCCTCGGATCCTGGGTTGCAGTCCGGCTCTGAGTCAGACCATCCCGATATGCAGTTCCACGACTACGCCGCAACGGAAACCTCGACACTGATCGCCCGGTTGCTGGCGAGGCAGTCCGAAGGCGGCCTGCACCAGCTTCGCGCCGTGCGAGCCGCGCTCGAGGCGGCGACGCAGGTCCTCGAGAACATCCCACGGCCAGACGAAGATGTGCAGGCGGTGGTCAACAAGCTGACCGCCGTGTTCGAGGCTGAATCGCGGCGGGCCGCCGAAGAGCTCCGGCGGGTGACCGAGGAGGGGCAGCGGCGCCTCGATGAGGCGAACGCCGCCCTGACGATTCAACTCGACGAGAATGCGGCACTGGCCGGAGCCGTGGCCCAGGCACAGGCCGAAGCGGCTCTCCTCCGAAGCGAGCTCTCAACGGCTCAGGAGCGCGCCGACGCGGTGGAACGCGACCTGACGGCGACGGTCGAAGCGCACGCGGAGCTTGAACGAATCCTGAAGGCGACCGACACCGAACTGCGACACGCAACCCACACGCGCACCCACCTCGAGGCGGAGCTCACGTCGGTCAGGGCTGTCGCGCAGCGATCCAGCGCAGACGTGGATCATCTGCGCGGCGAGCTGCAGCGAGCCGGCGAGGAAACTCTCAGACTGAGCGAGGCCCTCGACAACGCGACGGTGGAAGGCCACGACCTCCGGGGTTCGCTCGAACGGGCGGCGACAGAGAAGCACGAGCTTCGTATCGCGCTCGACGGGGCCACCGCGCAAACCGCACGGCTCCAGTGCCAGGTCGAGGAGTACCAAACCGAGCGAATCGAACTGGATCGTCAGCTGATCGCGGCGCACGAAACCCTGTCCGCCCGCGAGGCGGCGGCGCGCGACCTCGAGGCCGCCAGCGCCCGCAGCCGTTCCGTCGAAGCGGAGCTGAACGCGAAGAACGACTTCCTCTCGAGCGAGCTCGAGTCGGCGTCGGCGCGTGTACGCACGGTCGAAGCCGCGCTGACGGAAGCGCAAAAGGTTATCGCGGGGCACGACGCCATCGTGGGCGAGCTCGGTGTCGCCCGCGCGCGCGCCCTGACCCTCGAAAAACAGCAGACCGCGCTCATCGAAGAGGCACGGCAGCTCGAGGTGCGGCTCGACGCCGCGTTGCACGCGGAAACCAAGCTGCGCGAAGCGGCCGTCCGTCCGAGCGAGATCCGGTCCGACGACCAGCAGGCCGAGGCGCTGCGCGGGGACCTCGATCGCATGGTGTCGCTGTTCGATGCCTCGGTCCGGGCCGTCGACGAGATGGCGAGCGCGAAATCCTCCGCCGATCTACTTGTCGAATTGGTCAAGCGGCTGTCGATACAGTTCTCCCGGGTCGCGTTGTTCAGGGTGAAGGGTAACGGCCTCGAAGGCGAACACCATGTGGGCTTTGAGGGGATTGATATTGCCAGGCTGGTGGTGCCCGGGACAGTAGATTCGCTGTTGACCCGCGCTTTACAGTCGGGCGCCGTCGAGAGCCTCAGCGGACCGGATATCGCCAGCCGGCTGGCCACGCCGTTCGGCGGATCCCCCACATCCGCGGTCGCCCTGCCGATTGTTCTGCAGGGAACGACGCTTGGGGTCGTGTACGCAGATGATGCGGACATGCCTGAGCATGCCCGCGGCCCGGCCGTGCACGAAACGAGCGTCGGCTTCGCCAAACTGCTCGTTGGAGAAGCTTCGGTCCTCCTGATGTGCCACACGCACGAGCTCAAGACGCTCGCCGAGCTGCGCCAGTACGCGACCACTCTGCTGCAGGAAGCCAAAGCGATGTATCTCGCTGATGCCGAGGGCGGGATGCCGGCGGCGCAGCTGCGCAGCCGGCTCAAAGCCAACCTCGATTGCGCCAGCCAGCTGTACACCTACCGTGCGGCGATGGAAGGCACGGCAGCGGCGGCCCTGCTCGACGAGCAGATCGCGTTCGAAACGGCGGGATCGACACCGTTCTCCCGCGATCTCGCGGACGTGGTGCACAGCATGGAGACCTCGGATCTCGGAATCACGGCCGAAGCGTCGTAGCCCCGTCGCCCGCAAAGGGGGTCAGATCTCGATTTTCCACACTCTACCCTTGACCGGCGATTCGAGAATCGAGATCTGACCCCAACCCTCAACTCTCACTGGAAAATCGAGATCTGACCCCAATCGGGTCCGCCCCACCCTTGATGTGGAAAATCGAGATCTGACCCCCAACCCGCGGGAGCGCCGCGCGCTGGCTACCTCAGCAGTAGGCGCTCTCTCAGATCCCCGAGTTGCGCGCGGTGACGGTCTGCCTCGCCCTGTCTACTCCAAGCACCAGCCCGGGCGTCTGATAACGGGGCGGCATGCGGCAGCGGCCGGCACGAAGGCTGGACGAATGTGCGGCTCAACGTGTGCCTGCTGCCTTGCCCTTCAGATGGGTGTCGAGGAACTTCAGCACCGCGCTGTAACCCTCGATCTGGTTCTTCTTCTTGGTGAATCCGTGCCCCTCGTCCGGGAAGATCACGTATTCGACCGGCACGCCGTTCTTCCTGACGGCCGCGATGATGTCGTCGGACTCGGCCTTGACGACGCGGGGATCGTTCGCGCCCTGGAGCACGATCAGCGGTTTCTTGATCTTCGCGGCGTGAAAGACCGGGGACACCTCGTAGAGCATCTTCTCGTCGGCCACCGGGTCGCCCAATTCGGCGTAGAGCGCCTTCCGCTGCGCCTCCCACCAGGCCGGGATCGCACCGAGCGTCCGCAGCCAGTTGGAGACCCCGAAGATGTCGACGCCGACGTCGAACTCGTCGGGCTGGAATGCGAGCGCGGCCAGCACCATGTATCCGCCGTAGCTTCCGCCGAGGATCCCGATGCGGTTCGCGTCGACATACGGCAGGCTCGCCAGGTACTTCTTGGCGTCGACGCAATCCCACAACGGCTCCCGGCCGTGCCGGCGATCGTCTGCGGCAAAGAACGACTTGCCGTAACCGGAGCTGCCGCGATTGTTGATCCCGAGGACGACGTAGCCGTGATTGACGTAATACTGCACCTGCGCGTTGTAGCCGCTCGTGGTCTGGCCTCCAGGACCGCCATGCACGAGCACGATTGCCGGCGCCTTGGCGGTGGCCGACGCCTGGTGCGGCTTCCAGAGAATGTTCGGGATCGTCATGCCGTCCCGCGCCTTGAAGCGGACGACCGCGGTGTCCACCAGATCCGCGGGATCGATGTCCGGGCTCAGCGACGATGTCAGCTTCACGGGCGCGTTGTTCGCGCCGAGCTGCAGCACGTGGAGATCGTTCGGCGACCGGTCGCCGCTAACGTAGAACGCGAGCTTCGACTCGCTCCGCGCGATCGCCACGCCGCTGACGCCGCCGTTCGGAATCGCGGGCAGCGCGACCGGCTTCCCGGAGGCCGTCTCCACCACCGTGATCACCGTCCGTCCATCCTTGTTGACCCCGGTCACCCGATAACGGCCGTTGTGCGAGAACGACGTAAAGGTGACGTCCCAGTCGGCTCTCTCGACGTCCTCGTGCGTGCCCGCGGCGAGCGAATACCGCCGCAGACGTGTGAACTCGCTGCCCTCGTTGGACAGGTAATAGAGATGGCGGGACGCCGGGTCGAACGTCACGGGCGAGTACTGCGCGTCACCCTTGTGCGGTGTCAGGTGCGTCAGCGCCTTGGTGTCGGCATTCCACAAGTAGATGTCGGTGTCGTTGGCGGAGCTGAGCTTCGTCATCGCCACCCACTTGCCGTCGCCCGAGATGTCGTCTGGGAAGTGGCCGTGCTCGTTCTTGTAAACGAGCGTCCGCTCGTAGGTCGCCGAGTCGTAGCGATAGATGTCGAAGTAGCGCGGGTCACGCTCGTTCGACGCGACGAAGAACGCGCCGCCCTCGGGCGTCCAGCCCGCAAACTGGGCTTTGAGCTTGTCACCTGGCGTCAGATCTCTTTCCTGCCCGTCCTTCAACACATAAAGATGATTGAGCTCGTTGCCACCCTGATCCCGCGTGAACAGGATGCGGTCATCCTTCGGGAAAAAGGAGACGGCGTAGGTCGAATCCGTCGTCGATTTCGTTATGGCCGTCCACTCGCCGCCGGTCACGGGAATCGAATACACGTTCCAGATGCCGGTCTTGTTCGACGAAAAGAGGATGCGCGATTCGTCGGCGGAAAACGATGCTCCGGCTATCGATGTGGTGTTGAGAAACTGGTCGATGGAGTACTGCTTCGATGGACGTGCGGTCTGCGCGGAGGCCGTTGCCACCGAGAGCACCAGAACAGCCGCCCATCCCGACTGACGAATCGATTTCATCGTGATTTTCCCCCTTGACCTGCACATTCTGGCACTTATAGGCGCGGCGGCACGTTGGCAATTTTCCGGTTTCGGGCGATTCTGGTGATGTGATCGAGGCCGCTTCCGAACCTGCTGACCCGGCCGACAAACCCGCGGAACCGCCGGCACCGGCGGGGCCGCCCGCTCCCGAAACGCCGCCCTCCGGCCGCAGGAGACCGCCGATCTGGGCGAAGTGGCCGGACGACAAGCTCCTCGACCTCCGGATGTCGGAGCTCAATTTGTCGATCGAAGGCGGCGCGCTCGAGAAGCGGATCGCCGACCTCTACGAAGAGCTCGCGGCGCGTGGCATTCAGTTCCGGCCGCACTTCTGGCTCTCGGACGAATGGTTCACGCCGGATGGCGTTCCCGGGATCGCCATTCCCTTTTACCTGGCGCACCCGCGGCTCGCGCGCCTCGAGCGCGAGCAGATGCTCGAGGTCGAGGGCGGCACCCCATCCTGGTGCATGCGAATCCTCAGGCACGAGGTCGGCCACGCGATCGACAACGCCTATCTGCTGCGGCGGCGACGGCGCCGGCAGGCGATGTTCGGGTCGTCCTCGATCGAGTATCCGGAGTTCTATACCCCGAAGCCGTACAGCCGCAGCTTCGTCCTGCACATCGACAACTGGTACGCCCAGAGCCATCCCGACGAAGACTTCGCCGAGACGTTCGCGGTGTGGCTCAACCCACGCTCGGAGTGGCGCCGCCGGTACCAGGACTGGCCCGCACTCAAGAAGCTTGAATACATGGACGAGCTGATGCGCGAGATCGCGAGCCAGCCGCCGCTGGTCGACAAGCGGCGCACCGTCGATCCCCTGCATCGCATCCGCCGCACCCTGCGGCAGCACTACAAGCGCAAGGCAGAGCACTACGCGCTCGACTACCCGGACTTCTACGACCGCGATCTGCGCCGCCTGTTCCCGCAGCCGCCGGAAGAGGCGCGCACGGTGCCGGCCTCACGCTTCATCAACCGCATTCGGAAGGATGTACGCCGCACCGTCGCGGCGTGGACCGGCGTTTACCAGTACACGATCGATCAGGTGCTCGAGGAGATGGCCGAGCGCTGCGACGAGCTCCAGCTCCGCTTCACCGCCGGCACCGAGGAGCAGACCAAGGCCGACTTCATCGTCGTGCTGACGGTGCAGACCATGAACTACCTGCACAGCGGCCGGCACCGGGTGGCACTGTGAAGAAACGCCGCGTGCTGGTGCTCATGCACGACTACATGGTGCCGCCGGAGGACGTCAGCGGCCACGATCTGATGACCGTGCAGTGGAAGACCGAGCACGACGTGATCGTGACGCTGCAGGAGATGGGACACGACGTCCATCCAGTCGGAGTTGGCGACGACCTGGGCGTGGTGCGGCGCTCAGTCTGGGAGCTGAAGCCCCACATCGTCTTCAACATGATGGAGGCGTTTCACGAGCTCGGCACCTTCGACCACAACGTGGTGTCGTATCTGGAACTGCTGCGCGTCCCCTACACGGGGTGCAATCCGCGCGGCCTCGTGCTGGCGCGCGACAAGGCGTTGTCGAAGACCATCCTCCACTATCACCGGATTCCGGTCCCCGACTTCGCCGTCGTCCATGTCGGCAAGAAGGTACGGCCCCAGAAAAAGCTCGGATTCCCGCTGATCGTGAAGTCACTCACACAGGAGGGATCGACCGGCATCTCCCAGGCGTCCGTCGTACACGACCAGACCAAGCTGCGCGAGCGGGTGCAGTTCATTCACGAGAGTATCGGCACCGACGCCATCCTCGAGCGCTACATCGAAGGACGTGAGCTCTATGTCGGGATCATCGGCAACTCCCGGCTGTCAGTCTTCCCCGTCTGGGAGCTGCACTTCACCAAGCGTGGGGACGAAGTCCATCGGATTGCGACCGAGCGGGTGAAGTGGAGCGCGAAATACCAGCGCAAGTACGGGATCAAGACCCGCGAGGCCAAGCTGCCGGACGACGTCGCCGCACGCATCCAGTACCTGTGCAAGCGCGTGTATCGCTCGCTCGATCTGAGCGGCTACGCGCGGATCGATCTCCGGATGGACGGCGACGGCAAGGCGTACGTCATCGAGGCGAATCCGAACCCGCAGCTCGGATACGGCGAAGACTTCGCGGAGTCCGCCGAACGTGCCGGCGTCTCCTACGAGCAGCTGCTTCAGCGGATCATCCAGACGGGGCTGCAGTGGCGGCCCGAGAAGAGGGGTTAGCGATCAGGGATGAGCGATCGCGAAGCTGCCGACCGCCTCGTCGATGGAATCGAAGCAGTCGAAGACGTCGAGGAGCTGGGTAATCGTCATCACGCGGTGGCTGCGTGACGTCAGATTCGCGAGCTTCATGTCGCCGCCGCGGCGGCGGACACTGAGGAACCTGCCGACGAGGACGCCGATGCCGGCGCTGTCGATCGACGTCACGTCACCGAGATCGACGACGAGGTGGATGCGGTTCTGGGCGACGAGCTCGTTCACGGCGTCCCGGAAGACCGCGTCTCCGTCCTCGAGAACGAGCCGGCCGCTGAGGTGCAGAACGCTCACACCGCCGCGGTGCTCCGGGGTGACCAGCAGCGTCGCCCGCGTCATTGGACGCGCACCCGCTCGGGCTCTTCTACGAAGTGGACCGATTGCACCGAGCTGGTGACGATTCGCGTGCCGATGGCGTAGACCTCGAGAGCGAAGCCGCAGTAGATGCCGCGGAGCTTGAGGAATGCCCCGCCCAGCGAGCTGCCGAGGATCACGGCGCGGGTCGGCTCGGGGAAATACTTGCCCCCGCGGACTATCGCCTCGCCGGTGCGGGCGGTCACGACCGTGATGTGGTAGACGGTGTTCATCGTCCTGACGAACAGCACGTCGAGATCGCGGAGGGAATCGACCTGGACGCCGTCGGTCCACGGCCGCTCGACCCATGTATCCAGGTGCGCAGCCGGCTGAAGCGCGCGCGTCCGGAGGGGAACGATTCCGGTGGCCGTCGGCGGGGTCTTGGTCACGGTCATGCGTATTATGAACCCGGGCGCGCCGCCCGGCGCAATGGTGCGCATTTTCGGGCCTGTTCTCGCCAGTCCCCTGGGGTCAGATCTCGAATTTCAACTTCGACGACTGGAAATTCGAGATCTGACCCCGACCGTGGCGACCCGGCCAGACTTCGAAAATCGAGATCTGACCCCACCTGGGCCGAACCGCGCATCCCGGCGGCCGTGTTATGGTCCGCAGCGATCACCGAAGGACACCGATGCCAAACGAGATCAGCCGCCGTGACTTTCTCTACGTAACCGCTGGCGCCGGCGGATTGCTGGGCGCCGCCGGAACGCCCGCGCTGGAGCTCGACGCGTCGCAGATCCCGGCCTCCGGCACGCCAGAGGTGCCGGCCGGCTGGTTCGATCGGCCGATGCGATGGGTCCAGCTCACGCTGGTCGAAAACGATCCGGGACGCTTCGATGCCGCATTCTGGCTCGACTACTTCCGCCGGCTGCATGCCGACGCCGCCACGCTGAGCGCGGGTGGGATCGTGGCGTACTACCCGACTGATGTTCCCTTGCACCACCGCAGCACATGGCTCGGCGCGACCGATCCATTCGGGGAGCTGGTCAAAGGCTGCCGCGCGATGCAAATGAACGTCGTCGCCAGGACGGACCCGCACGCGGTTCGCGACGAGGTACGCCAGGCCCATCCAGACTGGATTTCAGTGAACCGCACCGGCGAAGCCCTGCGCCACTGGGCGAACCGGGAGCTCTGGGTCACGTGCGCGCTCGGTCCTTACAATTTCGAGTTCATGGACCAGGTGCACCGCGAAATCGTCACCAGGTACAAGGTCGACGGGATCTTCGCCAATCGGTGGGCGCCGCAGGGAGGCGACTGCTACTGCGTGCACTGCCAGAAGAACTTCAAGGCTGCGACGGGCCTGGAGCTGCCGCGCACATCGGACCCCCGCGATCCAGGCCGCCGGCAGTATCTCGAGTGGCGCACCGCGAGACTGATCGAATTGTGGAAGCGGTGGGATGCGACGGTGCAGGCGGCGAATCCGGAGGCGCGGTACATCCCCAACGGTCCACCCAGCATGAAGTCGGCAGGCGAGCTCGCCGCGATTCAATTCACCGACAACCAGGCGCGGCGGGGGCTCACGCCGCCATGGAACAACGGGCGGCGCGCGAAGGAGCTGCGATCGGTCATGGGACGCCGGCCGATCGGGGGCATCTTCAGCGTCGGCGTGGAAGAGCCCTACCGCTGGAAGGACTCGGTGCAGAGCGAGCCGGAGATCCAGCTGTGGGTGGCCGAAGGCACCGCCAACGGCATGCGCCCGTGGGTCACGAAATTCTCCGGCGTCCTCTACGACCGCCGGTGGCTGCCCGTGGTCGAACGGATCTACGAGTGGCACTACCGGCACGAGTCCTATCTCCGAAACGAGTCGCCGGTCGCCGCAATCGGCCTGCTCTATTCCGAGCAGACGGGGCGCTACCACCCGGGGGTTGCCGCCGGGGATCGCACGGAGGATCACGTGCTCGGGATGTATCACGCGCTGATCGAAGCGCGGATGCCTTTCGAGCTCGTCCACGAGGCATTCCTCACACCGGATCGACTCGATCGTTTCAAGGTCCTGGTCCTCGCGGATGCCGCCGCGCTCTCGAACGCGCAATGCGAGGCAATCCGGCGCTACGTTGAGCGCGGAGGCAGCGTCGTCGCGACGTTTGCGAGCTCGCTTTACGACGAATGGGGTCAACAGCGGAAGGACTTCGGGCTGGCCGACGTGTTCGGCGTGTCGTTCGCGGGCCGTATCGAAGGGCCGATGCAGAACTCCTACCTGAATCTCGATTCGGATCCGTCAACGAAAAAGCACCATCAGGTGCTGCGTGGTCTCGAAGACGCGCCGCGGATCATCAACGGCGTCTTCCGCGTCGAGGTGCGGCCGACGCAGGAATTCCCCTCGCCGGTCACTCTGGTGCCTTCGTACCCCGACCTGCCGATGGAAGACGTTTATCCGCGTGTGCCTCGCACCCAAACCCGCGAACTGTACTTGCGTGAGGTTGGACGCGGTCGCGTGGCTTACATTCCGTGGGATATCGATCGGACGTTCTGGGAAGTGCTCTCGCCTGATCACGGAAAGCTCCTGCGCAACGTCCTGACCTGGGCGATGAGCCAGGAGCCGGCTCCGGTCGAGGTCGATGGACGAGGCGCCATGGACGTGACGGTCTGGCGGCAGCGCAACTCGATGACGGTGCACCTGGTGAACCTGACGAACCCGATGATGATGAAGGGCCCGCTGCGGGAGATCATTCCGATCGGGCCGCTCACGGTTCGTGTTCGGGTGCCAAACGGACTGCGGGCAACGAAGGTCAAGCTGCTCACGGCGGGCACTTCCGCCGCGCCTCAGGAGGCCGGCGGCGTCATCACGACAAAAGTGCCAACTGTCGACGTGCACGAGGTCATCGCCATCGATCTCGAGCCGGCCAGACGCTAGCGCTGCTCGGCTCGGATAGCCTGCAGGCGACCGTGAAGCTCCTTCAGCTTTTCAGGGTGGCGTTCGGCGAGATTCTGGCGTTCGCCAGGATCACTACTCAGATCGTAGAGCTGCGGCACCGTGTCGTTGCCGAGCTCGGTGTTCGTCTGCTCGTTTCTCTTCGGCCGCTTGCTCGCCTCGATGTATTTCCACTGGCCGCTTCGCAACGCCTGACCGCCTGCCTGCTCGATCAGCTCCGTTCGTGCGGTCCGCGACGTTCCCAGAAATGCGGCCAGCGTATCGATGCTGTCGGGCGCTCGAGCGCCGGCAAGCGGCTGCTTCAACAGCGCGGCAAACGACGCGAGGAAGTCCACCTGGCAGACTAGCGCGTCGGATGTGCCCGGCTTCACGCGGCCTGGCCAGCGCAGGATGAACGGCACCCGTGTGCCCCCCTCGAAATGACTGTACTTGCCGCCGCGAAACGGTCCCGACGGTGTGTGGCTCCCGAGCTTCGCCACCGCGTCGTCCTTGTAGCCATCATCCACGACGGCGCCGTTGTCGCTCGTGAAGATCACGATCGTGTTGTCGGCGAGCTTCAGGCGGTCGAGGGCATCGAGGATCTGACCGACCGACCAATCCGCTTCGACGATCACATCCCCGCGCGGACCAAGTGAAGTCTTCCCGACGAAGCGCGGATGGGGGACGCGGGGTACGTGCGGATCGTGAAGTGCAAAGTAGAGGAAAAAGGGCCTGGAACGCTGGCGCTCGATGAACGCCAGTGCCTTCGTCGTGAACACATCGGCCATGTCCTCGTCTTTCCACAATGCGGCGGTGCCGCCCTTCATGTAGCCGATGCGGCTGATGCCGTTGACGATGGTCTGGTCGTGGCCGTGACTCGGGACGACTTTCAGCAGTTCGGGATTGGATTTGCCGGTCGGCAGTGACGGAAAGGGCTCGACATAGCTGACCGCGATTGGATCTGCCGGGTCGAGCCCCGCCACGCGGCGATTCTCGACGTAGACCGTCGGCACGCGATCGCCGGTCGCCGCCATGATGAACGCTTCGTCGAAGCCGATATCCAGCGGGCCGGGTGTGATGTCGCCGTTCCAGGTCGGCCCACCTTTCGGCCCGAGCCCCAGATGCCACTTTCCGACCACGCCGGTGACGTACCCGGCCCCGCGCAGCATCGACGCCAGGGTCGTGCGGCCCGGCTCGATCACCAACGCCGCATCCCCCGGCAGCACACCGGTTCCGGGCTTGCGGAACGCATACTCGCCGGTCAACAACGAATAGCGTGACGGCGTGCAGGTCGCGGCGCTCGAGTGCGCATCGGTGAAACGCAAGCCCGCCCTGGCGAGGCGATCGATGTTGGGCGTGTCGAGCGCCTTCGCGCCGTACGCCGAGACGTCCCCGACTCCCAGATCGTCGGCGTAGATCAGGACGATATTCGGAGTCTGGGCGGAGACGGTGGTGGCCACCGCGAGCAAGAGCGCCGCGAACGCGATTCGCTTGTCCATGGTTCCGAGGTCCTCCGTCACACCGGGCCAGATACTTTATCCAGCCACGGGGTATTCGGGCCACTTGAAGATGCCGTCAAATACCGTGGCGCACGTCCGTCCGTTCGCGGGTGATCGCGTTCGTGTGCTCAGGGGGCGGGGCTGTTGCGGGACTCAGACCCAAGGCTGGGGATTCAGAACTGGGGATTCGGGACTCCGGAAGCGCGACGAGCGAGCAAGTCGGTGACGGGCGGCACCCTCCGTATGCCGCCCAATCCGCTCACCACCTCGGCTCGCGCCGCCCGCCGCCGCCGCCGTAGCCGCCGCCACCGCCGCCCGATCGGGCCGGCATCGGCTTGGCCTCGTTGACGGTGAGGTTCCGGCCGCCGAAATTGTGATCGTGCAGCTGTTCGATTGCCCGCTGCGCGTCTTCTTCCGTGGCCATCTCGACGAACCCGAAGCCGCGCGCGCGGCCGGTGGCCATGTCACGCATGATCTTCACGCTGTCGACGGTCCCGCAGCCTGAAAACAGCTGCTCGATGTCCTGCTCCCCCGCGCTGTACGGGAGGTTGCCCACGTAAAGTTTTCTACCCATTGCTGACTGTTCTCACTTCTGCTCCATTCCGTGGAGCGACGGGGTGGTTGAAAATCCGCCCGTGCGGATCGGAGATGGAATGGGCAAGGCTCAGCAGTCTACGTTGCGGGGAAAAGAGGGTCTGAGGGACGTCGTTTCGTCGCGGCACGCGGGCTACGGCAGGAGCTGCCTTCCACCTATCGGCCGAGAGCATATCACGTTCCCCGGGCAGCCGACTTGCAATACCCTGCTGTTATGGCTTCCCGACCGATTCCCGCTCACCGGCCCCCCGCGCCCAGGCCCGGGCCCCGCCGCCGCGGCGCGCGCCACGACTCGGATTCATTGATCGACTGGACCCAGCCCGAACAGAACGCTCACGTGCTCGACTGGCGGCAGCGGGCGCATGAATTCGGGATCGTTCCCGCCGACGAAACCGACGAGTCCGTCATCCTCCCGGCGCGACAGCTGGTCGAGGAAGACGACCCCGAAGCCTTCGACGACCAGATGATGGACGAAGGCGACGAACCGCTGCGCGCCGAGACCAAAGGCGAGGAGGAAGAGGAAGAACAAGCGCCGCAACCGGGAGGAGCGTCGCGCGAAGACCTGGATCTCGTACGCGTCTACCTGAAACACGTCGGCCGTCGCAAGCTGCTCAAGGCCAAAGAGGAACAGGAGATTGGCGCGCGCATCGAGAACGCCCGCGGCGAGCTGCAGGCGACGCTCGGCATGATCCCCTGCGCCGTGCGCACGCTGCTGGCGCTGGCCGACCAGGTGAAAAAAGGGGCACCCGCCGCCGAGCTCATCCTCCTGCCCGACGGGGGCGAACTCAAGCAGGATCACATCGCACCTGTCCTGAAGGCGTTCGATCGCATCCGTCACGCGCGACAGAGAATCGAGGACTGGACCCGCAAGTGCGACGACAAGCGATCGACGGCGGCGTCCCGCGCCAACTACCGGAAGGAGATCGGGGCCGCCGAGCAGCAGATTGCCGGACTGCTGCGGGACATGCCCCTGCGCCCATCCCTGGTCGAAGACATCACCAACCGGCTGCGCGAGAAGAGCGCCGAGTTCGACGCCATCGAAAACTTGCCGCGCCCCGCACGCGCCGCGGCCCGCCAGGCGCTCGAGGAGCGGACCGGCATGCCGCGCCGGAGGTTCTGCGAGATCGCTGACCGGGTGTGGCGGCAGGAGGAAGCGATCATCGAAGCCAAGCGGGAACTGCTCGAGGCAAACCTGCGGCTGGTGGTGTCGATCGCGAAGCGCTATTCCAATCGCGGCCTCTCCCTGCTCGATCTGATCCAGGAAGGCAACATCGGATTGATGAAGGCGGTCGACCGCTTTCAGTTCCGCCGTGGGTTCAAATTCTCAACCTACGCCACCTGGTGGGTGCGCCAGGCGGTTGGCCGCGCGGTCGCCGATTACGGCCGGACGATCCGGCTGCCCGTGCATGTGATCGAATCGCTCAATCGGCTCACCCGCGAGCGGCGTACGCTCGCCGCCGAGCTCGATCGCGAGCCGACCCCCGAGGAACTCGCCGTGCGGATGGAGCTGCCGGTTGGAAAGGTGCAGCTGCTGCTCGAGGCATCGAAGTCGCCGACCTCCCTCGAAGCGCCGGTCGGCGAGGACGAGGAGACCCGGCTCGCGGACCTGGTGAAGGATGCCGCCGCGCAATCGCCGGAAGAGGCCGCGATGCGGAATCAGATGGCGGTCGAGGTCGAACGGGCGATGGCGCCGTTGACGGATCGCGAAAAGGAAGTCATGCGCCTGCGTTACGGGCTCGGCACCGATCGCGAGCATACGCTGGAGGAAGTCGGCCGCCGCCTCTTCATCACCCGCGAGCGCGTGCGCCAGATCGAAGCGAAGGCGCTCGCGAAGATGCGCGGGACCGGCGGCCGGGCCGCTTAGTCACGACGTCCTGGCAGCACAACCCGCCTGAACTCCATGTTCGCCGCCCGCCAACTCCGGCTCCGGGTGCTGGAAGCGCTGGAGACGAGGGTCAAGCAGTTTCTGCGGCGCGACGAGTTGTGGCCGCTGCGCGTCCCGCGCGAGCCGTTGCTGCTCGACGACATCATCCGCCAGGCCATCGCGGAGGACGCCGGCCGGTTCGATCCAGAGACGCTTCGCGCACGCACCCTGCTGTCGCTGGAATGGGCGGACGGCAGCTGGTGGCGCGCGTGGGTTGGCGTTCTTCCCTCAGGCCTGAAGGTCTATTGCGATTCCGGTGAGCATGAATCGCGCGTCCTCGCATCGGGCGGACGCAACGAGGGGGACGACAGCGACCGCGCGTTCCTGCAGCTTTTCGGCGAGTCAGCGGGACGCCACTTCGGCGTCGAGATGTCCGGCGGAGCGCCACGATCGGTGCGCTCACCCTTTCCACGCGAGCTGCTGGTCGAGATGTTCGTGAACCTGTTCGAAGTGACGGGCACAGAAGATTCCGTCCGCGATCAGCTCGATCCACCGGAGACCGGACGTGACGGGCCGGCCACCGGTCATGACTTTCAGGCTGACGTCGAGGAATGGCTCGAATCCGCGCTGCGGCGCCGCTCGCTCATTTCTTGACCGGAATCCTGACCGCGGTCCAGGTCCCGTCGCCGGCTCCTTCGTAATCCACTTCCCCACTCATCCGGTCGTTCTCATAGGTGCCGCTGAACGCACCGGACACGGTAGTCCCCTCCGCGACCACGGTCACGGTGAACTCGACGTGATTCTCCTTGACCGTGCCTTCGAGGTTCGACTTGCCATAGCGTCCTTCGTACGTGCCCGTGATCTTTTCACCGTCCTGCGTGAACGTGACCAGGGGCCGGCCGGTGCCGACCGCCAGCTCCACGGTGAACTGCCACGGACCGGCAATATTGGCCGGTGCTGCCGACACGAGAACGACAGGGGTCAGAACGAGAAGTGCGATCGCTGAGCGATGGATCATGCTCAACGATAACGCGTGACTCACGGGAAGTAGGAAGCCGATTACCTACGCGGCGTCCTGCGAAAAGATGGTCGTGATGAGATCTTCGTCGGAGAACTGCTGGACCGAGCTCGGCGTGAATGTCTCCAGGTCGAGTTCGTCCTTTCGGGCGGCGATTTTCAGCGTCGCCGGCTCCTGGACGATCGCGCCGGCTTCGACCGGCAACAGGAACCGCTTGTGGGTCAGGAATCCGCGGGACTCGATGACGAAAAATTCGCAACGTCTGGTCACTGGGCTGATCAGCACGCCGCCGATGTTACCGAGGGATTCAGAGTCCTGGGTGCAGACCTGAAAGTCCGAGAGGTAGCCGGCCGGACACCGGACGCTGCTGGCGTCGAGATACCGCAGGTCGGCTATTTCACTGGCTAGTTTTCCAGGCACCGTCCCTCCTGCGCTGTTTATCCAGCAATCCAGGTGCCAGCCGAAAGGCAGAAAGAACGGACGATTTTTCACGGCGCTGCACAGCGTTGTCTCAATGAAATACACATTTGCTGTCGGGATTACAGCGGCGCTGCACGGACGGCTCACGGCAGGGGTAGCGGTGGATTGGCCACCCAGCCAATTTGTTGATACATGCTCAGCATGTCGAAGCAATTCCAGCCTTCTACAATCTTTCCGTCCTCGACGCGGACGATCGAGATGCCCCAGAAGTCAACGGATTGGCCGGTCGGCTCTGCGCCGAACGACGATCCGGAATGCCGTCCGATCACGTGACAGTGCGCCGCGACCACGTCACCTTCCGTTACCGTTCGCACCACCTCTATCGAGAGATCGCCGAGGGCTTCACGAAACATCCGGAACAGCGGCTTGAAAGCGGTCGGCCCCTGGATCGGGCCGCCAGGCAAGCCGTACGCGACGCCGTAGGGTGCCATCAGCTGATCGATGGCCTCCTCGCGCCCTTCATCCCAGACTTCCTTGAACCACCGGCGAACAACAGTGTCGGGAGATTCCGCCATCAAATACCTCGCAAGCTGCGGGAAGTATTCCGTCACACACTTACCCGGTCAACAACCTTTGACCCGCGCTGTGCAAGAAATGGTGGCGGAGCGGCGCGAGCGGGAACGGGTAATTTGAACCCGTGCCCGCGCCGGTGAGGTGGGGGAAACCCCGCTACTTGGCGATGATCTCGCCGAAGCCTTTCACTTGCTCTTCAATCACTTTCCTGTCGCCGACAATGACGATCAGCGCACGTTCCTCCTGGAGGTGCTTCTTCGCCACCTCCGACACCTGTTGCGGCGTGACGGCATACACCTGCTTCACGTAGGTGCTGGCATACGTCGACGGCAGGCCGTGGAGATCCATGTAGTCCAACTGGTTCGTGATGCCGCCGCGGCTCGAGTTCTGAAGGACGTAGGTCCCTGCCAGGTAGTTCTGAATCCCCGTCAGCTCCTCCGCCTTCGGTGGCTCGGTCTGCAGCCGATCGATCTCGGCGAGGATTTCCTTGATTGACGGCCCTGTCACCGTCGTCGTGACGTCCGCGTTCTCGGCCCAGTACGCGTCACGGTATCGCACCGACAACTCGCTGTACGGCGAGTAGGTGTAGCCCTTGTCTTCACGGATGTTCTTCGTGATGCGTGAGGCGAACGCGCCGCCGAGCAGCGCGTCCATCACCGTCATCGGAATGAAGTCCGGACTCGAGGGATCGACGGTCGGGACTCCCATGATCACCGTAGACTGGGGCGCGCCCGGCCGATCGATGATGTGGACCACCCGCGTCGACGATGGCTTGGCTGGCGGCGGAGCCGCGGCGGCGCCCTTGTCCCACGCGGCGAAAGCTTTTCGAATGGAAGCCTCGACGGCAGGCTCGTCGAACCGCCCGACAACGTAGAGCCGCGACCGGCCGGCGCCGTAGGTCTGCTGGTAGAAGCGGCGGGTTTGATCCAGCGTGTAACCTTTGACCATCGCGTCCGTCGGGAAGACACGGCCGTAAGGATGATCGCCATACATCACCGCCCGGAATTTCTGGACCGCGAGTGACTGCGGTTGACTCAGGCTGACCGCGAGGTTGCGCAGCATGTCTGCCTTCAGACGGCCCAGTTCTGACTCCGGGAACTTCGGATTCCGGGCCACGTCAGCCACGAGCTCGACCATCTGGTGACCGTATTCGCTCAGCACGTCGCCGCCGATGTTCGTCGTGTTCTCCGCGACGTTCACCGACAGCGCTCCGCCCATTCGCGCAACCTCTTCGGAGATCTGCGCCGCACTCCTCGTCGTCGTGCCCTCCCGGATCAGGGTGCCGGTCAGATCGGCCAGCCAGACTTCGTCGGCCTTCTCGTAGGCATTGCCGGTGCGCATGCTGAGCGTGACACGCACCTTCGGCATCGTTCCCCACTGCACCAGCGCGACCTGGAGACCGTTGTCGAGCGTGAAGCGTTTCGGCTCGGGCACCTTGAAGTCGCGCGGCACGCCCGGCTTCGGCGGCTCGGCCGGGAAAGGCGCCGTGGGCGCCGGCTTCTGCGCCGCCGGCTTCGGGGCGGGCTTCTGCTGTGCCGGCTTTTGGGTCGCCGGTTTCTGCGCGGCCGGCGCCGCCGACGGGTTTTCCAGCGCGGGTTTCGCGGGCAGCGACGCTGGCGCCTGCCCTCGAAGAACGGGAGCTGCCGTCAACAGCGCGGCGCCGCAGAGCATCGAAACGAAGCGCGTGCGCGCCATCTCAGTTCCCCTTCCCTTTCGGAGTGATCGTCAGGATCGTGCGGTTGGTCGGCCGAAGATATTCCCGCGCGGCTTTCTGAATCATCGCCGGCGTGACTTTCTTGAACTCGTCTTCGAGCCTGTTGATCTTTCCCGGATCGTCGTCGAACAAGGCGAAGGCGGCGAGGAGGTTGGCGCGGCCGAATCCGACGAACTGCTCGTAGGCGGCGTAGAGCCCGGACCGCCGTTTCACCAGCGCCAGCTCGAGCTCGGCCTTGGTCACCGGCGTGGTCTGAAGCCTCGCGATCTCCTCGTCGATGGCCTTGATGATGTCATCGGCTTTCTTGTCGGCGTCGTGAATCAGCCAGACCGTCCACAACGTCGGCCCTTTGATATCGAACATGTTGCCGAGCAGCGGGTTGGTTCCGCCCGAGATCGACCCGGTCATCCCGCGCTTCTGGACCAGCGACTGATAGAGCCGGCTATCCGCGCCCTGCACGAGCAGCTGATCGATCAGACCCATCGCGTACCACTCGGGCGTGTCGCGCGGCGGGACGTGATAGCCGAGCGCGACCGCCGGCCGGTTCGCCAGCGGATCTTCACGGTTCGCGCGCTTCTCCTTCTCCTGGCGCGGCTCCGAGATGTCGGGCTGCGGGGGGAGCTTGGAGGCCGGAATGCCGCTGAAATACTTGCGGATCCATTCGAGCGTCTGTTTCGTGTCGATGTCGCCGCTCACCACGAGAACGGCGTTGTTCGGCGCGTAGTAGGTCTTGAAGAACTGCTGGACGTCGGCAAGCGTGGCCGCGTCGAGGTGCTCCAGGTCGCCGTAGAAATTGTGCGCGTTGTACCAGTTCGTGTTGGCCTGCTGCGGCAGATCCAGCCACGGGAACCCGCCGTACGGCTGGTTGAGCACATTGACTTTGACCTCGTTCTTGACGACGCCCTGCTGGTTGGTGAGGTTCTCCTGCGTAATCTTCAGGCCCCACATCCGATCGGCTTCCGCCCAGAGAATCGTCTCGAGCGTGTGCACCGGCACGACCTGGAAGTAGTTCGTGAAATCGAACCGCGTCGAGCCGTTCAACACACCGCCATTCGATTCGACCAGGGAGATGAACTCGTTCTTGCCTAGATGCTCGGAGCCCTGGAACATCATGTGCTCGAACAGGTGCGCGAATCCGGTGCGGTCCTTCGGCTCGATCCGGAATCCGATCGCGTAGTAGATCCCGACCACGGCCGTGGGTGACGAGGTATCGCGGGACAGAACGACCTTCAGACCGTTCTCGAGCTTGTGGTACTCGATCGGCACCGAGACCTTGGACGGGATCGACGCTGTTCGAGCGGCCGCCTGGCGGCTTGGGGACGGCTGGCCGTCAGCAGCCGTGGACTGGGTCAGCGCCAGCGTTGCGGCAGCGGCCAGAGCAATGACACGTACAGACATGAAGGGCTCCTCAGCGAGCGATCGTAGCATCCGCACGAGCCGCCCCTCGACGAGGCTCGGGGCGACCCTGAGCGAAAATCGAAGGGTCGACGAATCTCGTGGCCTCTAACTCCAGCGATCGTATTGGCGGGGGCGCGAAATCGCGGTCTGCCGTCCCCTCGCGAAGAGCGGCGCGAGGATCAGGCCGGCCACGAAGCCGCCGATGTGCGCCATGTAGGCCACGCCTCCGCCGGCATTCTTGGCCGTAACGGCAATCGATCCCACGCCACTGATCAACTGCATGACGATCCACAACCCCAGCATGAAAACCGCCGGCACCGCCATCACCCCGCCCCAGGTCACGACGTAAACCCGATTCCTGGGGAACATCAGCAGATACCCGCCGAGCACGCCGCTGATCGCCCCGGACGCGCCGACCGCGGGAATGTTCGAGCCGCTGTTGAACAGGATGTGAGCCAGACTCGCCGCGAACCCGCACACGAAGTAGAACAGCAGGAACCGTAGGTGCCCGAGCCGATGCTCGATGTTGTCGCCGAAAATCCAGAGGAACAGCATGTTCCCGCCGAGGTGCCCCCACCCGCCATGCAGGAACATAGAGGTGACGAGCGTCGACCAGTACGGAAATGGGATGAGCGGTGGCAGATCGGTGCCGACGGCAAACTCACGCGGGACGACGCCCCACGCGAAGATGAACGCCTGCAACGCCTGCTCGGGCCGGTTGATCTCGTTGAGGAACGCCAGCGCGTTGGCCAGGATCAGGCCAATCGTCACGAACGCGATTCCGGCGTGATCGTTCTCGTCGCCAATTGGAAACATGTGAATCCCTGATCGCTAGTCCTGATCCCGGGTCCTGGGGCCCGAGTCCTGGATCCCCGGTCGCAGTCGAGTCCCGGGTCCCCTATCGGCGCGGCGGCAGGAAACGTTTCGGGAACTTCGCCACGACCGTGTAGTTGGGATCCACAACGTTGGCGACCCGCACCACGCCGGCCTGGGACGCCACCTGGTACGCATCCATCTTCTCGAACCCGTAGTCGGATACGAGCCAGTCAATCAGCTCGACGTATGCAATCCTGAGGGCGTCGATCAACGGACGCACGCTGCCCGCCACCATGATGTACTCGTCGTTCTCGATCCGCGGCCACCTGATTGACTTGCCTTTGATGAGATCGAACTGAAAGGTCACGTCAGCCGTCGACTCCAGGCCGGAGCCCGCGATCTCGCCGTCACCCTGCAGGGCGTGGAAGTCCCCGAAGTAGAACAGCGCTCCCGGATGGAAAACGGGAAGATAGACGGTCGCGCCCTGGCCGACGTCGGAAGCATCCATGTTGCCGCCGAAATCGCCGGGCCAGAGGCCGCCCCACGCTTCCTCTCCGGCCGGAGCGACGGCGACGCGTCCCAGCATCGGCCGGAGCGGCAGTTCGATCCGCTTGCTGGCCGACCCCGGCAGGTCGAGCACGCCGACCATCCGCGCACGATCGATCTGCCAGATGAACCGGCGCCCGGGCAGTGGATCGTTGAGCATCCGGGTGCGGCTGTCGCCCGACACGCCGCTGATCCCGTTCGGCCGGACATTCGAGACGGCAATATCGCGGTTCGGCGTCAGCTTCACGATCCGGACGACGAGCGTGTCGCCCGGCGCCGCGCCTTCGATCAGAAAAGGACCGACTTCGCCCGGCCAGGGCCCGGCCACCTTCGGGTCGTAGTAGTCACCTGGTTTCGAGAACGTCTCGGTCTCGACCGTGTCGCCCGGCTTGATGGTCAGCGCCGGTGGGCGAACGGCAAAGGTGGTGACACCAGAGGTCGGCTTGAACTTGAGCGTCTCGGCGGAGGCAGCCGCCGCAAGCGCGAGCATGGCCGTGAACATGACTACGTGGCGCATGGTGCCGATCATGTCATAGCGGCGCAGGAAGGCAGGCGCTAACAGGTTGCTGAAAAGTATCGGTCGCAAGGGAGAAGGCAGAAGGGAGAAGGGAGGCTCCGTGCGGGAAACCACAAGGGCCTATCAGGTTTCCCTGAGCGCCCGAGCCGGATTCACGCGGGCGGCGCGGACGGCGGGGATGCCGCTGGCCAGTGTCGCGACGACTGCGAGGCTGAAGGCCGCGACGGCGGTCGTGGTCGGGTCCTGCGGCTGGATGCCGAACAGCAGCGTCGCGATGAACTTCGAGCCCCAGGCACTGAGGGCCACGCCGGCAATGATTCCGGTCGCTGTCAACGCCAGCGCACGAGTCAATACGAGGCCCACCACCCGCACAGGCGTTGCGCCGAGCGCCATTCGAATCCCGATCTCGGTTCGCCGCCTGGCGGCGGCGTACGCGGTGACGCCGTAGAGCCCGAGGGCTGCGAGCAGCAGCGCGAGACCGGCAAAGAACCCCGACAATGCGGCGAGCAGACGCTCCCGGGTGAGGGCCGTGGCGATGTCCTGTTCGAGGGGACGATAGGAAAACGACATCCGACCGTTCATCTTCGTCAGCGCATCGGCAACCGTTGCCGCCAGCAGGGCAGGCCGGACGTTTGCGGACTGCACGCTGATCGCAATCGTCGTTCGCCTGGGCGGACCGATGTCGGCGGATTGCGCGAGCGGTAAATAGATTGTCGGACGTGGACCGGATCGCAGAGGGCCGAACACCGCGTCGGCCACAACCCCGATGACGGCACACGGACCACGCGGGGGCCCGCAGGCTCCGGAGTCGAGTGTCGAACCCAGCGCGTTCCGGCCCTGCAGGAACTTCGCGACATACGCCTCGCTGACGAGGGCGACCCTCGGACTGCCGGGCGCGTCGGTCCGATCGAAATCCCGCCCGGTCCGGATCGTCATGGCGTAGGTCGCAAAGAATCCCGGCGACACCACGTGCTCGTGAACGCGGTTCACATCGGCGAACAGCGGTGACTTCGTGGCCTGGTTGAACGGTGTGATCGTCGAGGCGGCCGCGTGGGCGACGCCTGGCAGGGACGCAATCGTTTCGACGATCTGCTGGTAGTAGCCGGTGCGTGAACCCGGATCGCCATGGGCCCGCGCGGTGTCGACATCGACGACCAGAACCCGCCCCGCGTCGAATCCGAGCGGCAAGGTGGCAAGCCGGCCGAAGGTGGAGAGGAACAATCCCGCGGCGGCCAGAAGGACGAGCGACAGCGCCACCTGGACGACCACGAGACTCCCTGATCTCGCTCGATCGCTCCCGCCCCGGCCACCGTGCTTCAGTGCCTCGAGAGGCGCGGCACGTGACGCACGGAACGCCGGCCCCGTCCCGAACAGCAGCACAGTGAAAATGGCGAGCGTCGCCGTCACCGTGAGCACGCGCCAGTCGAGCGGTAGATTCAGTGCGACCCGTGTATCGGGCGTCGACAGACTCGACACAACGACGCGGCTCGCCCAGGCCGCGAATGCGACCCCCGCCGCTGCACCCATGCCCGCCACCAGAACACTCTCGATCAGCAGTTGCCGCGCGAGCCTCCAGCGCGAGGCGCCTAGCGCAAGGCGCACGCTCATCTCATGAGCGCGATCGGCACCGCGGATCAGAAGCAGGTTGGCAATGTTCATACAGGCTACGAGCAGCACCAGGACGACGACCCCGCCTACCGTCAGCAGCGGACGGGTGTATTGGCGGCGCAGGCCCGAACGATCGGAAGTCCCCGCGGCCGCAGGCACGAGGACGTAAGGGTCCTTCAAGAACGCAGGCAGGTTGCGCGGAGCCGATGCGCCTGACAGGCCCAGCACGTCGGGCTGGATCGTCCGAAGCGCGGCGGTCGCCGACTCGATCGACTGACCTGGTTTCAGGCGGAACATCGCCGTCAGCAGCAGCGCCGACGGGTGATGGAGGGACGCGCGCGCGCCACGCACATCCGGCTCGACGGCCAGCGGCGCGACGACGTCGAACGGCTGGCCGACCTCGACGCCGAAGAACTCCGGCGGCATCACGCCGACAATTGTGCACGAAGCGCCATCGATGGGCAGCGCCTTGCCGATCACGTCCGCGGCACCGGCAAATCGCTGCTGCCACACCTGGTGGCTGATCACCACGACGAGTCCGTCCGGCCCGCCCCCTGTCACGTCGTCGATGTTGCTGAACGTGCGGCCGACGAGCGCGGGCACGCCGAGCGTCTCGAAAAAGCCGCCGCTGGCAAAGAGGGCGTCGGCCGGCTGCGTCGCCCCACCCGGGGATAGATCCACGCGCGCCGGAGCCCAGGCGAATCCGCTGTCGAACATCGTGGCGCGCTCGTGCATCCGAGTCCACATGTCGTAGTTCATGCCGGCGCCGGCCTTGAAGCCATGATTGAGGGCAAACCCCGAAGAAACGGTGACAAGGCGTTCCGGCGAAGGCACAGGGAGAGGACGCAGCAACAGCGCATCGACCACGCTGAAGATCGCCGTGTTGGCGCCCATCCCGAGGGCGAGCGACAACACGGCGGCAGTCGAGAGTACCGGAGAGGCGCGCAGGCCGCGGAGTGCCAATCGGAGATCGTGCATGGTGGCTCACGCAAAAGCGAGAAGAGCGAGAGAAACAGAGGATGTGGAGGCAACGGATCTCGAAACGGAGATCCGTTGCCTCGCTTGCCTCGCTCTTTCGTCTCGGTCGTTTCGCTCTCCTGACGCTCTAGTTCCCGCCGACGTACCGAAACCACCCGATGATCGCGAGTATCGCGCCGAGCAGCGCGATCATGAGCAGGAGGCGATTGTTCAGCCGATCGGGTTTGGCAGGATCCATCTCATCTCCTCATTCGGCTTGTGGAGGAGTGCCCTCCCCGCCAGTCAGCCGCTGCTGGCGAAGAGCGGCAGCGCCGAGCAGGCCGCCCATCCCCATCGACTCGACCGCGCTGCTCGGCACGAGCATCAGCGCGCCTTTCTCCTTGAGCCCCTCGTAGAGCATGTTCATCGCTCGAAGATGGAGTGCCGTCGGATTGTCGTGATACGACTTGGCCGCTTCCTGGAATGATCGGGCGATTTCCATTTCGGCTTCGCCGAGGATGATCCTGGCCTGCTTCTCGCGGGCCGCCTGGGCCTCTCTCGACATCGCGTCCTGCAGGGCGCCGGGGATCACCACGTCACGCATTTCGACGGAGGACACGGTGACGCCCCACGGATTCGACCGCTGGTCGATGAGCGCCTGCAGCTCGTCCTCGATGCGTTCACGGCCGCGCAGCAGATCCGTCAGCGTGGTGCGGCCGATGATGTCGCGCAGTGCCGTCTGCGCCGCCCAGCTCACCGCCTGCGAATAGTCCTGCACTTCGAGCGCAGCTTTCTGTGCGTCGTGCACCATCCAGAACAGCACGGCGTCGACGTTGACCGGCACGGTATCTGCGGTCAACGTCTGCTCGGCCGCGAAACTGGTCGTGATCGTGCGCTGATCGATCCAGGTCGACACGCGGTCCGCGAAGGGAACGACCCAGAACAATCCCGGGCCGCGCAACCCGATGAATCTTCCGAACCGCAGGACCACTGCACGCTCCCACTGTTGCGCGATGCGCGGCGCCGGCATCAGCACGAGACCCATCACGGCCATGATGACCAGCGGCATCAGATCACCGGTGGCGCGCGCGGCGGCGAGCCCGATCGCCAGCGACCCAAGCAGAATGGCGACGGCGACGACGTTGAGTCGCGGTGCGGTGCTCACGTCATCCGAGCGCCGGGTGAGGGCGGAGACCATGAAAGACTCCTCTGCGTGTCCGGCTCCGGGCCGATACCACGCGGTGACAACGTTCGAAGGCACGGCCGCGCGGTGATCCTCTGGCCCTCATCGCCGGGCCTCGACGGACCGATGCTCCTCGAGCGCCTGGATGACATCTTCCAGGGTGAACCCGGCGGCGTCCGCGTCCGCGAGGATCCGGGTGATGAAGGCGCGAAGACGTCGATCGTGCTCCCGGGGTGGATGGGCGCGCGCGGCGGTTCCGCAGACGAAGGAGCCCACTCCACGCCGCGTCTCGATGACCCCGGCACGCTCGAGCTCGGCATACACGCGGGCGACCGTATTCGCGTTCACACTGAGATCGACCGCGAGCTGCCGCACCGTCGGCAGCTGGTCGCCCGGTTGAAGCCGTCCCGTCGCCACCGCCGCCCGGAGAGCCCGCTCGAGCTGCGCGTAGATCGGCGTCCGGTCGCGAACATCGATCGAGACGATGGCCATGGGCTATTGCCCACTTGTACTAGTTCAATAGAACAATGTCAAGGGCAGAAAAAAACCCCGGAGCCTGGCGGCCCCGGGGCAACGGAGGAGGAGGAGGGATCGAAGACCGTGCGTCAGTCGGCCGCGACTTTCCGCAGCAGGCTGAGGTCGGTGAGCATCTTGCCAGCGCCGAGAACAACCGAGGTCAAGGGATTCTCCGCGACCAGCACCGGCAATCCGGTCTCGTCGCGCAGCCGTTTGTCGAGATTCCGCAGCAGCGCCCCACCACCGGTGAGCACCACGCCACGGTCGTAGATGTCGGCGCACAACTCGGGCGGAACCCGCTCGAGCGCATCGCGCACCGCCAGGACGATCGAGCGGATCGGCTCGGCCATCGCGTCGCGAATCTCGCTGTCGTCAATCGTGATGGTGCGCGGCACGCCGGCGGTGATGTGGCGCCCCTTTACTTCCATGGTCAGCCGATCTTCAAGCGGCGCCGCCGATCCGATCTCGCACTTGATGTGCTCGGCCGTCCGTTCGCCGACCAGCAGCTGATGGGCCCGCTTCATGTGCTGGATGATCGCCTCGTCCAGCTTGTTGCCCGCGACGCGGAGCGAACGCCCGTAGACGGTGCCGGCCAGAGAGATAACGGCAATGTCGGTGGTCCCGCCGCCGATATCGATGACCATGTTGCCGGCAGCCTCGGTGACCGGCAGTCCCGACCCGATCGCGGCAGCCATCGGCTCGTCGACCAGGTGCACCTCGCTGGCCTTGACGCGATAGCCGCTGTCCTTGACCGCGCGGCGCTCCACGGCGGTGATTTCCGGCGGCACACCGATGACCAGGCGCGGGCGAACGAACGGGCGCCTGCCGTGCGCCTTCTTGACGAAATGCGCCAGCATCTTCTCGGTGGCTTCGAAGTCGGCGATCACGCCGTCCTTCAGCGGGCGTACGGGTGTGATATTGGCCGGCGTGCGGCCGAGCATCTCGTGCGCCTCGGTGCCGACCGCCTCGATCTGCCCGTTGGAGTTGTTGAACGCGACGATTGAAGGTTCGTTCAGGACGATGCCGCGGCCTCGCGCAAAGATGCAGGTGTTGGCGGTTCCCAGATCGATCGCAACGTCAGTGGCAAATGCCGAAAATAGATTCATGAGGCCTCGTTGGCTGAGCCTGAAGGCATAAACCGTTCCTCCCTATTTCGGTCCATTGCGAGACATCAGCGCACAAAATTGCCGGCCAATTGCGGATGAGCCCGGAGTTTGCAACGATCAGCCATCACGTAATCGACAGCGCCTTACGAAACTGAAATCGCCCCGCACCGGCGCCGCGCCCGCTCTGAAGAACCCATCCCAGCTATGATGTCGCTCATGCAGCGTGCCTTCAGACGGTCCATCGTCGTGTGTGCGTGCATCCTGTTCGTGGCGTGCGCCAGTCCTGCCGTCGCGAAGTCCTATTCCGCCGATCGCTTCGACTCGACCGTGCGGGTGCTGCCGGACGGCACGCTCGACGTCACCGAGACGGTCGTGTTCCGCTTCCAGGACGGTACCTTCCGTGAAGTCTTTCGGGAGATTCCGGCTCGAAGGACAGATGGAATCGAAGTCATCCGCGCCGAGATGCAGGGAGTGCCACTCCCGTTCGGCACCGAAGCTGGTACTGCAGAGGTGCGACAGCGGAACGGCCGAGTTCGGGTGGTGTGGCGGTTCCGCCCGGTTGAAGAAGTGACGCGGACGTTCGTTCTGAACTACCGCGTCAAAGGTGTCCTGAGGCAAGAAGGCGGCGCGGACCTTCTGGTCTGGCGCGCGACCCCCGGGGAGCACGCGTACACCATCGGGACCAGCACTCTCCGGTTCGAGCTTCCTGTCTCCCCAATCGCGGCGCCTGGCGTGACCACGCGAAAGACCGGAAGCTTTGATGTCGTCCGCTCCGGCAATGCTGTCGAGGTCAGCGCCGAGCGCATCGGGACGAACGGCTGGATCGATACAGCCTTGCGCCTGCCGGCAGGCAGCGTGCTCGCGATGCCGCCGCTCTGGCAGCAGCGGGCGGCCCGGATCCAGGAGCAATCGCTCAACTGGATCGCCGGCGCCGCGACGGTGCTGGCGGCCGGTTTCCTGCTGATGATTGCGTGGCGGCAAGGCTACGATCGGCCGCCGGTTCCCGAAACTCCGCGTTCTGGTGCGCCGCCCGTTCCCGACGATCTGAGCCCCGCGTTCGGTGGCGTCGTGGCTGCGAACGGCGCGCCGACACTGGAGCACGCGATGGCGGCGCTGTTCGCGCTCGCCGATCGGGGCGAAGTCGAGATCGAGGAAAAACCGCACAGGCTGTTCTGCCAGCGTGACTTCCAGATCACCCGCCGCGCCCCCCGTACCACCATCGCACCGTACGAGCGGCGTGTTCTCGATCTCGCGTTTGGCGGCACGTCCGCTCCCGGAGAAACGGCCACACTGTCCCAGGCCCGGTCACGAATCACGCGGGGCTTTCGGAAAGTCTCCGCGGATTTCCGGCAGGCATTGGCCGCAGCAGGATTTCTTGATCAAGCCCGGATCGGGCTGCGACGGCGCTACCAGGTTTTCGGGGTTGTGATGCTGGTGGCCGCGCTCGCCGCGCTGATTCCCGCCCTCGTGATGATCGATGAACGTGGACCGTGGACGCTGCTGATTTCCGCGGCGCTGCTCATCGTGGCCCTGTCGGCGTTCATCTTCGGCGCGACCATCACACCACTCTCAAACGAGGGGTACCGCCGCGGACATCGCTGGCGCGCCTACCGCGACTATCTCTCGAAAGTCGCGCGCGGCCGTGAGCCCTCGAGCGGCGTCATGGCGTCGAACGTTCTGCCGATTGCGATTGGTCTCGGACTGGCGGGAGCGTGGGCGAAATTCCTCAAGACACAGGGCCTGCCGGCCCCGCCGTGGTTCCGCGCGCTCCCCTCGGGCAGCGACAACGCGGCATTCGTTGCGTTCATCGCGCACGGTGGCGCCAGCGCGCACGGCGGCGGCGCAGCGGGCGGAGGCGCGGGTGCAGCGGCGGGTGGAGGCGCGTCAGGCGCCAGCTGATAAGTTTCTGCCTTGTGGCCGTTTCCCTTCTGCCTTGACAGGAGTTTTCAACAACCCTTGCCCTACGCCTGGCGCGCCAGACGTGCGAGATGGGCGAGCATCTGCCGGCGATGCGCCACGGCGCGCGGGTTGAGGCTGCGCGCGGGCTCGTCGAACGGCAGTGAGCGCTGGGCCCACGCCTCGCGCCGCTCGCGCACCCGCTCCATGCCCGCTTTGAAGCACTGGAAGCAGACCGCCTGCGTCGCACAGATGTGATCGTCTTGTTTCGGTGTGGTTGCCATCGTGATTCCCTTTCAGTCGCGGTCGTCCATCAGGTTGAGCAGGTGACGGGCACGGATCTGCGCCCGCCGCCGCCGGGTGTCGAGCACCCGGTACCTGTCCGGACCAGTGAGCTGGTCCGCCCCGGCCGCCAGCCGGAGACCGGCCCGCCCGCGGCCGCCGGTGCTGGTGACCCTGGCCGGCGAGTCGCCGAAATCCAGCTTCAACGCCAGAGATCCCTCGAATCCGCTCATGTCCTGCTCCCCTCCGCGGCGACTGCCCCCGCCTTCGCGCTCCGCGCTAGGGTGGGCAGGCCGCCGACAGCGCCAGTTTAGAAAGGGGGTGTGACAGGGCAGGTCAATCTGTCTCTGGTCCCTGGTCCCGGGTCGCTGGTCCGGGGTCGCTGGTCCAGGGTCCCGATCACGGGTCATCGGTCGCGGGTCCCGCATCACGGGGCCGGGTCGGCACCAACGTTGACACCGCTCGGACCGCCTCTGAGAATCTGGCTCGATCGGTCTTCCGGTTGCACGCACGTCAGCCGTCATTTGGCGGTCTGGGTCCGTGCGCGTGTCAAAGTAGAGAGTGATGCTACCGGCCCGGCGGCACGACATCTCGCGGCTCGAGGCGTTCAGCGACGCAGTGTTCGCGTTCGCGCTGACGCTGCTGGTGGTGTCGCTCGACGTGCCGAAGTCCTACGACGAGCTGATGGCGCTGATGGCCGGCTTCGTGCCATTCGCCGCCTCGTTCGCGCTGCTGACCTGGATCTGGTACGAGCACAACATCTTCTTCCGGCGCTACGGGCTGCAGGACCCGTGGACGACGACGCTCAACGCGGTCCTGCTGTTCGTGGTGCTGTTCTACGTGTATCCACTGAAATTCCTGTTCACGGCGGCGTTCTCGTTCTTCATCCCGCTGTTGCGGATCGACCAGCTGACGGTGACGCCGGCGCAGCTTGCGCGCATCTTCGCGATCTACGGGACCGGCTTCGTCGTGCTGTTCGCGATGTTCGCGCTGTTGTATCTCCAGGCGTGGCGCAGGCGCCACGAACTGGACCTGAGTCCGCTCGAGATGTTCGACACGCGTGCCTCGCTCGGCGCCCACCTGGTCAGCGCAACCGTGGGAGTGCTTGCGACCGGCGTCGCGCTCTTTGCGCCGATGCCGTTTCCGCTGTTCTCGGGCTTCACTTACTTCCTCATGGGACCCGCGCACTGGATCTTCGGCCGGTCGTCCAGCCGGCGCCGCAAGGCGATCGAGACGCGCGTCGCGCCGGCCGCCGGCGTCTGAGCCGATGCCGCGAAACGCCGAAGTCATCAGGCAGTGGACCATCCTGCGGGAGCTCGAATCGTCTCGCCGGCTCACCATCGACGAGATGGCGGAAAAGACCGGCGTGACGACCCGCACCATCCGGCGTGACCTCGAGGCGCTGCAGTTCGTCGGCTTTCCCATCTACGATGAGGTCTACGACGGCAAGAAGTACTGGCTGCTCGAGCAGAAGGCCTTCAAGCGCCTGGACGCCACCGGGTTCACGTTCGCCGAGCTGAGCGCGCTGTATTTCAGCCGCACGCTGGTCGAATGCCTGGCGGCAACGCCGTTCCAGCAGGATGTGAAGAGCGCGTTCGATCGCCTGGCGGCGGCATTGACCCCGGGCATGCGGACGTTCCTGGATCGCCTGCCGCTCGTCATCCAGGCCAAGCCGGACCCCGGCGCGCAATCCGCCTCGGCGCGGCCGAAGGAAATCGCGCAGCTCCTCGACGCAACCCTGCAGCACCGCCGGGTGGTGATGCGCTATCACTCGTTCTCGAGCGAGCGGGAGAAGGCCTACACCGTCCAGCCCTCGCGCCTGGTGTTCGCGCAGGGTGCGCTCTACCTGATGGCTTACGTGCCGGAGTACTCACAAGTCCGGACGTTCGCCGTCGATCGAATCAAATCGCTCTCGCTGACGGAAGAGCGTTTCGAACCGGTCGAGAGCGACGAGGCCGTCTTCGCCCATTCACTCGGCGTCCATCACGGCACACCGGAGCAGGTCGAGATCGTGTTCGAACCGCGGATCGCTCCGTACTTGCGCGAGCGGATGTGGCACAGCTCACAGACCGTGCGCGACCAGGCCGACGGACGAATCGTGGTCGCGCTGAACGTCTCGAACGACTTCGCGCTCCGAAGCTGGATCCTCAGCTTTGGCGCGCTCGCGAAGGTGATCCATCCGCGCGCACTGGCGGAGGAAATCGAGGCGGAGTGTTCGCGGATGGTGGGACGTTACCGGGAATAGCTAGCGGAGGAGGACGAAGCCCACGGATCTCCAAAACGGAGCAACGAAGCCCACGAAGCAAAACGGAAAAGAAAATTCTTGTTCTTTCCGTGCTCTTCATTACCTCTGTGAGCTCAGGGTTGGCAATGAACTAGACCGCCTCGAACAGCGTGAGCGCGAATGCCGCCTCGCGATCGATCCCCTGAGTCGTGACCGTGAAACCCGTCCGGGCTCCGAGATCGGCAATCGACTGCTCCGTGTATTTGTAGGAGCTTTCCGTCCAGATCGACTCGGCTGCCTTGAATCGGATCCTGACCGCCGCAGCCGCCAGCCATATCTCCTGATCCCGCAGGCTGACCAGGTGCATCTCGACCCGCTGCTCCGTCTCGTTCCAGATCGCACGGTGTTCGAAAGCATCCAGATCGAAGTTCGCTCCGAGCTCGCGGTTGATGCGCACCAGCAGATTTTTGTTGAAGGCAGCGGTGACGCCGAGCGGGTCGTCGTAGGCGAGGATCAGTGTCTGCCGCGGCTTGACCAGATCCGTCCCGAGCAGGAGCGCGGATCCCGGCTGCAGGGCGTGACGAATCGATCGCAGCAGCGATTCGGCCACCGGCCGATCGAAATTACCGATGTTCGACCCGAGGAAGAGCACGAGCGCAGGGCCGCGGGCCCGAAGCAGGGGGCGCACCCAATCGAGTCCGACTTCGTAGGGCGCCTCGTGCCGGGTCACCGAGACGTGCGACAACCCGGCGAGCCTTGCGGTCGTCGCCTGCAGCGCGTCGGGAGAAATGTCGATTAAATGAACATCGATTGGCGCATCCGGAACGGCGGTCAGCAGGACTTCGAGCTTTTCGCCGTTGCCGCAACCCAGTTCGACAATCGTCGGATCGTCCAGCCATCCCGGCACGGCGGCCGCGAGCTCGGGCGCGTGCCGGCGGAGCAATCTCGCCTCGGCACGCGTGATCCGGTACCACGGCAGGCGGCAGATCGCATCGAACAGGCTCGAGCCGAGCGCGTCGTACAGGTAGCGCGCCTGGAGCTGCTTCGGCGTGCGCTGCAGATCGCGCACGACATCAGCGGCAAACGTGTCGGTCAGTGTACCTTCGGGAATCACTGAACGGCCCGGCGACTCGCTCGCGAAACGGTACGGAACTTCGCGTACACGTAGGGATAGTTCGTGCGGAACCAGTTGCGGAACGACGGCCGAATCAGCTCGCGCGCCGTCGCCGGAGATGCTCCTTTCAGCACCACGTGCAGGCCGTCGAAGAACTCCGCGGAGTATTCGGGATACGAGGGCATCGGGGCGAAACCCGGGAACGGCCCGAATTCGCTTTCGGTCCATTCCCAGCCATTGCCGACCAGATCGTGAACACCCCACGCGCTCACGCCCGCGGGACGCGCGCCTGCGGGAACCGGCTCCCAGGATGTGAAGTCGAAGTTGCCGTGCCTGGCAGCTGGAACAGCGGACCCCCACGGATTCGGCGAGTCGTCGCCTGACGGCGTGCCGAACGCGGCACGATGAAACTCCGCTTCGGTCGGCAGGCTGCGGCCCAGCCAGCGCGCATAGGCGCATGCTTCGGCCTGGCTGACGTACACCGGCCATGCGAGTGGCAACCGAATGTCCTCGAACATCCCCCGCCAGGCCCAGGGTCCCTTCACCCGCGCGGCGCCGGATCTCGCGGCATCGTTTTCCGGGATCCAGAACGCGGGATATGAAACCTGCTCCCGCTCCCGCCACTCCCAGCTCGCGTCATCCCAGAGCTCCCGCCGCTCGTAGCCCCCGTCGCCGATGAACCGCAGGTAGTCGGCATTGGTCACGGATTGTGCGTCGATGTCGAATTCCTCGACGGGTACGGTGATCTCGCCGAACTCGTTGTCCCACCCGAATGAGATGCGATCACGCCGCGCACCGAGGGATGCGTGCCCGGCGGGCACGGTCACCCGTCGGTTTGGCGGAAGCGCCGCATCGAGCTCGTACTGCACGCCCGCGGGCTTGCGTTTGTGCGCGTATGGAAGCCGCCGCCACATGTACAGGAGCGTTTCCTGGTGCATCGCCTCGTGCTCGAGCGCCGTGAAGATGGCTTCTCCGCGCGACATCGCCGGGTGAGTCGTGCCCGCGAGATCGAAGCTCGCCTGCTCGAGCGCCTGGAGCACTGCCGCATCAGCCGCTGCTCCGTAGTCCAGCACCTGTTGACGCGTCGGCCATGTCGTGCTGGCGCCGCTCCGAGGCACGGCCTGCTGCTCGCTCTCGGGGTCGATGCCACGAGCGAACAGCGCCTCGTATCGCGGGTCGACTCCCTTGTGCCCGAGCCCGCGTTGCAGGAATGAGATGACGCTGAAAGCCGGCAGGTGTCCTTCGTAGAACACGATCGGATTGCGGAGCGCGATCGGCCGTGTGTAGTAGACGTCGGGATCGATGAGATCGAACAGCGCCCGCGAGCGCTGGCGGTTCCGGCGGTACCACTCGATGAGCGCGGACCGCGCGATGGCGAGCTCGGTTGAAACAGGCATCACGCCACCCGCCCTTTCCGCGCGGTCGCGCGACGGGCGGTGGACTGCTTCGACGCCGCGGGCGCCGCCTTACGAGCGCCGCCCTGGCGCCCTTTCGCGGCCGTGCCTTTCTGGCCGCGTCCCTCGAGACTGGCCCGGAGCCGCGCCATCAGATCAATCACGTCGGCCTGCTTCGGCATCTCGCGCTCCTTCAATCGCGGCGTTTTCCCCTTGAGTTTTCCTTTGATCACCCGCATCAGGTTGTCGCGGTATTCGTCCGTGTACTTCCCTGGCTCCCACTTCGCGCTCAGGCTGTCCACGAGCTGACGGGCCATGCGAAGCTCCGCCGGCCGGATCTCGCCGGTCTTGGGGAACTTGAAGTCGCCGAGCTCCGCCAGTTCATCCGCGAACCGCATCATCGTGAGCACGAGCGCATCTCCTATTGCTTCGACGGCGGCGAGGTGCTGGGCGTCCCGAAGAATGATCTTCGCGATGCCGATTTTTTCCGAGTCGCGGATCGCCTCACGAATCAGCGCGTACGCGCGATCGGCTCCCTTGCCTGGCTGGAGGTAGTACGGTGTCTCGAAATAGCGCTCGTCTATCTCCTTGGGATCGACGAAATCGATGATGTCGATCGTTTTCGTCTTCTCGAGAGCTGCCGTCTTGAAGTCGTCCTTCGTCAGGACGACGAACTGCCCCTTTTCGTACTCGAATCCCTTGACCAGATCTTCCCAGGCCACGGGCTTGCCGTCTGCCTGGCAGACGCGTTCGTAGTGAACGGGCGATTCATCCTTGGCGTGCAGGAGCCGGAATCGCGGCCGATGGTCGCGGGTCGCGCTGTAGAGTTCCACCGGGATGTTGACGAGGCCGAAGGCTATTGCGCCTTTCCACATCGGGCGTGCCATTTCAATCCCTCATCGCGGGCCGCGGTCTGCGGGCCCGCGTCTCTTATCTACACTCGGGAGCAATGTCCGTCAGGCTGCGCATCTCGAAGGTTCTCAGAGTGGAGGCGGCCTGTTCTTCGGCGGCCCTTGTCCTGGAGGTGGTGTCTCCCTGCGGCTCCGGCAGCACGACGTCAGGGGTCACGGGCGGATCGGTCTTCGCCAGCGTGCCGGCGGCGCTGATGATGTGTCCCACGTACGCGTCCAGCCCGAGAGTTGAGGCCGCACCGGCCAGGCGCAACGTCTCGGCAGTCGCGGGCGTGGTAACTGGTGACGCTGCCGGCTGTGCGCCGCGGACATCCCCCTGAGAGGCAGTTTTTGATGATGGCCAGGCGACGTTCTTCAGGACGAACGTTTTCGGCTCGACGCCGCGGGCGAGGCAGCCAGTGACCGTCAGCGCTTTCCCCGGCGCGGGAACGACGCGTTCGGGTCCGTCCGACTGGCTCTGGACCGCAAGGCACGGGGATGCGGCGGTCGCGATCATGAGCAGGGCGAGCGCGAGTCTCATGGATCGCATTACAACAGATTTTGCCGGCCGTGGAGTGGGGCGAATACGGCCGGCTGACGCCGATTTTACAGGTCTAACGTAGAGCTGCGGATACTCACGCGCCGTGTATCCAGACCAGTTCCTGGCATTCCGGACAGGCGTAAACCATGCGCAAATCTGCTTCGAACGCCACGAATCCGCCCTCGGACCGCTCGTCGCACGCCGGGCAAATCGCGCCGGCGACCTCGACGGTCGAGATCCGCAGCGCTCGACCGGTCGCCGGATCCGGCAGAGTCGAGGGAGCTTCCGGGTGCCGCGTCAGCCGCGAGCATCCCTCGCTCGTCGTACAAACGAATACCCCCCCCGTACGCCGACGAGATCAGATGTGACATGTGAGTCGGTCCTTATATCACGCCGCGGCGTCGGCACCGGCGGAGCGGAGTCTGGAGCCCCGGCGGAAGCGGCAGACCGGCTCGAAAACCGGCGATTGTTGTAATCTTGATTGTTCGACTGACGCGAGACTGGCGGAACGGCAGACGCAGTTGGCTTAGGACCAACCGCCGCAAGGCGTCCCGGTTCAAATCCGGGGTCTCGCACCATGTTTACCAGAATGAAAACTGAATTCATTGACGTAAGCGACACGCAGAAAAACCTCGTCGTCGAGATCGACAGCACGGTCGTCGACGCCGAGATCGACAAAGTCTCGCGCGACTACAGCAAGGCGGCGCGCATCCCCGGGTTCCGGCCGGGCAAAGTGCCGACCAAGGTGGTTCGCCAGCGGTTCCGCGACCAGATCCTTCACGACGTCGCCCACGGGTTGATCCCTCGTGCCGTGGACGAAGCGTTGCGGGAGCGTGGGGTCGAGCCGGTCGACACGCCCGACATCAAGGACGTCGTCGTCGAGGAGGGACAGCCGCTCAAGTTCACTGCGTCCTTCGAGACCGTCCCGCCGATCGAACCGGGCGATTACGGTACGCTCAAGGTTCACCGCCGGACGCCGCAGGTCGAAGACGGAGCCGTCGAGCAGGCGCTCTCCAACCTCCGGGAGCGGGCCGCCCGCTATGAGCCGGTTGAAGGCCGGGGGGTCGAGCTTGGCGACTCGGTGCTCATGGATCTGATCCGGACGGCGGCCAAGAAGACCGAAGAGCCGCTGATCGTGATTCCCGGCCAGGAGCGATCGCCCGCGGAGACCGAGACGGACAAGCACGACAACGTGACCGTGGACATCGGCGCGCCCGCCAACCCTCCCGGATTCGACGAGGCCCTGATTGGCGTTCGCGCAAACGAGGAAAAAACGTTCGACGTCACCTATCCGGCCGATTACACGATCAAGGAGCTCGCCGGCACGACCGTGCGGTACGACGTGACGATTAAGGCCATCCGCAAGCGTGTGGTTCCCGATCTGGACGACGAGTTCGCGAAAGACCTGGGCGAATTCGACTCGCTCGATGCGCTGCGGACGCGCGTGCGGGCCGACCTCGAACACGAGGCGGCTCACGAGGCGGAGCGCGAGGTGCGCGCCGAGCTCCTCAAGCAGCTCTCGACCAGGGTGCAGTTCGACGTCCCGGCGTCTCTTCTCAACCGAGAAATCGATCGGCGGGTCGAGGAGTTCGTCCGCAGGCTGATGGAACAGCAGATCGATCCGATGCAGACCAACATCAACTGGGAGGAGTTCCGCGAGCGGCAGCGTGAAGGCGCGGCGGAATCCGTCCGGAGCGCGCTGGTGCTCGACGAGGTCGCGCGGCGGGAGAACGTGGCGGTCCTGGAAGCCGAGCTCGAGGCGGAGGTCAGCCGCTACGCGGAGCGCACCGGGCGAACTGCCGCGGCCATCCGCGCCAAGCTGGAAAAAGAGGGCGGCCTGGGCCGCCTCTACACCGGTTTACGGCGGGAAAAGACCGTGGCCTTTCTTCTTTCCCGCGCAACTGGTATTGAACAGGGGTAAGGGACCGATAAACTGACCGGGGAGGCCGGCGGCGGTGCTGTACAATAGTCCGACGCAAGACCTCCCTCACGGATCCCCAGCACATTCACCCGTCAAACGTATCGGATCGTTTATGCAGGATCGCATGCAGCTCATCCCGATGGTGGTCGAGCAGACCAACCGGGGCGAACGCGCTTACGACATCTTTTCGAGGCTGCTGAAAGACAGCATCATCTTCATCGGGACGCCGATCGACGACCAGATCGCCAATCTCGTCATCGCGCAGATGCTGTTCCTGGAAGCCGAAGACCCGGACCGCGACATCCTCCTGTACATCAACAGCCCCGGAGGCGTGGTCACGGCCGGCCTGGCCATTTACGACACGATGCAGTTCGTGAAACCGGACGTGGCGACCACCTGCATCGGGCAGGCGGCCTCAGTGGCCGCCGTCTTGCTCGCAGCGGGGGCGAAGGGGAAGCGCTACTCGCTGCCCAATTCCCGCATCCTGATTCACCAGCCGTGGGTGCAGGGGCTGGGAGGTCAGACGACCGATATCGATATTCATGCCCGGGAACTGCTGCGAACCCGCGAGCGGCTCAACCAGATTCTGGCCCAGCACACCGGGCAGCCGCTGAAGCGTATCCAGGACGATACAGAGCGGGACTACATCATGGGACCCGACCAGGGCAAGGAATACGGTATTATTGATGACGTTATTCGTAAGCGGGCGTAGTTTTCAGTTGCCAGTCTCCAGGTTCCAGTTCCCGGTCGACGCCGGGAATCCGAAGGCTGGCTACTGGCGGACACGAGTTTCCAGGCGCACTGGAAACTGGCTACTGGGCACTGGGAACTGACTCCAATGGTCAAAAAAACCGGCGACGGCGAGATCCTCCGCTGTTCGTTCTGCAACAAGGACCAGAACGACGTCCGCAAACTGATTGCCGGACCGACGGTGTTCATCTGCGACGAGTGTGTCGAGGTCTGTAACGACATCATCGCGGACGACAACCGGTTCGAGGCACGGGGCGGGGCCCGGTCGTCACTGCCGGTACCGCAGGAAATCAAGAAGTTCCTCGACGAGTACGTCATCGGGCAGGAACAGACCAAGAAGAAGCTCGCGGTCGCGGTCTACAACCACTACAAGCGGATCGAAATCCAGAAGCAGTCCCGCAGCCGGAACGACATCGAGCTCACGAAGTCGAACATTCTGCTGATCGGCCCGACCGGGACCGGCAAGACGCTGCTCGCGCAGACGCTTGCCAAGCTGCTGTCGGTCCCGTTCACGATCGTTGATGCGACGACGCTCACCGAGGCGGGCTACGTCGGGGAAGATGTCGAGAACATCATTCTGAAGCTGCTCCAGGCCGCCGGCGGCGACATCGAGAAGTGCCAGCAGGGCATCATCTACATCGACGAAGTCGACAAGATCTGCCGCAAGGACGAGAACCCCTCGATTACCCGCGACGTGTCGGGCGAGGGCGTGCAGCAGGCGCTGCTGAAGATCCTGGAAGGCACCGTGGCCAACGTGCCGCCCCAGGGGGGCCGCAAGCATCCCCACCAGGAGTTCTTCCAGGTCGACACGACCAACATCCTGTTCATCTGCGGCGGCGCGTTCGTCGGCCTCGACAAGCAGATCGATCGCCGCATCGGCAAGAAAACGCTCGGCTTCAAGGCCGACGTGAAGTCCCTGTCGAACCGGGACATCGGGACCACGCTCGAAATGGTGGAACCGGAGGACCTCATCAAGTACGGCCTGATCCCGGAGTTCGTCGGCCGGCTGCCGGTCGTCGGCACCCTCCACGAGCTGGATCGGGCAGCGCTGGTCCAGATCCTTACGCAACCACGCAACGCCATCACGCGTCAGTACCAGAAACTGTTCGAGTACGAGAACGTGAAGCTGCGGTTCACGGACGACTCGCTCGAGGCCATCGCAGAAGCCGCCCTGCAGCGCAAGATCGGCGCGCGCGGCCTCCGGATGATCATCGAGGACCTGATGCTCGATCTCATGTATACGCTCCCCGGGCAGAAAAAAGTCCGCGAGTGCGTGATTACGCGTGAGGTCGTCCAGTCGAAGGAAAAACCGATCACTCTGATCGAGAAGGCTGGTTAGTTGCCAGTTTCGAGTTCCCAGTGTCCAGTCTGGAGCTCGGTCCAGGCCTTGCTGGCTACTGGCGACTGGTAACTGGAAACTGATTCAATTCATGGAACTCTACGAAACACTCCCCATCGTCCCGCTGCGGGACGTCGTTGTTTTTCCCCACATGATGATGCCGTTCGTCATCGGACGGCCGTCGTCGACCCGCGCGCTGGAGCACGCACTGCTCAAGGACAAGCGGATCTTCCTCGCGGCCCAGCACGACGCCGCCGTGGACGACCCGCAGCCGGCAGACATCTACACGATGGGCTGCGTGGCCAACATCGTCCAGAGCCTGAAGCTGCCCGACGGCAACATCAAGGTGCTGGTCGAAGGCGTCGAGCGCGCCCGCGCGGTCGAGTGGAAGGAAGACAAGGGCTTCTTCCGCGTCGTCGTCAAGATCGTTCCCAAGCACAAGGAAACCGGCGCCGACGCCGAGGGGACGATGAGCCGGGTGGTGGCGCTGTTCGAGCAGTACGTCAAGCTGTCGAACAACCTGCACTACGACGCGATGATCGCCGCCGTCCGCGTGGACGATCCGGGCAAGCTGGCCGACACGATCTCGGCCCACCTGCTGGTCGGCGTCGACGAGAAGCAGAACCTGCTGGAAATCATCTCCCCGATTGAGCGCCTGAACCGTATCGCCGGCATCCTCGAAGCCGAAGTCGACAAGCTCCAGGTGGACCGCCGTATCCAGTCTCGCGTGAAGAAGCAGATGGAGAAGGCGCAGAAGGAGTACTACCTCAACGAGAAGATGAAGGCGATCCAGAAAGAACTGGGTCGCAAGGACGACAAGGGCAACGAAGTCGAGGAGCTCAAAAAGAAGATCGAGCAGTCCAAGATGCCCGAGGAGGTCGAGGAGAAGGCCATCCAGGAGCTGAAGCGCCTCGAGGCGATGCCGCCGATGTCGGCGGAAGCCACGGTGTCCCGCAACTACCTCGACTGGCTGATCGCGGTCCCCTGGCACAAGAAGACCAAGGAGAGCCGCGATCTTCGTCGCGCCGAGGAGATCCTCAACGAGGACCACTACGGCCTCGAGAAGATCAAGGACCGCATCCTGGAGTTCCTCGCCGTTCGCGCTCTGGTGAAGAAGCCGAAGGCGACCATCCTGACGTTCGCCGGACCTCCTGGCGTCGGCAAGACCTCGCTGGCCAAGTCGATCGCGCGCGCGATGAACCGCAAGTTCGTGCGACTGTCGCTCGGCGGCGTCCGGGACGAGGCGGAAATCCGCGGCCATCGCCGTACCTACATCGGCGCCTTCCCCGGCCAGATCATCCAGATGATGAAGAAGGCCGGGACGATGAACCCGATCTTCCTCCTCGACGAAGTCGACAAGATGTCGATGGACTTCCGCGGCGACCCGTCGGCGGCGCTGCTCGAGGTGCTCGACCCGGAGCAGAACAGCGCGTTCCTGGATCACTACCTCGACGTCGAGTACGACCTGTCGAACGTGATGTTCATCTGCACGGCCAACGTGCTGCACACGATTCCACAGGCGCTGCGCGACCGCATGGAAGTGCTTCAGCTGGCCGGCTACACCGAGCAGGAGAAGGTCGAGATCGCGAAGCGGTTCCTCGGACCGAAGGCGATCGAAGGGAACGGCCTGACCGCTGAGAACGTGACCATGCTGGACGAGGCGTACCAGACGATCATCCAGCGCTACACCCGTGAAGCGGGCGTGCGGAACCTCGAGCGCGAGATCAACTCGATCTGCCGCAAGGTCGCGCGCAAGGTCGTGGTCGAAGGGGCGCAGTTCAAGGAAGAGATCACCGCGGCGAAGGTCACCGAGTATCTCGGCGTGCCGCGGTTCCGGCCGACGCTGGCGGAGGAGAAGAACGAGATCGGCGTGGCGACCGGACTGGCCTGGACCGAGGTCGGCGGCGAGATTCTCGTGATCGAAGCCACGCTGATGCCCGGCAAGGGCCGGCTGACGCTGACCGGCAAGCTCGGCGACGTCATGCAGGAATCGGCGCAGGCGGCGATGAGCTACGTGCGGTCGAAGGCCGACGAGTTCAGCATTCCGAAGAACTTCAACCGCACGACCGACGTGCACATCCACATCCCCGAGGGCGCGATTCCGAAGGACGGCCCGTCGGCTGGCATCACGCTGGCAAGCGCCCTGGTGTCGGCGCTGGGCCGGATCGAGCTCAGGAAAGACGTGGCGATGACCGGCGAGATCACGCTGCGGGGCAAGGTGCTGCCGATTGGCGGCGTCAAGGAGAAGGTGCTGGCGGCCCACCGCGCCGGCTTGAAGAACATCATTCTGCCGAAGGACAACGAAAAGGATCTGGCGGACATTCCGAAGAACGTTCTCGACGCGCTCGATATCTACATGGTCGAAACGATGGACGACGTGCTGAAGGTCGCGCTGGCCCGGCCGCTCGGGGCGCTCCCCGCGACTGCGACCGCCGCCGACACCACCGTCCAGCCCGCCATTACCGACGACACCATTACTCACTAAACCCGCAGCCCGCGGTCCGCGGTCCGCTGTCCGAAGATCACTCACCAAGGTTTCGGAGAGCGGATCGCGGACTGCGGACGGCGATCAAGTTTGAAAGTCATATCAGCCGAGTTCGTTACGAGCGCCGCCCTTCGGCTCGCGCCGGATACCAAGGGGCTCGCTCAGGACAGGCCGCGAGAAGGGATGGCTGGCATTCCGAGCGACGGCCTGCCGCAGATCGCGATGACCGGGCGCTCGAACGTCGGCAAATCGACCTTGCTGAACGCGTTGTGCCGCGCCAAGGTTGCGCGCACCAGCGCGGCGCCAGGGAAAACCCGGTTGGCAAACATCTACCGGGTCACGGTGGAAGGCGGCAGGCCCGGGACCTGGGGACTCTACTTCGTGGATCTCCCCGGATACGGCTACGCCAGGGGCGGAGCGAACGCGGCAGGCGAATTGAGGGCGGTAGCCGAAGGGTATTTCGAGGCGAACCGCGAACCGCGAGCCGCGAACCGCGGCGCGTTTCTGTTGGTAGACAGCCGCCACCCCGGCCTCGATTCGGACATTCAGGCGGCTCATTGGTTGAACGCGCTGCACGTGGACTTCCGCGTCGTCGCGACGAAGATAGACAAGCTCTCGCGCACCGAGCGCGCGCGCAATTTGAAGGCGCTCGAACTTACTTTTGGCATGGCCGCGCTGCCGGTCTCGGCGGCAAGCGGCGAAGGAATGGACACACTGTGGAAAACGATCGCCAGCCTGGCCAGAACCGGTCACGCATGAACGGACAATCGGGGCGCGGAGGCGGCCGCGGCGCTGTCGAGAGAAACGACAGGGGCCAACGCGGCGAGCGGCACGAGCGGCATGAACGCCACGAGCGGCCGGATCGTCACAACCGGTCGGAGCGTCACGACCGCGGAGACCGCGGCGAGCGCCAGGAGCGCGTCGAGGCGGTCAGCGACAACGGCAACCAGCCGGAGGCCGCCGCCGAGGTGCCGGCCAGCCGCGAGGGCGGCGGCGGGCAGGATGTCGTCGAGCTCGGAACGCTGAAGGACATGAGCGTGACCGAGCTCACCAAGATCGCGAAGCAGCTCGACGTGCCCGGGGCTACCGGGATGCGCAAGCAGGAGCTGATCTTCCAGATCCTGCGCGGACGGGCCGAGAAGAGCGGCCTGCTGTTCTCGGAAGGCGTGCTCGAAACCCTTCCGGACGGCTTCGGGTTCCTGCGAGCGCCCGATTACAACTACCTGCCCGGCCCCGACGACATCTACGTCTCCCCCTCACAGATTCGCAAGTTCGACCTTCACACCGGCGACACGGTCTCGGGACAGATCCGGCAGCCGAAGGAAGGAGAACGGTATTTCGCGCTGATCAAGGTCGAGGCCGTCAACTTCGAGCCGCCCGAGAAGACGCGCGAGAAGATCTTCTTCGAGAACCTGACTCCGCTCTACCCGCAGGAGCGGATCAAGCTCGAAGCCGCGTCGGACAACCTGTCGGCCCGGGTGATGGACCTGATGACCCCGATCGGCAAGGGGCAGCGCGGACTGATCGTGGCCCCGCCGCGCACCGGCAAGACGATGCTGCTGCAGAACCTCGCGAACAGCATCACGACCAACCATCCCGAGATCTATCTGATCGTCCTGCTGATCGACGAGCGACCGGAAGAAGTCACCGACATGCAGCGATCGGTGAAGGGCGAGGTCATCTCCTCGACCTTCGACGAGCCGGCGACCCGCCACGTGCAGGTCGCCGAGATGGTGATCGAGAAGGCCAAGCGGCTGGTCGAGCACAAGAAGGACGTCGTCATCCTGCTCGACTCGGTCACGCGCCTGGCGCGCGCCTACAACACCATCGTGCCGCCGTCGGGCAAGGTGCTGTCGGGCGGCGTGGACAGTAACGCGCTGCAGCGGCCGAAGCGCTTCTTCGGCGCGGCACGCAACATCGAGGGGGGCGGCTCGCTGACGATCATCGCGACCGCGCTGATCGACACCGGTTCGCGCATGGACGAAGTGATCTTCGAAGAGTTCAAGGGCACCGGCAACATGGAGATCCACCTCGATCGCAAGCTCGCCGATCGACGGGTCTTCCCCACTATCGACATCCAGAAGAGCGGCACCCGGAAGGAAGAACTGCTGCTCCCGAAGGAGGAGCTCAGCCGCGTGTGGGTGCTACGCAAGGTGCTCACACCGCTGTCGCCGGGCGAAGCCATGGAACTGCTGCTGTCCAAGATGGGCAAGACCAAGGACAACGGCGAGTTCCTGGGGTCGATGGCGTCGGGCAAGAGCTGAGCGCCTCGCCCCAAGCTACCGAAGGGGACGGAGGCCACGGATCTCAAAACGGAGCAACGGAGCCACGGAAACAAATAGTCTTCTTTCCGTTGGACTCCGTGGGCTCCGTTGCTCCGTTTTGAAATCCGTGAACTCCGTCCCCTCCGCTGTCTAAAGACGCGTCAGAATCGGAACTTCGCCGCGAACTGGAAGTTCCGCTGCGGATCCGCGTTGCCGAACGCGGTCGACGTGATCCTGCCCGCGTCCGGGTTGTTGTTCCCCGGCACCCCGATCTCCCCGTTCGGGTTCCCCAGGTTCACGTGATTGAACAGGTTGACGATCTCGACCCGGAACTCGAAGTTTCGATCCGCGCCGAGCGGGATGTGCTTGAAGAACGAGGCGTCAGTTCGCCAATAGCCGGGCCCGCGTAAGTCATTCCACGGCAGGTTGCCGAACGTGCCGCGCGCGGGCCGGCCGAACGCACTCCCGCTCGAGCCGATCGGGATCGCGTTGAACCATTGATCGCGCGTTTCCGGTCCGGATGGGTCCCCAATCAGGTCGGGCCGGTTGGGCCCGGTATCCCGATCCTGCCCGGCATCACGGTAGGTGACGTTGAACGGCAGCCCACTCTGGATGGTGGTGTTCGTGTTGAACTGCCAGCCGCCAAAGATCCCTTCCATGAGCGGAGACCAGTCCGACGCGTAGGGTCGGCCGTGCCCGAACGGTAGTTCCATCACCAGCGAGAACACGAAGCTGTGCACGCGATCCCAGCCCGGCGGCCCGTAGTTCAGATCGCTGTTGTACAAGCCCTGGTGCTCCGGCAGGTCGGTCTCGAACTGTTCGGCGTCATGCTGGCGCGCCCGCTGCAGCGTGTAGTTCACGTTGGCGGAATACCCTTGCGAGAACCGCTTGGTCAGCTTGGCCTGCAGGGAGTCGTAAGAGTTCGTGGCGCAGTTACAGAAGTAGTCGATGCCCTGCGTCCAGCCGAACCTGTTGAAGAACGGCTTTCGGTTGTTCTGCGGTACGCCCTGCGCGAACCCGTTCAACGACGCCTGGTTGATGTTGATCGCCGGGCCGTCCCCGGCAAACACGTCACGCCCCCGGTTGCCGACGTAGCCGGCTTCGACCGACATCGTCGGGGTCAGCTGATGCTGGACGGTGACGTTGAACGCATCGACGGTCGGCGGCCGCTGCTGCTCCGGCAGCGCACGCGCGAAGACGCCGTCCGGCAGCCGGAAACGGCCCGACGACGGCACTGTCGGGAAGGTCGGCGCCGGCGGGCCGGAGGCCAGCGTGAACACTCGATCGAAGTTCGACGGCGGGTTCAGCTCCTGCACCGCGAGCACTGGCAGGTTCTGCGTGACGCTGTGACCGAACAGCGAACCAAACACCCCGATGTCATAGACGCGGCCGTACCCGCCGCGCAGGACGGTCTTCTCCGTGACCTGGTACGTCGCGCCGAGCCGCGGCGCCCAGTTGAACTTGTTCTCGACTCCCCCGTTCAGCGGGATGTCGCCGACGCCGACGACGCCGATGTCCCCGGTGTTCAGATCGAGGAATCCAGCGTTGCCGGCCTCGTTGATCGACTGCGGGTTGATGACGTCGAGCCGTAACCCGTAGTTGATCGTTGTCTTGTTGTTCACGCGCCAGGTGTCCTGCGCGTAATAGAAATGCCGCCATTGGCGCTCACGGGCGTCGGTGTTGGCGCTGACGTACCGGCGCAACTTCGTAACGTCGCCGATCAGGAAGGTTGCCAGCCCGAGGCCACCCGCACCGTTGAGCGAGGTGCGGTCGCTCGCAAACGTCAGTTCGCCCGAACGGTGGGCATCACTCGGGACTCGCAGATTGTAGGCGCGCCTGACGTCGATGCCGAACTTGAAGCTGTGATTCCCGTACATCTTGGTCAGGTTGCCGACCATCTGCCATTGTTTCTCGTTCTGGTCCAGCGGGCAGTTGCAGCGGTTGACACCCAGCCCGGACCCGAACTCGAAGGCGCCGGGCTCGGTCGAGTTGTCGCCGTCGATGAAGCCGGCAGGCAGCCCGGACGCGAACGTGTTGTCGATATTCAACCCTGGAATCCCGGCGTCCGCCGCCGGCGTGGTCCCGAAGTCGAACGGCAGCACGTTGACGTTGTACTTGAAGAACCCGAACCGGAAGTCCGCGAGCATCGTCGGCGACAGGGTGTAGTCCATGCCGTAGGCGAGGCTGTGGTTGCGGACATCCGAGACGCCGCCGAGACTCACCAGTTCCTGCCCGCCGCCCTGTCCGAACGACGTCGGCCCGTCCCTGAAGAAGTCGCCGAGGCTGTAGCGGCCGAACGTGTTCAGGCTGTCGGTCAGCCTGCCGTCGATCCGGACGTTGATCGAATTCTCGTCGAACGATTCCGATGCCGAGGCGACGTAGTTGTCCCGTGGATTGTTCTCCCGACCCTGCGCGTTCGGCCTCGGTATCAGGTCGAGGATGCGCTGCGCCTGCGCCGAGAGCCGCCCCGCCGGGATCCGGTTGCCAGGGAACTGCGTCCCGGTCAGCGGATCGTAAATGTTGACTCCGTACGCGCTCAGGTCGCCGCCGCGGGCAGCCGCCGTCGGTACGGTGAGCAGGCGCGAACCGCCCTGCGTCGCGCGCGTGCCCTGGTAGTCGCCGAAGTAGAACCACCTGTTCGGCACGATCGGGCCGCCTACTGACGCGCCGAACTGATTCCGCTGGGTTTCCGGAATGTGCTTGCCGGTGAGGGGATCGGGCTGGAACTGCGTGAACGGGTTGCGCGACTGCCAGGCTTCATTCTGGAAGAACTCGAACGCGGTGCCGCGGATCGAGTTCCCGCCGGACCGTGTCTGAACCGACACGACGCCCGCCACCGCGAGGCCGAACTCCGCGTCGTAGTTCTGGGACGTGATCTTGGTCTCGCCGATGGATTCCAGCGTGGGGTTGATGACGATGATGCCGAGAATCGGGTCGCGATTCTCGGTTCCGTCGAGCTGATAGTTCGTGCCGCTGAAATGCTGGCCGTTCACCATCGTCTGGGTCGAGCCCTGCGGGTTCTCGCTCGCCGCGTGCTGCCATTGGAGCTGCTGAGTCCCCGGAGTGAGTAGCAGGAACTTGGTGAAGTTGCGATCGAGCACGGGCAGGTCGGTGAGCTGTCGTGCGTCGAAGCGGGTGGCGACGTCGGCGCGGTCCGTGGTCAGCAGGGTGGCGCCACCCGTAACCGTGACCTCATCCGAGAGCTGGCCGACCTGGAGAACGAACGCGACGGGCGTCTGCGAGTCGACGCCCACTTCGACGCGCTCCACGACCGCCTTCTTGAAGCCGGTCAGCTCCGCCTCCACTTTGTAGGCACCGGGCAGCAGCCGCTCCTTGACGAACAGGCCGGACTCGTTCGTCACCACGGAATCGGTAGTCTGCCGCGTCAGGCTGGTAATGTTGACGGTGACCCCTGGAAGAACACCGCCGCTGGGGTCGGTGACGGTGCCGCCGATACTGCCGTAGACCGCTTGCGCGCTGACTGGAGACGGGAGAACTGCGAGCGCGAAGAGGAGGAGGAGGAGTGAGCCCGCGCAAAAAGCGCCGCGAGACCGGGAATGAACCTCTGCCATAACAGGGCCCTCCAATCGATCCGACGCAGTCGAATCCTAACCTGAAGACGTTACACCAGCGCCGAGCAGATTCAGGCTCGAATTGCGCGTTTCGTCACAGCTGATTAGAGGCCGTTCGATTTCAGATGAGATGGCTCGTGAAGCTCAGCTACCGAATACTCATCGATCAACGAGCGGCGGGGCGCTTTGAAGCGGTTCCGTAATGCTGATGAGCCTATCGGCAGCGACGGACGTCACGATCTGCGTGACGCCGCCCGGCCAGCGGATCTCGACGCGATCCGCCGTGGTCGCGGCGCCAAGACCGAAGTGGAGCCGCAGATCGTCGTGCGAGTAGTAGCTCGCCTGGCTCACCACCGCCCGCGATTGGCGGAGTCCTGCTGCCGTCACGGTCACGAGCGCACCGATCGCAGCGCGATTCGATCGCGAACCAACGAGGCGAATCGACAACCAGTGGTTCGGGCCTTTGTAGTCGTTGCGAAGCAACGACGGCCGCCCGTTCATGTTCATCACGAGCACGTCCTCGTCGCCGTCGTTGTCGTAGTCGCCGAACGCCGCGCCGCGGCTCGAGCGCAGGTCGGCGGCACCACCGGCTGCACCCGTCACATCGACAAACCGTCCGTTCCCTGTGTTCCTGAAGATCATGCGCGGCCCGCGGTGAGGGTACTGGGGCAGCGCTCGCTCCACCTCGGGGTAGACGTGACCGGTGACATAGACGACATCGGCGCGGCCATCGTTATCGAGGTCGGGCAGGCCGGCGCCCCACTCGACGTAGCGGTTCTGGACGCCGAGCCCTGACGCCGTCGCGATGTCTTCGAAGAGTCCGCGGCCGAGCGCCTGATACAACGCGGGGATGTCATCAGCGAAGTGCGTCTTGAGCAGGTCGAGTCGTCCATCGTTGTTGACGTCACCGACGGCCAGCCCCATCCCTGCCTGCGGACTTCCCTGTTCGCTGAACGCGATCCCGCTCCGGAGCGCCTCGTCCGAAAACGTTCCGTCGCGGTTGTTGCGGTAGAAGATCGCCGCCGTCGAATCCGACGCGACGTAGATGTCGGGCCATCCGTCCTCGTCCAGGTCGGTCGCGATCGCCGTCATCGGATAGCGGGCAGTGACCTTCGCGATCCCGGAGATGTCGGAGACATCTTCGAAGGTGCCGTCACCACGGTTGCGGTAGAACAGGTTCGTGTCGGTCGGCAGGCCTTTCGGGCCGCAGTTGACGGGCACTCCCTTCCACACGCAGTTGGGTCCTTGCCCGGGCTCCGCCGCTGATGCCGGATCGAACTTGAGGTAATTCGCAACGAACAGATCGACGTCCCCGTCGCGATCGTAATCGAGGAAGCTGCAGCCGGACCCCCACCGCGCGTCATTACGCGCGAGGCCGGCGGACATCGTGACGTCCTCGAAGCGCTCACCGCGGCGATTGTGATAGAGGACGTTGTGACCGAAGTAGGTGACGAACAGATCGAGCCAGCCGTCGTTGTCGTAGTCGGCGGCACAGACGCTCGAGGCCCATCCCACGCGATCGAGCCCGACCTTCGCGGTCACGTCTTCGAAGGTGCCGTCGTGCCGGTTCCGGTACAGCCGGCTCGTCGGCCGGTCCGCTGCTGACCAGCTCTTTTCGCGCCGGCTGCCCTCCTCGAACCGGCTCCCGCTCAACACCAGGGCATCGAGCCAGCCGTCATTGTCGTAGTCGATGAACCCGGTGCCGCAGCCATTGGTCTCCAGGATGAACCGCTTGCGATCGAGGCCGCCGTAGATGCTCGGGTGTGTGAGGCCGGCTTTCTCTGCTACATCGGTGAAGCGGACTGGCCAGGGGCTGTCGGGTGATTGGCCCACAAGGAGAGTCCCGAGTGCGACGGCAACCGCGCCGACCGCTCCCCGCAGCCTTCCGGCTGAAGCCGGAAGCCACATCAACTCCCCCATCATCGATCGCGCGGGCTCTTCAGCCGCTCTGCGATCTCGAACTCGCGCTTCGCTTCCTCCTCACGCCCGGCCTGCTGCAGGAGCTGTGCGAGTTGATAGTGCGCGGTGCGATTGTTCGGATCCAGCTGAATCGCCCGCCGCAACATGCCTTCGGCGACCGCCGGCTGCGCCTGCTTCATATAGGCGCGGGCGAGCAGGATGTAAGGCGCGCTGTAATAGGGATTGAGCCAGATCGACTTCTGCAGCGCGGCGATGGCGTCGTCCCAGTTCGACTGCCGCACATAGGCATCGCCGAGCTGCGAGAACGCCATACCGTTGCCTGGGTTGATGGCAATCTCCCGTTGCGTGAGCGAGACCGCCTCCGGCAGCCGGCCGCGGAAGAGCGCGATCTGCCCGAGGAGCAGGTTGGCGCCGGGAAGGCGGGCGTCCTTCTCGACGGCTTTCGTCAGTTCGACCTCGGCTTGCGGCTCGATCTCGAGACGGATCATCAGCTGGGCGACGAGAAGATGCGCGGCCGCCGAATCTGCTGGAACGCGATAGATCGAAGCGACGGTCGCACGCGCCGAGTCTGGCCGCTGCGTCTGGACGTAAGCCTGCGCCAGCGCATACGCCAGCTCCTGGTTGTCGGGCGCCCATTTTCGTGTCGCTTCGAGCCGCGGGATGGCGTCGGCGAACTTGCCGATGACAGCCGCGGACAGCCCGAGCACCTGCTCGGCTTCCCGTCGTGAGACCGAATCGGCGGGCAGGCGATCGACAACCGGCGCCAGGAGCTCGACAGCTCTCGCGGGATCATCTGCGTGGTAGTAGGCAACCCCGAGCAGTAGATCGATCTGCGTCTGAAGGGCGGCATCGGCACCGGCCTTCAGTGACTCGAGCTGTTCGATTGCCTTGCGCGGCTGTCCTTCGTTGATGAGACGGCGCGCTGCGGAGAGGGTGCTCTCACCGGCCTGTGGCAGCGAGAGCATGAGCAGCAGGAACAGCGTGCCAATCACGGCACGCCCGTTTTTGGCGGCAGCGGCCGGCCCGTGCCCTCCGTCAACGTCACGATCCGGTTCGGTTCGACGCCGGTCCACACCTCGATGTTCCCGTTCGGCCACCGCACCTCGACGCGGTCGATCGCTTTCGCCGATCCGAGACCGAAATGCATGCGGAGGTCGTTCTGCGAGTAGTAACTGCCGCCGCCGCGGACCTCGCTGACCTGGGTCACGCCGCCCGCGCTGAGCACCACGCGCGCACCAATCGCGCTCCGGTTGGACTGGACACCCACGAGCCGCAGCGCCGACCAGCTCCGGGCTTCCCGCTGATCGAGGCGGTAGAGCTCCGGCGTGTCGTGCACATTGGTCACCAGGATATCCACGTCGCCGTCGTTGTCGAAATCGGCATAGGCGGCACCGCGGCCGGCCTTCGGGACCGTAACGGGCGGACCGAGCTGCTCGGTCACGTCGTCGAACCGGCCGTCGCCGCGATTGCGATACACGACCTTGCGCTGCTTGTAGCCAGCCTCGGTCTTGACCTGATCCACCTCGGGATAGACGTGACCGTTCACCAGGAAGAGGTCCTGCCAGCCATCGAGATCCAGATCCAGGAACGCGACCGCCCACCCCAGCCAGCGCGTGTTGCGGCCGAAGCCGCTTGCGAACGTGCGGTCTTCACAGAGCCCGTTCCCGTTGTTGGCGTATAACGTCGATGTATCGCCGGCAAAGTTGGTCTTGAAGATGTCCATCCTGCCGTCGCGGTTGTAGTCGCCGACTGCGACTCCCATGCCCGCCTGGGGCTTGCCGTCCTGACTGTAGGCACAGCCCGCGGTGATGCCGATGTCGGTAAACGTACCGTCACGGTTATTCCGGTACAACGCACTCGGGTTCGAATCGTTGGCCACGTACAGATCCACCCAGCCATCGCCGTCGAAGTCGAGCGTGCTCACGCCAAGCGCATAGGTACCGTTCGCGCGGGCAATACCGGAGGCGACCGAGACATCCGCGAACGTGCCGTCGCCCTGGTTGCGGTAAAGAATGTTCTTGCCGCCCGGCAGCCCCGGCGGACCGCACGCGACAGGTAGCCCCTTGTAGCGGCACAGCCCCGATTCGGGCACCGGCGCCGACGCGAGATCGAGATCGATGTAATTGGCCGCGAAGAGATCGAGGCGGCCGTTGCGGTCGTAGTCGAGGAACGCGCAGCCGGCTCCCCAGCGCGACCGCACGGTGTCGAGCCCTGCGCGCTTGGTGACGTCGTCGAAGGTCCCGTCACCACGGTTCCTGAACAGCCGGTTCGTTCCGAAGAAGGTCACGAACAGATCTTCGTTCCCGTCGTTGTCGTAATCGCCCGCGCAAGCTCCCTGTCCCCATCCCGTCAACGCGAGGCCTGCCTGCGCCGTGACGTCCTCGAATGTGCCGTCCTTCTTGTTCCGGTACAAGTGGCTGGTTGGCTCCTGCCCTTTCGGGAACCCTTCGAGCGTGGTGCCATTGACGACGAACACGTCGAGCCAGCCGTCCTTGTCGTAATCGAACGCAGCCGCCCCGGTGCCGGTCGTTTCGAGAAGATAGCGATTGGTCTTCATTCCGCCGTACACCGTCACGGCTGAGAACCCGGCCCGTGCGCCGATTTCGGTGAACGCAAACGTGAGGGGCGCCGGTTGACGACCATCGACGCCGGTCAGGGCCGTTGCGGCGCCAATCAGCGCGAGTCCGAGCGTATATGGACGGAGCGATCGAATCACTGACGTTCCTCGCGCGGATGCGGATAGAGATGTGGCGCCAGCTTGTGCGCCTGTTCGAAGTGCTGCCGCGCCTCCGCGCCGGCGCCGTTCTGCTGCAGTGCCTGCGCGAGCGCGTGGTGGGCCTCGGCGTTCTCGGGCGCCAGCTTGATCGCCTCCCTGAATTGTGCAATCGCTGCAGCTTGATCGCCGCTCTTCAGTTTCTGGCGCCCGACGCTCAAGGCAAACGCGGAAGCCTGTGCATCGGCCTTGCGCCGGGTAAGGCGGTCGGCCTCCTGACGCGCTGCTTTCGCGCCCGAATCGTCGCCCTTCTGGTGCAGCACCTGGGCCAGGCTCTGGTGCGCTTCGATGGAATCCGGCCTCAGCCGGATGGCCTCCTTGAATTCGGCGATGGCTTCGTCGCCCCGCCCGCCGGTTCTGAGCAGCGTGCCAAGCATGTAATGGGCCTCGGCGGAGTCCTTGTTCCGCTTGATCGCCTCTTTGAACGACTGCTCTGCCTCCGCGCTTCGGCCGGTCTGCCACAGGAGCACACCCAGCGTGAACGGCGGATCGGCGAGACTGGGATCGAGCGCGACCGCGCGCCGGAGTGCCGCCTCCGCACGATCGAAGTCATCCCGTTGTTTGAGCGCGACACCAAGGTTGTAGAACGCCTCGGCGTTGTCCGGCTGTTCCCTGGTGATGCCGTCGAGGACCTCGATCGCGCCGCCGAGGTCGCCCTGATGCATCAACGTGGTTGCGAGATTCAATCTGCCGGCCGCAAACGACGGATACGCCGCGATCAACTTCTGGAACGTGTCGACCGCCTCCGCGCCGTTGCCACTCTGCATCAGCGCGAGGCCCAGGCTGTTCTGCGCCTCCGGAACCGCCGGATCGAGCGCGACAGCCCGGCGCAAACTCGCGACACCCCCCTCGAGATCACCCACCGCCTGCAGCGCTACGCCCAGTTGCAGATGCGCCTGCGCAAGCGATGGCGACAGGCGCGCCGCCTCGCGCAGCTGCACGACCGCTTCTGCCGACCGGCCAAGCTGCCGCAGCGTCGCGCCGAGATAGTAACGGGCCTCGGGATGATCCGGCCGCAGGCGAACGGCCGCGCGCAGGGGAGCGACTGCGCCTTCAAGGTCACGCGTGTACCACCTGGTAGCGCCCAGGTGGTACTGGGCTTCGAAGAGCGTGGGATCGAGCTTGATCGCGCGCAGGAATTCCGCCAGGGCCTCCGGGATACGTTCCTGGCGTCCCAGCACGAAACCGAGCTTGTCGTGCGCGACTGCGCTGCCCGATCGCACGCGCACCGCACGCTCGTAAACGGTCGTCGCGCCGGCAAGGTCCCCACGGGCTTCGAGCAGCTCCCCCAGCATGACGAGGGCGTCGTAGCGATTGGGTTCGGCGGCCAGGGTTTTCCTGACGGCCTGCTCCGCGGCTTCCAAACGACCGGCGGTCGCCAAATCGTGCGCTTCCTGGAGCCGCGTCGCGGCGGCGGCCGACGATCGCGTCTGCCCCTCAGCCCTGGCAGCCGCCAGCCCAAGGCAGACCATCACGCACAGGTTGCGGAACGACAGCACCGGCCGATTCTAACGCTGCGTCAAACCTGGCCCTCAAGGGGGAAGCCCCCGAGGCAACCGGATCAAAATGGCACATTCTCCGGAAAGCGTGTTCCATTTCGAGAATATGGCGCTAACTCTTTTTGCAAGTTGCACTTGGACAGATGCGGCCGGGACTCCCGAGCTCCAGAACGAGACACTCGCACAGAACCGTCAGGCGATCACAGTCGAGTAAGCAAATAAGTTGTTATTTTTGAATAGTTTACCTGGGATTGTCAGCCAGCTCGACGGATCTGTCCTTGCTTAGAGTCCCCACGCCGGAGGGGGAATGGGATCACTGGGTCGTAAGGCTGTCTGGGGAGCCGCGGTCGCGCTGTGGCTGATGGTCCCGGCGACGTCGGCCTCCGCCTCGGACAGGCAAGGCAAGGTGGACAGAGTGTTACAGGAGGCCTCATCAGGGTCTCCACGGCCAGTCATCATCCGGGTCAGGCCGGAAGCCAAGGAGCGCATAAGGAAGCTCCTGCCGCGTCGCGGACGTGGACCGGTCTTCCACAGGCTCATCTCGGCGGCCAGTGCCCAACTGGACGCCCGGGAGATTGCGGATCTCGCGAGCGATCCGGACGTCCTGTCCATCTCCACCGACGCGCACGTGACGTCGTCCGCTTCCGGTTCGAAGGGCGGCGGCAGCGCGACGGTGGCAAACACGACCCCGTCGACGGACAGCAGCTCCTCCACCAGCTTCAACACCGAGACCTGGCCGATCAGCGTGGTTCAGAAGTCGCTTGGCCTCGAGAAATGGTTCACGGGTTCCAGCCTGACGGTCGCGGTGATCGACTCCGGCCTGACGTCCAGCGTCGACTTCAGCGGCCGCATTGTCGGCTTCTATGACTTTGTCGCAGGCCAAGGCGGAGTCGCGATGGTGCCGTTCGACGAGTACGGGCATGGCACCCATGTCGCGGGCCTGATTGGAGCGAGCGGCGCGTCGTCCAACGGCAAGTACGCGGGCGTCGCACCCGGCATCAAGATGCTCGGCCTGCGCGTCCTCGACAGGAAGGGCTCGGGCAAGACGAGCGACGTGATCAGCGCCCTCGAGTTCGTCCTCGCGAACAAGGATCGCTTCAACATCCGCGTCGTCAACCTCTCGCTCGGCCACCCAATCTATGAGTCGGCTGCGACCGATCCGCTCGTTCAGGCGGTCGAGGCGGTGGTCCGCGCCGGCCTTGTCGTGGTGGTCGCGGCGGGCAACAACGGCACGAATCCGACGACCGGTCAGATCGGTTACGCCGGCATCGCGTCGCCCGGCAACGCGCCCTCGGCCATCACGGTTGGCGCGGCAGTGACCGCCGGAACCGACGTCCGCTCCGACGATCGAGTGGCGACGTTCAGCTCGCGTGGTCCGTCCTGGTACGACGGCATCGCCAAACCGGACGTCGTTGCACCGGGATTTGCGCTGGTCTCGAATGAGGTTGACGGCAGCACGCTGGCGACGACCTATCCCTCGCTCATCGTTCAGGAGGGCACATCGAAATATCTCCGCCTCAACGGCTCGAGCATGGCCACCGCGTTGGTTTCCGGCCTCGTGGCTGTGCTGATCGAGGCCCACAACTACGGCGCGTACCAGCGCTGGCAGGCGGTACAGGAAACGCTCCGCAGGAATCAGCGCACCGAGTACCCGGGCGCCCCGGCGCTCACCGCCAATGCGCTCAAGGCGATGCTGCAGTACTCGGCCACGCCGCTGCGGAACGCCGAGGGCGTGCCTTTCGACGCCCTCACACAAGGCAGCGGCGAAGTCAATGGTCTCGGCGCACTCGGGCTGGCCTACTACGCCGACACCACGCAGGCTGCGGGCAGCTACTGGATGACAACGACTTTGGCTCCGATGACGAACTTCGGTGGTGTTCAAGAGCCGTGGTCGGAGACCATCGTCTGGGGCACCCGGCTCATGCGCGGCAGCAGCGTCGTCGACGTCAATCAGACCGCGTGGGCCGAGAACATCGTCTGGGGCACCGGCGAGCTGGACAACATCGTCTGGGGCACGTTCTCGCCCGAGGACGACAACATCGTCTGGGGCACCTCGATGTCCTGGGACGACAACATCGTGTGGGGCACCAGCTTGTTCTTCGGCAACGCCGCGTTCGGCGAGAACATCGTCTGGGGCACCTCGATGTCGTGGGATGACAACATTGTGTGGGGCACAGGCCTGATCGGCACGTTCGACGGCGACAACATCGTGTGGGGCACGATGGTCGACGACACCGACAATATCGTGTGGGGCACGCTCAGCGACGACAACATCGTGTGGGGGACCTCTTCGAACAAGGTGATGGTCCTGGGGACGAGCATTGGTGGTGGACTGTGATCGGGGCCACGACTCAGACGGGCGACTCGATGGCGATGGCGCCGGCTGCCGTCAACGCGACTGACTGGCGGCGAGTGCTGCCGGTACTCGAGGCCGGCGCCGTGACGCTGCGGGAGCTGCAGCTGTCTGACGCCCCCACGCTGCTCGAGATGCTGACCACGCACGAAGTCGCGAGGTTCATCTCACCGCCGCCGACCTCGGTCGAGGGCTTCGACCGATTCATCGACTGGACCCACCGTGAGCGCGCCGCCGGCCGCTACATCTGCTTCGGCATCGTTCCCGCGGGTCTCGAGCAGGCGGTCGGCATCATTCAGGTGCGAACGCTGACGCCTGGTTTCGATGTTGCTGAATGGGGGTTTGCCATCGGCTCCAGCTTCTGGGGCACCGGTACTTTCCAGGAGGCTGCGAAAAAGGTCCTCGCGTTCGTCTTTACCGATGTCGGTACCCACAGGCTGGAAGCACGCTCCGCCGTCCGCAACGGGCGCGGCAACGGTGCACTGCAGAAGCTGGGAGCCACCCGCGAAGCCGTGCTGCGCAGATCGTTCCTGCGTGGCGGCGTTTATCACGATCAGGTGATCTGGTCGATCTGCCAGGATGACTGGCGTGAGTGGCAGAGGCAACCGAGCGGGCCGGCTCACTGAAGCGACCCCAGACAGAACCCGTCGAGCACCCTGCGCGAAAACCCACGAGCCTGGCGGCTCGTGGGTTTTCGAAATCGAAGTCGCCCGCCTCCGCGCTTCCACCTTCGCCCTTCGGGCTACGGCGGACAAGCCGCGCTGCGGCGAGGCAGGCTCCCCCGGAGCCCCAGTCCCGGCCCCCCGGCATCGAAGTCGCCATATCATCAAGGGATGCGCTACCGGAAATTCGCTAGGGGAGGATGGTCCATCTCCGAAATCGGCTACGGCATGTGGGGGATGGCGGGATGGACCGGCAGTGAGGATCGCGAGTCGTTTGAGGCGCTCGATCGCGCCATCGAGCTCGGGTGCAATTTCTTCGATACCGCCTGGGCGTATGGCGACGGCCACAGCGAGCGGCTGCTCGGTGAGACGCTCAGGCGTCATCCCGGGAAGCGGCTCTACGTGGCGACGAAAATCCCGCCCAAGAATCGCAAGTGGCCGGCGCGTCCCGAGTACACGCTCGATGACGTGTTCCCTGCCGACTACATCCGCGAATACACCGAGAAGAGCCTCGAGAACATTGGCGTCGACACACTGGACCTCCAGCAGCTGCATGTCTGGAACGACCGCTGGGCAACTGACGATCGCTGGCAGAAGGCGCTCGCCTCGCTGAAAGAACAGAAGCTGGTGAGGGCGCTCGGGATCAGCGTCAATCGCTTCCAGCCAATCAATGTGCTCCGGGCGCTCGAGACCGGGCTGATCGACGCGGTGCAGGTCGTTTACAACACGCTCGATCAGAACCCCGAGGACGAACTGTTCCCCGCCTGCGAGGAGCTGGGTATCGCCGTGATCGCCCGGGTGCCGTTCGACGAGGGCAGCCTGACCGGCACCCTTACCGAGAATTCGCGATGGCCCGAAGGGGACTTCCGGAACCTGTATTTCCACCCCGAAAACCTCCGCGCGACGCTGCCCCGGATCGAGCGCCTCCGCCGGGTGGTCCCGCCGGGCATGACCATGCCAGCGATGGTGCTGAGGCACATCCTCCACCACCCGGCAGTCACGACCGTGATTCCGGGGATGCGCAAGCTGAGCCATGTGGAACAGAACATCGGCGTCAGCGACGGGACCGCCTTGCCTCCGACCCTCGTCCAAGAGCTGAAGGGGCACCGGTGGGACAGGACCGTGGACTGGGAATGAGCCTGGCTGCTATACTTTCCTTTTCCCGTAAGTGCCAAGGAGCTAGCCGTGAAGGAAGGGATTCACCCCAAGTACCACGAGGTCGAGGCTCGGTGCGCGTGCGGCGCGTCGTGGAAGACGCGGTCGACCAAGCCGGAGCTGCACCTCGAAATCTGCAATAATTGCCATCCGTTCTTCACAGGCCGCCAGAAGCTGATCGATACCGAAGGTCGAGTCGAGCGGTTCACCAAGCGGTTCGGCGCGCAGACCTCGGAGAGCCGGAAGGCCGCGACCGCTGCGAAGAAGGCGGCCAAGAAGCCGGCCGCGGCGGCGAAATAGACATCGTGGGGCCGGGTCTTCAGACCCGGCTCATTGGTCCGCCCAAGCCAACGCTCAGCTCTCGAAGAAGAGCTGGGCGTTTTGTTTTCTGGCCAGCTTTCGGTCGAGCCTCGCCAGGCGGTGTCGCATACCGTCGGCGCGGCGGGAACTGCAGCTTTCCTCGAGCGCAAACAGCGCCAGTTCGCGGGCCGCATGGAGATCGCGGGTCCGATGCTCCTGGTGAATGGCCAGCGCCTCGATCGCGAACTCGCGCAGGCTGTCGAGAGTATGGTCGCGGCGCCTGACCGAATCAGTAAGGGCCACCAGCTGACGCCACCAGCCGGACGCTTCCTCGAACCGGCCCGACCGGCGGCACCTCAATCCCAGGCGATAGCAAGACTCGGCCCGCGTCTCGAGACATTGCGACTGCGCCGCTCGGCGGTAGCAGGCTTCCGCGCGTTCGAGCGCGCCCCCGCGCTCGAGAACCCGTCCGACCGCGAGGGCTTCGATCCCGTCACGGCACACTGGCTCGCCTCCGCCGGCCAGCCGCAGCGCGCGGCTCGTCACCGCCGCGAGAGACACCAGGTCGAGCCGGTTGTGCTCGAGCACCGGTTCGAGCGGACGCGCATCGCCAGTGCGCAGGAACTGGAAGAACCGGCCGGGGATCTCGAATCCGTCCACGTCGCCGACGCGCCGCAGGTTCAACAGCAGGCGCTCCAGAGTGGTCAGCCGGCAGCCCCCAGCATCTTCATGCCTTCCGCTTTCAGCCGGAAGGCCGCCGAGCGTCGAGCGCGATCGCCACAGCCGGCGCGCCGGATGAAGCATGTCGAAGTGCGGCACCTCGTCGAGCGCTGCCGGCATCCGGTGAAACGCCCAGCGCGTTTCCATGACCGGCACGTCGAAGGTCTTGCCGTTGTAGGTGACGATCAGGTCCGCGGCGTCGAACAGCTCCGCAGCCGCCGAGAGCAGGGCGCGCTCGGCGGTGAAGCTGCTCAGGAGGAACTGCCGCACCTGCAGAGCGCCCGCATCGAAGTAGGCGCAGCCTACGAGGAAGGCGACGGTACCCGCGCCGCCGCTCAATCCCGTCGTTTCGAGGTCGATGAAGACCGTGCGAGGAGTTGGATTCCCGCGGTCGGGAGTGATCCCCGAATCGAGAAGGCGCAGCGAGTCGAAGTCGCTGAGCTCGCAGTCGCCGATCTGCACGTCGCCGTGCCAGCGATCGGACTCGTAGCGCCGATCGACCGCAAGACAGCGCCCGAACGTCGTCGTCAGCAAGCGTCCGCCGAGCGCGTCGGCGACCCGGTCCAGATCAACCTGTGCCTCGTAGCGGCGCCCGTCATCGGGCTCGTAGGTCAGCTCGCGCCTTGGCGGTGCGGTAGTCCCTGTCCCGGGCGCGGCATTCGGCCTGATCACCGATCGCAAACGGGATGCGAGATCCATCAGGCGGGTGCCCCTTCGAGGAGCTGCTGGAGGATCATCGACGCTACCTGCTTGGCATGCGGGCCGGTATTGCCTTCGGGTCCCACGCATGATGGACACCCGGACGTGCACGGACAACCATCGATCAGCTCGCGGCTGCGCTGCAACAGCGGGAGGTGCATCTCGTACAGCGGCCGGCTGAAGCCGATGCCGCCAGGATAGTTGTCATAGACGAAAATGTGCGGCTCGGCCGCAATCTCCGCCGGCGTCGAGCCGGCCCCGCCGGTCCTGATCTGGCGCTCGATCGATCCGCCATCGACGGAGATGCCGATGTCGTGGCCATCGCACATCAACAGAAGCTGGGCGATGTTGCGCATCGCGAACGCCAATCCGACCACGCCGTCGCGCTTGTCGTCGTTCCCGAACGGCAGCGCCTGCATCACGAACCCGGGAATCGTGAGCCAATACGACGAGGTGTGCATCTGCTGTTCGGGAAGATCCAGCTCCCCTGACCCCACGTTCTCGTTCGTGTAGAACTTGATTTTCTTGAACCCGACCACGCGCGACACCACGTGCACTTCCCCGTGATGCCGTCCCGCGACCTCCAGCGCCTCGGACGCGAACGTATCGAGAATCGTGACCTTCGTATAGGTGATCGCGTTCGTATAGTAGTCGCAGTCGACCGCCTTCACGAACGCCTTGCGGCCGTCGAAATCGAATCGCTCGACCTGATACAGTGCCGCTTCGACGAGGTAGATGGCCTTCTCGTGGAGCGTCGAGGGCCCGCTCGTGAAGTCGGTCTCGCCAATCACGCGCTCACCATTGGTCGTGTCGACAACCACGAAATTGTCCGACGACACCGATCGCAGGCTGACGGCGTCCGCGGGATAGGACTCGTTGGTCCAGTTCCACTGGCGGTCGGCGTAATGAACGAACCCTTCCTCCGACAGCACACCGAGCACCTGCTGAACGTCCACGCCTCCGAACTGCTCGTCGTCCGAAAACGGCAGCTCGAACGCCGCGCACTTCACGTGATCGACCAGGATGTGCAGGTTGTCTGGATTGATCAACGCGTGCTCAGGCGTCCCGTCGAAAAAGTACGAAGGATTCCTGACGACGAACTGATCGAGCGGCGCGCTGCTCGCAACGAGAACGGCGGCGGATCGAGTGGTGCGACGGCCGGCTCGGCCCGCGCGCTGCCACGTCGCGGCAATGGTGCCGGGATAGCCGGCCATCACGCTGACGTCGAGCGCGCCGATGTCGATCCCGAGCTCCAGCGCGTTGGTGGACACGACCGCCCGCACCTGCGCCTCGCGCAAGCCCCGCTCGATCTCCCGGCGGCGGTTCGGCAGGTAGCCGCCGCGATAGCCACGGATCACGTCAGCCGCGCCGGGTGGACCGTGGAAGGCATCCTTCAGGTAGGTGGTCAGGATCTCGACCGCCAGCCGGCTCTGCGCGAACACGATCAATTGCAGATTGTGCTTGAGGAATTCGAGCGAGACGCGACGTGCCTCCGCGAGGTAGGACCGCCGGATCCCCAGCTCCGCATTGACGACCGGCGGGTTGACGAACAGGAAGAACTTCTCCCCGCGCGGGGCGCCGCTCTTCTCGATCAGCTTGAACGACGTCCCGGTGAGCCCTTCGGCCAGCTCTCGAGGGTTCGCGATTGTTGCCGACGAGCAGATGAACACGGGATCCGACCCGTAATGCCGGCAGACGCGGCGGAGACGCCGCAGGATGTTGGCCAGGTGACTGCCAAACACACCGCGGTACGCATGGAGCTCGTCGATGACGACGAACCGAAGATTCTCGAACAGCTTGGCCCATCGCGGATGGTGCGGCAGGATCCCCGAATGGAGCATGTCGGGGTTGCTGAGCACCACGTGCGCCTTGCCGCGAACCGCGCGGCGTGCGTCCGCCGGCGTGTCCCCGTCGTAGGTGAACACGCCGATCCGGGCATCGGTGCCGTGCGTCACGGCCTCCGTCAGGGCGTGCAGTTCGGCGAGCTGATCCTGCGCGAGCGCCTTGGTCGGAAACAGGTAGAGGGCGCGCGCCGACGGGTCCTTCAGGATGGCGTCGAGGACCGGGGCGTTGTAGCAAAGCGTTTTGCCCGACGCGGTCGGCGTGATCGTCACAATGTTGCGGCCGGCGAGCACGTGCTCGAACGCCTGGGCCTGATGCGTATAGAGCTGGTCGACCCCGCGCGCCGCGAGCGCCCCTCGCAGCCGTTCGTCAGTCCCCTCCGGGAACGGCGCAAACGAGGCCGTCACGGCGGGCAGACGATGGGCGGCAGTGACGATCGGGTCCGCGTCCCGGCCGAGCGGAGCCCGGGAGCTGGTCAGGCGACCCAGTACATCCTGGAGGGATCGGTCCTTGTCGCCGGTGATGACGGGGAGGGTCTGAGAAGCCATAGTCGCCGCCTCCGCCAAGGCTTCGGCGAGCCAGGCTCCGAAGGTTCGGCGAAAGCGGGACGATGTTAGCAGGGGTCCTGCCGGCGATCAAGAAGCGAAACTGAGATCAACGGAGGACCACGGCCCGCGCGAACAGCATGCCCAGGAGCCCGGCTGCCAGCCCGCCGACGAGAGTCAGGATCACGTTCAGCGAAGCCGCGCCGACCGCTCCGTTCCCGACGAGCCGCATCGTCTCGTGATTGAAGCTCGAATACGTGGTGAAGCCGCCGAGGAAGCCCACGGTAATCGCCAGGCGGGTCGTGTCCGGCCACCCCCTGGCAGCGCCGAGTTCAACGAGCACCGCGATCAGAAAGCATCCAATCAGGTTGACGGCCAGGGTGCCGTAAGGGAAACCCGGGCCGAATCGCCTCCCGGCCCACAGACCAATCAGGTAGCGCGCCGCCGTTCCGAGAGCACCGGCAGCACAAATCCAGAAGACCCTTTGCATATCGTCGCTACGCCCTGGAGCCCTCGTGCCGGAGTGGCTCCCGCGCGGCGGCGGCAACCACGCCGCTCAATCCCACCACGCCGATCAGGTTCGGGAAGACCTGGAGCGCGTTCATCAGATCGCCCCACGCCCAGACCACTTCGACCCGGGAGACGGCACCGAAGGGAATCAGCAGGCAGAAGGCCCACCGGTACGGCACCGTGACCTTCCGTCCCAGGATGTACTCGAAGAACTGCTCCCCGTAGTAGGCCCAGCCGATCAACGTCGTGTACCCGAACAGGAACGCGCAGAACGCCACGAGGTAACCGCCGATGCCGGGCATCGAGACATTGAACGCGGCCGCCACCGCAGCGCTGCTGGTGAGTCCTGACTGCCAGACGCCGGTGAGCAGAATCGTCATGGCGCTGATGGTCGAGGTCACGAACGAGACGATGAACACTTCGATCACCGCATTGAGTCCCTGCTGCACCGGGGTGTTGCTCTGGGCGGTGCCGTACGCGACGGCGGCCGTGCCATAACCAGCCTCGTTCGCGTAGATGCCACGGGCAATCCCGTACCGCATTGCCACGAGAATGCCGAGCCCTCCCCCGGCGGCGGCGCGCATCGAGAACGCGGACTCCAGGATCAGCGACAACGTCGAGGGGATCCGCGATGCGTTGGTCACGATCACGATCAAGCCGCCCGCCAGGTACAGCCCCACTTTCAGCGGCGACAGCCGCTCCGCCGCCCGGCCGATAGCCTTGATGCCGCCGATGATGACGAGCCAGGTGAGCACCGCGATGACGATGCCGGATGCGATTCGAGGAATTCCCGCTACGCTGTTCAGGACGAGGGCCATCGAGTTCGGCTGAGTGAACGGCGTGGTCGTTAACGCAGCAACTGCCGCGACCAGCGCGAATGTCCACGCAAGCGCCGGTGACTTGAGACCGTCGCGCAGGTAATACATCGGTCCGGAAAGGATGACCTGCCCACGTGCTTCGCGATACCTGAGGCCCAGCACCGCCTCCCCGAACTTGATCGCCATCGCGACGAAGCCGTAGACCCAGATCCAGAACAGCGCGCCGGGTCCGCCGGAGACGATCGCGGTCGCCACGCCGGCAATGTTGCCGGTGCCGATTGATGCGGCCAGCGCGGTCATGAACGCCTGGAACGGGGTCAGGGCGCCGTCGCCGCCACTGCCCTTGCGAACGAAGGCGACGCGGCACGCATCGCCGAATCGCCGCAACTGGACGGCGCTGGTACGGAGGGTCAGGAACAGACCAGTCCCCAGCAGCACGACGACGACCCACGGCATGAAGAGCCAGTCGGCTGCGGACTGAACGAGGTCAGCGAGGCTCGCGGTGGCGGCGTTCATGCCCGCGGAAGGCCGAGGAGCCGATGTCCGTCGGCCTGCGTAAAGGCAATCGCCGCCGCGTCGTGTCCCTGGCGCGCCTGGTCGACCAGCCGCGCGAACTCTGACGAGCCGCGGAGCCCGTCGAACAACGGGGTGGATTCGAGCGCGCGGGGGCAGGCAAATCCGGTCGTGACGCCGCGGGTCAGGAGCTCCAGCGCGAAATCGTGGTCCTCGAGAAACGCCGCGCCCTGCGCCCAGTAGTACCAGCCTTCCGGGTCGTTGAAACCCGCGAAGTCGGTCAGCGCTGCGAGCACCTTGCGCCCGTCTTCCATCCTGCCACTGAGCATCGCCTCGAACAGCTGCACCATCAGCTCGACGTGGGGATGGGCACCGGGACTAGTCCTGGCGGCGTCGCACAGAGCCCTCGCTTCTTCGTACTGACCGAGCGCGATAAACGAGATCACCGACACGTACGGCGGTTGATCGGGATCGACCTCGGTCGCG
>Ga0111539_10000084_pt1 | contig 96205 bp, 72 predicted proteins | sample RhiMethybrSRZTD1_FD_79667 | JGI IMG/M metagenome (GOLD analysis project Ga0111539, IMG submission 79667) | Populus rhizosphere microbial communities from Tennessee, USA - Rhizosphere MetaG P. TD hybrid SRZTD1 (version 2) (version 2) | ecosystem: Host-associated > Plants > Roots > Rhizosphere >...
AAGCGCACGAACATTTCGGCGCGTGCCAGCCGCCTCAATGTGGAGTTCCGCACACCGAGCGGCAGAGAAGAGCTTCGCGCCTACTTTGAAGGAGACTTCGCGGGCGCTGAGAACGCATTCCGCATGCGCCACGCGTATGCGCAGTACCTGGGAGTCATCGTTGGGCAGACGTGGTCGACGTTCGCGGATCCGGAAGTCCTCCATGAAGATCTCGACTTCGAGGGAGTGAGCTCCCAAAATCTGATTCGCCAACCGCAAGTTCGCTATTGGTGGAGGCCGCGTTCGGACATGCGCGCCGCGGGGGCCATTGAAACTCCTGCGGTCTCGCTCACCGGCGGCGTGGGCGTGAATCTTGTCCCGGACATCATCGGCCGTCTCTACTGGAGCCACATTCCCGATGGCCATTTGCAAATTGCCGGCGTATTGAGACAGATCCGCGGCGAGTCGCAGCCCGGCGAAGTCCACTCGGACTGGGGCTATGGAGGAAGCCTGAGCGGAGTTCTTCCCATTCACAGCCGGAATCTCGACGACCGGTTCATGTTCCAGGCGAACGGCGGTGTCGGCATCGCACGCTACATCAACGACCTCCAATCACTCGGCGGCCAGGACGCAGTATTCGATTCAACGAGCGGCGAATTGGAGGCACTTCCTGCCTTGGGATGGTACGCGGCGTATGAGCACACCTGGATGACATGGGAGTCGAGCGAAGGGCGGCGGCTTCGGTCGACCGTCTTGTGGAGCTTCGTACGCGTGTACAATCGAGATTTTCAGGCGCCGGACGCGTACAAGCGCACAAATCGACTCGCCTTCAACCTTGTGTTCTCGCCGTTCACCCGCGTGGATGCCGGTGTGCAATACATCTACGGACGGCGAACCAATAAAAACGACGCCAGCGAGAATGCCGAGCAGGTTCAGTTCGTGATGATCTGTCGGTTCTGATTCTCCATTCCATCGGCAGATGGCCACCGCGCGGCCTGTGGAGTGGAAGCGGTGCGGCCGCCCTTCAATGCTAGAATGTTCCGATGAATTCGAGAGAATGCTCTTCCGTGCCAGTCGCACTCCTCGCTGCGGCCCTTCTGGCTGCCGAGTTCGGCCGGTCCGAGGCTTCCCGGTCCGCACCCACCGTCGAAGACGCCCGCGCGTTCTTCGCCTCGCAGCCGCGCTTTCTTCGTCCCGTCCCGTACTCGGAAGTTCCTCGCGGCCTCGCCGATGTTCGGGCCGAGACCTGCGGCCAATGCCACGTGGAGATCTACAATGAGTGGCGCGTGTCGAGCCATGCGCGCGCTTGGCTCGACGATGCACAATTCCTCGAAGAAATGAAGAAAACGACCGCGCAGCCCGGACGGGATGCGAGCTGGCTCTGCATGAATTGCCACACGCCGTATGAAGCGCAGCTGCCGAAACTCGTTGCTGCTCTGACGAACGGGGATCGCGGCCTTCCGGTGTACGTCGACAATCCGAATTTCGATCCCGAGCTGCAACGCGAAGCAGTCACCTGCGCGACGTGCCACGTTCGCGACGGCGTGATCTTGGGTCCGTTCGGAGCGAAGGGCGCACCACATCCGGTTCGCAAGAGCAAGGAGCTGCTCGGCGTCGAGCTCTGTACGCAATGCCACCAGGCCGAGGAGTCGCTCGACGACGTCGAGCTGGTTTGCATCTTCGACACGGGCGTCACTTACGCGGCTGGGCCCTACGCCGCAGAAGGGAAGACCTGCCAGTCTTGCCACATGCCCGAAGTCGAAAGGTCGCTCACGAATTTGAAGGAGCCGGTGCGCAAGACGCGCCGTCATTGGTTCGGCGGGTCGCTGATTCCGAAGAAACCGGAATTCGAAGCGGAAATGGTTCCGCTGCGCGAGGTCTATCCGAATGGCGCTCACGTTGCATGGGTGGATCTGCCTGCGTCGATTCCGGCGGGGAAGCGAGCGACGGTCGAGTTCTCGGTCACGAACGCGAACGCCGGCCATACCCTGCCGACCTCCGACGTCGAGCGCTTCATCATCGTCACGGCGCAAGCGCTCGATTCGAAGGGGCGCGTGCTCGCGCAGCGCGACGAGCGATTCGGAATGCGCTATGAATGGTATCCCCGCGCCAAACGTCTCGACGACACGCGCCTCGCGCCGCGGGAAACGCGCAAGTTCACGCTCGAGTTCGATGCACCGAAGAATGGCGCTGTGAAGCTACGGCTCGAGGGAGTGAATCATCGCATCAGCCGGGAGAACCTCGAGTATCACAAGCTCGAGGGCAGGACGGTGCCCAGCCGGGTGTTCTTCGAGGAAACGATTTCACGACCGATTGCCGCGGGCGCCCGGGGCTAAGCCGTCGTCGCGGGATTGCGCCGGCTTGCGATTCTCCTGGAAAGCGAAGGAGGCCGAACTCTCATGCCCGGCCTCCCCGCAAGCCGCGAAGGGGCGAACTCCCAACGCGACAAGTGTTCGGATACTGACTATGCCGATTCCTTCGGCGTGCTCGGATCCGCGTTCCAGTCCGTCCACGAACCGTCGTAGTGCGAGACGTCGTAGCCCATGAGACGGAAGTAGAAGTAGCCCTGCGAGGAGCGGTAGCCCACGTAGCAGTGCGTGTAGACCTTCTTGTCGGTGGTGATGTTCTTCGCCGCGAAGAGAGCCTCCAACTCGATCTGCGTCTTCATCGTGAAGTCGGCGTTCACCACGTCTGTCGTGAGAATGTTGACGGAATGCGGAATGTGCGAGGCTTGCCAATCCACGTAGTTGCGTGAGTCGACGATGACGTAGTGCGCCGTGTCGTCATAGTGCGCAAGAACGTCTGTCTTGGTTACCAGTGCGGAAGCGACCACGCTCGGCGTGAAGATCGTCGCCGCAAGAGTGTTCGGCGTCGTCGAGGTCGGACGACCGTCCGCCGTCCACTTCGCGAATCCGCCGTTCAGCATGACGACTTCGCTCGCACCAAGGTATTCGAGCATCCAAAACATCCGGCCGGCCGCCGTATCGATTTCGTTGCTGTAAACGATGATGCGAGTCACTTCGGTGAGGCCGGCGTTTCCGAGAACGACCGCGAGGTCCGCGGGCGGCTTCAGGTCGGTCTTGTCAATTCCGGTTCCGCCGATGTCGAACAATCCGCCGCCTGCCGTCACTGGAAGGCTGATCGCGTTCGGAATGTGGCCGGCGTCGTAGTCTTCGATCTTCCGAGTGTCGACGATCACTTGATTCGTGGCGTCGAGGTTGGCTTGAAGCGTCTCGCCCGAGACGAGAATGTCCGCGTTTGGATATGGCGGCGTTTCCTTCGGCTCGGTCGTCGAGTCGCTGCATCCGGCTACGGCGGCGGCGAGCAGCGCCACTGTGCCGAGGCGGAGAAAATGTCTTATCGAGGCACGCATCTCAAAGACTCCTGGGTTGGGGCTGGGAGAATCGTCTCGTCGCCGAACGGAAACGAGAGCGAGTGGTGGACTGGGTGAGGAACATCAATGAGCGCCCTCCGGCGAGTGAACGCCTAGCAAGCCGGTGAGCGCGAAGGAAATCGCGAGGCTCACGTTCGAGCCCGCAGACGTGGTGGTGCCATAAATGCTGGGCGCATATTCGGCCTCGAGGGAAAGCGTTCCGAAGCGGTGGCCGAGCGTCGTGTAAAGCGTGCCGAGATCGTAGCTCTCGCGCACCGTCGGGTTACCACTCGCATTCAACGCGGTCCCGGTTTCCATCCCCTTGATGCCGTCGAGCTTCGTTCGAAAATAGAAGCCTTTCCCAAGGTCGCTGCCGATTTCGGCGAGATAGCGAAACTCATCTTCCGGCGTGCCGGTGCGCCAGCGATATCCGGCCTCGGCGCCGCAATAGCCAGGAATGAGCGGCCAGAGCGAGCGCCCGTACTGAAGCCGGCCTTCGTATTCCGCCTCTCCGCTGCCGAGCGGGATGAGATCTTCTTCGTCGTAGCCGGTCGGAATGCGCGCCAGTGCTTGCGCAGAAAACACGCCCTGCTTTCCCTGAACGATCCTGCCACGAAGACCAAGGTCGGCATCGCCAATGCCCTGAGTCTTCGTAGTGCGGACCAAATTCTCGGACTCCAGGTGCTTCACGGTCACCGACCCGAACGCAGTGAAACGGTCGGTGATTCCGAATTCGAGATAATTGACAACATTGACGTCCTTGAATTCCGCATCGAGTGGAAGATCGTCGCGATTTCCATCCAGATCGAATTCCTCATTGCTGTTGTAGCCATTTCCCGAAATGCGGTCGTAAAGCGCACCACGCGCCAACGTCCACGCACCCGCAAACGCAAGGTCGGGGAGCGCCGCAAGGGTTGCGGCGAGAAGCGCAGCGATTCGGGTTACGCGCAAAAGTCTCGATGCGTGCATTCGATCGGGAATGAGTCGCCTTCCCGCGCATTCCGCGCCGTTGAGTCAAGCACCCGTGGGAAGAAGAATTGGACGATATTCGGACCCTCAGGGTCCAATCGATAATTTGAAATAAACGATCCATTCGATGGATAATACCGATGGAAGGCATGGGCCGGTTGGGCCTGGCAGGTGTTCGGAGGGCGCGGAAGGGCCCGGGAGGGGCCCCGGAGGGATTCTTGAACCTACGCCAGCTCGAGGTCTTTCTCGCAGTCTTGGACCAAGGAGGGTTTTCGTCCGCCGCGCGCGTCACGAAGCTCACCCAGTCGACGATCAGCCAGCACATTTCCGCCCTTGAGGACGAGGTGGGGGTGCGCCTTCTGGAACGATCGCGCAAAGGCGTTCGGGCGACGGAGGCGGGGAAGATTCTCCGCGGGTATGCGAAATCGCTGGTCGGGGAGCTGCGCAACGCCGAGTCCGCGCTGCGGCGCTTTCGCGGCCTCGAGCAAACGACGCTGCACGTTGGCGTGAGCAGCGTGCCCGGCGCCGAGCTCGTTCCGCAAGTGCTGGCCCGGCTTTGCAAGATGCATCCGCGGCTCGACCTCGTCCTGGTCCAAGGGGACACGAGCCGAATCGTGGAGGCGATCGCGAATCGAGAAGCGGAAGTCGGCGTCGTCGGCCGGCGCTTGCGAATGCGCGGCCTCACTTACACCGAAGTCGGCGATGATCGCATTGTGCTCGTCGTTGCTCCGGGACATGTGTGGGCCAAACGCAAATCGATCCGAATCGAGGAGCTTCCCGAAAGCGACTTCGTCGTGCGCGAGCCAGGATCGGGAACGGGCGAAACGGTCATGGATGCATTGCGCGCCGCGGGCGTCGATACCGAGACGCTGCGGATTCGCGCGATCGTCGACGGCAACGAAGCCCTGAAGTCGACAGTGAAGATCGGCATGGGTGCGGCTTTTTTCTCCGTGGTCACCGTGGCTCGGGACGTGGAGCGAGGCGAGCTCGCCATCATTCCCGTTCAGGGATTGTCCATCTCGCGGCCTTTCTATTTGGTCAGGCGCGCCGGACGGCGATCCTCACCACCCGCGAGCGCGTTTTGGGATCTCATTCTGGAAACCGCGGCCGGGCGGTGAGGCGACGCGCCGTGACGCCGGTTGCTCGAACGGCTACACTCTCTTCGTACTTCGAACAGATCTTTGGCGCGAGAAGAGGAGGCCGCCATGCCGGCTGAGAATGTCACTCGATCGCAACCGGATCCGCCGAATGCTCAAGTCCCGGGTTGGATTCTCAAACTTTCGCGTTGGTCCGGCGGATTTATCGGCTTTGTCTTTGCCGCCATTACCTATGTGATCGCTCGTCTGATTCTTGGCTTGGTCGTGAGCGGCGATCTCAAAATGTGGCTCAGTCTTCTCGCCGCGGTCGGTGTGGGAGCCATCGGATTCATCTTCGGATCGCGCTTTCTCCAAGCGGGATACTGGAAGCTCAAACACATCTTGAAGCCGGCCATCTTGATTCTCGCCGGGGTGGTTCTGCTGCTCTTGATCATCAAGCTGCTGCGTTAGGAATCCTTCGACCCAATCTGCGCCACGATGCCCCCTTTCCGCCGGCAAGAGGCGCGGTAATCTGCAGGATGACAAGCCAGGACATTGCTCGTCGTCGTCTGCTGAGCCAACGTCTCATTGGAAGTCCACTCGAGAGTGCTCGCGACGCTGTGGAATGGTTGGGCGCCGTTCAAGCTCAAGATTACGCCGGCGCAAAGTGGGGCCTGGGCTTGCGCGTATCAAAGTCCCACGACGCCGACATCGAACAAGCCTTCACCATCGGCGCCATTCTTCGTACGCACGCCTTGCGGCCGACCTGGCACTTCATTGCGCCAGCGGACATTCGGTGGGTCTTGGATCTGACCGGGCCGCGAGTTCATGCGGCGAATGCTCCCATCTACCGCAAGCTGGGACTCGACCGCACAGCTTTCAAACGAAGCAATACGACTTTGCGAAAGACACTGCAGGGTGGCCGGCAATTGAGTCGTGATGAGCTGCGCGAAGCCTTGCGAAGGAATGGCGTCCCCGTGGACGAAGATTTGCGCATGGCCTACCTCATGATGCATGCCGAATTGGAAGGCATCGTTTGCAGCGGACCGCGGCGCGGCAAGCAGTTCACCTACATGCTCCTCGAAGAAAGAGTTCCGCCTGGCAAGTCCATGGCTCGGAAGGATTCACTTGTTGAGCTCGCGAGTCGTTTCTTTCGCAGCCGCGGGCCGGCGACGGCACAGGACTTTGCGAAGTGGTCCGGACTGACCGTCGCGGATGCACGAAGCGGTTTGGAAGGCGCTGCTTCGCGACTCGAGTGCGAAACCATCGAGAAGAAGACCTACTGGCTTGCTCCAACGAAAGACAAGACACGAAGGCCAGCGTCGCCGACCGCCCATCTGCTCTCCATCTACGATGAGTATGTCTCTGGATACAAAGATCGAAGCGCGATGATCACTCCAGCCCATGCGGCGCGGATCTCCGCAATGGGGAACGCTGCGACTTCCATTCTCATCCTCGATGGAAGAGTGGCCGGCACTTGGAAGCGAAGGTTTGTGAAAGGCGCCGTCGACGTGCAGTTCAGTTTGTTTCGCCGCCTCAAGACAACGGAGCGGCGTGCGGTCACCGCGGCCGTCGAGAGATATGGTGCCTATCTGCAAATGGATGCTGTGCAGGAATAGCGAGGCGTGCGCTCGCAACGGGCGTGGTTTCTAGAAAACTTCCAGCGGCACTTGAACGACTGCCGGCTGGGCGTCCGTTCCAATGAACTCGATCTGCGCCGTTCCCTCGCCGGCGGAACTGAATACGTGTGTCGCGGAATAGGTGCCGGGCGTCGCTTCGACGGCGTCGTGAATCTCGACTTCGCTTCCCTGAGTGCAGCGGATCTTTACGCCGGGGAGACCTGCAACCGGCGGCCGCGGCGCGGCGACGTCTTCCATGATCAAGAATCGAAACGTCGTTGGGTAACCGTGCTCCGGGTATTCGCCGGAGTCCGTCTCGAATTCCACTCGGTACCCGCCCGCATCGTAATGCGCCCGAACCGCCGAAAGGGGAGTCTCGAAGCGATGGAGCTCCGCTAACCCGGCTTCTCCCACCCGCTGGCCAACGATCCGCACATCGAAGTCCCCTGCTGCGGTGAACTTCGTCGTCCCGGTGTATTGCGTTCCATCGAACAGCATGGGCACTTCTTTGGTCCACTGGTCCGTGGCTGCCGGGCTGATCTCGGTTCGCATCTCGAGGAAATCCTGGACCGACTCACCTTTGGACGTGGTGAACTTCGCCGTGAAGGTGACGTCCGTCTCGAAGGAATGAACGTGGCCGGGCGCGATCTGCGCATCGACGATCAAGTCGGTGCCGGGGCCACTGGTGTCGTCGTCACCGCATCCTTGGAGAGCGGCGCCAAACACCAAGGCAAAGAGACAGAAGAAGATGCTCTTGGATGAACGAAACATGACTTGGAAACCACCTCGAGTGAGTTGATGGCGTCCGGGGGATGGCGCATCATAACACAGGGATGCAGGGGGGCATTGGGGATGATTGAAGGACTCCCTCGCGCTTTGACTTCCATCGCCATGCTCGGCGCGGCGCTGATGGCAGGCGTGTTTTTCGTCTTCTCGACGTTTGTGATGAGGGCGCTCGAGCGCCTTCCCGCGCAGCAAGTCATTGCTTCGATGCAGTCCATCAATGTTGCGGTGATCAATCCAGTATTCATGTTGGGGTTTCTGGGAACGACGGCGGTTTGCATCAGCGTGGCGATCTTCTCGCTCCTCCAATGGTCCACTCCAGGCGCGAGTTTCCTTCTGGCCGGAAGCCTTCTCTATGTCTTGGGTACGTTTGCCGTCACGATGATCTTTAATGTTCCGCGAAACAACGCGCTGGCCGCGGTCGACCCTGCAAGCGCGGAAGGAGCGCGGGTCTGGGCGGGTTACCTGGGGAGCTGGACTGCGTGGAATCACGTACGCACGGCGACAGCCTTCGCAGCCGCGGTGTCATTCATGATGGCGCTCCGTCAGGGATAGGCCGCGCCTCGCACCGGCCCGCAATTACCTTTTCGTCCCGACTCGATGGAGCGGAGCTCGTGATGCTCCTGATTTCGTCGGTAGCGCCGCAAGCCATTGCGTAATGCGCTGACCAATCTCGTCGCGCGTCTGGCGCAATTGGACGAGCAACTCGTCGGACGGGCCCTCGAATTGGCGCGGGTTTTTCAGCGGCCAGAACTCTCTCGTCATCGCCCCCGGGAAGATTCTGGGGCTCCACTCTTCATCCGGGTCGCACACGATGATGAGATGACGGACGGAAAGTCGGCCAAGATATTTCGCGGATTTCTTGGGAACCGCAGTGCTGATGTCGATGCCGACTTCGGCCATGACCTGAACGGCAAACGGATGGACGCGGTTCGCTGGGACGGTGCCGGCGCTGTAGACATCGAACAGGTGGCCAGCCTGCGCGCGAAGCAGGCCTTCCGCCATCTGGCTCCTGCTCGAGTTCTCTACCCCGAAGAAGAGAACTGCTGGATTCCAGGGAATTGGAGTGACTCCCTCGAAATGAAAACGTCAACCACGATCTGTCGGTCGGAGGATGATCAACGAGCAGTCAGACCGAAGCAGCAGGCAGAGAGAGTCGCCTGGGACTCAGACGAAGGTCTGCGCCAACTGCAAAGCCGACGGCAAGGCATCGCCGCAATGACTGCCGAAGGAGAAGCATTCTATTCTTCCCGGTTGCCCGCCGTCAAATCCCTCGCAGCCATCGTCAAAATACTCTGTAAAGATCGTTTCCAGCGCTTGAATTGGTCTTTCTTCACTGTTAGCCTACGTTGTTCCCTTTAACTACGGGAGGCACCCCTGCAATGGTCGTCGAGGGAACACGACGGCGTTGCTCGTCTAAATAGACAATAGATGATCCTGCTCGGGTGCAGTTTACGTTGCTCGTCCACCGTGCAAAGGAGAGAACGGAAATGAAGAAACTGTTTCTATGTGCATTTACGATTCTGTTCGTCGCGGCGGTTTCCTACGCGGATACCACGATCGAGAAACCGCCCGATCTCGGTCTTTATTGGTTCCCGTTGAGCGATGGAGGAACCTACGTTTACTCGGACTCCTTCATTGCGCCCTTCGGTGACACCAATGTCGCAATCCTCGGAACGTGGCTTTCTCCGTTGAGAGGCACGCCCGAAGGTTCAATCGGGAACACGCTTGGATCCGGTTTCGTCACCAATGGTGGCGGAAACTCCATCGTTCGCTATCAGGTTTGGGGAACCGGTGGAAACGGCGGGCCGGACTACACTCAGGTGCTTGCATCGACGGATCCATTCTCCGCCAACCTGGCCGGGCTGAATCTCTATAACCAGCCGGTGACGAGCGGCGGTGGTCCGTTGGTTCCTGGGCAGAAGTACTGGTTCGTGGCGACCTGCGTGGGTCTGGGAGATCCTTTCCTGACCGCGTATCAAACCGGCGGTCACACGCAGAACAGTGTCTATCCGGACAATGGCACCTTCTGGTACTCGAACGATTCCGCTGGCCAGAGTTTCGATGGCCAGGCTTTGACTCCGGAAATGGCGTTCCGAGTTGTTCTCGGCGGACCCATTTCGGTGGACGAGACCAGCTGGGGCGGAATCAAGGGTCTGTATCGCTAGATTGCTGATGCGGACGGGCCGTCGCCGGAACCGTTCGCCAGCATAAACTCGCGCCGGTGTCGGTTCGAAGCCGATGCCGGCGCGATGCATTTGCAAGTTTCTCGGGTGCAGCTTTACGTTGTTCATCCACCATGCAAGGAGAGAACGAAATGAAGAAACTGCTTCTGTGTGCACTTACGGTCCTGTTCGTCGCGGCTGTTTCCTATGCCGATACGACGATTGAAAAGCCGCCGGATATCGGTCCCTTTTGGCACCCGTTGGGCAATGGAGGAACGTACGTCTACTCGGATTCCTTCATTGCGCCATTCGGCGATACCAACGTTACAATCCTCGGGACATGGCTGCTCCCCGAGAGAGGTGCGCCCGAAGGTTCGATCGGAAATACGATTGGACATGGTTACGTCTTGGGTGGGAGCGGAAACTCCATCCTCCGTTTGCAGGTTTGGGGAACCGGCGGAAATGGTGGGCCCGATTACACCCAGGTTCTTGCATCAACGGATCCGTTTACGGCCGACTTGTCGGGTCTGAACCTCTACAACAAGCCCGTTACCAGCGGCGGCGGTCCGTTGGTTCCGGGCACGAAGTACTGGTTCGTTGCGACGGGTGTTGGTTTGGGAGATCCCAGTCTTACCTCGTATCAGACCGGCGGTCACACGCAGAACAGTGTCTATCCGGACAACGGGACGTTCTGGTATTCGAACGATTCCGCTGGCCAGAGTTTCGATGGCCAGGCTTTGACTCCAGAAATGGCGTTCCGCGTTGTTCTCGGCGGACCCATTTCGGTGGACGAGACCAGCTGGGGCGGAATCAAAGGTCTGTATCGCTAGATTGCTGATCCGGACGGGCCGTCGCCGGAACCGTTCGCCAGCATAAACTCGCGCCGGTGTCGGTTCGAAGCCGATGCCGGCGCGATGCATTTGCAAGTCGATTGCAATATGGTGTTTCGGCCGCGGGGGCGATCTTCGCGGAGCGCGGAGGGAAGGGCGGTAGCTCAATCCATGGACATTCTGGGCGCGATCGGCAACACATCGCTCGTTCAACTTCGCAAGGTTGTGCCGCCGAACTGCGCGGACATCTTCGTGAAGTTGGAATGGGAGAACCCAACCGGGAGCATCAAGGACCGAATGGCGATGGCCGTGATTTCTCGTGCGGAGAAAGACGGCCGCCTAAAGCCGGGCGACACGATCCTTGAATACACCGGAGGTAGCACGGGAACATCGCTGGCGTTCCTCTGCGCCGCCAAAGGTTATCGCATTCACATCGTGACCTCCGATGCATTCAGCCAGGAGAAGCGCGACCACATGGCGGCGCTTGGTGCGGAGCTCACACTCGTTCCGAGCGAGGGCGGGTTGACGACGAAGAAGCTCATCCTCGACATGATCGAGTCCGCTCGGAAATTAAGCGAAGAGCCGCACACCTATTGGACCGATCAACTGAACAATCACGACAGCATCGCCGGCTACTATGCTCTGGGCGAAGAGATCTGGACCCAGGCGAAGGGAGAAGTGGATGCCTTCGTGCACTCGGTCGGCACGGCGGCCTCGATCCGTGGAGTCGGCACCGTGCTGAAGAAACACAAGCCGAGTGTACGCATCGTTGCCGTGGAACCGGGCGAGTCCTCGGTCTTGAGGGGAGGGAAGCCCGGACCGCACAGGATCGAAGGCGTGGGGATCGGTTTCACGCCGCCGCTCTGGGATCCCGCGCTCGTGGACGACATCCTCGCCGTGCACACGAGCGATGCCAAGGAGATGGCGCGGCGCATCGCTCGGGAGGAGGCCATGTTCGCGGGAACTTCTTCCGGAGCCAATGTCGTCGCCGCAATTGAAATCGGAAAGCGTTTGGGTCCCGGCGCCAAAGTGGTCACGCTCATGGCCGACTCCGGGCTGAAGTACTTGAGCACCGACGTGTACAAGGCGCGGAGCGTGGCCACGAGCCATTGAGATCGCAATCTCCCGATGGGAGCGCCGCGCGCAAGGTGCAGCTCATTCGCTGAGGCCAGCTGAAAATGAAAAGGCCGGGGAGAGTTGCCTCCCCGGCCTTCGTTTCGAATCTCGCCAGTGTGAGTTAGCGCAGCAAAACCGATCGCGCCGTCCGCACCTCATCCTGCGATTGCATTCTCATGAAGTAGATTCCGGGTGCGGCTGCGTTTCCGTTCTTGTCGTAGCCGTTCCACTCGACGGTATGCACGCCCGGATCTTGATGCGCATTCAGAAGAGTGGACACATGACGGCCCAACGCATCATAGACGTTCACCTGCACCTGCCCCTCCGTCTTGACCGCAAACGAGACGCGCGTCCGATTCGTGAATGGATTCGGTTGCACTTCGAGTGAGATTTCCTTGGTCGAGGCGATCTCGGCGGCGCCCACCGGCCCACCAATGATCTCGTGCGCCGAGTTGCTCATGTCGAAGAACACGTTGCCCACCGCTTCGACTTTCACGCGCGCCTGGGTGGTGGAAATGTTCGGAACAGAGATCTGCTCGCTGCCATCGTTCGGCGTCGCCGCGGCCAACGAAATGGGGAACTCGACCCCGTCGTCGGTCGAAAGCAGGATGTTCACCTCGGAGCAGGAGATGGGGGCGAGATCCGTTCCGGCCACATCCCAGGCGATGGTCTTCATCTCTCCCGAGTTCCACGGCGTCACATCCACCGAGGTCACGAGGAAAGGTCCCCCGGTCTGATCGACGTTGATCACCGTGGTGGAGTGTCCCTCGCCGCCCAGATAATCTCGCGCGGTCAAACGAAGATTGAGTGTGCGCGTATATGTAGGCAGAAGCTCCCCGAGCGTGTGGACGTTCGTGCGAACGTCGATTCGTTTCGGGAACATTCTCCACTCCCGATCAACCGGCGGGAAAGAGCGGAAGATGGCGGCATTGCCGACGGGAGAGTCCGGATGCCCGGCCGGTCCCAAGTCGAACTCTTCCCAACTATAGAACACGGTGTCGCCGTCCGGATCGCTGCCCGAGCCAAACAACACGAACGGCGTTCCGACGGGAATGGTCAAACCGGAATTGCCCGCGACCGCAACCGGAGGATTGTTGCCGGTCGGCGTGATGACGGGGCAAGTGTTTCCGAACCCAACCTGCGTGTAGGCAACGATCTGATCGAAGTTGCCACCGTGGAATTCGGGTGTGCTGTGCGGGGTGATGTTCTGGGGAGCGCAGATCCCGGCATACGACATGATCGTGGTCCCCGAGCCCGGCTCCCACGCCGTCGATCCCGTCCGGTTGCCGTTGCAGGCCCCCGAGTTCCCGTTGAACGAATGGGTCCCGCCGAATTGGTGCCCCATCTCATGGGCCACATAGTCGATGTCGTAGTTGTCGCCAATCGGCTGCAGAGAACCGGTGACTCCCTTTGCTTTGCTTGCGGCCTTGCAGACGCAGGAGAGTTGGGCGATTCCGCCGCCGCCCGTGCTGAAGGCGTGTCCGATGTCGTAATTGCCGGTGCCGATCACGGAATCGAGTGTCGTCTGATTCTGCGTGAGCATCGCGCCGCCATTGTTGTTCGTATAAGGATCGGTGGCGCCATTCGTATACACGACGAGGTTGTTGTTCGGGACCAATTGCATCCGAACGCTGACTTCATCTTCATAGACGCCGGTCACGCGATTCACTGAGGTGACAATGCCGGCCATTGCGAGCGGAACGGTTCCCCCATAGTACGTCGTGTATTCACCGGTTGCGCCGACTGCGAGGCGGTACGTCCGAAGCTGCGTACCGTTCGTCAGGCTGGAGGATTGTTGTTGATGCGCGCGGACGAGGGATTCGATCTCCCGTTCAGCTTCCGGGTCCGGACCCACGTCGCAGGAGAATTGCTCGGAAGGATTCATCGGGCGGTTGCGCTGGTAATGGCTCACGTAGAGCTTGGTGTTTCCCCGCTCCAACGGGTCGATAAACACCGCCGGATGCGCGGAGAGAATCATGGCGTGGAAGCCATGCGGCGTCGTGTCGAGGCGGACCGATGCAGTGCGATCGTCGACGCCGCGTCCCGTGTAGGTCTTGATCTCGGGAAACTTGGCGGCGAGATCGGGATGCATCACCTGCGTTTCCCAAATCACGAACTGCTCCGACTTGTCCCCGGGAAGCGGCAGAACGATGGTCAGGCCGCCAGCCCGATTGGGGAAGCTTTCCATGGGAGCACCGGCCAGGGCCGCCTGCACGTCGGAGAGCTGCATCTCGAAGTACCGGGAGTCTTCCGGATATCCCTGACTGTCGGCATATCGATCGGTGACTTCGGTAAAGAGGGAGGCAGCGCCTGCCGGATGCGAGGCCCACAGAAGGGACACGCCCGCAACCAGCACCGGAAGCGAAGCAACGCTGCGACAATGGGTTCGAAGCAAGGTCATCGTGTCAATCTCCACGGGACGGAGGATGGGGACGGAACTGCTGATGAGGGAGAATACCACAGGGGGTTGGGTGGACTAAAAGAGGGAATCCCCCCAGCGCTTTTGCTCGGTGAACCGGCTTGCAGTCGCGATCGTGAGGCGGGAGTTGCGTTACTTCAAGAGCTGCACCCGCCCGGCTCGGCTCTTCGCCGCTACCTGCAGGCGGTAAAAGTACACGCCGCTCGCGAGCGCCCGCCCCGCGTCGTCCCGGCCGTCCCAGACGAAGCGCGCGTCACCAGCGCCGACGGCTCCGTCGAGCAACGTGCGCACCCGTCGCCCAGCGACGTCGTGGATCGCGAGCGTGGCCGGACCGGCTTTCGGCATTGAGAAGCGGATCGTCGTGATCGCGCGGAACGGGTTTGGCTCCGCGATGACGCGCAGCTCGGAGACGTTCGCCGGCTCCGGCGACGAGGTCCCGCCGAGAAGCGCGGCAACCGCCGCACCGAGGTCGGGCCGCGGCCCGATGTACTGGGCGCCGACGTGCGGAATGCCGGTCGCCGTGATGAGGCTCCGCAGCCAGGTCGGTGACATCGTGGACCCGAGCTGCGCCTTCGCGATGCCTTGCAGGCAGAGCGCGGTGCCGGTCACCATGGGAGAAGCTCCGGACGTTCCGCCGAAGTTCGCCGTGTACTCGGTCGTCAGCGGACCCGCCGTGTAGAGGTCGCCGTAGCCGGTCGTGACGATCTCGCTTCCCCAGGCATGGGCGTCCATGCGCGATCCATAATTCGTGAACCACTCTGCAACACGACCGACCGGCGTGCCCGCCGCCACCATGATTGCGCCGGAGTCGCGAACGTTGCGGTCGAAGACCCCGCCCCAGATCGGAGCATCGAGGTCCTGCGAGCCGTTCGCCCCCGCCTCGACGCAGACGACGCCATCCGCGAAGACGCCAGTGAAGATGACGTCGTAATTCACTTGCACCCATTCCATCGGCGTCGCTTGGTTCGTGATCGGCGGATACATCTGAAGCTCAATGAGCCAAACATCACCCGGGCTCAATGTGTCGACCGCCTCCTGGAAACGGTGCGGTACGTTCGGCCACTCATTGATGTTGATCGCAACGGTGCCGTAGTCTGCGTCCGGCGCGAAGCCGGATACCCCGAATCCATTGTGGTCGCCGATGACCTCACCGAGCACGGCCGTTCCGTGGTCGATGTACACGAGGCTGGGGTCCTCCGCTGCTCCCCCTGCGTGGAAGAAATGGCCGGCAAAGTCGAAGTCCTCGTGATTCTGCGTCCAGGCGAGCTCCACATCGATGAACTGGAGGCCGAGACCCATTCCTCCCGCCTCGGCCCAGGCTGACGGTGCGTCGAGGCCGACGGGCGTTGCGTAGAGATAACCCTGCATGGTTGCGAAATTCGGTGTCACGACGCGGGCCGGAAGCTCGCCGGCCCGTTGTTCGAAGATCGCGGCCGGCTCCGCGATCGGCGCGGGGTGCGCGATCTCGATCGCCGGCGATGCGTTCAGCTCGTTCAGCACGCGCGCGACCTCGGCACGTCCGCCGGGCACGCGAACGTCGAACCAGAGCGAGAGATCCGGCGCGACGACTCCCGATGCGAGCTCCGCGCGCGCCTTCTTTGCGCGGAGAACAGCCCGGTCGTGTTGCGGGATCGTCCGGCGAATCTCCTGCACGCCTGCGCGGGCGAGGGCCTCGTTCACTTCCGCGACGCCTGGACGCGCCCCGTCCATGAACTGGTGTCCATTCAGCACGGCGTTCGATCCCTCGACGAACTTCACGTGGATCCATTCGGCATCGAATCGTTCGAGGTCGGATGCACGCCAGTCGAGCACGGGACTGACCGGCCGCGTGTTCAGGTCGAGCGCCGACGCGGTGCCGACAGCAGCGAAGAGACAGAGGCAGACGATGAGCGTAGGACGCGGCATGGGGCTCCTCCAGCGGTCGGTACGGTTGCGCAATCGACGAAGTATAGAAGGCGCTGCCGCGGATCACCAGTGTTCACGCGCCTAGCGCACCACCACCACACGCCCCGTTGCATCGCCCTGCACCGACTCGAGGCGGACGAAATACGTTCCCGAGCTCACCCGGCGGCCCGAGTCGTCGCACAGATTCCACAAACTTTCGAAGCGGCCGGAAGGATGGAGCTCGTCATTCACGAGCGAGCGTACGCGCCGTCCGGCCAGATCATAGACATCGAGATGCGCCGCACCTTCGCGACCGAGCGCGAAACCAATGCGGCTTTCGACGGAGGCAGGATTCGCTCCGACATTCCACAACCCCGGCCCACTCACTGATGTCAGCAGCACCGGAGAATCCGTCGCCCGCCCCGGATGAGATTGGGGATCGCCGGGGTCGAATCCTTGATCGAGCTCATCGCGGTCGAGCCAAGTATCTTCATCGCGATCGATGCCAAGTCGAATCTCGGTACCAAGGAGGACGCCGGTGAACGTGACTTCATGGCCGGCGGATGCTGCGGCAATGAGCGCTGCTGTCGTCGTCGCGGGTTCGGCAACGCGATCGGCCGTCCAAACTCCTGCACCTTCGTACACCCATCCGCGCGCTTGATCAGCGCCGTCGCGTCCTTTGGCAACGAGCCCAATGACATCGAAGTCGGCGAGGCTCGCGAGCGTTTCGATTCGATCCGCACCGGCGCCTTCGTTCGTTCCGTCCATCGTCCACTGTGCTCCAACGCCCGATGACGTTCCGGTGAAGAACGCCAACAAGAACGCCGCGACGTCGCGAAGCTCGCCCTCGTCCGTAAACGTGAAGTCGGTGAACTTGTGGAACTGGGTGAGCTCGATGGTGCCGTCCTTTTCGAAACCGAATCCGCGCACGACATCGTTGCCCGTCCGTTTGAAACGCGTCTTTTCGTACAGATTGCGAAGGTGAGGAATCTTGACGTCTTGCGATTCTTTCAGTTTTTCCGCCGGGAAGACTCGGCCGATCGTTCCGATCGGAAGATCATGGCAAGTCTCACAGGTTTCCACGTCGTGGCCGAGAGGCACATTCACGAAAAGGTACTCGCCATTCGCAGGATCCGCGCCGTTCAACGTCGGCGGTAGCGTGTCATCCAATTCGCGATTCGGATTCGGCGGATAGCGCATCGAGAAGACGAACTGTTGGAACAGATCCATGTCGGAAGCCGGAATGGGCGAAGACCTTCCCATCAAGCCGACAAACGCCGGATTGAAGTCGAGAAACGTGGGGCGATCCCCGCGCCAATGAAGCGGCCCGGTGTTCTCCATCGCCTTGAGACTCTGCGTCATCATGGGACCCTTCATCGGATGAAATCCGTTCTGGAGGTCCGGGATGTCCGGCCGGAGGAAGTCGCCTTGAGGATTCCCCAAGTCCCACGCAATGCCGTCCATGTTTCCGAATACGTGACAGGAGGCGCAGGCGAGATCTCCGTGCGCGGATGAAAGCTCTCCATCGTAAAGGAAGCGGCGACCGTCGCGAACTGTCGCCGGCGTTGGATCGAAGCCCAGCGGTTGCTCGGTTACCGCATCCGTTCCCAGTGCGACGACGGCAAGAGATGACGTGAATCGATTCATGACGTAGAGGCGATTGCGCGCTTCATCCAGCGCCAATCCGCATGGACCGTCGCCGACGAGGATTCGGCGGGCCACATTTCCATCCGCATCGAGCACTCCGACTTTGCGCGAGCCGAAGGCGGCCACGAAGACTGTGGCGCCATCGCTCGACACGGCCACATCCACGGGAATCGCGAGCGACAGCGCCCTCTCCGCGGGATTGCCGGCCGGATTCTTATAATCGATGTGCGCATTCAAATGATGCGGCGTCACCGTGCCGGTGCTCGGATCGATGGTCGTGATGGAATTCTTCAAAAACTTGCCGCGAACGTTGGGCTCGAAGCGAATCTCGTTCTGGGCATCCTGGTTCGTCACGAAGATGCGCCCGGTCTTGGGGCTCACGGCGAGATTGAAGAGGGTTGTGCCGACGCCGGTGAAAGCACCTTGGATGGCAAGACTCGAAGTGTTGATGCGAATGACGTCGTGATCCAGGAGCTGGTAAGGAACCTTGGCGTTCCAGTTGCGCCCGATCTCATCGGTCCACTTCGTTCCGTCGTGCTTCAAGATGAGCGCGGTGACGGGAGCGGGCGGAAGCTCCGGACGCATCGGTGGATTGACGGGAAGCTGGCCCGGCATCGTGCGAACGGTTTGGAAGGAAACCGAAGTGGTCTTGTTCTGACTATCGAGCGCGCAGACATAGACGGTTTCGCCGTCCGGCGAGAGCGCCAGCGATCGCGGATCGCTCATGGAAAGGGGAATGTCGACCGGCGCGATGGAGAGATCGTCCGTGTCGAGGACGCGAATCCTGTCTTCCTCCGAGATGCTTATGAACGCGCGATGATGCTGGGGAGCGAATGCGACGTCGGTGGGCTCGTCGCCGACGAGAAGCGTGCCCACGACGCTGCCCAGCGCGACATCCACGATCGAGATGGAATCAGAGAGATGATTGACCACCCACACTTCGGATGCGGTGCGCGTGCGCACGGTCACGGGCTCCATGCCGACTTGGATCTCCGCGATGCGCGTGGGCTGCGGCGTGGTGAGATCGAAGACGACGAGACGGTGGTCCGCGGTGTGGGCGACGAAAAGCCGGGTCCCATCGGCCGACATCTCCACCGGATGGACGGCCGGGCTCTCGAAATGATCGGGAATGAGTGCCCGAGCCGGGGAGCCGGGGATAGCCAGGAAAGCGACGAAGGTCGCGACGGATCGAAGAGAGGGGGGGATTTGCATGGCTACTCCGCAGAGAATGGGACCACGAAAAGGCCGGCCGATGTCGAAGGTACCAAATGCGGAGGGGGATTAAAATGGGCTACGGCCTGCGAAGCCGGTGCGTCGGGCGCCCCAGCAGATGTTCGCCGAGTTCGACGCCGTTTCGATCTCGCGTTCCGTCACTTCAGAACGACGAGTTGCCGCGTGCGCTCGAAATCCTCGGCTCGAAGCCGGTAGTAGTAGACTCCGCTCGCTACTTCGGATGAATCCCATTTCAATTTGTGCGGACCCGCCTGCACATCCTCTGAGAGGAGGGTGGTGATCTCTCGCCCCTGCACATCGAAGACTTTGAGCTCGACGTGTTCCGGTCGCGCGACCGAGAACTCGATCTCGGTAATCGGATTGGCGGGATTCGGGATGTTTTGCAGGAGGAAGTTGCCGCGTGGTCCCGTCTCCGCGTCCGCAATCACTCCCGTCACGCCGAAATCGGAAAGAGGAATCCTCCACACGCCGCTGTCCGTCCCTCCGGCAAATAGATACGCATCGTTCGCGCAGGAAGCTTCCACGATGGGCTTGGGACAGGCCGGGAATCCATCCTGGGCTGGGGTCCACGTTGCGCCTTGGTCCGTCGACAAGTGCACGCCGGTATGCCCGGCGAAAATGAGATTGCTCTTCAACGTGTACGTATCGATGCCACCGTCGGGAAAACCGCTCCCGAAGAAGTTGTTGCCGCCATCCGTCGAATAGAATGCAGAAAACAAATTGGAGGCGAGAACGTTGCTTCCTTTCACCGCCAAGCGTTCGATGTCCGCATTGATCGAGAACGTCATGGAGGTCCAGGTCACGCCTTTGTCCGTGGACGTGTAGAGCCCAGTCGTGGAGAAGCTCTCTCCGTACGAGCCCGCATAGACCCGCGAGTTGCCGTCGGACGCGACGGAAGAGACGTAGACCGTGGTCGCCGGGAAAGTGCTCTGGTGCCAAGATGCGCCATCGTCGCTCGAATAGAAGATGCCGACGATCGCGGAAGACGTGTAGGCGATGGACGCCGCCGCGACGATGAATCCTCCACTCACCGTCAGCGACGGAATGAAAATGGTTCCGCCGGTCGGGAAGCCGTTGACGGTGGTCTGAAATGTCTCGCCATTGTCGGTGGATCGAAAGAGTCCATTGGCTCCGCCGGCAAACACGATTCCATTCTTCACGCAGAAGCTGACCACGAGCTGATTCGCCAGATCCGGATTGTTGAGACCCTTCTTGAGCCATGCACTGCCGTTATCCGTTGATCGATAGATGCCGTCGCCCTGCGTGCCGAGAAAGATGGAATTTCCCGCAGCGGCAAGAGCACGAATCGTGGGTGCGACCGGCAAACCCACCGCAGAGGGCGAGCTCGTGCCGCCGTTCGAAGTGAGGTAGATCGCCGCGGTATCGTTTGGCGTTCCGGCGAACACATTCGTGCCGTCGAAGAGGAGCGCTCCGACCTCGCCCTTGCCAAGGCCGGTGCTGACGTCGGTCCAGTTCAATCCCGAGTTTGTCGATTTGGACACTTTGTTGCCGCCGCCCAGATAGACCGTTGTTCCCGACGCACTCAGCGACAGCACTCCTCCGGGAAAACTCTCGAACTGCCAATGAGCGCCGTTATCGGTCGAATGGTAGAGACAACAAATGCCCGCACCCAGAAGTCGAGAGCCCGATTGGGCAAACGACCTGATCCCGGACAGCGCGAATTGCTCGACGGGATCCCAGTTGCCGCCGTCATCGGTCGAGCGCCAGATGAAATTGTCCTCGGCAACGAGAATCGTATTCCCGCTGATGAAGATCTCGTTGGCCTCATTGATGGGCGAGGGGACTTGCACCCAGTTCAGGCCGCCGTTCGTCGACTTGTAGATGCCCGAGGTGAAGTCCAGGACCGTCGCATACACGGTACTGCCCTTGAGGGCAAAGGAAGTGGCGAGGTTGTTGAAGCCGGTATCCATCCAATGCGCACCGTCATCGGTGGAGTGATAGATCGAGGTGATTCCGCAGTGATTGGAGACCGAAGCCAGCCAACGGTTGCCGGAGAAAATGAGGTCGTGAACGAGAGTGTTTTCGATGCCCGAATTGGCCGCCCGCCAACTCGCACCGCCATCCGTGGAGCGGTACACGCCTTTGGAATTCGTTCCCGCAAGGAGAACGGATCCCGCTCTGGAGAGGACGTTGACTCGTGCTCCGCTGGGCCCAGGCATCTGGGTCCATTCGGCGTGCGCGCGAGAAAGCGGAGAGAAGAAAAGCAACGCGAAGAGTAGGAGCGGGCGGGTTTGCATGATGAGGCGCCTCGTCGAAGGGGAGTCGGCGGGTGGGGGGCCCACCTTCCCGCCCTCGTATACGAAGCGCTGGTTCGAGGCGGTTTGCGCTGCGCGGGGGGTTTCCGCCCGATCAGTGTCTTCGGCGGGGAGGCGGCGGCGGTGGTGGCGGTGGAGGCGTCAGCGAGAACTCAACGCCGCCCATCAAGCTGAACGAATTGGGGAGATCATCCCAGAACGTGATCCATTCGCCGGACACGGAGAATCGGACCGGTCCTTCGCGCGCGCCAATCCCAAGCCCCGCTCCAAACGTTGGAGTTACCGCGTAGCCTTCTCGATAGAAGGTGCCCGGATAGCCGTAGGAATAGGCGAAGTCGGCAAAGTGGTAATGAGCGGCGCCCGCATCGAAGAGCACAAATGGAGAGAACGGGCCACGGACGAGATCGAAGCTCATGTTTCCGGTTGTGCGCCAAACATCCGACACGGAAACCAAACCCGGGACCGGAGGAGCAGTCCCATCCCATCCCAGATACTCAAATCGAGCGCCGGCCGACCAACGGAAGTTGGATCGATAAAGGAAACCGAAGGAGAATCGCGGAGCTGTATCGATCTCGACGAAGTCATTATCATAGGGCTCGATGACGCCAAAATTGAAGAACAGCGAGGTCTCGCCGACAGGGCCGCGGGCATGGCCGGCATGAGAGGTGCCGGGCCACGCGAGGCAGGCGAGAAGAGCGAGAAGAGCGAGAGCCGCAAGTTGGCGCATGGCCGCCTCGGTGCAGGGGCGGGATCAGCTAGGAATAGTCTACGCAAATTGAGGCCCGAATCGCAAATGCTGGGGCATCCGCTGCTATGAAACTCCTGATTCTTGGCGGAACGATTTTTCTCGGCCGGCACATTGTGCAGTCGGCTTTGGATCGCGGTCATAAAGTGACGCTCTTCAACCGCGGGCGCACCGGCGTGGATCTCTTCCCGAGTGTGGAAAAGCTTCGCGGCGATCGCGACGGAGGCCTCGGCACGCTTCGAGGTCGAAACTGGGATGGAGTCATCGACACGAGCGGATACGTCCCGCGTCTCGTCCGTGACTCGGCGGATTTGCTGAAAGATGGCGTAGCGCACTACTGCTTCATTTCCAGCATCAGCGTGTATTCCGACCGCCAGCCTCTGGGGATCGATGAGAACGCTCGGCTTCAGACTTTGAAGGATCCCACGACCGAAGAGATCACCGCCGAAACGTACGGCGGGCTGAAGGTGCTTTGCGAACAGGCCGTCGATTCCGCGATGCCGAAGCGCAATCTGCTCGTTCGATTGGGTCTTCTCGTGGGGCCGCACGATCCCACGGGAAGATTCACGTACTGGGTGGAACGAATGGCGAATGGAGGCGAAATCTTGGCGCCGGCGCCGCCCGATCGCCCGGTGCAATTCATCGATGCACGGGATGCGGCGTCATGGATCGTGCGCATGTCCGAGGAACGGGGCACGGGAGCGATGAATGTGACCGGACCGAATGAAACGCTCTCGATGGGCGATTGTCTTTCGACATGCGCTCGAGCCCTGCGCAGCAATGCGCGCGCGACCTGGGTCGATGGAGCGTTTCTCATCGAGCGCGGAGTGCAGCCATGGAGTGGGCTGCCGCTGTGGACGCCGCCCGACGGCCGCGGAATCTTCGCGATCGACACTCGCAAGGCTCGCGACCAAGGACTCGCTTGCCGCCCGCTCGCGGAAACGGTGCTCGATACGCTTCGGTGGGTAAGCGGCGATTCAAGCGCCGGCGCCAAAGTTGGGCTCACGAGAGAACGCGAGGCAGAGCTTCTTCAGGAGTGGCGGGCGCGCCACGCCGGACGAATGGATGTCCCCAGCTAAGAACCGCGCAGGATTCCCCATCGTTTCAGGTCACGCCACCGGCCTTTGGCTTTGACCTCCTCGCGCAGCATTCCTTCCTGCAGAAAACCGAATGACTCCAAGAGACGCTCCGAGCGAACATTGCCCGGCATGGTGTGCGCGTACACTTTTCGAAGCCCCAGTGGCCCGAACGCAAACCGCAGAAGTGCGCCGACGGCTTCGCGGCCATAGCCCTCTCCCCAGTATTCGCGACCAAGCCAATATCCGATCTCGCTGCGCCGATGGATCGAATGGATGTGAATCAAGCTCGCGACGCCGAGGATCGCCTGGTCTTCCTTGCGACGAATCACCACGTGACACGCAATTCCCTTCGCATTCTCCTGCCGTCCCAAAAGTGCGAAGGCCTTCGCATGAAAGCGGCGATAGGGAAACGGAAGCATCAGGTATTTGTGAATCGCCCGATCCTTGGCCAGGGAATGGATCGCGTCGATATCCGTCGGGCGCGGCGGGACCAGCACCAAACGAGGAGTCTGCAGGCGAATCGACAGAAGCGATGGCACCGGACGTCTCTGCATTTGGGGATGATCCTCGTTGGGGACTTTTCCGTCATTCTCTGAACGAATTCTGAAACATATCCACTATGTAGGTTCGTGGATCTTACGGTGCAGGAGCGGATTCCATCTGAGAATCTTCTTCTCATTTCATGAAGTCAAAGGGCTACTCGAGCTGTTCAGATGTTGCCGGGACCGCTTGGATGATCTCGAATCTCTGTCTTTTGCGACTTTTGATTCTGGACTGCCTCGCAATCCACCTTCAGAGCCAGGAGTGATCGCTGGGGCATGTGCCTTGCACGGTGAGGGAACGAGTCCTCGAAGCCATAGATTCTATGTCGAGTTCCAGCTTGGAACCTTCCTCTTGGAGCCCCCGCCTTGGATCCAAAGCGACTGCGATGGCCGATTGCCCTGGTCCTGTGTGGCGCCGGGATTGGTTGGCTGCTTTCCACCGGTTCCTATTTTTCGAAGAAGCCGGTGATTGCAGAATCAGGGCCTTCTTCGCAGCGTCCGGAGTTCGAAGCGATTGCGGACAAGGTTTGCCAGAGCAAGAACACGTTTGTCGGCCGGGGGGCGGCGGATGAGCTGAGTGCGGCGCTGCCCACTTCGGATCCGAAAACTCCGGAAGGCCGAACGCTTCGATCCCGTTTGGCGCAAGAAATGTTGAGGTTCGGCGAGATCGATCGCGCGATCCAGCTCATGGATGAAGCGATCGCCGAGGTCGATGGTACGCCGACGATAGAGACAGAAGCGGAGCTTCTGCGCGTGCGTGCCATCGCCCACATGCGCAAGGCGGAAATCGAAAACTGCGTCAACCGGCACAATCGCGACTGCTGCATCTTCCCGCTCGAAGGCGGGGGAGTTCACACGGTCTCTTCTCCGGCTCGCATGGCGAAAGAAGACTTCATTCGTTATCTCGACATTCCGCCTCTCTCGGAGTATGTCGGCGGACCCATCATCAACGCCGAAAGCCGCGTTGCAGCGAAATGGCTCCTGAACATCGCCTGCATGGCGCTCAATGAGTATCCGCAAGGTGTACCGGAGAAGTACCTCATCGCGCCATCGAGCTTTGCTTCGGAAGCGGACATCGGACGATTCGTCGACGTCGCCCCCCAAGTCGGCTTGGACACATTCAATCACGCTGGCGGAGCTATCGTGGATGACTTCGATGGCGATGGTCTCTTCGACGTCGTGACGTCAACCTGCAACGTGCGCGGCCCCATGCATGGATCGCGCAATCGCGGCGACGGAACGTTCGAAGACGTCACCACCGCCTGGCGGCTCGACGATCAAATGGGTGGGCTGCACATCGCCGGTGCGGATTACGACAACGACGGCGATGTCGACATCTTGGTGCCGCGCGGCGCATGGATGCTGGACGAAGGCGCCATTCGCCGGTCGCTTCTGCGCAACGATGGCCCGGCCGGCTTCACCGACGTCACCCGCGAAGCAGGCCTTCTCGAGACCGCCGCACCGTCGCAGGCCGTGGTGTGGGCGGACTTCGACAACGATGGCTGGCTCGATCTCTACGTGGGCCATGAATCGCGCATCGAAACGGAAAAGAACGGCACGAGTTATCCCTGCCAACTCTTCCGCAACCAGGGGAACGGCACCTTCGAGGATGTGACTGCTGGATCCGGAGTCGCGAATAATCGCTATACGAAGGGGGTCGCTGCCGGAGATTACGACGAGGACGGCGACATGGATCTCTACGTCTCCAACATCGGCGTGAATCGTCTGTATCGCAACGACGGGAACATGAAGTTCACCGACGTTGCGCCGCAGCTCGGCGTCACGGGAAGTCTCGGGCGCAAGTTCGCCTCGTGGTTCTACGACTACGACAACGATGGAGATCTCGATCTTTGGGTGAACGCGTACGATGGCCGCGCCGCAGCCGTGTTGCGCAGCGCGACGAGCGCCGGCAAGGAAGACAAGGTCACCAGCCTCTATCGAAACGAAGGCAATGGCACGTTCACGAACGTCGCCCATGAGATGAACGTCGACAAAGTCTGGCTGCCGATGGGGTGCAGCTTCGGCGACTTCGACAACGACGGCTGGCTCGACGTGTATTTGGGTACCGGCGATCCAGCGTACGAAACGCTGGTGCCGAACATCGCGCTTCGCAATGACCGCGGCCTCCGCTATCAGAACATCACCCAGTCGGCCGGACTGGGACATCTTCAAAAGGGACATGAAGTCGTCTTCGTCGACATCGATGACGACGGCGACCAGGACGTCTTCGAACAGTTGGGTGGTTTTTTCCCCGGCGACGGTTTCCGAAACGTGCTCATGCTGAATCCGGGAAACAAGAATCATTTTCTGAAGATCGATCTCGTCGGCAACGAAACCAATCGTCAAGGCATTGGGGTGCGGATAGCCGTCGCATTCGACACGCCCTCGGGAATGAGAACCGTGTATCGCGCGGTGGGCTCGGTGAGCAGCTTTGGACAAGCCCCCCGGCGTCAAGAAATCGGGCTCGCCGACGCAACATCGATCGATTACGTCGAGGTCTATTGGCCGAAGTCCGGCTTCCGCAAACGCATCAAGGGTGTGGCCCTCGATTCGTCCATTCGCATTACGGAAGGCGAAAGCGGATTCGAGACTCTGCCGCTGCATCCCGTATCGCTGGTTCCGGCCGCATAAGGGCGCTCTCCCCTTAGGACCCCTGTGGTGGCATAATGAGCCGCTTCCTTCATCCCTGACCGGAGAGCTTCGATGCGGCTCGATGCCCGCCGACTCTGTTCTTCAACATTATGGATGGCTCTCGCCGGGCTCTTGACCGGAGGTTGCGTGGGGGAATCCACGCCGGCCCCGAAAGCCAGCTCCGCGAACGCTTCGCACAAAGCCGAGTTCCTGGCCGTCGCCGACCGCGTCGAGAAGAGCGCCAATCCATTTCTGGGAAGGGCGCAGATCGACGAGCTCCGCGTTCATGTGCAAACGACGACTACGGCAACGGCCGAAGGGCGCAAGATTCGCGCGAACCTCGCCAACGAGCTCCTGCGCATCGGCGAGATCGATGAAGCCATGAAGCTCTTGAATGAATCGGTGACCGCGATGGAAGCGGATCCGGCGCACTCGCCGGAAGAGGCCGACATCTATGTGACGCGTGCGCTGGCGCATCTTCGCGAGGCCGAAGTCCAGAACTGCGTCTCCCGCCACAATCGCGACTGCTGCATCTTTCCGCTGAAAGACGGCGGAATCCATACCGTCGCGGAGCCCGCGCGGGAAGCGAAGGCGGACTACATCCGCTTCCTGGACGGCAGCCCCCCATCGAAGTCGTTTCAGGATCCCGTCGCCGCCGAGAACAAGCGAGTGACGGCCACGTGGCTCTTGAACGTCGCCTGCATGGCTTTGAATGAATTCCCGGATGGGGTTCCGGCGCGTTACCGGCTCTCTTCAAAGATCCTTGCCTCGAATGCCGACATTGGACGCTTCGTGGACATCGCATCGGATCTTGGCATCGACGTCTATGACCATGCCGGCGGCGCGATCGTGGACGATTTCGACGGCGATGGAGACCTCGATATCATTTCCTCCACCGCGGACGTGCGTGGTCCCATGAAGGCGTTTCGCAACCGAGGAGATGGAACGTTCGAGGACGTTGTCGCTGCGTGGCACTTGGACGATCAATTGGGCGGTCTGCACATTGCCGGCGCGGATTACGACAACGACGGCGATCTCGACATTCTGGTTCCGCGCGGTGCGTGGATGAACGAAGAAGGCCGCATCCGCAAATCGCTTCTTCGCAACGATGGCCCGAAAGGTTTCACCGACGTTACCGAGGAAGCGGGATTGTCCCAGCCTCGCTTTCCGACGCAGGCCGTGGTCTGGGCCGATTTCGATCAGGATGGATGGCTCGATTTCTATGTCGGGCACGAATCACGATTCGAGACCATGCCGGGGAGCCAGAACTATCCTTCCCAGCTGTTTCACAACAATCGAAACGGCACGTTCACCGACGTGGCCGAAGCGGCGGGAGTCCAGAACAATCGCTATGCGAAGGGCGTGGCCGCCGGGGACTACGACAACGACGGGGACATGGATTTGTATGTCTCGAACATCGGACCCAATCGCTTGTATCGCAACGACGGCGGGATGAAGTTCACCGACGTCGCGGCGGAGCTCGGCGTGACGGAGCCCAAGGGACGAAGCTTCGCGTGCTGGTTCTTCGACTTCGAGAACGACGGTGATCTCGATATTTGGGTGAATGCCTACGACGCCAAGACTGCTGATGTCGCGCGCTCGGCCATGGGACAAAAGCACAATGCGAGCGCACCGTGCCTCTATCGCAACGAGGGGAACGGTACGTTCACGAACGTGGCCGGCGAAGTGGGCATCGACCGCGCCTGGCTGCCCATGGGCTGCAGTTTCGGCGACTTCGACAACGACGGCTGGCTCGACGTGTACTTGGGCACGGGTGATCCCATGTACGAATCTTTGATGCCGAACATTGCGCTGCGCAACGACCGTGGACGGCGTTTCCAAGATGTCACCGGATCTTCGGGCTTGGGTCATCTGCAGAAGGGGCACGAAGTCGTCTTTGTGGATCTCGATGACGATGGCGATCAAGACATCTTTCACCAGCTGGGTGGCTTCTATCCCGGCGATGCATTTCGCAATGCGTTCTTCTTGAATCCCGGACACGGGAACCACTTCGTCGACATCCAGTTGGTGGGGACGGAATCGAATCGCCAAGGGATCGGTGCGCGCATCGCCGTGCAGGTCGAGGATCATGGGACTCGGCGCGCCATCCATCGCGCCGTTGGTTCAATCAGCAGCTTCGGTCAAGTGCCACGCCGCCAAGAAATCGGCCTCGGCAACGCAACGTCGATTGCGGCGATCGAGATCTGGTGGCCGAAATCCGGGAAACGCCAAACGCTCTCCGGCGTTCCTCTGGATTCTTCGATTCGTGTGACCGAGGGGAAGGACGGATTCGAGCAGCTCCAGCTTCATCCCGTCGTCCTCCACGGTGCGGAGCAAGCGAAGGCGCTGTAGGGACGCGCACCAACTCATTTACCCCGCGCCATTCGAGTAAAGAAGAAGCAGTGCAGCCGTTCCGCGAGGCTGGGCCGGCTCCAAACGGAGCTCCCAGCCGTGGCGTTCGGCCAATGTCCGGGCAATCAAGAGTCCAAGACCGCGCCCCCGAGTCTCCCCGCGTGTCGGCCATTCTGCCGGAAGGCCTTCGCCGTCGTCGACGATGCGAACGACGCGTGCGCTGGCTTCGATGCGGACTTGACCATGGGGTGCGGCCTGCAACGCATTGCGCAACAAATTCGTGAACACGATCGCAAACGCAGCCGGCTCGATGCGCACTTGGCAAGGCGGCTTCCACTCCCACACCACATTCGTGCCCGCACCTTCGCGAAGATAAGGCTCGGCCGCCGCGGGAAGCAGTTGCTGCAAATCGACCTGCACCGCGGGCGCAGGCTCGCGCGCGGGGGAGAGCGCGAGCAAGGCATCGAGATCTTCCTGCGCGCGCCGCGCCGCTCGATCCATGCGATCCACCACGGGCGCATGAGCATCGCCGCGTTCCCGCAAGACGTCGATCGCTCCGCGCACGACCGCCAAAGGCGTGCGTAGCTCGTGGCTCGCCGCGTCGACGAACGTGCGCTCGCGGCGCAGTACGTGATCCAATTCCAAGACCAGGGGATTGATGGCGTCGGGAATCACATCGAGGTCGGCATCGCCGGTGCGGGCGAGTGGACGCTGTGCGGGAGCGAGGGGATCGATGCGGCGGATTTGCTCCACGAGATCGGTGAGCGGGCTCAACGTTCGCCGCGCGAGCCATCCGGAGATCAACCAACTGCCTGCCGCTGCCAACGTCACGCCGGCGGCCAATGAAATCAAAAGCCAGCGTTCGCGGTGCTCCGCCAAGGTCATGTCGTGCGCGACCAAGTGAATTCCCCCGCCGGCGTCCGCGCGCGTGAGGACTTGCCAGCTCCTTCCTTCGAAGCGCACACGTCGAAACGTTTCCGCGGGAAGCTGCGGAAAACCGGCCGGGGCCTTTCCCGGCGCGTAGTAACGCAAGCTCGTCGAGATGAGATCGATGCGCTCGCCGCGGCTCTCATGATCCATGAGCGCGCGAATCTCAGCGTTGAGCTCGTTGCGCAGGGCATCCTGCTCGATGACGTGCTCGGTGAAGAGGTACACGCCGCCCAAGCTCGTCACCGCGAGCGCGGACAACCCGGCCAACGTGACCCCGAGACGGCGCCGAAGCGAGCGCGACGGCCGCGGCGTGCTCTGGTTATCCATTCCCCTCCATCAGGCGCCAGCCTCCGCCGCGCACCGTATGAAGGAGCGGCTTCGCAAACGGGCGATCGACCACGAGGCGTAACTCGTGAATGTGACCGCGAAGCGCATCGACGTCGGTATCTCCCCAGATGAGCTCGCAAAGCTCGCTGCGCGTGACGACGCGATCTTGATGGCGCAGGAGATATTCGAGCAATTGCCGTAGCGTCGCGCTCATTTCCAATCGCTGTCCGCCGCGCGTTGCCGTGAGTGTCGACGGGTTGTATTCCAAGTCGGCGATTCGCAGCGCTGCGGCCGTGACTTGCCGGCTTGCCCGGCGGTGCAACGCCTCCAAACGCGCGACGAGCTCATCGAGTGCGAACGGTTTGACGAGATAGTCGTCCGCTCCCGCGGCGAGACCTTCCACGCGCTGATCGACTGCATCCAATGCGGTCAGCATCAAGATCGGTGTGCCGTCGCCTCGGTGGCGCAGCGCCCGACAAATGCTGGCGCCATCCGGCCCGGGCAGCATGCGATCCAACACGATGGCATCGAAGGCATTGGTCGTGGCCAGCGCTTCTCCTTGGCGACCGGTCGTGGCGAAGTCGACCGAGTGACCGCGCAGCTCCAGAAAATCTCCCAGATTCGCGGCCAAATCCGGGTCGTCCTCCACCACCAGAATCCTCATGTGCTCCTCATGTGGGGTCCTGCTTGCCTCGCTTTGGGCGATGCGCTTTCTGACGTAGTTCTGAAGTCCATCATGCTACACCTGATGCAATTCGTGGGGGACTGCCCGTACGCGGGAAATCCTCCCACACAAAAGGAGAATTCGAAAAGTGATGGAAGCAATGATGCGTCGAGCCGGTTTCATCGCGGCATGGATGTTCGGAGTCACGCCCATGATCGTGGCCGGCACTTCCTCGGTGCAAGCGGATGAGCGGACGGCCGCCCAGATCGATACCGTGCGAGTGACCGCAACTTGGGCACCGCTCGAACCGGAAAAGTTGCCCGAAAGTCTGACCGTAATCACGGGCGAGGAGCTGCGCGCGCGCGGCTCGACCGACTTGCGGTCTGCGTTGGCCTTGGTCTCGGGAGTTGAAGCGGTTTCCGGCGGCGATGCTGGACCGGCGGGCAGCGTTCCCGCGTTCTGGGGCTTGCGGGAGTTCGATGCGTTCTTGCTCGTGGTGGACGGCGTTCCGTGGGGAGGCGCATTCATTCCTAATTTGCCCACGCTCGACTTGAAAGACGTCGATCGCATCGAAGTGTTGCGCGGTCCAGCACCGATCACTTACGGAGCGACGTCGTTCGTCGGCGTGATTCACGTCTTTCACCAGCATCCGGGCGCGGGCAATTACGTGGAAGTGGGCGGTGGCAGTTACGAAACATTTCGCGGGCTCGCCGCGGTCGACTTGGGCTCGTCCGGCCGCCTCTCGGTGGACGGAGCCAAGGAAGGCTTCAAAGATGAAGACACCGGTGTCGACCGCGGCCATGCTCGCTTGCGTTGGGACTTGCCGTATTCGATTCAAATGGATGCCGACGCGACCATCCTGCGCCAGGATCCGGCGAGCCCTTCGCCGCGCACCGGTCCCGAGCTGGATCCGCGCATTCCCATCGACTCGAATCACAATCCGGAAGATGGCAAGCTCGACACGGATCGTTACCAACTTTCGGCCACGCAGACGACGAAGTATGTGAACTGGACGTTTGCGGCGAGCCACGTCAAAGACGAGAACATTCGCGGTTTTCTGGAAGCGGGCGCGGTCGATGACGGTTCGTCGCCGAACGCGAACGGCTACACGCAAGAACGCGAGATGACCGAGATCTACGGCTCGGCGCATCATCGTTTCGTGCCGGCAACACCGATCGGCCTCACAGTCGGAGCCGACGGGATGTTCGGAAAAGGTGAGCAGGAAAGTCACAACTTCCGCTACTACGCACCGCTCACGGGAAACGTCACTCAAGAGAGCCGCGACGGATTTCCCGTGGAGGATACGGAGTTCGAAGCGGAGCGCACGTTCTTGGGTCTGTTCGGCGAAGCGGACTGGCATCCGGCGCCGGCGTGGACGGTGCTGGGCGGCGCTCGTTTGAATTACTTCGATGAGACGCGCGAGGGGGAGAGTGAAGTAGGCGGCGTGGAGACGCCGGCCACCGTGAAAGACGACGAGACGCGCATGTCCGGGCGCTTGGGTGTGACTTGGCAAGCGTGGCAAAACGAAGGCAACGACCTCGACCTCTACGCCGATGCGCGCAGCACATTCAAACCTGCGGCGCTGGACTTCGGCCCGGAAGCGGAAGTGGAACCTCTGGAATCCGAGGACGCACAGAACATCGAATTGGGAATGCGCACTGCATTGCTCAATCGCCGCCTCCATTTTGATGTCTCGGCGTTCCGCATGGACTTCGACAACTTGGTCGTGGCGACGATCAAGGATGGCCTTCCTGCTCTGGAGAACGCCGGCAGTGTCCGTCTCGACGGCGTGGAGCTCGATGCGGAATACGACATCATTTCGGAAGTGCGGGCGCTCGCCACTTACGCGTGGCACGACGCTACGTTCTTGGACTACGAGCAGGACTTCGACGGTGTCTTGACGCGGCTCGACGGCAACGAGCTGGAATTGTCGCCGCACCACCTGGCGTCGGCCGGTCTTCGTTACATGGGACCGAAATTCAACGCCGAAGTTCTGACGAATTACATCGGGGAGCGCTTCCTGAACAAACGCAACACGGCAGTGGCCGAAGAGTACATGACGCTCGACGCGTCCGTCGGAGCTCTCTTCGGCAAGACGAACCTGCGCGTCACCGGCCGCAATCTCACCGATCGTCGGGATCCGGTGGCGGAGAGCGAGCTGGGTGACGCGCAGTACTATCGCCTGCAGGCGCGCGCGATCGAAGTGTCGGCGGGAATGAAGTTGTAGCGGTTCGTAGCGTTCGGCTGCTGCGCCTCGATGAGGGTCAGGGGCGGGACCCCTGACCCTCATCTTTCGATAGCGCGTTTGGTCCTTCAATCAAGGACGACGCAGCGTGCCGTGGCCGTAGTCCCCGAATCGAGCTCGAGACGCACGAAGTAAACGCCGGACGTCAATCGGCCGGGATTCCATCGCAGCACATGCGTCCCGGACTGAGGGAAAGATTCCGGCTCGCGCGCGGCGACTTCACGTCCCGTCACATCATAGAGTGAGGCGCGCACCGTCGCGGGCCTGGTGAGCTCGAAGCGAAGGTCGAAAGGATCCGCACCGGCTCGCGGATTCGGCTGCGGCGGTGCCAGTACAATGCGCGCGGAAGAGCTCGTCGGGAGAGGAACATGCACCGCGGGAGAAGTGACGCGGCCGACGAACAAACCGCTCGAGCCGTCGGTGAAGCCGAGCTCCATGGGGATCTCGCCAGCATTCGAGACCAGCCCCGGGAGGATTTGGGCGACGACCCGCAAGTCGCTGCCATCGCCCGCGACATCGAACAGCGTGTCTGTGCGCACGAGAATGTGAAGGCCTCCCTCCGGGTCGGTCATCATGAGTGCAACGCCGAAAGGATTCCCGTTCGCGCCCAGTTTCAAGTCGGCAAGAAACGAGAGATGACCTCCGCCGCCGAAAGTCAGATTCCGATTGAAGCCTGCAAACTCGATCCCGGGAAGGCCGGGCACGGGATCATCTTCGCGAGCAACCAGGGTGAGGGGTCCCGGCCGATCCCACCACACGCCCTGCGGTTGATTGTCGAAATCCATGTTGATGGTGACGAAACCGGAGATCGCGATTTGATTCGCGTCGTTGAGCTCGGCGAACGGAATGGCCGAAAAGGTTGCATCCGGGATTCCGGGCGCGGGACTCCCCGGCGAAGAATTGGTGAGCGGCAAGTTGCCGTAGGCCACGAGCTCGAGCTCGCCGGTGCGCGTGGTCCAGATCGCTCGGGTGAAGGGAATGTTGCCGCCTTCGTGGCGTGCGCCGAATACAATCGCGCCCGAATTGTTCATTTCAATGGGGATCACTTCGCCGAACGTATCGATACCGTTGACGATTCCGAAATGAACTCCGACGCTGATCGCCGGCGACGGATCGCCTTCACGCACCAGTAAGTGAATGGCGTCGCTCTGTTCGACCCAGATGCCTTCGTCATTCAATGCGCCGATCCCGGGACCGCTCAAGTTGCCGTTGAAGGCGAGCTGCAGAGCATCGTTCGTGTCCCAGCTGCGAAACGCGCCTTCGATCGCCGTCCAATGTCCTTCGCCGAACACAATGCCGGCCGGTACATCCGGAGCCTGTTGAAGTCCCAAGGCCAGCGCTTCGAAAGCGCCGGAGCGATCGGTCCAAAATGCTTCTTGGTTCTCTTTCAGTCCTCCGGGTGTGTCGCCAGGCGCGGCGTAGATGCCGTTGAACATGATGCGCGTCGAAGGGGCGGCGAACGGAACGCCAATGATGCGTACCGTGTGACCGGGCGGGAGCCCGGGCGCGGGATCGGCGGCCCGAATGGCGAGCACAGTTCCGCTCTGTGTCTCGCGCCAGATGCCGTTGACGTTCGTGGAGAACTGAATGTCCACGCCGGGTCCACGAAGCGCACCGGCGAACACGGAGTTGCCGGAGGCGATTGCGGGCGGCTCGGGCACAAGCCCCGTGGTGAAGCCTCGGAATTCAACACCGGGTTCCGTACCCGGGGCAGGATCATCTTGACGCGCAATGAGTGAAGTCGTTTCTCCGACCTGCTTCCAAATGCCGAGACCGTTGCCCGTGTCGATATTGACGCCATTGACCCCGGTTCCCGCGAGAACCGCATGAAAGGCGACGTTGCCGTTGGCATCCATTTGCGGAGGAAAATCGTTCCCGATGCCGGGGAACGTCCCGAATTGATCGAAGAATGCACCGGGTGGAGTGCCGGCGGCTTGATCACCGGTCATGGCGACGCGTCGAAACTCGGCGTCCGCAGACACGGTGGAAGCGCACATCAATGAAGCGAGCAGGACGACGCCAAGCCCGCGAGCTTGCAAGGCGCGAGGGGCCCTAGGGGAATTCATGATCGAGCACCCGTTGATGGTTCCCGTGGGGGCAATTCAAGCTACGAAAAGTACGGCCGGCAGGTCAATGGCGGGTCGAAGGAAGTGCGGAATGCACGCCACATAGGGCGAAAAACTTCGGGGAGTTCCTGGCGGCGCCCTCGAACAGTTATTCTCATGGGGTCCGTTTCGAACAGAGATGTTCGGCGAAGCACTGTCGTCGATGGCCTGGGGAGGAACAGTGTTCAATCGGCCTCGACATCTTTTCCCCTACGCCATGTTGCTCACCTTCGTGCTCTGCAATTCCGCGCCGAAAGCGTGGGCGATCACGCGCACCGAGCTCGCCGGCAATTCACGAGCTGGCTATCCATGGTTTCAGCCCGCACAAGCGTTTCACGAGAGCGGTCCGGTCGAGGTGGGCGTGGATCCCACGCAGCTTCCGCAGCTCCTCGGGTCGACCATTGATGTTTATGTGGCCGCGGCGAAATCGGCGGCGGAGTGGGGCAGCGACCCATCTCTCGTCGATGTGCGTGGCGCGCCGGATGCGCAAACGATCACCGGTGCGACGATTCAGGAAAACACGTTCTTGTTGGCGGGACCGTTCGGGCTCGACGGCGATGCGGGCGCGGGGCTCGGCGTAGGATACGACGTCGTATTGGACGTGAACCTTGACGGAGTGTTGAACGAGAACGACGTGCTCGACGGTGGTGGAACAGAACCGGGTTTCTTTTCCATTCGCGACACGACCGAGCCCGGACCTCTCGGCGTCACTACGTTCACGAACAACGCCGGCTTTTTTCTGACCCAGATCTTCTTCGTTCCGGCGACGATTGCGTCCTTGGGCGAAGTGCCCATCGTGTTCATCGGCCACGGTTGGACGCACGACTACACCTGGTACGACCACATCGGCAACCATCTCGCTTCCTACGGATACGTGGTGGTGAGCTTTCGCAACGATGTCGGCGCGGGAGATCCGCAAGGAACGCAAACAGCTTCGATCTCGACGGTCAACAACACCGACTACGTGCTCGGGCACTTGGACACGTTGGGAGGCGGAATCCTCGATGGCCACATCGACACGCACAGGATCATTTGGATTGGGCACAGCACGGGCGGTGAAGCCGTGGTGCGCGCCTACACGAAGCTCGTCCAAGGACTGACCGTCCCGCAGCATTTCGTCACCGCGGACATCGTCTTGATCTCTTCGATTGCGCCGGTGAATTGGCTCACTCCGGAAGCGTGCTCGCCGTGGTTCGTGAATTATCAATTGTTTCTCGGCGCTTCCGACGTAGACACGTCGAACGAGCCCATCCCTTCCTATGTGCAATCGATCGTGAATTACGAGCGAGGCCGAGGAGACAAGCAGCTCATCTATGTCCATGGCGCGGGGCACGAGGACTTTCACAATGGGCCTGATCCTTCACCCGTGGAAGGTCCCGATCCGATCGGGCGCCCGGCCACGCATCAAGTAGTCAAAGGATATCTGCTTCCGCTCGTCGAGCTCTACGCGAAGGGGAATCCCGCGGGGCGCGAGTTCTTCACGCGAACGTACGAGGACTTTCATCCCGCGGGCATCGGCGCGAACGTGGTCATCGCGAAGGAATATAAGGAAGCGCAGACGGCCGACAAATTCGTGATCGACGACTTTCAGAGTGCGGCGGCGCTGAACATGTCCAGCTCCGGCGGCGCGGTCACAACGGATGTTCAGAATCTTCAAGAAGTCTTGATGCGCGACATTGACGGATCGCTGCAATGGACCGGGCTTCAACCTTCGAATGGAATGACGCGCTCGCGGTTTGCCGGCGACTCCGCACGCTGCGCAGTATTCGATTGGAGTACGAGTGGGCCGCGCTTCTACGAATTGGAAGTGGTGCAGCCGATGCGGGACTTTTCCCAGCGGGAGTTCCTGTCGTTTCGCGCTTGCCAGGGAACCCGCCATCCGCAGACCGTTGCTCTGGACGGTCCCATGAGCTTCACGGCCACGCTGCGAGACGGATCGGGGATGTCGTCGTCGATCGACTTCGGCATTGCCGGCCACATCACGCGTCCGTATCAGCGCACGGGATTGGGAAGCGGCGCCGGCTGGGCCAACGAATTCATGACCGTGCGCATCCGACTTGCGGACTTCCTGACCAATGGATCGGGGATCGAATTGTCGGACATTGCGGCCGTGCGCTTTGACTTTGGCGCGGCATTCGGATCTCCGCGCGGCAGAATCGGGCTCGACGATATTGCCGTGACGGGAATCTTGCCGGCGGCGGTTGCGGCGCCGGTTGCGCTGCCGGCGAGCTCAACGATGCAAGTGGTCGCCGCGCCCAATCCGTTCCGAACGACGACGGCGTTTTCCTATGGCTTGCCGCGCGGCGGTGTGGTGCGACTTGCGATGTACGATGCCGCTGGCCGGCTCGTGCGCGAGCTTACCCGCGGACCTCGATCAGCAGGAATCCACGAAGAACCCTGGGATGGTCGAGATCGTTACGGTCGAACCGTCGCGCCCGGAGTTTATTTCGTCCGACTGGAAGCGGCAGGCAACCGAGCGGAAGCGCGAGTCGTCCGGCTGCGATAAACACGCCGCTCGTCTCCAGCGTCTTGCTGGTGGCGAGCGTTACTCTTGCAAGAGCGTGATCTTTCGGGTCACCGCGCGATTGTCGCTCGTGAATCGGACAAAATACGTTCCCGACTTGGCCGGCGCCCCGTACTCATCGCGACCGTCCCAAGTGATCGAGTCGCGGAGAAGGATGCCCTTCGCCAAGGTGCGCACGACACGGCCCGCGACGTCATAGACGACGAGCCATGCTTCATAGGGATTCGCGCCGGCCATGCTCAATTGAACCGAGCCGCGCATGGGATTCGGCTGTGCGATCAACGACAGGGCGGAAGAGACGAGCGCTTCGCCGGGCACTCCCGTCACCGAACCCGTCTCGTGAACGAAGATGTCCGGACAACTGATCGGGAAAACGGGCTGGCAGACGTTGGCGTCGCCTGGCACCAGATTTCCGGCGCAAGAAAAGAACGCAAACATCTGTCCATTGGGAGTCATCGCCGGATCCGACGTGCGGTCATTCGGCTGAGTTCCGTCTCCGGCCACACCGACGCGCGTGGTCGTTCCGGCGATTCGATCGCGAACGAACACATCGGGGCAACGTCCCGGCGGGCTCTGGAAGGACGGCCCGCAGACATTCGTATCATTGGGAACGAGATTCGCGCCGGAGGAGAAGAAGGCAACATATCGCCCATCCGGCGTGATTTGCGGATTGCTGGCCACAAAACCGCGAACGCCCGCTTCCGGGCTGCTTCCATCCGACTGCACCTCATCGCTGCTCACGCTGATGCGCTCCGTCGTTCCGGCGGCGACATCGCGCGCAAAGATGTCGCGCACGCCGTTCGTGTCACCGAGAACGAGATTGGTGGCGTCGGAATAGAAAGCCACGACGCCATCGTTGCTCACGGACGGCCCCACGCTTGACGCATTGGCCTGTTGCTCGTTGCTGTCGACGCTGACCCGCTCCGTTGTGCCGGTTTGGAGATCACGCACAAACGTGTCGAACGTGTCGTTCGTGTCGCCGGGAACGAAATTGTTGCCGAAAGAGCTGAATGCCACCCACCGGCCGTTGGCGCTGATGGCTCCATACGTGGTGGACGAGTTGCCCTGCTGTCCTTGATCGCCAAGACTGACGCGCTCCGTCGTCCCCAAGACGAGGTCGCGAACAAAGACGTCTTCGACGCCGTTCGTATCGCCGGGAACAAGGTTATTGGCGAGTGAGATGAAGCAGACGTATCGCCCGTCGGCGGTAATCGTCGGAGTGTTGCTGCCCGAGTTTCCCTGAGCCTCGTTCGAGGACACGCTGACGCGCTCGGTCATATGCGTCGTCCGGTTGTGGACGAAAACGTCCAAGAGGGAGTTGGTGTCGCCGAGAACCAGGTTATTCGCGCTGGAATCGAACACCACCAAGTTTCCCGAGGCATCGATCACCGGCCTCGTGCTGGTGTCGTTGCCCTGGACTCCGGCGCTGGTAACGCTCACCCGCTCGGTGACGTTCGTCGTGCGGTCATGCACGAACACGTCCACTTTGAGGTTCGTGTCTCCCGAAACGAGCGTCGTCGCCTGCGAGTCGAACGCAACGATCAGACCGTTGGCGCTGATCGCCGGTGCCGAGAACCGGCCGCTGATGTCGTTTCCTTGTGTGCCGGTCGAGCTGATGCTGACCATCTCGGTGAGCTGCGCGAAGGAGTTGGCTGCGCCAAGAAATGTGCAAGCGGCAAGAACAAAAAGGATCAATCGGAGATCGCACTGCAGGCTATTCGATCGGATCATGGCCCACTCCATGGTGCGCTCGGTGGGAGGGGGTACGCACGTGCGAATGCTCGCGCGAGGCCGAGCTCAGGTGCTGTGAATGGTCGTGGGGGAAGTAGACTCTACCACAATCGAGAATAGAGAAAGATTCCCCGCGACCACTTGATCGCGGGGAATCGAGACCTCCATCGGATTCGACCGGCAATCAACGCACCAAGACGAACTTCTCGGTGCGCACCAGGCTCGGAGTTTCCAACTTCACGAAATAAACTCCGGCTGCGAGCATCGAGGAAGGCTCCCATTGCACTCGCCGATTTCCGGCGGGCATCCATTCATCGAGAACCTGTGCGATTCTGCGACCGGTGATGTCGACCACGGAAAGTTGCGCTCTGCTCTCCGACGGAATGTTGAACTCCACCTGGAGTCGACTGGTGACCGGATTGGGGAGGAGACGAAGGCCAAGATCGTCACTCGCCACCGGACCTTGGACGGAGGTCGACGCTCCGGCCGGAATGAGAACGAAACCGCGCGCCGTGCCCCAGTACGGCCCATAGTGCCCGATTCCGATGATCCAACCTTGATCGTTGATCTTGACGGCCCAGTCCAAGATAAAATTGGGCGGAGCGACGACGAGATCGTTCAGGTTTCTCATCCCGTGCTGCGCATCCCACACGAAGGCGCGGGGGTTCTGTGGCGTGAGATCCGCCCAGCCGACGACCGTTCCCGATGAGTTGATGCCTCGCGGGTAGACTCTTTCGACGAGTCCTCCCGGAATTGCATTCAGGAACGTGAACCCGTTGCCTTCCGACCAGGTGAGACCGCGAATGTTCGTTCCATCCCAGCCACGCCCCACGACGACGCCATTCTCATTGATGTCCATGAGCTCGCTGTATCCACGCCCGAACATGTAAGGCGGGAGGAGATCAGTCAGATTCACATGGGAGTTCGCTTCGATGTCGTAGACGAAGCCTTCCGAGCCCGCGGATCCTCCGCGAATGTTTCCCACCGCCACATTGGAATTGTTGACGCGGAGAAGCTCTTTCGCGTTGGCCACGGGAATCGTGCGGCTTCCGAGCTGCGCATCCCAAAGGAGAGCAGTCTGAATCGTGCGGTCGCTGTTGCTGCAGTTGCATTCGGAATACCCCACGGCCGTGCCGAGGTCATTGATGCCCTGCAGTCTGGGAGCGGGATAACCACCGGCCGGCGGCACGTTCGTCGTCGCGCCGGTGTCGTAATCGTAAATCACGCCGTTTGCCACGACCTGGTTGAGGTTGTTGATTCCCACCGGCCACAGGAGCGGAATGACGTTCTTGTCACTGGCTTGGTCCCATACGAACCCATCGTAGAAACCACTGTGCGTGGCCGTTCCAACAACGAAGCCGCTCTCATTGATGTCGCGGAGATTGACTTCGCGCAGGTTGTAGTTGAGCTCGAATGCTTCGATCAGCGTGAATTCGTACTCCGGCGGAGTTGCCCGAGCCGGAGCTCCTGGCCAAGCGACCAGAAGCAGGGTCGCAGCAGTCCGCGCCCATCCAGGAAGGCCAATTCTTGGCAGTTTCCTTGAGGATTTCGGGTCCCGAGCGTTCCGAGGCAGCATGTTCGGCTCCTTTCGAGGGAGGGCGGCGAGTGGGGGACCGGCCGCCTTTCATTTCGCTTCAAGTTGGGAGTGGAAAGTTCCCGGAAGTATGACATCCGTCATGTACCCCTCATTTGGGTTGGGCTAGATTCTCGCAGGAATTCGATGACACTTTCGTGACCGATGGATGCTTCGTGAGGTCCAGGAGGGTGCCGACGTGAGACGATTCTTCTTCACGCTCGCCGGGGTGCTCGCTCTCGCGGTGATTCAAGGGTGCTCCGACGACGAGATTGTTTACCGCGATCGAGAAGTGTTCAATCCGCCGCCGGATGCATCGAGCGGCTTTCTCGGCTATTACGATGCGAGCGCCAAGCTGACCTCCTGCGGAAACTGCCACGTGGGTGTTCAGACAGAGTGGGAAACGACGGCCCACTCCGATGCGTATGCCACGCTCGCGAATTCCGGCGACGCACAGTCTTTCTGCTACGGATGTCACACGGTCAACCAGCGAGGCAACGCCGAAACCGTCGCTTCGGGATGGGACGTCGTTCAGGATGCGGCCTATCACGACGTCCAGTGCGAGAACTGCCACGGTGAAGGCCTCAGCCACGTCGAGAACCCCGACGCATCGCAGCCGATTGCATCACTGGATCTTGGACCTGCATTCGACAAGAACTGCGCCGAATGCCACTCCGGTGTTCACCATCCATTTGCGGAGGAATGGTCGCAATCCTTGCACGCTCAAGTCGTCACTTCCGCCGCGGGTCGAGCCGAGTGCGCGGGTTGCCATCGAGGTCAGGCGATTCTCGAATCTTGGGGAGTCGACTCGGAGTATCTCGAAAAGGATTCTCCCGACCACCTTTCGATCACATGTGGTGTTTGTCACGATCCGCACAGCAAGAAATACGAAGGGCAGCTCCGCTTCCCCGTCGATACAGTCTCTCCTGAGCTTCATCTGTGTGCGCGCTGCCATGACCGCCGCAGTGTTCCGGATCCGAATTCGTCTCGATTGGAACCTCATGCTCCTGAGACCGCGCTTCTCTTGGGGGACGCGGGATGGTTCCCACCCGGAGCCAACTTCGATCCGGGGCAGATCGTCGCCAGCCACGGCACGGCGGGGAATCCGAAGCTCTGCGCGACTTGCCACGTGAATAAGTACGACGTGACCGACGCGGCGACAGGCGACTTCGTGTTTCACGCGACCGGGCATCTCTTCAAAGCCGTGCCTTGTGTGGATGCGCAGGGAATTCCCACGAATTCCGACGATTGCGGATACACGACAACTGAGCGCTCCTTCTTGGCCTGTGCGACTGCGGGCTGTCATGCGACTCCGGATGCAGCCGAATCTGCGTTGCTTTTGGCGTCGACCCGAATTCAGAATGACGCCAACGACTTGATTGGCCAATTGACGATCGTGGACCCGAATTTGGATGCCGCCGGGGGGGAGATTGACGGCACGGTCTCGACCTTCACGGTGGCGGAAGGCTCATTCTTCAATTACAACCTGGCGACGTTCGGCGGGAAAGTGTACGGCTCGGCGACGCACAATCCGTTCTTGACCGAGGCGCTACTGCTCGCCAGCATCGCTGAGGTGGAGGCGACGTACGGCGTTCCTCCGCAAAGCGGTCGCAACGCTCGCGAGGAGCTGCGCCGGCTGCGCCAAAGAGCCGGGATCTGACATTCCAAGCGGCGGGTCCTTTGAGGACCCGCCGCAAACGGAGTGATGGCACCACTCATCTGCCTTCTCCTCGTCTCTGCAGAGTCTCCTCCGGCTGATTCTCTCGCTGGATTCGTTCCTCCGCCCCCTTTGCCCGACCCAGTCGCGGACATCTTTCGATTTTTCTTCAACGTCCCGCAATGGATCCAGATCGCCGGATTCTTCTTGGGCATCGCTGTGGCCATCTGGATCGTCGTTCTGTTGGTGCGCCGGCGGACCGCGGTGGGCAGTTGGCTTCGATCCCGATCGCGAACCATTCAGTGGGCCATGGCACTGGTGGTGGCCGTCATCGTGGGAGGCGCCGCGTTCGGAGGCGAGCGGACCTGGAACTACATGCAGCACGACAATGATTTCTGCACCTCGTGCCATGTCATGGAGACACCGTTTCAACGTTTCACCACGAGCGCGCATCATGAGCTCAGCTGCCACGACTGCCATCAGCAATCCATCTTTGCCTCATCTCGACAGATGGTGCTGTGGGTCGCGCAGCGGCCGGAAGAGATCCCCGACCACGCGCCGGTTCCGAGCATGCGGTGTGAGAAGTGCCACGTGACTGGAGAGCCGGAATCCTGGCGGCGCATTCGCGAAACGGCCGGCCACAAGATTCATCTCGAATCGAAGGACCCCGCGCTGGCCAAAGTGCAGTGCGTGACCTGCCATGGCGTGGAAGTGCATCGCTTCACACCCGTGGATGCAACGTGCGGAACCATGGGGTGCCACGATAAGATCTCGATCCGTCTCGCCAAGATGTCCAACCAGACATCGCTTCACTGCATCGCGTGCCATCGTTTCGCTGCCGAGGTCGAGGCGCCGGGAGATTCCGCCGCTGCAGTGCGTGCCATCGGCCCGAGAATCGGCCAGTGCAACACGTGCCATTCGATGCAGGCCTTGATCGCGGACTTCGACCCTGCGCGCGATCCCCATCGCGCGGAATGCGGAACGTGCCACAATCCGCACACGCAGACGGAAGCGAAGGAAGCGGGACTGAAGTGCGCGAGCTGTCATTCGACTTGGCAAGACGTTCCGTTTCACACCGGCCCCGCTCATGCGAAGGTTTCTCAGAGCTGCACTCTGTGCCACACGCCGCATTCCGCTCGCGTCGACGCCAGCAATTGCACCGGATGCCATCGCGCCATTTCCGAAAGACCTGGGGTTGACCCCCAGATGTCCCGCAAGCTCAAAGCCGCGCTTCCCCTGGAAGTGAGCGCGGCGGTTTCGAGAAGCGACACCACCTCATCACTTCTGGCGGCACGAGCTCCGCCGCATGCGATTGCGATCGCCGGCAATGTCTCTTTCTCTCACGACGTGCATGCCGGTATGCCTTGTCTTCGCTGTCATGATCCCGCCTCCACCCACGGAGTGGTTTCGTTCGGGATTCCGGCCGGGTGCGATGCTTGCCATCACGGGACCGTCGCCAACGCGGGAGGATGCGCCCAATGTCATTCTCCCGTGGAGATCAATGCACCTCAGGAAGTGTCCATTGCCGTCGCGGTCGGCGATCGAGCGCCGCGAAAGCGTGCGGCGCGCTTCGATCATTCCGTTCATGCTGGTCTCGAGTGTGGCGAATGTCATGGCGCTGACCGTCAACGCAGCGTTCGCAAGGAAGCGGACTCTTGTGTGGCTTGCCATGACTCTCACCATGCCGCCGGCCGAACTTGCAGCGAATGTCACGGCACAGCCCAGATCGCGCACGCGCACGACCAAGCGAAGAATCCGCACGTCGCCTGCGACACCTGCCACGATCCGCAGACGATTGCCGCGCTTCTACCGGATCGCAAGTTCTGCCTCACTTGCCATGCGAATCAGTCGGCGCACTACGCAACCGAAGATCGCAGTTGTACCTCGTGCCACTTCTTGAGTAAGCCGGAAGAATTCCGGGCCAAGTTGACGAGCACGATGCCGTGATTCGCTGCGCGCAAATCGGCTTCCTGGTCGCTGCGGCAGTATTCTGCGGTTCGGTGTCCGCTCCCGCAGCTGGGTGGCGCTTGACTTGGGACACGCGCTATCGCACCACGGCCTTCCGCGGTTTCGAGCTCGATTCGATTCCGGTGAGCGAGGTGGTGACTCTTCCGGATGGAAGTCGAGTCACACCCGATGGAATTGCAGTGCGCATTCCTCCGGGATCGTCCGTGGCTCTGTTCTTTCGCCCCGGATCGACCCAGCGCATCGGACCTTTGAGCACCTCCTTCGATGGTGTGGCTTGGGGAGGAGTGCGAGGGTTGAGCGTGCACGCCACGGGCCGCATCGCCGGAGATACCGGCGAAGACGATTCTCCCGGCACCGATCCCAACGGGCGTCTCGATGCGGCGTATGTGGAATGGGCCGGAACGCGCGGCACGGCGCGCGCCGGGCGAATGCACGAAACGTCTCGGCTCGGATTTCTTGGATTCGACGGAGGCCGGGCGGAAGCACGCTTCGCTTCCGGACGCATTGCGGTCGCCGCCTTTGGCGGATGGGGTCTGGCTCGCGGCGATGACATTCCTGCGACCGTTTCCGCAGTTGCACCGCTGGAAGACTTCCTCCCGCAAGAACGTCAAATTGCTTGGGGAACGCGAGCCCACTGGCAATCTCCACGCGCCGGTGTGGATTGGATCTATCAACGCGAGATCGATCCGCGCGCGCACGACTTCGTTTCCGAGCGAACTGGAGCAGATGGATTCTTGGCCGCGGGAGATCTGCACTTCTCTGCCGGAGCCGATTACGACATCGCCACCCGCTCGTGGGGGAGGGCAGAAACGAATGTCGCCTATCGTCACGAAGGAGACGGGGTGGAAATCGGCTGGCGCCGCTACGCTCCCCACTTTCCGTTGTGGACCATCTGGGGCGCGTTCAGCCCGGTCGCGTATGACGCGCTCTCCGCGAATGCGCGTTTGGTGCTCTGGCCATCATGGGAGGTTCTTGGTTCGGGGGAGCGGTGGGATTTCCACGATACCGGAGCCACAACACCTCTCGTTTCCGTTGAAGAAAACGGATGGCGCTGGTCCTTGGGTGCGCGTTATTTCCCCCACGCTCCATGGGAAGCGCGGGCCTCGCTCTGGAAGGAGTTCGGCCCCGGCGCCGCCTCGCTCGGATATGAAGGAGCAGCCACCTGGCACGTCACCCAAGACATTGCGACGAGCGCGGCATTCTCCTGGATGCGCCGTCCTCTCGAGTTGCGCTTCGACGAAGCAAAGGTGGCGTCCACGATGGCGCGCATCACCTGGAAGCCGAAAGCCCGATTCCGCACGTCGGCAGACATTCAATGGTTCGATGAAGAGCGCGAGCGGCCCGACGCTGCGTCCTTCGATTGGAACCATTGGCAACTCTCGCTCGCCACCACCATTGAATTTGATTCCGGGGATGGTTCGAATGTCCCTCCCGCGATCTTGCGCGTTCCGGAGCTTCCTCAATGATGCGGTGTCCGCAACGAAAGCACGGCATTGCGGTCATTGCCGCCGCCGCCTTCGCGCTTTCACTTTCAGTCGCCGTCACCTTCATCGCGCCGCTTGGCCTTCGCGCACAAGAAAGCCAAGATCGATTCCATCACGCGAAGCATGAGCGGCTGTTCCCGGATTGCGCGACTTGCCATGCCGGAGCGCAGACTCCGGGTGCGGCGATGTTGCCCGACGCTCAATCTTGCCGCGCCTGTCACGATGGTCGCGTTCGTCCCGCGATCGCATGGACGCCGCAAGCGCGTCCTCCCGGAAACTTGCGCTTCGATCATGCCGCGCACGCGAAAAGGCTGAAGGACAAGGGAATCGCCGCGACGCAATGCCAAGATTGCCATGCGCACCATGGCGCCGGCCGAATGCAGGTGGAGCGAGCCGTGTCCTCACGCTGCTTCGAGTGCCATGCGCCGCGCGAGCACCTGTCCGATTTGAGCGAGTGCTCGACGTGTCATGTGCCGCTTCCGCAGGCCCAGTTTGCCGACGATGCCCGAGTGGCTCAGTTCCCGAAGCCATTGTCGCACGACGATCCCGGCTTCGCGTTGGGTGGACATGCGAAAGCCGCCTGCCCAGGTCGCGGAACGAAAGAGCCGGGCGCTTCCACCTGCGCCGTCTGCCACGCGATTCAATTCTGCGAAACGTGCCATGTAGACGCAGCACAAAATGAGTGCATCTCCACGTTGGGCTCCGATCCGCGTTCTCTCCTGCATCAAGCGAAAGCGCGCACTCCCGACTCGCATCGAGATCCAAACTTTCTCATGACCCACGGGCATGCTCTTCAGGAGAAGGATGCACAGTGCAGCACCTGCCACACGCAATCGAGCTGCACGGTTTGTCATGCATCCACGCCAGGAGTGGCGTCGTCGCTTCTCGCGGTGGCGCCACGTCCCGGCGTCGGCGCGCAAGTCGTGCGCACGAAACCCCCCTCGCATCATTCCGATTTCCGCACCAAACATGGGCCGATGGCCTCGGCCGATCCCGCATCATGCGCGGCGTGCCATCATCGCGCTCAATGTTTGGACTGCCATCGCGGCGATCCGGCATCCGGATCGCCCGGCTACCATCCCTTGGGATTCCTTGCTCGGCATCCAACCGCGGCGTATGCGCGCGAAACCTCCTGCGCCGAATGCCACAATCCGGGATCCTTTTGCCAGACCTGCCACGAGAGTGCCGGGCTCACCTCGCAAGGCCAGCTTCGGGGTGCTGGATTTCACGATGCCAATCGCGCGTTCCTACTCGGACACGGACCATCCGCGCGGATGAGCTTGGAATCGTGCGTCTCCTGTCACACGGAGAACGACTGCATGACCTGTCATTCTGCACAGGGGGGACGGCGTTTCAATCCGCATGGGCCGGATTTCAATGCCTCGGTTCTGCGCGAAAAAGCGCCGCAAATGTGCACCGTGTGCCACGGCGCTGCCATCCCCAAGTAATAAACCGAATCAACCCTGACCAATGTCATGGTTCTCACTGGGTATCCCGAGTGGATTGCGATACCCAAAGGATGCGGGTTCGCGGGGGCCCGCCCTGGAGGGACGAGGATTTTGAGCGGTGGGAAGTAGCGCAGAGAGAACTGCGCTCTCGATGGCGCTGGCCATCCTGTGGGGGCGTTGAGAGATGGAGCCTCCGCCCCCACTTCCCGATGGGATCTGAGGAGAGAAATGATCCTTTGTTCCCGGACTCGTGCGCGGCATTCTCCTTGGACCATCGTGCTTGCTGCCGGTGAAGGCAGGCGTCTTTGCTCACTGACCCGTGCACTCCATGGCGAAGATCTTCCCAAGCAGTACGCATTCATTCGATCGCAGCGCTCGCTCTTGCAGGAAACCGTTTCTCGCGCCCTCGGGTGGAGCGCGCCGTCGCGCATCGTTGTCGTGGTTGCCGCGGATCGTGAGAGCATCGCCCGGGAACAGCTCCGATCTCAAGGTTCTGTGGGCGTGGTCGTGCAGCCTCGGAATCGAGGAACGGGGCCCGGCATTTTGCTTCCCCTCGCTCGAGTGCTCGCCAAGGAACCCGATGCGCAGGTCGTGATTCTGCCCTCGGACCACTACGTCCGCGAGGAAAGTACTTTCGCGGAGTCGGTCTGGCGCGCCCAGCGCACCGCGCGGGCATCGAATTCAGTTGTTCTGCTCGCGGCGACGCCCGATCAAGCGGAAACACAGTACGGATGGATTGTCCCTGAGCGCTCTACTGTTGTTGCGGGCGCATCCCGAGTCGCCCAATTCCACGAGAAGCCGCCCGCAGCGCTCGCGCAATCGCTCTATCTGCGCGGTGCACTTTGGAACACGTTCATCATGACGGGATCTGCTTCGTGTTTCTGGGAGTTGGCCAGACATCATCTCCCTCTGCAGAGCGCTCTTTTCACTTCCTACCGCGGGCACATCGGTACGGAAGGAGAGGCCGCGTCTCTCCAGGAGACCTACGAGCGATTGGTCCCGGCCGATTTTTCTCGCGACGTCATCGAAAAGGCGGATGGGCTGGGGGTGGAGACATTGGGCCCATGTGGATGGTCCGACTGGGGAACGCCCGAACGGGTCCTGCACAGTTTGCAAGGCACGCGCGAATGGGCCGAGCTCATGGCGAAGCTTCCGGGCCGACTCCCCCTGGACGCTCCCCGTTGCCTTCTCGCCGAGATGCGCTCTCTCGAATTCCAGCCCGAAGAGCTCGTACCGGTCTGACCAAAGTCGCGGTCGTCAAAGAAACCTTCCAGAAAACATGACATTTGTCAGTGATTTCGATCAGGAGGGCCCTACCTTGGCTTGTCCCCCACATGACCTCTTTCGCCGAGGTGTGACATGCGAGCTCTCCTTGTCGCCGGGGTTGCCCTCCTCGGGCTTTCCCCTGCGGCCCTTGGCCAGACACCTCCAACGTTTACCGCTCAGTTCTTGGGTCCTTCCAACCACATCCATTCGATGAACGAGAGTGCCACGGTGGTGGGGTGGGTCACGAGTGCTGGAAACACCCGCGCGTTCGTCGCCGGTCCGAATCACCCCTACGAGCTGCTGCCGTTGCCCACCGGGATGGTGAGTAGCACGGCCGAGCACATCAATGAGGCCGGCGTCATCGTGGGAGCGGTCGGCCCCTCGTACAGTCCGGAGTATTACCTTCAGGCCCGAGCAGCGAAATGGACTCCGGATGGGCAAGGAGGATGGACGTTCTCCTACTTGGGCCTGCTGCCCGGTCACGTAGCGAGCGTGGCGACTTCCCTGAACAACGTGGGCGACATCGTTGGGTACTCCGCGAACGGAATGTTCCGCTACCCCGTGCTGTTCACATCGACGGGGCCGGTGGATTTGTCGGCGACGGGAATCTTCGATCCTTGCGACGTGAATGACGATCGCATCGTCGTGGATCAATCCTTCACCGCCAAGACTTTGGACCTCAACACAATGATGGTCGAAGACCTGGGAATTCCCGAAGGGAGTTACTTGGCGACGCGCGCGGAAGCGATCAACAATTTCGGAGTGATTGCCGGCGCCGCGATTCTCACGACGGGCACGAATTGCGACCATCAAGCGGCGCGTCATGAGAACGGCGCTTGGGAGATTCTGAGCAACTGCGGGCAGTACAACTCAGCCTACGACATCAATGGACTCGGCGACGTCATCATGCAGCTCAACGTGGCTGTGTGGGTGGATCTGGCCGGCCTGGGCGCCTATCGAGTGGAGGATTTGATCTCCAATGATGTCGGCCACTGGTTCGTGATCAACAGCTATGGCAATGCTGTGAATGGATCGAGACAAATCGCCGTGCAGGCCACGAATCCAACTACCGGACAGTCGGGCGTCATTTTGTTGACACCAGAAGGCGGAACGGTTGCAGCCCAACCCAATGGGGGTGATGCACCACGATTCTCGGTGATGCCCAATCCGTTTCAGGAAATGACGACGATCCGATTCGATCTGTCGCGCGGCGATCAGGCGAAAGTGACGATTCACGATGTCAGTGGGCGGCTCGTACGAACGCTCTGGGACGACAATCGTTCGCTTGGCCCGGCAAGCATTTCCTGGGATGGGCGAGATGAGCGTGCGCGCGAGCTCCCTGGCGGAATGTACTTCGCGCGGATCTCAACCAAGGCGGAGGTTCAGACGCAGAAGATCATCAAGCTAAAATGATCAAGCGGCTTTCGGTGAAATGATGCGTGAGCCATTCGGCTACGCGGCAGGGCCCTCTGGCCAACGCCGGGACGATCGAGGTACGATTGGAAGCTTCAAGGGAGCATGGATGGAGCGGATTCCTTCTCGAACGCGCTGTGGGGAGTGTCAAAGCAGGGTCGTCGGCACGTTTTGCGAGCTGGACGATCGCAACTTGGGAATTCTCGACCGAGGGAAGTCCTTTCACACGTACAAGAAGGGACAAGTGATCTTTCACGAGGGAACTCCAGCTCTGGGCGTTTACTGCCTGCGAAGCGGACGCGTGAAAGCTTCCTGTGCTTCCGGCGGCGGAAAGACGCACATTCTTCGGATTCATGTACCGGGAGCTCTCTTGGGTCTCGAGGATCTCTTTGCTGGGAAAGTGCACACGACCACTGCGGAAACGCTCGAGGAAGGGACGGCATGCTTCGTGGATCGCAGCCTCGTGCTGGAGATCTTTGCTCACCAGCCACGCGCTGCGCAGGCGATCGCCTCTGAGCTAGCACGGCTCGCGCAGCGTTCCCAGCGAGAGAGAACAGAGCTTACGTTGGGCGGTGTTCGTGAGAAGGTCGCCCGAGTGCTTCTCGATTTGGCGCGACATCATGGGAATACCCAAGAGAAGGGAGTCCTCATCGACGTCGATCTGACGCGCGAAGAGATCGCCGCGATGGCCGGAACTGCCGTGGAAACGACGATTCGCCAGATCTCTGCATTTCGTGATGAAGGAATTCTGGCATCCTCCGGGCCTGGTCTGATCGTGTTGGACGCGTCGCGTCTTGCCCAAGCGGCGCGCGCTCAGGGGCAGGGGAACTCCCACTCCTGATCGCACGTCGTGCGACGACAATAAGCCGCCGCCGCACGACGAATCGCACTCCGCAATCAGTCTAAGGATGTCGAGGGATCATTCCTTCGAATTGATCGCCGCGCAGGAGAGCAGCGAGAAGTCTGAATCCAAGCGGACGGAGATGGAATGGATTTCGTCCAGGTCGTCTGCCGCTTTCACGGTGATGGTGGCCTTGCCGGCGGGATTCGCGGTGTAGCGCCCGAGGACGTCGTCCTCTTCGTACTTCTCGACTTCACAGGTGCCGTTTTCATAATAAAGAGAAAGGTACTCCGTTCCCGGAGTCAGCCCTTCGGCTTGGATGGTGATCTGAGTGCCTCCGCCGACGAGCTGAGTCACTTCGACTCTTCCGGTGACACCCGATCCCCCCACGGGTTCGAGGGTGGCGTTCACGTGCTTTTCCCCGTTCGGCGCAGCCCCGGCGATCCCGAGGAAAACGCTAAAAACGAGAGCCAGCACCAAAGATGCGGACTTCACGATGATTCTCCTTTTGCATCAGGGAGTGGGGGCTGTTGGAGCTACGAGTGCGGGCGCTGTCGTGGATTGGGTAGCGCCTAACGCCCTCCGCTTCGCCCCCGTCGGATGCCCTGAGATCTCCGTGATCGCCGGCCGTGCGTTGTGGGGGCCGGTTCGGCTGAGGTCGGCTTGGAGGTGGTCTTGAACGGGCGCGGTGCTGCGCCGCGCGATGTCTTTTTTCGCGCCGGCGGACCACCACGATCCTGCCGGCCACGGCGATCCAATCGTTCCGCTCTCGCCGAATAATCGAAATCCGGTACGGTCACGCGCGGAAGCTTCTTCTTGAGTGCCAGCTCAATGGCACGCATGTCTTTGTCCTCTTGCGGTGCCGCGAACGTGAAGGCATCTCCGGTCTCTTCCGCCCGTCCAGTGCGTCCCACTCGATGAATGTAATCGGTCGGCGAGCGCGGCACATCGAAGTTGACGACGTGGCCCAAAGCCTTCACATCAATCCCTCGCGAGGCGATGTCGGTGGCGACGAGCACGTCGTATTTCCCACTCTTGATCCCATCGAGGGCCGCCGTTCGCTGTCCCTGCGATCGATTTCCGTGAATGCGCTCCGCCTTCACTCCCCTGCGCTTCAAGAAGTCCGCGAGACGATCGGTTCTGTGCTTCGTTCGCGTGAATACGAGCGCCTGCACGATGTCGCCGCGTTCGAGAAGCGCGACCAAGAGCTCGGCTTTCAGATCCTGAGGTACCGGGTATACGGCTTGAGTGATCCCCACTGTGGGACTGGCTTCTTTTTGAAGCTGAATTCTCGCAGGGTCATGGAGCAGACCTCGGGAAAGCTCCAAGATCGTGGAGGGAATCGTGGCGCTATAGAGGAGCGTTTGCCGGCGGCTCGGCAAGTGCCGGATCACACGCCGGATTTCGGGAAGGAATCCCATATCCAACATTCGGTCGGCTTCATCGAGAACCAGAAACTCGAGCTTCGACAGGTTGGCGTAGGAATACTTCAAGTGATCGAGCAGCCGGCCGGGCGTGGCCACCAAGATGTCCACTCCCGTGCGTAAGGCATGCTCTTGAGGTCCCATGCCAACGCCCCCGTAGATTGCGGCCACCGTGACGGGGGTGTGTAGAGCAAGATCACTACAGTGTTCGAACACTTGCGCGGCCAGCTCTCGCGTGGGGGTCAGAACGAGGGCGCGAGTCGTACCGCGAGGCCGATCAATCAAACGATGCAACATCGGAAGCAGAAATGCAGCGGTCTTCCCACTGCCGGTAGAGGCGCACGCGATGACGTCTTGTCCCGAGAGAGCCGGGGGAATCGCTGCCGCTTGAATACTCGTCGGGTGAAGAAACCCCAGCTCCTTCAGCCCCCGAAGGAGATCTCGGTTCAAAGAGAGCGCACTGAATTGCATTACGCTGAACACCTCGTTGGAGTGCGGATCTCATTGAAGCGAATGAGCCGGCGCCGGTCCTCGTCCCAGAGAGCGAGTTGGAAGAGTCCGAAAGATCGCGAAAGCGTCACGACCGGTGCGCGATGGAAGATCGGGTTTTCATCGTGGCATGTTTGCAATCGATAATTCGGAATGCGTGGAGCCCAATGGTGGACATGGTGCAGCCCGATGTTTCCCGTACACCAACGCAGAATCCGCGGCAGCTTGAAGTGCGAGCTTCCTTCGAGAGCAGCGGCGGTGAAGTCCCATGTGGCATGCGGCTCCCAGTAGGCTTCTTCGAACTGATGCTGGATGTAGAAGAGACCGATCCCCAAGGAAGCCGCGAGATACAACGACGGGAGATAGACGAGAAAGATCGACTTTGGTCCGAGAAAGATCCACGCCGCAGTCAACAAGCAAACAATCGCGGCGTTCGTTGCCCAGATGCTCCCAATGCGCCGATCGGCCATCACGCCTTTTTTCGGGGTGAGACGCTGCCCGAACAGGATGTACAAAGGCCCGAGCCCCAGAAGAAAGGCAGGATGTCGATAGATCCGGTAACGCAGCCGGGCCATTTTGCCGCGGGCCAGGTATTCGCGAACCGTGATGGTGTGGATGCTGCCCACGCCTCGCCGATCGAGATCGCCAGAAGCGGAATGGTGAAGCGTGTGCTCGCTTCGCCAATACGCAAAAGGCGTCCAGGTCAGAAGACCGGTCGCCACTCCCAGCGCACTGTTGATTCGACGCCACGGCAAGAATGAGCCGTGAGCGCAATCGTGCATCAAGGCGAAGGTGCGTACGAGGAGACCCGCGGTCGGAATCGCCAGCGCAAGCGTGACCACGACAGAGAGCTCCAAGGAGATGTACATGAGAGAAAAGGCGGCAAAAAGAAGCGCGAGCACCGTGATCACTTGGACAATCGCGCGTGTGGCGTGCGGCTTCGCATGGGTCGAGAGAATGACCCGGGTCTCGGCGAGAGGATCGAGAGGAACGCTGGGTTGAGATGCGATCACGGGAGAGAGATGCTTGGAGTTACGCGCAAGACTACCTTGTGGGTTAAGCAACTGTAGTTAATTACTTGGTTGCAGCCTACACGGACTTGACTTGCCAGGCAAGTGGAATTGGCCTAGCGAATGAATTGCACGCGGACCGCATATGCGCGGTCGCCGGTCACTAGGCGAGCGAAATAGATTCCAGGAGCGGACTTGGCGTGATTGTCGGCACGGCCGTCCCATCGCGCGGAGCGCGAATCACCGGGGAAGAGAAGGCCTTGCGCAATCGTGCTCAGCCGGCGGCCCGCGACATCGATCAGCTCGATGGCAAACGAGGTTGGCCCTCTTGCACTCGCCTGCAGGCCCCACTCGATTCCAATTTCGCGCCCGATCGAAGGCACGGCGCGGATCCAAACGAGTGAATCCTCCCGCCGAGGCGGCACCTTCGTTTCGGGAGCATTGGTCGCGGTCTCGATCGTCGCGCGAACGATCTGGCTTGCCGCGCCTCCGGCAAGGAAGCCGTCGTTGAGCGCGGTCACGCTTCCGCCGCCGCGGTCGGCGGGAAGGTCCAACACATTCCATGTCGCGCCGGCATCTTCCGTTTGGAAAACGTGGCCGAACGTGAAGGATCCGGGCCGCGCATAACCGATGGGTCCGGCGAAGCTCATCCGCGCCACCGCTTCATCAAACGCTTGGGTCCAGCTGCTCCCGCCGTTCGTCGTGCGATAGATGCCGGGCGAGGCGGCTTGAATCGAGCAAAGACCATTCATGGCATCGAACCAGTACGTGTCGCTCAAGAAGTTGGGAACCCCGATCGTGCTGATCTGGACCCAAGATCCGCCGCCATCCGTCGTCTTCCAAATGCGCGATTGATTGGTGGTACCGCCGGCTGCGAATCCGGTCGACGCATCCAAGAAACAGACCGACCCGAGCCAGGCGGTCGATTGGGGAATCCCCGACGAACGCTGCTCCCACGTCGCCCCGAAGTTCGTCGTTCGGAACACGAGCACACCGTTGTTCCCATCCGCTGCGCAGAAGGCGACTCCCGGGGCGGGCAGCGCGAGTTGGTAGGCGGTCACGCCGTTCGGAATCACATTGGGAAGAGAGGACGACGTCCAGGAACCGCCGCCGTCGGTTGTGCGCCACACATTGTTCACGCTTCCGCAGGCTAAACCATGATCATCGTCCCAGAACTCGATGTCCGTGACGTTGATGATGCCCGGACTTGCCGCGGCTTCGAACCAGGTGAGCCCCTCATCATTGCTTTGATGCCAGCGAGCGACTCCTGAGCTGTGGACGGATCCCGCAAAGGCGCGCCCGCCAGGCAGCACCTCGATATCGGCGATGCCAACGCGCTCTTCGTCGTCCGGGGAATGCGTGGAGTTGATCCAAGTCGAACCGTTGTTCGTCGACTTGATCACATCGCCTTCCGTGGAGCAGACGAAAAGTGAGCCGTCGGCGAGACGGCGGAACTCGAGGAATCCTCCCAAGTCGAAGCGCTGGAGAATCGGATCCCATGAGTCGCCGCCGTCCGTCGATTCCCATACTTCCGCGCCCTCGAGGTCGGTGACGAGCATCAAATGATTGACGTCGAAGACGACGGTTTTGCCGCGATACACGGGGAAAGTCGCATTGAAGATCCAGTTCCACGACGCGCCGCCATTCGTCGTCTTGGCGTAATGGAAGTCGGCGAACGCGAAAAGAACTCCCGGCGCGGCTTGAAACACTTCGTTGAAGAAGTCGGAAGATTCCGTGACGCCGGGAAGCATGCTCCATGTTGCGCCGCCATCGGTCGTCCGGCGCGCCAGCTGATCGCCGACGACAATCCCATCCGCGGCGCTCAGCCAATGCTGTTCGCGAAGAGTGTGCGGTCCAGCGCTCGTTCGGAGGCTCCACGACGTGCCGCCATCCGTCGAGCGAACGACTTGTCCTTGCTCGCCGATCGCGAAGATTGTGGATCCGGCGGCAACCTCGATGTCTTGGAGAATCTCCGTCGAAGGATTCGCGACGGCGTTCCACGTGTTGCCGCCGTCGTTCGATCGAAAGATTCCCGGCGGCTCCCCAACGGCGAGAAGCGTTCCGGGCGCGATGACGACAACGTCCGTCAAATCCTTGTCGAAAGAATCGAAGGTCGAGCGAACATGCCAGGTCGCCCCGCCGTCCGTGGTGCGCGTCGTTGCGCCCTTCGTTCCGACCGCGTATCCGATCTGCGTGCTCTCAAAATCGAGGCCCTGCAGGGAGTTACCCTGTGGAGTGGGGAGAGCCCATTGGAAGTTGTATTCGAGCGCCGGTGCCATGCACGGCATCGCCAAGGCGGCGCAAAAGACGAGCGCAGTGATGCGGAATTGTCGGACTCGAATCATGAAGGCTCCGAGATGTGGCCGCGATTATACTCCGGAGGGATGCCCTCCTGGGGAGCCGAAACCGGTCGATTCGACATCTTGCAAGGGGATCCGCCAACCATCACAATAACGGCGCGAATTTAGAAGCCCCCATCGCGTTCCCCCTGAAGGCGCCTCTGGCTCGTACCATGTGCCAGCTGCAGCTCGATCAAATCCGGTACCCAAGGAAGTACATGAAGGCAATGATCTTCCGCCCGATTTCTCGAATCGTTGCGATCCTTCTCTGCACTGCAAAGATCGGTTCTGCTGAACCTGTTCGAGAAGACTTATACATGCCGAGTGGTCCAGTCTCGGGCATCTGCCAGGAGGGAAACACGATCTACATTGCCGGTAATTTTTCGGCAGTTGGTCAATCGACCGGAGGCGCGGTCGCCCTCGACTCGAATAGCGGGGAGATTATTGGCATTCCACGCGTCGTTGGAACTGTGCACGCGGTAATTGCCGATGGGAAAGGCGGATGGTACATCGGTGGCTATTTCAGCCGAGTGGGGAATGCATTTCAGTCGAACCTTGCGCATATTCGTTCGGATTACACGCTGGATTCCTGGAGTCCGGCAGTTGGGATTGTGCTCGCGCTTGCTTTAGATGGATCCACACTATACGTCGCCGGTAGCTTTGGTTCATTCGATAAGGAAACACGGGGAGGTCTAGCGGCAGTAGACATTGTTTCGGGAGAACTAACTCCCTGGAACCCGAACGCGAATGATCCAGTCCATGCCATCCTAGTTGATGGTCCCACAGTGTATGTGGGAGGAGAATTCACAACGATTGCCGGTCAGACTCGAAATCACATCGCCGCTCTCGACAAGGCAACAGGAAGTACTACGGGCTGGAATCCGAACGCTTCGGAGGGCGTCCTTGCACTTGCGAAGAGGGGTTCAAGCGTGTTGGTGGGAGGCGGTTTCACCACCATAGGTGGGTTCCCGCGCTCGTATCTCGCTGCACTCGATGAGACCACCGCAATTGCTACTGCCTGGAATCCGAGCGTGAATTCCGGTGTGAGTAATATCGTACTCAATGGTGCCACTGTGCTGATAAGCGGAGGCTTTACCAGCGCAGGTGGAGAAACACGAAACTCACTTGCCGAACTTGATGCTGTGACAGGCGAGGTCACGCCATGGAATCCCGATGCGAATGGGACAGTTCTTGAATTAGCCAAGGATGGTGGGACGATTTACGTCGGTGGCTATTTCTCGAGCATTCACGGTCAGCCGAGATCTAGCATCGCGGCCTTGGATGCAATTTCGGGAAATCCTACTTCCTGGAATCCAAGCTCAAATGGCGCTGCAGAAGCGTTTGCGGTTTCGGGTCCTGTCGTCTTTGCCGGCGGGCAATTCAATGGCATGGGCTTCGTCCCAAGGAATCAAGTTGCAGCGATTCATTCAGTTTCGGGCAAGGTCCTGCCTTGGAATCCGAACGTGAATGGACTGGTCCGGGCAATTGGGGTTGGCTCTGGAGTCGTCTATGTTGGCGGGGAGTTCACGGGGATCGGTGGCCAGGCCAGAAAGTATCTTGCCGCGATTGATGCGAGCACAGGAAGTCCGACGAATTGGATTCCGAATCCCAATAACTACATTTACTCAATTCGCGTCGATGACACAGCGGTTTATACAGGAGGCTTGTTTAGTTCGGTCGGTGGCCAGTCAAGACAGTGCATTGCAGCGTTGGATCCGAAGACTGGACTCGCCACTCCTTGGAATCCAGTCGCCAACAGTGTAGTGGAGTCAATTGTGGTGACCAGCGGGGCCATCTACGCCTCCGGTCAATTCACAAACATTGGCGGCCAATCCCGCTTCTACATTGCCGCTCTCGACAAGAATACTGGAAACTCGACTCCATGGAATCCGAGTGCGAACAACTTTGTGCACGCCCTGGCAGCGGGCGGCGGAACGATTTATGCGGGAGGAGAATTCAATTTTATCGGAGGACAGGCGCGACCCTATGTAGCGGCTCTTGATGCCACGACAGGCATGGCTACTTCCTGGAATCCTTTCCCGAGTGATCAGGTTCTTGTTCTGCAGGCGAAAGGGCCGCTCGTCTACGCCGGTGGCAGGTTCCAACACATTGGGGGCCAGCCGCGCCAGTACCTTGCCGCGCTAGATGCCTCGACAGGAAATGCCACATCCTGGAAAGCTGACCCATCATTCTGGGTCCAGGCCATCTTCCCAACTAACGCCGGCATCTATGTCGGTGGACCATTTACGATCGAGAATACTTCTCAAGCGAACTTTGTCTCCATTGAAGCTCCATTTTCTCGCGATGAGCGAGTCCTCTCCGATGACCTTGCTCGCACCCCGGGCAATGAATTGCACGCATGGCTGAGAGGTGGAGGGAGAGAAGCTGCAGAAATCGGCTGCACCTTGTTGCGAGAAGCTCATTTGCGCGTGCGGATCATTGACGTGACTGGACGTGAAATTGACAGACTTACAGATACGGCGCACTCCGCCGGCACATGGGAAGCGACTTTAGGTTCTGATGTGCTGCACGATCTGTCCTCGGGAGTCTACTTTGTCCACTTCCAATCGGGCGAGGCGGCAACCGTTCGGCGACTCATGGTGCTCAAGTAGCGAAGTCGTTCAGCTCGCTCATCGGGCAGCATCTGACTCTGACGTTCTCGCGCTTTGAATCTGCGGAATCAGAATGTCGCGCAGATAGTGCCAGTAGGGGACGAGCGCCAACGCCTGCTGCGCGTATTGCTCCGCCGCTTCGACATTCGGCTCTTTGCGATTCAAGCTCGACCACGCCAAGCTCATCAACAGCTCCGGCTCACCCCAAGATGGGTCGAGTGAATCGCTCGGAGGATCTTTCTCGCGGCGCGCAAGCTCGAGTCCCTTCTCGTAGGTCGCCAAGGCCACTTCTTCGCCGCCGCCCCTCTGTGAGCCGACGTACCATTCGAATCCGCCCCGCAGCCAAAGCATTCGCGGGTTCTCCGGTTCCTCCGCGCGAGCTTCCTTCATGAACTTCACGGACCGCGAAATCAATTCCTTCACGAGCGTCGAATCTTGTACGGGCGTGGAATCTTGCTGATTCAAATAGATCAGGTTTCCAAGACAGCCTGCCGCCGCGACTTTCGCGTCCGCGAAGCAGGGATCCAGCGCGAGAGCGCGCTCGAATTCATCCACCGCCAGCGTCAGATCGTGCTTCATTTCCTCCGCATCCCACTTCTCGTTGAATCCATTCAGGACTCGTCGCCAAAGCGCGAAACCGCGCCAATAGCGAACTCGGGACGCGATCTTGGGCGGCGCGGGAAATGGTGCAAGCTCTTCATACAAGCGCTGGAGTGCGGCGCGATCTCCTTCGTAATCGGCGCGCTGAATGCGCGCGACCAGAATGAGCGTCGAGTCGTCGGGCGCAGCAGACGACGCAAGCATCACCGCACTCGCCTCCTCGACGGCGGCGAGCGAACCGGCCATGAGCATCGCCGCGAATACAGACGCTCGAGAAAACGAAGGAAGTGAAGTCATGTGCGCGACATTAATGCGCACCCGCGAAAGGCGACGACAATCATTCGGCCAACCGCTTGTCTTGACGGTGAATGGTCGTTGCCGGCGGCGAACGGCGAATCGTCCGGCCGCGTCAGGATGTCGGCGGTACGGTCAGCGGCCCAAATCGCGAAGCGCGCGGGAACGCTGCCTGCTCGCCAAGATCGTGGCGCCGTTGCGCAGCGTGATCTGCAATCGCGAGCCGTCGTAAGGCGTCCACGAGGCGACGTGATCGAGATTCACGACATGCGATCGATGCACACGAACGAACACATGTGGATCGAGCCGGCTCACGAGATCGGCGAGCGGCACGTTGACCATGTATTCCTTCCCGCTGGTGTGGAGAATCACGTAGTCGTCGCAGGCTTGAAGCCATTCGATTGCCGCCACGCGAACCGGCACGATGCGTCCCGCGTCGCGAACGAACAACCTCCGCAGCGGACCTCGGGCCAGGCTTTCTTTGGCGCGCTGCGGAGTGTCGAGGTCTCCCGACTGTTGAAGAGAAGGGCGCGCCCGGTCCAGTGCGCGAGCAAAGCGCTCCCGGCCGAAAGGCTTCAATAAGTAGTCGATCGCGCCCAACTCGAATGCAGTGACGGCGAATTGATCGTGCGCCGTGGTAAAAATGATGGCCGGCGAATGCCGAATGCGGGCGAGCACATCGAGCCCGGAGAAACCCGGCAACTGAATGTCGAGAAAAACGAGATCGGGTTGGAGCTGGTCGATGGCGATGATCGCCGCGGGGCCCGACGCCGCTTCGCCGGCGCAATGCAGCCAAGAAACGCCGTCGATCAGCTCGTGAAGCTTCCTTCGGGCGAGCGGCTCATCTTCCACGATGAGCGCGCGGACCGGTGCGTCCGTACTCATTCCGCGGAGTCCACATCGGCCGCCGATTGAACCGGCAATTGGATTGTGACTTGGAATCCGGAGGCGCTGCGTTCGATGTCGAGTTTCGCTTCTCGACCGTAGCGTGCGGCCAGCCGACGCTCGATCGATTTCAGCCCGAAGCCGTCACGAGAAGGACCTGCGTTGCCGTTCCCATCGTCCTGAACGTGCACGATGAGTCGCGGGCCTACGATGCGCACGTTCAATTGCACGCAGCCACCGTCGTGGCGATCGGCGATGCCGTGCCGGACAGCATTTTCCACCAGCGGCTGGAGGATGAGCGGTGGAACGAGGACGGAGAGCGCCGCCGGTTCCACCGCAGCGTTGACTCGCAAGCGATCGCCCAGCCGCAATTGTTCGAACGCCAAATAGTCTTGCGTGAAGCGCCACTCTTGCCCGAACAGGACTTCGTGCTCAGTGCCCAACGCATAACGCAGCAAATCGCCGAGAGATTCGAGCGCCTTGTCGGCGCGCACCGGGTCGCTCGTCACCAAAGCTCCCACGGAGTGCAAAGCGTTAAAGAGGAAATGCGGATTCACTTGGGCCCGAAGCGCGGCGAGCTGTGCTCGCTCGGCCATGAGACGAGCCTCCGCAGTGGCTGCTTCCTGCGCGCGAACTCGTTGATGCGCTCGAATTGCATACGAAATGCCGGCGACCAGGAGATACAACCAGGACCCCATCAAAAGATTCCAAATGAGGACCGGAGATCTGCGCAGCTCGGGGAGGATTTCTGCGGCGCGTCCCCGAACGAGATCCACCCAGATCCACGACGTCGCATACAGGACGCTGTAGAGAACCAATCCCATGGCATGAATTGCGTAGAAGGAAGCTTTGCGCGAGCTCCACTCGATGCGGCCGGTCAGACGCCACACCACGAGACCCAGCACCGCGGCCGAGCCCATGGCCAGCAATCCAAAAGGAAGCGTTTCGAGAGGGGGGCGGGCCGAGCTTGAAGCCCCGGCCAAAGTCCAGAAGAGCGCTGCGGCCAGCCATGCGATGACGTACGCGATCCAAGCCATGATGTTGATTCAAATCGTGGCACGCATGTGCTGGGGAGTCCAGTCTCGGCGCGCCTCTCGACCGTTGGCCGCCGGATTCGACACTTCACCGTTCGGCGATCCCATGGCGCCGGCCCAGACCCTTTGCGCAATCGCCCTGGAACGGTGCAAAATGTCCTTCTTCATGTCCTGAACGAGGTTTTCCTTGGACGCTGCACGATTCCAGAAGATCAAAAAGCTCTTGGCCGAGGCCAGCTCACTCGCGATCACTGAGCGGGAGGCGTTTCTCGACCGCGAGTGTGGCGCAGACAAGGCGCTTCGCCAAGAAGTCGAAGAGTTATTTACTGCGACGCACCTGACGCCTTCCTCCCCGGTGCTGCCCAGCCTGTCCTTGGCCGCTCCCGGAAAAGAGATCGGGCCCTTTGAGCTCATCGAGCGTTTGGGCGAAGGGGGAATGGGCACGGTGTGGCGCGCGCGCCAGAGCCGTCCGGTGCGGCGGGAAGTCGCGCTCAAGCTGCTGCGTAGCGGGCTGGATTCCCCCGAAGCGATCGCGCGGTTCGAAACCGAGCGCCAGGCGTTGGCGCTCATGGACCACGATTGCATCGCCAAAGTTTACGAGGCCGGTGCGACGGAAGACGGCTTTCCCTACTTCGCCATGGAATATGTGCGCGGCCTCCCCATCACGGCGCACTGCGACAAACATCGGCTCACAGTTCCCGAGCGCTTGGAGCTCTTCTCGCGCGTGTGCGCCGGCGTTCAACACGCCCATCAAAAAGCCATCATTCATCGCGATCTGAAACCCTCGAACATCTTGGTCGCTGGGGAAGGCCCATCGGCGCTGCCGAAGATCATCGATTTCGGAGTTGCGAAGGCGTTGGGCGCGCGGCTCACCGATCACACCATGATCACGTACTTCGGCACGCTCTTGGGAACGCCCGAGTACATGAGCCCCGAGCAAGTGGAGTCCACGAGCGTGGAAGTGGACACGCGTGCCGACGTCTATGCCTTGGGCGTGCTTCTCTACGAGCTTCTGACTGGCAGCGTGCCGTTTGATTCCAAGAAACTTCGCGCCGCCGGCTACGACGGAATTCGCCGCATCCTTCACGAGGAGGAGCCGCCGACTCTGAGTGCGCGCCTCGACGAGACCGAACCCAATGACGTCGCCATTATCGCCGCGCGGCGCAAGACCGAGCCGGCCATGTTGATCCATCAGGTGAAAGACGATCTCGATTGGATCGTGATGAAGGCAATGGACAAGCAACCCGGGCGACGTTACGAATCGGCGTCGCAGCTCGCCGAAGATCTGCGTCGCCATTTGGAGAACGAGCCGGTCATGGCGCGGCCGCCCAGCACTGCGTATCGCTTTTCGAAGTTTCTGCGACGCAATCGGGCCGCCGCCGCGATTAGCGCGACTGTTGCCACGCTCGTCATCGTCTTCGGCGCAATGATGGCAGTGCAAGCCGCCCGCATCTCCAAAGAGCGTGACCGCGCGCAATCCGAGGCGCGGCGGGCCGAAGCGGTGTCGAGCTACGTTCTGGATCTGTTCGCCTCTTCGGATCCCACGACCGAGGAATATGATGAAGCAGAAGCTGAGGCCGCTCGCAAAATGTTGATGCGCGGGCTGGAGAATGCGGAGTCGCTCGCCGACCAGCCGGACGCGCAGGCTGACATGCTGGGCGGAATCGGCATGACACTCTTGCATCGCGGTCTTCCCGAAGACGCGCACGAAGTGCTCGAGCGCGCGATTCAGATTCGTCCCGATGCTTCGGACGAAGTTGCAGCGCGCAATCTTCTGATGTTGGGCCGCGCCAAGATGGACTTGGGCGAATATGCCGAGGCGAGCTCGCTTCTGGTGCGCAGCATCGCTCTCGAAGATTCGCTGCACTCTGGGGTCCACACCGACCAAGGCACGGCGCGGCGCTGGCTGGGCGAGCTGCGAAGAATCGAGAAGAAGTACGACGAAGCGGAAAAACTGCTGCGCGAGGCTTCCGACATCCAACGCAAGACGAAGGGTCCGGAGGATCTGGACTACGCAACGACGATCAGCTCGCTCTCCCATGTGATGCGCATGACCGGCCGGCTCGACGAGTGTCTTGCTCTCCTCCAGGAAACGAAAGGAATCCAGGAAAAGGTTTTGGGTCCTCGTCACGCCGACGTCGCGGTCAACATGCTCAACATCGCGGGAGTGTTGCGCGAGCTCGGACGGAAGGGCGAGGCCGAGCCGCTCTACAAGGATGCGCTGCAGATGCATCGCGAGATGTTCGGGGAGACGAGTGCGAGCACCGCGGTTGCGTACAACAACTACGGAGTTTTTCTGCGTGAAACCGGAAAGCCCAAGGAATCGCTGCCCTTGCTCGAGAAGGCGGTTGCCATTAGCAAGGAAACTTCAGGTGAGGACAGTCCCTCCACCGCGAGATACCTTGCGAACTTGGGGCGCGCTTGCACATTGGCAGGGGAAGCCGTTACCGGTGAGCGCTACTTGCGCCGTGCAATGACGATTCAGAGCGCAATCATGCCGGAAACGGATACCTCGATTGCCGCGATGCGCGCCGATCTCGGGGAAAGCCTGATGGCGCAGAAGCGCTACCCGGATGCGGAGGCCGAGCTCTTGAAGAGCCAACAGATTTTCGAGGCCGCGAAAGGCGCCGATCACGACTTTACGAAGAAGGCCGTCGAGCGACTCGTGCGTCTCTATGACGAGTGGAAGAAAGCGGACTCCGCGGCCACTTGGCGTGCACGTCTGGCTGCCTGAGCCGGGAGATTCGATGTCGTTGCGCCGTGGACTCACTTGGATTGGATTGATTGTCGCGGTCGCCGCGAGCTTGGCGATTGTCATCCTTCCGGCATGGATCATTTTTCCGTTTCGCGCTCAAACGCAGCAAGGAATCGAGCTCTCCTACTTTCTGCGCCATTGGTCCCCGCTCATTACGGTTGTCCTTGCGGCGGCCGTCGCCGCGATCGTGTTTCGTTTGTGGCAATCCGCGCGTCGCTGGTGGAGCAGAGCCCTACTCGTCCTGGCCGTTCTCGCCGCCATTCCACCGATATGGTTCGCGCGCCAGAATCACTTCGAGTGGATGTTCCAGCCGTTGAAAAAGGCGGACTACGCGAAGGCTGTGGAAGCCTCCTTCTTAGAAGACACGGACATGGTTCTGACGGTGAGCATTCAGGGCGAAAGCGCAGCCTATCCGGTGCGCCAATTGGCGTATCACCACCTCGTTCAAGATGAGGTCGGAGGTGTGCCGCTCGTCGCAACCTATTGAACTCTCTGTCACACCGGTCTGGTGTGGAAATCATCCATCGAAGGACGGCAGCTTCACTTCCATCTTGCCGGCATCAACAATCAGAATTTCATCATGCGCGACGAGGAAACCGGCTCGTGGTGGCAGCAGGCTTCGGGAGAAGCGATCACCGGGTCGCTTCGCGGAGCTCAGCTCGAGCCCGTTCCGTACGACGAGGTCACCTTCAAGATTTGGAAAGCGGAGAATCCAGGCGGGAGGATTCTGCGTCCCGATGCACAAGCGCAGGCTTCCGGTGAATATGCGTCCGCCGATTGGGAAGTGGAAATGGCCATGGTGCCTGTCGTCACGCCGGCGATCGACCAGCGCCTGGAACCCCGGGCCCTCGTCATTGGAATTGTCATCGATTCCGAATCAAAGGCTTATCCGCTCGATGCGTTGAGACAGAAAAGTCCGGTCATCGATTCCCTGGGTGAGACCCCCCTTCTGATTCTCGTCGGCAGAGACGGGAAATCCGTCCGCGCCTTCGATCGAACCGTAGATAATGCGGCTTTGGATTTCTATGCATTGCCCGATTCCGCCACGTTACGAATCGTCGATGCAGAAACGGGAAGCGAATGGGACTTCACGGGTCGCGCGGTTTCCGGAGCGCTGCAGGGACGCGAGCTTCGGAAGGTCGCCGTTCTGCCCGACTATTGGTTCGATTGGAAGACCTACCATCCCAACACGCAAGTATTCGAGTGATCCGCCTGCCGGAACGCCTCTTCCGGGCCGACTTGAACTCCCTATAAGGAATGCGTGACAATCCCACCGAACGCGCCTCTCTCTCTTCGAGAAGCCTCCGTTCGTAAGGTACCGTGCACCTTGACCGAGGAGGAAAGCAGATGAAGATGGCACTTCGTGTTCTCTCGTCCGCCATTCTCCTTTCATTTGCGGTCGCCATGTCTGCGTATGCTCTCGATACGCCGACGGTGTCGATCGTCGACGAAGGATTTGGCAAAGTTGTGCTCAATGTAACCGCCGGGCAATCCGGCGCGCCGAACGGATTCACGGTTTGGTGGATGAAGCATTCCGATTTCGTCGCTAACGGAAATCAAATGATCTTGGCCCCGAGCGAAACTCAAGGCGTGGCCAGTTTCCGCGGCGTTCCAACTCTGAATACCTGGAGTGGGACTCTGACGTCGTTCGCTCTGCCGCCGAATCACTCCGCGAAAGTGGAGATCGGCGATCTGCAGGACGAAACCGGCGTATGGACGAACATGCCGGTGGAGTTGGAGCCGGGTACCGAGTACTTGTTTTGCGTTTCGGCAAATCAGGTCACGGGAAATTACAAGCCCGCGAGCGGATACTCCGACAACGTCAAGACGTGGACCTTGGGTGGACAGGATTGCACCTATACGCAGGGATTCTGGAAGACTCACGGTCCAGGCGATTGCGTCGAAGGCAACAATGAAAATGAATGGCCGGTCACCAGCCTTTTCTTGGGAAATGTTCAGTACACGGACATCGAGCTGTGCGCGATTTTGCACGAGCAGCCGCAGGGCAATGGACTCGTGTCGCTCGCGCACCAGTTGATTGCGACGAAACTGAACATTGCCAACGGCGCCGATCCGACGGACATCGCGGCAGCTGTTGCGGCGGCCGATGCGCAGATCGGCAACCTGGTGGTTCCCCCGATCGGCAATGGATTTCTGGCTCCTTCCGATACGGGTGACAACACGCAGGCACTCGACGATTACAACAACGGAGTCACCGGACCCGGACACTGCCCGCCGACTTCGGTGGAAGAGGCGAGCTGGGGACATGTGAAGGCGTCGTATCGGTAACCGGCGAGGCGAATGAACAAGACGGGGCCGAGGAGATTCGAGCCTTCGGCCCCTTTCTTTTCCCCCCGCAGCCTTGCGCAGACCCCGGGGAAGATGTAGCTCAATGGCATGGGATGGATGAGAGATCAAGAACCCATGAATGTGGAGGCTTGGAGCATGTGCATGCTCACGAGTCGTAGTCGCGCGCTTCTTCTCGGAGCCGCGCTTTCGGTTGCGGTTGGAATCGGCACTGCCAGAGCCGGCGACTCGGATATCGCTTCCAATCCCGAGGCCATCGCGCTCGTCAAAAGTTCGCTCGAGAAGATGGGCGGCCGTTCCGGCTGGGACCAGGCGCGCGTTCTCAAATGGCGTTTCTGGGGGAAGCGTCTTCACTATTGGGATAAGGCGACCGGCGATGTGCGCATCGAGGCGGATTCCACGCTCATTCTCATGAACATCAATTCCAAAAAGGGTCGCGTTTGGCAGAGCGGCCGGGAAATCACCGATGCCGATTCGCTGAAAAGTGTGCTCGACGACGGTTATGCGATTTGGATCAACGATTCGTACTGGTTGGTGATGCCGTACAAACTCTTCGATCCCGGGGTCCGGCTCGCCGAGCCTCACGATGCGGAGCTTTCCGACGGGCGTCCCGCCCAGCGCTTCACTGTGACCTTCGACGAAGTAGGACTTACACCGGAGAACAAATACGACGTTTGGATTGCGGACGACACAGGGCTTGTCGAGCAGTGGGCTTATTATGAGAAGTCCACCGACACGGATCCGAAATTCACGCTACCCTGGGGAGGCTGGAAAAAGTTCGGCCCCATCCTCTTGGCAACAGAGCACGGACGCCCGGCGGATTGGCAGATCGAAGTTTTCGAGCAGCGTCCGCCCAAAGTCTTCGACATGCCATGAGGTTCAGAAGTGGCACGGTCGCGCGAGTGACGCCGATGCGGGAATTCCTCGCTCCGTCGCCCATTCGGGTACAATCTGCCGCGCCTTGACGTTCTTGAGGAGCGGTGGAGATGAGCTCCGGAAGCGAGACGGAACGCCCGCTGCCGGCAGTCCCGGGCGATCGCGTCAGCAAATACGAGATTCTTTCCGTCTTGGGTCAAGGCGGAATGGGCGTCGTCTTTCGGGCGCGGGACTGCGAGCTGCACCGCGAGGTCGCTCTCAAGTGTCCTTGGCCGGTGCACGCTGCAGATCCCGTGCTGCGCAAGCGTTTCGTGCGCGAAGCGCGCGCCTCGTCCAAGCTTTCGCACCCCAACATCGTTCCGATTCTCGACGGATTCGAAGCGAACGGCCTGCCGTGGATTGCGTTTCAGCTCGTTGAAGGAAGAGATCTCCGCAGCGCACTGACGGAGTTGGGGCGGCTGCCTACCGCCACCATCATTCAATATTCCCAAGAGATCGCCCAAGCACTCTCGATGGCCCATTCCAAGGGAATCCTCCATCGCGACGTGAACCCGCGAAACATTCTCGTGGGGAGAGACGGCCGGGTCTTGTTGACGGATTTTGGCTTGGCGCGAGCGCTTCCCAACGCTGATTCGGAGACGACATCTTCCACCTCCGACGGGACTTCGTTGACCGAGCACGGATCGATCGTCGGCACGTTGCGCTACATGTCGCCCGAGCAAGCCCTCGGGAAAACGGTCGACTCGCGAAGCGATCTCTTCTCGTTCGGCGCCGTGATCTATGAGATGTGCACCGGCCGGCACGCGTTCGACGGAGCGAAATTCGGCGAGATTCTCGACGCGATCATGCATCGCGAGCCGGAGGCGATCTCGCGTTTCAGCTACGAGATTCCGGCGGAGTTGGAGCGAATTGTACGCAAGCTTCTGGCGAAAGACCCCGAGGAGCGTTATCAGAGTGCGCAGGATCTCCTGGCCGATCTGCGCCCTTTGCGGCGGACTTTGGAAAGTCAATCGAGTCCTCCGCCTGCTGCGACCCGCGCGCGATCCAAAAGGCGCACGTTGGCAATTGCGGCGATCGGCGGACTGGCCGTCGCGATCGCTCTCCTTGTTCTGTGGAAGACCCGGCCGCAACGCCGCGAATTCCCTCTTGGGAATCCGATTCAAGTGACATCGAGTCCTGCTTGGGAGACCGATCCCGCGATCTCCCCGGATGGCACGCGCATCGCCTATGCATCCAACGAGAGCGGGCAGAGGGACATCTATGTCATCGGTTCGCGCGGAGGAGTGCCGCTGCGTTTGACCGATCACGCGGCCGATGATGCGGGGCCCGTATGGTTTCGAGACGGAACCGCGATCGCTTTCGTTTCCAATCGTTCCGGAACGGAGGCGATTTGGAAGGTCGGTCAAATGGGCGGCGACGCCACACTACTCGTTCCGGACGCCTCTAGTCCGGCGTTCTCACCGGATGGAAAGTGGATTGCATTCACGCGCCGGGACTCCACCGGGTTTGGTTCCATCGCGGTGGTTTCCCTAAAGAACATCTCCGATGTGCGCCTGCTCACCGGTCGTACGATCAGTCCCATGGATCAAGGTCCGGGACCGCACATGGATGCAGCGTGGTCCCCGAACGGAAACGAGATTGCATTCTCCGGCTGGGATGATCTTTGGATCGTGAGCACGAAGGGAGGGACTCCCGAACGCCTCACCGCGGGAGGAGTACGCGATCGGGAGCCGGCTTGGTCGCCGGATGGTCGGACGATTTACTTTGCTTCGTATCGTGAAGGAAGATCCGCGCTTTGGCGCGTCGATCGGCGGACCCGAGCAATCGACCGATTGAGCGCTGGCACGGGGCAGGAGAGCAAGCCCAGCGTCGCTGCCGACGGATCCCGCTTGGCTTATTGCACTCATTCGGCCAGCGCCGATGAGAACGACATCGTTCTCCTCGATCGAGGTTCGGGAGAGGAAATCGTATTGCCCGGAGAGAACGATGATCTCATGCCGGCATTGTCCCCCGATGAAACCTTTCTCGTTTTCAGCTCCAATCGTTTGGGATCGAAATACGATCTGTGGAAGCAGCGTTTGGCACACAGGCGGCCGGTTGGTGCTCCGGAGCGAATCACCGATCAACCGGGGAATGCATCGCGCCCGGCAATTTCTCCGGACGGAAAGAGGGTTGCGTACTATCGCGTCGATTCCGATGTGCGCAGTCTCTGGGTCATTCCCGCCGAAGGCGGTCTTCCCGTCCAATTTGCAAACCAAGCCAACCCGAGCATTTCGCCTTCCTGGTCTCCGGACAGCAAGCGCATCGCTTTCTTGGCCATTTCTCGAGGAGGTCTTCATCTCTGGCTCGCGGAGATTGGCGATGGACGCTTCGAGGGATCTGCCCGGCAGCTTTGTAAAGAAATCGTTATTTCGAGCAGACCCACGTGGTCGCCGGACGGGCACGCCATCGCCGTCGTACGTGATTCCGGAAAAGATTCGGAAGCCTGGATCGTGCCGGCGGATGGTGCGGAACCGGGTCATCCGTTGACGAATGGCGCGCAAGCTTTGGAGGTGCGCGCAACGGAAAATGCTTATGCCGTATGTGGATGGTGGGGCGGAGACCATGTGGAATGCAAATTCGTCGATCCCGAGAAAGGCACCGTTGTCGAGGACGAGCCGCCAGTTGATTTCAAGGGATCCATTCCGGTTTATGCCTTTGACATTTCCCGTGACGGCAACCTCGTTGCATTTGCTCGGGACCGTCCTTATGGTGATCTCTGGGTTTTGGAGGGTCCCAAGGGTTCCTATTAAAATCATGAAGGAGTCCTCATGCCACCGCCATTAGTGATTACACCACCGCGCCTTTGCCGCGGATTCGAGCGGTTGATCGAATGGGCCAAGGAAGTGCGCAGTCTCATCTGTTGCATGGATCCGAATCAGGAGATCTCTTGCGAAGGTTTACCGTCGGGTTATCTGCTGGATGTCGGTCCGACAGATACCAAGCCGCTGATTGCCGTCAATTGCCCGCCACCGATCACAACACCCCCGACGGGCACAACCACTGCCGGTGATCTTTGCCGAGCAATGGCGTTGCTCATTGCTTGGGCCGAGGATCTGAAAGACATCGTTTGCTGCATTCCTCCCGACCTCAGAATCCGAGTTCCTGCGGATGTTCTCGATCGGGCGAAAGAGAGGAAGGCGCGGCTGCGGAGAATGAAAAGCCCGGCCGTCTTGCACACGGTGAGATGTCCCGCTCCGGAAACGCGAACGCGGACCCGGCGGCGGCAGCCCAAACGAAAAGCGCGGTAACGACATGTCGCGCCCCGAGAATATCCGGCGCGTACTTCTGGTCCTCACCTCGCAATGCAATCTACGCTGCGGATATTGCTTTCAGAATGACAAGAAGCCCGGTCGCATGGAATCGAAGACCATGCTGCGCGCGATCGACTTGGCATTTGAGTCCAAGCAAAGGGAAGTGGACCTGACGTTCTTCGGCGGCGAGCCGCTTCTGGAGCTCGAGCTTCTGAGACTCGGCATCGACTACGCGGAGAAGAGGCGGCAAGAGACCGGCAAGCACGTGACCTATTCCATCAGCACCAACGGTCTCCTGCTCAGCGACGAAGTCGTCGAGCTCCTCGCCCAATACCACTTCTATACGCAGCTCAGCTTCGATGGGGTCCCGGACATGCAGCGGCTTCGAGGCGCAAGCACGTTTTCCGCGCTGGATCGCCGTCTGCACGAGATCGGGGAGAGATGGCCGAAGTTTTTGCGCGAGTGCCTGCATATCGGAATGACCCTAGTCCCCAGCACGGTTTCTCATTTCGCAGATTCGATCGAGTATTTCCTGGGCCGCGGGGTGTGCGAGATCGGGGTGAATCCGAGCATGTCGGTCATGATGGATTGGGAATTGGGCCGGATCGAAGAGCTGGAGGAGCAATTCGCCCGGATCCTCGAGCTCTCGGTGGCTCACTACACAGCGACGGAAGAGATTCCCCTCAAAGTCTTTCGGGGAGGACCGACCAGGTCCCTGGCACGCCCCGAGTCGATCTCCATGTGCGGAGTGATGCGAGGAGACGAACCGGCCGTCGATGTGGACGGCCAAGTGCACGGTTGCGCAACGTTCGCCAAATCGTTCCAGAGGTTTCCCTCATCTTTTCTTCGCGAGCGAATCGAGGACATGAGCATCGGCGATCTCCATGCGCCCGAGTTTCCTCATCGATATCGTCAATTCGCCAAAGCGACGGAACGTGCTGGAATCTTCCATCGCAAGGAAGAGAAGCACTCCGGCTACGGCCGTTGCGGAGATTGTCGATATTTGGCGGCCTGTTCGATTTGTCCCATGTCGATCGGAAATCTCCCCGGGAACCAAGATCCGCAGAGGGTCCCGGATTTTTCCTGCGCCTACAACTTGGTGGCATTGAAGCATCGCGATCTCTTCTGGGAACGGATCGACGATGAGGAACCGTTCGCGGTGTTCTCGCGCGAGATCCCGAACAAGTTGGGGCGCTTCCAGAACAGCACGGTGAATGCGGTGGGAGATCGGGAATGAGAGTGGCGATTGTCGTCGTTGCCGTGAGCCTCGCTTGGGCAAGTGCCGCCGGCGCTGATCTCGATAAGGAACAAGTTCTGCAGGTCGAGGTCGTCCTCGAGGGCGACGGAATTACAGTTCTATCCGTTCAGCCGGCAAAGTACTGGACCCAGGCATCGCTGGCCGGTCCGCCCAAGTTGACGAGCGAAACTTGGCGCGGGCTCCAGCGCAATCAGTCGGAAATCGTTGCGGCCCTCTATGATATGAAAGGAAAACTTCTGCGGACTTACGGCTTTCCCGGGCGCTACGTGTCGTTCCTGGAAACATCGGCAGGAGATGGCGCCGGAGCCCAGTGGCGAGGCGGTTTTGCGAATCCCGCGAAGAATGTGCGCATGCTCTTCCTGAGCATTCCCTCGGAAGCCGAGTACATTTTGTTCTTTCGAACCGAAGTTCGCCGGGACTCCTTCGGCGACGATCTCGAATCCCGCAACCGGCTGCGATTTGATGCATTCACAACCGAAGGTGGAGTCGGCAGCGGCGCGCCGAACGACGTCAGCACGTTCGGCTGGAGGCTCCTGGGCAATTGCCCCATTCCGCGAGATCCTCGGGACAAGCCGCCCAAGTACGAACCGCCGAATCTTGGAAGCCTTCCATTTCCGGTCCCACTGCCTCAGCCGCTTCCGGAACGTTTGAAAAAGTTTTTTCCCGATCCGGAGTGGTGGACGGTGATCCATAAGCGGTGGACCCTTCCCCCCAAGCCCTGCATGGCAGGCCCAGGAACGGTCACCGGACACGTCCAGCTTCACACCGCGTCACCGACCGGTTCGGTGCGAAACTACAATATCGTGATCTTCGGAGACGGCTTCACGAACAGCGCCGCCGATGTCGGTCTGTATCAATCGCGCGCGAGCGACGTCGTGGCGGCCATGCAGTCGACTCCTCCGTACTCGACTCAATTCTCGAACGTCAACATTTGGCGAATCGACACGGAGTGCCCGACATCCGGAGTTGCCAATTGCTCCAGCACAAATGGTACGGATTGCCCCAACCCACTCGAGATTCCGAATACGTACTACGAGATCACCGGATGCAATGAGTCGACTCTAGGGGTTCCCGGATGCAATCCTTCGACTCCAAGATATCTGGGCCCCACCAGTCTTTGTCCCTTCGAGGTCGCCGCGCACCATGAGCTTCCCGGGGTGTATGTAGATCTTCGCCTCGTCATTGCCAATTGCAGTTACTATGGAGGAGCGGCATACCCTGCGGACCGGCTGGTTGTCCTTCCCACGTGCACAGAACGCCCCGATCCTACGTTCGCGAATCTCATGCTCCATGAATGTGGGCACGCGATCGCGTATCTCTGCGACGAGTACTGGGTATGCGTGGAATGGAACGGGGACACGTTTCCGAATTTCGCGACGCTCGACCAAGTCAATGCCGACGACGTGCCCTGGAAGAACCTGGATTCCACCTGGACGACGCGCAAACACATCTTGGGAACGACGTCTTGCGCCGCCGGGGGTACGGACCACAATTGGAACCCCTGCACCGGTGTGAATGGGTCCATATCTCCATCGCTGCACGGAGCATTCTGGGGATGCCAGTTTATTGAATCGACAGCCGTGGATTCGAGTCATTGCTGTTCATGGTGGTGCTCGAACACTCATACCGATGTGCTCGGTGCGCCCTACTTTCGACCGAGCCCACAATGCAAGATGAAGGATCTGTTTCAACCCTTCTGCTACGTCTGCTCGGACGCGATCGGCTACTGGCTCCGCAATCCACCGTTGTTTGTGATCTTGCCTTGAGGGTGGGCGAGAGAATCGCACGGCGAAAAGAGAGGCGCGCACTCTTGCGAGTACGCGCCTCTTCGCTTCATTCAACTCCTCTCGATTACCGAATTCTCGTCACGCGCTGCGTCACTGCGCGATCGTCCGCCTCGAGGCGCAGCATGTACATTCCCGGTGCAACCGGATCGCCGCCGTCGTTGCGGAAATCCCAGCTCACGGAGTGCGCACCGGCCGATCGCGGTTCATCGATCAGCGTGCGCACCTTGTGTCCGGCAAGATCATAGACTGCAAGCTTCACGGCGCCTTCGTGCGTGATCGCGAACCGCACCGACGTGGTCGTCGCCGCCGGATTCGGCATCACTGTGAGGCGGAGCCCGCTTTCCGGCTGGCCTTCGATCACGCCCACCTGCGACGGATCGATCCTGGCGAGATAGTCCTCGGTCTCTCCGCCGCGGAAGAATCCGTTCGGTGCGCTCACCGAGCCGTTCCACGGGAAGTCAGCCGGCACTGCCGTGTCCGTCAGAGTCACACGTAGCCAAGCGATTCCCTCCTTCGATCCCGCCTGGATTGGCGGCGTCGCGACGAGCGTGCAGCCCGGCGGCAACATCATCGGGAAATTCACGACCGCCCATTCCGGCGCGCAGGCGCTGCGCCCCGAACAGTAGTCGACGTCGTTCCAGTCGCCGTCGAAATTCCAGTCGACGAGAACGTTGACGAAGACCGGAATCGCCGTCGGCGAGCAATTGAAAAAGTGGAAGCGGAGCACGGTCTTGTCGCAGCGTGGGAAGATCGGATCGACGGCCAACCCCGCATCGACGCCGTCGAGGTAGCACTCGTCTTGACCGAATTGCAAACCGGCAACCAGTGTCTCGACACAATCCGTTGGAACGGCGTCGTTGCAAGCGCTCGGCGTGCCGGCGGGCGGAGTCACGTTGACTTTGCCGTCCTCTTCGGAATCCACGAAGCCGGCCGAATTCGCTGAGCATCCAATCCAGAAACCGTGTGCATCGGTGGCCAGCTTCACGTGCTCCACGTAGCCGGTGAGTCCCGGGGGCGGGCTCAGCGCGGTGCACGCCGGATCGACTTGCTGATTACCGGCTCCGGTTGGCAGCGTGCAGGTCGGGAACCGGCCGGTGATTCCCGTGGTGTAGGCCACGATCCCTTCCGGTGCGTCGCCGAAGTCTTTGTACCCGAGCGTGCACGGATCGGGATTGCCGATGGTGACGAAGTAGTCCTCCGTCTCGCCGCGGATCATCGTGTTTCCGGCAAGTCCAACCGATCCTCGCCACGGGTAGTCGTTGGGAGCGGCGTTGTCACTCACGGAGACGCGCATCCACCCGTAGGTGGCGTTTGGTCCCACGAGAAAGATGGGAGAGTCATGCGTCGAGCAGCCGGCCGGCAGCACCACGATGATGTTCTTGACGGCCCACTCGTACGCGCATCCGTCCGGGCATTCGAAGTTGTCATTCCAATCACCATCACGATTCATGTCGATGAGCACGTTCAGGAAAACTTCACGCGTCGTGCCGCAGTTGTAGGTGCGAAACGTGATCTTTCCGGGAGCACAGGGCGCGAATGCCGGCATCTGAACCAGCCCGGCGTCGTTTCCACCGAAGCATTCGTCCTGACCGAAGTCGCCTGCGGGCGTGGTCTCCACGCAATCGATGGCAATGTTGGCGCACGCGCTCATGGGAGCACCGCCGGGGCTCGTCTTGCCGTCCGTTTCCGAATCGATCCCCATCGGAGGACCGGCCGCGGCGCAGCCGAGCCAGTAATTCGGCGGGACGGTGTTGGTGTGCAGCACGAACCCGGTCGGACCGGGAGTTGTGCTGATGGGAGTGCACTGGATTTCCTGCGTGCCTGCCGCGGTCGCTGCAGTACACGTTGGGAAATGTCCTGTGACTGCCGGATAAGCGTTGAAGCCTTCCGGCGCATCACCGCGATCGGCAATGCCGCGCTGGCAATCGTCCGGCCCATCGACGTCGGTCGCAATGCTCGGCGATGCGATCGACGCCAGGAGAAGAACGAGTGCGCCGCAAGCCGGGAGTGGTGTTCTCATGGGAATTCCTCCGGAACACGCTGATCGAATGAGCGCCTCGCGAACGTGGAACGAATTCCATGGGTTCGCGGGGCGATGGCCTCTCATCCCGCCAGGTCATCGGATGACACGCGGGGACGAATAGAAAACGATTCAGCGCCGGAAGAACGAACGAGTATGGGTAGGCGGAAAGCGCGGCGAAGCTGCCGAGCTTGGCAGCGGAAGCTTCACGGCAGCGTGCAGAAGAGCTCTTCCGTGCAGTCGGAATTCGTCGTGTGGCACTGGATGCAGGTCGAAAGCTGGCCCGTCTGCTGGACCTTGCGATCTTGATCGAGCTCTTGCCAGATCCAATCTCGCGATGCGGATGCGGTGCCGGGCGGGCCCTTCATCATGACCGTGTAGCCGGCGATGACCGAGCCGGTCAGATCGGTGTACTCCGTTTTCACGACGATAGCACCTAGAGGCAGAGGATAGTTTTGGGCGGTGTATTCGTCGGCGGCCTCGGGACTGCAGTGCACGCGGACCGCCGCGACGCCAAGTGCACTTCCGTCGTGGTTGTTGCTGGGTCGAAGGTTCCGGACTTCGACGAACGACGTCAAATAGTTTTCGGGGAAGAGAGGCTCCTGTGGGGGCGCCGACATGCCGTCGTCGTCCCCACACGAAACCAAGAAAAGACCGAGGAGAAGAGGCAGACCTCGGCGAATGAAGCTCAACCTCAATTCCAAACTTTCCGAACCCGGTTGTTGTACGAGTCCGCAATGTAGAGATTACCGACCGAATCAAACGCAATTCCGTGCGGGCGATCCAATGACGCCGCCGCGGCCGGTCCGTTGTCGCCAGCGTAGTATACCGCGCCTTCGGTGTAGGGGTGATACACGCCGACGACTGTGGTGATGTATCCCGACGTGTCGACTTTGCGGATCACGCTGTTGTACGTATCGGCGATGTACACATTCCCCAACGCATCGACTTCGACGTCGGACGGATTGTTCAGCATCGCCGATGTCGCCGGGCCGCCGTCGCCGGAATACCCGGCCGTGCCGTTGCCGGCGATCGTGTCGATGATGTTCGTCGTCGTGTTGACGCGGCGAATGCGATTGTTGAGATAGTCGGCGATGTACACGAAGCCATTGGCATACGCGATGCGGCCCACCGCAGGTGCGGACTGCCCAGCCGGCATGTTCAGCTGAGCCGCCGTCGCGGGACCGCCGTCGCCAAAGTAGCCGCGAACACCCGTTCCGCAGATCGTATTGATGTTGCCCAACGTGTCGATCTTGCGAATGCGAACGTTGGCTTCATCGGAGATGTACGTCTCGCCGGTGATCGGATCGATGGCGACGCCGACCGGAAGGTCGAGCTTGCAGGAAATCGCCGGACCACCGTCACCGAAGAACGCGCGGCTGCCGTCGCCGGCATAGCGCGTGAGCATTTTCGTGCTCATGTCCATCTTCATGACCTTGGAATTGTGCCACGCGGCGAGGATGAGGTTCCCCGCGGGATCGAAAGCGATGTTCGTTGGGTGATTCAGGCGAACTTGAGTCGCGAGGCCTTCGGGAGCATCGCCGATCTCGCCTGTCCCGATCACCGTCTCGATAACGCCGTTGCGAATGGTGCGCACGCGGTGATTGTTGAAGTCGATGATGTAGGGAAGATTGTCGGGACCGAACGTCAGATCCATCGGTGTGTAAAACGCAGTTTGCTGCGGATCGAGCCCGTCGGGGCCCAAGCCGGGAATTCCCGTTCCCGCGTAGCTCGTGATATCCCCGGGCTGGGGATTGTACGGTTGCGGGCCGGGGCCGGAAGATGAGTCGCCGCCGCATCCGGAAAGGGCCAGCATCGCAGCGGCGACGAGCAGGAAACCGGCGACGATGGGTTTACGAGTGCGCGACATTTAGATTCCCTCCAGGTTCACGCGGCGAATCCGGTGGTTGTATTGATCTGCGATGTAGAGCCATCCGTTGGCGTCGAATGCGATCCCTGTCGGGTGATTGAGCTGAGCGGCGGTTGCCGGGCCGTCGTCTCCCGAAAGTCCAGCAACGCCGTTGCCGGCCACCGTCGTGACGGTTCCAGAAACGGGATCGTAGCGGCGAATCCGATGATTCAGCTCGTCGGCAATGTAAACCTTCCCGTCCGAACCCATCTCGATGTCGCGCGGATTGTTCAACGAAGCGCTGGTACCGGGTCCGCCGTCTCCACCGAACGTCGCGCTGCCGTTACCGACCACGGTCTCGATCAGATCGAGCCCAAAGTCCACGCGGCGCACGCGATGATTCAGAGTGTCGGAGAAGTACAGCCGTCCTTGCGCATCGAGAGCGACCGAGCCGCCGGGGGAAGGATTGCTTCCGGTGGGCTGGCTCATCTTCGCCACGAGCGGCGACAAACCGTCTCCCTCGAAGCCTTGATCGGGGAACGGATCGGCGTCGGGCCCGTCCGTCGCCGAACCGACAACTGTGGTGATCACGCCGGCGGCGTCGATGCGACGGATGCGTTGATTGCGCTGGTCGAGGCAGTAGGTGCTGCCGTCGGCACTGATCACGCTGCTGTCGACTTGGTTCATGCGCGTCGCCGCGTCGACCGGAAGCCCATCTCCGGCAAAACCCGCGCCGCGTCCGACCATCACGTAAGCGAGACCGGTTGCCGGGTCCCAAATGCGGAGCTTGTGGTTGTGCCAGCACGTGATGAGGAATCTTCCGTCGGGAAGCTCGAGCATGTCGGTCGGGTGATTCAACTGAATCGAAGTGCCCTGAGCTCCGGGAGGTGTCAGATCCGAAAGATCATAGGGACCATCGCCCAGGATTTCGTTCCCCATGATCGTCTTGAACGTTCCGTCAGACTGCACCTTGCGCACGCGATGGTTGTTCCAGTCGAGAACGTAAGGCGTGCCGTCACTCGCGATGGTCATGTCGATCGGCTGGTAGAAGCTGGTATGCAAGAGAGTCTTGCCGTCGCCGTCGAAGCCGATGAATCCGTTCCCGGCCCACGTTTGGATTTGTCCGGGTTGGGGATCATCCGGCAATCCATCGTCGACGGGGCCCGTGCCCGAATCGTCATCGTCGCCGCATCCTGCGAGGAGCACGGCGGCGAGCACCGAAAGTGAGAGGAACCCCACACGACCCGTACTCGAAATCCGCCGGTACCAATTCATTTTTGGATTACTCCTCGGAAACTGAAGCGAGCGCCGCACCGGAAGTTGCCCGGACTTTCACGGTTGCTCTTGGGTTTGCGAGCGACGCGGGAAGGGCGTCGGTCCCGAAGTTGAATCGATTGTTTGGATGCGAACCATAAGCGCCGGAAGCGAACGCAATTGTCCAACAAGGCAGAATGCAAGATGTAAGCCGCCGGCTCTACTGCCGGATAGGCCGGCGGCGCGCGAACAAGTCCTTTGAATTCAATCAATTATGGAAAGAAGGCGAGCGGCTTGGAACAGGCGGTCGGCAAGGAGTTCATGATTCGAATGAGATCCGACGCCCGATACCATAGTCCTTATGAAGGGCAGTCACGCCGCGAGCTTCGAGTCTTTCGTCAGAGATTCGCGACGAGCGAGGTGGAAATTCCGGTGGCTTGTCCAACGTTTTGGCCGTCGGGCGTTGTGAATCCGGATACCGCAATGCCGAACGACGAGGAAACGCGGTAATACAACTTCCCACCGATGCGAAACGTCTCGGCATCCAGCTCCGGGAATCGAAAGCCGGGATCGCCGATGTCGAATCCGCCGTCCGCCCAGTTGCGATACATCGCGAAGGAGGGTGAGAGACGTCCGATCGTCACTCCGATTTCGCCATAGGCCGAGGTTTGGTCCGGAGTGTCATCTTCGCGAAGGTCGTAGCCGAATTCTCCGGAAACATAACCGCCGTCCAGCACGCCCATTTGCAGCTGGTAAACAAATCGAAAAAGCGCGTCGTGGGTCTCGTCGCCCAATGCGACGACTCGATTCGGCTCGTATGGCGCCATCGGCGCGCGAAGGCCTGCTCCGGCCACGAAAACATGCTGCAGCCCCGAGCCCTCGAGCTTCAAGAAGCGATAGCGAAGAAGGAATGTGCGGTCCTGCAGCCCTTGGTCTGAAAGTGGTGCGGGACCATTGGACGCAACATCGACATAGGCGAAGTTCGCGGTGATCGCCAGGTCTTCGAGGATCCCCACGTCCGCATACAGGCTGACGCTTCCGGTCTCGATTTCCCCGAGTGAGGGATCGGTGATCAATTCTGTCCCCACCCAATACTCGTCATACGATTCGAACGTGTGCGACACGGCGATCGTTGCATTGTCTTTGCCGGGCAAGAAGCCATTCAAGCCTTGCGCATGGGCATCGGCCGAATGGAACAACCAAGCCGAGCAAAGGAGCGCGCCCAAGACGTTGCGGAGCATCGAAGCGCCCGGCTTCGAGCGCAGCGTTCCGATCGCGAGAGGAACAAAAGTAAATAACTTCATGGAGTTCGGCGCCTTTGGAAAAGGTGGGGATTCACGCCGTAAAGTATGGCGCGGGATCCTAAGGGAATCGGATTTCCCGGGTCAATCCGCGAAATGATCGGCGTGCTGTGCCGAATCAAGCGTGCAGTGCCGAATCAATTGTTCTTGGCGCCTTCCAAGATCCATTGGCGAATCGTCGCAAGGTCTTCCGCGGTCATCGCCGTGGCGTTGTCCGGCATGCGGTCCCCCAGGATTCCCTGGCGTCCTTCGGTTTTCCAAACGAGATAACTTTCATCCGGCGCTCCCGGGCGCACGGAGCACATCCCCTTTTCCGCCGCCTGCGGTCCCGCAATGAACAGGCCCGAATAGCTCGCCAAGGAATACGCCGAGCCGGGAAGCGACGATCCGTGGCATCCGATGGCCGTGCAGCCGTACTTCGAAGTGAGAAGCGGAACGATGTCGCTTTGATAGCTGACCGTGCTGGGAAGATTGGGATCGGCAACGCTCGCGCAGTCGGCGGGAGCGGGTGGATTGGTGGAGTCCCCACAACCCGCGGCGAACAGAATCACTACCGCGATCCATCGGACGCGGGGAATTCGCGCACTCACGGTTGGAGATGAACGCGACGCACGACTGAGTTGTACGTATCCGCGATGTAGAGCGTCCCCTCGGCGTCGAAGGCGATCGCCGAAGGCTTGCGGAGATTGACCTCGAGAGCGGGCTCCGAATCGAGCGCGTCGAGATGAGTGCCTTCGTATCCCGAGCCCACCACCGTGGAGATCACGCCGCCGCTGCTCACCCGGCGAATGCGCTGATTGTCGGTGTCGGCGATGTAGAGCAAGCCGTCGGGGCCGATGCGCGCGTCGAGAGGAGAATTGAGGAGCGCGCCGGCGGCAGCGATGCCGTCACCCGAGTATCCGGCCGACTCCCCTCCGGCTACCGTGGTGATCGTCCCGGATGGATCGATGCGCCGGATTCGGTGATTCCCTTGGTCCGTGATGTAGAGATTGCCGGTGGCGTGATCGACGCGAACACGCATGGGACCGTGCAACTGGGCCGCGGCTGCGGGGCCATGATCGCCGGCAAAGCCTGGAGAGCCGTTTCCCGCGATCGTCGTGATGACACCGAGAGCGTCAATGGCGCGAATGCAGTGGTTGGAAGTATCGGCAATGTAAATCGGATAACCTCCCGCCGCGACCGCCACACCGCAAGGCGTGTTGAGAGAGGCGTCCACAGCCGGCCCGCCATCTCCCGCATAGCCGGGGCTCAGGATTCCCGCGACGGTCCACACCAATTCGTCGGCATCCATGCGGATCACGGCAGGAACGTGATTGGCTGCCAAGTACAGGCGGCCCGATTCGTCGAACGACATCGAGAAGGCGTGATGAAGTGGAGTCTCGAGCGCCGGGCTGCCATTCACGATTCCATCGGCCTCGATCCCGGTTCCGAGAATCGTCCGGACGTGCCCGTCGTGATCGAGGCGCCGGACGCGGACGTTGTTCCAATCGAGAACGAGAAGGCGCCCTTCGGAGTCGAAGGACAAGTCGATCGGCCAATACAGAATCACGCTTTCGGGGAGTGCGCCCTCGCCCCCATATCCCCAGTCGCCCGTGCCCATGATCGTGCAGACCTGATTCGGATCGGAGCAGGTGGCTTCATCCGGTCCGGGAGATTCGTCGCCGCATCCGGTCGTAAGTATGAGGAATAAGAATGAAGACCAACACGCCGCGTGTTTGAGGGGTTGTTCAAGCCGATTCCGCATGCGGGTCTCCTGTTCCATCATTGCATGAGGGTACCAGATCGATCGGTATCCAAGTTGTGGAACTCAACATGGAATCAAGAAAAACAATACGCGCATGAGTCCTCCGGAGCAGGGAGACAAGATTCTTTGGGGGCTGTCGGGGTGACCGCGTGGGGCGCGGGAGGCAGAGGCCAAGTGTGCTCCTCGACACGGCTGGAGTGCAAGAGGATCTTGTTCAGGACTCCTGTACGAGCCCGGAATCATTGAGTAAAGATTACTCATGAAGCTTTCGAGCTGGTTTGCAGTGTTTCGCTTCGCGCTCGCCCTCTCATGGTCGCCTGCGCACGCCGCGCAATGGTTCACGCTGCCCAATTCGCCTTCCGCGCCCTCGCGTCATGATGATGTGTGGTTCACCGACGAGCTCAACGGTTGGGTCGTCAACGGTGAGGGTGAGATTTGGCATTCGTCCGATGGCGGAAGCTCTTGGCAGCAGCAGGCGGCACTTACCGAATACCTTCGCTCCGTGACGTTCGTTTCCCCGCAGCATGGATGGGCCGGGACTCTTTTTGCAGCCAATCGCCTTTACGAGACGACGAATGGCGGCGGTACATGGAATAGCGTGCCCAACCTGCCTTCGCAAATGCCACAAGGCGTGTGCGGCATGTGGGCCGCAAGCACGGATGTTGTCTATGCGGTCGGGATGTACGCCATGCCGGCCGGAATTCTGAAGACGACGAACGCCGGAGGAAGCTGGAGCTTCATCGATGTGGCCGGCAAGGCGCGCACGCTCGTCGATTGTTACTTTTCATCTCCGAGCACGGGCCTCGCGGTCGGGAGCACCGGGCACTTTCCCGATAGCTCCCGCGCGATCGTGCTGCGAACGACCGATAGCGGCGCCACTTGGTCGACACAGCACGTTTCGTCGCGCATGGGGGAGTGGGGATGGAAGATCTCCTTTCCGTCCGCCTCCATCGGATATGTTTCGATGGAGCGCTTCGACGGTCCCATGAAATTCCTGAAGACGACGAACGCCGGCGTCACTTGGACGGAAAAGCCGTGTCCCAATTCGAATGAACAAGGCATCGGCTTTCTCGATGAGAACGTCGGATGGCTCGGCGGATGGGGAAGCCCGACTTATTCCACGACCGACGGCGGCGAGAGTTGGACGGCTCTGAATTTCATGGAGAATCTGAATCGCATTCGGTTCGTGGGCCCAGCGCTCGCATTCGCCGTTGGGCGACGGGTGTATCGCTACGGCAGCGACCCCACGGATGTGCCGTCCCTCATTGCTTCCGAGGGACGCGTTCTCTCGCCGAGCGCGCCGAACCCATTTGCGAATTCGGCAACGATCACGTTGTCGATCTCCGATCCGGCGGAGGTGAGGTTGGCGATCTTTGACGTCGCTGGCCGATGCGTCCGAACGATGCTCCATGCGCAAGCTTCGAGCGGCGCACGGCGCGTGGCCTGGGACGGCAGCGACGAGACCGGCACCCCCGTTCCGGCCGGGGTCTACTTCTGGCGGTTGGAAATGGGGGAACGTTTCGAGTCCCAAAAGATGCTTCTCGTGCGCTGATCCGATCCCCGCGAGCGCCCACGCCGCGACTTTCGCGAAGCGGCCGCGCCGCGAACGCCAGTCGCCTCGATATCGTCTTCCAGATATGATCCTGCGCCCGCTCCGTCCTGGCCCAAGCTTCGACGAGCGATGCGGCCTTTTGCCCCATCATCCTGCGGAGAATCCATGAACCTCTTCCGACTCGTTTCTCGCTTCGGCGTCGCGGCGCTAATGGCCGCGGCCATTGCCATTCCGAGCACCGCGCAAGAGCCGCGCGAGGAATTCACCAACCTCCAAGTCCTGCCCAAGGACATCGCGCCGGAGGATCTGCGCAAGCTGATGGGCACGTTCACGCGAGCACTCGGCGTGCGTTGCATCCACTGTCACGTGGGAGAAGAGGGGAAGCCGTTCGAGAAAGGGGCTTTCGCGAAAGACGACAAGCCGACGAAGTTGAAAGCGCGCGAGATGATGCGCATGACGAATGATCTGAATGAAAAGTATCTCGCGAAGCTCGCCGTCCGTGTCGATCCGCCGATTCGCGTTCAGTGCATCACGTGCCATCACGGCATTACTCAGCCGCGACAGATTCAAGACTTGCTGACCGCCGCATACGACAAAGGCGGAATGGATTCAACGCTCACCACCTACAATGCGCTTCGGGATCGCTATTACGGGAGCTTCGCGTACGATTTCGGCGAGGTCCCGCTCGCCGACGTGGCCTCGACGGTGCGCACAGCGGGGCACTTGGCCGACGCCGAAAGTCTTCTGGCGCTCGATGTGGCGATGAATCCGAAGTCGGCCTTTGCGAAGCGCCGCCACGCGAACCTCGCCTTGACGCAAGCTTTCATGAAAGATGCTGAGACTGGGGCTGCCGCCTATCGGAATTACAAGGAGAAGTACGGCGCGGACGTGATCTCGGAAGCGTTTCTCAACAACATCGGCTATGAATTGCTGGCCGCCGAACAGAACGATGCCGCCATTCGCACGTTCGAGCTCATCGTCGCGGAGAATCCGGCTTCGGCCAACGCCTACGACAGCATGGGAGAGGCGTACATGACGGTCGGCGATCCGAAGAAGGCGACAGCGGCCTATAAGAAGTCGCTCGAGCTGGATCCCAAGAACGACAATGCGAAGCAAAAGCTCGAAGAGCTGAAGAAGAAGCCGAAGAAGAAGTCCAAGAGCTAAGCCAAAAGCGCCGCCCCTCGGTGACCGGCGGCCGCAAGGAGAAATGAGATGGTACGAACTCCCTCGACGATGCTCGAGCTGGGCACGAAGATGCCAGCCTTTTCGCTTCCGGATACCGTCTCCGGGCGTACCTTGTCAAACACGAACATTGCCGGGAAGAGCGGCACTCTCGTGTTGTTCATTTGCAATCACTGCCCGTTCGTCAAGCATGTGCTGAAGGAGATCGGGCGGCTTGGACGCGATGCGGCTCAAATGGGTGTGGGAGTGGTCGCGATCAATTCGAACGACGTGGAAGCGTATCCCGACGATTCGCCGCAAAAGATGAAAGCGCTCGCGGGATCCGAGGGATGGACGTTTCCGTATCTTTTCGATGAATCGCAAGAGACCGCCAAGAGCTTCCAAGCTGCGTGCACTCCGGACTTCTTTCTCTTCGATGCGGCGGGCACGCTCGTCTATCGAGGACAGCTCGATGACAGCCGCCCCGGGAACGACGCACCGGTGAATGGAAAGGATTTGCGCGAAGCAATCGATGCCGTCGTTCGCGGGAAGACGGTCCCCGCGAATCAGAAGGCGAGTATCGGCTGCAACATCAAGTGGAAGCGGGGAAACGAGCCGAGCTGGTTTGCCACCGGCTTGTAGGAGTTCGCTGCGCCGAGTGAGTCTCGGAAGTCCTGTGAGCGCCCCATGCCTCGAGTCGAACTGGCGTACCGGAGGCGCACCGGCGGTCGCCGCTCAGATTCCCGGTGTCTCGAGTCGAACTGTGTACCGCAGCGCGCCGGTAATGGAAGCGCGCGAGGACCTGCAGTGGAGACGAGAGACACCGGGAAGCTGAGCACAGGGCGAGCCGCCGGCGCGCCGAGGAACGCATGTGAGACAAGAGGCATGGGCGCTCACAGGGACTTCTTAGACGACACTAATCTCGACCCTGGGAGCCAGCGGTCTCCGACGCGACGTTCAAATTGCGCCGGAGCCGTTCGGCAAGCGACTGGTCGGCGGGGGATCGCTCTTGGGCCGGAATCGATTCGATGCGCGAAAGAGCTTCGTTCCACGCGGCGTTTGCTTCCTCGTTGCGCCCGCATGCTGCAAAAACGTCGCCGCGCCGCGCATGGACTAGCGCGGAGCCGGGCAGCATCTTTTCGAGCTGCTCGAGCTGAACGAGCGCGGCATCGGTGAGCCGTGCGCGGATCGCAACTCCAACTGCGCGCCAGCGCAGCGCGACGGAATTGTTCAATCGTTCGATCCCTCGATTCAGGACGTCCATCGCTTCCGTGGGGAGGCCCGCGTTGAGCGAAAGGTCGGCGCGCTCGATGTAATCCTCCGGGCGCGGATTTGGATTGATGGCCAACGCGCGGTCGAGAACGGTCGCGGCTTCATTCCACCGGCTCAAGGTGCTGAGAATGTCGGCTTGAAGCTGCAGCTTTTGGAGCTGGGCGGGCACATCCGCCGGAACGCAGGAATTCAGCACGCGCTGAGCTTCCGGAAGATTTCCTCCCATCAAGAGAAGCTTGGCCAAACCGAGATGCGCTTCGGCTTGGTGAGGATCGAGCGACAGGATGCGTTCGTAGCCGCGGGCGGCCGCGTCCGGTCGTCCCGCGGCTTCCACGATGGCCGAGCGCTGGAGCAAGAGAGAGATCTCTTCACCGTGGGCGCGGGACGAACCACCGCGCCGCTCAACGGATCCGCCAGGCGCGTGCGCCAAGGCGATGGCAGGTGCTCCGAACGCGAAAAGGACGATTCCCAGCATTCGAGATGGGCGAGAAAAGACAGATGAAAGGCTCAGTGCCGCGACCTCGGGGGAGTGGATCCACGATGGTCCCACGGCCATGAGTTGAGTTTCAAGGGGCTCGGCGCGCAGATTTTCTGCGCGCCGAGCAGCCTCAACGGATTAGCCTCGCGCTGCATCCATCAAGACGACCTTCTGTGTGCGGCGCTCGCCATTGGCTTCGAGCTGCACGAAGTAAGTTCCCGGGGGAATGCGATTGCCCGCCGAGTCCTTTCCGTTCCACTCGACGTGGTGGCGACCCTCGCTCTTCCTTTCGTCGGCCAGCGTGGCAACCAGTCGGCCGGCGACATCGAAGACGACCAACCGGACGTGTCCCGCCGTGGGCAGAGAAAAATTGAAGGACGTCTGCGATGAAAATGGATTCGGTGCCGGCGCCGCAAGAGAGAGGCCGGCATTGGGAGAATTGAAAGATTGGGGTGTATCGGTTCCCCCGCCCTTCGTGATTTGAAAGTGATCGCGAATGTTGCCGTTCGAATCCAGGAAGACGGCGTTCAAGAGGGGACCGTTGACGTCGAGGACCATGGATCCCATCACATTGAGTGAAGTCACCATGACCGGATGATTCAATGGCCCCCCGGACGTCTCCCCCGAGGAGCCGGCGACCGTGTAGACCGCACCTTTGTGAGGAGCACCCACGCTGTTCGGTTTCTGATAGGCGCCGTCGCCGGAAGGATCGCCATCCCCGCCATCCTCAATCATCGACGAATTGAACGTGTTCGACGTTCCGTAGTGACCGTCGATCAACATCGATCTCTCATACGAATGGCTGTGTCCGGAGAGAACGAGGTCCACTCCGCCTTGTTCGAGGATCGGCAAGGCATTCTGCCGCATGTCGCGCATCCGCCCGCCGCTGTCTCCGGAGTCGTCCGAATCGTGCGATCCCTTCGTGTAGGGAGGGTGATGCCAGAAGGCGATGATCCAAGGCCGCGTGGTGGCGTCGAGATCGAGCTCGAGCCAGCTCAGCATCGGGCCCGAAGCCGTGCGATTGGAGCCTTCCGAATCGAGACACACGAAGTGAACGTTGGAGAAATCGAACGAGTAATACGCCTCCGATCCGGATGGCAAGCCGCCGACCTGTCCACCGGTCGGCATGGTGAAGAAATCGTAATAATCGTTGTTCGATCCGGAGTGCATTTCGTCGTGATTGCCGCGCGTGGGCCACAGAGGGCAGTGTCGTAGGAAGGCGTTGAACCGGCTGAAGACCACCGACTGGTACTCGGAATCGGTTCCCGTGCTGTAAGCATTGTCGCCCAACATGATCCAGAGGTCGGTATCGGCCGATCCCGGATAGTCATAGTACGCATCGCGCACGTCGATGGGCCCTTGGCCCGTCTCCCCGCTATCCCCGAGGATCCAAATGCGCGTGGGGCTCACCGTGCCGGCGGGAGGAGACGTACGGAACTTATAGTCGACGCCGCTGGCCAATACCTGGGAAGAGCTCCCCACGGAATAGTAATAAAGCGTATTGCTCGACAATCCGGAGACCGCGATCTCGTGCTCGGTGGTTTGACTGGAATTGTCTACGTGGTGATCGAGATTCCCGGGCGTCAATCCATATTGAACGCGAGAATTCGTGCTCGAGTCCGTTCGCCAGCGAACGGTGATTCCGTTCGGTTTTCCCATTTGCAGGTAAGGACCGCGGGTGAGATTCGCGGCCAACGACGATGCCGGCGCGATGCCGGTGAAGAGAAGGATCAGAAGAAGTTTGCCGAGCGGGGAGTGAGTGACTGTGCGACGTGGAACATCACGGATGATTCTCATGGCTGAGTCTCCATTGCCAAGTCGCGTCGCAGCCGCTCCTCGAGCGACTGGTCGGCGGGAGAGCGTTCAGAGGGGGGAGTCGATTCGATTCGCGCAAGCGCTTCGGTCCAAGCCGCGTTTGCTTCGAGATTTCGTCCGCAGGCTGCGAAAACATCGCCGCGGCGTGCGCACACGAGTGCGGAGCCGGGCATGATTTCCTCGAGATGATCGAGTTGGACCAATGCGGACTGGGTGAGTTGAGTCTGGATCGCGATGTCGATCGCGCGCCAGCGAAGGGCCACCGCGCCGTTCAATTGAGCGATGCCGCGCTCGAGCGCGGCCAGTGCTTCCTCAGGAAGACCCGCGGCCATCGCGAGGTCGGCGCGTTGGTTGTAATCCTCCGGTCGGGGAGTGGGATTGATGGCGATCGAGTGATCGAGTGCCTTGGCGGCTTCGATATAGAAATGCTGCGCGCGGAAGACTTCGGACTGGATCTTCCACCTTTGCGCTTCGAGGAGCGCGTCGCCCTGTGGGCACGCGTCGAGCGCATGCTGCGCAGCTGCGAAATCGCCACGATCCAAAAGCACGATGGCTTGACCGAGATGCGCTTCGACGCGATGCGGATCGAGCGCGAGGACGTGCTCGTAATCGCGCGCCGCATCTTCCGGACGGCCCGCCTCTTTGAGCACGCCGGCGCGCCTCAGCAGCAGGTCGACATCGTTCGGATGCACCCGGATTTCTGCATCGAGGCGCTCGATCTGTTGGGCATCGGGCGCATGAGCAAAAACACTCGCCGGTGCGGTCAACACGACGAGCGTCCAGCCGAGCGGGGGGAGCGCGCGAAAGCTCGCGCGAAGAAAGCTCAGTGCTGACGACCCTCAAGGATGGTGGCGGGGCGCATGAGACCACGCATCCCCAATCGATTCAAGCAAGAAGGTTATGAGGAACTGATAAGAATCAGCTGGAAGCCGCATCTGGCGCGGCTCGCAGAGGCTGACTCATCGCGAAGTCAGTTCGTCCGGGAGAGGATCGCTGCCCGCTGTGTGCTGTCATCTTGGCGCATCCACCAACCGGAAAGGTTCGCCTTCGGCGGTATTCGAACTTCAAGTTGGCCGGACAGGTGCCAGCGTGCGCTCATCTTCCTCCTCGACTACAATCCCGTTCCGGGCTGACTGTACTTTTGTCACGAAGGTCAGCGGCGCGGATTGGCTTTTGCGGCAGGTTGAGATTCCCTAGGAGGTCATGATGGAAGAGCGCTTGTTAGCGCGTCTCGGGAACCGTTGGAAATGGATGGTTCTTCGAGGAGTCGTCGCGGTCGTTTTCGGAATCATTGCGTTTCTCAAACCCGGAATCACCCTTGGCGCTTTGACGCTGGTCTGGGGCGTTTACGCTTTCATGGATGGCGTCATCGCGCTGGTTACCGCCTTTCATGCACGCGAGCACGGGCAATCCATGCTGCCTTTCCTATTGATCGGGTTGGCAGGAATCGCCGCCGGCATTTTCACCGCGTTGCGGCCCGGAATCACGGCACTCGTTCTCCTCATCATCATCGCGTCATGGGCGATCGTCATTGGCCTGCTGCAAATCATCATCGCGATTCGAATCCGAAAACTCATCAAGAACGAGTTGCTTCTCGGACTTTCGGGATTGCTTTCCATTGTCTTCGGCGCGGTGATCTTTGCGAACCCGGGCGCCGGAGCGCTCGGAGTCGTTTGGATGATCGGCGCCTATGCTTTCGCGTTTGGCGTTCTGCTCATCCTACTTGGATTGAGACTGAAGGGTTTTGCGGGTCGGGTGGACTCGATCGCCGCATCGCTTTCGGGGGGCCGTCCGTAACGCGGGTGGAGTTGACGTATGCATCTCTCCGCCGGGACGAAGCTTGGTCCTTATGAGATCGTCGCGCCGCTCGGCTCGGGCGGAATGGGCGAGGTGTACCGAGCACGTGATTTAGGCCTCGACCGTACCGTGGCGATCAAGGTGCTTCCCGAGGCATTCGCAGAAGATGGCGAGCGGCTGGCTCGCTTCGAGCGCGAGGCCAAGCTCCTCGCCTCCCTCAATCATCCGAACATTGCGATACTCTTCGGCTTCGATCGCGCCGGGAGCATTCCATTTCTGGCGATGGAAATGGTGCCGGGCGAAACGTTGGCGGAGCGCATCAAGAAGGGTCCGCTTCCTCTCGACGAAGCAGTTCCACTCTTCGTGCAAATTGCGCATGGTCTCGAGGACGCCCACGCGAATGGCGTCGTGCACCGCGACCTCAAACCCGCGAACATCAAGCTCACCCCGCAAGGCAAGATCAAGATCCTCGACTTCGGCCTCGCGAAGGTTTTCGCTTCGAGCGCCGAAGAAGGCCAGGATATGGCGAACTCGCCCACCATTTCCGCCGGCGCAACGTTGCGCGGCGAAGTTTTGGGCACCGCTTCCTACATGAGCCCGGAGCAGGCTCGAGGAAAGCAGGTCGACAAGAGAACGGACATTTGGTCGTTCGGCTGCGTGCTCTTCGAGGCGCTCACTGGTATCTCTCCGTTTCGCGGCGAGACGATCACCGACACTCTCGCTGCGATCGTCCGCGCGGATCCTGATTGGCAACGCGTTCCAACCAACACGCCATACGCAATTCGCCGTCTTCTGCGGCGCTGTCTCGAAAAGGACGTAAGTCGGCGACTGCATGACATTGCCGATGCGCGCATCGAGCTCGAGGAGACGATTGCGAAACCGGGATCCGATGATGTGTCGGGTGCGGGATTCGAAGGAAGTGGAGCCCTCCGCGCAGCGACATCTTCGGTTTCGGGCGCGCTGCCTGTAGTCTCAGCGCGTGCACCATCGCGCCGCTCGATGCTTTTCGCTCTTGGCGGCACGACGTTGGCCGCTGCGGTGATTGCGGTGCTCGCAACGAGCGCCGTCCTTCGCGGGAAGCCTGCTCCAACGCAGCCGATGCGCCTCTTCGCCATTGGCTCTTACGACCTCACCCCCCAAGCTGCGCCAGTGTTTTCGCCCGACGGAGAGACGATCGTCTTTAGTGCGATCGAGAATGGAACACCGCGCCTTTTCCGGCGGTCCTTCCGCGAGAGGGATGCGGTTCCGATCGCCGGAACGGAAGAGGCCAGCGCTCCATTCTTTTCGCCCAATGGTGAATGGGTCGGATTCTCGACCGGTAAAGCGTTGAAGCGGGTTCCGCTTTCCGGTGGTGCTGCGCTCACGATTTGCAATGAGCCGAACATCAATTCCGCCGATTGGGCGGAGGATGGTACGATCTACTTCACTCCACTGTCGGGAGGTACCGACGGACGAACTGCGCTCGCGCGCGTCTCGGAAGCAGGCGGGAGACCCGAACGCATCGCCGAAATTGATGTTGCGAATGGTGAGTTGGAGTGTTGGCTGCCCGAAGTCCTTCCGGGAAATGAGTGGGTGTTGGTCTCGTCGCGACGAACCTCGAGCATGCGCATTGAGGCGATTTCTTTGAAGGGGGGTTCGCGTCGAGTGCTCGTCGAGTCGGCAATCCTGTCGCGCTACCTTCCCCCGAACTTTCTCGTGGTCACCGACATCGCATCGCAAACTGCGCTCGTGATCCCGTTCGACGCGAAGCGGGCCGAGCTCAAGGGTGCACCCACGCCGCTCACCGAAGAGATCAACCTGGTGCATGCCTGTGACGTCACCGCGGACGGCAAGATCGCCTATGTGCCGATTGCCTCGCAGACGGACAATACAGTGGTTTGGGTGACTCGAGATGGAGTGGTTACACCCTTGCTGGATACGCCAGGAGCGTGGATGCAGCCGAGGCTCTCGTCCGACGGTCGCCGGCTTTTGGTGCGTAGACTCGGATATCCGAACTGCGATCTGTGGTTATACGAAACCGATCGTCGTGCGTTCACGCGATTGACCAGCGAAGCGGATTGTCACGATCCAACTCTCTCCCCGGATGGACGTCGCGTCGCATTTCAACGGTCCGAAGGCGATTCGCAGATGATCGCTTGGATGCCGTTGGATGGAAGTGGGCGCATCGAAAGCCTGGGAGCGAAGACCCAGTTGATGCGGCCACATTCGTGGTCGCGCGATGCCCGGACGCTGGTTGCGGTTGCGGATGGAAAGGGGACGCGAAGCGATGTTTGGCTTGTGCCACTCGATGGTGGCGGCGAGCCGTCCGTCTATCTCAACACGGCGGCGCGGGAAGAAAGTCCCACGATCTCACCAGACGGAAAGTGGATCGCATATACATCGGACGAGTCGGGCCGGAATGAGATTTACATTCGAGCGAATCCCGGACCCGGGCCGAGAGCTCAGGTTTCTACGGAAGGCGGACATGGTGCTCTCTGGACGCGTGGGGGAAGCGAAATCGTCTTCGCGAGCGGCAGAAAGATGATGGCGGCCTCGTTCACTTCAGGGCCGGAGCCGAGGGTTGGAGTTCCATTGTCGCTTTTCACCGGCGACTTCAGCTGGGACCGCCAGCGCGACTACGACGTGATGCCCGATGGGAGTCGCTTCGCGATCGTCCGCACGCCGGAGGGAGGTTCTACTCGGAAAGAAATCTGCGTGATGCTCAATTGGCCGGCAGAGATCACCGCGCATTCGACCCATTCCAAGAGCAACGCGAGAAGACACGGCGGATGAAAGCGCGCCGGTCGCGTTCGTTGCGGTAGGCTGGCCGTCTTCCGCATCGGGAGACGGAATTCATGCGCACCGCCGCAGCGATCCTGTGCTTCTTTCTTTCCGGCACTGCCGGCCTCGTCTACGAAGTGTGCTGGATTCGCAAGGCCAGCCTCATCTTCGGCTCCACCACGTATGCGCTGAGCACGGTCTTGGCCGTGTTCTTCATTGGGCTAGCGCTCGGTAGTTGGTGCTTCGGAAATCTCTCTCGCCGGGTGGAGAGACCGCTGCGCCTCTATGCCCTGCTCGAGATCGGCGCCGCCGTTCTTGCCCTGGCGAGCACGTGGCTGTTTTCGCAAGTCGATGGACTGTACGGGGAAGTCTACCGCCGGTACTCCGACGATCTCGGGCCACTTTTCTTCGTGCGCTTCGCGCTCGTGGGCTTGGTGTTGTTTCCGCCGACGTTTCTTCTGGGCGGCACTTTCCCGCTCTTTGCACGTCAATTCGTCGCCAGCGCGAATCGCATCGCCGCGCCGGTGGGTCTTCTGTACGCGGTGAACACATTGGGCGCTGCACTGGGCTGTGCCTTTACCGGATTCCTGCTCATTCCCAGGATCGGGGTCGACGCGTCGCTCCGAATCGGTTCCGGGTTGAGTGTCGTGGCGGGAGTCGTTGCGGGTTCGCTGCGCATGCCTCGCCCAGCGGAATCGGCAACAAAAGCGACGACGCGGCCTCAACGAACGCCGCTGATTGCGATGTTGTTCTTTGCGACCGGCCTTGTCGCGCTCGCGAGCCAGATCATTTGGGCGCGGCATTTGGCGCTTCTCGTGCGCACGACGGTCATCACCTACACGATCACGCTCACCGTGGTGCTCGCCGGAATCGTGTTGGGAAGTGTCTTGGCGGCGCTGCTTTTCGATCGCGCGTACAAGTGGCGGGCCTTTGTCTTCGGCGCCTTGCAAGCTTTGAACGGACTTACGCTTCTCATCGTGATGCTCTTGCCGCCCCGGATCTGGCAAGCGTTCGACCAAAGTCTGGCGACGTATTTTCTCCTTCTTCTCCCTTGCGCTGTGCTCTCGGGCGCGTCGTTCCCACTCGCCGTGCGCATGGTCGTGAACGATCCGGCGCTCGCCGGCGTTGGGGTCGGCCGAATGACGGCGATCAATACGCTGGGCGGCGTCACCGGATCGCTCGTACTTGGCTTCGGGGTATTGCCCGCATTTGGCTTGCGAACGAGTCTTCTGCTCACGTCAGCAGTCGCCGTCGTCGCGGGAATCGCTGCGTGGTGGTTTCTTCGTCCGGGCGTCTCGCGCAAGCTGGCCAGCGCGCTCACCGTGATGGCGGCATGCGTTTGGTTCGCCGTGCCCGGCTTCCTCAAGACTCGCATTCCCGCGGATTTTCTCGCCGCGAACGGCAGCGTCGTCGATTTTCGCGAAGGTTTGGCGTCGAACGTGGCCGTCGTGGAGGTCGATGATTCTCTCCGGCTCGAAATCGACGGCTGGTGGCAGGGAGAAAATCGCAAGGGACATCAGATCATGGCGGCCCACATTCCGATGATCTTGCATCCCGATCCGCACGATGTGCTCGTGGTGGGCGCGGGCGTGGGACAGACCGCGAGCCGATTTCTTCTCTACGACATTCGCCGGCTCGATTGCGTCGACTTGGAGCCGGCCGTCTTCGAGATCGTGCGCGAGCACTTCGATGCTTCGTGGATGAACGACGAGCGCGTGCGATTGATCCGCGAAGACGGACGCAACTACATCGCGCATGCCGGCCGCAAGTATGATGTGATTTCACTGGAAGCGGGACAGATCTTCCGTCCGGGTGTCGCCGCTTTCTACACGGCGGATTTCTATCGCCGCGCAGCGCAAAAGCTCGCGCCGGGTGGCCTCCTCGCGCAGTTCGTTCCACTGCCGTTTCTCACCGAACCGCAATTCCGCAGCATCGTGAGCACATTTCGAGAAACATTTCCCGAAGCCGTGCTTTGGTACAACACGGCGGAGCTGCTTCTCATTGGAAGGCGAGACGCACCGGTCGAGATTCGAAGCGTACGATTGAAGCTCCTGCAGACTTCGCCCATCTCGGACGACTTGCAATACAGCGATTGGGGAGGTCCGGCGCAATGGCTGCAGCGACCGGAAGTCTTCTTGGGCGGGTTCCTGTGTGGGCCTCGCGGGCTCGATGCGCTCGCGGGAAGTGCGCCGTTCTATCGAGACAGCGTGCCGGTGTTGGAGTACGAAACCGCGGGCGTTTCGGAATCCGAAATGCGCGAGCTTCCAATCGTGGAGGACCTGCGCCAACAGTTGGACTCGATTGCGACTGTGCTCGAAGACAGCGCGGCCGTCGTGATGCCGGAAGCCGAAGCGATCCGCGAGGCGAACTTGGGCGACATGGTCGCGGCGGCGCACATTCGAACCGTTCCCGAGCTCCGTCAAAGGGGGGATTTCGCCGCCATTCGCAATGTGCTGGCGGAAGCCTTGAAGCACAATCCTTCCAATGTCGAGGCGCAGCGCTTGATGGGGGACACCTTGCTGCAGCTTGGCCGGCATGACGAAGCCCGCGGCCACTATACCGAGGCGCTGCGCATCAACGAGAATGATGCGCTGAGCCACCGGGGGCTGGCGATCTCTCTCCATGTCACCGGGCACGTTCGGGAAGCCATCCCACATTATCGCGCGGCTTTGGACCAGCGCCCTTTGGACTATGAGCTGTGGAACGGACTTGGCGGAGCGATGGCCCAGACCGGTCAGCTCGAGGAGGCGGCGAAGATGCTCCAGGAATCGCTCCGGCTCCGCCCAGATTTTGTCCAGGCGCGAGCCAACCTCGATCGAGTTCTCCAGGCGCAGGGGGCAAGCGCGCGACAGTGAGCGCCTCCGCGGAAGGAGGGTGAACAGATCCCCCGTCCTTTCCGTCTGTAAGATCGTCCCGGCAGCGTCGATCCGCCGCTGCTTCGTAGGTTGCCCGAGGAGAGTTCATGCCCCCCCCGACCCCTCGCGTCGCGAGCGCCATTCTCTCGAAGTTCATCCTCGTTCTCGTCCTTCTCGGATTCGCGGTTTCCGTATCGGCCGTCGAGCCTCGCGTCTACGTCACCAATCGCACTCCAGCACCGCCGAAGATCGATGGTCACATCGATGAGGCGGAATGGAACGGGGTGGAATGGTCCGGAGACTTTACGCAGCGCGAGCCGACCGAGGGTGGTCCGCCTTCCGGACAAACGCAGTTCAAGATTCTGTACGACGACGACAACCTTTATCTGGCCTACCGCGTGTTCGATCCGGAGCGGAATGGGGTCCGAAGTGTCCTGAGCCGCCGCGATCAGTTTCCCGGCGACTGGGTCGAGGTCAACATCGACAGCTA
>Ga0111539_10000086_pt1 | contig 95435 bp, 92 predicted proteins | sample RhiMethybrSRZTD1_FD_79667 | JGI IMG/M metagenome (GOLD analysis project Ga0111539, IMG submission 79667) | Populus rhizosphere microbial communities from Tennessee, USA - Rhizosphere MetaG P. TD hybrid SRZTD1 (version 2) (version 2) | ecosystem: Host-associated > Plants > Roots > Rhizosphere >...
CATGCCGCCCGAAAGCTCCGAAGGCATCAGCTCCTGGGCGCCGCGCAGCCCGACCGCGTTCAGCTTCATCAGCACCAGGTCCCGGATCATGGTTTCGGGCAGGCTCGTGTTCTCGCGCATTGGAAAGGCGACGTTGTCGAACACCGGGAGATCGGTGTAGAGCGCGCCGAACTGGAACAGCATGCCCATCCGGCGGCGCATGGCGTAGAGCTCTGCCTGGCCGAGCTCGTTCATCAGCCGCCCGGCGACCCGGACTTCGCCGCTCTTCGCCCTCAATGCCCCACCTATCAGCCGCAGCAGCGTCGTCTTGCCGCAGCCGGAGAGCCCCATGATCGTCACGACAGACCCGCGCGGCACCGTCATGTTGATGCCCTTCAGTACCGGTTGGCGGAGGTACGCGAAGTTGACGTCCCGGATTTCGACCAGGTTCTCCATGAAGATGGGGGCGGGAAAAGCGGTCATTTTAGCAGCAGCAGGCGGGATTCAGGACCCGGGATTCGGGATTCGGGGCGCGAAACGGCGCGACCAGTCGTAACGCGCCTGGCGTTAAGATAGCCGCATGGGCGAACTCGCGCTGCGCTTCGACCGGGTCGGCAAGGCCTACGCGGGGATGAGCGCCCTCGACGAGTTCTCCCTGGAGGTCCGGCGCGGGGAGTTCATCGCCCTCGTCGGGGTGAACGGCGCCGGCAAGACGACGCTTCTGAAGTGCCTGCTCGATTTCTGCGATGCCGACCGCGGCACGATCGAGATCTTCGGGATCCAGCACCGCCAGACCGCGGCCCGGGCGCGGCTCGCATACCTGCCCGAGCGGTTCAATCCTCCGTTCTTCCTGACGGGACGGGACTTTCTGCAATACATGCTCCGGCTCTACGGCGAGCCCTACGACGAAGGCCGGGCGGTGCGGATGTTCGCCGCGCTCGATCTCGACCCGGCCGCCCTGGCCCGTTCCGCGCGCACCTATTCGAAAGGCATGACGCAGAAGCTAGGCATCGCGGCGTGCCTCCTCTCCGGCAAGGCGCTGTACGTCCTCGACGAGCCGGCCGGGGGCCTCGATCCCAAGGCGCGCGCCATGTTCAAGAACGAGCTGCGCGCCCTCCGCGCGAACGGGAGGACGGTGTTCTTCACCTCCCACTCGCTCGCCGACGTCGCCGAGCTGTGCGATCGCATGGTGGTACTGCATGGCGGGAGGCTCCGCTATGCCGGCACGCCCGACGAGCTCAACCGGCGCTACGGGGGCACGGACCTGGAAGGCGCCTTTCTGACCTGCATCGAGGGCGCCCCGGCAAATTCCTAGCGTGGGAAAACCATTGCGGTACAATGCCCGGAGGTGAACCAGGAGTTGCAGGACAATAAATCCCCCGGCGTTCGGCGCCAGGCCGTGTGCGCCTCGTGCCTGCCCCCTTTGTCAAAGGGGGCGGCGAGCGGTCGTAGACCGCCAGCGGGGGATTTCACGGGACCGGGGGTCTTAAGTGAAGCAAGCTGATAGCAAGCCCGATCTGCTGATCGTCGACGACGATCCGCTGATCACCGACACGCTCAATTTCGTCCTGAGCCGTGATTTCTCCGTTTACGTCGCCGATTCGCGCGCCCAGGTGAAGAGCCTGCTGCGGCAGCTCGAGCGCGCCCCGCAGCTGGCGCTGATCGACCTGGGACTGCCGCCCACCCCGCACCGGCCCGACGAGGGCTTCAAGCTGATCAGCGAGCTGATCGCCTACTCGGCGGGCATCAAGATCGTCGTGCTGTCGGGCCAGAGCGATGAGGCCAACGCGCGCCACGCGCGCACGCTGGGGGCGATCGAGTTCGTCGCCAAGCCGGCGGAGCCCGAAACGCTGAAAACGCTCCTCAAGCGCTCGCTCGAGATCCGTGACGCGGAGCTGGGAGCGGCCTCCGACGCCGGCATGGTCGGCAAGAGCCCACCGATCGACAAGCTGCGCCAGCAGATCGCCCAGTTCGCCGATGCGCCCTTCCCCGTGCTGATCGAGGGAGAGTCCGGCAGCGGCAAGGAGCTGGTGGCGAAGTCGCTGCACCTGATGAGCGCGCGCGCCTCGCGTCCCTTCCTGGCGCTGAATTGCGCCGCGATCTCGCCCAACCTGGTCGAGCCCACGCTTTTCGGCTATGCCAAGGGAGCTTTCACCGGCGCAACGAGCTCGCGGTCGGGTTATTTCGAGGATGCCAAGGATTCGACCCTGTTCCTGGACGAGATCGGCGAGCTGCCGCACGAGCTGCAGGCGAAGCTCCTGCGCGTGCTGGAGAACGGGGAGTACCAACGCGTCGGCGAGACCCAGAGCCGCGTTTCCAACGCCCGCGTCATCGCCGCCACCAACCGCGACCTGCGCCAGGAGGTGCGCGCCAGCCGCTTCCGCCAGGACCTGTACCACCGGCTCTCGGTTTTCACCATCGACGTGCCGCCGCTGCGCGAATTGGGCGACGACAAGCGGCTGCTGCTCGATCACTTCCGCGAGTTCTACGCGCGCCAGGCGCGCCTGGACCCCTTCGAGCTGGACACCGTGGCCATGCAGCTGTGGCTGGAATACGGCTTCCCGGGCAACGCGCGCGAGTTGCGCAATATCGTGATCCGCCTGACGACCAAGCATTCCGGCAAGAACGTGAATCCGGACCAGTTGCGCACCGAGCTCGACATGGAGAACCTCGATGTCGACCTGCCCGGCCTCGCCGTGGGCCAGGACTTCAAGTCGGTGCTGGAGGCGGCGCGGCGCCACCTGCAGATCCAGAAGAGCTTCAATCTCGACGAGACGCTCGCCCAGTGGGAGCGCGGCTACGTCGAAGCGGCGCTCATGATCACGCAGGGCAACCTCACCCAGGCGGCGAAGTTGCTCGGCATCCATCGCACCACTCTTTACAGCCGCATGCAGAACTACGGGGATGCAGCGGAAGCGAACAAGGCGGCGCCACGCTCGACCTCCAAGTGAAACGGGGCGCCCGCTACGGGCGTCCCGCCTCCCCGCGCGTGATGGCACGCGGCGGGGTCATCCCCGCCCCTCCCTCTGCAGCTCCCGCTTCACCGCCGCTCCCGCAGCACGGGGAGACCTGCGCCCCGCAAACTTTCCTACCATTTTCAACTGGAGCCGGTCATGTATTACAGCCACTTCGGACTGAATCAGGCACCGTTCAAGATCACGCCGAACACTGAATTTTTCTTCGCCGGGGGCAATCGCGGCCCGGTGCTGGAGGCGCTCGTCTACGCGATCACCCATGGCGAGGGCATCGTGAAGGTGACAGGCGAGGTGGGCAGCGGCAAGACCATGCTGTGCCACATGCTGCAGGCGCGGCTGCCGGCGCACATCGAGTCGGTCTACATCGCCAATCCCAGCGTCACTCCCGAGGAGATCCTGCGCGCCATAGCCTTCGAGCTGCAGATCTCCGCCGCGCGCGACGCGCCCCGGCTGGAGGTGATGCAGTTGATCCAGGAATTCCTGCTGAAGCGCTACGCAACGGGAAAGCGCGTCGTGGTCTTCGTGGAGGAGTCGCAGAGCATGCCGCTCGCGACACTGGAGGAGATACGGCTCCTCTCCAACCTGGAGACGCGCAACGACAAGCTGATGCAGATCGTGCTGTTCGGCCAGCCCGAGCTCGACGAGAACCTGCGCCAGTCCAACATCCGGCAGTTGCGCGAGCGGATCACCCACAGCTTCCGGCTGGAGCCGCTCAACCCGGCGGAGATCCACGAATACCTGATGTTCCGCATGCGGGCGGCCGGCTACCGGGGGCCCGACATGTTTTCGCCGGCCGTAGTGAAGCAAATCGCCAGCGCCTCGCAGGGCTTGTCCCGGCGCGTCAATCTCATCGCGGACAAGGCTCTGCTCGTGGCTTTTTCCGAGAACACCCACACCATACGGCCGAAGCACGTCGAGGCCGCCGTGCGCGATAGCGAATTCAGCCAGCGGCCTCCGCGCCACGCCGAGCTGCGTTATGCATGGGGTGCCGGACTGGTTGCAGCAGGCGCTCTCGCCGGAGTGGGTGCTTACATGTTGTTTGAGCGCAACACCTATCCCCGCGCCATGCCGGCTGCTGAAATAAGCCCTTATACAGAAAAGGAAATTCTTAAGGCCATCGCCCCTGCGCCACCTGCGCGCCCTGAGATACCCAAGGAGCCCACCCCGACCGCAAGCCTTGCCACCCCCGCGGCCAAGGCGTCGGCTGCAACTGGACCCACAACCGCAGCCGCTCCCGTTTCTCCGCCGACAGCAGCACTGGCTGCCGCACCCACAACGAGCCCGGCAGCCGTACCCGCAGCGCCGACGGCGGCGCCCGCCAAAAGCGATACGCCCCCTGCCGCTCCTGCCGAAACCAGGGGCGAAGCGGCCGCTACGAGACAACTGGAAAACGCGCTGGAAGCACGTATCACCGCCACCCGGCAATGGCTCGCCAGCGAGCCGCCCGGCACCTACAGCATCCAGCTCCTGGGGTCGGAAGATTCGGAACAGCTAAAGCGACACCTTAAGGTTATATCAAAAAGCGTTGAAATAAATAAGATTTTTGTGTATCGTACAGTCGCAAGGCAAAAACCGTCGCTCACCGTTTTGTACGGCAGTTTCAACGATCACGGTGCGGCGAAGGAGGCACTGCAGACGCTGCCCGCGTCGCTCAGGGCGTTTAAGCCCATTCTGCGCACGGTGCAGGGGATACAGGGCGAGATCAAGCGGCACGAGAGTGCCGAGCGGCAGCAGGGAAACGCGAATTCGTAGCGCGAGTGGAATGAACGTGAACCGGAGGGGATACAACCGATGCGAACGATAGCGACTGGTGGCGGCTCTGCCGCTAGCGCGTTTCAGGTCGCGCTGCTGTTCGCGGTAGCGCTCGCCGGCTGCACCCCGTTCCGTGCCTTCGTTCCAACCTCCGAAGGTCACATCGATTCGCGGCAGGCGAAAGTCGAGCCGGACCAGGCGATCCCGGCGCCCGTGCGCGTGACGCCTTTCGTACCGCCGCCCAAGCCGGCGGCGGCGCCGCAAACCTACAGCGTGGTGGTGAACGAAGTGCCGGTGAAGGAATTGCTGTTGGCGCTCGCGCGTGACACCAAGCAGAACATCGACATCCACCCCACGCTGAGCGGGCTGGTGAGCTTGAACGCGATCAACGAAACGCTCCCGGCGATCCTCGAGCGCGTGTCCAAGCAGGTCAACATGCGCTATCGCACGGAGGGCAACACGATCGTGGTGTCGCCCGATACGCCCTATGTAAAGACCTACCGCATCGGGTACGTGAACATGGTCCGCGACATGACCTCGACCGTCGGGGTATCGGGTGAAATCGTCGCCAGCGGCGGGGCCGGAGGAAGCGGCGGGACCGGCGGTGCAGGCGGTGGCGGCGGAGCCGCCGGCAGCAGCGGGTCGAGCACAGTCGTACGGACGACAGCCAAGAATGACTTCTGGGTGGACTTGCGTGACAACCTCCGCGGCATCCTCAATTCGACGCGGCTGCAGAGCCTGACCGCCGACGCCAAGGCGGAGCGTCTGGCGCTGGTCAAGCAGGAGCAGGAGCTGCGCGTCAAGCAAATGGAAGCAGCGAGCCGCGCGGGCCAGGGTGCACAGAATCTCGCGACGTCCGTGATGACCGGCCCCGCCGGCGCGCCACAGCAATCCTCGTTGCTGCCCGACGATGTGGTGGTCAATGGAGCGTCGGGCACGGTGACGGTGAATGCCACGGAGCGGCAGCACCAGCTGGTTCAGAGCCACATCGACAGCATCGTCAATTCGATCCAGCGGCAGGTCCTGATCGAGGCCACCATCGTCGAAGTGCAGCTTTCCAACAACTACCAGGCGGGTATCGACTGGACGCGCGTGTCGCAAAGCGGAGGTATTGCATTCACTCAGGCCCTACTCGGCAACAATCTCGCCGTCGCGCCGTTCTTCGCGCTGTTCTTCAACCAGAACAACCAGCGCCAGGGCGACATCAATCTCACGGTGCGGTTGCTGGAACAGTTCGGCAATACGCGGGTGCTGTCGAGCCCGAAGCTGATGGCGCTGAACAATCAGACGGCGTTGCTCAAGGTCGTGGACAACATCGTCTACTTCGAGGTCAAGGCGCAAACCACCCAGGCTCAGACGACTGCGGTCACGACTGTCGATACCACCGCCAAGACGGTCGCGGTGGGCGTCGTCATGGGCGTCACGCCGCAGATCAACGAGGACGGTCGCGTCTCGCTGACGGTGCGCCCGACGATCACGCGCCTCAATCCAACCACACCCTTCGTGAACGATCCCAACCCGAGCCTGTGCGACAATAACCGCGCCAACTGCCTGCAGAACCGGGTACCGCAGGTACAGGTGCGGGAAATGGAATCGGTACTGCAGATTGGCAACGGGCAGACGGTGATACTGGGCGGCCTCATGCAGGATGACGTGCGGCGTAACCGCGATCAGGTGCCGTTCGCGGGCAATATACCCAATCTGGGTGATCTCTTCTCCCTGCGGACGGAGCAGGTGACGAAGAGCGAGCTGGTGATCTTTCTCAAGACCACCGTGGTCAACAACCCCTCGCTCAACAGCGATGAGCTGAAATTCTTCCAGCGTTTCCTGCCGCAGCCTGAAACGCCGCCCGACGTTTCCACGATTCCGCCTCCCCTCCGGGCGCCGGACCGGCAATAACCGCAACAACAACCTGGATACACCCGCAGCCGCGCGATGAGTCTCTTGATGAAGGCCTTGGAAAAGGCCGCCAAAGACCGGGACGAAGCCCGCGCCGAGACCGCTGAAGCGACACCGCTTGCGGAACCCACTTTGCCCGGTGGGCCTGCCGCGCCCGCCGGGCCCTCTACGGTCCCAGCGACGCCGGCCCCGGCGGCGGCGTCCTTCTCGCCGGGACCCAGGAGCGAGCTCAGCCTGGAGCCGATGCCGGCGCCCATGGAGCCGTCGTCTCCCCCTCCTCCCCTCCGGCCGGAAACGCCGGCGCGGCCCGCGGCGGCGCCGCGCACGGGCAGAGGGGCCGCCGCTTCACGCGAGCAGCGGGCGAAGGCGGCCACCGTCGTGCAGGCGACAGGCGCTGCGAAAGGCGGCGGCGCAGTTGCCTGGCTCATGGCGCGCCCGGTCTGGATAATCGGCATCATCGCCACGTTGATCGGGATCGCGTACGGGACCTACGTCTATCTCCAGTTGTTCCACCCAGCCCTGTTCCTGAAGCAGGCACCCATTGCACCCACGACCCCGGTGGGGCAGGCGCCTTCATCCGTCCCGGGGACCGGCACAGGGCCTGCTGCAGTCCCGGGCGTCGCAGCAGGCGCGATTCCGGGTGCAGCGCCGGCGGCACCGGGAACACCGGGAGCACCGGGGGCGCCCCTGCCGTCGGCGGCCGTAGTTCAGGCCGAAGCGCCGGACCTCGCTCCGCCGCCACCACCGCCGCCTGCGCCCGCGCCGCCGCGCGCCCAGGTAAAGCCGGTCGTGGAAGCACCGCCGCCGGCACCGGCACCGGCAGCTGCACCGCGCGACACCATCAAGGTCAGCCGCGGCAGCGCGGTGACCGCGGTGAGCCCGGTCCTGACCGACGCCTACGCGGCACTGCAGGCCGACCGCCGCGACGACGCCCAGCGCAGCTACGAGCAGTTGCTCCGCGCCGAGCCGCGCAACATAGATGCCCTGCTCGGGCTGGCGGCGATCGCCACCACCGAAGGCAGGAGCGAGGAGGCGACGCGCCGCTACCTGCAGATCCTGGAGCTCGACCCGCGAAACACGCTCGCGCAAAGCGGGCTGATCGGGCTGCTCGGCCGGGCCGATCCGCTGGCGGCGGAGTCGCGGTTGAAGCAGCTGATCGCGCGCGAGCCCTCGGCCCATCTGCATTTCACGCTGGGCAATCTCTACGCCGATCAATCCCAATGGGCGGCGGCGCAACACGCGTATTTCCAGGCCCATAACCTCGAGCCCAGCAATCCCGACTACGCCTACAACCTGGCCGTGGGGCTCGAGCACGTGAGCCAGGGGAAGCTCGCCCTCGGCTTCTATCGCCGTGCGGTTGAACTCGCCGGCGCCACCGGGCGCGCGCGCTTCAACGTGGCGCAGGCACAACAACGCATCAGCAAGCTTGCCTCGCAGGTAGAATAGCCGGCCGGGGACCCTGCCTGGACAGGTCCCCTTCAGTTTCCATATTGGGTTCCATATCGGGTCCCTTCAGGGGTTCCCTTTTGATCCATGGCCGAAACACGGAAAAAACTCCGCCTGGGGGAGCTGCTGGTGCAGCAGGGGCTGATCACGACCGATCAGCTCTCCATCGCGCTCGCCGAGCAGCGCCACAACAACGTGCCGATCGGGCGCCTGCTGGTGCGCCTGGGGTTCGTCACCGAGAGCGCCATCCGCGACATCATGGCGCGCACCATAGGGCAGGAGTCGATAGACCTCGCCCAGGTGGTTGCCGATTCGGAGGCGCTCAAGCTCGTGCCGCAGGATTTCGCGCGGCGGAACCGGGTGCTGCCCATCGCATTCGATCCCGCGGAAAGCGTGCTGACGATCGCCACCACGCAGATCTTCAACGTAGTCGCGATGGACCAGCTGCGCGGGATCATAGGCCCGCAGGTCGAGATCAAGACGGCGCTCGCGAGCGAGGCGCAGCTCGAGGACTACATCGACCAGTTCTACGGCTACGAGCTGTCGGTGGACGGCATACTCACGGAGATCGAGACCGGGGAGATCGACTACGACAGCCTGCAGGCGGGCGGCGACGAGTACACGCAGCCGATGGTGCGGCTCGTGAACGCGCTGCTCGTGGACGCGGTGAAGCGCGGCGCCTCCGACATCCATTTCGAGCCCGAGTACGCGTTCCTGCGCATCCGTTACCGCATCGACGGGGTGCTGGAGACGGTGAGGTCCCTCCACAAGACCTACCTGCCGGGCATCACCGTCCGGGTGAAGGTCGTGAGCGGCATGAATATCGCGGAGGCGCGCTCGCCGCAGGACGGGCGGCTCTCGCTCACCCTCAACGGCCGCCCGGTGGATTTCCGCGTCTCCACGCAGCCCACGATCTACGGCGAGAACATCGTGCTGCGCGTGCTGGACCGGGAAAAATCCATCATCAGCCTGGACCGCATGAACCTGACGAAGGACACGCTCGGCAAGCTCGACGTCATGCTGTCGCGGCCCGAAGGCATCCTGATCGTCACCGGGCCCACCGGCAGCGGCAAGACGACGACGCTCTACTCGCTGCTCGCCCAGGTCAACGACGAGACGGTCAACATCATGACCCTCGAGGACCCGGTGGAGTATCCCCTGACGCTGATGCGCCAGACATCGGTGAACGAAGTGGCGCGCATGGACTTCGCGGACGGCATCCGTTCGATCATGCGCCAGGACCCGGACATCATCCTGGTAGGCGAAGTGCGCGACAAGGAGACGGCGGAGATGGCCTTCCGCGCCGCGATGACCGGCCACCAGGTCTTCACCACGCTGCACACCAACTCGGCGCTCGGCGCCTTCCCGCGCCTGACCGACATCGGCATACAGCCCGACATCATGGCCGGCAACATCATCGGCGTGATTGCCCAGCGGCTGGTCCGCGTGTTGTGCCCGCATTGCAAGGAAGCCTACGCGCCCGCGCGGGAGGAGCGCCTGCTCCTCGGCCCCGCCGGCCAGAAGCTCTCCTACGTCTACCGCCCGGTGGGATGCAAGCAATGCGAGAACAAGGGCTACAAGGGCCGCACCGCGATCATGGAAATGCTGGTGATGGACAGCGACCTGGACGAGCTGGTCGCGCGGCGCGCCACGCTCAAGGAGCTGCGCACGGCCGCGCTCACCAGGGGCTTCCGGTCGCTGGCGGACGAGGGCCTGCAGCGGGTGATCGACGGCACGACGAGCCTCGGCGAGGTCTCGCGGTCAGTCGACCTGACCGGTCGCTACGGCTGATGCTTACGCACGGCGACTGGTGACCCGTGACTCGTGACTCGTAACGGCCGGAAACCATGGCCTCATACCAGTACAAGGCAATAGACAAGACCGGCCGGCCCGCGCGCGGTGGGCTCGACGCGGTGAACGAGGTCGATCTCGAGCTGCGCCTGCGGCGCATGGGGCTCGACCTCATCACCTTCAAGGAAATCGACCGCCAGGCGGCCGCGTTTGCCGCGGGCGGGCAAATCACCCGCCAGGACCTCGTCAACTTCTGCTTCGACATGGAGCAGATGGTGCGCTCCGGCATCCCGCTCATCGACGGGCTGCGCGACATGCGCGACACCATGGACAGTCCCCGTTTTCGCGAAGTGCTCACCGTGATGACCGAGGACATGGAAGGCGGCAGGATGCTCTCGCAGTGCATGGCGACCCATCCGGCGGTTTTCGACACCATATTCGTGAGCCTGGTGCGCGCCGGCGAGCAGTCCGGACAGCTCCCGCAGGTATTCCAGAACCTGGCCGAGACGCTGAAATGGGAGGACGAGTTGATCTCCCAGACGCGCCGGCTCCTGATGTACCCGGCGCTCACGCTGGTGGTCGTGGTCGGCGTGCTGATCGCGCTCCTCGTGTTCCTGGTGCCGCAGATCGCGACGCTCTTCAAGTCCATGGGCATGGCCCTGCCCGGTCAGACGCGGGCGCTGCTCGCCGTATCGGGATTCATGGCGCAGTACTGGCTCATCGTGCTCGCCGTGCCGGTGGTCGCGGCGGTGGCGCTCATCGTTGCGGTCCGGTCCAATTCGAAGATCGCCTACCTGTGGGACTACACGAAGCTGCGGCTGCCGGTCGTAGGGCCGATATTGCAGAAGATCATCATGTCGCGCTTCACCAACGTGTTTTCGCTAATGTACCGCTCCGGCATCACCGTCCTGGATGCGATCAAAACCAGCGAGGACGTGGTCGGCAACCGGGTAATCTCCGACGGCCTGAATCGGGCCGGACAGCAGGTGGCTGCCGGCGAAGGCCTGACCGAGACCTTCCAGAACCTCGGGATGTTTCCCCCGCTGGTGATCCGGATGCTGCGCGTGGGCGAGACTACCGGCGCGCTCGACACGGCGCTCGCCAACGTCACCTACTTCTACAACCGCGATGTGAAGGATGCCGTGGACAAGGGGCTCAAGATGCTCGGGCCGACCCTGACGCTGATCCTGGGCGGGATGATCGCGTTCGTCATCTGGGCGGTACTGGGCCCGGTATATGATATTCTTGGCAAGTTGAAGTTTTAGGTGAGAAGTGACCGGTAAACAGTGAACGGTAAACGGCAATGCGTACTGTTGCTGACACTTCGCCGGTCACTGGTCACCGGTCTCCGGTCACTGGTTTGCCGGGTTTGAATGGCTGAGAAACTCCTGCTCGCGATTGCCGCGCATGGCGCCACAGCGGCGCGGTGGCGGGGCTCGCGCCTCGCCGACTGCCAGGCATTCGCGAACGACGCCGGCGGGCTCGCCGTCTTCAAGGAATACCTCGCTGCGCTCCCCGACGTCCCCGCCCACGTCATGGTGGACGCGGTCGAGGAGGACTATCGCTTCGAAACGCTGCCCCACGCCTACGGGTCGGACCGCGTGCAGATGGCCACGCGCAAGCTGAAGCAGCACTATCGCAACACGCCGTACATGACGGCGTGGCGGCTCGGCCGCGAAACCGGCAAGCGCCGCGACGACCGGTATCTCTTTTCCGCGCTCACCAATCCCGATCTCGTTACCGACTGGCTGGAGGCGATCGTCGCCCGCGGACTGCCCGTGTCGGGCGTCTACCTGCTGCCCCTGGTAACCGCGTCCCTGCCCGAGAAGTTGGGCGCCACGGCCACGAGCCTCCTCGTCGTGGCCCAGCACAGCGGCGGCCTGCGGCTCACGTTCTTCCGCGACCGGCAGTTCCGCCTTTCCCGTCTGACGCGTGGAGAAAGCGGCAGGGCCGACAGCCGCTCGCGCTATTTCGCCGAGGAAATCTCGAACACGCGGCTCTACCTGCACGCCTTGCGCACCCTGACGCTCGACGAGCACCTGTCGGTGCTGCTGCTCGACCGCAGCGACGAGCTGGGCGAGGTCGCCCAGGGCATCGCGCGCGAGAATCCGAGCCTGGACTGCGTGCGGGTTGGGCGGCGCGACCTTGCCGCGAAGCTCGGAATCGCCGAGCCGCTGCTCGACGTCTCGCCCTACGTCCTCTACCTGCAGCTCCTCGGACTCAAGCTGCCGGAGAGCAACCTGGCGCCGGAAACGGTCACGGTGGGATACCGGCGCTACCAGACCCGGCGCGGCCTCTACGCGGCGTGCGCGGGGGTCGCGACGATCGGCGCCCTGTGGATCGGCTCGAATCTCTCCCAGATGTTCGGCTACCAGGGCGACAAAGAGAACGTGGTTCGCCAGACGGCCCAGTTGACAAGGCAGTACCAGGAAGTCACCCGCCAGTTCCCGGCGGCGCCCGCCTCCGCGGACAATCTCAGGAAGACGGTGGAGCTTGCGCAGGAGCTGCGCAAGACCGTGCGCACGCCCGGAACCGTAATGGCGCTGGTGAGCCGCGCTCTGGAGACAAATCCCAACATCGTGGTCAAGGAACTGGACTGGAAGTACGGAGTTACCGAGATCTCGGCCGAGCGCGGCAGCGCGTCCGCCCCCGGCGCCACAGCGCCTCCCGCCTCCACTCCGCTTCCGGGGTCGCCGGCGCCGGCCGGCGCGCGCCGGCAGAGCGCACTCATCGACGGCGAGATTCGACCCTTCGACGGGGATTTCCGGCGGGCGATAACGACGATCAACGATTTTGCCGCGCGGCTCGGCAAGGACCCGCAGGTGGCCGAGGTGCGGGTCATCAAGCTGCCGCTGAACGTCAATCCGACCCAGCCCCTCGTCGGCAACACGCTCGACAGTCCGGATCAGAACGCGACGGCGGACTTCAAGCTGGTGCTGGTGTTGAAGCCCGACGCATGACGCGCGCCGATTTCGAAGCCGTCCGCAACCCGCTGCTGGCGCTCGGCGCCATTCTGCTGGGCGTGGCTGCGGGCGTCTACTACACGGACCAGCTCGCGATAGGAGCAGGCCGGGATCTCAAGCAGCACGAAATACAATTGAAGGATGCGCGCACGCGTCTGCACCGCTCCGGCGATGAGAAGGACCTCATCGTGCGCTACCTCGGCAGCTACCAGCAGCTGCAGAAGCGGGGATTCGCCGGCGACGAGCAGCGCATCAACTGGCTCGACGCGCTGCGCACGACCAACCAGCAGGTGGATCTGTTCGGCGTGGACTACGACATCGGCAGCCAGAAGCCTTACCCCTTCGCCGCCGCGCTTAACCCGGGGTCGATACAGCTCCGCCAATCGGTGATGAAGCTCCGCTTCCGGCTCCTTCACGAGGAAGACCTGCTGCGGTTCCTGGACGTGCTTGCGCGCCAGGGCACGGGCATATACACGGTGGATCAGTGCTCGCTGAAGCGCCTGGACACGCGCGGGGTCATCCGCTACCAGCCCAATCTCGCCGCGGAGTGCGAGCTCGCGTGGATCACTGCCAGCACCTCCGCGACGCCGGAGAAGAAACCGTGAAGCAGCTGCTGCCCGTTCTCGTCCTGATGCCGCTCCTCGCGCCGCTCGCGCCGCTCGCGCCGCCGGCCGTCGCCGCGGAGCCGATCGGGCGTCTCTTCTACACGCCGGACCAGCGTTCGTCGCTCGACGTCGCGCGCGGCAAGCGCGGGCGCAACGCAGTCGCCACGGAGAAGGTCGAGGAGCCGGCTCCGCCGACACCCGAAGTCGTCACCTACGTCGGCATGGTACGGCGCAGCGACGGCCAGACTACGGTCTGGCTCAACAACAAAGCCGTCACGGGGAAGGAATCGCCCAACGCGAAAATGGTGGGGAAGATCCGTCCCGACGGCACCGTGACGCTCCAGTCCCCGCAAACCGGCCGGAACGTGGATCTGAGAGTTGGCCAGCGCGCCGAGCTGCTCTCCGGACGCGTCGAGGAAGGCTACCGGGCGGCCCCGGCCCGGAAGCCCGAGCCCAAAGGGGACCTTGGGGGAGCGAAGCCTGCGCCGGAAACCACTGCCGCGGCTGAAGCCGAGCGGAAGAAGGAAGAGCGCGAACGCCAGGAAAGTCTCGACGATGCAATTCGCGCAATGCGGGAAGCCACCACGTCGGCCAGCGCACCGCTGCCGCCTTACGTCCCCGCCCCGCTCCAGGAGACCGGCACCCCGCCCCTGCGCCCGCCCGCCCCGGCGCAACTACCCACCGGCAAGTAGCTCCGCCAGGCCGCCGCCATGAGCGCCCATCCCCCGCGCCGCGCGCCGCAGTCCGCACGCCAGCGCGGGCAGGCGATGCTGCTCACGGTGCTCCTGCTGGGCGTGGGCGTGAGCGCGGTGGTCTACAACTTCGTCGCGCCGGCGAAGCAGTCGATAGAGAGAGACCGGATCACCGTTCAGGCATTGGCACAGGCAAAGGATGCGTTGATTGGATACGCCGCAGCAGATAATCGTCCGGGCTCACTTCCTTGCCCCGACGGCACCAATAGCGGCGTTGCAGGCTCGCCCATTCCGACGGACTGCCCGGGTTATGTTTCAGGTAATGTGTATGTAGGGCGGTTGCCTTGGCGCAGCCTCCATCTACCGGACCTCCGCGACGGATACGGCGAACGGCTGTGGTACGCGGTATCTCGGGAGTACGCAAGAAATTCTTCCACATGCGGTTCCTGTCCCTTGAATAGCGACACCCCGGGACAATTGACAATAACCGGTGGCCCTTCCGGTGTTATTGCGATCGTTTTTTCACCTGGCGCGGTAGTTGGCTCCCAGGTCCGGGACACACCCAACGAAAATAATGTCAGCCACTATCTCGAGGGGGGAAATCAGCTTGGTATTACGACCAACACATTTGTCAACGCACTGGCAACGGCCACCTTCAACGACAAGCTGCTTCCGATCACCCGCGAAGCACTCTTTCCGGTGGTGGAAATGCGAGTCGCCCGCGAACTGCGGTTGACCCTCCGCAGCTATTACACCGCGAACCGTTACTATCCCTATGCAGCATCTTTTCCCGGCTATGCGTCCACGCCGAATACTTATCGCGGATACATACCGGCCACGATATCGACTTGCGTGCCTGCGCCGGGAATCGCGGATCCGCTCACCGCAGTACCCGGGGGAGCTGCGGGGTGGTTCATCGCCAACAACTGGCACCAGGTGATGGTGTATGCGGTGGCGCCGCGCTGCACGCCAAAGATAACTTCCATCTCGGAGATCCACGCCACGCCTCCCGCATGCGCTCTGTCATGCGGGTCTGGCCCCCCGTATACCTGCGATATGCCTTCTACGATGACCATCGACGCCTCCGTTCTCAATTGTGTCGACGTGAGCCGTGCATTCCTTACCGTCACGGGCATCTCCAGTACCATCGAATCCCTCGTATTGCCTGCCAGCTACAGGCTCGGCGCCCAGCCGGCGCGCCCGTGCAGTTCGATCAGCGATTGCCTCGAGTCGGTCGGCGCCGACAACCAGAACATCGACTCACCGGACAACTACCAGTACGTAAAGCCGGTCCGGTCATCCGGGAACAATGACAGCTTGGTAATCGTCAGCCCCTAGCCGATGAAACATCGCCAGCAGGGATTCACACTCATCGAGATGGCGGTGGCGGTATTCATCATCGCCCTGCTGCTGGGGAGCATACTTGTACCGCTAACTACGCAGGTCGAGCAGCGACAGATAAGCGACGCGCAAAAGGCCATGGAGGAAATCAAGGAGGCGCTCGTAGGATTCGCCATCACGCGAGGCTACCTACCATGTCCGGACCGCGTAAACGCTGCTGCCAGCACTGGTCCCAATGACTTGCTGCCCAACGACGGTATCGAGGACTTCAACCCAGCCGGAAACTGCATCACCACTGAAGGGAATGTCCCATGGGTAACTCTCGGCATAGTGAATGCCGATCCTTGGGGCAATCGTTTTCGTTACCGGGTCGCGCAAAATTTCGCTCAGCACCTCACGCCATTCACGCTTTCCACGATGAGCACGACCATCGACGTCTGCACGACGGTGGTCCCGGTGCCTCCTGGCGCATGCGGCGGGAGACTTACGACCAGCGGTGACGGACCGCCCGCATTAATAATGTCTCACGGCAAGAACGGATACCTCGCAATCAGCGCCGGTACAGGCGCTGCAAATCCGTGCCCCGCCGGAGGTTGCAGCCCCGATGAAATCGCGAACGGCGACGGAATCGGCAACTCGTTTGTCAGCCGGCCCCATGCCCCCAGCGGGGCCGTCGCAGGGGAATTCGACGATATCGTGACTTGGCTGTCGAAGAACATTCTGATCAACCGCATGGTTACCGCCGGCAAGCTGCCCTAGAGAGAATCGGTTATGGGCCGTGGGCCGTAATCCGAAAGAGCTGGCGACCGCCTTGAGGGCGGAAGAGGAGCGCGCGGCAATCGCCGACGAAGACACCATGCGCGAGCACACCTGGGACGGTGACAAAGCCTATCAGACCGACTTGCCTGCGGAAGAACTGGAGCGAAGGATCAAGGATGCGCTGGCGGCCCGCGCCAATCAGGGCAAGCTGCCACCCATCGTCTAGCCGGCCATCGGAAAAACCTTATCCAGCCTGCTGCTTGCTCTCCGCCCGCGCGAGCGCGAAGCACACGATCCCCGGCTCGTTGGCAGCGAGCGTCAAGCGATAACCGAGGTCCGTCGCCTGCTTGGCCGCGTGGTAGAGCCCCACGCCGAGCCCGGTGCGCGAGCTGACGGGCGCCTCGAACAGTTGCAGTGCGATCGCCTTCGGCACCGCCGCGCCGTTGTCGCACACCGTGAGCCCCCCCACCGCCGGCGCGAACGTCACCCGCACCTGGTAGCCCTCGGTATCCGACGCCTTGTTGAGCGCGTTCTCGATGAGATTGTCGGCGACGCTGTCGAAAAGCTCCGCCGGCAGCTTCTTCGCCTCCCGCGCGGCGCCGTCCACTTCGAAGCGGACGTTGCGGTGGCCGTAGCGCTGTCTCAGGGCATCCCACCAGATCGCGGGCTCCACCTGGCTCGTGTCCACCTGCTGCGGCGCGTGCAGCTTGTCGAGCGTCACGTTGAGCCGCTGCGTGATCTGCGGCAGCTGGCGCTGCATCAGCGCCTGCAGCGCGCGCGCCTCGGCCTCGCTGCTCGTCTCGACCGCCGCGCACAGCGAGCGCAGCGATTGCAGGAGATTCTTGACGTCGTGCGTCAGCCGCGCGCCGGTCTCGTAGATCGCCTGGGTGTACGCGCGCTGGCGCTGCGCCTCCTCGCGCCGCTTGGCGTCGTAGAAATGACCCACCATCTGGGTGAGAAGCTTGAGATGCAGCAGCATCGCCGGCGACAGCGACCAGCCGGTGTAGATTTTGAGCCGCAGGTCCTGGAACGACATCTCCGCGGAGAACTGCGAACGCGTGCCGTACTCGCCCTCGCCCTGCCGCGATTCCCATTCGACGCCGCTCACCCACGGCAGGTCCTGCATGTGCTGCAGCGCGAGCTCGAGAAAGCGCTGCGGCTGCGCCTCCTGCCCGGCGAGCTCGGCGAGGTGCTGCACCCAGCGCTCGAAGGGCAGGCCCAGCGTCATCAGGTAACGCGAAAGCATGTGTCCCAGGCCGAGAAACCCGCTGTGCGGACTCCACAGCCACGACAGCCCTATCAGGAGGACCGCGATCACGAACAGCGTCTGCGCGAGCGCGATGGGGTAGTTGCTCAAGCTCACCTGCTTTATCACGAAGCTGCCCAGCACCAGCGCCGCCACCGCCAGGAACAGGATCACGCTGTAGAAGAGGTCCACGGCGATCCGCGCCGCGGTCTGCGGGGAATCCACGCGGATCAGGATGATCGCAACCGGCAGGACAGCGAGGCCGTATTGCACGAGCACGGTCAGGGCGATCTCGAACGTCTGGCCGACGAAGAGATGCGGGACCACCCAGATCAGGAGCAGCGAGAGCAGGTACAGCGCCGCGAGCATCGAGACCGTGCGCTGGCGGCGGTCCGTGATGCCGGGCACCGAGCCGCCGATCAGGCCGAACAGGACCGCCAGCCAGACCGCCATCAGCCACCAGTTGTTCCACGCGGAGAACACGAAACCGATCACCACCACGAGGATCGCGTATCGCGTTGGTATGTTGCGCTCGCCGCGCCACACCGGCTGCCAGGCCAGGAACAATCCGAAATGCGCCAGCAGGAAGGCCCGCGACCACCAGTCGGTGATGCCCCATGCCACCGCCGCATGCAGCGACAGCAGCATAAGCCCGAGCCACAGCTGGGGCCGGTTCGCCATCCAGTGGGCGGGCGCGGCTGCCGCCGGATCGGGCACAAGCTCCATGTCCGATACGGCCGGGAAGGCGCCTTCGTTATACTGTCCCATGGGGAATCATCCCGGCTTCGCGCTCGATGATTTCGTTAAGGTACCACACACCATGAAATCCCGCGCCGCGACCATCGCACGCTACACGCTGCTGGAGGCCCTGAGGACGCGGCTGCCGGCAATCGTTCTCATCGTGCTGGCGCTCACCGTCGCCGCCGGTTTTTTCGTGGAGCAGATCGCGGTCACCGAGGGCGTGCGGTTCCGCACCGGGTTCTACGCCGCCGCTGCGCGCTGGGCCACGGTCTTCATCGTGGCATTGCACGTCATCGCGGCAGTGGCGCGCGAGTTCGACGACAAGGTTCTCGACGTGCTGCTCGCGCTCGACCTGCCGCGCTCGCACTACGTCCTCGGCCGGCTGGCGGGATTTGCCGCCGTGGCGGCAATTATTGCCGCCGTTGCCTGCGTGCCGCTCGCGTGGTCGGTCTCCGCCGGCGCGCTCGCACAGTGGGGCACCTCGCTCGCCGTCGAGCTCGCGATCGTGGCAGCGCTCGCGCTCTTCTGCGCGATCACGTTCACGCAGCTCGTCCCGGCCGCGGGTTTCGTCGCGGCGTTCTACATACTGGCGCGCGCGCTGACCGCTATGCGCCTGATCAGTGCGAACCCCATTTCGGGCGCCGATGCACTGAGCCATCAGGTAATGGGAGTGGTCGTGGAAGGGCTGGCCCTCATCCTTCCGGGCCTGGAAAGCTGGACGAAGACGGACTGGCTCGTGAATCAACCGGCAGCGTGGGCTACGCTCGCGGTCATCGTGGCGCAGGGCGCGCTGTACATCGCGCTGCTGGCGGGGGCGGCGATGTTCGACCTGCACAGGAAGAATTTCTGAGCACCTGTCACCCGTCACCTGTCGCGTATCACGCAGTTCCAGCATGAAGAACGAACGCCCTATCAGCCAGGTGCCGCGGCCCGTTCTGGCGCTGCTGGCGCTGACCCTGTGCCTGCAGATCGGGTGGCAGGCGTCGCAAAGCCGGCCCGTCGCGCGGGCCGACGCGCTGGAGGCCCCGCCCGCCCCTCCGGTCCTGAGGGCGCTCTCGCTCGGAGAGCCCATAGCGCTGGCGCAGTTGATGACGCTCTATCTCCAGGCGTTCGACAACCAGCCAGGGATCAGCATCCCGTTCATGGAGCTCGACTATGCGCAGGTCACGCAATGGCTGGATGCCATCCTCGAATTGAACCCGGCAGGGCAGTACCCGTTGCTCATGGCCTCACAACTCTACGGCCAGGTACCGGACGAGGCCAAGGCGCGCCAGATGTGCGATTTCGTGTATCGCCAGTTCCTGCGCGACCCGGACCGGCGCTGGCGCTGGCTCGCCCACTGCGCCATCATCGTCAAGCATCGCCTGAAGGATCCGCAGCTCGCCCTCTCATACGCCGAAGCGATCACCCGCGAGGCACGCCACGCGTCCAATTGGGCCCGCCAGATGCGGATCTTCATGCTGGAGGACCTGGGGGAGCGCGAGGCGGCCACCGTGCTGCTGGGGGGGCTGCTGGCAACTGGAGAAGTCACCGACCCGAAGGAATTGCATTTCCTGACGGAGCGGCTGAAAAAACTGCAGGGCGATGAAAAACCGTCGCCCGCGACGAGAAACTGACAGTCATGTCTCGGGAACGTGCGCCAATTCATTGTTTTTCCACTCACAAACGCCCCCGCTCTACCGCATTACGGCGGCTTCGTCCCAAGTATATGAAAACCGCATAATTACAATGGGATGTGGCCTTGATTACCAGGTCCGTGAGATATTTCACGTTGCTGGCATTAACCGCGTTGCCGCTTTATTACGGGACTGGTACGGAATTTGCAGAGTACCGGCCGTTTCAGTCTCCTTGAGGGATGACCGTCATGCGTAGACAACGCGGCTTCACTTTGATCGAAATCGCGATCGTGCTCGTCATAATCGGGCTACTGCTGGGCGGGGTACTCAAGGGCCAGGAGCTGATCACCAGCGCCCGGGTGCGTAACCTGATCTCGCAGCAGGACGGCATCAAGGCGGCCTACTTTGGCTTCCTCGATCGCTTCCGTGCCCTGCCCGGAGACTACACCCAAGCCTCGGCCAACATAAATTGCACCCCCGCGTGCTCCAATGGCAACGGTAACGGTCAGATCACCCAAGCCGGGGTGTCGGGTGCAACGATCGACGAGCATATTGCGGTGTGGGAGCATCTCTCGAAAGCGGGTTTCGTCAACGGCAGCTATACGTACGCAGCGGGCGCCGAGACTGCCACCTCCGCGGCGGCCAATCCCTACATTCGCTACATCCGGGTGATATACGATACCAACTACGGCGGGGCGGGATCGAACATACGTCACAACGTGAAAACCGGCAACCAGGTTCCGTCAGACATCATGGCCGAGATCGATCGCAAGATCGACGACGGCAATCCGCTGGGCGGCAACTTCCAGTTTTCCACCTACGACGGCGGCGGAACGGGTGGCACCCCGCCGGACCCTTCCACGTGCTATACCGCCGGCACGCCCCCGCTCTGGTCAGCCGCAACAGTCGTCACCAACTGCGGCGGAGCGAGCTTGCTCTAACCGTATAGGAACACCCCGGGCCGGATTAGCCAGATTCTGCATGTCAACGCCCGCTTCTGCGGGCGTTTTGTTTTGGCGTTCACGATAAAGCCTTGAGTCTACGGTGCGTAAACAACGCGGTTTCACGCTTAACGAAATCGCGATCATGCTCGTGATCATCGGCCTGTTGCTCGGCGGCGTGCTGAAGGGCCAGGAATTGCTGACCGGCGCCCGCGTGCGTAACCTGATCTCACAGCAGGAGGGCGTCAAGGCCGCCTACTACGGCTTCATCGACCGCTTTCGCGCCCTGCCCGGGGACTACAGCCTGGCTTCCGCCAACATTTCGAACGTCGCGGCGACCGCCAACGGCAACGACAACGGTCAGATCCGCTCCATCGGCGGAGGCGACTCGATTAACGAGGACATCGCCGTGTGGGACCATCTGTCGAAGGCCGGCTTCATCGAGGGTAGCTACACCTACGCCGCCGGCGCCGAGACGGCCAAATCCGCGCCGACCAACCTGTACGGGCGCTTCATCAAGCTGATCTACGACAATGTCTATGGGACGGGCACGCTGACTGTGCGCCACAACATCAAGAGCGGCAACCAGGTTCCTTCCGCCATCCTAGGCGAAATCGACCGCAAGATCGACGACGGTAATCCGGCGGGCGGCAACTTCCAGTTTTCCACCTACGACGGCGGTGGAACCGGGGGCACTTCGCCGACGGGCGGCGCCGCCGGCCAGTGCTACGTCGGCACCACATGGTCCGCCGAGACGGTCGTCACCAACTGCGGCGGAGCGAGCTTGCTCTAATCCGGTTCGGAGTTTCCAGGTTCCAAGATTTGTCGGCTAGCTACCCGCTGCGGAAGTCGTGTTTCTCTCCGCGATGCCGTTAAGAGTGTGCCGGACTTTTGTTTTGTACTCGGAAGCTCCTCACCCCTGCATGAGTTTCAGCTCCGCGGCCGCGAGATCCTCTGCGAGCCCGAGCAACACGATCACGTCGCCATCCTCGATCCGGGTCTGATCGTCCGGCGTCAGCGTCCGAACGTGTCGCCTGCGCACGGCTGTGACCTCGACGCCCAACGCCGCCAGGCCGATTTCTCCCAGCGTGCTTCCGACCGCCGCCGCGCCCGCCAGGATCACGACCGAATGCAGGCGCGGCTGTTCCTCGTCGCTCTCGGTCTCGTCGGTGACGCCGCGGAAGAACCCGCGAAAGAGGCTGTAGCGCTGCTCCCGCGTCTCGCGGATGCGCGCGAGCACGCGGTTGAACGGCACGCCGATCAGCGCCAGCGCCGTCGAGGCGAGCATGAGGCTCCCCTCCATGATTTCGGCGACGACCTCCGCGGCGCCCGCCGCCTTCAGGCGCTCGATGTCGGTGTCGTCCACCGTGCGCACGACCACCGGGAGGCCGGGCCGCATCTCCTGGACGTGCGCGAGTATCTTGAGCGCGGAGGCGGTATCCGAATAGGTCACCGCCACGGCCTTCGCGCGCTGGAGCCCCGCGGCGACGAGCACCTCGCGGCGCGCCGCGTCGCCGAACACCACGCTCTCCCCCGCCGCCACCGCCTCGCGGATGCGCTGCGGATCGATGTCGAGCGCGATGAAAGGGATGGCCTCCTTCTCGAGCAGGCGCGCGAGGTTCTGGCCGCTCCTGCCGTAGCCGCAGACAACGACGTGCTCGTCGGCGCCCATGGAGCGCACCGCGATGTTGTGGATCTCCATGGCGCGATGCATCCAGTCCGAGCCGACCCAGCGGCGCGCCAGCGCCGCGCTGCGCTCCACGAGAAAGGGCGCCGCCAGCATCGAAAGCACCATGGCCGCCAGCACCACCTGCACCGCTTCGCGGCTCATCACCTCGAGTCCGGCGGCGCGCGCGAGCAGCACGAAACCGAACTCGCCGCACGCGGCGAGGGCGAGGCCCGCCCGCAGCGCAACGGCGGTCGGCGAGCCAAAGAGCGCGGTGAGCCCGAAGACGAGCGCTGCTTTCACAACGAGGAGCAATGCGAGGAGCAGCGCGACCCACGCGCCTTCGGTCGTGACCACCCGCCAATCGAGCAGCATGCCGATGGAGATGAAGAAGAGTCCCAGCAGGATGTCGCGGAAGGGCTTGATGTCCACTTCCACCTGGTGGCGGTACTCGGTCTCCGAGATCAGCGCGCCGGCCACGAAAGCGCCGAGCGCCAGCGAGAGCCCGGCGATCTCGGTGACATAGGCGAGCCCCAACGTGATGAGCAGCACGTTCAGGACGAAAAGCTCGGAGGATTTCTGCCGGGCGACGAGGTGAAACCAGCCGCGCATCAGGCGCTGGCCGATGAAGAGCATGAGCGAGAGCACGACGGCGGCCTTGACGAGCGCCCAGGCGATGTTGGCGGCGAGGTTCTCGATGCCCGCCGCGAGCGCGGGGAGCAGGATGAGCAGCGGCACGACCGCGAGGTCCTGGAACAGCAGGATGCCGATGATCTGCCGTCCATGCGGCGAGTCGAGCTCGTTGCGCTCGGCGAGCATCTTGCCGAGGATGGCGGTCGAGGACATGGCGAGGACCCCGCCGAGCGCGAGTCCGGCGCGCCAGTCGAGGCCGGCGAACGCGGCCACGCCCCACACGATCGCCATGGTGGCGACGACCTGCGCTGCGCCGAGTCCGAAGACGAGGCGGCGCATCGTCACCAGCTTGGGCAGGCTGAATTCCAGCCCGATCGTGAACATCAGGAACACGATGCCGATCTCCGCGAGCCGGCGCGCGCCCGCCGGATCCGGTATCCATGCGAGCGCATGCGGCCCGATCACGATGCCGACGATGAGATAGCCCGGCATGGGCGGCAGCGCGAGCGAGCGGAACAGCACGACCACCAGAACCGCGGCGGCGAGCAGTATCAGCACTGATTCGAACGTCGTCGGCATGGAAGGAACGGAATTCGGTCGGGACCGGTCTGACTACCCAGCGGGACGAGGCTCCGGGCGCAGCGGCCGCTCACGGCTCACCGCTCGCCGGTATCCGCCCGATAATGCCTTAACTCGCATGAATTGCAAGCAAGCTACGGGCAGAAAGAGCCCCCCCTTCTGCTATACTTTTGTCCCGATATGCAAGATCTTCACGCGCGGGCCGGGCGGATACGCCTCGCGATATTCGATGTCGACGGCGTGCTGACCGACGGGGCACTCGTCTTTTCCGGTTCGGGCGACGAATTGAAGGCCTTCAACGTGCTGGATGGTCACGGGATGAAGCTGCTCCAGGATACCGGCGTGGCGCTCGCCGTTATTACCAGCCGCACTTCGCGCGCGGTGGAAGAGCGCATGCGCAACCTCGGCGTCGATCTGCTGTTCCAGGGCGCCCAGGAGAAGCTCCCGGCCTTCAATCAGCTGATCGAGCGGCAGGGAATCACGGCGGAGGCCGCATCGTACATCGGTGACGACCTGCAGGACCTGCCCTTGCTCAAGCGATGCGGGCTCGCCGCGACCGTTCCCGATGCCCCGGCTCTCGTGCGCCGCCACGCGCACTACGTGACGCGCGCGCGCGGCGGGCGCGGAGCCGTCCGGGAGCTTTGCGAGCTGATCATGTACGCGCAGGGCACGCTCGGGGCGCGCCATGCCGCATTCCAGGGCTGAGGGCTGAGGGATGAGTGCGCGCTATTCGGTCTATCATGGGTGGCTGCGATGCTCGAGCGATTGACGGCGTTGTTTCCCTTCGCGCTGCTCGCGAGCCTCGCGGTGCTCACCTTCTGGCTCGACCGGTTGGTAGAACCGGCGCAGCCCGTGTCGCAGACGGCGGGCCGCCACGACCCCGACTATATGGTGGACAAGCTGAAGGCGGTGCGCACGAACGAGGCCGGCGCCGTCGTCTACACTCTCGCCGCCGAGCGGATGGTGCACTACCCGGATGACGACACCACGGTCCTGACGCTCCCGCGGTTCGTGAGCCTGCGCTCCAAGCAGGCGCCGGTGACGATCACGGCACGCGAGGGCCTCCTGTCGGGCAACGGGGATAACGTCTATTTCAAGGAGGACGTGACGGTCACGCGCGCGGCGTATGCCGATCGCAGCGAAATGGTGATGCGGACGACTTACCTCCACGTCATTCCGGACGACAACATCGCGAAGACCGACCGGCCCGTCACCATCACCGACGCCGCCACGGTCGTCAATGCCGTCGGGCTGGAAATGAACAGCGACACCCGGATTCTCAAGCTCCATTCGAGAGTCCAGGGAACTTATGACCCGAACCTGGCTCCGAAGAAATCCGCGGGAAAGTGAGCGCGCGGCGCGCCGCTTGGCGGCGCCCGCGTTCGCGCTTCTCGCCGGCGTGCTGCTCGCCGTGGCACTGCCTTGGTCCGGCCCGCTCGCCCGCGCGGAGAAGGCGGATCGCGACAAGCCTGTCAACCTGGAGGCCGACCGCGTCACCGTCGACGACGCGAAGCAGCTGGCGACCTTCGAGGGCAACGTGGTGCTGACCCAGGGCACGCTGCAGATCCGCGGCGACCGCATGGAAATCCGCCAGGACAAGGAAGGATTCAAGTACGGCACGACGTGGGGCAACCTCGCCTACTTCCGGCAGAAGCGCGAGGGCCTGGACGAGTATATCGAGGGATGGGCCGAGCGCATCGAGTACGACGGGCGGGCGGACAAGATGCAGATGTTCAACCGGGCCATGATGAAGCGGACCGAGGACGAGGTGCGGGGAAACTACATCTCCTACGACGGTCAGACCGAGTTCTACCAGGTGACAGGCGGCGGCTCCAAGGCCGCCACCGCGAACAATCCCGACGGGCGCGTGCGGGCGATCATGCAGCCCAAGGGCAAGGAAAAGCCGCCTTCCCCGGGAGCGCCGCTCGCGCTGAAGCCCGCCGAGACCGTCTCCGCCCCCCGCGAAGACGCGCCGTCTTCCCCGCGTAAATAGCTCGCCACGACCCACGTGAACGATACGGGCCAGATTCCGGTTCCGTTGCCCGGGCAGGAGCGTCCTGCCGCGGCACCGAAGAGCGAATTGCGCGCCGAGCGCCTGAACAAGCGCTACCGGAAGCGGGTCGTGGTAAAGGAGGTCTCGCTGGAGGTGAGAAGCGGCGAGGTGATCGGGCTCCTCGGCCCGAACGGCGCGGGCAAGACCACCTGCTTCTACATGATGGTCGGCCTGGTGCCCATGGATGGCGGCGACCTGTTTCTCGACGGCAGGAGGTTGACGCATACCCCCATGCACCGGCGAGCCCGCCTGGGCCTTTCGTACCTGCCGCAGGAGCCGTCGATTTTCCGGCGCCTGACGGTCGCCGAAAACGTGCAGGCCGTCCTGGAACTCTATCAAGATAATCCGCAAACTATCCGTAATAGGCTCGATGGCCTGCTGCACGACCTGCATATAGGCCATTTGCACGGGAATCTTGCAATCAGCCTCTCCGGCGGGGAGCGGCGGCGGGTGGAGATCGCCCGCGCGCTGGCGAGCGAACCGCGCTTTATCCTGCTCGATGAGCCGTTTGCGGGCGTCGACCCGATTGCAGTGCTGGAAATCCAGAAGATCATCGGATTTCTGAAGGAACGTGGTATTGGCGTACTGATCACGGATCACAATGTGAGAGAGACTCTCGGTATCTGCGACCGAGCCTACATCATCAACGACGGTACCGTGCTGGCCTACGGCAAACCCGATGAAATCATCTATAATGAGAACGTTAGAAGGGTCTATCTGGGAGAGCATTTCCGCCTTTGAGCGTCTCCGCCGATCTTCTGAGAGGGGGGAGAGGGCGGGGGGTCGTATGGGTCGTTTGGTCCAACCCAGGACACCATAAATGAAGCATTCCCTCCAACTCCGCCTATCCCAGCACCTAACCCTCACGCCCCAGCTGCAACAGTCCATACGGCTGCTGCAATTGTCGACGCTGGAGCTGACCCAGGAACTGGAAAGGGTGTTGCAGGAGAATCCCCTGCTCGAGCGCGACGACGGCCTGCGCGAGCAGCCTGTCCCGCCGGGTGCCACCCCCGCGGCGGACACTGCGCCTGCCGCGGACGCGCCGCCGGCCGATGCGCCGGCCGCGGAGGGGTCCTCCGACGACGGCGAAACCGTCGATTTCCAGAGGATGGAAGACGCGCCGCCCTCGGGCTACCGCGACGAGAACGACGAGAGCGAGTCGCAGCAGGTCGCGGCCGACACGCTCACGCTGCGCGCGCATCTCATGGCGCAGCTCTCGCTCACCAAGCTGCCCGAGCGCGACCGCAGGATCGTGAGCCTGCTGATCGACTCACTGGACGAAGGCGGCTACCTCACCCAGAGCCTGGAGGAGCTGGTCGAGTTCCTTCCGCCCGAGCTCGAGATCGGGCTCGAAGACCTGCAGATCGCCCTGAAGCACCTGCAGCACCTCGAGCCGGCCGGCATAGGCGCGAGAAACCTGAGCGAATGCCTCGCGCTCCAGCTCGCCTCCCTCCCCGCCGACACCCCGCATCGCGCCGAGGCTCTCGAAACGGTGAAGCACAATCTCGAGGCGCTGGCCGCGCGCGATTTCGGCAAGCTCAAGAAGGCGCTGCGCTGCGACGATGCCCTGCTGCGCTCGGTGCAGAAGCTGATCACGAGCCTGAACCCGCGTCCGGGGTCCGACTTCTCCTCGGACGAAACGCGCTACGTCGTGTCGGACGTCATCGTAAAGAAAGTGAAGGGCGTCTGGGTCGCCTCGCTGAATCCCGATGCCATGCCGCGGCTCCGGATCAACCGGCTCTATGCGGATATCCTGCAGCGCAATCGCAACGCGGGCTCCCAGCAGCTCGCGAGCCAGCTCCAGGAAGCGAAGTGGCTGATCAAGAACGTGCAGCAGCGCTTCGAGACGATATTGCGGGTGGCGCAGTCGATCGTGGACCGGCAGCGCAATTTCTTCGAGCACGGCGACGTGGCGATGCGGCCGCTCGTGCTGAGGGAAATCGCGGAAGCGCTGGACCTGCACGAATCCACCGTCTCGCGCGTGACCACGCAGAAGTTCATGCACACCCCGCGCGGCATCTACGAGCTCAAGTACTTTTTCGGCAGCCACGTCACCACCGACGCCGGGGGCTCGGCTTCCAGCACCGCGATACGCGCGCTGATCAAGCAGCTCGTCTCGGCCGAGAACGAGCGCAAGCCCCTGTCTGACGGCCAGATTTCGGACATCCTTGCGCAACAGGGCATCGTGGTCGCGCGGCGCACGGTTGCCAAATACCGGGAATCTCTGCAGATTCTCCCTGTCAACATGAGGAAGGCGCTGTAGCCTCAAGCGGCCGCGAGGCTGCGTTATGCTGCTCCCCCGCACCCACCCTCGCCCCTTTCCCCTCTCCCTGAGGGCGAGGGGAAATGTACCGCGCGGAACCCAGAGTTCCCCCGGTTCCGCGATCAATGATCGAGGTAACAGATGAACCTGTACCTGACCGGGCATCACCTGGAGATCACCCCGTCCATCCGCGAGTACCTTTCCAGCAAGCTCGCGCGCATCACGCACCACTTCGACCACGTCATCGACGTCAACGTGATCCTGACCGTCGAGAAGCTGAACCAGAAGGTCGAGGCGAGCGTGCACGTCCGCGGCAAGGACATTCACTGCGAGAGCATCGATCCGGACATGTACGCCGCCATCGACGGGCTCGTCGACAAACTCGACCGGACGATCATCAAGCACAAGGAAAAATCACTGGAGCGCCGCCACGGCGGCGCGGGCCTCAAGCACCACGGTGAACAATAAGGTGAACGAGGGCGTAACAACAAGAAGCGGCCCGCGGCCGGGCGCCGGGCGACAACACGATGGACTGACATGAATCTTATCGCCAAGCTGCTGCCGCCTTCGAACGTCGTGCTGGACCTCGAGGTCAGCAGCAAGAAACGCGTGTTCGAGCAGGTGGGTCTGCTCTACGAGAACAACCACCACGTCGCCCGCAGCCAGGTGTTCGACAGCCTGTTCGCGCGCGAGAAACTGGGCTCCACGGGGCTCGGCCAGGGCATCGCCATTCCACACGGCAGGATCAAGGGGCTGAAGGAGGCGGTGGGCGCGTTCGTCAGGCTGAAGCAGCCGATACCGTTCGACGCGCCCGACGGACAGCCGGTCAACCTCATCTTCGTGCTCCTCGTCCCCGACCGCGCCACGGACCTGCACCTGCAGATTCTCTCGGAGCTCGCGCAGATGTTCAGCGACAGGCCGTTTCGGGAGCGCTTGCTGGCGTCCGCGACGCCGGCGGAGGTGAACCAGCTCGTCGCCGAGTGGCAGCCGCATGCCGCGAGTCAGCATAGCCCGGTTGTTTGAGGAGAACCGGGAGAAGCTGCGGCTCGAGTGGGTCGGCGGCCGCGATGGCGCGGTGCGGGAGCTGAACAGCGAGCTCACCAAGGATTCCTCCCGGGGCCTGATCGGCCATCTCAACTTCATCCATCCGAACCTGATCCAGGTGGTGGGCGCATCGGAAGCCGCTTACCTGCACGCCCTGGATCCGGCGAGCTGCCGCTCCGTGCTCGGCCAGGTCGCCACGCATGAGCTTGCCTGCTTCCTCGCCGCGGCAGTCGACGAGCTGCCGGCGCCGCTCGTCGACGTCGCCGAGTCCACGAAGACGGCGTTGTTCCGCTCTCCGCTCTCGAGCGTCGAGTTGATGTGGATGCTGCGGCCCTACCTCGCCCGCGCGCTGGCGGAGAGCACCACGACGCACGGCGTGCTGCTCGACGTGCTGGGCGTGGGCGTGCTCATCACGGGCGACTCAGGCGTCGGCAAGAGCGAGCTCGCGCTGGAGCTGGTGAGCCGCGGCAGCGGTCTCGTCGCGGACGACGTCGTGGAGCTCTACCGCATCGGTCCGGAAACGGTGGAGGGGCGCTGCCCGACGCTGCTCTCCGATTTCCTGGAAGTGCGCGGCCTGGGCGTGCTCAACATCCGGACCATATTCGGCGAGGCGGCACTGCGGCCCCGCAAGAACCTCAAGCTGATCGTCCATCTCGAGCGGCCGGCCCGGGAGTCCCAGCGCCACGAACGCCTGCCGCTCAAGCCGGGATTCGAGGAGGTCATGGGCGTGCAGATCGGCAAGGTGACGATACCGGTCGCCGCGGGGCGCAACCTCGCCGTCCTGACCGAGGCGGCCGTGCGCAATTACGTGCTGCAGCAGCGCGGCGTGGACAGCACGCGCGAATTCATCACGCGGCAGGCGGCGCAGATGCAGAAAGGTGACGAGTGACCCGTGATCGGTGACCGGTGACATGCAGCTAGTCCTCATCACCGGCCTCTCCGGATCGGGCAAGAGCGTCGCGCTGAACGTCCTCGAGGACAGCGGGTACTACTACGTGGACGGCCTGCCGGCGGCGCTGCTGCCGCAACTGGTAGAGCACCTCGCCACCGGCGGCCACGCGCGCGCCGTCGTGAGCATCGAGGAGCGCAGCGCGCAGGCGATCGCCGAGCTGCCGCGTCACCTCGACGAGTTCCGGCAGCGCGGCATCGATCTGCGCATGATGTTCCTGGAAGCGAAGACCGACACCCTGATCAACCGCTTCTCGGAAACGCGCCGGCGCCATCCGCTGTACGACGGGGTCCTCACCCTGCCCGAGTGTATCGAGCGCGAGCGGGAGCTCCTCTCCAGCCTCGCGGACTTCGGTCACCGCGTCGACACCAGCGATCTCTCGGCCAACGTGCTGCGCAACTGGGTGAAGGATTTCGTCGCAGTGCCGCCCGTCGGGCTCACCCTGCTGTTCGAATCGTTCGGCTACCGGGGCGGCATTCCGCTCGACGCGGACCTCGTGTTCGACGTGCGCTGCCTGCCCAACCCGCACTACGACGCCAACCTGAGGCCCCTGACCGGCCTCGATCGGGCGGTGGCCGATTTCCTCTCCGCCGACTCGGAGGTTCGCAAGATGCTGGAAGACATCCGGCGTTTCGTCTCCGAATGGCTCCCCTCCTACGAGCACGACAACCGCGCCTATCTGACCGTGGCGATCGGCTGCACTGGCGGCCGGCATCGCTCGGTTTACTTCGTGGAAGCGCTCGCCGCGCATTTCCGCCGGCAGGCGCAGGTGCTGGTCAGGCACCGTGGCCTGTCAGAGCGAGACGGGAGCGGCTGAGTCATGTCCACCGAGACCATTAGAGAGTTGCTGCTATTCCCTCTGGGCACGGTGCTGTTTCCCGAGGGCGTGCTGCCGCTCAAGGTGTTCGAGCAGCGCTATATCGAGCTCACCAAGACGTGCCTGCGGGACAACGCGCCATTCGGCGTGTGTCTCATCCGCGAGGGCCGTGAAGTGGGCGCCGCGGCGCTGCCCGAGTCCGTGGGTTGTCTCGCGACCATCGCGCAGTGGGACATGCCGCAACTCGGCCTCTTTCACCTCGTCGCGCACGGCGGCCGGCGCTTTCGCCTCCGCGAGACGCGGGTCGGGGCGAATCAGCTCATCTCGGCCGAGGTGGACCTCCTGCCGGAGGATCCCGCGGGCGGCGACGTCGATCCGGTATGCGCCGAGGTCCTGAAGGCCATCATCGACAAGGTGGGCGCCGGCCACTTTCCCGCGCCGGTCAGGCTGGACGACGCGGCCTGGGTGGGCTACCGCCTCGCGGAAGTGCTGCCGCTGGAGTTGGCGGAAAAACAGGAACTGCTCGAAATCACCGAGGTCACCGCGCGCTTTCAGCGCCTGCGGCAGTTCCTGGCGCGGGTCGGCCTGCGACCTGATACTGCGTGACTGATGCGCCATGAAGATACTTGTCGTTGACGATCACGCATTGATACGTATTGCGCTGCGCGGGGTTCTCGGCGGACTCGACCGCGATGTCACAGTCCTCGAAGCCAGCGATTGCCGCGGTGCGTTCGATCTGATCGAAGCGCAGCCGGACCTCGACCTTGTGCTCCTCGACCTCAACCTGCCGGGGATGCATGGACTGGCAGCGTTGAATGACCTGCGCGCGCGGCATCCCGCGTTGCCGGTCGTCGTGCTGTCATCGGCAAACGATCGTGCCAGCGTAACGCAGGCGCTCGATCAAGGCGCGATGGGCTACATTCCCAAGCTGTCATCCAACGAGGTATTGATCAGCGCGCTGCGCCTGGTGCTGTCCGGTGGAATCTACATTCCGCCAGCGATCCTCGCCCGCTGGGAGTGCCCGACCGCTGCGGACCCGCAAACAGCCGCTGCTTCCGGACGCAGCGGGTCACCTCGGCGGACTCCGGCCGATCTCGGGCTGAGCGGACGCCAGGCGCAGGTACTGCGGCTCCTGCTTGAAGGAAAATCGAACAAGATCATTTGCCGCGAACTCGACTTGGCGGAATCCACGGTGAAAAATCATGTCACGCTGATACTGAAGGCGCTCAACGTGACGAGCCGAACGCAAGCCGTGATCGCCGCGGCGCGGATTGGACTGGTATTTGGGCGAGCTGCATTACCCGACAAAGCTTCAGCCGCCGAAGAATAGCTCAGACGGCCTTATGATGGAACTCCTTGTCGCACCCGTTTGGGCCTTTCGCCAGTAATTGAGCGAGCAACGCGCGCAGTTTCGCGGGCGCCACTGGTTTGAGCAGTACCGGGTATTGGTGATGCCTCGCAGTCCTCAATACTTCCGGGCCCCCGTCTGCCGTGACGAGAATCGCTGGCATCGAGCACTCGGAAGCGGCTTGAATGCGGCGAATCGCCTCGATGCCGTTTTCGCCGTTGCCCAGGTGATAGTCGCAGATAACGAGTTCCGGCGCACGGTCGTGTTGTGCCAGCATGGCAAGCGCGTCCGTGCCGCCGCGAGCTGCTAGCGCCAGGCATCCCCACTCAACCAGCAGCCCCTGCAGCGAAGCGCGTGCAGCCTCGTCGTCGTCCACGACGACGGCGAAGACGCCGCGCAGGGGCACCCCCTGCGTTGGCTCGTAGTAGGGAGGGAACGATGAAACGGCATTGCGCTCGTCCTGCACTTCGGCAAGTGGAACGCTGATCGCGAACATCGAGCCCCGGCCGGGCACCGATCTCAGCTCGACGCGACTGCCGAGCAGCGGCGCCAGTCGTGCGACGATAGCGAGTCCCAGGCCCAGCCCCTTGCCGCGATCCCGGTCCGGGCTGTCGAGCTGCACGAACTCGCGAAAGATATCCTCCCTGCGGTCTTCGGGAATGCCGCAGCCGGTATCCCAGACCGCGATCTGGAGATTGGCTCCGCGCCGCCTGCAGCCCACCAGAACGCCCCCGCGTCCGGTGTAGCGAACCGCGTTCGACACGAAGTTCGACAGGACGCGCTGCAACAGCACCGGGTCGCTGTGCACGCGCGCGTTGTCCGGCAGCACCTTGAGCTTCAGGGTTTTCTCCTGCGCCTCCGGAACAAACTGGGCATTGAGCGCGCCGAGGATGGCTGAGATTGCGAAATCCTCGGGCTGGGCGGTCACCGCTCCAGCCTCCAGTTTCGAAATATCGAGCAGGTCGTCGAACAGATTGCCCAGAGCCGCGATGCCGGCTTCGATCTCGTTGAGTATTCTGTTCCGGTCTTCCGGACGTCCCGTGGAGCGCAACTGCCCCGCGAGCAGGCTCAGCGCATGTATGGGCTGGCGCAGATCGTGGCTCGCCGCCGCCAGGAAGCGCGATTTGCCCTGGTTGGCAGCCTCCAGGTCGCGCGTGCGTTCTGCGATCCGGCGCTCGAGGTCCGCGTAGGAATCCTGGAGCTGCGCGCCCATGCGATTGAACTGCTCCGCCAGCTCCTGCAACTCGTCGCCGCTTTCCACCTGGATACGGTGTCCAAGGTTGCCGGCCCCGATCTTTTGCGCCCCTGATTGCAATTCCCGGATCGGGGAAACCATGCTGCGCGCGAGTAGCAAGCTCGCGATCAGTGCCAGCCCCAATGCCGATAACAAAACGATGGCTTGTCTGGACAGTGAGGCATAGAGAGGCGCGAGCGCCTCAGAGCGCGGCTGTTCCACAAATACGTGCCAACCGAGCGGGTAGATCGCAGCGTGCGCGGTGAATACTGGCTGCCCCTGGGGGTCGACCGCACTCTCTACCGACTCAAGCGATGCGCCAGTGCCATCGCGTTGGGCAAGCGCCGCGCGGACTTGCGGCAGCCCGGAGAGGTCGGTCATCTGCAGGACCCGGTGGATGTCGGGATGGGCGACGAGACGTCCGCGTGCATCAACGACGTAAGCGTAACCCTGCTCGCCGACCTTGATCTCGGTCACCACCGCCCAGATGAACTTCAGGTTCACCTCCGCGAGCGTAACCGCCCCGTCCCCCGAAGGGTCGGGCGCGGCAATGCTCATATACGGTTCGGTCTGCTCGAAGAAGTAAATCGGGCTGAAATGAACGCGGCCGCCGCGCGCGGCGATGAAGCCGGGATCGCCCGAGAGATCGGTCTTTCCGTTCATCCGATCCGCGTCCAGTCGCGACACCTGAATCCGCTCAATCCCGTGCCGGTCGACGAAGCGCAGCGTCGTGATGGCGGGCGCGAGACGCAGCAGGCCAAGGTAATCGATGCGGCGCTTTTCCAGATCGGAAACCGCCGTGTCCAATGCTGGCGTGGTCGCCCCGCTGATCTGGTGCGCCAGATCCTCGACATAGCGCGACACGCTGGACGCCGCAGCCGCGGCCTTGTCGCGCTGAACCTCTGCCAGCGTCGCGCGGTGCTGCCGATCCGAGAAGTAAATCTCGATTGCTCCGCTTACGAGCAGCGAGGCGCCTGCCAGCACTAAAATCAAGGCCGCGTACTTGACGAACAGCGGTTGGCGCAGCGTCATTCGATGAGAACGTTTGCGCGCAGCAGCAACGGCTCGGGAATCCGAAGCCCGAGGGCCCGCGCAGTCCTGCGATTGATGACCAGCTCGAAGCGCGTCGGCTGCTCGACCGGGAGCGTGCTTGGATCCGCGCCATTGAGGATGCGGTCGGCAAAGCTCGCCGCGCGCGCAAACATTTCTTCAAGGTTCGATCCGTAGGACATCAAGCCACCGGCATCAACCGATTCCCTGGTGCCGAACATGGTGGGCAACTGATTCGTTGCCACGAACTCGGAAATCAACTGCCGATAGACCAGGGTCCGGTAGTCGAACAGCACCAGGATCGCATCCGGGCGGCGCGCGCTCATGCGGGAGAATGCCGCCTGAAGGTCCTCCACCCGGGTTACGTCGAATGGCTGCAAGGCGAGTCCGAGCTCCGCCGCCCGCAACCTGATTGCCGTCAGCTCCTGAGCGTGGGATGGGTGAACCCGTGAATACAGCACCGCCACGCGCGAGGCGCGCGGCACGGTCTCCTTGAGCACCTCGAGACGTTTGGGGCTGAGCTTGATCTGGGCGCCCGAAATGCCTGTGATATTACCGCCGGGCTTCGCCAGGCTCGCCACGATCCCGTTGGCTACCGCATCCGCGGCGAACATCACGATCGGGATCGTCCGCGTTACTTGCTTTGCGGCAAGCGCGGTAGGGGTGCCGATGGCGAAGATCAGAGCAGGTTTCTTTTCCACCAGCTCGGCAGCCGCGTCAGGCAGCATCTCGACATTGGCCTCGGCCGAGCTGTACTCGATGACCAGATTCTTGCCCTGCACGTAACCCAATCTCTCCATGGCGCGCAGCAAGGCTGCACGCTGTGGGGAAGGCGTATCTGCGACCGGCGCGAACATAAGGTAACCGATGCGATAGACCTTGCCCGGTTGCGCCGCGCACCACGCGATAGGCGAGGATCCCAGCGAGAGCATCAGCAGCGAAATGAGAGAAAACGTCTTCACGGGGTTTCGGTTCTCGTCTGCAGTCCTGCCATAGATTACCCCTACCGCAGAGCGAGATCACGCCTTCCAGACTTTCAGACCGAGACTTTGGTACTGGTCGAAGCTGCACGAGAGGCGGATCAGAGTGCGCTCAAACGTCTTTCTGAACAATGCGTTTCCGGCGACCAACGCGCAACGGCCAGACCTTCCGTCCAGACCTCGGTCCAATTGCTCCTTTGCGCCGCGGCGAAGAGAATTTGCGCATGGTTTGCAGCTCTCGAAAAACACTCTGGATGTTCGGCGACCTTGCAGATCACGCCGGCCGTTCTTCACTCGCAAATAAAAGGAGACATCGTGATTGACCTTTCCCGTCGAACCGTCCTGAAGCGTGCCGGCGCGTTCGGCGTACTTACCATGGGACTCGTTACCGGGCTCGCCAAGTCGTCGAACGCCATGGCGGCCCAGTGGAACGAAGTCGGGTTCGAATCCAAGGTCATGGCGGACGCCCTGAAGGCCCTGGGAGCCGGCAATCCGGTGGAGAGCAGGGATATCGCGATAACCGCCCCGGATATTGCCGAGAATGGCGCCGTCGTGCCGGTCGCCGTTACCAGCAAGATCCTCAATACGCAGCAGATCTCGATTATTGCCGAAAAAAATCCGCGTCCGCTGATGGCAACGTTTGACGTCTCGAGCGGCAGCGAAGGCTATATCTCGACGCGCATCAAGATGGGGGAGACCTCGAACGTCTGGGCGGTGGTGAAGGCGGACGGGAAATTCTTCGCGGCAAAGAAGGAAATCAAGATCACCGTCGGCGGCTGCGGCTAGGAATCTGTCGGCTACGCTGCGACATATTCCTTACGCAAAACCGAAGTCCGACATTTTCCAGGAGACCACTCCATGGCTGAACCGATGAAGATCCGCGCCACGCTGCAGGGCGACGTAGCCGATGTCAGAATTCTGATGCTGCACCCCATGGAAACCGGCGCGCGCAAGGATTCCAGGGGAGACATCGTTCCGCGCCACTTCATCCAGAACGTGGCGGTTACGCACAACGGCAAGACGGTGCTCGATGCGCAGTGGAGCCAGGGGATTTCGCGCAACCCGTTCCTCGGGCTGCGCATCAAAGGGGCCAAGGTGGGCGACAAGCTCGGCGTCACCTGGCTGGACAACAAGGGCGAAAAGCGCACTGACGAGGCGACCGTTTCGGCCTCGTGATCGCGCCGCGCCCGCTGGTTACCAGAACGTGGAGGAAAGCATGCACACGACGCGAGGATGGCTCGCTGCCGTCGCAACCGTAGGGTGCGCCCTCACGTGGGGAGCGGCGCTGTCCCAAGGGAGGCCGGACGACCCCCTGGCCGTAGGCCGTCAAATGCTGGCGGACGACAACCCGGGCGAACTGTGGATCGAGCGCGGCAAGACACTCTTCTACCAAAAGCGTGGCCCCAGGAACGCTTCGCTGAATGAGTGCGATTTCGGGGCAGGCCCGGGGAAGTTGGAGGGCGCCGCCACCGGGTTGCCGCGTTACTTCCCCGATACCGACCGTGTACAGGACCTGGAGTCAAGGCTGCTGACCTGCATGGTTGAACTCCAGGGTTTCAAACGCGAAGAGCTTGTCAAAACGGCGATCAGTCCGGCGGGTAGCAACGGTTCCGATGCGGAAGCCCTGGCACTTTACATTACTTCCCGGTCGAACGGGATGAAGATGAACGTCTCGCTGAGCCATCGGAAAGAGCACGATATGTACAAGTCGGGTGAGTACCTCTTCTACCGGCGTAGCGGTCAGACGGATTTCGCGTGCGTGCAGTGCCACGGCGAGGCCAACAAGCGCATCCGGCTCCAGGATCTGGTGCACATGACCAGCAAGAAAGGGGTGCAGGAAGTTGTTTCGACCTGGCCCGCTTATCGCGGCTCGCATTTTGTCGTGCGCACCATGCAGTGGCGGCTCTCCGACTGCTTCTGGCAGATGCGGCTGCCCGAGCTGAAGTATGCATCCGACACGTCAATCGCGTTGACCACCTATCTCCACTATCAAGGCAACGGGGCCGTGATCAAGGTGCCCGGATTCAAGCGCTGAGCGGGAGCGAAAATGCCAATGAAAAAGACGTGGTTGAAATGGGCAGTACTCGGTACCCCGGCGCTGATTGCCGCGGGCTGTACCACTTATCCCGATCAAGCGACGACGCGTCAAGTCGCCGAGACAATGGTGAGCGAGGACTTCTCCGCACCGATGCCGGCGTTGCTGAAGCGCCTGGTGCAGGACCGGTCGCAGCAAATCTGCAGCAAGATCGGCGATGCCAAGCTCACGCAGGAGGAAGCGGCCGAAGTGGTCAAGCTGGCGCGCGCCTCCATCCAGTATCCGGAATCGGGGAAGCTCGTGGGCGACTGGAAGGCCGGCGACGAGCTCGCGCATGACGGTGCGGGCGACCGTATCCAATTCGGAAGCCTCGAGAAGCGTAAGGGAAACGGCGGGCTCTGCCAGAACTGCCATGCCCTTGCTCCCGGAGAGATAAACGTGGGCAATGTCGGGCCCAGCCTGACAGGTTACGGCATGCAGCGCGGCAGCTCAGAGGCAGTGGCGAAGCTCACCTACGAGAGAATCTTCAACGCCTGGGGGTTCGCGCCTTGCTCAAACATGCCGCGGCTAGGGGCGAACCGCCACCTCACGCCGGAACAGGTCTCTCACCTGGTCGCGTACCTGATCGATCCCCAATCGCCGATCAACATGAAATAGCCTGAAACGAAGGCGCTTACCCCCAAGAAATCCGGGCATCGTCTGTTACGCTTTCAATATGAACCCGGTCAAGTGGATGGTTATCGGCGCGCCCGTGCTGTTCGTGATTGGCTGCGCTTCGTTTCCCGTCGCGCAGACTTCGCCCCCGCCGGTCGACAGACGCGAAATGGTGCGCGATTACCCTGTAGACAGGATCGCCGCCCATACCTATGTGATCCATGGACCGCGGGAGATCGCGTCCGTGACGAACCAGGGCTTCATGAACAATCCGGCTTTCATCATTACCGGGGAAGGCGTCGTGGTGATAGACCCGGGATCCAGCGTGCAGGCCGGACGCATGGTGATGAAACAACTGCGCAAGATGACCGACAAGCCGGTCACCCACGTGTTGAATACCCATGTTCACGGCGACCACTGGCTCGGCAACCAGGCCGTGCGCGAGGCTTACCCCGACGCCGTCCTCATGGCCCATCCCGAAATGATCAGGCGGGTGAGCGGAGTCGCGGAACAGTGGGTAGTCACGATGTCCCGTCTGTCCGGCGGCTTTACGGAAGGCACCCGGGCAGTGATTCCCACGGTCGCGATCGGCAATGGCGAGGAACTGAGAACCGGCGGGATCACGTTTCGCATCCATGCTCCGCCGGACGCCCACAGCCAGACCGACATCATGATCCAGGTCGTGGAGGATTCGGTGGTGTTCGGGGGAGACAATTTTCTCTTCCAGCGTCTGCCCCGGCTCGATGATGCCACCTTCAAGGGCAGCATCGAGGCGTGTCGCGTGGCGGCGCGCTTGAACGCAGGCCGCTACGTTCCGGGCCACGGGCCGACGGGCGGCGTGGAAATCGTAACGGCTTACGAGACCTATCTCACCACGCTCTACGCAGAAGTAAAAAAGCACTACGACGCAGGGAAGAGTGACTTTGAGATGAAGGATGCCGTCGTAGCGAAGCTGAAGCCCTATGCCGGCTGGGTGCACTTCAACGACGTGATAGGCAGGCACATCAGCCTGGCGTTCCTGGAAATCGAACGGAGCAGCTTCTGATGTGCAGACGTTGAATCCCCCGATCCCGGCGCTGGGCTGAAGTCGCGCAGCCACCGAATCTTCAGCCCCGCCGCCCTGTGACGCGCCGTTCGCCGTCTTTATACTACTGAAGATCGGGCCGAATGGCCTTCGCCGGCAGCTCAACCGGAGGTACTCGTGCATGTGGCGTGAGTGGTACACCCTGATCGCGCTAACGGTGGCGCTCGCCACAGCACCGGTCACGAGCGCCGTATCGGCTGCTCGCGAAGCCTTGAACCCCGGCCCGCATGCGACCGAAACACCATCCTGGTTCAAGGAGACCTTTCTCGATATCCGGGAGGACGTGCGCGAGGCCGCCGCGGAAGGCAAGCGCCTGCTCGTGTACTTCGGGCAGGACGGCTGCCCCTACTGCCGCGAGCTGATGCGCGTCAATTTCGCGCAGAAGGAGATCGCCGATCTCACGCGCCGCCGCTTCAACGCCGTCGCGATCAACATGTGGGGCGACCGCGAGGTCACCTGGACGGACGGCAAGGTCCGGAGCGAGAAGGATTTCGCGGCGCTCATGAAGGTGCAGTTCACGCCCACGCTGCTGTTCTTCGACGAGAAGGGCGCCGTGGTGCTGCGCCTGAACGGGTACTATCCGCCGCACAGGTTCCGCGCGGCTCTCGACTACGTTTCGGGTAAGCACGAGAGCAGAATCGCCTTCGCCAGCTACCTCGAGCGGCACGGGCGCGAGCCGGCGAGCGGCCGGCTGCACGGGCAGCCATATTTCATGAAGCAGCCGTATCGCCTTGCGGCCTCGCAGCGACCGGAAGGAAAGCCGCTACTCGTGCTCTTCGAGCAGAAGCAGTGCGCGGCGTGCGACCGGCTCCACGAGCGCGGCATGCGCGACGCCGCAGTGCAGCGCTTGATCGGGAAATTCGACGTGGCGCGGCTGGAGCTGTTCGGCGCCGCCCCGGTGGAGACACCGGAAGGCAGGACGCTCACCGAATCTCAGTGGGGCCGCGCGCTGGGCGTCGCTTACACGCCCAGCCTCGTCTTCTTCGACACAGCAGGCAAGGAAGTATTCCGGATGGAGGCGTCATTCCAGCCGTTTCACCTCGCGTCCGGGCTGGAGTACGTGGCGAGCGGAGCGTATCTCAAGCAGCCGAGCTTCCAGCGCTACGTGCAGCAGCGGGCGGAGCGCATCAGGTCGACTGGCGGGCGCGTCGACCTCTGGTGACCCGTGACCGGTGACCCGTGACCAGTAACAGCGATTGCGCTACGAAGGTCATCCCCGCAACGGCGGGGATCCATTCGCGCCCCCTATCCTACCTTTCCCCCAAAGGGGGAAAGGGGATACCCGCCTCCGCAGGAATGACGAATGCCCTCTTGTTCAGGGCTTGCTTCCACGCGGCTCTGCCAATGCGGTGCGCTTTGCCCGGTCACCGGTCACTGGTCACCGGTCACTGAGCGAAGCGAGGATGCGCTTGACCGGCGCCGGGATCGCCGCCTGGCGCGCCTCCTCCAGCGGCAGCCAGATCAGACCCGGCTCCGCCGCGTGAGGGTCCTGTTTCCCGACCCTCAGCCGGATCGGAAATATATCCAGCTTGTAGTGCGTAAAGCCGTGTGCGATCTGGGGAAGCTTCTCCATGGCGAGGACGCGCGCGCCGAACTTGCGCAGGCAGTACCCGGCGATTTCGGTATCGCGCACGGCTTCGGGCAACGACCACATCCCGCCCCAGATTCCGGCGGGCGGCCGTTTTTCCAGCAGCACCTCGCCGGCACGGGTCAAGGCGAGCATGGTCGTGGCCTTCTGCGGCAGCGCCTTGCGCGGCTTGCGCCCAGGGATGGCCGCGACGAGTCCCCGCTTGCGCGCTGCGCATGACGCCGACCACGGGCACGCGTCGCAGCGGGGGCGGGTCCTTGCGCACACTCCCGCTCCCAGGTCCATGAGACCCTGCGTATAGGCCTCGACGCTGCGTTTGGGGAGCAGTTCCTCCGCCCGCTGCCACAGCCGGTCCGCCACCCGCTTGTCGCCGGGGTAACCGGCAATGCCGAAGAGCCGCGCCAGCACGCGCTTCACGTTGCCGTCCAGGATCGGATAGCGGGCGCCCGCGGAGAACACCAGTATCGCCGCCGCCGTGGAGCGGCCTATGCCCGGCAGCGCGGCAGCCGCATCGAAGGTACGGGGAAACCGGCCACCATGTCCGCTCATGACTGCCTGCGCCGCGCGGTGCAGATTGCGCGCGCGCGAGTAGTAGCCGAGCCCCGCCCACAGGCGCAGCACCTCGTCGAGCGGCGCTTGCGCGAGCGTGGCGACATCCGGGAAGCGCTGGAGAAAGCGCTGGTAATAGGGAATGACCGTGGCGACCTGGGTCTGCTGGAGCATGATCTCCGAGAGCCAGATCCGGTACGGATCGCGCGTGCCCTGCCACGGGAGATCGTGGCGGCCGTGGCGTTTCTGCCAGGCGATGAGCCTGGCGGCGAGGTCTCGCCGGGAGGGGCGTGACCCGTGACTCGTGACCCGTGACCCGTGGATCCGCCTTGTTGCCATCAACAGTTCACTGGTCACTGGTCACCGTCCAAAGAGGCCCTTCAGCACATCCTGCGGCCGGCTGCCGCTGCTCTTCCCCGCATCCTTGGCCGCTGCGTCCTTCGAGGCCGTGCCGCCCGCCGCCGCGCCACCGCCGAGACGCTTGCCGATCTCGCTCGTCAGCCGCTCCTCGACCTTCTGCTTCGCCACGTCCGTCATCATCGCGCCGAAGTCGATCGTGTACTTGGGCGAGGTGAGGGGACCGGACAGTCTTACCGGCACCGTGAGCCCTTTCAGATCGTCCAGGTCGCGTCCGCCCTGGCCCTTGCTCGTGCCGACGACCGAGGCCTTCACGAGGTAGTTCAAGCTGTCCTCGCCGATGTTGATGTCGCCCTCCCCGCCTACTCTCAGCAGCGGGGACTTGATCGAGAGATCGTTGTTGCGCGCGACGCCGTTCTTGATGGCGAAGGTGCCGGTCATCTCCGAAAAGTCCGTCTTCTGCGACTTGTCCGCCTGCTGCGTCTGTTCGCCTTTCAGCGTGCCGAGCTTCGCCTTGGCGCTGCGGATAGAGCCCGCGATGTCTATGCCTTTCACCGCGCCGTCGGTGAGCTTCAGTGCGGCGTTGCCGTTCAGCGCTTTCTTGAGCGCGCCCGCCGTATTGCCCTGCGTCGTCACGTCCAGCGTGACGTTGCCCTTGCCTTCGAGCGTATCGTTGTTGGCAAGGTCCTTGAGGAACGGCCCTACGCTCACCCCGTTCATCTTGTGCTTCGCCGCGAAGGTCGGTGTTGCCGGCGCCGCGTTGACCGTGACCGCGCTCGCGAGCGTGCCCTGGTAGAGATTCGCCGTAAGCGGATTCAGCTCCACGCGACCGCCGCCGGCCTTGACGTCGACGCGCACGTTGGTCGCTTTGAGATTGTTCGCCTTGAGCGAGCCTATGCGGATTGTTCCATTCGCGTTCAGGTTCCTGAGTCCCGTGAGATCGAACGGCTTCTCGGTCTGCTTTTGCTGCTGCCCGGCGGGCGCCGGCGGGAAGTAGCGGTCCACGTCGAGCTGGTCCACGTCCACGTCGAAATGAATGCCCGTCGTCTTGCCGCCGCCGATACCCAGTCGCGCCTTGATGTTGCTGTCGGCTATCTTGCCCGCAAGATTGGCCTGCGCGCTCTCTTTCGCAGCGTCCACGGCCGCGCTGCCCTTCAGCTCGCCGGTGAGGCTCTTGCCGGGCACATCCGGACCGCTGACGGTGAGGTTAGCCGCGAGATTGGACAGGTTGACCTGCCGCGACTCGAGGTTTCCCGAGACCGGCGAGGCGACCTTGGCCTTGACCGTAAGGTCACCCTGCTTCATATCGAGATCGAGCGTCATGGCGGACGACTTGAACGCTTTCGCGCTACCCTCCACGCCCGGCAGGCTCACGTTCGCGTTCAACGCGCTTTGCGGACCGGTCACCTTCGCGACGACCGTCACTTTATCCCCGGTCGCCTTGTCCTTGGTCAACACGAGCTTCGGCGCGTCGAGCTTCACGTCCAGGTTGTCCTTGCCGCTCACCCCGGTCATGGCGACCGCGAGCTTTTCGGCCGTGAACTCGTTCGTGCCGGGCTTCGCGGTCACGCTGCCCGTCGCCTTGAGCGCGAAGTTGCGGATGTCCGCGGCCTCCCCTTTCGCTTCCAGGCTCATGCCGTCCAGCACGTACACCTGCTTGTCGAGATCGAAGGTCAGCTTCGTCTTCAGCTCGGTGGCGAGGTTCACCTTGGGCTGGCTCGCCTGGACGGTCACCGAGAGATCGACCTTCGTGGGCACGTTGTTCGCGATGCGCCCCGTCTTGAGGTTGACCTTGGACAGCGCGTACTGCGCGCCTTTCTGCTCGTCGCGAAAGCTGAAGGCGGAATCCGCGATGTCGACTTCGGCGATGTCGAACGCGACATCCTGCTTCGGCTCCTTGTCATCTTTGGCGAGGAGATCGTCGATGTTGAGCTTGCCGTCCTTGAACCGCACAATGGCCGCCCGGGCGCCCTTGACGCGCACCTCGTCCACCACCATCTGCTTCGAGAAGAGCGGCATGACCTTGACCGAGACTCGGGCGTTGTCAACCGCCGCGAACTCCTTCTCGCTCTTCGCCTCCGAGAGCGACACCTTACCCAGCTCCGCGCCGACGTTCGGCCAGAACGAGAGCTTGATGTCACCGTCGAGCTTCAGCGTGCGCTCCTTCTTCTCCTTAACGAGCTGGATGATCTGGGGCTTGTAATCGTTGGGGTTGAAGGTGGCCGCGACGTAGGCGAGCACGGCTCCGAACAGGAGGGCCAGGGCGCCAATGCCGAGCAAGGCGTACTTGACGATCTTCATGACTGGCCTCCTATGCCGACCCGGGTCCGTCGCAATAGTAACGCAGAGCCGATGGGCAGGGATGACGCGGTGGTGCAGGATTTTCTCGGTGGGGGAAACAACGTAGAATCCCGGTCACGCGGGTGTAGTTCAATGGCAGAACATCAGCTTCCCAAGCTGAATACGTGGGTTCGATTCCCATCACCCGCTCCAGCTTGAGAAAAGAGGAGGCGCGTATCCGTACCGCCCCGCGGCGTGGCGGGTACGCGGCAAAGGCATACCGGGTCACGATCGATAGTTCCGTGTGGACACGAACCAGAAAGGAGATCGTCATGCCTGATTTTTCCGTCACTACGTGTCGGCTCGTTGGACGCGCCGCCATCGCGGTAACCGCGGCCGCTCTCGTGCTGCCCGCGTACTCCCAGCAGAAAGCCGATGACAAGCCCGCCGCGCCCACGCCGCCCCCGTCCTGGCAGCAGGGCCGCTCGACGGAGCAGGCGAGCTCGCCCCTGCACCCGTTCGCGATTCACCTGACCGGCAAGAGCGCGAAGGAGCTGCCGGTCGACAAGCTCAAGGTTCCGCCCGGCTTCAAGGTCGAGGTCTGGGCCGACAGCATGCCCGGAGCCCGCACCATGAGGCTCGGCGACAAGGGCACGGTTTTCGTGAGCACGCGCCAGTTGAAGGAGGTGTACGCGGTCGTCGAGCGCAGCGGCACGCGCGAGGTGAAGACCATCCTCAAAGGCCTCGACACGCCCAACGGGATCGTCTTCAGCAAAGGCACGCTGTACGTCGCGGAGCGCAACCGCATCGTGCGCTACGACGGCATCGAGGACCGGCTGGACAGCCCGCCGGAACCGAAGGTCGTGGTGGACAACCTCGACCCGAACAAGGCGGCCGGCCATTTCTGGAAGTTCCTCGGGCTCGGGCCCGACGGCAAGCTTTACTTCAACATCGGCGCTCCCGGCAACATCGTCATGCCGACCTACATGGAGGCCTCCATCATGCGGGTCGACCCGGGCAAGGGGGTGCTCGAGACCGTCGCGCTGGGCGTGCGCAACTCGGTCGGCTTCGACTGGCATCCGAAGACCAGGGAGCTGTGGTTTACGAACCACGGGCGCGACTGGCTGGGCGACGACTCGCCGCACGATACGCTGCACCGCGTGGCCAGGAAGGGAGAGCACCACGGCTATCCGTTCTGCCATCAAGGCGATACGCCCGATCCCGAGTACGGCAAGAACCGCTCGTGCTCCGAGTTCACGGCGCCCGCGCTCAAGCTCGGCGCTCACGTCGCGCCCATCGGGATGCGTTTCTACAGCGGCAAGATGTTCCCGGCCGAGTACCAGAACAACATCTTCATCGCGCTGCGCGGCTCGTGGAACCGCACGATCAAACAGGGCTACAACGTGACTCGCGTGTCGTTCGACGCAAACGGCAAGCCGAAGATGGAGCCGTTCCTGACGGGCTTTCTGCTCGACGACAAGGCCGACCCCCCGATGTGGGGGCGTCCGAACGACGTCATGGTAATGCGCGACGGCTCCTTGCTCGTCTCGGATGATCATAACGGGATCATCTACCGGGTGAGCTACAGCAAGAAGTGAGCAAAGACCGGCGCCCCGCGCGGCCAGGCGCGGCGGCGCTCCTCGCCGTCGCGCCGCTGCTTCTGCTTGCCGCCGGCGCGGCGGGCGCGGCCGATCCGCAGGCCTGCGCGGCATGTCACGGGCCGGCCGGGAACTCGATCGACCCGGCCATTCCGTCCCTCGCCGGGCAGCCGGCGCAATTCATCTCGACGGCGCTGTTCCTGTACCGCCAGAGCAGCCGCAAGGATCCGCAGATGACGCCGGTTGCGGCGAGCCTCAGCAACGCCGAGATGAACGAGCTCGCGGCATTCTTCTCGAAGCAGAAGCCCGCCGCCCCCTCGCGCAGGACAGCGCCCGAAAACGCCGCTGCGGGGAAGCGCCTCGCCGAGAAGTACCACTGCGTCCAGTGCCATGGCCCGGCGCTCATGGGGCTGCAGCACATTCCGCGGCTGGCCGGGCAGCAGTTCGAATACCTCAGGACCCAGTTGCGCGGCTTCAAGGCACAGACGCGCGCCGACCTGGACGGTAACATGACATCAGCCGCGCAGCCCCTGTCGGACAAGGATATCGAGGTGTTGGCCGACTATCTCGCTGGCCTGGCCGCCCAGTGATTCGGCGGCCAGCCCCTGAGGAAGCCGGGTTGCCAGCCGGCGGACAACTTGTGAAAATCCGGGAAAGGCTGTCGCCAGACCGGCACTTCCACATGATTGCGATCACCATCAACGGCGAGCCCCGCCAGTTCGACGCGCCGCTCAACTGCGCGGAGCTCATCGCCCGGCTGGAGCTGGCGGGGAAGCGGGTCGCGCTGGAGAGGAACGGCGAGATCGTGCCCCGCAGCCGCTATGCCGAGCAGCCGCTCGCGGAAGGCGACCGGCTGGAGATCGTGGTGGCCGTAGGCGGCGGCTAGAACCTGGAGCCACGATCCGGACGTGAAATGCCCAACGGCCGGTTGATTTCGCCTGGACGCGGCCGGGTTTATACTCCGAGTCCCGAGTCCTGATTCCCGGATCCTGCCATGAAACCTCACGAGAACCTCGATCCCCTCCTCATCGCGGGCAAGTCATACGCGTCGAGGCTCCTGATCGGCACCGGAAAGTACAAGGATTTCGCCGAAACCCGCGCCGCGGTCGACGCGAGCGGCGCGCAGATCGTGACCGTCGCCATCCGTCGCACGAATATCGGCCAGGACCCGAAGCAGCCGAGCCTGCTCGACTTCCTGCCACCGTCCAAGTACACCATACTTCCCAATACCGCCGGCTGCTACACGGCAGACGACGCGGTGCGCACGCTGCGGCTCGCCCGCGAGCTGCTCGACGGCCACGACCTGGTGAAGCTCGAGGTCCTCGGGGATCCGCATACGCTTTATCCCAACGTGGTCGAAACGCTGGTGGCGGCCCGTACGCTGGTGGCCGACGGGTTCAAGGTGATGGTCTATACGTCCGACGATCCCATCATCGCGAAAGAGCTCGAAGCCATCGGCTGCGTCGCAGTGATGCCGCTCGCTTCGCTGATCGGCTCGGGCATGGGGATACTCAATCCCTGGAACCTCCAGATCATCATCGAGGCCGCAAAAGTGCCGGTCGTGGTCGACGCGGGTGTCGGTACCGCATCGGACGCCGCGATCGCGATGGAGCTGGGATGCGACGCGGTACTCATGAACACCGCCGTCGCTGCCGCGAAGAACCCGGTGCTGATGGCGACCGCGATGTGCAAGGCGGTCGAGGCGGGGCGTGCCGCCTGGCTCGCGGGGCGGATGCCGAAGAAGCTCTACTCCGCCGCCCCCAGCTCTCCGACGGCGGGGATGATTACTTCTCCAAAGGCGTGACACGTGACACGTGACACGAAATAAGGGCTCCAGCCCGGCAACCGGCCAGCAGCTGGACGAGTCACGGGTCACGAGTCACGAGTCACTCGTTTCAAATCCACGCCGCCCCATCCGAAGCTACGTTCTGCGCCAGGGGCGGCTGACCGCGGCGCAGGCGCGCGCGCATGCGCAACTGATGCCGCGATACGGGGTTCCGTACGCCACGGAGCCCCTGGACCTCGATCGGGTATTCGGGCGCTCGGCGCCCAGGGTGCTGGAGATCGGGTTCGGGATGGGTGATACGACCGCCGAGATCGCGGCGGCTCATCCCGGTAGCGATTACCTCGGTGTCGAAGTGCATACGCCGGGCGTGGGCAGCCTCCTGAATCGCATCGCCGCGCTGGGGCTTGCCAACGTGCGCGTCATCCAGCACGACGCCGTGGAAGTGCTCGAGCGCATGATCGCTCCCGGCGCGCTCGACGGCGTGCACGTCTTCTTTCCGGACCCGTGGCCGAAGAAACGCCATCACAAGCGGCGTCTCCTTCAGCCTCCGCTGGTCGCATTGCTGGCGTCACGGATGAAGCCGGGGGGATACTTCCACGTCGCGACCGACTGGGAGGATTACGCGAGCCAGATCCTGGAGGTGCTGTCGGCCGAGCCGCTGCTCGCGAACACCGTGAATGGCTTTGCGCCGCGGCCGGCCTATCGCCCGCTCACAAAGTTCGAGAACCGCGGCCTCAAGCTGGGGCACCGGGTGTGGGACGTGATCTTTCGCCGTGGAGACACCCGATGAAATACGACCTTCCTGCTGTCACGCTCGTGCTCGTCGCCTGCCTGGCCCACGCCGCGCCGCCGCGTGCGCCGAAGCCCGATCACCCGATTCTGGGATCGTGGACGTTCCTCGCGCCCGGCACGAGCTGCGAGGAGACCTACCACGTGCGCCCGAACGGCACCACGCTGGTCACCAGCGCCGAAGAGGTCACGGAGAGCGCTTACGAGATCGACGATACGGCCGGTCCCAAGGGGCTTTTCAAGATGACCGACGCGATCGTCAAGAGCAACGGCAAGAAGGACTGTTCCGGGCAGGTGACTGCGGTCGGCCAGAAATCGACGAACTACATCCGCTTCGACCCGTCCGGCAACGTGATGATCATGTGCCGGGACGAATCGATGAACGCCTGTTTCGGCCCGTTGCGCCGCGTGCGGGGGCAGGCCACCTAGAACCTATTGGTTCTAATCATTCGAGCTTGAGGTTCGCCTCCTGGATCAGCTTGCCCCAGCGCTCGGTCTCGGAGGCCATGAACGCGCCGAACTGCTCCGGCGTGCTGGCGATGGTCTCGACCCCAAGCTCGCCCAGCTTCTGCTTGACGACCGGGCTTGCGAGCGCGCGGCCGAGATCGGCATTGACCTTGTCGACGACAGGCCGCGGCGTGCCGGCCGGGAACAGGATGCCCCACCAGTTCACGGCGGCGAAGCCCTTCAGGCCCGCTTCGGCGAGCGTCGGCAGCTCGGGGTTGAAGCGCCAGCGCTCCGCGCTGGTCACGGCGAGCGCGCGGATCTTGCCCGTCTTCAGCCCGATCATGGCGGGCACCGCGTCGGAGAACATGGTCGTGATCTGCCCGCCCGAGAGATCGGTGATGGCGAGCGCGTTGCCCTTGTAGTTCACCGTAATCATCTTGACGCCGGCGATGCGCTTGAACATCTCGCCCGCGAAATGCGACATGCTGCCGGGGCCGCTGGTGCCGTAAGTAAGCTCTCCCGGGCGGGCCTTCGCGAGCGCCACCAGCTCTTTCGCGTTTTTCACCGGCAAAGTCGTCGGCACCACGAGGATGTTGGCCGCATAGGTGATGCGCGACACCGGCACGAAATCCCGCTTCCAGTCGTAGGAGACCTTCGTCAGCAGCGGCTTGGCGACGATCGGACCGAAGTTGGCGAGCAGGAACGTGTAGCCGTCGGCGGGCTGCTTCGCGGCGTACTCGGTGCCGATCGATCCGTCGGCGCCGGGCCGGGATTCCACCAGCACCTGCTGGCCCCAGTACTCGGTCAGTTGCGCCCCGATGACGCGCGCCATGATGTCGGAGCTGCCGCCCGGTGGATAGGTCACGACGAATCTCACGAGCCTGGCCGGGTAGCCCTGGGCCTGCGCTGCGCCCGCCACGGCGAGTATCAGTATCGCTAACAACGAAAACCTGCTGAAGCCGCTCACTCTCTTCCTCCCGTCCGGGCAATTCGGCATGGCGGCTATTCTATGATGATTGCGCCGCCGCCGATCCCAAGGTCCGCCAGTACGCCAAGACCGCACTCGAGGCTTACCGCCAGCGCCCCGAGGTGTTACTGCCCGCCGGTTGCCGGGGGCAGGAAAATCTGCAGCACGTCGTTCAGGAAGCGTCGCCCGAGCTCCGTCGGTGCGATGCGCTCGTGGTCTCGCGTGATGAAGCCCCGGCGCTCGGCTTCGTCCAGATCGCCCAGCACCGCCGTCAGCGGCACCCCCGCGCGTTCCTCGATGAGCCGCACCGGGAAGCCTCCGTTCAGGCGCAGCGCGTTCATCATGAACTCGAAACCCAGCTCTCCCGCCGCGACCGCGCGCTCCTCGGCCACGGGAGCGCCCTGCTCCACGGCCTTCATGTAACCCTCGGGGTGCTTGACCCGCGTCTGGCGCACGATGCGGTCGGGAAAGCTGATCTTGCCGTGCGCCCCCGCGCCGATTCCCAGGTAATCGCCGAACTGCCAATAATTGAGATTGTGGCGGCAGTAAGCGGCGGCGGCTGCCCCAGCTGGAGAGGAGAAAGGAGAGAGGAGAGAGGGGCGTTCAGCGTCGCGCAGGGCCTTCTCCTCCTCTCGTCTATCGCTTCTCTCCTCTCGCCGTCTGGCGTACGCGGAGACTTCGTAATGGTCGTAACCCGCTTCCGCCAGCCGGGATTCGATCGTGTCCTGCATCACGTCTGCCGTATCGTCATCGGGCAGTTGCGGCGGGAAGCGGTGGAAGTACGTGTTGGGCTCTATCGTCAGATGGTAGCAGGACAGGTGAGGCACGTCGAAGGCCAGTGCGCTGTCGAGATCGGCGCGCGCTTCCTTCAACGTCTGCCCCGGCAACCCGTACATCAGGTCGAGGTTCATGTTGTCGAAATCGCGCCTCGCGAACTCGATGGCGCGCCGGGCTTCCGCATCATCGTGGATACGTCCCAGCGCCTTCAGGTGCGCCGGGTTGAAGCTCTGCACCCCGATCGACAGGCGATTCACGCCGGCCGCGCGAAACTCGCGGAACTTGTCCGCCTCGAACGTGCCGGGATTGGCCTCCAGGGAGACTTCCGCATCGGCTGCAAGCGGCAGGCGCGCGCGCACCGCCGCAAGCACCGCGTCGATGCTGCGCGCCGAGAACAGGCTGGGTGTGCCGCCGCCGAAGAACACGCTCCCGACGCGCCGTCCCCACACCAGCGGCAGCGCCTGCTCGAGGTCCGTGACGAGCGCAGCGACGTAACGCTCCTCGGGCAGAGCGCCGCGCGCCTCGTGCGAGTTGAAGTCGCAGTAGGGGCATTTCCGGGCGCAGAAAGGGATGTGGATGTAGAGGGAGAGTGGGGGAAGCGCGCGAAAAGCTGGGCGCGTCGAGGGGCTGAGCAGGGGCCCCGCTTGCGGGGATGCGACCCCCGGCGAGGCGCGGGCGGCCGACGTGAAGTGGTCAGGATCTTGTGTCATTTTCTCAGAGGCCGCGGTGACCGGTGAGCAGTGACCCGGTGTTCACCCCCACGCTTGCGGCTTTCTCGTCGCTCACAGCTTATTTCTCCGCGTCGCGCAATTGCAAAACGAGCTGGGCGAGCGCGCGTCCGCGGTGACTGATCGCGTTCTTCTGGTCCGAATCCAGCTCGGCGGCAGTGCGGGCGAGTTCCGGCAATAGGAAATACGGATCGTAACCGAAGCCGTTCGTGCCGCGCGGCTCTGCTATCACTTCGCCGTGCCAGCGGCCCTCGGCGATCAGCGGCTCGGAGTCGGCGGCGTGGCGCACCAGCACGATCACGCAATAATAATGCGCGCGGCGGTCGGCCGTTCCGGCCAGCGCCGCGACGAGCTTGCTGTTGTTGCGCGCATCCTGCTCCTCACGACCGCCGGGAGTTCCTGCAGGCGGCGGTCCGGCGTAGCGCGCCGACTGCACGCCCGGCGCCCCGCCGAGCGCCGCCACGCAGATGCCGGAGTCGTCGGCAAACGCCGGCAGGCCGGCGGAGGCAGAAGCGTGGCGCGCCTTGGCAAGCGCGTTCTCGACGAAGGTGGCGTGCGGCTCGTCGGCTTCGGAGATGCCCAGCTCGGACTGGGGCACGACCTCGAAGCCGAGCGGCGCGAGCATCTGGCGGAACTCGCGGAGCTTGCCGGGGTTGCCGCTGGCGAGGACCAGTTTCTTCATTCGGAAAATCAAAAACCGTCATGCGACAACGCCCTCGCCCCGTGTAACGGGGAGAGGGTTGGGGTGAGGGGCCAACTGGAAGTAACGCCAACGGGTCGTTCTCTCCCCTCACCCTATCCCTCTCCCCAGACCTGGGGAGAGGGGACCATTACCCCGGAAGTTTGTCCCCATCCGGCGGCGCCGGGACCTCGAACGGGTTGATGAACTTGGACACGAACATGTAGTAAGTCCCTGCTGCCGTCATCTCGACGATCCACTCCGGCGTGTGGCGGCCCTTGAGCGAGTCGAACGTCGCCTGGTCCACCCGATTGCCGCGCACGACCTGCCGCATGTAGTTGATGATGTCCTTCTCGTCGGCGGGCAGCTTCGCCGGATCGCCTTTCGATTTCACTACTTCTATCGCCTGCTCGCTCAAGCCGTTCTTTCGCGCCGCCCCAACCTGCGCCGCCCAGACGTATGCGGCTTCGCACTCGCGCACCGCAGTGATGATGGCGAGCGACCGCAGCGGCGCTTCGACCATGCATTCGTCGCGAAAAAACGGGACCAGCGGCAGCAGCTTCTTCGCCAGATTCGGCGCATGAAGCAGCATGCTGTACGGCCCGCGGATCCGGCCGAATACCTTCATGACGTCATCCGCGAGCGCTTGATGAGCCGCGGGCATGTCGGACTTCGATGCAATCGGGGTAAGACGGGGCATCTGGTTCTCCTTGGTTGAGATTCGTGACCGGTGACTAGTCCACGTTATGGTTTTATCGATCCGGCGGAGTCGCACAGATGCTGCGCTCTGCACACGGGACGGGTCAAGCGCGAGCGGTCCGGCGTCCACGACTCGGGTCTCGGCACGCACCGTCGACCCGGCGCAGTGCTGCCTACATGAGAGCCCATTCCGAACGTAGCGCGGCGTTCTTTGGCTTCAGGTGCTGACCCATGGTCTTCCAGGCGTAGCAGCATGCGCCAATCGCCGCGGCGGCGATCGAGACCAAAAATACCAGCTTGGGAAACGGAGGCAGATATTTCTCGTTAGCTATCCAGACTACTACAGCCAGCGTAAGCCATTGTCCGAACGCAGCCCATAACGCGACGGTTGCGTAAGCAAGGTATAGCAGAACCGGCGTCTCGAATTCCTTCTCAGCCGTCTGGCGTTCGCTGGCCAGGGCGGTGAGCACCGCGGTGATCGCCAACACGGCAAACAGGAGGTTGAGGCCGCCGAGCCAGGCCGTCTCGGGCTTGGGGGAGAAACCGTCCTTGAGCGCACTCACGAGCAGGGCGCCGAACAGCGTGGTATTCGAGAGCCAGCTGCTCTTCGCGTCGAACTTGGGCTGGCCCTTCACGGTCCCGTCAAGCGGTGCCCGCGTGACCAGCTCCCGCGCCCCAACCAGGACAACCGCGGCCAGGAGGCTGCCCCCCAGGAAACAATTCACCCCGATTCGCGCAACGAGTTCCTCGTTGGTCATGACGCTATCATCGATTCAGGCCATCGCCCCGTCAAGCGCTCCGACCTAGCGGCTCCCGCAGCAATCCGTGCAGGCGGCGCCCGATGATGTCTTCCGCTTCGGCCACCATGTCGGCGATGACTTTCGCGGCGGGCTCAACCGAAGCGATCAGGCCGGCGTCCTGTCCGAACAGCATCGGCGCGTTGGCAGCGTCTCCTGAACTCCGCGCGGCTGCCGCAGCCTTCCCGGCTTCGTGCTGGTGCTGGCGCAGCGCCCACTCGCGTCCCATCCAGCGCTCGATGAATTGATTGCGTTGCGCGCGAGCCATCGCACCCGGCCAGACGTGGCCCGAGGCGATATCCGGGATTTCCGTCAGCACCGTGTCGTGACCGTCGCTTTTCACGATCGCCTGCTTGAGATCGGGATGTATGGGCGCTTCCACCGTGGCGAGAAACCGCGTGCCGAGCAGCGCGCCATCCGCGCCGAGAGCCAGCGCTGCCGCGAGGCCGCGCCCGTCCGCAATCCCGCCTGCTGCCAGCACGGGCACCGGTGCCACGGCGCTCACCACCATCGGCACCAGGGCCAGCGCCGCCATCCAGCCGACGTGACCGCCGCCTTCCATGCCCTGCGCAACGATGAAATCGGCGCCGGCCTCGACAGCGCGCAGCGCTTCGGGCACCTCTCCGGCCATGTGCATGACTTTCAATCCGGCATCGTGCGCGCGCCGGAAGTAGCCGCGCAGATCCTGATCCTTCCTGGCCCACGCGAATGCGGCCAGGTACGGACGCGCCTTCAGCGTCGCGGCGTAGGCTTCCTCGTCGATCCGGAACAGCAGGTGGTTGATGCCGAACGGCTTATCGGTCGCAGCTCGAATCGCAGCAGCGGTCTCGGTGATCTGCGCGCCGCTCGCGCCCGAGGTGCCGAGCGTGCCGAAGCCCCCGCCGTTGGACACCGCAGCGACGAGCGCTGCCGACGTGGAGCTGCCCATGCCGCCCAGCACAACGGGATGCTTGATGCCGAGAGAATCGCACAGGCGGGTGTGTAGCATCGCTCCTCCTCCGATCGCGGGTCATCCGCAAGATAGCAGATGCCCGCGCCGGAAGCGAAACGAGCACCGGCACCGCAGGCTACAGAAGGAACGGCCAGGCGCAGCGCGTCTTACCGCAATGCGCCGTCCGGGGCGACGGCTGATCGCCGGCTCGACGACTCCCGCGACCGCAAGACCAGCGGCAACGGCCTCGGCATGGCGATCGCGCGGACCTGCATTCGGGTTTCTTCTACTCGGCGCCGTTGGTGATGCGATGGGACGACGCGTGCACGCCGAGCGTCTTGAGAGGCTGGTCGCCCAGCGCCTGGAACCAGTGACGCACGTTGGGAGGAAAGACGAGCGTCACGCCGGGCTCGAGCTTGAGCACCTCGTCCTCGCCTTCGATCCAGCCCTCGCCGCGCCCTTCGAGAACGGTAACGACTTCCATGTACGGGTGACAATGCGTTCGCGTGCGGTACCCCGGCGGGGAGGTCTGGATCCCGATGCGCACGGGTGTCGATCCCTGCGCGTCGCCGACCAGCGTCTGGTAGCTGGCGCCGCCGGTAAACGGCTCGTGCGGCACGCTCTCGTGTTGTATGACTGGCATGGCGCCTCCCCAGGGACCGCGTTGGAACGGAAAATTGTATTATGAGCCTTCTTAGAGGACCCAACGAAATGAGGGGATAGCCCCTCGCTTCGCTCTCCCCTACCCTACATCAGGGCGCCTATCCTTCATTTTGATAGGCGCTCTCAATACGTCTGGAAGATCCGCTGGATCTCCGCGCGGTCTTTGGTCGTCGTCAACGCCAGCATCAGGAGGACCCTCGCCTTCTGCGGCGTGAGGTTGTCGGCAAAGATGATGGGGCGGGCCTCCTTGGTGCGGGTGTCCGTGATCCGTCCCGTTCCGCCGCGATTGCTCATCACCACCGCGATGCCCCTGGCCGCCGCCCGGTTCATCGCCTTTTCCATCTCGGGCGTGGCCGATCCGGTCGGAAATCCGGCGATCACGAGCCCTTCGGCATTGGCGTACGTCACTGCCGCGTCGATCAACGCGCCGTCCGCGTCCACCGAGCTGTAGATGACCTCGACCCGGGGCAGTTTCTCGACCCGGGCGATGTCGAACGGCGTGGCCTTGGTATGCTGCTTGAGCGGCAAGCGGTAGAAGGTGACCCGGTCCTCGTCGACGTAGCCCAGGACGCCCAGGTCCCGGCTGGTGTAGGTTTCCAGGCGATACGTGATGCTCTTCGTGACGTCGCGCGCGGCATTGATCACGTCGTTGGTGACGATCAGCGCGCCCTTGCCTCTCGCTTCGCCACTCGCCGCGACCCGCACTGCCTGGAGAAAGTTCTTCGGGCTGTCCGAGCTCAGGGTGGTGAACTGCCGCTGGGCGGCGGTCAGGACCACCGGCTTGTCGCTCTTCACCGTCAGGCTCAGGAAGTAGCCGGTTTCCTCCATCGTGTTCGATCCATGCGTGACGACCACGCCCTGGACCTCGGGCTCCCGGGAAAGGATCTCGTTGATCCGCCGGGCAAGCGTGAGCCAGTTATCAAAGGTGATGCTGCTGCTGCCGACGCGAAAGATCTCTTCGACCTCCAGGCGTGCGACCTGCTTCAACGCGGGGATCGCTTCGGCGACTTCGCCCGCATGGAGGCGCCCTGACGGCGTGTTGGCGATGGTGCCGCCGGTCGCGACCACCTTCACGAGGGGCAGCTTGTCCTGAGCCTGGACTGCGCCCATGCCGGCAAGAAACAGAAAGGCTGCGGCAAACCGCAAGAGATCGGTCATGGAAGTCTCCGTACCTGATTTGCGCCCGGTCACTCCGGTTGGATTCCCGCAGCTTTTACCACTTTGGTCCATTTCGCAATCTCCGCCTTGATCAAGGCGGCAAACTCCTCGGGCGAGCCGGCGACCACCTCGCTGCCGTCGGCGGCCAGGCGCTCTCTCACCTCCGGCGTGCGCAGGATGGCAGCGACGTCCCTGTGCAGCCTGACGATGATGTCGCGCGGGGTTGCCACGGGCGCCAGCAGCCCGGACCACTGCACGGCCTCGAATCCGGGCAGACCCGCCTCGGCGATTGTCGGAGTATCGGGCAACACGGCGATGCGGGCCGCAGTTGTGACGCCCAGCGCGCGCAGCCTGCCGGAGCGCACCAGCGGCAGCACGATCGACATGCTGCTCGTCGAGATGAGCGAAAGGCGGCCGGCAAGGAGATCGACTATGCCCGGCGCGCCGCCCTTGTAGGGAATATTGACCAGACGGATCCCGGCCATGGTGGCGAACAACTCCATCGTGAGATGCGGGAGGGTGCCATGACCGGCGGCGGCATACTGGAGCTCGCCGGGCCGCGTCTTGGCGAGCGCGATCAGCTCCTTCACGGATTTCGCGGGAACCGAGGGATGCACCGCGATCACCTGCGGCGTGAAGAGGGTTTGCGAAATGGGCTGAAAGTCGCGGACGGCATCGTACGGCATCTTCCGGTAAACCGTCGGGTTGGTCGCAAAAGCGCCCGGCGCCATCAGCAGGGTATGGCCGTCCGCCGGCGCCTTGGCGACGACCTCCGTGCCGATGATCGTCGCGGCGCCGGCTCGATTCTCCACCACGACCGATTGCCCCCAGCGCTTCTGCGCTTCCTGCGCGATCAGGCGGGCGCCTGTATCGCTGCTGCCGCCGGCGGCGGAAGGCACGATGATGCGTACTGCCCGCGCCGGATACTTATCCTGCGCCAGTCCGGGCTGAATTGTCGCCACCAGCAGCGCCAGCGCGGTCAGGATTCGTTTACCGTCTCGCTCGAAGTCATCCGCATTCATCCGCGGTTCAGCTCCAGGCTCCGCGCATCATGCTGATGCCGTGCGCGCCAACTCCCCACGCCGTTTCGAGATCGGTCGGCCTCAATCCCCCCAGCGCGTACACCGGCAGCGGATAGTCCCGGATCAGCTCGGCGAAGCGCTCCCAGCCGAGCGTCGGCGAGCCCGGATGGCTGGGCGTCGCCTGTACCGGGCCCAGCACGACGAAGTCGGCGGGGAGTCGAGCCGCCTGGTCGAGCTCCCGCGCATCGTGGCAGGAAGCGCCGACCAGTCCCAGCGCCGGGCGCGCGTCGAGTTCCAGCAGAGCCGCAGCGGTAAGGTGCACGCCGTCGGCGCCGGCGCGCTGGGCGAGCGCAGGCTCGCCGTTCAGCAGCACGCGCGCGCCGCGCGGGCGCGCCGCCGCGATGGCCGCGGCGGTGAGGCGCACGAGCTCGTGCGGCGGCAGGTGCTTCTCGCGCACCTGCACGAGCGCGAGGCCCGCATCCAGCGCGCGCGGGAGCCGCCGCAGAAACTCCGGCTCACCCATGTCCTCGCACATGCTGATGCCGTAGACGGGCGGGAGCGTCAGCGCCTTGAGTATGGGGCCGTTGGCGGGGAGCATCGGCTCGACGCTGACGGCGCCGGGCCGCTGCCACTCGAAGCGCTGCTTCTCCCGGCCGTGCAGCGTGCCCGACCAGCCCGCCACGCGGTAGAAGCGCAGCCGCACCGCCGCGTGCGCGTAGTCATAGTCGCGCGTCAGCCATGGATACGCCCGCTCGACGTCAATTCCCAGCTCCTCGTGCAGCTCGCGCGCGAGCGCCGCGCGCGGCGATTCTCCCGGCTCGACCTTTCCACCGGGAAATTCCCAGTAGCCGGCGTAGACTTTTCCCGATGGCCGCTGACCCAGCAGGAAGCTTCCGTCATCGCGCAGGATTACGGCCGCTGCGACCTCCACCCTTCCCGCAGCCATTAAAGGCGAAAGACGAAAGGCGAAAGACGAAAGGAAAACGCGCAAAGGCGGGCTCTGCAAACTTTCCCAACCCCTTCCTCCTTCCTCCTTTCGCCTTCCGCCTTCATTTGGCTTTCATCCTTGCCTTCCCCGCCCAGTCGCGCGCGAACTGCCACGCGACGCGCCCGCTGCGCGAGCCGCGCGTAAGCGCCCATTGCAGCGCGGCGCGTTGCACCTCGTCCCGCAGCGCCCCGTCCCGGCTTGCGCCGGACGCCTTGAAGTGCTCCAGCCAGACCCCGACTATCCGGAGGTAGTCGTCCTGGTCGAAAGGATAGAAGGACACCCACAGCCCGAAGCGCTCCGAGAGCGAGACCTTCTCCTCGGAGGTCTCGCTCGGGTGGATTTCCTCGCCGACGTGCTTGTAGTCGAGATTTTCCTGCATGTACTCGGGCATCAGGTGGCGCCGATTGGAGGTGGCGTAGATGACGCAGTTATCGGACGCCGCGGCCACGGAGCCGTCGAGCACGACCTTCAGCGCCTTGTAGTTCGATTCGTCGGCCTCGAACGAGAGATCGTCGCAGTAGAGAAGAAACCGCTCCGACCGCTCGCTGATGCGGTCCACGATATCGGCGAGGTCCACGAGGTCGTGCTTTTCGACCTCGATCAGGCGCAGCCCCTTCGGGGAGTACTTGTTGAGGAGTGCCTTGATGAGCGAGGACTTGCCGGTCCCGCGCGCGCCCGTCAGCAGCACGTTGTTGGCGGGGTGTCCCTCGACGAACTGGCGCGTGTTCTGCTCGACCAGCTGCTTCTGCGTGTCTATGCCCCGCAGGTCCTTCAACGCGATGCGGTGCACGTGCCTGACCGGCTCGATCGCGCCCTTGCCGTCCCGCTTGCGCCAGCGAAAGGCCGCGGACGCACTCCAGTCGGTGGGCGGACCCTCTCCCGGCAGCACCTTTTCGAGCCGCGCGAGGAGGTCGCTGGCCTGCTTGATCAGCTTGCTTGCGTCATTCATGACGAGTGTTGAGTGTTTGGTTTTGAGTTTTGAGTTTTGAGTTCGGAGTTCGCAGCGACAACTTAGCACTCAACACTAAAAACTCGAAACTCCGTCAAGTGCGGTACTCGGCATTGATCGTCACGTAATCGTGCGACAGGTCGCACGTCCACACCGTCGCCGCCGCGGCGCCGCGGTTGAGCAGCACGCGCACCGTCAGCTCGGCCTGCTTCATCACGCGCTGGCCGTCCGCTTCGCGGTAGGTCTCCGCGCGCCCGCCGTTCTTCACGACCAGGACGTCATCGAGGTAGAGATCGACCTTGTCCACGTCGAGATCGGCTATGCCGGCATAGCCCACGGCGCACAGGATGCGGCCCAGGTTGGGGTCGGAGGCGAAGAACGCGGTTTTCACGAGCGGCGAATGCGCGATGGCGTACGCGGCCTTGCGGCATTCCTCCTCGCTCGCTCCGCCCTCCACGCGAATCGTGATGAACTTGGTCGCGCCCTCGCCGTCGCGGATGATGGCCTGCGCGAGTTCGGCCGCAACTGCCGAGACGCCGTCGACCAGCGCTGCGTACTCCGTGCTGCCCGCGTCCGCGATCTCCGGGTGGTCCGCCTTTCCGGTCGCGATCAGCACGAAGGAATCGTTGGTGGAGGTGTCGCCGTCGACCGTGATGCTGTTGAAGGAACGCCGGGCAGCCTGCGCCACCGCCGTGCGCAGCAGGGGCGCGGTGATGCGCGCGTCGCACGCGACGAAGCCCAGCATCGTGGCCATGTCGGGATGGATCATTCCCGCGCCCTTGGCGATGCCCGTGATGGTCACGGGCCGGCCGGCCACGCTGATGCGGCGCGACGCCGCCTTGGGCAGCGTGTCGGTGGTCATGATCGCCTGCGCCGCGGCGAGCCAGTTGTCCGGCTTGAGATCCGCCAGGCAGGCCGGCAGCCCTGCCGCCACCTTTTCCACCGGCAGCGGCTCCATGATGACGCCGGTCGAGAAAGGGAGTACCTGCGACGGGGAGCACTTGAGCAGCCGCGCCAGCTCGTCGCAGGTCAGGCGGGCGGCGGCAAGTCCGGGGCCGCCGGTCCCGGCGTTGGCGCAGCCGGTATTCACCACCAGCGCGCGCGTCGCCGCGGCGGAGGCCGAGAGATGCTCGCGCGCCACGATCACCGGCGCCGCACAGAAGCGATTGGACGTGAAAACCCCCGCCGCCCGCGCGCCCTCCTCGAGCTTCATCACGAGCAGGTCCTTGCGCCCGGGCTTGCGGATGTTCGCTTCAGCGGTGCCAAGCGCTACGCCAGGGACGGGTAGCAGGTCTTTCGGATCGGGTGTCTTGAGATTTACTGGCATGGGCTCGTGCGCAAGTCCGCTAATGGACACGCAGCCGGATTATAGCGGTCGAACCAGCAGAGCCATGAAATAGACCGGTCACTGGTCACCGGTCACGGGTCACCCTTCAGGTCAGCCTTCCGTGGCACTGCTTGTACTTCTTCCCCGACCCGCAGGGACACGGATCGTTGCGGCCGACCTTCTGGCTGCCGCGCACGAAAGGCTGAGGGCGCTCCGCCACTGCGACTTCGCCCTCATTTTCGCGCTGGATCTCCGCCAACGCTTCCCCGGCGTCGTCGCCTATGCCGGGACTGAACTCCGTGTGCTGGTACTGGACGTTGCGCGGGGCCTCGGGCTCCTCCACCGCCGCGAGCTCCTCGGGACTCCTGAACTGCACGGTCATCAGCACCTTCGTCACCTCGGTCTTGACGAGGCCCAGCATCGAGGAGAACAGCTCGAAGGCCTCGCGCTTGTACTCCTGGGTCGGGTTCTTCTGGGCGTAGCCCCGCAGGTGTATGCCCTGGCGCAGCGCGTCGAGCGCGGACAGATGCTCGCGCCAGTGCGTGTCGAGGCTCTGCAGCATGATCGCCCGCTCGATGCGATGGATTTCCACGGGATCGAACTGCGCGACCTTCTCGCGGTAGCGGGCGTGCGCCGCCTCGATGAGACGATTGCGCAGCGCGTCCTCGCCCATCTCGGGCTCGTCCCTGAGCCACTGCTGCACGGGAACAGCGAGCTGCAGCTCGCCCTCCAGCACCCGCTCCAGCCCGGCCGGGTCCCACTGCTCCTCCTGGCTCTCGGGCGGGATGCACTGCTCGAAGTGGCCGGCGATCACGTCGACGCGCATCGCGTTCAGCGTCTCCGTGATGTCGTCCGAGTCGAGCAGCTCGTTCCGCTGCTGGTAGATCACCTTGCGCTGGTCGTTGGCGACGTCGTCGTACTCGAGCAGGTGCTTGCGCATGTCGAAGTTGCGCGCCTCGACCTTGCGCTGCGCGTTCTCGATCGAGCGCGTGACCCACGGATGCTCGATCGCCTCGCCGTCGGGCATCTTCAGCCGCTCCATGATCGCGGCCACGCGGTCGGACGCGAAGATGCGCAGCAGCGGGTCTTCCAGCGACAGATAGAAGCGGCTGGAGCCCGGGTCGCCCTGGCGCCCCGAGCGGCCCCGCAGCTGGTTGTCGATGCGCCGTGACTCGTGCCGTTCCGTCCCGGTGATGTGCAGTCCCCCGGCAGCGACGACCTGGTTGTGCAGCTTCTGCCAGTCGAACCGGATCTCCTCCGCCCGCTTCTTCCGGATCGCCGGATCGACGGCCTCCTCCGCCATCACCCGGTTGATCTCCGGCTCCGGGTTGCCGCCCAGCACGATGTCGGTGCCGCGGCCCGCCATGTTGGTGGCGATGGTGACCATCTTCGGCCGGCCGGCCTGGGCCACGATCTCGGCCTCGCGCGCGTGCTGCTTGGCGTTCAGCACGTTGTGCGGCAGCTTGTCCTTCTTGAGCATCGTCGAGAGCAGCTCGGAGTTCTCGATCGAGGTCGTGCCGACCAGCACCGGCTGGCCGCGCTCGTAGCACTCCTTGATGTCGTTGATGATGGCCTGGTGTTTCTCGCGCGTGGTGCGGTAGACCTGGTCCATGCGGTCTTCCCGGATCATCTTCTGGTGCGTCGGGATGACCACCGTCTCCAGCCCGTAGATCTGCTGGAACTCGTAGGCCTCGGTGTCCGCCGTGCCCGTCATGCCGGCGAGCTTCTTGTACAGGCGGAAGTAGTTCTGGAAGGTGATCGTGGCGAGCGTCTGGTTTTCTTTCTGTATCTCGACGCCCTCCTTCGCCTCCACCGCCTGGTGCAGGCCCTCGGACCAGCGCCGGCCTGGCATCAGCCGGCCGGTGAACTCGTCGACGATGATGATTTCGCTACCCTGCACGACGTACTGCTGGTCGCGGTGGAAAAGGGTGTGCGCGCGCAGCGCCGCGTTGAGGTGATGCATGAGGATGATGTTGGCCGGCTCGTACAGGCTCGAATTGGGCGGAAGAAGCCCGGCCTTCTCCAGCAGCTCCTCGGCGTGCTCGTGCCCCTGCTCCGAGAGAATCACCTGGTGCTGCTTCTCGTCCACCCAGTAGTCGCCCGCGCTGTTCTCTTCCTTCTCTTCTTTCTGCCGGACGAGGTTCGGCACGACCTGGTTCATCCTGATGTAGAGATCGGTCGTGTCCTCCGCCTGGCCGGAGATGATGAGCGGCGTGCGCGCCTCGTCGATCAGGATCGAGTCCACCTCGTCGACGATCGCGTAGGCGAGGTGCGGCTGCACCTTTTCCGAGAGGTGGTACACCATGTTGTCCCGGAGGTAGTCGAAACCGAACTCGTTGTTGGTGCCGTACACGATGTCGCACGCGTAGGCAGCCTGCTTCGGATCGTGCTCCATGCGCGACAGGTTGACGCCGACGGTCAGTCCGAGAAAGCGATAGATCCTGCCCATCCAGTCCGCGTCGCGCTGCGCGAGGTAGTCGTTGACGGTGACTATGTGCACGCTCTGGCCGGCGAGCGCGTTCAGGTACGCGGGCAGCGTCGCGACCAGGGTCTTGCCTTCGCCCGTGCGCATCTCGGCGATCTTGCCGTTGTGCAGCGCGATGCCCCCGATCATCTGGACGTCGAAGTGGCGCATGTTGAGGGTGCGCCTGGACGCTTCGCGCACCACGGCAAACGCCTCCGGGAGCAGCTCCTCAAGCAGCTCCTTGCGTATCCGCGCGCGCTCCTCCTCGCGCCGGGTCTTTGCCTCCGGATCGTCCTCCGCTCCGTCTACGATCTTCGCGAGCCGCTCCTCGACGCGCTTGCGGAATTCCTCCGTCTTCGCGGCGAGATCCGCATCCGACAGCTTCTCCATCTGCGGCTCGAGCGCGTTGATGGCGCGCACCTGCCGCGCGTACTGGCGCACCAGGCGGTCGTTGCGGCTGCCGATGATCTTTCTCAGTATCGTCTGGAACATGTCGCTGCGAATTTTAGACGGGATTTGCCGGATTCACAGGATAGTCAGGCGCCGGCGCCACAAGTTCGCGGCACCGCGGGTTTCCTGTAAGTCCTGTCGGTTCGTGCGTTTTCAAGACCGCTCCATCAAGCAAAAGGGGTGGGGAAACCGCCCCACCCCTTGAAAATCGCGTGCCTGCGGGCTCAGCCGGGCAGTCTCAGGAACTGAGACGGATTGACCGGTGCCCCGCGCTGCCTGACTTCGAAATGCAGATGCGTTCCCGTCGCGCGGCCCGTGCTGCCCACTTCCGCGATCTTGCCGCCCCGGAGCACCAGATCGCCCAGCTTGACCAGGCGCTTCGACGCGTGGGCGTAACGCGTGATGAGATCGTTCCCGTGATCGATTTCAATCATATTACCATATTGTGGATGGAAATCAGCATACACGACCACGCCGCCCGCGGCCGCGTAGACCGCCGTGCCTTGCTCGGCGATCACGTCGATTCCTTCGTGGTAGGCGCGCTGCCCGTTGAACGGGTCGATGCGCCAGCCGAAATTGGACGAGTACCAGCCGCCCTGAACCGGCAGCATCGTGGGTACCAGCTTCTTCTTGGCGTTGTCCAGGGTCAGGGAGGACTCCAGCACGCCCAGCATGTCGCCGCGGTCGTCGAGCCTGCGGGTAAGCCACTCGAGCTGCCGGGTCAGCTCGCCGAGCGAGAGATCGTACTGCGGCATCATGGACGGTGCGCCGCCGCGTCCGGGCAGCTCACCGAACATCAGGTCCTGGGGCTTGAAACCCGCGATCTTGGCGAGGCGCTCGCCTATCGTGTCGAGCCGCATGAGCTGCGCCTGCATCTCCCCCACCTTCACGGCCAGGGCGTTCAGGTTTTCGCGGAGGTAGGACTGGGTCTTTTCATCCTGGCGTTGCTGGGCGGAAAGGAGCAGCGTGTGCAGGTAGGGGACATCGCTCGAGGCGGCGAAGCGCACGGCAAGGTAATGGAGCATTGCGGCCAGCACGAACACGGACAGGATAGCGCCGAAGCCCAGCAGGGCCAGGTGCGGCCAGTCGAGCGTGATCGTCCTCGCCCTGGTCAGCCTTCCGGAAACTAGAATTATATTCATCGTCTCCCTCGTACATCCCCATGACCGCGCACAAGATCGGCGAAATCCTGACCGCCACCGGCCAACTGAAGGCCTTGTCCCGCGGGGCGCAGCGCCTCGCCGAACTGGAACGACTGCTCTTAAGTGCGGCCCCTCGCGCGCTGTCTGAAGCAACCCGGATCAAGAGTTTCCGGGATGGAACGCTTGTTGTTTCGGCTGATAATGCCGCGGTCGCCAGCAAGCTAAAATTGCTCGCGCCGCAATTGTTGATGCATATTCGGGAACGGGAACCCGAGGTTACTGGAATCCGTGTGGAAGTGCAACCCGCGCCCGGCGCCGCCCCGAGAAAAACGGCGAAGCGCGCCCTCGGCGGCACGGCGATCGCAGAATTTCAGAGTCTGGCCGCAGGGTTAGCCGACTCCCCTCTCAAGTCCGCGGTGGAGCGGCTGGTGCAACGGCGCGGAAAAACCGGCAAGCGCGAGCAGTAAGGTTGGGGTAAGCAATCGCTGGTCGGTGCGCGGCGTTGGTCGTGGCTCGCGGCCTCATATCACCAGCACGACCCGCTCCAATACGTACAGCGCCATGAACGCGATCAGGAAGATGAAGGCGAACTGGAGCACCCGCCACGCGAAGCTGAGATAGCGCCGGTTGCGGGTTATCAGAAAGAGCACGAAGCACGCGCCCACGGCGATGAGCACGAGCGCCCCGACCAGTCGCAGCACTACCATTCGAGTCGTTCCGGACCATCACCACCCTCCGTGTGAAGGAGGTTCGGAGATCCCTAGGCGGATTGCAGCTGCCAGGCGACGAAGCTCGGCGCGTCCTCGACCCGCTCGAAGCTCACGTACTCCCAGGCATGCCGTGTTTCGAGGAGCCGGCGCAGCAGCTGGTTGTTGAGCGCGTGCCCCGACTTGTGTCCGGAGAACGCGCCTATCAACGGATGGCCCAGCAGGTACAGGTCGCCGATCGCGTCCAGCACCTTGTGCTTGACGAACTCGTCGGCGTAACGCAGCCCGTCGGAATTCAACACGCGATATTCGTCCATCACGATCGCGTTGTCGAGGCTGCCGCCCAGCGCGAGCCCCTGGGACCGCATCGTTTCCACGTCCTGCATGAAACCGAACGTGCGCGCGCGGCTTACTTCCTTCACGTAGGAGGTAGTGGAGAAATCCACGCACACGGACTTGCGGGTCTTGTCAAAAACGGGATGGTCGAACGCGATGGAGAGCGTGAGCTTGAAGCCGTTGTGCGGCTCGAAGCGCACCCACTTGTCCCCGTCCCGCGCTTCCACCGCCTGCACGATGCGGATGAACTTTTTGGGCGCGTTCTGCTCCTCGATGCCGGCCGATTGCAGGAGAAATACGAAAGGACCGGCGCTGCCGTCCATTATCGGGACTTCGGGCGCGGTCAGATCCACGTACGCGTTGTCGATCCCCAATCCGGAGAGCGCCGACATCAGGTGCTCGACGGTGGATACCCGCTCGCCGCCTTTCTCCAGGCAGGACGAGAGCCGCGTGTCGCCAACCGCATACGGGTCGGCCTTGACCTCAAGCGGCTGGGCAAGATCGGTGCGGCGGAACACGATGCCGGTATTGGCCGCCGCAGGGCGCAGCGTGAGATAGACCTTCTCGCCGGTGTGCAGCCCCACGCCGGTCGCACGGATCAGGTTCTTGAGGGTGCGCTGTTTGATCACGGTATCGGGCCCGATACAGTAAGTTTCTGATTATTCAAGCCGTTATGAGGTGCATTGTAGCACGCAGGCATATTGCGGCGCAAAAAAAGTGTAACCAATCGTTACCTCCAGCCTGTCGCGATCAGCACGGTCAACGTCCGGTGCAAATGCAGGCGACAGTGGTCCTCGCGGAAACCGGGACGCGACAGGCTGTGATGGTTCATATCTATCTATAGTTCCATATATAGCAGGGTGTCGCCCGCAATAAATCGGACCATTGCCACGACGTTGGGCGTCAGTGTAGCTCCGCGAAACCCAAAGTCAGCCTCGGCGACACTGCTAGTCCGCCTGCTTCCGCAGAAACGCCGGGATGTCGAGCATCTCGACGCCGGACTGCCGCATCGCTTCGATCGTCGCGTCGCGATTGCGCTTCGAGCGCATCACCGCCGGCATCTCGAGCGCTCCGTAGTCGACTTCGGCCGGCTGATTGTCGGTGCCGGTCTTGCTGGCGACTACGGTGAGCGGCTTGGTCTGCTGGCGCAGCGCGGTCTTGCCGAGGCCGGTGGCGACGATCGTCACGCGTACTTCTTCCGCCAGATCGTCCTCGTACACGGCGCCGATGATCGGGCTCACGCTATCCGACGCGCAGGCCTTGATGACGTCCATGATGTCGTAGATCTCCTGCAGCTGCAGCGTGTTCCTGCTGGCGGATATGTTGACCAGCACGCCCCGCGCATCCGCGATATGGATGTCCTCGAGCAGCGGACAGGCGACGGCCTGCTCGGCCGCGAGCCGCGCGCGGTCCGGTCCCGCGGCCTTGGCCGATCCCATCATCGCGCTGCCCATCTCCGCCATTACCGTGCGCACGTCGGCGAAATCGACGTTGATCATGCCCGGGCAGCTGATGATCTCGGCAATGCCCGCGACCGCGCCGTGGAGCACGTCGTTGGCGGCCCGGAACGCCTGGTCCAGCGTCACCTGGTTGCCGAGAACCTCGATCAGCTTTTCGTTCGGCACGATGATGAGCGAATCGACGAACTGCCCGAGCGCCTCTATGCCTTCGTTCGCGACGCGCTGGCGCTTGCCCTCGAAGGCAAACGGCTTGGTGACGACCCCGACCGTGAGGATACCGAGATCCTTGGCGATTTCCGCCACCACCGGTGCGGCCCCCGTCCCCGTGCCCCCGCCCATCCCCGCGGTCACGAACAGCATGTCGGCGCCGGCGATCGCCTCGGCGATGCGGTCGCGATCCTCCGCCGCGGCCTGCCGGCCGACTTCGGGGTTCGCCCCCGCGCCCAGACCCTTGGTGATGTTCACCCCGAGCTGCAACTGCGTCTTCGCCTGGTTGCGCTTCAGGGCCTGGATGTCGGTGTTGGCGCTGATGAACTCCACGCCGCGCACCCCCTCGGCGATCATGTGATCCACCGCGTTGCCGCCGCAGCCGCCCACCCCGATCACCTTGATTACCGCTTCCTGCGATTGCGCATCTACGATCTCGAACATGTACGACTCCTTTCGCCTGATCAAAAAATCAAAAATTGCCGGTAAACCACGACTTCATTCTTTCGAATACGTGCTGGACCGAGGTCGCGTGCATGCGCGCGAGCTCCTTCTGGCGGTGCTGCTGCACGCCCGCGAGCAGCAGTCCCACGCCGGTGGAATAGCGCGGATGCCGCACGTATTCCTCCAGCGCGCCGCCGTAGCGCGCGTGGCCGACCCGCACGGGCATGTGGAAGATCTCCTCGGCCAGCTCCACCATGCCGCGCATGACGCTCGAGCCGCCGGTCAGCACCACGCCGGAGGAGATCAGCTCCTCGTAGCCGCTCCGGCGCAGCTCCGCCTGCACCAGCGAGTAGAGCTCCTCTACGCGCGGTTCTATGACCTCCGCCAGCGTCTTGTGCGAGAGCTGGCGCGAGGCGCGCTCGCCCAGCCCCGGCACTTCCACCATCTCCTGCGGGTCGGCGAGCTGCGAGAGCGCGCAGCCACGGCTCTCCTTGATCTCCTCCGCGTCCTTGGTCGGGGTACGCAACGCCATCGCGATGTCGTTGGTGATCTGGTCGCCCGCGATCGGGATGACGGCGGTGTGACGGATCGCGCCGTGGGTGAACACCACGAGATCGCTGGTGCCCCCTCCTATATCCACCAGCGCCACGCCCAGATCTTTCTCGTCCTCGGAGACGACGGCCATCGCGGAGGCGAGCGGTTGCAGCACGAGGTCGCGCACCTCCAGTCCGCAGCGGCGCACGCACTTGACGATGTTCTGCGCGGCGGACACCGCGCCGGTCACGATGTGCACCTTGACTTCCAGGCGCAGCCCGCTCATGCCGAGCGGCTCGCGCACGTCCTCCTGGCCGTCGATGATGAATTCCTGGTTGAGTATGTGCAGGATCTGCTGGTCGTTCGGGATCTGGACCGCCTTCGCGGTCTCGATCACCCGCTCGATGTCGGGCTGCTCGACTTCCTTGTCCTTGATGGCGACCATGCCCTGGGAGTTGAAGCTCCGGATGTGGCTGCCCGCGATTCCGGTATAGACCTCGCGGATCTTGCAGTCGGCCATCAGCTCGGCCTCCTCCAGCGCGCGCTGTATGGCGCTGACGGTGCTCTCGATGTTGACGACGACACCCTTCTTGAGCCCCCGCGACGGGTGGCTCCCCATGCCGATCACCTCGAAGCCCCCGTCCGGCTTCAGCTCCGCGACGATGACGGCGATCTTCGCGGTGCCGATGTCGAGCCCCACGACCAGCCTCTTGGTGTCGCGCGCCTTGTTCATGCCCTGGCCCGCTTTTTCATCGGCCCCGGGCGGGCGGGCGCCTTCTCGCGCGCGAGCTCCGGCACCCGGACGGCGAAGCCGTTCGAATACCGCAGATCGACGTATTCGATACGGCGTCCGAGCTTCGCCAGCGTGCGCGCGTAGGCGTTGACGAAGCGCGCGAGGCGCGCTTCGATCTGCTCGCGGCCCAGCTCCAGGGTCGGGCCGTTCTCGAGCTTCACCTGCCACGCTCGGCGCGGCGAGACGTGCAACTCGCCCGGGGCGAGCCCGATTTCCCCCAGCGCGCGCCGGAAATACGCGTACTGGATCGCGATTTCCTTGGCCGTGCCCGCCGGGCCGCTGAACAATGGCAGCGCACCGTCGTAGGCGCCTGCGAAGACCTCCCCGTGCGTGTTCACGAGCGCGCGCTCGCCCCAGCGCGCCAGCGGCACGTGCTCCTCGAGCGCGACTTCCAGCCGGCCCGGCCAGTGGCGGCGCACGGCGGCGCGCCGCACCCAGGGGAGGCGCTCGAACGCGGAGCGCGCGGCCGCGAGATCGAGCGTGAAGAAGTTGCCGCGCAACTCGTGCTTCACGATCGCTTCCACTTCACCGGGCGTGACGTGGACTGGCGGTTGCGCGACGCGCACTTCGCGCAGCGGAAACGCCGGCAGGCTCACGACTGCGAGCGCTCCGGCATACGCCGCGAGCGCCGCTGCGACGGCGTAGAGCACGGTCGCGAGCGGGTTGAGGAGCTCCGGCTTATCCCACATCGCCGCACTCCGTGCGAGTGACCAGTGAGATATCAGCCGACATGGGCGGACTCCAGAATTTTCAAAACGAGGTCCTCGAAGGACATGCCGCGCGCGCGCGCCGCCATCGGCACCAGGCTGTGGTCGGTCATGCCGGGTATGGTGTTCACCTCCAGCAGCCAGCTGCCGCCCTGCCGGTCCAGCATCAGGTCCACGCGTCCCCAGCCGCTGCAGCCGATCACGTCGAACGCGGCGAGCACCTGCTGCTGGATCGCGCGCTCCTCTCCGTCCGGCAGGCCGCACGGGCAGTGATATTTCGTCTCGTTGCCGAAATACTTGTTCTGATAATCGTAGTTACCCTGCGGCGCTTCGATGCGCACGATCGGCAGCGCCTCGCCGTCGAGCACCGCCACGGTGAGCTCGACGCCGTCTATGAACTCCTCCGCGATGACCACCTCGTCGTACTGGCGCGCCAGGTCGAACGCGGGCCCGATTTTTTCGACCGAGGCCACCTTGGTGACGCCGATGCTGGAGCCTTCGCGCGCCGGCTTGACCACGAGCGGCAGCCCCAGCACGGCCGCCAGCGCAGCGTGGTCGGTTTTTTCGTCGAGCTGGCGGTAGCGCGGCGTGCTTATCCCCGCCGCCTGCCAGACGAGCTTGGTGCGCAGCTTGTCCATGGCGAGCGCGCTGCCCATGACGCCGCTGCCCGTATACGGAATGCCCAGGTACTCCATGGCGCCCTGCACGGTGCCGTCCTCGCCGAATCGCCCGTGGAGCGCAATGAAGACGCGGTCGTAGCGTTCGCCTATCAGCGCCTCCAGTCCCTTATCGCGGGTATCGAAGGCGTGCGCATCCACGCCGCTCTTCCTGAGGGCAGCAAGAACCGCGTTCCCGCTTCTCAGCGAGATCTCGCGCTCAGCCGAGCGGCCGCCCATCAGGACCGCTACCTTTCCAAACTTGCTCACTCATCCGCTCCAGCTCGCCTCAACTCTTGGGCGGCCTCACGTGCGCCTCCGGGGTCGCATCCCCACAGACTTCGTGGGGCCCCTGCTCCGCCCTCCGACGCCCCGCCCATTAGCACAGCTACCTTTCCAAACTTACTCGGCACTGGTTCCTCTTCACCCTTCACCGGTCACCGGCCGGCGGCCTCTGCACCGTTACCGCAAGAATCAAACTCATCGCGTCGGCCGCCCGCGCGTCGCCGGGGGTGCCGCTGCGACTCGGTGTGCGCAGCAGGGTGCGGGAGCAGCGAGCGGCCCCGGCAAGTGGAACCGTGTGCGACGCAGCGGCTCCACGCCCCGTCCCGCACCACCGTTCCGGAGACCGAGGCCGGGGCGTATCCCCACAGACCCCGGGGCCCCTGCTACGCCCCTCGACGCGCCCGCTCACTGGTCACGCCTCACCGACAATTCGCACTTCACGCTCCAGCGCCACCCCGAACTTCTCCAGCACCGAACGCTCCGCGAGCAGGATGAGCGCCTCGATATCCGCGGCGCGGGCCTTGCCCTCGTTGACGATGAAGTTCGCGTGCTTGGCCGATATCCGGGCGCCGCCGATCGCCCTTCCCTTGAGCCCGCAGGCCTCGATCAACCGCGCCGCGTAGTCGCCGGGCGGGTTACGGAATACCGACCCGGCGTTGGGCCGATCGAGAGGCTGCGTCGCGATGCGCTGCTTCAGGAGCTCCGTGATCATGGCGCGGGACTCGGCCCCGCGACCGCGCGGAAGGCGGAAAGTGGCGGAGATGAACCACTCCTCGCCTTCCGCCTTCAGGCTGACGTGGCGGTAGGCGATTTCGTAATCGTCACGACCGCGGTTGCGTATCTCCCCGGCACGGTCGATTGTCTGCACCCGGGCGACGATCTCCCAGGTCTCTCCGCCGTAGCAGCCGGCGTTCATCGCCAGGGCGCCGCCCACGGTACCGGGAATGCCCGCCAGGAACTCGGCGCCCTTCAACCCGTTCAGCGCGGCGAAACGGGCGACCTTGGGACTCGGCACGCCGGCTTGCGCGTGTATCTCCGCGCCGTCAGCGACGGCGCTGCCGGGTCCGATTTCGCGCAGGGCCCAATGAGTCAGAATCACGGTGCCGCGCAGGCCGCCGTCGCGAACCAGCAGGTTGCTGCCGAGCCCCACCACGAGCACCGGCTCGTGCGGCGGCAGGGCGCGCAGGCAAGCGGCCAGATCGTCGACATCGGCGGGGAGATACGCGAAATCCGCGCTGCCCCCCGCCCGCCAGCTCGTGTGATGCGCCATCGACTCGCGCAACCTCGCCTCTCCGCGCAGGCCTGCTGCCACCAGCTTGTCCGTTTCCGCCATGTTCATGCTGCGCCGTTCACGCTCCGCATACGATTCGCGAGTTGCGGCGCGATTCCGCCTATCGAGCCCGCCCCCATCATGAGGACGAGGTCGCCGTCGCGCGCCGCCGTCAGCACCGCCGCCGGCAGGTCCGCGACCTTTTCCACGAACACCGGTTCGACCTTGCCCTGCACCCGCACTCCGCGCGCCAATGCGCGCCCGTCCGCCGCGACGATCGGCGCTTCGCCGGCGGGATAGACTTCGGTCAGGATCAGCGCATCCGCCGTGGAAAGGACGGCGACGAAGTCCTCGAAGCAGTCGCGGGTGCGCGTATAGCGGTGCGGCTGGAATGCGAGCAGCACCCGGCGTCGCGGAAACGCTCCGCGCGCGGCGGCGAGCGTCGCGGCCATTTCGGCCGGGTGGTGGCCGTAGTCGTCGATCAGCGTGAAGCTGCCGCCGCCCGCCAGGCGCACCTGGCCGTAGTTCTGGAAGCGCCGGCCCACGCCCTTGAATTCGGCGAGCGCTTTCACGATCTTCACCTCGGGCACGCCGACCTCCAGCCCCACCGCGACCGCAGCGAGCGCGTTCCGGACGTTGTGCACGCCCGCGAGATTGAGCGTGACCGGAAGATCCGGCTCGCCTTCCCGCGCCACGCGAAAGCGCATCTGCCCGCCGGCCGCCTCGACATCGACAGCGCGCACGCGCGCATCGGGAGCGAGCCCGTAAGTCGTGACGGGCTTCGTCAGCTGCGGCATGATCAGCCGCACGTTGGGATCGTCGGCGCACAGGACCGCGGCGCCGTAGAACGGGAGCCGCTGCAGGAAATCCACGAACGCCTGCCGCAGCCGGTCCATCGACTGGTCGTAGGTCTCCATGTGATCGGCGTCGATGTTGGTGACCACCGCCAGCACCGGCTGCAGATACAAAAAGGACGCGTCCGACTCGTCGGCCTCCACGACGATGAACTCGCCCGCGCCAAGGCGCGCGTTGGAGCCCGCCGCCTCGAGACGTCCGCCGATCACGAACGTCGGGTCGAGGCCGCCTTCCGCCAGCACGCTGGCGGCGAGGCTGGTGGTGGTCGTCTTGCCATGGGTGCCCGCGACCGCAATGCCCTGCTTCAGCCGCATCAATTCGGCGAGCATCAGCGCCCGCGGCACCACCGGGATTTTCTTCGAGCGCGCGGCCACCACCTCGGGGTTGCCGTCCTTCACCGCCGTCGACACCACGACGGCGTCCGCTCCGGCGATGTGCGCTTCGGCGTGCCCGATATGTATCTTCGCCCCCAGCTGCCGCAGCCGTCGGGTGGCGGTGCTCTCGGCGAGATCGGTACCGCTCACCTTGTAGCGCAGCGTAAGCAGCACTTCGGCGATGCCGCACATTCCGGCGCCGCCTATGCCCACAAAATGTACTTGCTTGACCTTGTGTCGCATCTCATCCCGCCAGCTGCATACACACTTCCGCCACCGCCCGCGTCGCCTCCGGCTTGCCCGCCGCGCGCGCGGAGCGCGCCATTTCCAGCAGGCGCTCGCGCGTGAATCCGGCCAGGATTTCCGACAAGCGCCTGGCGGTGAATTCCACCTGCGGCACCAGCAGCGCGGCGCCGCGCCCGGCGAGAAAGCGCGCGTTTCCAGTCTGGTGATCGTCCACCGCGTGCGGGTACGGCACCAGTACCGAAGCGACGCCCGCCGCAGCGAGCTCGGCGATGGTGGAGGCGCCGGCGCGGCAGATGATCAGGTCGGCTTCGGCATAGCGCCGCGCCATGTCGTCGATGAACTCGACCACGTGCGCGTGGACGCCGCGGCTCTTGTAGCGCTCGTCCACTTCGGCCCGTCGCGCCGCGCCTGTCTGGTGCGTCACGGCGGGCCTGCCCGGCGCCGGCAGCAGGGCGAGGGCCTCGGGGACGACCGAGTTCAGGACCTGCGCGCCCTGGCTGCCGCCGACGACGAGCAGCTTCAAGCCGCCGGCGCGCCCCTGGTAGCGCTCTTCGGGCGCAGGGAGCGACGCGATCTCCTTGCGCACCGGGTTGCCGGTCCAGATGACCGCGGTAGCCGCGCCGAACGCGTTGGGGAAACCGGTGAGAACGCGATCGGCAAGCTTCGCGAGCACCCGGTTGGCGAGCCCCGGGACCGAGTTCTGCTCGTGGACGGCGAGCGGGCGGTTCAACAGGGACGCCATCATGCCGCCGGGAAACGAAACGTAGCCGCCCATCCCGAGTAGAGCGTCCGGGCGGTGCGCGAAGATGGCCGTAGCGCTCTGCCAGAAGGCGAGGAGCAGTTCCAGGGGCAGTACCGCAAACCGCAGCAATCCCTTGCCGCGCACGCCGGAGAAGCGAATCCACGCCATGGTGTAGCCGCGCGGCGCCACCACCCGCGCTTCCATGCCCGCGCGGCTGCCGAGCCACACGACGTTCCAGCCGCTCTCGCGCAGATGCTCCGCGACCGCCAGCGCCGGGAAGATGTGCCCGCCGGTACCGCCCGCCATGATCATGATTGTCCGTGAAGCGTGAAGCGTGAGGGGTGAAGCGGGTTGTCCGTCACGGTTTTCCGCCTGACGCCTGACGCCTGACGCTTGACTCATACAGTGAACCCGCGCATGAGTTGCCGGTTTTCCCAGTCCACGCGCAGCAGCACCGCGATCGCGCAGCACGCGGCGACGAGCGCGCTTCCGCCGTAGGACACCAGCGGCAGCGTCAGGCCCTTGGTCGGAAGCATTCCCGTGTTGACGCCGATGTTGATGATCGCCTGCACGCCTATCCACAGACCTATGCCCTGCACGGTGAGCGCAGCGAAGTAACGCTCCAGCGCCGCCGCCCGCCGCCCGATCGCGAACGCCCGCGCGACGATCCAGCCGAAGGCGACGATGATCGCGGCGACGCCGGCGAACCCAAGCTCCTCGGCGATCACCGCCAGCAGAAAATCGGTGTGCGCTTCGGGCAGGTAGAAGAGCTTCTCTACGCTGCCGCCGAGCCCGACGCCCAGCCACTCGCCGCGCCCGAACGCGATCAGCGCGTGCGAGAGCTGGTAGCCCTTGCCGTAGGGATCGGACCACGGGTCCATGAAGCCCAGCACGCGCTGCAGGCGGTACGGAGCCGCGAGGATCAGCAGCACGAAGCCCACCAGCAGGAGTCCCATCAGGCCGGCGAACAGCCGCCAGTTCATACCTCCCAGGAACAGGATTCCCATCGCGATGACCGCGATCACCGCGAACGCGCCGAAATCGGGCTCCGCCAGCAGCAACGCCCCGACCACCAGCATCACCACGAACATCGGCAGGAAGCCCTTGCGGAAACTCGCCATGTGCGCGGCCTTGCGCACGGTGTAGTCGGCGGCGTACAGCACCACCAGGAGCTTCATGAACTCGGAGGGCTGCACGGCGACGAACTGCAGCGAGATCCAGCGGCGGCTGCCGTTCACCTCGCGTCCGACGCCCGGCACGAACACCAGCACGAGGACCCCGACGCCCAGCAGGAAGAGGTACGGCGCCGCCTGCTGCCAGACCCGCATCGGCACCTGGAACGCGATCACTCCCGCCACGATACCCAGCGCCGCGTACAGGGCCTGGCGCGCCAGGAAGTAACCCGACTGGTAGCCGGTCGAGCGGCTGCCTTCGGCGATCGCGATCGAGGCCGAGTACACCATCACGAGCCCCAGGCCCAGCAGCAGCACGGCGATCCAGACGAGGATCCGGTCGTACTCGGCCTGCGGCACGCGCGGCTTGACGTCCGTGTAAAACACTAGGTCCCGCCTCCGAGCGCACGCACCGCCGCGACGAACACATCGCCGCGATGCGCGTAGTTGCGGAACATGTCGAGGCTCGCGCACGCGGGCGAGAGGAGCACCGCGTCGCCCGGCCGCGCCGCGGAGCGCGCCAGGAGCACGGCCTCATTCATCCCCGTCGCGCGCGATACCTTCACTCCGCTCCCGTCGAGCGCGCGCGCGATAGCCTCCGCGTCGCGCCCGATCAGCACCACTTCGCGCGCGCGGCGCGCCACCGCCGCGGCGAGCGGCGCGAAATCCTGTCCTTTCCCGTCGCCGCCCGCGATGAGGACCACCGGTACGGCCATCCCGGTCAGCGCCGCGACCGTGGCGCCGACATTCGTACCCTTGGAATCGTCGTACCAGGCAACACCGTCCTTCTCGCCCACCTTCTGCAGCCGGTGAGGCAGGCCTCGATACGACCGCAACGCCGCGGCGGTCGAATCATCCGGCAACCCGAGCGCGCTGCAGAGCGCGTGCGCGGCCAGCGCGTTCGCGGCGTTGTGTAATCCTTCCACGGGCAGCTCGTCGAGCGCGACGAGGCGCCGCGCGCCGTGCATGAGCGCGGGAGCGCTCCGCCTGCCGCCGGGGTCGCCACCTTTTCCGATGCCCCACTCGTTGTCCGCGCTGGGCGCGCGGCGTCCGAAGGTCAGTATCGTGCGGCCGGCACGGGCCATGCCCATGCTCCAGCGGTCCTCCCGGTTCAGCACCTGTACGCCGTTGCCGTTGAACACGCGCGCTTTCGCGCCCGCGTAGCCTGAGAGCCCGTCGTAGCGGTCCATGTGGTCTTCCGTGAGGTTGAGCATCGCCGCGGCATCGGGGGCGAGCGTCGCGGTGCTCTCGAGCTGGAAGCTCGACAGCTCCAGCACGTACACCTGCGGCTGCTGCGCGCTGTCCTCCGCGGCGGCCAGGGCATCGAGCACGGGCAAGCCGATGTTGCCGGCGACGACCGCCTCGCAGCCCGCGGCCCGGCACATGTCGCCCGCCATCGCGGTGACCGTGCTCTTGCCGTTCGTCCCCGTGATCGCGAGCACCTTCGGCCCGACGCCTGACGCCTGACCCCTGACGCCTGACGACAAGGCCTGGGCGAAGAGCTCGACGTCGCCGACGACGGGGACGCCGCGGGCTATCGCCTGCGCGAGGGGCGGCTCGCGGCGGTCTATGCCGGGGCTGACCGCGACGAGCTCAGCGCCGTGGAGCGTTTCGTCGGTGAAGGCACCGGTCGCGAGCGGCACGCCGGGCAACTCGCGGGCGAGTGGTTCCGCATGCGGCGCGACGGCGCGGCTGTCTGCGACCCTCACCGCCGCGCCCTTGCGCGCTAGCCAGCGCGCCATCGAGAGCCCCGTGTCACCCAATCCAAGCACCACTACCTTCCTGCCTTTCAGTTCCATGTTCCGAGAGGCTGTCCCCCTCAGCGCAGTTTCAATGTCGAAAGTCCCACCAGCACCAGCATCATCGTGACTATCCAGAACCGCACTGGCGGGTTGTGGCTACGGCATAACGCGCTGAGCGCATTAGCCTCCGCCGAAACCACGCCATCGTTCGCTTCTAACCACATTGGCTACCTCAACTTGAGTGTCGACAAACCGACAAGTACCAACATCATCGTTACGATCCAGAAGCGAACGACGACCTGGTTTTCCTTCCACCCCTTCAGCTCGTAGTGATGGTGCAGCGGCGCCATCCGGAACACCCGCCTGCCGGTCAGCTTGAACGAGGCAACCTGCAGTATCACGGAGAGCGTCTCGACCACGAACACGCCTCCCATCACGAACAGCACGATCTCCTGGCGCGCGATGACCGCGATGGTGCCGAGCGCCGCGCCCAGTGCGAGCGCCCCCACGTCGCCCATGAACACCTCCGCGGGGTACGCGTTGAACCAGAGAAACGCGAGCCCGGCCCCGGCGATTGCGCCGCAGATGACCGTCAACTCGCTCGCGCCCGGTATGTAGGGAAATCCGAGATACTTCGAGAACACCGTGTTGCCCGCGACGTAGGCGAAAACGCCGAGCGCGCTGCCGATCATCACCGTCGGCATGATCGCGAGCCCGTCGAGGCCGTCCGTCAGGTTCACCGCGTTGCTGGTGCCCACTATCACGAGGTAGGTCATCACGATGAAGCCGAGCGCGCCCAGCGGGTAGGCCACCTGCTTGAAGAAGGGCACGATGAATTCGGTCTGGGCGGGCAGGTTGGTGGTGAATGCGATGAAGCAGGCGGCGGCCAACCCGATCAGCGACTGCCAGAAGAACTTGACCCGCGCGCTTACGCCCTTCGCGTTCCTCTGGACCACCTTCCGGTAGTCGTCCACCCAGCCGATCGCGCCGAAGGCGAGCATTACCCACATCACGATCCACACGAACCGGTTGCGCGGGTCGGCCCACAGGACAACCGTGATCGTGATCGAGGCCAGGATCAGCGCGCCGCCCATGGTCGGCGTTCCGGCCTTGACGAGATGCGTCTGCGGGCCGTCGTCGCGCACCGATTGCCCGATCTTGTACGCGGTCAGGCGCCGGATCATCGCCGGGCCGATGATGAAGGAGATGACGAGCGCGGTCAGGCACGCGAGCACGGCGCGCAGCGTGATGTAGCTGAACACGTTGAACGCCCGGATGTCCTTCGCGAAATATTGGGCGAGCTCTAGGAGCATAGGGCGTCGACCACGCGCTCCATCTTCATGAACCGCGAGCCTTTCACGAGCACCGTCGCCTGCGGCGACAGATCTGCCTCGACCGCGGCGGCCAGCTCTTCCACCTGCGCGAAATGCCGGGCGCCTTCGCCGAAGGATCGCGCCGCCCGCCGCGACAGCTCGCCCAGGGCGTACAGGCGGTCCACGCCCGCGGCACGAGCCGCCTCGCCTATTCCCGCGTGCAGCTCTGCGGCGTCGGGACCCAGCTCGCCCATGTCACCCAGTACGAGCAGTTTCGTCCCTGCCGCCAGCGCGAGCACCGAGATCGCCGCCCGCGCCGAATCGGGGTTTGCGTTGTAGGTGTCGTCGATCAGGGTGGCCCCCCTGAGGGCCGCCTTGCGCTGCAACCGCCCCTTGACGCCGGCGAAGCGCGAGAGCCCGGTGGCGATTCCCGCCACGGGCACTGCCAGCGCATGGGCCGCCGCGCTCGCCGCGAGCACGTTCCTGACGTTGTGCTCTCCCGGCGCCTGCACGACCGCAGTGGCTTCCCCGGCCGGGGTCTTTACGACGATCTCGCTATCGAGGAAGCGCAGCGCGTAGCGCGCGGTCACGGCGGCTTCCCGCTCGAGTCCGAACTCGACGATGCGCCGGCCGGAGGCGAGACCCCGCCATAGCGGCGCGTGCCGGTCATCGGCGTTGATCACGGCGGTGCCACGCGGGGGTAGTGCCTCGAAAATCTCACCCTTGGCGCGCGCGATCGCCTCCTCCGAATCGAAGAATTCCCGGTGGGCCATCCCGGCGTTGGTGACGAGCGCGACGTCGGGCCGCGCCAGCTTCCCCAGGTAGCGGATCTCGCCGGCGTGGTTCATGCCCATCTCGACTACCGCGTAGCGATGCTCGGGGCGCAGCTCGAGCAGCGTCAGGGGCAGGCCGATGTCGTTGTTCAGGTTGCCGGTCGTCGCCAGAACCCGTGATCCATGATCCGTGATCCGTGATCCGTCGTGAACTTCGCGCAGAATTGCCGCGAGCATCTCCTTTACGGTCGTCTTGCCGTTGCTTCCCGTGATGGCGACGAGCGGGATGTCGAACTTGTCCCTCCAGTAGGCAGCGAGAGCGCCAAGCGCCAGGCGCGTGTCTTCGACTACGATCAGCGGCAGCAGTTTCCCCGCCGCCGATCCCCCGATCCCCGAATCCTGAACCAGGGCGGCGGCCGCACCCGCCGCCGCTGCCCGGTCCAGAAAATCGTGGCCGTCGAACCGCTCCCCCTTCAGCGCCACGAACAGTGCGCGCGGCGGCAGTTCTCGCGTGTCCGAGCGCACGGCGTCGAATTCGCGGTCCTCGCCGCGCAATTCCCCGCCCACGGCGCGCGCGGCCTCCGAGAGTCGCATCATCGCGCCGCCTCCGCCGCCACTGCGGTCACGCGACATCCCGCTGTCGGCGGCCCTGCGTCCTTCGCGGGTCGCATCCCCTTGCGGGGGGCCCCTGCTCCGCCGCTCATGCCGCCCCCCTTCAGCGCGCGCCGCGCCTCGGCCACGTCGCTGAATGGACGCCTCACGCCGGCTACCAATTGGTAGGCTTCGTGGCCCTTGCCTGCGAGCAGCACGACGTCGCCGCGGCGCGCGCTGGCGACGGCGTATTGCACCGCGCTCCTGCGGTCCGGAATGACGGCGAGCTCCTCGCCGCAGCCGGCCACGCCTGCGAGGATGTCGGCGATGATGCGCTGCGGATTTTCGCCGCGCGGATTGTCGGAGGTGACGATCACACGGTCCGCGAGCCGTGCAGCGAGCCGTCCCATCTGCCGGCGCTTGCCGCGGTCGCGTTCACCGCCGCAGCCGAAAACGCAAGTGAGTTTGGGGTTTGGAGTTTCGAGTTTCGAGTTTTCGCGCACAGTCTTGCTTTTGCTCAACCTGAAATCCGGAACTCGAAACCCGGAACTGGTGATCACATCGCGCAGCGTGGTGAGCGCGTGTTCGAGGGCGTCCGGAGTGTGGGCGTAGTCGACGACGATGAGCGGTTGCGCGCCTCCGCCCAGTCGCTCCATGCGCCCGGGCACCGCCTTGAGTTCCGCCAGTGCGGCGACCGCGGCGCGCAGCTTCACGCCGCTTGCGAGCAGGACCGCGAGAGTGGCGAGCAGGTTGTATGCGTTGTGACGGCCGAGCGTGCTGCTCGCCACCCGCGCTGCACCCCAGGGCGTATCGACCGCGAATCTCACTCCCTGCGGCCCGGTGACGAGATCGCTCCCCGTGACGCAAAGCGCGCGCGTGGCGCGCGCTTTGCCGAAACCGTATCCGATCACGGCGAGCCCCGGCCGCCGTACGCTCCGCGCCAGCTCGCGCCCGAAATCGTCGTCCACGTTCACCACGGCGTGCCTCAACGATTCCCACGCGAAAAGGCGCGCCTTGGCTTCCCGGTAGCGCCTCATCGTGGCGTGATATTCGAGATGGTCGCGGGTAAGGTTCGTGAACAACGCGACATCGAAGTCGACGCCGGCCACCCGGTGCTGGTCGAGGCCGATCGACGACACCTCCATGGCGACCGCCTGCGCGCCCCGCCGCGCGAATTCCGCCAGCCGGGCATGCAGCCAGAGCGCGTCCGGCGTCGTATTCGCCAGCGGCTTCAAGGGCGGGCGCAAGCCGTAGCCGAGCGTGCCGATGACCGCGCAGCGCCGGCCCGCTCGCGTGAGCGCCTGGGCGATCCACTGGCTGCACGTCGTCTTGCCGTTCGTGCCGGTGACGCCCACCATCCACAGCCGGCTGCCGGGCGCGCCGTGAAGCCGGCTTGCAATCGCGCCGGCGTGCCGGCGCAGGTCCGGCACGCCCACGTTCGGCACCCGCCACGCGGAGCGCCAGCGGAATCCGCGCGCCTCCCACAGCACGTGCGCCGCGCCGCGGGCGATAGCCTCACCAATGTGGGCGCGCCCGTCGCTCGTCCCGCCCGGCCACGCAACGAACGTAGCGCCCGGACGCACCTGGCGGCTGTCGTTCGTGAGGCGCCTGATGCCCAGGGCCTCTATCGCTTTCCAGTCAACGTTCACTGATACCGATCCCCGAATCCTGCCTTCCTCACACTTCTTCCTTCACTTCCGCCGCGTCGGCCGGCGGCAGCACGACGTTGTCGAGCGGCGCATCCGGCGAGACCGCCATGAAGCGCAGAGCGCCGGACATGACCTGCGCGAATACCGGCGCGGCGATCGCGCCGCCGTAGTACTGTCCCGCGGCGGGCTCGTCGATCAGCACGGCGACGATGATCCGCGGTGCGCTCGCCGGCGCGAAGCCGATGAAAGTGGAGATGTACTTGTTCGGCGCATAGCCGGCGCCTTCCAGCTTGTGCGCGGTGCCGGTCTTGCCGGCAACCCGGTAGCCCCGGATCTGGGCTCGCGGTGCGGTGCCTCCCGGCGCCACGACCGTCTCCAGCATGCGGCGCACCGCCCGGGCGGTCCCCGGGGAGAGGACCCGCACGTTCTCGGCCGGCCCGTCGCGCTTGACGAGCGTCACGGGCTTCAAATCGCCGTCGGTGGCGAATACGAGGTAGGCCCGCGCGAGCTGCAGGAGCGACACGGAGACGCCGTGGCCGTAGGACATCGTCGCCTGCTCGATCGGACGCCACCCGGCGTGCGCCCGCAGGCGCCCCGCGACCTCTCCCGGAAAGCCGGTGCGTGGCGGCACGCCGAAACCGACGCGGTCGAAAACGGTCCAGAGCGTTTCGGCCTTCAAGCCCAGCGCTATCTTCGCCGCGCCCACGTTCGAGGATTTCTGGATGATCTGGGCCACGGTCAGCGCGCCCTGCGGGTGGGCGTCGTGTATCGTGCGGTTGCCGATGGTGAGCTCCCCGGGCGCGGTCTGGATGACGCTTTCCGGCCTCACCGTGCCGGCTTCCAGCGCCGCCGCGGCCGTGAACGGCTTCAACGTCGACCCCGGCTCGAAGAGATCGGTAACGGCGCGATTGCGCGTGCGGCGTGGATCGAGCTTGTCGCGGTTGTTCGGGTTGTACGACGGCAGGTTTGCCATCGCGAGGATCTCCCCGCTTTCCACGTCCAGCACGACGATGCCGCCCGCGCGGGCGCGCTGCGCTAAGACGGCGCTTTTCAGCTCGCGGAAGGCGAGATACTGGATGCGCGCGTCTATGGAGAGCCGGATCGTCTGGCCGTCCTGCGGCGTCCTTATGCTTTCGACGTCCTCGACGACGCGGCCCAGCCGGTCCTTGATGACGCGGCGGCTGCCGGCCTTGCCCGCGAGGTCCTTCTCGAAGGCGAGCTCGAGCGCCTCCTGGCCCCGGCCGTCCACGTCCGTGAAGCCGATGAGATGCGCCATCACTTCGCCGGCCGGGTAGTAGCGGCGATACTCCCGCTGCAGGAAGACGCCGGGTATGCGAAGCGCCACGACTTTCGCGGCGTCGTCGGGCGGCAGCTGCCGCTTCAGGTACACGAATTCGCGCCTGGTGTCGGCGAGCTTCCTCGCGAGTTCCCTGGCGTCGGTTTCGAGCAGGCGCGCGAGACGCGCCATTGTCTCCGGATCGGCATCGACGTCCGCCGGACTGGCCGTCACCGATTCCACCGGCGTGGAGATGGCGAGCGGCTCGTTGTTGCGGTCGAGTATCATGCCGCGGTTGGCGCTCAACTCGAGCACGCGCATGTGACGCGACTCGCCTTTCTGCTGCAGGAAGTTGTGGTGCAGCCCCTGGAGGTAGAACGCGCGGCCCGCGAGCGCGGCGAGCCAGCCGAGCACCAGGACGAGCAGCAGGCGCGAGCGCCACGCGGGCAACCGCACGTGAAGCTGCGGATGCCGGGCAAGGCTCACGGCCGGTGCTCCACGGTTGCAGGCGGCACCATCTGCACGCGGCCGGGCGGGGGCACCCGCATGCTGAGTGCCTGCGTGGCGACTTTTTCTATGCGTGCGTGCATCGCCCAAGTGCTCTGCTCGAGCTGCAGCTGCCCCCATTCGACATCGAGCTGCCGGGCGAGGTCCTGCTCCTTCTGCAGCTCGACATAGAGCTTGCGCGCGCGGTGCTGTGACGTGACGAGCGCGAGGGCGCACCCGACCAGAACGGCGAGAAGGACCAGGGTGAGCCGCGCCATCATGCCGGCAGCTTTTCCGCGATCCGCATCACGGCGCTGCGAGCGCGGGGATTGGCCGCGACCTCGGCCGAATCCGGCCTGATCGCCCGCCCGACGAGCGCCACCCGCGGCCGGGCCGTTTCGCTCGCGCGCACCGGCAGCCGCTGCGGGAGCCGGTCCGGACGCGCCTCCGCGCGCAGGAAGCGCTTGACGATGCGGTCTTCAAGGGAGTGGAAGCTGATCACCACCAGACGCCCGTGGGGCCGCAGGAGTTCCATGCACCGGGGCAGCGCTAGCGACAATTCCTCAAGCTCCTGATTGAGGTGAATCCGTAGAGCTTGAAACGTGCGCGTCGCCGGATCCTGGTGTGGTTCGCGCGCCCGCGCAGGAACGGCCGTTGCCACGAGCGCGGCAAGTTGTCGTGTGGTGCGTACAGGTCCCCGCGCTCTAGCCGCAACAATCGCTGCTGCAATCTGTTTAGCAAACCGTTCTTCGCCATAGGTTTTTATGACCTCCCGGAGTTCCTGCGGACCCGCTTGCGCGAGCCACTCGGCGGCGGTGATGCCGCCGCCCCTGTCCATGCGCATGTCGAGGGGCGCGTCGAAACGCAGACTGAAGCCGCGGGCGGGATCGTCGAGCTGCGGCGACGACACGCCGAGATCGAGCAGGATGCCGTCGGCCTGGCTGATCCCGGCGCCGGCAGCGAGCTCCTTGAGCCCGCTGAACCGCCCGTGCAACATGCGAAATCGCCCGTCAACTATCGCTCCTGCGGCCACCACCGCCTCCGCGTCGCGGTCGAGCCCGAGTAACCGTCCCGCCGGTCCCAGCCGCGCCAGAATCAGGCGGCTGTGCCCGCCTCGACCGAATGTGCAGTCGACGTAGACTCCGTCGCTGCGCACGTTCAATCCGTTTACTGCCTGTTCTGAGAGGACGGCGGTATGTGAGCCATTGCTCACAAGGAGAAACCCTCCAGCTCAGGCGGGAGCCCGCCCGTGCCGAAACCGCCACCCCGGTCCATCAACTGTTCCCAGTTGTCCTTGTTCCACAACTCGAATTTGTTGCCCTGCCCCACCAGCACGACGCTCTTGCCGAGCTGCGCGAACTGGCGCAGCGCTGGCGGCACGAGGACCCGCCCCGTCGCGTCCATGACAACGTCCTCGGCGTACCCGACCACCCGCCGCTGCAGCTCGCGGATCTGCGGGTTGAAGCTCGAGAGCGACATCAGCTTCTGCTCTATGGGTTCCCACTCGGGAAGGGGATAGATGAGCAGGCAGCGGTCGGAATCGGCGGTGACGACGACCTGTCCGCCGCAGCGCTCGTTGAGCGGATCGCGAAACCGTGACGGCACGGCGAGCCTGCCCTTGCTGTCGAGACTCAGCTGTGCGACGCCGCGAAACACCACTCCCCCTAGGTTCGAACCGCCGGCTATGCGCCGGGAAGCTGCCGGAGCCGGATCCGACAACCGCCCTATGGGAGAACAGCGCCCTGTCTACAACAGGTAGCTCTGTTTTCCCACTTTTCTCCACTAATACCCACTATATGAGTACCGTTGGAGGCGGTCAAGTGAGTCGCCTGTTTCTGTTTTCAGGACAAAGACTTATGGGGAAATATGACACGAGTACCCGCAGTTCTTTACGACTTAATATATCGTAAAAACATAGTGATAACACTTAAATCAAAAGTATCACGTTAACTTTGTGGGATACCCCGTACGGCCGGGCAGGGAAAGAAGGCTGTTGCGCGATGGCAACAGCGGGGAAATGAAAAAAAGGAAGCCAGCCTGTAAGCCGGGTTCTGTGAGGCCTTGCGGCCCCTGACAGCCATTCCTCTAGGCCGTGGATTGCTCCACGGCTCGAGCCACCTACCCGCAAGCTCGGCGGGTCGCGTCAGCGCTTGCCTATTTGGTGTTGCTCCGGGTGCAGGTTGCCTCGTTTCACCCCCGATACAGTTGCCTGCACCAGGACTCGTCTCTGTGGCCCTATTGCTCGCCTCACGGCGGGCGGTGATTAGCCGCCACCCTACCCTATGGAGCCCGGACTTTCCTCTCCGCTCGGTACGAACCATCGTATAGGCTCGCTTCTTCCGTGCGCAGCGGCTGCCCGGCTGGCTTCCCGGGCGCAATTGTACACGTTGGATCACCCGCGCCGCCGTGCGTTCCATCGAGTGTTCCCCCGCCCACCAAGAAACTAGCCCGGCGATTGCCCGTCTAATGAGCAGCAACGACTTCCCTGAGAAGGAGGAAGGTATGCTGATGCGACGCCGCCTTTACTTTCTATTGCCGGACATCGCCAGCGCGCGCGCCAGCGTGAACGAGCTGCTGCTCGCGCGCATCGAGGTTGGACACGTGCACCTGCTCGCCCGGCGCGACATGCTGCCCGCTGACTTGCCCGCGGCGAACGTCCTCCAGAAAACCGACGTGGTCCACGGCGCCCGGCTGGGCATCCTGATCGGCAGCGTTGCCGGCGCCTGCGCGGGCGGGCTGTTCGTGATGTTCCCGCCGACGGGTGCCGTGCTTCCCCTGGCAACGATACTGTTCACCGCCCTGTTCGGCGCGGCATTCGGCGCCTGGGCGGCGAGCCTTGCGGGCGCGGCGCTGCCGAATTCGCAGCTGCGGCGGTTTCACGCGGAGATCGACCGCGGCCAGGTGCTCATGATGGTGGACGTGCCCATGCGGCGCATCGAGGAAATCACCGACCTGGTCGCGCGCCGCCGTCCGGAAGCCCGCTCGGTCGGTTTCGAGCCGACGATCCCCGCGTTTCCGTAGACTACTGCCGCCGCGACACCTCCATTTCGAAACGCTTCTGCTCAATGGCAGGATGTTGCGAAACTAATGCGGCTCAGTTCTACGCCAACCGCCAGGTCAGTTTCGCACCGGCGCGAAACGGCACCAGTGCGTCCGCTCCGAACGGAATCTCCTCCGGTACCGGGCGCGCCTCCTCGACGAGAGTGATTTTTTCCCGATTGACTGGCAGCCCGTAGAACTGCGCCCCGTGGCGGCCGGCAAAATCATCGAGCCGGTCGAGCGCGCCCGCGGCGGCGAATGCCTCGGCATACAGCTCGATACCGCCATGCGCCGTGTAGATCCCGGCGCAACCGCAGAAATGTTCCTTGGTGTGCCGCGCGTGCGGCGCGCTGTCGGTACCGAGAAAGAACCTGGGACTGCCGCCGGTAGCCGCCGCGACCAGCGCCTGCCGGTGCTCCTCCCGTTTCACGATCGGCAGGCAATAGTGATGCGGGCGGATGCCGCCCTCGAACAGCGCGTTGCGATTGAGCAGCAGGTGGTGGGCCGTGACGGTCGCTGCGACGCGTGCCGGCGCTCCAGCGACGTACTCAACCGCCTGACGCGTGGTGATGTGCTCCATCACGATCTTGAGCCCGGCATGGCGCTCGACGAGCGGCGCCAGAACGCGTTCCAGAAACACCCGCTCCCGGTCGAAAACGTCCACGCCGGGATCGGTCACCTCGCCGTGCACGAGGAGCGGCATGCCGTTCCGCTCCATCGCCTCGAACACGCGCGCGCACTTCGCGAGATTGGTCACCCCCGATTCGGAGTTGGTGGTAGCACCCGCCGGATAGTACTTGACTGCATGCACCACACCGCTCGCCCGCGCCGCAGCGATTTCGCCGTGGGCCGTGTTGTCGGTGAGATAGAGCGTCATCAACGGCTCGAACACGCTGCCTGCGGGCAGCGCCGCCAGCACGCGGTCCCGGTAGCGGAGCGCCGCATCCGTCGTCGTCACCGGGGGCCGCAGATTCGGCATGACGATCGCACGCGCAAAGCGCCGCGCAGTGTCCGGCAGCACGGCGCGCAAATGCTCGCCGTCGCGCAAATGGAGGTGCCAGTCGTCGGGGCGGGTGATTGTTATGCTGCGCATAGTGATGAGTGATGAGTGATGAGTGATGAGTGGCCTACGGCTTGTGCCTTCCAATCACATTCACCAATCACTATTCACGCCTTTTTGAGTTGAAGAGCCCGCTTGTAAAGCTCGTTCCGCTTTCCCCCGGTCAGCTTCGCGGCGAGCGCCACGGCCTGCCTGACCGGCAGCTCGCCGAGCAGGATCTCGAGCGTCCGGTGGGCGCCTTCGTCCGCCCCGCGCGCAGGCGGCTGCGCGCCCTCGACGATCAGGACGAACTCGCCGCGGCTGCGGTCCGGATCTCCGGCGAGCCAGGCATCGGCCTCGGCGATCGTGCAGCGGTGGATGGTTTCGTAGACCTTGGTCAGCTCGCGCGCTATCGCGATGCGCCGTTCGCTTCCCAGCGTCGCGCGCAGATCGGCAATGCACGCCGCGATGCGGTGCGGGGTCTCGTAGAAGATGAGAGCGTACGGGAGCGCCGCGACCTGTGCCAGCGCGCGGCGGCGCTCGCCGGCGCGGGGCGGCAGGAAACCGTAGAACAGGAAATGCGGCGCGGTAAATCCCGCCGCCGAGAACGCTGTCACTGCCGCATTCGGCCCGGGTATCGGGATCACGGCAAACCCGGCATCCTTTGCCGCGCCCACGAGGAGCGCGCCGGGATCGGAAATCGCGGGCGTTCCCGCGTCGCACGCGAGGGCCAGCGATCTGCCGGCCGCGAGGAACTCGAGAACCTCCCGGATCGCGCGCTTCTCGTTGTGTTCGTGGACTGAAATCAGGCGCTTGGCGATGCCGTAGCGCTCGAGCAGGCGCGCGGTCACTCTGGTGTCTTCGGCCGCGATGGCATCCACTGTCTTCAGCACTTCGAGCGCGCGCAGGCTGATGTCACTCAGGTTTCCAATCGGGGTGGCCACTACATATAATGTCGGACTGCGTTTCCCTCCGGCTCCCCCATGCGCTGCGGCGTGCTCCATCGGCTGCCCGTTGTCACCTTCGCTGCGGCGGTACTATACGGTGGCGGGTACGCGTTTGCCAGCGAGGCGGTAGCCGCGTCCGTACCAGGTGAAGCGGTAACAGCGCCCGCCAGAACGCCGCCGCCGCTGGAAGCCCCGCTGCCTCTCCCGCCTGACCCCCGGGGTGCGGAGCCTCCGAAATCCGCGCCGGCTGCCAGGGCTGCACCCGGGCAGGCAGAGTCGCAGGTTCCCCACATCGCGCTCCTGCTGCCGCTCGAGTCGCCGTCGTTCTCAAAGCACGCGGAAGCGGTGAGAAACGGCTTTCTCGCCGCGGCAAAGGTACAGAGAAGCGCACCGCTGCCGCTGCGTATCTACGCCGTGGGCGACGACGAGCGTTCCGCGGTCGATAATTACCGACGCGCCCTGGAAAACGGGGCGCGGCTTGTCGTGGGGCCGCTCACGCGAAACGGCGTCTCGGCAGTCGCCGACAGCGCCCTGGTAATCGTTCCGACGATTGCGCTCAACGTTCCCGACCGGGCGGTTGCCGGGCAGCGCGATCTCTACGTGCTCTCCCTGCACGCCGAATCGGAGGCGCGCCAGGTGGCGCAGCTCGCCTGGCAGGAGGGGCGGCAGAACGCCATTACACTCCACGCCGGGACCCCGCTGTTCAGGCGCATCCACCAGGCTTTCGTGGAGGAATTCGCCCGGCTCGGCGGCAGGATCGTCGCGGAATATGCGTTCAGCTCCGACCAGGCCGAGCTCTCCCGGATCAAACAGGCTGCCGGACTGGGCGTCGCCGACATGGCGTTCTTCGCCCTCGATTTCTCCCGCGCGCGGCTGGCCCGCGCCTATCTCGGCAGCCTCGAGCTCTACGCAACTTCGCACGTCTACCCGGGCAACACCAGCCCGCTGCGAGGGTTCGATCTCGCGAATATCCGCTTCCTCGACATGCCGTGGCTCCTCCAGCCGGACCACCCGGCCGTGATGGTCTATCCGCGCCAGGATTACCGCGATCCCGATCTCGACCGCTTCTACGCGCTCGGCATCGATGCGTTTCGCGTCACGCAGGAGCTGCTCTCCGGCAAACCCGTCACCACGCTCGACGGCGTAATCGGGCGCCTGACGCTGAGGGCCGACCATCAGTTCTCGCGCACCCTGACGGCCGCGCAGTTCAGCGACGGCAAGCTCAGGATCACGGGCGAGGCCCGTGAGCAGCGGTGACGCCGCCGAGGCGCTCGCCGCGGCGTTCCTGGAAGCGCGCGGACTTCGGATCGTCGCGCGCAACTACCGCTGCAGGTTCGGGGAAATAGACATCATCGCGCGAAGTGGCGCGACGGCGGTGTTTGTCGAAGTCCGCTCCCGCAAGTCCGATGCCTTCGGCGGCGCCGCCGGAAGCATCACCGCCGCCAAACGAAAGAAAGTGCTCGTCGCGGCGCGACATTATCTGGCGAGCCACCGCGTCGATTGCGCGTGCCGGTTCGACGTCGTCCTCCTCACGGGAGAACCGCCCCGGATCGAGTGGATTCGAGACGCGTTCGGAGAGTGAACACGGCAATATATCCGATGAAATATGGCCTTGCGAAAACTTAGACCCGTTTCTATCGGCAAATACCGGGACTATCCCCATTTTTCCGCTCCAGTTCCTGGTGAGCGGTAGAGTCCCGGCGCATCGAGCGGATCACCGATGCATTGAGGGAAGGGAATGATATGAACCCATTTGATACCCGAATTGGGTTCGACGGCTCCTTCGTCGCCAGTCGGGGTACAATGGCCGCCGACATGGACCTCATCGCCCGCATCAGCGAGAACTTTTCCGAGAGCGCGCATCTAAAGCTGCAGGCAATGGATGCGCTCGCCGGACCCATCGCGGCCGCCGCCGAGTGCATGGTCCGGTGCCTCAGGCAGGACGGGAAGATCATGAGCTGCGGCAACGGTGGATCGGCGGCGGACTCGCAGCATTTCTCCGCGGAGATGCTGAACCGGTTCGAGATGGAGCGCCCGGGACTCGCGGCGATCGCGTTGACGACCGACTCGTCCACGCTCACCTCCATCGCCAACGACTACGATTACGAGCAGATCTTCTCCAAGCAGGTGCGCGCGCTGGGACAGGCCGGGGACATGCTGCTGGCGATCTCCACGAGCGGCAATTCCCGGAACGTGATCGCCGCGGTGCAGGCGGCGCACGAGGGCCAGATCGGAGTCGTCGCGCTGACCGGCCATCACGGCGGCAGGATGGGCGAGCTGCTGCTGCCCTCCGACATTCATATCTGCGTGCCCGCGCAGAGCACGGCCCGCATACAGGAGGTGCATCTGCTCACGCTGCACTGCCTGTGCGACGCGATCGATTGTCTTTTGCTGGGAGTGGAATGATGCAAGGCATGTCGCGCTGTGGAATCCTGCTGTTGCTCGCGGCCCTGCCGGCGCTGCACGGTTGCGCCCCGCTGGTGGTGGGCGGGGCCGCCGCCACGGGCGTCCTGGTCGCCGAAGACCGCCGCACGGTCGGCACGTTCACCGACGACCAGGTGATAGAGACCAGGGCCTCCTCGCGGATCGGCGACGGCCTGAAGGGCAGCATCCACGTCAACGTAACGAGCTACAACGGCATCGTGCTGCTGACCGGAGAAGTACCCGACGCAGCGTCCAAGGAGCAGGCAGCACGCATCGCGCAGTCCGTGGAGAAGGTGCGCTCGGTCTACGACGAGCTGGCCGTCGCGCCGGTCACCCCGCTTTCCGTCCGGACGAACGATACGGTGACGACCTCCAAGGTCAAGGCGCGCTTCGTGGACGGACAGAAATTCAACCCGGTGCACGTCAAGGTCGTTACCGAGAACGGCGTGGTTTACCTGCTCGGGCTCGTGAAGAAGCAGGAGGCAGCCGACGCTACCGAGATCACCCGCACAACGAGCGGGGTCAGCAAGGTCGTGCGGTTGTTCGAGTACCTCGACTGAGGAATGAGGGCGGCCGTCGAATTCGAGCGCAAGATCTGCCCGCCGGCTGAACTGGCTTCCCGCATCGGCAAGCTCTCCCGACCGCTGGTGTTCACCAACGGCGTCTTCGATATCCTGCATCGCGGTCACGTGACCTGCCTCGCGCAGGCGCGCGCCCTGGGCGCGAGTCTGGTTCTCGCGCTCAATTCGGACGCCTCCGCGCGCAGGCTGGGCAAGGGCGAGGACCGGCCGGTGAATTCCCTGCCGGACCGGCTCGCGGTCGCCGCGGCGCTCGAAGCGGTGACGCTCGTCACCTGGTTCGAGGAAGACACTCCCCTGGAGCTGATAAGGACGGTGCGGCCCGACGTGCTGATAAAAGGCGGAGACTGGAAGGAAGACGCGATCGTTGGCGCGTCGGAGGTGCGGAGCTGGGGCGGGACGGTGCGGTCGATTCCGTTCGTGCATCAGCGCTCGACGACGGACGTTATCTCCCGCATCCGCGGCGCGAAAGGCTGAACCGTCCGGGGGATTTTCAGGCAGCGAGCGCCATGGTCCAGGGCACGACGCGGTTGCGTCCGCTCTCCTTCGCCATGTAAAGGGCTTTGTCGGCATACTGCAGCAACGATTCGGGCGTCGCCTCCGCTGCGTTCAGCGTCCCCACCCCGATGCTTACCGTCATCACGATCGCCCCCTCCGGCAGCGACAGAGGCGTCGCTTCGATGGCTGCACGAATCCGGTCCGCGAGGATGAGGGCGCTCGCCTGATCGGTCTCCGGCAGGAGCACGACGAACTCCTCGCCGCCGAGGCGCGCGAGCAGGTCCTCGCTGCGAATCGATCGAGCGGCAACGGCGGCGAAATGACGCAAAGCATGGTCGCCGGCCGCGTGGCCGTAGATGTCGTTCACCCGCTTGAAATGGTCTATGTCGGCAATGAGGACACTCAGCGTGGAGCCATGCCGCCTGGCCCGGGCAAGCTCGACACCCAGCGCTTCGATGAAGCGCCGCCGATTCGCGCAACGCGTGAGCGCATCGGTGCTCACTTCGTGCTCCAGCCTTTCATTGAGATCGGAGAGTGCCGCATTACTGGCGCTCAGCTCGGCGCGGTGCGAGTTGCTGCGCCGCACTTGAAGGATCGCGCCGAGGATCAACGCCACGCTGACGATTCCACCGAACGCGATCAGGTAGAACGCGCTGATCCGATCCGTTCGCATCCTGTCGATGTGGTCGACCCGGGACAGCACGTGCACCGTCAGCATCGTCCCGGGGACTGGAACACGGGCGGCCACCTGCGGCAAGGGCTCATCGTTGTAATGGATCAATCTGGGATGCCGGGGATCGCCCGCCGAGCGGACGGGCACCTCGGCGAAATCCGTCCGATGGTACAGGGCCATGCGCGCGGAGTCCGGCAGGGCATGGACCGGCGAGCCGGGCATCACCCGGTTCTCCAGCCGCGCGTCGCTGGCCAGGATGATGACGCCGTTTTCGTCCGTGATGAACGAGTCCGTGCCCGTCACCCACTCCGAGAGCCTGGGGAGTTCCATCTTTATTGCGACGGCACCCGCGAACTGGCCATCGATCATGACGGGCGCCGAAAAGTACAGGGCGGGAGTAAGCATGCGGCGACCCACCGCATAGTGCTGCCCCCGTTCGCCGCGCTTCGCGGACTGGAAATACTCCCGGTCGGAAAAGTTGGTTCCTACCACGCTGTCCGACTTGTCGAAGTTGGCGGCGGCAATGCACACGCCGTCGCGATTCGTCACCCAGGCCCCGTTCAACTCCAGTTCCCGCGCGGTACGGGCCAGGCGGCGACCCGCAGCGTTCGATCTTGAATCGAATCCGGTCGCGATGGTGCTCCGCAGGCCCTCTTCGTCGGCCAGGAGGGCAGGCACGCCTCGCAGAAAGGCAAAGCGTCTTTCGACCGCGCGTCCGATGCCTTCCGCGGCCCGTTCCGTGTCACGGACTTCGGTGGCGACCAGCTCGGCAATCCGCTGCTCGGCGAAACTCCCCGTCGCCTGCCACGCGCCGAAGATAATGCCGGCGACAACCAGGCTCAGGGCACTGGCCAGTCCAACGTAGCGAAGCGTTTTTGCAGCACCCGGGCTCATGGCTTACCCACCGCAGTCTAGGAAGCGGTCGGGGCGTAGGTTCTCACGGACGCTGGACGGGTATATCGACGAAGAGGGACGATTTAGCCCCTTATTTCGGCCCTATCCGGCCCTACCGCGCCAGGCACCTCTACTCCGCCGGCTGAACGAACCCCAGGATATAGCTGTCCGCATCGCGGACGTAGAACCCGGTGCCGTAGGCATCTTCGGGGGCGGCTCGCAGCGCGCGTCCCATGGTCAGCCTTTCGTCGCCGCAGCCCCCGGACATTGCGTCGCCTTCAGCTCGCTCCCGGGAAAGTCCTGCTGCAGCGTCGCCAGGCGCGCCACCAGGGCTTCGTCCGGCTCCCGGACCAGGAACGCGGTCTGCTTCAGGAAGTTATCGCGCCGCTCGGCGACGGCCGAGCGCACGCCGCGCTCCTTCAACCGCGCGAGATATCCCTGCGCCGCCTCCTCGGTCCTGAAGATACCGAGGGAGATCGCGTTGCGCCACTGCCCGGTGTCCTGCACGATGAAAAAATCGGCGACGCCGAGCGCCTTCAGCTCGCCGACCTTGCGGTCCGTTTCGGGCTTGGTCTTGAGCGGCGGCACGTAGACCCAGTAGCCGCCCGCATCCGTGACCGTGCGCTCTACTTTCTCCTGCGGCAGTTCGAGCCGGGCGAGGGCCGTGTCGGCGCGCGCGATCGCCGGCCCGGCAAAGATGCCCCATTCGATACACGCGGTGGGAGCGGCGGTCGCGGTAGTGGCGGGGGCGCCCCTGGCCGCCGGTGCAATCCGGTCGGGCGCGCTCTTGCCGGACGCCTTGAGCACCTTGATCTTGTCCGCGCCCACTTCCAGCTGGGAAAACGAGTCTCTCGCGGCGCTCTCCCCCGCGAACTGGGTGTAGGCGAAGAACGCCAGGTTGGCAAAGACCAGTGCGAGGAATAGCGCGCGCATGCGCCTTGCTCAAGTGACCGGTGACCGGTGACCGGTGGCCGGGAAAAGCGCTTCAGCAGCCCGCCCCAGGACAGGTCTGCGATTCAACGGGTCACTGTTCACTGGTCACTGGTCACTGGTCGTCGAGGGCAATACGCAGCAGGCCCTCGAGCACCAGATTATCCACAACCTCCACCGGTAGGTTAAGCGCGGACGCGACCGACCCCGAGGCGCCGCCGGAAAGGACCACGAGCGGCGAGGCGAGCCCGGCCTCTCGCATGAAGCGCTGCATGCGCTCGATCGCGCCCGCGAGCGCGTTGATCGCGCCGCTGGCGATCGCGTCCTCGGTCCGCCCCGGGAAGAACGCGAATTCGCCGCCCCGCGGCCGCAAGCCCGCAGTACTGCTTGCGAGCGAGCTCCGCATGAGGTCCGGGCCGGGAACGATCGTCCCGCCCAGGAATACGCCGTCGCCGGTAAGGGCATCCACCGTCATCGTCGTGCCCACGTTCACGACCACGCAGGGGCCATGGAGCAGGTGCCAGGCGCCGATCAGGGCCGCCCAGCGGTCGGCACCGAGCTGGGCCGGGCGGTCATACGAGCTCGCCACCCCGCATTGCCGCGCGCGGCTCGCGACGAACCGCAGCGGCAGGACCAGCCTCCGGGCGGCGGCGGCGAGCGAGCGCTTCACGGCCTCGCCAGCAACGTTGCAGACGACGGCCGATTCCGCGCGCGGCAGCTTCGCCCACCTGGCGAGCAGGTTCCCTGCGCGTGCCGTCGCGATCCAGTCCTGCACGAGCCACCCCTCGCCGTCGTGCAGCCCCCACTTGATGCGAGTGTTGCCGGCGTCTATTGCCAGGATTCGCATACGCTCGCCGCAAGAAGTGACCCGTGACCCGTGACCCGTGACTCGTCCCGAAAGCGCCAAATGCGTGATGCGTGATGCGTGCTACGTGATACGTGCGCAAAGGCAGAAGGCGCTCCGCTTCCCAAAGCTTGAAACGTGTCACGTGTCACGTGTCACTCCTTCTCGCTCGGGCCGGAGGCTGACCTCTCCACTATGGAAGCGTGTCATTCCCGACGGTGTCTCGAGCAGCAGCGAGCCGTCCTCCGCGACGCCCCGCGCCTCCCCCTGCTCGCTGCGGCCGTCGGGCAGCAGCACCGTGACCGGTTTTCCCTGGTGCACGTGCCGGCTCTCCCATTCCGACCGAAACGGTCCGAATCCTGCGGCGGTGAACACCGCGAGCGCGCGGTCGAGCTCGGCGAGGAGGCCCGCGAGGAGCGCATTGCGGTCCACCGGCCCGTCGAGCATGCTTTCCAGGTCGGTGGCCGGCTGGTCGATGCCGGCGCGCACGCCGGCAGAGAGCCAGACGTTGATCCCCACGCCGATCACCGCCGCGCCGGGACCCAGCACGTCGCCCGTTAGCTCGATCAGTATGCCGCCCAGCTTGCCGCCGTCGGCCATGATGTCGTTCGGCCACTTGAGAGCGATCCCGGGTCCGACGAGCGTGGCGAGCCCGCGCGCGAGGGCGACGCCCACCGCCAG
>Ga0111539_10000087_pt1 | contig 95344 bp, 86 predicted proteins | sample RhiMethybrSRZTD1_FD_79667 | JGI IMG/M metagenome (GOLD analysis project Ga0111539, IMG submission 79667) | Populus rhizosphere microbial communities from Tennessee, USA - Rhizosphere MetaG P. TD hybrid SRZTD1 (version 2) (version 2) | ecosystem: Host-associated > Plants > Roots > Rhizosphere >...
AGCTCGATGTGGCCGGCGCCGAGCGGCAAGATGGCGCTCTTGAAGCCGAACTCCTTGGAGTCCAGCCGGTGGTGCTCCTTCAGGCCGGACAGCCGCTGATAGCGCGCGCCGGCCTCGTCGAGGTCGCGCACGACCACGGTCAGCTCGATCACGTCGCCCAGCACTGGGGAGGCCATATCCACTAGACTGTGCAGGGACTTTACCCGAATCACGACACGCCCACAACCCCGCCGGTTCGCCCCGGCGAACGAAGAGAGGACGCCATGGCCGCCCGGAAGCGCTGGTCCCTGTCGGTGCCACAGGACGGATTCACCCTCGCCGAGCACGCCGCGCTCGCGCGCGAGGCGGAGCAGTGGGGCTACACCGACGCCTGGTCCTTCGAGTCCGACGGCCTCGACTGCTTCACGCCGCTCACCGTCATCGGCGCCGCCACCAATCTTCGCCTCGGCACCGCCATCGTCAACGTCTATACGCGCGGTCCGGCCACGCTGGCCCAGTGCGCGGCGGGCGTGGCCGATGTGGCGCCGGGCCGATTCATCCTGGGCCTGGGCTCTGGCTCGCAGGTCATCATCGAGAAGTGGAACGGCGGCCGCTTCGACAAGCCGGCCACGCGGGTGCGCGAGATGGTGCTGTTCCTGCGCCAGGCCCTCACGGGCGAGCGGGTCGTCTTCAAGGGCAAGACGTTCGAGGTGGACGGCTTCCGCCTCACCAAGCCCCCGTCCAAGCCCGTGCCCATCTACGTCGCCGCGCTGCGCCCCGGCATGCTGCGCGTGGCCGGGGAGGTCGCCGACGGCGTCATCCTCAACTGGCTGGCGCCCGAGGACGTGCCGAAGTCGGTGGCGGTGGTGCGCGAGGCGGCGGAGAAGGCGGGGCGTGATCCGATGTCGGTCGAGATCACCGCGCGCATCTTCGTGAACCTCGACCCGGTCACGCCCGACTCCGAGCTGGCCGTGCGCCGCCACGTGGCCGGCTATCTGAACGTCCCCGTGTACCGGCACTTCCAGGAGTGGCTGGGGAGGACCTCCGCTCTATCCCAAATGTGGAAGGCGTGGGAGGCGGGCGACCGCAAGGCCGCGGTGGCCGCGATCCCGCAAACGCTGCTGGACGACCTCTTCACGCGGGGCCCGTTGCCGGAGATCCGCCGGCGGCTGGTGCGCTACTTCGACGCGGGGCTCGAGACCGCATTCCTCGCGCTCTCGACCACGGAGGCCGAGTCCGCGCGCAAGCAGGCCATCGTGCGCGAGGCCCTGCGCGTCATCGCCGGCTGATCGAACGCATGCCGCCCGAGTCTATCGTGCGGGGCATCCTCGGGCAGGCGCGTCCCATCCTCGTCGGGCAGGTCGCGCTGATGGCCTTCGCGGTGGTGGACACCGTGCTCACCGGCCACGCCTCCGCGATGGATCTGGCCACCATGGGCCTGGGGCTCAGCGCCTACTCCACGGTGTTCGTGGGCCTCATGGGCGCGACCAGCGCGCTGAACCCCATCGTCGCCCAGCACTTCGGCGGCGGCCGCGACGCGTCGATCGGCGTGACGTACGTGCAGGGACTCTGGATGGCGCTGTTCCTCTCGCTCATCGGCATCCTGCCCCTGGTGTTCTCGCCGCTCTGGCTCCCGTGCCTTCATGCGCCGCCCGAGGTGGAGATCCGGGTCGCCGTGTATCTCCGCATCCTTGCGGTGGCGCTGCCGGGCGCGCTGATGTTCCGGGCGATCTACGCGTTCAACACGGGGATCTCCCGGCCGCACGTGGTCATGGTGCTGCAGCTCGCCGGGCTGGCCCTCAAGATCTGTCTGAGCTACGCGCTGATACTCGGGCGCTTCGGTTTGCCCGCCCAGGGCGCGCTCGGCGCCGCGACCGCCTCCATGGTCGTGTTCTGGTCGATGTTCCTGGCGGGGTTCGCCTACATGCTGCGCGGCCGCTTCTATCACCGCTTCCGCATCCACTGGACCGGCCCGCGCCGCACGGTGCTTCGCGAGCTGCTCCAGCTCGGCGTGCCCATGAGCCTCTCGTACACGCTGGAGGCGACGTCCTTTACCGTGATCACCTTCCTCGCCGCACGGCTCGGCACCACCGTGATGGGGGGCCATCAGGTGGTCGCCAATCTCGCCGCGCTCTGCTTCATGATCCCCCTCTCGCTGTCGGTGGCGACGGCGACCCTCACCGCCCAGGCCATCGGCGCCGGCGATCTGCGACACGCGCGCGCGACCGCGCTCACCGGAATGCGGATCGGCGGCCTCGTCGCCGCGGGGACCGTGCTCCTCATGTGGGGGCTGCGCGATGGCATCGTGACGCTGTACGCCGGCGACGCCGCGGTGCGCGCGATGGCGCTGAACTTGATCCCATTCCTCGCCGCCTTCCACTTCTTCGACGCCCTGCAGACGGTGGCCAGCTTCGTGCTGCGCGCCTACAAGCTGGCGGTGGCGCCGACGGTCATCCACGCGGGGGCCCTGTGGGGCATCGGCGTGCTCGGCGGCTACGGTCTCGGCTTCGGCGGGCTCTGGGGGGCGCCGTGGGGGATCGCGGGCATGTGGCTCATGCAGGCGATCGCGCTCGCGGTGGCCGCCCTGCTGCTGGTCGGGTTCTACGTGAGTCTCGTGGGGCGGCGGCCGAGTCGGCGCGCCGCCGCCGCGGAGGTCTGATCGCGCGAGGGCCCGCGCTGCGCGCCTACTGCGCGCGCGCTTCCTGCCAGCCGCCGCCGAGCGCCTTGTAGAGGCGAACCACCGCCAGCAGCTCGCTCAGCTGCACGCGCACCAGCCCCAGCTCGGCGTCGAACTGCTGCCGCTCGGAGTCGAGCACCTCGAGATAGGTGCTCACGCCGTTCGTGTAGCGGAGGTTCGCGAGCCGCGTGGTGTCGACGGCGGCGACCACGAGCGCCTCCTGCTGTACCCGGAACTCCTGCTGCTTGCGGTACTCCACGAGCGAGTCGGAGACGTCGCGGAACGCGTTGATGATCGTCTGCTGGTACTGGAGCATCGCCTCGTCCGCCCGGGCGACGGCGGCGTCGACGCCGGCCCCGACCCGCCCGGTGTTGAAGATGGGCACGGTGAGGGACGGCAGGAGGGAGAAGATGCCCTGGGGCCCGAACATCTGCCCGTTGACCATCAGCCCCCCCACGCCCACCGACCCGGACAGGAACACGCGGGGGAAGTAGTCGGTCTTGGCGACGCCGATGCGCGCGGTGGCGCCGGCGAGGATCTGCTCCGCCTGCTGGATGTCGGGGCGCCGCTCGAGGAGGCTCGAGGGCACGCCCGCCGGCAGCGAGGTGGCGGCCACCTGGGCTCGGAGCTCCCGACCACGGGTGACCGGTGCGGGCGGTCGTCCCACGAGGATGCTGATGGCGTTCTCGGTCTGCTCGATCTGCCGCTCGATGTCGGGCACGGTCTGGGCGGCGCCGGCGACCAGGATCTCGGACTGCCGGACGTCGATGAGGCCCGCCACGCCACCTTCCTCGCGCAGCTTGACGAGCTGCAGCGACTGCGTGCGGGAGTCCAGCGTACGGCGGGCGATGACCAGCTCCTCGTCCAGCGCGCGCAGCGAGAAATAGGCCGAGGCCAGGTCCGAGACGAGGGTGGTCAGGACGAAGCGCCGGGCATACTCCGTCGCGAGGAGATCGGCACGGGCGGCCTCGGTGCCGCGGCGAAAGCGGCCCCAGAAGTCCAGCTCGTAGCCCAGGTCGAGGCCGCCGGAGGGCGCGAAGGTCTCCCGTGCCTGAAGCGACGAGAGGTCGCCCTGGATCCGTTGATACGGCGCGCTGGCGCTGCCGCGCAGCTCGGGGAACTGGAAGGAGCGCGCGATGGTGACCTGGGCGCGCGCGTCGAGGATGCGCGCTGCCGCCACCCGCACGTCGTAGTTGTTGGCCAGGCCCTCGCGAACGAGCGCCTGCAGGGTCTCGTCGGGATAGAGCTGCCACCAGCCGAGGTCGCCGAGGGCCCGCTCGGCCGGGGGCGCCATGGCGCTCCGGTAGTCCGGCGGGGCGTTCACCTCCGGGCGCTTGTAGTCGGGCCCCAGCGTGCAGGCCGAGAGCAGCAGGGCGAGGCCGATCGGCGCGAGGCGTCTCATGAGTGCTCCGCGGGCCGCGCGTGCGGGGGCGGAACGGACGCCGCGGCCTTCTTCCCTTTCCCGAAGCCCAGGGTCTCCACGAAGGCGTAGTTGCCGGGGATCAAGAACACGCCCAGCGCGGTGGCCACCAGCATGCCCCAGAACACCGAGGTCCCCATGACGTTCTGGGCGCCCGCGCCGGCGCCCGCCGCGAGCATCAGCGGCACCACGCCGAGGATGAAGGCGAACGCAGTCATGAGGATGGGGCGGAACCGCAGCCGCGCGGACTCGAGCGCCGCGTCGCCGGGGGACATCCCTTCGTCGTGCTTGAGCTTGGCGAACTCCACGATCAGGATGGCGTTCTTCGCGGCGAGGCCGATCAGCATGATGTTACCGACCTGGACGTACACGTTGTTGTCGTAGCCCATCAGCCACACGCCGAAGCTCGCGCCGAGCACGACCATGGGCGATCCGAGCAGCACCGCCCAGGGCAGGCGCCAGCTCTCGTACATCGCGGCGAGGAGGAGGAAGACGAAGACGATGGCGAGGATGAAGGTCGGCGCGGAGGGCGGCGCGGTCTTCTCCTGGTAGGACAGCGAGGAGTAGGCGAAGCCCATCTCCTTCGGCATGTTGGCGCGGAACACCTCTTCGAGCGCGGCGAGAGCCTGGCCGGAGGTGTAGCCTCGCGCGGGCGCGCCGGACACCTCCACGGACCGGAAGAGGTTGAAGCGCGTCGTGATCTCGGTGCTCGCGACCGGCGTGATCGTCATGAGAGTGGACAGCGGGATCATGGTCCCGGTGGTCTGACTCCGGACATAGACCTGCCCGATATCCTCGGGGCGGCGCCGATAGTCCGCATCGGCCTGCACGTAGACGCGGTAGAGCCGGCCGAATCGGTTGAAGTCGTTCACGTAGGCCGCGCCCATGGCCGCCGACATCGCCTGGAACAGGTCGTTGATCGGCACCCCGAGGCTTCGCGCCTTCTCGCGATCGACGTCGACCTTCACCTGCGGGTAGTTGGGGTCGAACGACGTGAAGACGTTGGCGAGCTCGGGACGCTCGCGCGCGGCGGCCAGGAACTTGCGGCTCTCCGCGCCCAGGTCATCGACGGTGAGCGTGCCGCTCCGGTCCTGGAGGAGCATCTTGAAGCCGGCCGAGGCGCCGAAGCCGGAGATGGTGGGGATGTTGAAGGGGAAGATGATGGCCTCGGGGATCTCGGCGAACTTCGGCCGGAGGCTCGCCATGATCCCGGTGACGTGCAGGGCCTTGCCGTGCCGCTCCTCCCAGGGATGTAGCCGCACGAACACGGTGCCGAAGTTCGGCTGATAGGTGCTGGTGACCACGCCGTAGCCGCCGATCGTGGTGCTCGCATCGACACCGGGCGTCTTGGCGACGATCTCCTCGACCATCGTCAGGACACCGGCGGTGCGCTCGAGCGAGGCCCCGGGCGGGAGCTGCACGTTGATGCCGAAGATGCCCTGGTCCTCCTCGGGGATGAAGCCGGAAGGCAGGGCGGCGGCGAAGAGGCCTGCGCCCACCATCACCGCCACCACGAGCCCGATGGTGAGGATCGACTTGCGCACGAGGAGCGTGGCGGCATGCATGTAGCCGTTCGTGGCGCGGTCGAACACCTTGTTGAAGCCACGGAAGAAGGCGCCGATCGGCCCCCAGCTGATGGCGTGGCTTCCCGGCTTCAGGAACATCGCGCAGAGCGCGGGCGTGAGCGAGAGGGCATTGAAGGCGGAGAGCAGCACCGAGATGGCGATGGTCAGCGCGAACTGCTGGTACATGCGCCCGGTCAGGCCACCCAGGAAGGCGACGGGGACGAACACCGCCGAGAGGATGAGGGCGATGCCGATGACGGGAGCCGACACCTCCTTCATGGCCTGCACGGTCGCCTCCCGAGGGCCGAGCCCGTGCTCCATGTGATGGATGACCGCTTCCACCACCACGATGGCGTCGTCCACCACGATACCGATGGCGAGGACGAGACCGAACATGGAGAGCGTGTTCACCGAGAAGCCCAGCATCGGGAAGAAGATGAAGGTGCCGACGATGGACACCGGGATGGTCAAGAGCGGGATGATGGTCGCCCGCACCGACTGGAGGAAGATGAACACCACGAGGGTGACGAGGATGAGGGCCTCGACGAAGGTCTTCACGATCTCGTGGATGGATGCCTCGACCGCCGGGGTGGTGTCGTAGACGATCTTGTAGTCCATGTCCGGCGGGAACAGGCCCTGCTGGCGCTTCATGGTCTCGTAGATCTCGTGCGCGGCCTTGAGCTGATCGGCGCCGGGGAGGAGGTAGACGGCCATGGTGCCGGCGGGCTTGCCGTTCATGCGGCCGAACGAGTTGTAGTCCTGCGCCCCCAGCTCGGCGCGGCCGATGTCCCGGATGCGCACCTGGGAGGCGCCCTCCGTCCCGCGGATGATGATGTTCTCGAATTCCTCGGTGGAGATGAGGCGGCTGGGGGCGGAGACGGTGTAGGTGAACTCCTGGTCCTTGGGCGTCGGCGCCCCGCCGATCTTGCCCGCCGGCGCCTGGAGGTTCTGCTCCTTGATCGAGCTGATGATGTCGGCGGGGGTGATCCCGAGCTTGGCCATCTTGTCGGGCCGCACCCAGAGGCGCATGCCGTAGTCGGCCCCTCCGAAGAGGTCGACCTGGGCGATGCCGGGGATGCGCAGGATCTGGTCGCGGATGTTGATGCCGCAGTAGTTGATCAGGTAGTTCCCGGTATACGAGCCGTTGGGCGAGTAGACCGAGATCAGCATGAGGATGCTCGGGCTCTGCTTCTTCACCGTCACGCCCTGGGCGTTGACCTCCTGGGGCAGGCGCGCCTGAGCCGAGGCCACCCGGTTCTGGGTGAGCACGTTCGCGGTGTCCTGGTCGACGCCGACCTGGAAGTTCACGTCGAGCTGCATGCGACCGTCGCTCGTGTTCGACGACTGCATGTAGATCATCCGGTCCACGCCGTTGACTTCCTGCTCGACGGGCGTGGCGACCGACTGCTCCACCGCCACCGCGGACGCGCCCGGATACGTGGCGGTCACGCGGACGATGGGGGGCGCGAGGAACGGGTACTGCTCGAAGGAGAGCTTGGTGAGCGTGTAGACGCCCATCAGGAGCATCAGGATCGAGATGACGATGGCGACGATGGGGCGGCGGATGAAGAATTGAGCCACAGCCTAACCTCCGGACGCCGGCTTCCCGGATTTGGGAGCGGCCGGTTGGGCAGGCGCCGGCGGCGCCGGCGCGCCTGGCGCGGCGGCTGGAGCCCGCGGCGTGGCCTGCTCCGGCTTCACCTGCATCCCCGGCCGGACCTTCTGCATACCATCGACGATGACGCGCTCACCGGACGCGAGGCCCGCTGTCACGATCGTGGAGTCGTCGATGCGCTCATCGAGCGTCACCGGCTTCATCACCACCTTGTTGTCGCTGCCCACCACGTACACGACCTTCGTGCCCTGCTGGTCCATGACCGCGCGCTGGGGCACCAGCACCGCCTTGGACCGCTCTTCCACTACGCCCCGCACGCGCCCGAACTGCCCGGGGCGCACGATCTTCTCCGGATTGGGGAACGAGGCGCGCACGCTGATGGTGCCGGTCTTCGCGTCGACGGCGCGATCCACGAACACGACACGCCCCTTGTGGGGGAACACGGAGCCGTCGGCCAGGAGCAGGGAGATCGTCGGGGCCTCACCCTGCACGCGGCCCGAGGGATCGAGCTTGATTCGAGCCGCGAGCTTCATGTAGTCGACCTCCGCGATGGGGAAGTCAGCGTAGATGGGGTCGATTGCCGACACCGTGGCGAGCAGCGTCGGGTCTGCCTTGCCGACGAGGTTGCCCCGATCCACCTGCACCTTGCCGACCACGCCGGTGATGGGAGACTTCACCGTGGTGTAGTCGACGTTGAGCTGCGCCTGGGTGATGGCCGCTTTGGCGGAGTTGACCGCCGCCTCGGAGAGCTGGATCTGCGTGCGCTGGGCGAGCTCCGCGTCCTTGAGAGTCGCCTCCTCCGCCTCCACCCCGGCCTGGGCGACCTTCTCCTGCGACAGCGCGGTGTCGAGATCCTGCTGCGGGATGGCTCGGGCCTGCACCAGCGGCCGGTAGCGGTTGACGTCCTGCTGCGCCTTGCCCAGATCGGCCTTGCGCTGATTCAGGGTGGCTCTCACCCGCTCGACCACCGAGGTATCGCGCGCGCGGGTGAGATCGGCCTGGGCCTTGGCGAGCTGTGCCCTCGCCGTCTCGAGCTGCGCGGCATATTCTTCACGTTGAATGACGAAGAGGGTCTGGCCGGCCTTGACCTCGCTCCCCTCCTTGAACAGCACCTCTTCCAGCACACCGGCCACACGCGCGCGCACCTCGATGGTGGGCACGGCCTCCGTGCGCGCGGTGTACTCGCGGTAGATCGGCACGGCCCGCTCCACCACGTCGGCCACGATCACGGGGGTCGGGGGCGGCGCCTCGGTGGTCTTTGCGGCCTTCGCGCTGCGGTCGCATCCGGTGGCGGCGATGAGCAGCACGAGGCCGAGGATCCAGGCCAGCGGTCGGCTCTGCTTCCCAAGCCAGGCAAGGTTTGTCATAGGGCGCTCCTGCGGAGGGGAGTTTCGGATGAAGGTGGCACGGGTGCCCCCTCCAGCACCATGGGACTTTGGTCCATCTTGGTCAGCTCGGCAAGGCCAGATGACGGGCGCGCCCAAGCGGTGAGAAGAATATTGCCCAGTGGTTGAGGCATGTCCGGCTAGCCCTTGGGAGGGGCGCCCGGTCCGCCCGGGGCGGAGGTGGGCACCCCGAAGTACGCTCCCGCCGCCGGATGAACGGGGATCGTGATCCCGCGCAGCCCGGTTCGCTTGGCGATCTTCGCTCCCTGGGCGGTTCCCGCAGACAGGTAGCCGGGATTTTCGAACACCAGCCGCAGCATCGCGGTGGCCTCGGAGTCGGGAACGTCGGCGTGCGTCACCAGGAGCGCGGTCGCCGCCACCGCCGTCACGTCGTCCTGCTGGCCCGGGTAGGTTTTGGCGGGGATGAGGAGGCGGACCAGCCCCGGGTGCTGGCTGACGAGCCCGCCGATCATGGGGACGTCGAGCGGGATCAGGCGGATGGGATGGCGTGTGGCGAGCCGCTGGACCTCCCGGGCCGGCGCGCCCACCGTGGCGAAGATCGCGTCCAGCCGGCCGCTCTGGAGCCGGCCCGGGGCCCGATCGAGACCGTCCTCTCGCACCTCCGCGAAATCCTGGAGGCCGAGGCCGTGCGCGGCGAGCACGGTGAGGGCGTCGGCCCGCGTGCCGGAGCTGGGGAGGCCGAGGTCCACGCGCTTGCCGCGGAGATCCGCAAGGGTCCGGATGTCCGATTTCGCAGACACGATGATGTGTAGGGGCTCGGGGAACAGGCTGCCCAGCGCGCGGACCGACGTCACGGCGCCGTTCGGGGCGAACGCGCGCTCGCCCGCGTAGGCCAGCGCGGCCGCGTTCGACTGCACGAGCGCGTAGTCGGCCGTCCTGCTGGCGATGAGCCGGAGGTTCTCCAGGCTCCCTTCCGTCTCGAGGTTACGAATCTTGATCTGCGCCTTCAGCCGCCCCACGCTGTCGACCACGGCGGCGACCACCGGGTAGTACTCACCCTCCGCGGGCCCGCTGGCGAACGCGTACACGTGCTTGCGCCGCTCGCGGCGCGTGGCGATGGCCCGCAGGGCGTGATCCAGCTCTTCCCTGATCACCTGCTCGTCCTGGGGACCGATGCCGGGTGGGGGGATCTCCACCAATGCGGCGAGCCGATCGATCAATTGCTTCGATCGAGCGGGGGGGGCGGCGTCGCCGGGCGCCGAGATCCTCGCGATGCCGCTCGTCGCGGCGTCGACGCTCCGCCACTGGTCGCCGGTCCACTCGTAGGTCGAGCTGCCGTACACGCGGATCTCGTCGCCAGGACGCGTCTCGCCGGCCTTGACGCCCAGGATGCCTTTTTCGGTCGCGCCGAGCACCTGCGCCAGCGTCCCCGGGCTCAGCCCTTCCCAGTTGCCGAAGTCATAGCCCTGGGCGAGCTTGAGGGTGGCGTTGTAGTAGACGGCGAGCCGGCTCGCGCCGCTGTCCGCGCTCGGCAGGGGGGCGCTACCCTGCCGGCGCAGCCCCACCAGCTCGAACAGACCCGGCTTGAAGCGCTGGTCGAGCTTCATCTTCACCTCGCTCCGGAGGGCGGTGGCGTCGGGACCGCGCGAGCATGCGCCCGCCATGACCATCGCCATCAGCAGGGAGAGGGCGAGGCGGCCCACGGCTTAGAAGCCGAACATGGGCAGGGCGAGATAGCCCTGGACGATGAAGGCGTTGGTGATGTCGATGAAGAACGCCCCGACCATGGGCACGATGAGGAAGGCGAGCGGCGAGGGGCCGTGGCGGTCGGTCACCGACTTCATGATGGCGAGCGCGCAGGCGGTCGAGGACATGCCGAAGCCGATCTGTCCGGCGGCCATGATCGCTGCGTCGTAGCTCCGCCCCATGACCCGGAACGTGACCAGCGAGGCGAAGAGCGCGATGGCGGCGGTCTGGAGGGCGAGGAGCGCCAGGAGCGGCCCCGCGAGGTTCACGAGGTCGAGCAACCGCATCGTCATCAGCGCCATGACGAGGAACATGGACAGCGCCACGTTGCCGATGGCGTCCACCGTCGCGCCGCTCATCCGGAAGCGCCTGGTGACGGTCGAGGCGTTCAGGATGACCACCCCGAGCAGCAGCGAGAAGACGAAGTCGGGGAGGATGAACCCGGTGTGCACCACCAGCCCGGCCAGCACTCGGCCGCCGGCGAGACACAGCAGGATAACGAACAGCGTGTTGAGGAGGGATTGCGCGGTGATCGGATCGTCGGCCGCCTCCTCGTCCGACTTGCCGTCCGCGTCCGCGTCGACACCCGGCGCCGGACCCGAGAGCCGGTAGCGCCGGAGCAGGAGCTCCGCGAGGGGGCCGCCCATCACGGCCCCGATGACGAGGCCGGCGGTGGCGCAGGCCATGGTCAGCTCCATGATCCCCTGCAGGTTCATGGTCTCCCCGAGTCGTCCCGCGTAGGCCGCCCCGGTTCCGTGGCCGCCCACGAGGGTGATCGATCCACCGAGGAGGCCGACGACCGGATGCATGTCCATGAGGCGGGCGGCGGTGACGCCGATGGCGTTCTGCACGGCGATGAGGACCACGCTGATCCCGAGGAAGATCAAGAGCCGTGGGCCGCCCTTGGCGAGCATCCGCGCATCGGCGGCGAGCCCGACCGTCGTGAAGAAGGTCAGCAGCAGCGTGTCGCGCAGGCCCAGGCTGAACCCGAGCCGGACCTGGAAGACTCCGTCCACCATGGCCAGCAGCAGCGCCATGAGGCCGCCGCCGACGACGGGCGCCGGGATGTTGAGCCGCGCGAGCACGGACACGCGGGCCACGAGGAAGCGGCCCATGAACAAGACCGCGAGCGACACGAGCAGGGTCGTGATGAGGTCGAACTCTATCGTGCGCACGCGGGCGCCCCCGATCGGCCGGCCTCGAGCGTCATCGGCCGATCATACAGCCGATTGGCGCCACCCATTGAACCGACCGGCGCTGACCGCCGAGCCGCCCTCACTCCCCGAGCAGGCTTTTTTTGGCCGCAGCCAAGCTCTTGAGCTTCGCGTCGCTCACCTTCGGATACGCGAGATCGAGCGAGGCCAGGGCCTCGATCACCGCCGCCGCCACCACCACTCTGGTGAACCACTTGTTGTCCGCGGGCACGACGTACCACGGCGCTCGCTTGGTCGCCGTGTTGCGAATCATGTCCTCGTACGCCTCCATGTAGTCGTCCCAGTACCCGCGCTCCTCGATGTCGCTCGCGGAGAACTTCCAGTTCTTCTCGGGCTCCTCGATGCGACTCAGGAAGCGCTTGCGCTGCTCCTTCTTGGAGACGTTGAGGAAGAACTTGCGGACGATGATCCCATTGCGGGTGAGATAGCGCTCGAAGGCGCGGATGTCCTGGAAGCGGTCGTCCCAGATGTCCTTGGTGACGAGCTCGCTCGGAAGGTGCTGCTTGTCCAGCAGCTCCTTGTGCACGCGAACGACCAGCGTCTCCTCGTAGTAGCTGCGGTTGAAGATGCCGATGCGGCCCCGCTCGGGGAGGCACCGCATGCAGCGCCAGAGGAAGTCGTGGTCCAGGTCCTCGGAGGACGGCGCCTTGAACGAGTACACCTGGCAGCCCTGCGGGTTGATGCCGGACATCACGTGCTTGATCGCGCCATCCTTGCCCGCCGCGTCCATGGCCTGGAAGATGAGCAGCACGGCGTAGCGATCCTGGGCGTAGAGCATGTCCTGGAGGTCGGCGAGCAGGCTCACCCCGAGGGCGAGGGCCTCCTTCGCGCGTGGCTTGTCCTCGGCGGTGAAGTCGAGGGTGTCCCCGGGATCATAGTCCTTGAGGCGGAAGCTATCGTCGGTGACCCGGAAGGGCTTCGCGACCTGCCGGGCCGTCTTGATCTGACGCTTCAGGTCTTTCGTCTTCACGCATCCTCCTCGACGTGCCGCATCTATTGGCCCGGGTTGGGCGAAACGGTCCAGGGGCGCACTCCCGGCGTTGGAGGGAGGATCCCATCGAAGCCCGCGTCCGTGCCATAGGACTTTGGTCCATCGTTCGCCCCTTCGGGCCGAGGGTCAGGGTTCAGCGCGCCACCAACAGCAGCCAGGGCGTGCCCAGGATGAGATAGATCAGCAGGCAGACCCCGGTAGTCAGGGCGCCCAGGCGATAGAGCTCGCCCTGGGTCAGGTAGCCACTCCCCACGAAGATGACGTTCTGGCTGCCGCCCTGCGGGGTGATCGTCGAGAAGTAGCTGCTCGCGAACAGGAGCGAGAATGCCATGGGCAGGGCGGGAACGCCCGCGCGGCTACCGACGTCCAGGAACACCCCGAAGAGCGCCAGCACCTGGGAAGACTGGCTGACGAAGAGATAGTGCATGAGCACGTACAGCACGACGAGCGCGACATAGGCCCCCGGCCACGCCATGCCGTGCAGTGCCCTCGCGAGGCGTTCCCCGACGTAGCCCATGAATCCCAGCTCGTTGAGCTGCCCGCTCAGCGCGAAGAGGACGGCCAGCCACAGGAAGGTGATCAGGGTGTCGCCTTCCTTCGCGATGTCCTCGATGGTCAGGACCCGGCTTGCAAGGAGGGCCCCGAAGCCGGCGAAGGCCACCCCGGTGAGATCCAGATGCAGCGGCTTCGCCATGATCCATCCCGTGACCATCAGCACGAACGCGACCGCGACGATCCACTCGTCGCGGGACATGGCGCCCATCCGCCGCAGCGCCGCGCGCGCCGCGGTCGGCGCTTCCGGCGTGGCCTGCAGATCCGGGGGAATCCATCGGTAGAGCATTCGGGGAAGCAGGACGATGGCGGCGAGCGACGGGACGCACGCCGCGACGAGCCACGCGCCGAAGCCGATGCTGAGGCCGGCCTGCTCGGCCAGCTGCACGCCGATGGGATTGGCCGAGGTGGCGGTGAGCCAGAGGGCCGAGGAGACGGCGAGGCTCGCCATGCCGCAAAACATGAGGTAGCCGCCGGTCCGCCGGGTGCGGTCGTCGTTCGGGGCGGAGCCCGCGCCCTCGGCGAGCGACAGGACGATGGGGAAGAGCACGCCGCTCCGCGCCGTGTTGCTGGGGAACGCGGGGGCGATCACGGCATCGGTGATGAAGATGCTGTAGCCGAGGCCCAGCGTGGAGCGGCCAAAGGCGCTCACCACCAAAAGACCGATGCGCCGACCGAGCCCGGATTTCACGACGCCTCGGGCCACGATGAAGGCCACCACGACCAGGAGCACGCTGCCGTTGGCGAAGCCGGCGAAGGCCTTGGCGGGTGTCACCGTGCCGGACAGCACGGCCACCGCCACCGCCAGCATGGCGGCGGTGAGGAGGGGGAGCGCGTTCAGGATGACCGAGACGATGGCACACACGAAGACGGCGAAGAGATGCCATGCCTCGCGGGTGAGTCCCGCGGGCACCGGCGAGAGCCAGATGCCGAGGAACAGGGCGAGCACCGCGCCGCGTTTCACGAGGAGGCGGCTCTCGGCGCTCATCGGCTCGCCGCCGCGGTCGCGAGCTTTGCCCGCCCTTTCAAGCTCTCGGTGCGGCCGCCGATCATCCCCTCCTCGCTCTGCACCACCCACCGCCACCGGAGCTCGTACTCGCCCGTCACGCCCGCGTAGCGGCCGGTGCCGCCGGTGATGGTGGCCGTGACCTGCGCGCCGGTCGCGAGGGCGCTCCCCCGCAGCTCGCTGAAGACCTGATCGCCCCGCTCATCGGTCCACACCGCGCGACCCACGCCGCCGGTCCGCGAGTCGGCCAGCCCGATGATCTCGGCGCGAAAGCCCACCCCGAGCTGCTGCCCGCCGGTGAGCAGCAGCGAGCCGCTCAGGCTGAAGATCGACGCCTGATGGCCGGGGTCGAGCATCAGGGTGCGGCGGCTGCCCGTCGCCGACCAGTTGCCTTCGAACTCGCGCCATTCGCCGGCAGCGGAAGCGGGCGGGGGAGCCGCGGGCGGTCCGGAGCACGATAGTTCCAGGAGTCCCGCGAGGAGCAGCCACGCGAATCGGTAGGGCACGGGGGAGAGCCGGCTTCGGCCTAGAAGAAAATCTTGGCGATCAGCAGTCCGGTGAACACCGCCACGAAGGTCGCCACGAGACCGGGGATCATGAAGGAGTGGTTCAGCACGTACTTGCCGATCCGGGTCGTTCCCGACAGGTCGAAGTTGATCGCGGCGATCAGTGACCCGTAGGTCGGGATGAAGAAATAGCCGTTGACCGAGGGAAACGCGCCGATGAGGAACTGGGGGGCGATGCCGAGCGCCAGCCCCAGCGGCATGAGAGCGCGGGTGGTGGCGGCCTGACTGTAGAGCAGGACCGACGCGGCGAAGAGGCCGATGGTGAAGGTCCACGGCGCTTTCTCGGTGAGGGCGCTGATCGCGGGCACGATGACGTTCTGATTGGCGGCGATGAAGCTGTCGCCGAGCCACGCCAGGCCGAAGATGCCGATCACCGCCACCACGCCCGACCGGAGTGTCTGCGTCTTCGGGATCTCGTCGACGGGAACCTTCGTCACGAGCAGCATCACCGCGGCCACGGAGAGCATCACGATCTCGATCACGATGGGCATGCCGAGCGGGGCCTTCGCGCCCGGAAGCTGCCGAAGCTCCGGGAAGAAGCCGAACACGACCACCAGCGCCACCCCGATGAGGAAGAGCGCCGCCGACGCCTTCGCGGCGGGCTTGAGGGCCGGGCGATCCGAGGCCAGCTTGGGCGGCGGAATCTTGCCGGCCTTCAAGCGAGCCTGGTATTCGGGATCGTCCTTGAGGTCCTTCCCCACGAACATGGACACGATCGCCGCCGCCACGACGCCCGTGAGCGTGGCCGGCACGCAGATCATCAAGATCTGAGGCAGGCCCCACTGCGTGAGTCCCTTCTCGGAGAAGAGCCCGATCATCGCCGCGGTCGCCGCAGCCACCGGGCTCGCGGTGACCGCCTGCTGCGAGGCGATGGTGGCGACCGCCATGGGACGCTCGGGTCGGATGCCGCTCTGATGCGATGTTTCGTAGATCACGGGGAGGAGCGGATAGACGATGTGGCCGGTGCCGGCGAGGAAGGTGAAGCTCCAGGTCGTCAGCGGCGCCACGATGGTGACGTACTTGGGGTTGGCGCGGATGACCCGCTCGGCGATGCGCACGAGGAAGTCGATGCCCCCCGACGCATCCATCACCGAGGCGGCCATGATGACGGCCAGGATGATGAGCATGACGTCGATCGGGGGCGAGGTCGGGTTCACCCCGAACGCCACCATGAGCACCAGCAGGCCGACCGCGCCCCAGAGGCCCAGCCCCACCCCGCTGTAGCGAGCGCCCAGCCAGATGGCGGCCAGCACCACCACGAACTGAAGGACGATCGAGACGGTCATCGCCTCCCTCCCCGCGTGACGCGCGGCGCCGGCAGGCTCACTGCTCGAACTTCGGGTTGATCAGGTTCTCGAACGAGAAGACCTCGTCCCACTTCTGCTGGGTGAGGAGCTTCCGCTCCTTCACCACGATGTCGTGCAGGCTCTTGCCGGTGGTGTAGCCTTCGTGGGCGATGTCCGCGCACTGCTTGTAGCCCAGGGAGGGCTTGAGCACCGTGACGATGCCCAGCGAGTTCATCACCATGTCGCGGGTGCGATCGGCGTTCGGCTTGATGCCCTCGATGCAATTCACGCGCAGGCTGGTGACCGCGCGCTCCATGGTGGTGATGGAGGCGAAGAGCGCGAAGGTGATCACCGGCTCCATGACATTGAGCTGGAGCTGTCCGGCCGAGGCAGCGAGGGTTACGGTGAGGTCGAGGCCGATGACCAGGAACCCGGTCTGGTTGACGACCTCGGGGATTACCGGGTTGACCTTGCCCGGCATGATCGAGGAGCCCGGCTGCTTTTCGGGCAGCTGGAGCTCGGCGAACCCGCAGCGTGGCCCCGAGGCGAGCATGCGGATGTCGTTGCAGATCTTGGTGAGCTTGGCCGAGGTGTGTTTGAGGACGCCGGACAGAAGCACGTAGTCGCCGGTGTCCGAAGTGGCCTCGATCAAGTCCTCGGCGAGGGTGAACTTGATGCCGGTGATGTCCGAGAGGTGCTTGACGGCCAGCGGCGGATAGCCCGGCGCCGCGGTCACCGTGGTGCCGATGGCGGTGGCCCCGAGATTGACGTGATGGAGGAGCTGCCGGACCTCGGCGATCCGGTTCACTTCCTCGCCAATGGTCGTGCCCCAGCCGTGGAACTCCGCGCCCATGGTCATGGGCACCGCGTCCTGCAGATGGGTGCGACCCATCTTGAGCACGCGATTGAACTCCTGCGCCTTGGCGTAGAACGCCTCCTGCAGCTTGCGCAGGGCGGTCATGTAGCTCTCGAGCCGCAGAATCAGGCCGAGGTGGAAGGCGGTGGGGTAGACGTCGTTGGTGGACTGCCCGAAATTCACGTGGTCATTGGGGTTGACGTGCTGGTACTCGCCCTTCTTGTGGCCGAGACTCTCCAGGGCGAGGTTCGCGATGACCTCGTTGGCGTTCATGTTGGTCGACGTCCCGGCGCCGCCCTGGATGAAGTCGGTCACGAACTGATCGTTCATGTCGCCTGCGATCACCCGGTCACAGGCCTTGATGATGGCCTCGGCGATTTTCTTGTCGAGAACACCGAGATCGCGGTTGGCCATGGCCGCCGCCTTCTTCACGTAGCCGAAGGCCTTGACGAAGTACGGCTCCCGCGACATGGGCATGCCGGTGATGTGAAAGTTCTCGAGCCCCCGCATGGTCTGGACGCCGTAGTAGACGTCGGCGGGGACTTGCTTCTCGCCCAGAAAATCCTTCTCGACTCGGTAGGCCATCAGTCGCCCTCCCTCACTTGAGACCTTGGGAAATCATCTTTCGTCGCATGAACGCGATCTGGGTCTGGAGCGGCAGATCCTTCGGGCACAAGTCGTGGCAGGCGAGGAGGGACATGCAGCCGAACACCCCTTGGTCGTCGCCGATCAGCTCGTAGTACGCGGCGTCATCGCGGGTGTCGCGCGGGTCCAGCCGGAAGCGCGCGATCCGGTTCAGACCGACCGCGCCCACGAAGTCCTCGCGCATCCGCGCCGTCCCGCAGGCGGCCACGCAGCAGCCGCATTCGATGCATCGGTCGAGGAGGTAGATCTGGTCGGCGAGCTCCGGCTCCATGGCTTCCTCGATGCGCCGCAGATCGACGTCCGGGTTCTTCTGGTGCACCCAGGTTGCGAGCCGCTCGCTCATCGTCCGCATCCACTTGCCGGTGTTCACGGACAGGTCGCCGATCAGCTCGAACACCGGAAGCGGTGCCAAGGTGGTCTCGGCGGGAAGCTGCTTGGTCAGAGTGCGGCAGGCGAGGCCCGGTCGGCCGTTGATCATCATGCCGCAGCTGCCGCAGATCCCGGCCCGGCAGACGAAGTCGAACTGGAGCGAGGGATCGTGCTTCTCGCGGATCTCGTTGAGGGCGATGAACAGCGTCATGCTGTCCGCCTCTTCGAGCTCGTAACGCTGCATGCGGGGGGTGCTGCCGGGCTCCTGCGGATTGTAGCGCAGGATATGGAAGCCGAGGCGGCGGTGGGCGCTGTCGTTGGCCATGGTCAGAACCTCTCGTCGAGGCGCTCGTTGCGGCCGCGAAAACACGGAGGCAGGAGCTCCTCGTACGGCATGAGTGCCCGCTGGACGACGAAGCGGTCGGACGACACCATCCGCGTCCGGAGCGCCTCGACCTCCTGCTGCCGCCTGAGCGTGTCGGGGTGCTCGATGTAGTCCTTGGCGCCGTACCCGCGCCAGCCCGGCGGAAGCTCCATCGCGTTCACGTCGATCGGCTCGTACGTAAGGGTCGGCAGCGTGTCGTCTTCTTTCTTCCACACCGCGAGCGTCCGCTTGAGCCATTCCGCATCGTTGCGCCGCGGATAGTCCTCGCGGTAGTGCGCCCCGCGGCTCTCCGTGCGAACGTAAGCTCCGTAGGCGACGGCGAGCGCGAGCTTGAGCATCTTCTGGGTCCGGTAGGCGGTGACGAGCTCCGGGTTGGCGCCGCCCGCCCGGTAGCGCACGCCGATATTGCGGCTTCGCACGAGGAGACGCTGCAGCTCCTCGACCGCCTGTTCGAGATCCTTGCCGCGCCGGAAGATGCCGACCTTGGCGGTCATGACCTCCTGCATCGCCACCCGCAGGTCCGCCGCCGACTCCGTGCCCCGCCCCCTGAGCATGGCGGTGAGGCGGCCCTGCTCCCGTGCGAGGAAGCCCTGGACCACGCCGGTGGGAATGTCGACGTCATTGTCCGGGTGGTCGCAGAAATCGCCGATGAACTCGCCCACGATCATGCCGGCCACGACAGTCTCGGCGACCGAATTGCCGCCCAGGCGATTGAAGCCGTGCATGTCCCAGCACGCCGCTTCGCCCGCCGCGAACAGCCCCTTGAGGGTCGGGCTCTCGCCGGTCGGCGTGGTGCGCACGCCCCCCATGGTGTAGTGCTGGGCCGGCCGGACCGGGATCCACTCCTTGACGGGATCGATGCCCAGGAAGTAGTGGCAGATCTCGTACACCTCGCGCAGGTTGTGCTTGATGTGGGCCTCGCCCAGCAGCGTGATGTCGAGCCAGAGATGCTCGCCGAAGCGGTTCTTGGCGGCCTTGCCTTTGCCGATGTGCTCTTCCATCCGCCGTGACACCACGTCGCGCGAGGCCAGCTCCTTCTTCTCGGGCTCGTAGTCGGGCATGAAGCGGTGGCCGTCGCCGTCCCGGAGCAGGCCGCCGTCGCCCCGACACCCCTCCGTCACCAGGATGCCGGCGGGGAAGATGCCGGTCGGATGGAACTGCACCGCCTCCATGTTGCCGATCGGCGCGATGCCGGTCTCCAGGGCGAGGGCATGGCCGATGCCCTCGCAGATCACCGCATTGGTGGTGACGCGATAGAGGGCCCCCGCGCCCCCGGTCGCGATGGCGGTCGCCTTGGCCACGTAGGCAATGAGCTCGCCGGTGATGAGATCGCGGACCACCGCGCCGTAGCAGCGGCCGGCATCGTGGATGAGGGCCAGCGCCTCGGTGCGCTCGTGCACGGGGATCGAGGCCGCGATGGCCTGGTCGGCCATGGCGGTGATCATCGCGTGGCCGGTGCCGTCGGAGACATAGCAGGTGCGCCACTTCTTCGTGCCGCCGAAGTCGCGCTGGGCCATCAGCCCGTGCGCCTCGTCACGCTCGGTGATGGTCGTCTTCTGCCCGTTGATGATGACCTCGCGATCGCCTCGGCGGACCCGGCTCCAGGGGACGCCCCAGGCGGCGAGCTCGCGCACCGCCTTCGGCGCGGTGTCCACGAACATGCGCACGACCTTCTGATCGGCGCCCCAGTCGCTGCCGCGCACGGTGTCCTCGAAGTGCACGTCCTCGTTGTCGCCCTGTCCCTTGATGACGTTGCCGAGGCTGGCCTGCATGCCGCCCTGCGCCGCCTTGGAGTGCGAGCGCTTGGCGGGCACCAGCGACAGGATGATGGCCTGGTGCCCGCGCCGCCGCGCCCCGATCGCCATCCGGAGCCCCGCCAGACCGCCCCCGATGATGAGCACGTCGGCGTAGAGGATCTTCATCGCCCGGCTCCCGAGGCCGCGCCCGGCTGGACCCACGCCGGAACGTAGCGCTCGCCCGCCTGATGACGGTGCTCGTAGCCGAGCTTCATGTAGGCCCCGAGGGTGAGCAGTCCCAGCACGAGGAAGAACGCGGTGATGGCCCACTTGAGCCGGGTGAGCCGCCGGCGCGAGTGCTCGGGGTCCGCGCCCTCGAACCAACCCCACTTGACGACCAGCCGGTAGAGCCCGACGCCGCCATGGATCTCCACGCAGAACAAGAGGATCAGGTAGAGCGGCCACCATGCCCCGCTCCACACCCGGTCCGCGGACTCGTACGGACCAATCGCATGGGGATGCATGAGCATCTGGTAGAGGTGGGGCGGGCCCAGGAAGAACAGCAGGAATCCCGTCACCACCTGCAGCCACCAGAGGCTCGTGTCGGAGTGGCGCATCAGATTCTTGTGACCGATGAACATGCGGTACTGGCGGTAGTCGGCGGGAAACTTGCGCAGGGCGAGGAAGGCGTGGGTCATGAACAGCACGAACACGATGGAGACGATCACGGAGACGAGCTGTGGGAAGGCGCGCCCGAAGACGTAATAGCCCTCGAAGCTCTTCGTCACCATCCACATCGCGTCGTGGCTGATCAGGATGGTGGACACGAACGCCATGTGCCCCCACATGAAGAGGCCGAGGGCGAGGCCGCTGAGGCTCTGCGCGAGGTCCATGCGGGCGGGCCAGTGGCTCTTCCGCGGGCGATCGGCGAGGCCGACTCCCGCGACGACCTCATGAGTCTTCATGCTCGGTCCTCCTGACGCCACGCCGAGCTGGTCAGATGAGGTCGCGCTCCCAGTTGATGATGAAGCGGACCTGATAGCCGGTCGCCCGCGCGTCTTGCTGCGTGTTGATGGCCCCGCGCGCGCGGAACCACACGCCCTGCAGGAACGCGGGCCACTTGAAGGGCGGCCGGTAGTCCACGGTGAGGTCGTACTCGCCCTGATCCGGGGCGTCTCTCCCGGTGGTGGGATTGATGGCGTCCTTGCCCCAGACCAGGTTCATGTTCGCGCTCAAGCCCTTGGTGATGATGTTCGAGAAGTCGTAGGCCGCGCCGATGAGGAAAGCTTTCTCGCCCGCGCGGTTGAAGTCCTGGTCGATCGACGAGAGGTACCCGACGAACGAGCCCCAGGGCGTCTGGATATTGTTGCCCTTGGCGGTGAAGGAGAAGGCGCCGGTCAGGGTGAGGTCACCGATGATGAACTGGGCGCGCCCCCCGCCGTGCTGAGTGCTCCAGTGATGGCCGTCGGTCGTGGGGGCCAGCAGGGCGTCGCCGACCGCCCGCTGGTCGGTGAACTGGGCGCCGAGGCGGATCTTCAAGGCGTCGAGCGGGATCTCGTAGACCGCTTCGGTGTAAATCGTGTTGAACGTGTTGATGCCGTAGTCGTTGTGGAGGTCGAATCGGAACCCCGGCAGTGGGGTGAGGCGCACGCCCCCGAACGCCACGCCGTCGTCGCTGTCCCGCGCGCCGGCCTGCTCGGACATGCTGATGAACTCGTCCGCGTTCCGCGGCTTGATCTTCCCGAGATAGCCGCCGAGGTACTGGACCCAGCCGACCTTGCCGCCCACCGTGACGCCCTGGAACGTGTTCGGCGTCATGCGGTTGTCCGCGGAGTTGATGTAGCCCTGGTCCACCAGCTGCCGGTAGCCCTTGAGGATCACGTAGTCCTGGTACTTGAGCGCGCCCCAGGCCTCGCCGGGTACGTAGTAGCTCTCCTGACTCGGCTTGAGCAGGAGAGTGCCGTCGCGGTCCTCGGGCCCGTAGAGCTTGGCCGAGCCGTAGAGCGTCGCGCCCATCGCAAAAGTGTCGGCCAGCCAGCCCGACTGGTACGTGATCCAGCCCCCCGTTGCGAGGGCCTCGTTCTTCGAGTCGTCCGGCTTGTTGCGGTTGAAATAGTAGGTGCGGAAATGCACCCGGAGGTCGGTGTCCCTCAGGAACGTGGGGAGCGGGCTTGCCTGCAGCTTCTTCTGCAGCGGATCGAAGAGCCGCTCGGTCGGCGGTTCGTCCCGAGGAAACAGAGGAGGCGGCGGGGCGTCCTCGGCCCACACCGGTGTGGCCGAGGCCCATGTGGCTATCAGGAGCCCCCAGGCGACATGACGCCAGCGTAGTCTCATTGGGCACCTCGGTAATGCGGTCGTTGGGCCGCAAGCCCGCGCCGGTACGATCAACCTTCCGGGGAGGCGACGCGTGGTGGGCTGAACGTACGCGACGAGCCGAGGCGCTGCTATGGGACGAAGGTCGTATGAGGCTGAAAATGTTCGCTAGAGCACGACCTGGAGCAGCCGCTTCATCAGCTCGTCCAGCGAGATCATGGTGAGGAGCAGGGGGGCCACGGGCAGCAGGGTGGCCACCGCGAGCTGGACGACGGTGTTCCGGGTGAACGGCACCATGCTCATGCTGCGCACGACCTCGTAGCTATTGGCCAGATCGGCCAGGGACTGGATGTCGGCGCTGCCGATCAGCGGTTCCCCAGGCGGCGCCGCCCCGCGAATCCACTTGTCGTCGAACTCGCGCACGTAGCGCTGGGCCAGGGTGCCGTACTCCCGCAGACCGGTGCGCCGCGCCGCCGCAAGCTGGGGCATGAAGAAGAGGAGGGGTCCTACCACGACGAGCAGGAGGAAGAACACGACCGCGGCCAGCTCGAACTTGAAATCCACCAAGGTGGCGCCCTGGAAGAGGATGCGGGCGCCGATGAAGCCCGCGAGGAGCGCGCCGTGAGCGGAGAGGAGCGGGGCAAAAGCGAAGGCGATGTTCGCCAGAAAGCCCAACCCGCCCGCGCGGTCCGGATGCGTAGGCAGGAGCCTGAGCTGACAACGGGAGACCAGGGCGAGGAAACGGATCCAGAGAAAGAGCCGGAAGTACCAGCGGAACAGCATGAATTGGAAGACGGGCACGCTTACGTAAGCGAGCCACCACCCCGCCGGAGTCAGAACCGCCCTTCCATCGCGGGGCACCGAGGACCAGGTCGAGACGTGGAGGAGCCCGTAGTGCGGCCAGATGAAGACGATGCCGATGTAGATGGTCACGAGGAGCAGGACCTCGACCAGCACCGAATTCCGCAAGCGCATGGCCGCCTCGAAGGACTTCGCGAACGTCGCGCGGGACGGTTCCGCGACGAGGTCGCGCTCGAGGAACCGCTGTACCAGCGGCCGCATGCGTTGATGCACCACGAGCTCGGCGATGATCATGAGCGGCAAGGCCACGAGCAGCCGCGCGTGCACCTCGATGTCCTTGAAGAACGGCACCTGGACCGCCGAGCCCCACGCGCGCCCGGTCAGGACCGTCAGGGCGAGGAGAGGCAGCCAGGTGAGCAGCACTGCGGCGATGACGCGCCGGCGCAGGAGCTCGAGCGCGTTGCCGGCCAGATGTGTTCGCCGGGCGAGCTGGAAGAGCGGCCCGCCCAGCACCAGCGAGAAATCGTGCGGATCGGGCTCGATCGTGAGATCGCGCGTGGTCACCGTGATGTGATCTCGAACACGTGATAGCCCCAGGCGCCCAGGTCCAGGAAGAGACCGCCTGATACGAGCTCGCGGCCGTCCCGATCATAGCGCGCGGGATCCAGCAGATCCTGCAGCGTGACGGCGCGACCGTCAAGGTCCGGATACGGCAGGCGAACGCGGCACTGCGCCTGATGGTCCGCGTAGTTGACGGCGACCAGGCGCCGCTGACCCCCCGGGGCCTCCCAGGCCCAGGCGATGTAGCAGTCCGCGGTCCAGTTGCCGTCCCAGGCCGGCGCGCATTCGAGAAGGCGCCACTGGCCGTCGCGGACCACGGGCTGGGCGAGCACGGTCAAAAGGCGCTGGTAGAACGTCTGCCGCGCGCCGTCGACCGGCTCCTGAGGCGCGCGCACCAGGTGCGGTGAGATCCGCTTGGTCCGGCCCTCGAGCTGGCCCTGGTGGAAGAACCGCAGCCCCGGCGACAGGAAGGTCACCACCGCCGCCGCCTCGTGCATCGCCGGCGGAAAGCTGGCGGCGGCCCGCGGCTCGTCGTGATTTTCCAGGAAGCGGGCCAGCTTCGCCTGGTAGTCGAGCCCGGCGTGGAGATGCTCGCGCACCGGTCGTGCGTGGCCCTCGCGGAGCCGGTCGTAGAGCCGCTTGTCGTAGGCGTAGTCGAAGCCCTGCTGCTGCATGGTCCACTCGAGGTCCCAGTACACCTCGGCCATGAACAGAAACCCGGGCGTCCGCTCCCGCACCCGCCGGATCGCCTCGGGCCAGAAGAGCGGCGCGCGGCGGCCCCACGTGCGCTCGAACACGTCGGGCAGCACCAGCATGGCCATGTCGCAGCGGACTCCGTCGCACTGCCGCGAGATCTTCAACAGCTCGCCGATCATCGCTTCCTGCGTGGCGGGATTGCTGTAGTCGAGCTGCAGGGTGTCAGGCCACCCGGCAAAGTACGGGTCTCGGCCGTGCGCCAGCAGCGACTCTCCGTGCTTTCGCTTGATCCAGATGTAGTTCTGCGGCGCGCGGGCCTGATCGATCTCCGTCCCGGGCACGTAGTAGGTCAGATGGCTTTCCACCCACGGATGATCAAGCCCGGTGTGGTTGGGGACGAAGTCGAGCATCAGGCGGAGGCCGCGCGCGCGGAGGCGCTCGCGCAGCCGCGCGAGCGCCGGGTCGCCGCCCAGCCCCTGGTGCACCGTGTAGCCGGTGACGGCGAAGCCCGAGCCGGCGATGTCCTCCTCACGGAGGTCGGGCAGGGTCTCGCGGAACTCGTGCCGCCACTCCGGGTTCGTGCGCGAGACCCCCTGGCCGGCCTCGCCGGTTTGCCAGACGCTGAGCAGCCACACCCAGTCGAATCCCATCGCGGCGAGCCGGTCCAGCTCCCCGTCCGGAATGTCGTCGAGCGTGGCGGGTCGGCCGAGCGCACGGGCCCGCTCGGTGAGCCAGACCCGCGTGTTCATCTGGTAAAGGGAGGGATTGAGCGGCGCGCCCATGCTCAGCGTCCTCGTCCGGGCGCCTTGCCGGTGGCGGCTCCCGGCTTCGCGGGGTCCACCTCGAGCACGGCCGCCGCCTTTCCGAACTCGAGGAACTCGGCGCCCGAGCTCGTCGCGAACAGGTGCATGAGGCGCGCGACGACGCCGGTCCACCCGGTTTGGTGGCTCGCCCCCAGGCCGGCTCCGTTGTTCCCGTGGAAGTACTCGTAGAAGAGGAGATAGTCCCGCCAGTGCGGGTCTTCCTGCAGCGTCTTGGAGCCGCCGTGAACGGGCCGTCGCCCGCTCGCGTCCCGCAGGAAGATGCTCGTGAGCCGGCGCGAGATCTCCTCGGCCACCTCGTAGAGCGTCATCCTCCGACCGGAGCCGGTGGGGCATTCGATGGTGAACGCATCGCCGTAGTACATGTAGTACTGGAGCAGCGCTCGGACGATGAGCGCGTTCACCGGCATCCAGATCGGCCCGCGCCAGTTGGAGTTGCCACCGAACATCCCGTTATCCGATTCGGCGGGCAGGTACGATACCCCGTAGTCCTGATTCCCCACGCGCAACCGGTAGGGATGCTCCTCGTGGTAGCGGGACAGCGCTCGAATTCCGTAGGGACCGAGGAACTCCTTCTCGTCGAGCATCCTGGTCAGAACCCGGCGCAGCCGCTCCTCGTTGAGCACTGACCCGAGCCGCCGGCCCTGCTGTCCGGCCTTGGCCGGATCGTGGATGAAGGACCGGAGCTCCGATCGCGAGTCGAGGAACCGCCACAGGCGCTCGGCGATCTCCTTGTGCGCCTCCAGCGTGCGGCCCTCGAAGACGGTGACCGCACACAGAGGCAACAGGCCGACCATCGACCGCACCTTCAGCCGCTCGCCCTTCGCGCCCGGCACCCGCAGCACGTCGTAGAAGAAGCCGTCCTCCTCGTCCCACATGCCCACACCATCGCCGCCGTGCATCAGGGCGGTGGAGATCCACAGGAAATGCTGCGTGAATTTCACGGCCATGTCGGCGTACACCGGCCGGTGCATGGTCAGCTCGGCGGCGATCTCGACCATGCTTTGACAGAAGAAGGCCATCCACGCGGTGCCGTCCGCCTGCTCCAGCGATCCCCCCGTGGGCAGCGGCGCGCTGCGGTCGAACACCCCGATGTTGTCGAGGCCCAGGAAGCCGCCCTCGAAGGCGTTGTTGCCCTCCTGGTCCTTGCGGTTCACCCACCAGGTGAAATTCAGCATGAGCTTGTGGAACGCGCGCTCGAGCCAGTCGAGATCCCCGCGCCCCCGCCGCAGGAGCTCGAGGCGGTACGTGAATATGGTGGACCAGGCGTGCACGGGCGGGTTCACGTCGCCGAAGTTCCACTCGTACGCGGGGATCTGTCCGCTGGGATGCAGATAGGGCTCGCGCAGCATGAGGTCGAGCTGATGCTTGGCGAAATCCTCGTCCACCAGGCTCAGCGCGACGACATGGAAAGCGAGGTCCCAGGCGGCGTACCACGGGTACTCCCACTTGTCGGGCATCGAGATGATGTCGGCGTTGTACACGTGATGCCAGTGCTCGTTGCGGGGGGCGCGCCGGCGGTTCGGGTTGTAGAGTCCCGAGCCCCGCTCCGCGAGCCAGCGGCCGACGTCGTAGTAGTAGAACTGCTTGGACCAGAGCATGCCTGCCAGCGCCTGGCGCATGACATTGGACGCGTCGGGGCCGAGGGTCTTCGGAATCACCGTCGCATAGAACTCATCCGCTTCCCGACGGCGGGCCTCCATCACCGCGTCGAAGCCGATGCCGAAGGGCGTGTCCGATCCGACCTCCTGCAGCCGCAGCCGGATCGTCGCGGAGCCCCCCGGCGGCACCGTGAGGGGGTAATGAGCGGCGGCCTTCGTGCCATGCTGCTGGGGATTCACGGCCTCCCGGCGGCCGTGCACGATGTAGGCGTCGATGCCGTCCTTGACGAACGGCGTGCGGTTGGGCGACTTGAACAGCCGCTCGGTATTCGTCTCGTTCTCGGTGAAGAGCAGTTGAGCGGCGGCCTCGCACGAGAGGCGCCGGGGACCGAGCACGGGATGCGCCGCGGCGATCACGCCGGGGCCTGCCTGGCGAAGCCCGGGCTGGGTCACGTCTCCCCCCCACGACCAGGTGTTGCGGAACCAGAGCGTCGGCAGCACATGCAGGGTGGCGGGCTCCGGGCCGCGGTTCTCGACGGTGACGCGGATGAGGAGATCCTCGGGGGAGGCCTTGGCGTACTCCACGAACACGTCGAAGTAGCGGTTCCCGTCGAACACGCCGGTGTCGAGCAGCTCGTACTCGAGCTCGTGACGGCTGCGCCGCTTGTTGGTCTCGACGAGATCGGAGTAGGGGTACGCCGCCTGGGGATACTTGTAGAGGTACTTCATGTAGGAGTGGGTCGGCGTGGAGTCGAGATAGAAGTAGTACTCCTTGACGTCCTCGCCGTGGTTTCCCTCGCTGTTGGTCAGCCCGAACAGGCGCTCTTTGAGGATCGGGTCCTTCCCGTTCCAGAGCGCCAGGGCGAAGCAGAGATGCTGCGCCTCGTCGCAGATGCCCCCGAGGCCGTCTTCTCCCCAGCGATAGGCTCGGGAGCGGGCCTGGTCATGGCTGAAGTAATTCCAGGCATCGCCCGAGTCACTGTAATCTTCCCGAACCGTCCCCCATTGCCGCTCGGAGAGATACGGCCCCCACTTGCGCCAGGGCACGTCGCGGGTTCGGGCCTGCTCGAGGCGGTCTAGCTCAGCGCTCATGGTCACCTCACTCATGGAAGGCTGGTGTGGGGATGCTAGTACCGACGGGCCGGCATGTCGAGGGTGGTAGACCAAGGTCTGATACCATCCCCGGGGAGGGGTGACGGGATGGCTGACGCCCTCGTCTTTCATCGCCTGCAGTTCGCGTTCACCATCGTCTACCACTACCTCTTCCCCCAGCTCACCATGGGGCTGGCTCTCCTCATCGTGATCATGAAGGCGCTGGGTCTTCGCGCCGGCGGCGAGCGCTGGAACGACGCGGCGCGCTTCTGGATCCGCATCTTCGGGATCAACTTCGCGGTCGGCGTCGTCACCGGCCTCCCCATGGAGTTCCAGTTCGGCACGAACTGGGCGAAGCTGAGCCGCCACGCGGGAAGCGTGATCGGCCAGACCCTCGCGATGGAGGGGCTCTTCGCCTTCTTCCTCGAGTCGAGCTTCCTCTTCTTCCTCGTCTGGGGCGAGCGGCGGCTCTCGAAGGTCGGCCACTTCTTCGCCGCGGTAGCGCTCTTCCTCGGCAGCTGGCTCTCCGGCTACTTCATCGTCGCGACCAACGCCTTCATGCAGTACCCGGTGGGCCATGCTGTGAGGGCCGACGGGACGCTGCACCTGGTGGACTTCTGGGCCTACGTGCTGAGCCCGTGGGCGATCGTGCAGTACGCCCACACCATGGTCGCCGCCGTCGTCACCGGCTCCTTCGTGGTGGCCGCGGTCGGCGCCTACTACGCCTTGACCGGCCGCCATCTGCCCACCGCCGGGCTCTTCCTCCGTCTCGGCGTGACCGCCGCGCTGGTGGCCAGCGTGCTCGTGACGGTGACGGGCGACCGGCAGGCCAAGCTCGTGGCGCGCCATCAACCGGTGGCGCTCGCCGCCATGGAGGGACGCTTCGAGAGCGGCTCGCACGCAGGCCTCAACCTGATCGGCCAGCCGAACGTGGCCGCGCGCCGACTGGACAATCCCGTGGTGATTCCCTGGGTGCTCTCCGTTCTCGCCTTCGGCACCGTCCAGGCCCCGGTCCAGGGGCTGGACGCGTTCCCGCGCGAAGACTGGCCCGATAACATCGAGCTTCTCTACTACGCCTTCCACATCATGGCGGGCCTGGGCACCATCCTCACCGCGATTGCCCTCGTCGCGGTCCTGCTCTGGTGGGCCGGGCGGCTCGACCGGAGCCGCCCCATGCTGTGGATCCTCATGCTCGCCTTCCCGCTGCCCTACATCGCCAACACCGTGGGGTGGATGACCGCCGAGCTCGGCCGCCAGCCGTGGCTCATCTTCGGCATCTTCCGTACCGCGGACGGCGCGAGCCCCACCGTGCCGGCGGGGACCGTGCTGTTCACCCTCATCGGCTTCTGCGGCCTCTACCTCGCCCTCGGTGTCCTGTTCCTCTTCTTGATCGGGCGCGAGATCGCGCACGGCCCGGCGCCGCTGTCGCCGGCCGGAGGCGGCCGCGGGGAGTCCGTGCATGCTTGAGACCTGGTACGCCATCGCCGCGCTGATGCTCGCGCTCTACGTGGTCCTCGACGGCTTCGATCTGGGCGCGGGCATCGTCTCGCCGTTCGTGGCGCGGAGCGACCCCGAGCGGCGGCAAGTGCTGGCCGCCATCGGGCCCTACTGGGACGGCAACGAGGTCTGGCTGCTCGCGGCGGGCGGCGCGCTGTTCGTGGCGTTCCCGCGGGTGCTCGCTTCCGGCATCTCGGGATTCTACTTCGCGATCTTTCTCCTGCTCTGGTGTTTGCTCGGGCGTGGCATCGCCATCGAGTTTCGGAGCCACGTGGCCGATCCCCTGTGGCGTACCGCCTGGGACTTCGTGTTCGCCGCGGCCAGCACGCTCCTCGCGGTGTTCTTCGGCGCCGCCTTCGGCAACCTGATGCGCGGCGTGTCCCTCGATCGCGAGGGATGGTTCGCGCTGCCGCTCTTCACCGACTGGAGCGCGCGCGATCCCGTGGGGATTCTCGACTGGTACACGGTCCTGACCGGCGTGTTCGCGCTCGTCGCGCTTGCCGCTCACGGCGCGACCTTCCTCGTCTGGAAGACCAACGGGCCGGTGCACGACCGAAGCCGCCGGTCGGCGCGCCGGCTCTGGATCACGGTGGCGGTGCTCTGGCCGGTGGTGACGGGCGCGAGCCACGTGGTGAATCCTTCGCTGTTCCCCGGCATGAGCCGCCGCTCGCTCGCCATGGCCGCCGCGCTCCTTGCCGTCGCCGGCATCGTGGTCGTGCTCGTCCGGCTCGGGCGCGGCGGGGACTTCGGGGCCTTTCTCGGCTCGTGCGCGTTCCTGCTCGGCAGCATCGGGGCCAGCGCGGCCTCGTACTTCCCGGTGATGCTGCGCGCGACCGGCGGCGACGCCCTGTCCCTCACCGCCTACACCGGCGGCGGCGACGAGGCGGGGCTCCGGGTCGCGCTGCGCTGGTTCCTCGTGGGGGCCCCGCTGGCCCTTCTTTATCTCGCCGTCGTGTTTCGGCTGCATCGCGGCAAGGCGGTGGCCGCCGCGGAGGGCGAGGGGTACTAGGGGGCCGCGCCCGCGTCACCGGCCCGAGCGCGGCCGGCCTCAGCGGGTGGCGAAGACGGTCGTGCGTCCCGCGCGGTCGAAGGCGAGGACCTGATAGCGCTCGGGCGGCACGCCGGGGGTCTCCATGCCTGGCGAGCCCGCCGGCATGCCGGGAACGGCGAGGCCGGCGATCTTCGGCCGCTCGCGCAGGAGACGGGCGATCAGGTCGGCGGCCACGTGGCCTTCGATCACGTAGCCCTCGACCAGCGCGGTGTGACAGGACTCCAGCGCCGGCGGCACCCCGTGCCGGCGCTTCACCGGGGCGAGATCGTCCTCGGGTCGCTCCGTCACCGCGAAGCCGTGCTCGCGCAGGTGGACCACCCACGCAGTGCAGCAGCCTCAGGTGGGCGAGCGATGGACGGTGATCGTGGCCTTGGCGGCAGTGGCGCGCGCGGACGCGGGGACGGCGGCGCCGGCGCACGCGGCGAGCAGGCCCAGGAGGAGCTCACGGCGGGGCGTCATGCCGGTCTTCCGCCCGCACGACTCGCGCGCGTCGCCGCTTCGTCCACGACCCCGGTCGCGGGATCGACCACCACCCCGTGCTCGCGACGCGCGTAGGCGGCGCTGATCTTCTCGTTGAGGACGTCTGCCGCGACCAGCGCGGGATCGCGCGCGAAGGGATCCCCGTGCCCGCCGCCGCCGGCCTGCTCGTGGCGGAGACTCTCGCCGCGGCGCAGCGTGCCGGTGAGCTTGGCCGGGAGTGACGTTGCCGTGGCGCCGGGGTTCAGGAGATTGCGCGTGGGCGCGGCGGGCTGGCCGCCGGCGAGGCCGTAGGGCCGGAACGCCATGCGGTCCGAGCGGAGCTGCAGCGTCGCTTCCTCCGCCAGCAGCGTGTACTGGCGCGCGAGGCCCAGCCCGCCGCGCCACTTGCCGGCCCCGCAGGAGTCGGGGACGAACGCGTACTCGTCGATGCGGATGGGGTGCTGAGCCTCCAGCACCTCCACCGGCGTGTTCGACATGTTCTGCGAGGGATTGGTCACCGCCTCGATCCCGTCCTTGTCGGGCCGCCCGCCCCACGCGCCACAGATCATGTCCACGATGATGAAGGGCTCGCGGTCCTGATAGCCGCCGATGCACACCACGGTGTTGCCGCCCTCGCCGGCCGCCGGCACCTTGTCGGGCACGATCTGGGCGAGGGCGCCCATCATGGCATCGAGGATACGATAGCCGGTGAGCGCGCGCGCGGCGCACGCCGCGGGCAGGACCGGGTTCACCACCGAGGCCTCGGGCGCGCGCACCTCGATGGCGCGAAACACGCCGGCGTTGTTCGGGATGCCGGACTGGAGCACCGAGCGCACGGACAGGTAGGTGCACGACTTGGTGAACGACAGGGTCGAGTTGAGCGCGGCCTTCACCTGCGGCGACGTCCCCGCGTAGTCCACCGTCAGGTGGTCTTCGTGCACGATGAGGGTCACGGTGATGGGGATGGGCCGGTCGTCGAACCCGTCGCTGTCGAGATAGTCGGTGAAGGTGAAGGCCCCCTTCGGCCAGCGGCGGATCTCCGCCCGCGTCATGCGCTCCGCGTAATCGAGCAGCGCGTCCAGGTAACCGCGGAGGGTGTCGGGGCCGTAGCGGCGGAAGAGCTTCGCGAGCTCGCGCTCGCCCACCCGGCACGCCGCGTACTCCGCGCCGAGGTCGCCGATCACGCGCCCGGGCACGCGCACGTTCTTCTCGATGATGCGGAACACCGAGCGGCTGGGCGCGCCGCGCTCGTAGAGCTTCACCACCGGCAGGCGCAGCCCCTCCTGGTAGATCTCGGTGGAGTCGCTGGCATTGGAGCCGGCCACGCGGCCGCCCACGTCGGTGTGGTGGGCGATCACCACCGAGAAGCCCTCGAGGCGCTCGTCCAGGAAGATCGGCATGAACATGAAGATGTCCGGCAGGTGCATACCGCCCTGATACGGGTCGTTGACGATCATGACGTCGCCGGGATGGATGTCGCCGTCCAGCTCCCGCAGCACCGACGCCATGGCGTCGGGGATGGCGCCGAGGTGCTGGGCGATCGTCTTGGCCTGGGCGATCATGCGTCCCCGCGCGTCGCAGAGCGCGGTGGAGAAGTCCATCACGTCCTTGACGATCTCGGAGCGCGCGGTGCGGATGACCGAGTAGGCCATTTCGTCCACGATGGCGTCCAGCGCGCTCTTCACCACCGCGAAGGTGATCGGATCCATCGAGGGCGTCGTCATAGGGTGATCACGATGTTCCCGCAGACGTCGGCGACGGCCGACGCGCCGGGCGGAAGGACGATGGTCGAGTCATAGGACTCGATGATGGCGGGGCCGCGGAGCCCGGCGGCCACGGCGTCGCGTGAGACTACCGGCGTGTGCCGCGGCGTATCCCCCGCCGCATGGCCTCGCGCGAAGGAGACGAATCGCGGCGGCGGCGGCGCGCCGTTCCGAGCCTCCACGCGTACGGCGCGGAAGTCGAGCCGGTCCGGCCGCACGCCGGAGGCGACGAGGCGCAAGTTCACCAGCTCGAGCGGCTCGTCGGTGGCGTAGCCATAGGTTGCGCCGTACTCCGCGTTGAATGCCGGGGGAAGCGCGGCGAGCGCGGCCGCGTCGAAGCGCCCGCCGGGGAGCGGAATGGTCAGCTCGGACGCCTGCCCGGCGTAGCGGAGATCGCAGCCGAAATCCAGGTGGATCTGCGCCTCCGCGTAGCCCTCCGTGTCGAGCGTCGCGCGGGCTTCCTCGGCCATTGCGTCCACCGCGCGGTTGGCGCGCTCGACCTCGAGCCGTGCCAGCGGCGCGGCATGCGCGCGGACGAAATGATGCTCCACGTCGCTCGCGAGCATCCCCACCGCGGTGAAGACGCCGGGCGCCACCGGCACCAGCACGCGGGGAATCTCCAGCGCGCGGGCGAGGTCCACCGCGTGCACCGGGCCGCTGCCGCCGAAGGCGATCAGGGTGAAGTCGCGGGGGTCGCGGCCGCGCTCGATCGTCACCGAGCGGATGGCCCGCGCCATGCTGGCATTGGCGACCTCCCGGATCCCGTGGGCGGCTTCCCGCACGCTGAGGCCCAGCGGGCGGGCCACGTGCTCGGCGATGGCGGCCTCCCCCTGCGTCGCGTCGATCTTCAGCTCGCCGCCGGCGAGATACGCTGGGTTCAAGAAGCCCAGCGCCACGTTGGCGTCGGTGACGGTGGGCCGCGTGCCGCCGATCCCGTAGCACGCCGGCCCCGGCGCGGCGCCCGCGGACTCCGGTCCCACCCGGAGCAGGCCGCCTTCGTCGATCCAGGCGATGGAGCCGGCGCCGGCGCCGACCTCCGCGACGTCGATGGCCGGCACCTTCAGCATGTAGCCGCCCGCCTTGATGAAGCGGCTGGGCGTGCTGATGCCCTCCCGGAATTCGTACTCGGACGTGAGCGAGACGCGCCCGTCCTCCACGAGCGAGGCCTTGGCGGTGGTGCCACCCATGTCGAACGCGATGAGGTTCCGCGTCTCCGCAACGCGTCCGAGCCGTGCCGCTCCCGCCACCCCCGCGGACGGTCCGGACTGCACCGCGTACACGGGCTTCTCGCCCGCCGCGCGCGCGCCGACCACGCCGCCGTTGGACGCGATGACCAGCAGGGGCGCCCGGATGCCGATGCCGGCGAGGCCCTGCGCGAGGTTCTCGAGGTAGCGCCGCATGATCGGCAGGAGATAGGCGTTCACCACCGTGGTGCTGGTGCGCTCGTACTCCTTGATCTCCGGCAGCACGCGATAGGACGCGCTGACCGGCAGGTCGGCATGGTGGGCCTGGATGAGCCGCTCCGCCTCCCGCTCGTGCGCGGGGTTCGCGTAGGAGTTGATGAAGCAGAGGGCGATCACCTCCGCGCCCGCCGCCCGCAGCCGGTCCACCGCGGCGAGCACGCCGGCCGCGTCGAGCGGCCGGACCACCGAGCCGTCGGCGGCGATCCGCTCGTCCACCTCGAGGCGCCGGCGCCGCTCGACAAGGGGCACCGGCTTGTCCCAGGCGAGGTCGAAGAGATCCGGCGTGCGAATGCGCCCGATCTCGAGCACGTCGCGGAAGCCGCGCGTGGTGAGAAGGCCGGTAGGGGCGCCCTTCTTCTGCAGGATCGCATTGGAGCCCACCGTGGTCCCGTGCACGATCTCGGACACCGCGGCGGGGGCGATGCCGGCCGACCGCAGGAGCTCGGCAAGGCCGGTGACCACCGCGCGGCCGGGATCGTCGGGGGTGGACGAGATCTTGTTGACGAGCACCGCGCCGTCGGGGCGGGTGAGCACGATGTCGGTGAAGGTGCCGCCGATGTCGACGCCCACGCGGACGCCGTCGGTCGCGCGACCCGCCGGCACGCTCAGCCCGCCGCCCGGCGGCGGTAGCGCCGGACCTTGTCGCGGTTGCCGCACACCCGCATGGCGCACCAGCGGCGGCTGCGGTTCCGGGTGGCGTCCACGAAGAGCCAGCCGCAGTCGGGCGCGGCGCACTTCCGCACGTGCGCCAGCTCGGGCGCGGCGAAGAGCCGCATCGCCGACCAGATCACCGGCCAGAGGACGAGGCGCTCGACGCTCGCCGCCGCCCGGCCGGCGTCGGGCGCCTCGGCGGTGAAGGCCCCCGCGCGCGCCCGCACCCGGGTTCCCCGAAGGAGGCCGGCGCAGCCCGCGTAGAGGCGCGCGGCGTCGGCCCCGTCGGCGTGGGCGTCGTCCGCCACCGCCGAGAAGGTGCGGTAGAGGGCCTCGCGGAGGCCCCGGGCCTCGCGGAGCACGGCGGCGCCCGCGCCGCCCCGGCGCCCGGTGGCCCGGAGGCGGGCGGCCTGGGCGGGGGCGAGCAGATGCGCCTTCTCGCCCCAGCGGACGAGGTCGTCGAAGTGGTGCAGGCGCTCGTGGGGCGCCGCGCTCGGCCGCCAGCTCTTCGTGTTGGCGAAGTCGAGGCAGAGACAGCCGCTGGCGAAGTGGAAGACCACGGGCTCGACCGCCGTCCGGGCTGGCATGGGCGCTTGACTACTTACCACGAGCGGGGCATCCTTGGGCCGCTAACCATCAAATGTCATTTTGGTAGTGTCAGAGTCCGTGCCAGATCAATCGACAAGGAGACGCCGCATGCCTCGACTCCGCCGCATGATTCTCGGAGCGCTGCCGCTCCTGACTCTCGCCCTCGCCGCCGGCCCGGTGGCCGCCCAGGGCAAGGGCACGATCAAGATCGCCAGCCAGAGCCCGCTGTCCGGCGGCCAGTCCGCACTGGGCGAGGGCATCAAGCTCGGGACCCAGCTCGCCATCGAGCAGCAGTCGAAGGCCCTCGAAGCGATGGGCTTCAAGGTGGCCCTGGTGCCCTTCGACGATCAGGCCAAGCCCGACGTGGGCGTGGCCAACTCGAAGAACCTCGTCACCGATCCGGAGATCCTCGCAGTGATCGGCCATCTCAACTCCGGCGTGGCCATTCCGTCGTCCGAGATCTACCACGACGCCAAGCTCGCGATGGTCTCGCCCGCCAACACCAATCCCATCATCACCGAGCGGAACTATCCCACGGTGAGCCGGGTGTGCGGCCGCGACGACGTCCAGGGAGTGGTGGGCGCGGAGCATGCCAAGAGCCTCGGGGTGAAGTCGGTGTTCATCATCCACGACAAGACCACCTATGGGCAGGCGGTGGCGGAGTTCTTCCGCGACCACGCCAAGAAGGTCGGCATCGAGGTGGTCGGGTTCGAGGGCACCGAAGAGAAGTCGAACTTCGATCCGATCCTCACCGGGGTCAAGGCGCGTCGTCCCGCCATGCTCTACTTCGGCGGCATCTACGACCAGGGGGCGCCCCTCTTCAAGCAGGCGGCGGAGAAGGGCATCAAGGCCACGTTCATGGGGCCGGACGGCATGGACTCGTCCGACACCGCCAAGATCGGCGGCAAGGCGGTGGTCGGCATGTACTACACCTCGGCCTCCGCGCCGGCCAGCCTCTACCCGCGCGGCAAGGACTTCGTGAAGGACTACAAGGCCAAGTTCGGCAAGGCGCCCGAGCCCTACGCGGCGGAGAGCTACGACGCGACCGTGGTGGCGCTCAAGGCGATCGAGAGCGCGGCCAAGGCGGCGGGTGGCAAGGCGCCCAGCCGCGAGGCGGTGTCCGCCGCGGTGCGCGCGGTGAAGCTCGAGGGCATCACCGGCCACATCGAGCTCGACGGCAAGGGTGACCGGAAAAAGGCGAGCTACTTCGTCCTGCAGGTCGGCTCCGACGACCCCGCCAAGTGGGGCGAGAACAAGCTGATCAAGCGCCTGGGCATCGACCCCCCCAGCGGCAAGTAGAAAACCGGCACGTAACAACGAGTGGCGGGGGGCCCTCCGCCGTCCCATACTGGCCGGCAAGGAGGGCCCCCACCATGAAGACCGACGGCGTTCTCGTTCGGGCGAGCTACCGGGTGGGCCGGCGGCTGTTCGGCCAGGTTCCCACCCCCCAGAAGCTGATGGCCGATCGGCCCGCGATGATGCTCGGCCTCGGCGGGCTCTGGACCGCCATCGAGTACGGCGGCACGCTCGGGCGCGGGCTCCGTGCGCTGCTCCAGCTCCACGTGGCCACCGTCTACGGCGTGCCCTACTGAATGGACATCCGCCACGCCGTGGGCGTGAAGGCGGGAGTCCCCGAGGCCAAGCTGGACGCGCTCGCCGACTACGCGACGAGCCCGTGGTTCAGCGCGCGGGAGCGCGCGGCGCTGGCCTTCGCGGAGGACGTCGTGCGCGACGATCGCGAAGTCACCGAGGCCGGCGAGGCGCGTCTCGCCGAGCACTTCACGAAGCCGGAGCGCCTCGAGCTGACCTTCGTGGTCGGCTACCAGGTCTTCGCCAGCAAGTTCGCGAAGGCTTATCGCCTGCCGCCTCAGAACTTCTCGGCGGCCGGGCGACGATAAGGGCCCATCCGCTTCGTTGCCGCCCTCGACCAGGCGCTCAACGTACACCCACGTACGCCTCGCGCCGGTCTTCGGGCGGCGCCTGGCGGCTGGACCTTCTCGCCGCCCGGTCAGGTGTTTCGGCGCCAGCCGGCCCAGCGGCCGCCCTCGACCGCGGCCAGGAACTCGGCCACGTGGATGTTGAAAAGGCCGGGCTCCTCGATGTTCGGCGTGTGCCCGCACGCGGGGAACACCACGAGCCCCGCGTGCGGGATCAGCGCGCGCATCATGAGCGAAGGCTCCACGCAGGGCGCGTCCTGATCGCCCACCATGATGAGGGTGGGCACGCGGAGGGCGCGCAGCGGCGCCTCCAGCTCGCCCACCGTCTTGCGCTTGGACATGACCTCGCGGGCCAGGTGCGCGCAGGCCTGCGCGTCGTGCTCGGAAGCCTGGCGCGCGAACTCGGCGAAGCCGCGCGGATCCTTCGCCTTGAAGCTGGCGCGCGTGGCAAGGGTCTCGAAGCCGCGGACGCGATGGGTCTGGCCCTCCCGCTCGAGCCCCGCCGCCGTCTCCGCCTGGCCCTTCAAGAACTGCTCTCGGTTCACCGAGCCCGCGCCGGCGCCCACCATGATGAGGCTCCGCAGCATCTCGGGATGCGCGAGCGCGTAGTCGCGCGCCACGTTGGCGCCCATGGAGCAGCCGCCGAGGTGCACCGGCCCCCCGCCCAGATGCGTGAGCAAGCGGTGGAGATCACCGACGAGCAGGTCCTGCGAGTAGGACGCCGCGCCCGTGGGCACCGTGGAGGGCGGATATCCGCGATGGTTGTAGGTGATCACGCGATGCCGCCGGGAGAAGTAGCGCACCTGCGGCTCCCACGAACGGTGATCGCCCCCGAACTCGTGGCTCCAGACGAGCGGCGTGCCGGTGCCCGTCTCCTCGTAGTAGAGCTCGACGTCGCCCAGCTTCGCGGTGGGCATCACCAGGTCTCCCAGTGCACGAGCTCGGTGAGAGGCTTGCGGCGGCGGGCGACCGACGGCGGCGCGGCGGCACGCGCCGGGTCCACGTAGCCGAAGGCGACCACCCGGTTCACTCGCATCGCGGCGGGAATGTGAAGGAGGCGCGCCACCGCCGCCTCGGGCAGCTGCGCGGGGCAGGAGCCGATGCCTTCCCCCCACGCCGCGACCATCATGTTCTGCGCACAGCGCCCGGCGTCGAACTCATGCTCCTCCGTCTGCACGATGACGATGGTCGCTGCGGAGCGCGCGATGAACTTGGCGTAGGGGCTGAGTGCGGCGAGGGCCTCGAGCCCGGCGCGCTCGCGCACCACCACGAGGCGATTGGGCTCGCTGTTCTTGCTGCTGCCCGTCATGCGCGCGGCCTGCAGGATGCGGCGCAGCGCCTCCTCGGGAACGGGGCGGGGCAGGAAAAAGCGCTGATCCCGCTTGTCCACGACGGCGCGGTAGGAGTCCATGGCCGGATGCGTCCTCGAGGTCAGGCCGCCGGCGAGCGCCGGCGCACGAGATACTTCTGCTCCCCCTCCATGCAGAGCTCGCGGCGCTGATTGTGCAGGGTCGAGCGCACGGTGATGACGCCGCTGGTGCGGCCGGGGGTCAGCGCGGTGATCGTCAACATCGGATAGACGGTGTCTCCGGAGTATACGGGCTTGAGGAAGCGCGACGACTGCTCGATGAAGCCGATGAGAGACTCGCCGATCACGTGGGGGAATATGCCCGCGCCCGCCGCCGTCTGGGCGAGCACCTGGAAGCCATGGGCAAGCAGCCCCGGATGCCCCTGGCGGCGGCAGTACTCCAGATCGTAGTGGATCGGGTGATTGTCGCCGGACACCGTCTGGAACGCGGCGAAGTTGGCGTCGGTGAGGGTGCGCGAGGGGAGGTAGAACTGCTCGCCGATCTTCATGTCCTCGAAGTAGCGCGGCTCGCCGAAGCGATGCGCGGCGGGATCGAAGGGAGCGTCGGTCGCCATGACGCCCGCGGGCTACCGCTGCGCGATCTTGGTTCCCTCGCGCCCGGTCTCCATCGGCATCGCGGGATCCGCGGTCCATTCACCCAGCGAGCCGTCGTACACCGCCACCCGCGGGTAGCCCAGCATGGTGAGCACGAAGGCATCCGTGGTGGCGGCGATGCCGCCGCCGCAATACGTGATGATCTTCTTCTTCGGATCCGCGCCCACGTCGGCGAACAGTTCGTGGAGCTCCGCGGGCGGGCGGAAGGTGCTGGGCTTGCCGGACTGGAGCCGGGCGAAGGCGACGTTCACGCTGCCCTTGATGCGGCCCGCGCGGCCGTAGCTCACGCCGCCCTCGCCGGTGTGCTGCTCGGCGGAGAGCGCGTTGATGGTGCAGGCGCCGTGATCCGCGATTTTGGCGAGCACCTCGTCGCGGGTGGCGATCAGCTCGGGTCGCGGGTGGGGCACGAAGCGAGCGGCCGGGTACTTCGCCGGCTCGTTCGAGATCGGCCGCCCTTCCGCCGCCCACTTCTCCCAGCCGCCGTCCAGCACCGCGGCCCGGTCGAAGCCAAACGCGCGGAGCATCCACCAGATACGGGTGGCCCACATGATGTTGCCCGCGCTGTAGAGCACGGCCCGAGTGCCCTCGCCGAGACCGTGACGCGACATGGCCGCCCCGAACTGATCGGCTGAAGGCATGGTGAAGCGAAGCTTGCTTGAGAGGTCCGACAGCTCGCCCTGGAGATCGAGGTAGTCCGCGCCGGGGATGTGCCCCTCGGCCCACTGAGGCCGCCCGCTCTCCGCCCGGAAGGTGGTGACCGGGTCGGGCTTGAGATACGTGGTGCAGTCGTAGACGCGAAGGTCGCGGTCGCCGAGGTGGGCGGCCAGCCACTCCGTCGTCACCAGGTACTCGGGGTGGACGAAGGCGTCGCCGGCCGCCTCCACCGCGCTAGCTCCGCTCGGAGCCGACGACCGACACGAACGAGACGCACTCGCCCGGCGCGCCGCCGAGATTGTGCGTGAGCGCGAGCTTGCGGCCGCGGGCCACGCTGGCGATCTGCCGCTTTCCCGCCTCGCCCCGGAGCTGCAGCCACGCCTCGAACAGCATGCGGAGGCCGGAAGCGCCGATGGGGTGCCCGAACGACTTGAGGCCGCCGTCCGGATTCACTGCCAGCTCGCCCTCGAGATCGAACGTGCCGTTCAGCACTTCCTTCCAGCCGGTGCCGCGCTGGGCGAAGCCGAGATCTTCCATGAGGACCAGCTCGGTCGGGGTGAAGCAGTCGTGCACTTCCGCCATGGCCAGCTCGGCGCGCGGATCCTTCACGCCGGCCTGGGCATAGGCGTCGCTGGCGGAGGCGACCACCTCGGGGAAGGTGGTGTAGTCGTAGTCGGGGTCGATGGGGCCGGTGGCGGGGCCGGCGATGAAGGACAGCGCCTTCACGAACAGCGGCTTGTCCGTGTACTTGTAGGCGTCCTCCGCCCGCACGATCACCGCGGCGGCGGAGCCGTCCGACACCCCGGAGCAGTCGAAGATGCCGAGCGCGCCCGCCACCTGGGGCGAGCACGCGATCACGTCCTTGGCCACTTCCTTGCGGAACTGGGCCCGCGGATTCAGCGCGCCGTTCTTGTGGTTCTTCCAGGCGATGCGGGTCATCGCCTCCTTGAACGCGCTTTCGTCCACACCGAACTTCTTGCAGTAGGCCGGCGCGAGCAGGCTGAAGGTGGCGGGCGCGGTGAGGCCGGCGCGCGTGCCGTCCTCGGGGGCGCCGATGCTGGGCAGGCCGGAGATGCCGGAGTCCTTTAGCTTCTCCACGCCGATGGCCATCGCGACGTCGTAGGCGCCGGAGGCGATGGCGTAGCAGGCGTTGCGGAACGCCTCGGAGCCGGTGGCGCAGTAGTTCTCGAGGCGGCTCACCGGCTTGTAGTTGAGCTTGAGCGGGCGCGACAGCGTGAGGCCGCTCTGTCCGGAAAAGAGCGTGCCGAGCCAGAAGGCGTCGACCATGTCCACCGGCACGTTGGCGGAGTTGAGCGCGGCCTGGGACGACTCCACCAGGAGATCGCTCACGCTCTTGTCCCAGTGCTCGCCGAAGGGCGTGCAGCCCATGCCGACGATCGCCACCCGATCGCGAATGCCATTGCTCGCCATGGTGTTGGCCTCCTTGAAGTCTCAGGCGCCCTGGATGGGGCGGGCTTTCCAGAAGTAGTTGTGCACGCCGTGGGCGGTCATGGGCCGCCGGAACGTCAACTCCACGCGGTCACCGATCTTCACGGCCTTGGGGTCCACGTCGGTCAGTTCGCAGGTGAAGCGGCCCCCGCCCTCGAAGTCGAGCACGCCGACCACCACCGGCGGCGACAGCGAGTAGGCGAGGCGATCCACCGTGTAGGTCGCGATGGTCGCGGGGACGTCCGCCATGCGCTCGGGCGTCATCTTGTCCACCGCGTGGCACTTCATGCAGACGCGCGCGGGCGGCAGCGCGCGGGTGCCGCAGGCCTGACAGCGGCTCCCGGTGAAGCCGAACTTCCACGATTCGGCGCGGAAGGCGGGCGGGGCCGCAGGCGCCTGCGGATCGGGCCGGCGCGGCGGCTCGCGCTTGAGGAAGCCGCGCCACGTCAGGAACGTCGCGTAGGCCACCTTGCCGCCGGCCGCCGCCTGCTTGGCCACCGGCACCTTCTGGCGATGCGTGGCCAGCGCGGCGGTCGCGCGCCAGATCGTCACGTCGCAGCCGTCGGCCAGCGACACCACCGCGATGAGATCACCGGCCTTCGCGCGGTCCAGCGCGTCGGCGAGCAAGAGGCCCGCGTGCGCGGCGCCGGTATTGCCCACGGTCCCGGTGAGATCGTCGGCGATCGCCTCGGGCTTGGCGCCCACCGCGGCCTGCGCGCGCTTGTTGGCGCGGCCGTGCGGGCCGGCGACGATCAGCGCCGCGAGTTCACCGGCAGTGGCGCCCGCCTGCTCGAGCGCGCTCGTGATCGCGGCGTCGGCCAGCGGCACGTAGGCGTGCTCGCCGAAGCGCTCCTCCCACTGCCGTGAGGCCGGATCGCCGGGAATGCGCCAGCGCTCGAGGAACTCGGCGCTCGCCGAGGCCGAGGCCACGTGCTCGGCGATCACGGGCGCTTGCGCGTCGCCCGGCGCGAGCAGGAAGGCCACCGCGGCGTCACCGCCGTCGCGCTCGTCACCGCCGCCGGGCAGCCCAGTGCGAATGTCGGCGATCACCGCCAGCGTGGGGCGGCCCGCGTCGGCCGCGGCGCGAAGCACCCCCGCGCCCGATCGGATGGATCCCAGCATGTCGAAGGCCATCGCCGAGTCGTCGAGGGAAAGCGCGGCGTGGATCGCGGTGGCGTTGGTCTTGTCGAGATACGCGGGATCGGCGGTGGCGAAGTAGATCGCCGCCGGCGCCACGCCCGGCGCGCCGCGGAGCGCGGCGCGCGCGGCTTCCACGCCCATCGAGGTGGTGTCCTCGTCGTAGGATGCCACCGTCCTCGTACCCTTGCCCCCCCCGCCGGCGAGGGCGTCACCGATGGACTTCCGGTCGAGGCGGAAATAGGGAAGGTACGAGCCGTAAGCGACGATGCCGTTCATGGGATTGCCCTCAATCTAGCATATCGAACAGGGGGATGCGCGTGTTGGCCGACGGCCGATACGTGCGCCGCGCGGGCAGGGTGGCGGGATCGAGGCCGGCGTCCAGGAGCGCGCTCACACCAGCCGCGGCGATGCCCACCGCCAGCATCTCGCCTGGGCAGGCATGGGCCCCCAGGCCGAAGGTGAAGAGCCGCCGGTCGGCGCGGTGGGCTTCGAAGAGGTCCGGGCGCGGATTGGCGGCGGGGTCACGGTTCGCCGCGGCCAGAAGCACGAGCACGATCTCGCCCTCCACCATGTCGTGCCCGCTCACACGGCCCGCCGCGCCCACCCAGCGCCGCGTGTTCTGCACCGGCGGGTCGTGGCGGAGTACCTCACGCGCCACCGCGGGCAGGAGCCGGGAATCCTCGGCCACGGCCGCGCGCAGGCCGGGCTCGCGGGCGAGTGCGAGCAGCATGTTGCCGATCAGCCCGGCCGTCGCCTCGTAGGCTTGCGACATGAAGCCGATGCCGTTGGCGACCACGGTGTCGGTGCGCTCCACGCCGGCTCGCCGAGCCTGGCGCGCGAGCACGGGCAGCAGGCCATCGGCCGGCGCGTCGGTCAGCGTCATCTGGCCCAGGTCGAGCAGGCGCCCCGCCGCGTCCTTGCCGCGCTCGATCTGGGCCAGGGTGCTGCTGGGCCCGAGGCAGCGCACGAAGTGCTGCATCCACTGGGAAGTCTGGCGCAGGAACGCGGGCGGGATGCCAAGCAAGCTCGCCACCACGTAGACGGGGAGCGCGAAGACGAACGACGTGAGCGCGGCGGGCTCGACCCCGGCGCCCGCGAGCGGGCGCGCCCAGCGTGCGCTCTCCTCGGCGATGCGCTCCGCGTCGAGCGATGAGAGTGTGGCCGCCACCGCATACTTCGCGGCTTCGTGATCGGCCCCGTCGGTCATGCGGACGAGCCGGCCGAAGATCTCACCCGCCGGCGAGTCCCGCAGCGCCGGGGGCACCGGCTCCGCGGGCGGTCGCACGCGGAGCCGATCGCTCGTCAGCGCCGCGGTGACCGCCTCCGCGCTCGACGCCACCCAGTAGCCCTGGAGCTCGTCCTTGTAGCACGGTCGCGTGGCGACCAGCTCCGCATAGTACGGGTAGGGATCGGGATGGGTGACGGCGGAGACGGGATCGCGGGGCGGCGGCAGGCTCATCGGTCGGAGGCGACGGTCGGCGGACGCGTCAGACGAAGACGTCCGCCGCAACCAGCCGCGCGATCTCGTCCGGCGAGAGGCCCAGCACCTGGGTGAGGACCTCGCGCGTGTGCTCGCCCAGCAGCGGCGCTCGACGCGGCGCCGCGTCATCGCCCATGCGGAAGGCCCAGGTCTCGTAGGGCGCGCGCCCCATCTCCGGGTGCTCCACCCAGGCGAAGGCGCGCCGCGCGGCGAGCCCCGGATCCTCGTGAAGATCGGCGCAGGACTGGACGACGCCCGCCGCCACGCCCGCGGCCTGGAGCCGCTCGGCCAGCGCCCCGGCGGACTGGGTCGCCGTCCATTCGGCCAGGCGCGCATCCAGCGCGCCTTCGTGCGTCTTGCGTCCCGCGGCGGTTCGCCAGCGCGGATCGAGCGCCCACTCGGGCTTGCCCATGGTTTCCACCAGCGCATGCCACTGGGCGTCGTCCTCGCAGGCGATCGCGCACCAGCGCTCGCCCTGCCTCGTGCGACAGGGAAAGATCCCGTGCGGCGCCATCACCGGGTCCGCATTGCCGCCCGAGCGCGAGACCCGGCCGTTCACCGTGTAGTCGAGGATCTCGGGCGCGAGGAAGTGCAGGCTCGACTCGAGCTGCGAGAGGTCGATGTGCTGGCCGAATCCGGTGCGACGGCGATGATCCAGCGCGGCGAGGACGGCGGTGGAGGCGAAGTGATGCGCCACGAAGTCGGTGTAGGCCCCGTAGATCATGGCGGGCTCGCGATCCGGCCAGCCCGTCACCGAATAGAAGCCGGCGAGCGCGGCGGCGAGCGAGCCGTAGCCGCGATAGTGCGCGTGGGGCCCCGTCTGCCCCTGCTGGCAGGAGGAGAGATAGATGAGACCGGGATGGTCGCGGCTCAGCGTAGCCCAGTCCAGGCCCCAGCGCGCGGTCGTGCCCGCGCTGAACGACTCCACCACCACGTCGGCGGTGGCGATGAGCCGGCGCGCGAGCTCGCGCGCTTCCGGCTTGGCGAGATCGAGCGCCATCGAGCGCTTGCCGGCGTTGTAGTTGGCGAAGCCCTGACTGCGGTTGGGCCCGGCCTTGCTCTCCGCCCACGGCGTGAGCGTGCGACCGGGGTCGAGGCGCCGGGCGGACTCGAGGCGAATCACGTCGGCTCCGTGGTCGGCGAGGAGCCGTCCGGTGAGGGGGCCCGTGGCCACCCACGCGAAGTCCACCACGCGCAGGCCGTCGAAGGGCCGGCGCCCACCCGCGGCGCCCGGCGTCGTGCCGGCGGACCCTTCCGCGCCGGCGCGGGGCGCCGCCCAGTCGCGGAGCACGTCGGCGGTGTGCTCGCCGAGCCGCGGCGCCGGCGCGGGCGGGCGCAGCGGCGTGAGGGAGAGCCTGGCCCACGCGCCCGGCACGGGCACGGTCCGGCGCAGACGCGGCTCGGCCACCGGCGCGAAGAAGCCGCGCGCGGCGAGCTGGCGGTCCTCGGCAAGGTCCGCCATGTCGGCGACGGGCGCGATCAGCAGTCCGCGCCGGAGCGCCGCCTCGTAGAGCTGGGCTTTGGTGCGCGTGGCGGTGAACGCGGCCACGACGTCGGAGACGCGATCGATGTCTTCCTGGCCGCGCGCCCCCGCAGCGAGCAGATAGGCGTTGTCCCACTTCACCCAGTCCCGCTCGCGCATGAAGTCGGGCGCCGCCTCTTCCTCGGCCATCCACTTCACCAGCGCCGTCATCATGGCGCCCGAGAGCACGCCGCCGCCGACCGTCAAGGCCACGAAGCCGTCCTTCGCGCGGAACAGGATGCGTCGCCGGAAGCCGGAGGTGCGCACCGCCGAGCCCTCGCGGTTCGGCGTGAAGCCGTGCAGCGCAGGGAGCGCGGTGGCGCTGAGGAGCGTGTTCACCACCGCGTGCTGCGCCGAGGCGTCGACCCAGCGGCCCTCGCCCGTGTGCTCGCGCTCGAAGTGGGCGACCAGGGCGCCGAGCACCGCCTGCCCCGCCGCCTGACATGCGGCCTGGCCGCCGCCCACTCGCACCGGCGGCCGATCGGGATCGCCGACGGGATAGAGCATGCCGCCCATGGCCTGCACGATGAGCTCCGGGCCGCGCCAGCCGCGATGGGGACCCGACTGGCCGAAGGGCGAGATGGAGGCCAGGATGAGCCGGCGGTTCTCGCGGTGGAGCGCGGGCCAGCCGAGGCCCCAGCGATCGAGCGTGCCCGGCGGGAGGGCCTCGAAGAGGAAATCGGCGGCGCGCACGAGGTCGAGGAAGCAGGCGCGTGCGTCCGGCGACTCGAGGTCGAGCGTGACGCTGCGGGTGCCGCCGGCATAGGCCCACCACGCCAGGCTCGCCTCGGGTGGAGTGACGCCATCGGCGAACGGAGGCAGCCGCCGCAGCGTGCTGCCCTCGGGAGGCTCGAGGCGTACCACGTCGGCGCCGAGGTCCGAGAGCATCTTGCCGGCGAGCGCGCCGAGCGGGCCCACCAGGTCGAGGACGCGGTACGGAGCGAGCGCGCCGGGCGTCGCGGTCACGAAGCGATGCGGGAGAGGAAGGCGGCGATGGCCCGGCCGATCTCGTGCGGTGAATCTTCCTGGATGAAGTGGCCGCCGCGCACCGTGATCTCGTCCTGATGGGGCCAGGTCCGGCAGAACTCCCGCTGCGGTCCGGTGAGGATGGTGCCGGGATCCGCGTTCACGAAGAGCTTCGGCAGCGGGCTCTTGGCGAGCCAGCGCGCGTACTCGTCCACGATCGCCACCACGTCGGCCGGTTCCCCGTCGATGGGGATCTGGCGAGGCCAGGTGAGGGTGGGGCGGCGTGCCTCACCGGGCTCGACGTATGGCGTCCGGTAGACGGCCATCTCGGCCTCGGTGAGGCCGCGCAGCACGCTCAAGGGCAGGATGCGCTCCACGAAGACGTTCTTCTCCAGCACCATCTCGTCGCCCGCCGGCGAGCGCATGCCTTGAAACACCTTCCGCGCCACCTCCGGCCAGTCCGCCCAGGTCAGCGGGCGCACGATGGCCTCCATGTAGACGAGGGCCCGGACACGCTCCGGATGCCGGCGCGCCCAGTGAAAGCCCAGCGCCGAGCCCCAGTCGTGTACGACCAGGGTGACGCCGGCGGTGAGGTCGAGCGCGTCGAACCACGCGTCGAGATAGCGCGCGTGGTCGACGAAGCGGTAGGAGCCCGCCGGCGCCTTGCCGGACTGGCCCATGCCGACCAGGTCGGGCGCCAGACACCGATGCGTCCCCGCGACGTGGGGCATGACGTTGCGCCAGAGATAGGACGAGGTGGGGTTGCCGTGGAGGAACACCACCGGTCTACCCTCGCCCATGTCCACGTAGGACATCTCGGTGTCCAGCACCCGCGCGCGACGCCGCGGATGCGGATCGGCGGCGGAGATCGCCTCGCTCATGCCGTCAGCGCGCTCGCGGCCGGGCTCAAGCGCGCCGCGCTTCGAGGAACTCGCGGATGTGGCCGTTCACCTCCGCAGGCTTCTCGTGGGCCACCCAGTGCGTGCCATCTTGGATGCGGCGGACGGTGAGGTCGAGCACGACCTTTTCGAGGCCGTCGAGGTTGTCGGTGAGCAGGGCGCGGTCCTTCTCGCCCCAGATCACGAGTGTGGGCACCTTCACGGTCATGGCCGCGAGATCCGGGGAGATGCCGCGCGGCGCCTCGCCCTGCGCGGGCGGGCCCACGCGGGCCGCGCGATAGAAGTTGAGGCCGCCGGTGAGGGCGCCTGGCTGGCCCCACGCCTCGAGATAGGCCTTGGTGTCCGCGGGTGTGGCCCAGCTCCCGGGCTGGCCTTCGCCCAGCACCATCTGCCGCAGCACCGCGAAGTTGTCGTGGCTGAGCATCGCCTCCGCTTCCGGGCTCCGGAAGGTCAGCATGTACTGGCTCGCCTTCTGCTGATTCGCATTCTCGGCGAGCAGACGCTGGAAGATGGCCGGGTGCGGGGCGTTCACGATGACGAGGCGCTCGAGCCGCTCGGGCTTCATGAGCGCGAACGCCCAGGCGACGGCCCCGCCCCAGTCGTGGGCGACCAGCGTGAACTTCCGCGCCCCCAGGTGATCGGCGAGCGCGGCGAGGTCCTCCACGAGCAGCGGCACCGCGTAGTCCTTCACGTCCTTCGGCTTGGACGAGAGGTTGTAGCCCCGCATGTCGGGGGCCACCGCGTGGTGATCCCGCCCGAACTCGGCGAGCTGCCCCTGCCACGCGTACCAGAACTCGGGGAAGCCGTGGACGAACATCACGAGCGGACCCGTGCCCTCGGACGCGTAGTGCAGGCGCTGGCCGTTGACGTCCGCGTAGTGATGCGTAGGCATGGCGTCTCCTCCTCTTACTTCTTTGGCGCGTCGCCGGCAGCTTCCAGGGTGACCGCGTCGCCCACGATCACGTACACCACCTCGCCGTTGGAGGCCTTGTAGGTCCACTTTTCGACGGGGCCGAGCTTGTCGATGTCCGAGGGCTTGCCGAGGGCCTTTTCGAGCTCGACGCGGGTGGTGATCCCGCGCGCCTTGGTGATGAGGTCTTCCTTGCTGGACGGACCGCAGCCCCAGAGCACGAGCAGCACGAGGCCAATCACGAGGCCGGCGAGCGCGTTCGGCGTCATGCGGGGATGATACGCCAACCGACCGGGCGTCGATAAGGGACCATCCGCTTCGTTGCCGGCCTCGACCGGGCGCTCAGCCCTTCACCGAGCCCGCGACCAGCCCCTCCGCCATCCAGCGGTGGATGAAGATGTAGAGGGCAACCACTGGGATGGTGGTGATCACCGAGGCCGCCATGAGCTGGCCCCAGTGGAACACATCCCCGTAGATGAGGAGGTTCAGCCCCACCGGGACGGTGATCCGCGTCTCGTCCGTGATGAACACCAGGGCGTAGAGGAACTCGTTCCACGACAGCGTGAAGGCGAAGATGGCCGAGGCGACGAGGCCGGGCGCGGCGAGCGGTAACAGCACGCGGACGAAGGCGGTGACCCGCCCCGCGCCGTCGATGAGCGCCGCCTCTTCGAGCTCCTCGGGCAGCGCCTTGAAGAAGCCGATGAGGAGCCAGGTGCAGAAGGGCACGGTGAAGGTCGGGTAGGAGAGGAAGAGTGCGCTGAGGCCGTTGGTGGCGCCGAGCTCGGTGAGCACGCGGTAGAGGGGGATGAAGAGCAGCGCGGGCGGGATCAGATAGAGGATGAGGATCAGGCTGGCCACCGCCTCGCGGCCCGGGAAGCGGAGCCGCGCCACCGCGTAGCCGCCGAGGCTGGCCACCACGCTGGTGATCAGCGTCACCACCAGCGCGGTGACCAGGCTGTTGCGGAGCCAGAGGGGGAAGCGCGTGTCCGTCCAGAGCCCGGTGTAGTTCTCCCAGGTGAAGGGGTGGGGGACGTAGATGCTCACCGCGAACTGAATCTGCTCGTAGGTCTTGAACGACATGCTGGCGATCCACCAGAACGGCACGAGGATCAGCAGCAGGAACACGACCAGGCCTAGCCAGGTCAGGACGCGCGTCATGGGCGGCGGCTCACCGCCGGTCCCGCAAGAGATAGCGGCTGATCAGGACGATCCCCACGACGAGGATCGGCACCACGAAGATCGAGATGGTGACGCCACGCCCCCAGCGGAGCTGGTTGAACGCGACCTGGTACGAGTAGGTGGCGAACACCTGGGTGGCGGTGCCTGGCCCGCCCCGGGTCATCACGTAGATGATGTTGAAGTCGTTGATGGTGAGGATGAACGACAGCAGGGTGGTGACGATGATCACGTGCTTGAGCCCGGGCAGCGTGATGTGCCAGAAGCGCCGCCCGGCGCTCGCCCCGTCCACCGACGCCGCCTCGTAGAGCTCGCGGGGGATGCTCACCATCCCCGCGAGGAAGGACACGCCGAAGAAGGGGAAGGCACGCCACCAGTTGGCGATCACCACCGCGGTCATCGCGCCCGCCGGCGTCGCCATGAAGGCCACGGGCCGGGAGAGGAGTCCCACGTCGAGCAAGAAGCTGTTGAGGAAGCCCCGTCCCGGGAAAGCATCGAACATCCACCGCCACGTGAGCGCGATGATCACGGTGGAGGTGATCCAGGGCAGGAGGAAAAGCCCGCGGAGGAAGTTGCGGCCGCGGATCACGTTGTTGAGGACGAGCGCCATGGCGAGCCCGGTGACTACCTTGAGCGCCACCGACGCCACCGTGAAGACCATGCTGTTCCAGATGACCTGCTGGAAGGCGTCGTCCTGGGCGAGGTAGGTGTAGTTGCGGATCCCGACGAAGCGCTCGGGGTAGCCCACCAGCTTGTCGGTCAGCGACAGCCAGATCGCCCGATAGAAGGGGTAGATGATCAGGCCGACGACGAGGACGAAGAGGGGGAGGAGAAAAAGGAGCGCGGTGCCGGCTTCCCGGCCCCGCGCCCCGATCCGGCGACGTGAGCGCGCGCTCACCCCTTCAGCGTGTCGTAAATTTCCTTGATCTTCTTGTCTTCCCACTCGATGGCCTGGTCCACCGACCACTTGTCGACGATGACCTTCGCGGGCGCGTCGGTGAGCACGTTGGACGCCTGCACCTCCGCCGCCGCCGCGGTCACGGGGCCGGGCCACCCGGTGGGGGCAAACCACTCCGCGGCGCGGCCGAACGTGCGGTAGTTCTCGTTCTTGTTGAAGTAGTCCTTGGACGCGGCCTTGGCCTTCTCCAGCGCCGGCGCGAACTGTCCGTAGGAGTCCTTCATCACCATCACCGTCTCCTCGGGCGAGGCGAGATGCGCGATGAGACTCATGGCCGCCTCGGGATCCTTGCTGCCCTTGAAGACGCCCATCGACATCGCGATGGCCTGCATGCGCCGGCCGTCCGGCCCGCCGAGATGCGGCAGGGCCACGTGGTTGGCGAGCGCCTCCTCCTTCATCTTCTTGTCCTTGGCGTCGGTGGCCTTGGCGACCGCGTTCTCCATGGCGAAGGTGATGCTCGGCCCGTTCGAGGTTTGCGCGATGTTCTTCGCGATGAAGTTCTCGTTGTTACCGGAGCCGGTCCAGGTGAGGGTGTCAGCCGGCTGCATCTGATTCGTGTAGATGTCGGTGGCCCATTTCATGACCGTCTGCATCTGCGGCGTCTTGATCGACTTGTACTTGCCGTTCTTGTCCGCCCAGCCCACGCCGTAGGAGTACATCAGGCTCTGCATGACGCCGTAGCCGTCCGCGGTGCGATTCCACGACTGCCCCATCCCGTAGAAGTTGTCCTTGGGGCGGGTGAGGGCCTGCGCGGCCTCCTTGGCCTCCGCGAACGTGCTGGGGAGCTTCACCTTGGCCTTGTCGAACACGTCACGCCACACGTACCAGAACGCGCCCAGCACGTACCATGGGATGGCGTACACCTTGCCGTCCTGGATGGTGACGGGCGAAATGTTGGCGGGGGCCTTGCCCACCTGACCCTCGATCTGCTTCGAGAACGAGGTGAGGTCCAGGAGCTGGCCCATGCCGGCGAAGCGCGCGGGGGCGCCCGTCTCGAGCTGGCCGACGTCCGGCGTGCTGTTGCTCTCGATCGCCGCCACGTACTTGGTCTGCATGTCCTCGAAGGTGAAGTACTCCACGGTGACGCTTGCGCCATGCTTCTGCGCCCAGCGCTGCGCGCTCGCCTCGATGGCCTTGTTGGTGGGCTCCACGTACGTCTTGAGAATCCACATGCGGAGGGCGGTGCCCTTCTTCACGGCGGGGAAGCCGATCCGGGGCAGCGAGAGGGCGGCGGTGGCGCCGAGGGCGCCGGCGAGGACGGCGCGACGGCTGATGTGGCGCTGTGACATGGCTAGGCCTCCTGATCTTCGATGATCGTGAGGTGTCGGGATGCGCTCCAAGCGGGCGCCATGATACCGTAGACACATGATCGACGCCAAGGACGTCGCGCACTATCGCGAGCACGGCTACCTCGTGGTCCCGGACGTGCTCGACGCCGCCACCGTGGACTCCTTGCGCCGCGAGATGGAGGCGATCCTCGAGGGCGCGCGCGCGGTGACCGCTCACACCGACGTCTACGACCTCGAGCCGGGTCACCGTCCGGACGCGCCTCGGGTGCGGCGGGTGAAGACCCCGCACAAGTTCTTCGACGGGTTCAAGCGCCTCTACCGCGACCCAGAGCTGGTGTCGATTCTCCAGGCCCTGCTGGGACCCGGCGTGCGCCTGCACGGGTCGAAGCTGAACCTCAAGGCCCCGCACTACGGCTCGCCGGTGGAGTGGCACCAGGACTGGGCCTTCTACCCGCACACCAACGACGACGTGCTCGCGGTGGGGGTCATGCTGAACGACGCCACCAGCGACAACGGGCCGCTCATGGTGGTGCCGGGCAGCCATCGCGGCCCGATCTTCGACCATCATGTCGACGGGTACTTCTGCGGCGCGGTGGATCCGGCGGCGGTCGAGGACGAGATCGCCAAGGCGGTGCCGCTTACCGGCCGCGCGGGCTCGATGTCCTTCCACCACGTGCGGCTCCTTCACGGCTCCGCGCAGAACGTGTCGAGGCTGCCGCGCGCGCTGCTCCTCTACGAGTACGCCGCCACGGACGCCTGGCCCCTGATGGGCGTCAAGGACCTCGCGGAGTTCGATGCGCGCCTGGTGGCGGGCCCGCCGACCCTCGAGCCGCGCGTCACGCCGGTGCCGGTGCGAATACCGCTGCCGCCCGCCCGCAACCAGGGCTCGATCTACGAGAACCAGACGGCGGCGCGGCGCTTCTTCTCGTTCACCGAGGAAGCGGAGGCGCCGTCCCGCACGTGAGCGCGGCCGCCCGCCTCGGCGCGGTGCTGCTCGCCTTCGCCCTCGGTGTTCCCGGCGCGCCCGCATGGGCCCAGACCGAGCGGGTGATCGACGTGCCCACGCGCCCGGGCGTGAGCGAGCGGCTGCTCTTCATCGCGCCGCCGAGCGCCAAGGCCACCGTGATCCTGTTCGCGGGCGGCCACGGGGGGCTGCGCCTGGCCCCGGACGGGAAGATCGGCTGGGGCGCGGGGAATTTCCTCGTGCGGACGCGGCAGATGCTCGCCGCGCAAAGCGTGAACGTCGCGACGCTGGACGCCCCCTCCGACCGCCAGGGGGAGCCGTTCCTCAACGGCTTCCGGCAAACCCGCGAACACGCCGCTGACGTCAAGGCGGTGATCGCGACGCTGCGCCAGCAGCAGGCCGGCGTCCCGGTGTGGCTCATGGGCACGAGCCGCGGCACGCAGTCCGTGGCCTATCTCGCCACCGAGCTGCCTCGCGACGCCGGGGGGCCCGACGGGGTCGTGCTGACCTCGACCATTCTCACCGAGCGGCGCGGAAGCCGGGCGGTGCCGGGCATGCCGCTCCAGTTCATCAAGGTGCCCGTCCTCGTCGTGCATCACAAGGACGACGGCTGCGACCACTGCCGCTACACGGACCTCCCGCTCCTGACGGAGAAGCTGACCGCCGCCCCTCGCAAGGAGGTCATCGTCGTCGAGGGGGGCGCCACGCGCGGCGATCCCTGCGAAGCCTTCGCGCACCACGGCTACAACGGCATCGAGCAGGACGTGATCACGAAGATCGCGGCCTGGATCGTACGCTAGTCGCCCGCGCTCCTCCGCCCTCGCCTCGCCATCACTTCATGCTCGCGCGCAGCTGGAGCATCACCTCGTCGATGGCGTCGATTCGGAAGAAACCCAGCCGCGGGTACTCGATGTCCAGGATCACGTAGACCGTGACGGACAGGATGATCGAGAATCCGATCACGTGCACCCAGTCCCGCTTCTCGGCGCGCGAGAGGTCGTAGCCGGTCAGAAGCGCGGTGATCAGGGCGAGTGCCAGCAGCATGGCGAAGACGATGGCGGGCGGGTGGATCTTGTTGCCCATGGTGCGAGTGGTGTTGAGATCGATCATCGAATTGAGGGCAGGGACCAGAAGGTTGCACGTGGCTGGCGGGTTCTCCGGCGGCCGACATCCCGCCAGTCCCTGCCGCCATATCTCGCCCTGGATGGCGATCCCGCGGTCGAGCTCGGCTTGGACCGCGGCCATGTCGGCGACTGTCTGATAGGTCGCGATCCGCGAGTCGACGTAGCGGCGAAAAAGATCACGCAGACCGAGCTGGACGTCAGGCGGCAGGAGATCCACGCGGAGGTACGCGGTGCCGATCGCGTTGGCTTCATCCACGATGAGATACCGGCGCGAATCGAAGCGCGTGGCGGCTCCCGAGAACGTGAAGGCGATGAGGAGTGCGAGGAGGCCGTAGACCGCACCCCCGATGGCAGTACGGCCGGTCTGAGATGCATCGTCGCTCTTCGTCCGCCGGCCGAAGAGACGTCCCAGCTCGATCATCACGACCATCCCGATGAACAGGACGGTCCCCAACGCGACACCCATATGGGTGGGATTCATGCGCTCAGCCGACCGCCGGCTTCACCTCTTTGGTGAAGCGCTCCATCACCGCCATCATCCCCGGCACGTCGGCGGTGGCGGGCATGTCGAAGGTCACCCACTCGCAGCCGAGACGCGCCGCGCGCTTGACATCGGCGACCACCTGCTCCGGCGCGCCGGCGTACGGCGCGCGGTCCGCGCCGCCGTCCTTGGCCCCGAGCGCCAGCATGTTCCGCGGCGCGAAGCGCACCGCGCCGTCGGGCCGCCCTGCGCGCCTGGCCAGCTCCTTCACCGTGACGATGCCCTTCTCCAGGTCCGCCCACGACAGCCCCAGCGGATGCCAGCCGTCGCACTGCTCGGCGGCCCGTCGCATCGCCGGCGCGGAGAGCGCGCCGGGCGCACCGCCCGCCCAGATGGGCGGATGAGGCTTCTGCGCGGGGCGCGGCGCGAACGTGGCGCCGCTGAACGTGAAGTAGCGGCCGGCGAACTGCGGCACGTCCGCGGCCCACGCCGCCTTGATGATCTTTAGATACTCGTCGGTCTGGGCGCCGCGCTCTTTGAACGGCAGATTCAGATCCTTGAATTCCGCCTCGTCCCAGCCCACGCCGATGCCGAAGATGAAGCGGCCGCCCGAGACCTGGTCCACGGTGGCGGCGGCCTTGGCGGCAACGAGCGGGTTGCGGTACGGAAGCACGATGACGCTGGCGCCCACCAGGATGCGCGTGGTGCGGCCCGCGAGGAAAGACAGCAGCGAGAACGGATCCGGCCACGAGGGACCGTAGTGCTGGGTCGTGGCGGGCTTGGCGAGGATGTGGTCGGGGACGAAGATGCCGTCCCAGCCGAGCTCCTCCGCTTTCAGGGTGAGCCGCTCCGCGTCCGCCGTGGTGAGCCGCCAGATGGGGAGGACCGCGCCGAATTTCATGGGGCACCTCCGAGATTGCGCTCGGCTTCTTGGCGTGTCTGGAATACCTGGTTCGACACCTCACGGCGTTCCAGTTCCTTGCCGAGCTTCAGGCGCAGGAAGCCGCTGTTGGTGAAGCGGGACACCTTGAGATAGTACGTTTTCTCCACGTAGCGCACGGCGTCCATGTAGGCCGCCATCGCGTCGTCGTCCACCGAGAAACCCTCGTAGTTGACGATGGAATTCACGCGGCGGCCCAACGGCCCGAGCAGGCGGTCCACCGCGGCGATGATGGCGTCGATGTCGCCCGCGTTCCGCACCCGCATCCCGGCGTAGTTCATGAACACCGTGTTGCGGGCCGGATCGTAGGACAGTCGCTGGTCGATGTGGATGTCGAGCATGCGATCGCGCAGGCCGAGCAGGCCCGGCTCGAAGAGGGCGCGGTCCATCGGGCGTGCTGCCTCGACGGGCAGGCGGAAGCCCAGACGTTTGACGATGTCACGCTCGATATCCACCCCGGGCGCCACCTCGCTCAGCGCGAGCCCGGCGGCGGTGAGGCGGAACACGCAACGCTCGGTGACGAAGAGCACCTCCTTGCCCTGCGAGGCAGCCGCGGGACCGTTGAATGTCACCTGCGCCACCCGCTCCACGAACTTGCCGGCGCGGCCTTCCCGCACGATGCGGAGGCGGCCCTTCTCGACGGCGAACTGTGCGCCGCCCGCGGTGAAGTTCCCCATGAAGACGAGCTTACGAGCGTTCTGCGTGATATTGATGAAGCCGCCGCAGCCGGCGATGCGGTCGGCGAAACGACTGGCATTGACGTTTCCGAGCCGATCGCACTCGGCGAAGCCAAGGAACGCACAGTCGAGGCCGCCCCCGTCGATGAAGTCGAACTCCGAGCAGTGATCGATGAGGGCTTGATGGTTGATCGCGGCGCCGAAGTCGAGGCCACCGGCGGGAATGCCGCCCATCACGCCGGGGTCCACGTTCAGGGTCATGAGGTCGAAGATGCCTTCCTCGCTCGCCACACGCGCCACCGTGTCGGGCAGCCCGATGCCGAGGTTCACCACGCTGTTGGGCAAGAGCTCCATCGCCGCGCGCCGAGCCATGACCTTACGATCGTCCAGCGGGAGTGGCGGGAGGCTCTTGACGGGCATGCGGATCTCGCCGGACAGTGCGGGATTGTAGCCGGTGCCGTACGTCTGCGTGTGGTGCTCCGGTTCCGCCACGACCACCGCGTCCACCAGGACCCCGGGCAGCCGCACCAGGCGCGCGTCGAGAGACGCCTCCGCGGCCACGCGCTCGACCTGGCAGATGACGTAGCCGCGGGAGTTCCGCGCGGCCATGGCGAGCGCCAGCGTCTCGAGCTGCAGCGCCTCCTTCTCCATGGTGACGTTGCCGTCCGGATCGGCGGTGGTGCCGCGGATGAACGCCACGTGAATAGGCAATGCTTTGTAAAAGAGGTACTCCACGCCCCCGATGGTGATCACCTCGACGAGATCGTCCACGGTGATGCGGTTCATCTTGCCGCCTTCGAGCCGCGGGTCCACGAAGGTGCCGATCCCGACCCGCGAGACCGTGCCCGGCTTGCCGGCCGCGATGTCGCGATAGAGGTTGGTGATGACGCCCTCAGGCAGGTTGTAGGCCTGGATCGTCCACTCCTGGATGAGGCGGCCGATCTTCGGGCTCAGGCCGAAGTAGCCACCGATCACGCGCCGCAGGAGCCCGGGATGCGCGAGGCGGTTCAGGCCCTTCTCTTGACCGTCTCCCTGGCCGGTCGCATGGATGAGCGTGAGGTCTCGCGGATGCCCCGCGTCGAGAAAGCGCCGCTCCAGGGCCACCAGCAGCTGCTCGGGCATCCCGTGGCCGCCGTAGCCCGAGGTTGCGAGCACATCGCCGTCCTGAAGGACCGACACGGCATCCTCGACGGGAATGACCTTCTTGAGTACCTGCCGCGCGCTCATGGCGCGGGCAGGGTACTGCGGGGCGGCAATCTCCGCAACGGCGGCCCGCGCGGCATGCGGCGGTGTCGCTCAGCGTCCCAGCACCAGGCACACCGCGCCCAGGACGGTCAGGATCGCGGCGGTGAGCCGGCCCGCGAGGCCCTGCTCGCGGAACACCGCGCTGCCCATCAGCACGCTGAACACCGCGGAGGTACGGCGGATCGAGGCGACATAGGCGGCGGGGGCCAGGCCGAGCGCGAAGACCTGGCAACCGGTACCCGTGAGCACGAGGAGCGCATGGATGAGCACACGCGGCAGCTGGACGGGGCCGACGGAGTCGGCGAGCGCGCGCGGTCGGCGGAGCAGAGCGAGGACGAGCAGCGGCACGGCGAGCGCCAGGTACGCCCCCACGAGATACGACGGCACGTGCATCGCGAGCACGTTGTGCCGGTCGATCGCGGCGAGGACCCCCAGGAAGAACGCCGCGCCCAGCGCGTCCAGCGCATCGGCGCGGGCGAAGAGCCCCGGGAGATCGAGCCCGCGCCCCGGTGTCGCGCTGAGCCCCGCCGTGCCCACGACCGCCAGCCCCACGCCGACCCAGCCGAGGCCGTGGGGCAGAGTGCCGGTGAGCCACCAGTCGGGCAGGACGGAGAAGACCGGCGCCAGCGCCAGCACCGGGCCCACGATGGAGATGTCGCCGTGCGCGCTCGCGCGAGTGAGGAGATAGGAATACGCGCCGGCGCAGCCCGTGGCGAGCCCGATCCAGCCCCACATGTGCGGAGGGATTTGCAGGCGGCCGCCCGTGAGGTAAATGCCCGTGGTCCAGAGCGCGACGCCCGCGGCCTGCGTCCACAACACGAGGATCAGCGGGGGAATGTGCCGGGCCCTGCCCTTCACGAAGGCGATCTGGCCCGCCTGCAGGAGGGCGGCGCCGAGGGCGAGCGCGAACCAGGTCAACGGCGATTCACGCGCCGAGATCGGGAGAAATTGGCATCGGGGCGATGGGTCCGGCCGGATATTATCGCGGGAGCCGTTCATGAGACGCGTGATCTTGCTCACCGCGTTGATGACCCTGGCCCTGGCCGCCGCGCCCTGCGCGGCGCGCGCTCAGGCGACGGCCCCCGCTCAGCCGGCCGAGTCCGCGCCCGGCCCGACTGCGGCGCCGGCGCCGGAGGAGAGGACTCCCGGCTTCCGCGACGAGGTTCGTCTCTTTGCCTACCTCGAGATGAGCTACACGTGGAATCTCGGCGGCGCCAGCCGGGGCGGCGTGAACGAGTTCCGGGTGTACGACTACATCGAGGGATTCGCCTTCAACATCGCCGAATTCTCCGTGAAGAAGGACCCGTCCGAGCGGTATCCGTTCGGCTTTGGCCTCGTGCTCACGGTGGGGCAGGATTCACAGAAGAATCACTCGCTCGGGATTTTCCGGGACGAGGACGACGAGGTTCCCTTCCGGAATACGTCCCACTTCGATCTGCAGGAGGCCTACCTCTCGGTCCGGATTCCAGTGGGCACCGGGATCGTGCTCAAGGCCGGGAAGTGGGTGAGCCTCCTCGGCTACGAGGTGATCGAGTCGCCCAGCAATCTCAATTTCTCACGGGGCTACCTCTTCAACCTCGCCGGTCCGTTCACCCAGACCGGCCTCGTCGCGACCTATGCGTTCACCGACTGGCTCACCGTGCAGGCCGGCGTGACCACCGGCTCGGACACGAGCGACGACAACAACCACCGGCCGACGTTTGGGGGCGGATTCCAGCTCACGCCCCGCAAGGACCTTACCTTCACGATCGGCACGCTCGTGGGGCCCGAGCAGAACGACAACCACACCCACGACCGCTGGGTGCTCGACCTCGTCGGCGTCTACACCGGCATCGACAAGCTCACGCTCGCCGGCGAGATCACCGGCGGCAAGGAGGATCGCGAGGCCTCGCTGCTCGAGCTGAACACCCGCCAGGACCCCGATGCCTCGTGGTGGGGCTGGGGGCTCTGGGCGGCCTACGATTGGACGAGCCGGTTCCGCACCGCGCTCCGCCAGGAATACTTCAAGGATGCGGACGGCGCGCGCACCGGATTCGGCAACGAGCTCTCGCTCTGGTCGACCACGCTCACGTTCCAGGTCAAGATCTGGCGGGGCCTGGTGAGCCGGCTCGAGTACCGGCACGATCAGGCGAACGAGCGCGCGTTCCGTCAGCGCTACGACAAGACCCGCACGCTCGTGCCCACGTCGCATTCGATGGACACGATCTCGCTCAGCGCGTACTACACCTTCTTCTAGGATCGCGAGAGGCCGGCATGAAGACCGATCTCCTGCTCGTCCCCATGGGCGCCCGCTACGCGGAGATGCGTGCGGCGGCGGTGGCCGCGGAGGAGGCGGGCTTCGACGGACTCTGGACCTGGGATCACCTCCGCGATCCCGACGGCGGTGCCGAGTCCTCGGTGCCGGAGGTGTGGACCTCCCTCACCGCGCTCGCCGAGGCCACCCGACGCATCATGCTGGGCCCGCTTGTGCTGAACGTCGGCATGCGCCAGCCAGGGCTGCTCGCGAACATGGCGGCCACGCTCCAGGAAGTCTCTGGAGGCCGCCTGCTGCTGGGGCTCGGCGCCGGGGGCAGCCGCGCCACGCCGTACGTGCGGGAGCAGGAGGGTATCGGCCTGGTGGTGGAAGCAGACGCCGTGCGGGCGGCCCGCGTCGCCGAGGCGTGCCAGGTGCTGCGGCGGCTCTGGGCGGGCGACGCGTCGGACTTCGCGGGCACGCACTATCGCCTCGCGCGGCCCGACGGCTTTCTCCGGCCCGACCCCGCGCCGCCCATCGTGGTGGGCGGCTTCGGCCCGCGCATGGCGGCGATCGCGGGCCGCTGGGCCGACGGCTTCAACACACCGGCCCGGCATCCGCAGCTCGCCGAGCTGATCGGCGTGGCGCGCGACGCCCACGCGGGGACCGGGCGCGATCCCGCGCGCTTCCTCGTCACCGTGTTCGCGGGACTGGCCGATGGCTGGCTCGGCGCCGACTCGGGCCCGCGCCGTGGCCTCGCCGCGCTCGGCGTCGCCCGCGTGATCCTGCTCGTGTCGCCGCCCTACGACCTGGCCCGCATCCGCGCGGCGGGGCGGCTCCTTCCCGCTCGCCCGGAGGCCTCATGACCACTCCCATTCGCGTGCTCGGCATCCCCGGCAGCCTGCGCAAGAAGTCTTTCAACCGCGGCCTCCTTCGCGCCGCCACCGAGATGCTGCCCGAGGGCATGAGTCTCGACGTATACGATCTGGAGGCGCTGCCCCTCTACAACGGCGACGTCGAGGCGGCGGGCCTACCGGAGCCGGTTCAGGACTTCCAGCGGCGCATCGAGGCCGCCGACGCGCTCCTCTTCGCCACGCCCGAGTACAACTACTCCGTGGCGGGCGTGCTCAAGAATGCCATCGACTGGGCCTCGCGGCCCACGCCCGCGCGTCAGGTGCAGCCCTTCAGCGGCAAGCCGGTGGCCATCATGGGCGCCTCCGCGGGCGCGCTGGGCACGAGCCGCGCGCAGTATCATCTGCGTCAGACGTGCGTGTTCCTGAACATGTTCCCGCTGAACAGGCCCGAGGTCTTCGTCCCGGCCGCCCAGACCAAGTTCGACGCGAGCGGCCGGCTCACCGACGAGCCGGCGCGCGCACGGATCCGTGAGCTGCTAGAGGCGCTGCTGGCGTGGACGCGCCGACTCCAGGCGAAGTAGGATGGGCTAGCGCGCGACGGCAGGGAGCCGCTCGAACCAGGGGCGCGCTTTTTCGAGCTGGGAGGCCAGACGGAACAGCGTGGCCTCGTCGCCGTAGCGGCCCACGAGCTGGGTCGCGAGCGGCAAGCCCTCCGTGCTCACTCCGAGCGGCAGCATCATCGCCGGCTGACCGCTGAGGTTGAACCATACCGTGAACGGAGACATGTGGAAGACGCGGCGCCAGTACTCCTGCACGTCGTCGAGCATCATGTCGATCCAGCCGAGCTTGGGCGGCAGCGTGGCGAGTCCCGGGGTCAACAGCACGTCCCAGCGCATGTGGAAGGCCGCCATTTGCCGTCCGAGCCGGTGCGCCGTCTGAGTGGCCTTGATGTAGTCGGCGCCGGACAGGCGCTCGCCGAGCCGGGCCGTGCCCGCCGTCACCTTCTCGACGTCACCCTCGCGCGGCGGACGGCCGCTTGGATGGCCGGCCAGGTTCACCACGGTGTTGGCGGCGGCGAGCGTGAGGAAAGTTGGAACCAGGGCCGCGCCGTCGATCTCCGGATTGGCCTCCTCCACGGTGTGCCCGAGGTCCGCGCAGAGCCGGACGGTGTCGGCGAGGGCCTGCAGACTTTGCGGATCCACCACGGCGCCGTTCGGCGTCTTGGTGGTGAAGGCGATGCGCAGTCGGCCCGCGTCGGCGCCGATCTCCCGGAGGAAGGGCCGACTGACGGCGGGGGCCACGTAGGGATCGCCCGCGCCCGCGCCGGCGGTGGCGTCGAGGAGCGCCGCGCAGTCGCGCACGGACAGCGTCACCGCGTGCTCGGTGGAGAGTCCGCCCAGTCCCTCGCCGAGCCCCGGCGCCATGGTGTTCCGCGCGCGGGTGGGCTTGAGGCCCACGAGCCCGCAGCACGCGGCGGGGGCGCGGATCGAGCCGAAGCCGTCGGAGGCGTGCGCGATGGGCAGCATGCGCGCGCCCACCGCGGCGGCGGCGCCGCCGCTGCTCCCGCCGGAGATGCGCGTGGGATCCCACGGATTCCTGGTCGGGCCGTGGAGCACCGGCTCGCAGGTGAGCGACAGCCCGAGCTCGCAGGTGTTCGTGCGGCCGAAGATCACGAGCCCCGCGCGCTTGAGCCGCTTGACGTGCTCGCTGTCCTCGGCGGCGGGCGGCGTGTCGGCGAAGAACTTCGACCCGCGCGTCATCGCCACGCCCGCGATCGAGGCGGTCAGGTCCTTCATGAGATACGGCACGCCGCGGAAGGGCCCGTCGGGGAGCCCTTCCGCGATGGCCTTGCGTCCATAGTCGTAGAGCTTCATCACCACCGCGTTGACCGTGGGATTGCGCGCCTCGACGCGCTCGATGGCCGCCTCGAGGAGCTCGGGTGGGGAGACCTTGCCCCACTTCACGAGCTCCGCGAGGCCTAGCGCGTCGTACTGCTCGTACTCGGGGAAGGTCACGCGGTACCGGAGCTCCGGCCGGCTCGCGCAGCTCGGGCCACCTACCGGAGCTCCGGGATGATCCACATCGCGCGATCCCCGCGGGCCACGCGCTGGATGTTGTCGAACGCGTTCCGGAAGGCCTTCGGCCAGTTTTCCCACGTCGGGCCCGCCATGTGCGGGGTGATCGTGATGTTGGGGGCGGTGTAGAGCGGGTGCCCCGGCTTGCCCGGCTCCTCGACCATCACGTCGAGGCCGGCGCCCGCGATTTGCCCGCTCACCAGCGCCTGGTTCAGCGCCGCTTCGTCCACCACCGGCCCGCGGCAGGTGTTGATCAGCACCGCGGAGGGCTTCATGAGGTTGAACTGGCGGGTGCTCATGAGATTCTTCGTCGCGGCGTTCAGCGGCACGTGCAGGCTCACCACGTCGGCCTCGCGCAGGAGCTCGTCGAGGAGGACGAAGCGCACGCCGAGCGCGTTCTCCTGGTCCTCGGTGAGACGCACCACGTCGTAGTAGATCACCGGCATGTCGAAGCCGTGCGCTCGGCGTGCGACCTTCTTCCCGATGGTGCCGAGACCCACGATGCCGAGGGTCTTGCCCTCTGCTTCGTAGAGCCGGTTCTCGGCGAGATCGCCGATGCGCCACTTCCCCGCCACCACGTTGTTGTGCTGCCAAGCCAGGCGCTTGAGCACGCCGAGGATGAGAAGCCACGTGTGCTCGGCCACCGCGGTGGAGTTGGCCCCGCCGTTGTTGGCCACGGGGACCCCCGCCGCCTTGGCCGCGGCGATGTCGAGGCGGTCGTAACCCGCGCTGATGAGCTGGACGAGCTTGAGCTTGGGCAAGGTCTTGTAGAAGTCCGGCCCCATGTCCCCGCGCGCGAAGCCGATGAAGTACTCCGCGTCCTTGTGGGCCTCGAGCCCTCCGGCCACGCCGCGCTCCACCACGGCCATCTCGTACCCTTGTGGGACCATGGCGCGGCACGCATCCATGATGTCCTTCGGCATCGGCGGGGAAAAGACGATCTTGGCGGCCAAGGGGCGCTCCTTTCGAGGTGTCGGTCCTACGGTTTCGGGGCGAGGATCATGTACGTCGCGCGGCCCACCGCCACGGTGGTCCCGGCGGCGTCGGTGACGGCGGCCTCGCCGAAGGCGATGCTGCGCCCACGACGGAGGATGCGGCCCTCGGCGACGACGTCGCCGCGCGCGGCGGACAGAAACGATACGTTGAGGTCGAGCGTGCTCTGGCCCACTCCGCCCGCGGCGTCGGCGTGCATGGTGGACAGCGCGCCGCCCACCGCCATGTCGACCAGGGCGGAGAGCACGCCGCCGTGCACGGGGGCGCCCACCGCGTTGCGAAGCTCGTCACGGGCGGGGACGCGCAGCCGCACCCAGCCCTCGCGGGCGTCCTCGACCTGGACGCCGAGGGTGCGCCAGAAGAGATTCGACTGGGCGCGCTCGCGCACGCTCGCGAGCAGGTCTCCGGATGTCGATGGCATGTTAGGGTTGGGACGCAGCAGCATCATCGGTCAGAGCCGTCCGTTCGTCAAGGAGGACGCCCGTGGGTCGCTGGGCATGAGCCCCATCGAGTTCTTCAATCCGCCCGACGCGCCCGCGCCCGGCGCCTTTTCTCGGGCCACGCGCGCGGCCGGCCTCGTCTTCGTCTCCGGCACGGGGGCGGGGAACGATATCGGCGGCACGCCCCGCGCGGGCACCGCCGCCGAGGAGACGCGCTGGGCGCTGGAGAACGTCTCGGCGATCCTGCGCGCGGCGGGCACGTCGCTGGAGCGCGTGGTGCAAGTGACGCTGCTCATCACCGATCCCGCCGACTACCACGCGATCAACGCGGAGTACGTGAAGCACTTCCCCGGGGGCTTGCCCGCCCGCCACACCGCGCGCTTCGGCGTGCCCACGACTGCCAAAGTCGCGTTTGCATGTATCGCCCTCGCGTAGCGAGGCGGACCGCGTCGTAGTGCGCTTCCCGCAGGGGCTGCGCGCCCTCAACCATCCGGACTACCGGCGCTTCTACATCGGCCAGGTGGTCTCGCAGGTGGGCTCGTGGATGCAGTCGGTGGGGCAGGCATGGCTGGTGCTCCAGCTCACCGGCTCGCCGCTCAAGCTCGGCCTGATCGGCACGCTGCAGTTCACCCCGGTGCTGCTCTTCTCCGTCTTCACCGGCGCCCTCGCCGATCGGCTGCCCAAGCGGCGCGTCCTCCTCGCCACCCAGATCGGCATCGCCTCGCTCGCCCTCATCCTGGGCCTGCTCGTGCGCTTTGGCCACGTGGAGTACTGGCACGTGTGCGTACTCGCCACCATCCTGGGCTGCGTGAACACGCTGGACATGCCGACGCGGCAGTCCTTCGTGGCCGAGCTGGTGAGCAAGGAGGATATCGTCAACGCGGTGGCCCTGAACTCAGCCGCGTTCAACACCGCGCGCATCGTGGGGCCGGTGGCGGCGGGCCTCCTCATCGCGCGCTTCGGAGTGGCCATCGCCTTCCTCTTGAACGCGCTCTCGTTCACCCTCGTGATCGCCGCGCTGATCCGCATGCGCAACGAGGGCCGGCCGCGGGAGACGCGTGGCACCACCATGCTCGCCGACGTGGCTGAAGGGCTGCGCTATGCGTTCCAGGTCCGCTACATCCGCCTGCTCCTGCTCCTCCTCTTCGTGGTCAGCATCACCGTGTTCAACTTCTCCGTGTACGTGCCGCTCCTCGCCCGCACCGTGCTCCAGGTGGACGCGGCCGGCTTCGGGTTCCTCATGGCCGCGGTCGGCGTGGGGGCGGTCACCGGGGCGCTCACCCTCGGCAATCTCCGCCAGGCTCAGCTCGCCCTGCCCACCGTCCTCGTCTCTGGCTTCGTGGCCTGCGGCGGCCTGGTGGTGATGAGCACGGTCACGCGCTTCGCCGTTGCGATGCCCATGCTGTTCGTGATCGGCGTCTCCAGCATCATGCTGGTGGCCTCCTGCAACACCGCGCTGCAGCTCGCCGCACCCGACAACCTGCGCGGGCGGGTGATGAGCCTCTACACGCTGATCTTCGGCGGCTCCTTCCCCATCGGCGCCTTCCTGGTGGGGTGGATCTCCGAGCGCCGGGGCGTGTCCACCGCCTATCTCGCCGCCGGCATGTGCGGGCTCGCGGGCCTGGCCATCATCACCGTCTGGTGGCGCTCCGATCCCGAGTAAGGTACGGTGGCCCGCATGAGGAAGACACGGCTCGCGTGGTCGGAGGAAGCGGGGCGGAAGGAAGAGGGCATGATCGCGCTCCGGCGGGATTTTCACCGCCATCCGGAGCTGTCGTTCCAGGAGCAGCGCACCGCCGGCATCATCGCCGAGCGGCTGCACGCCGCCGGGCTCGAGGTGCGAGCCGGCATCGCGGGCACCGGGGTGGTGGGTGTGCTGCGCGGGGAGGCGCCCGGCCGCACGGTGGCGTGGCGCGCCGACACCGACGCCTTGCCCCTCACCGAGCTGCTGGAGGCGCCGTTCGCCTCCGGCACACCCGGTGTCATGCACGCGTGCGGGCACGACGGCCACACCGCGATCGCCATCACGATGGCGGAAATCCTCGCCGCGCGGCGCCGCGAGATACCCGGCACCGCGGTGTTCATCTTCCAGCCCGCCGAAGAGGTGCTGGGCGGCGCGCGGCCGATGATCCAGGCCGGCGTGCTCGAGAACCCGCGGGTGGACGAGGTGTATGGTCTCCACCTCACGACGCTCCAGCCCGCGGGGGTGGTGCAGGTCCGGCCCGGACCCACCATGGCCTCCGCCGACGCCTTCACGGTGGAAGTGAAGGGGGCGGGCGGCCACGGCGCGATGCCGCACCTCTCGGTGGATCCCATCACCGCAGCCGCGAGCATCCTGCTCGGCATGCAGAGCCTGGTCGCGCGCGAGGTTCCGGCTCAGGACACCGCGGTCCTCACGGTGGGCCAGATCGTCTCCGGTACCAAGGGCAACATCATTCCCGACCGCGCGATCATGAAAGGCACCATCCGGGCGTTCGAGCAGTCGATTCGCGACATGCTGATCCAGCGCCTGGGGGACTTCGTGACCCATCAGGCGCGGGCCTTCCGCGCCGAGGCGCGCCTCATCATGGACGGCGGCTCGTGCCCCGCGGTGGTGAATCACGCGAAGGAGACCGACTTCGTGCACCGCTGCGCCGCTACCGCGGTGGACGAGGCGTCGGTGGTCGAGGGCGGACGGGTGATGGCCTCCGATGACATGAGCCTGTTCCTGCGGGAGCGGCCGGGCTGCTACTTCCGGGTCGGCATCGCGCCCGCCCACGGCAAATCCCGTCCGCACCACGCGCCCGAGTTCGAGATGAACGAGGCCGGCCTCGCCGTCGGGCTGCGCACCGGGCTCGAGGTCATGATCACCGCGATGGGAGCCTGAGCGTGCCGAGCAAGAGCGCCGTCCGCAGCGATCAGGCGCCCGCGCCCTTCGCCGGCGCGCCGTACTCCCAGGCCATCCGCGTGGGCGATCTCGTGTTCGTCTCGGGGCAGATCCCGCTCGAGCCGGGCGCCAGTCAGCTCGTAGGGCCCGGGATCGCCGAGCAGACCGAGCGGGTGTTCGCCAATCTCCGCGCGATCCTCGAGGCGGCCGGGAGCGGTCTCGATCGCTTGGTCAAGACCACCGTGTTCCTGAAGGACCTTGCCGACTTCGCGGCGATGAACGAGGTATACAAGAAGCACGCGGGCGACAGTCCGCCCGCCCGCTCCACGGTCCAGGTGGCCGCCATCCCGGCCGGCGCGCTGGTCGAGATCGAGGCTATTGCCCACCTTTGAGTAAGTATTGATTGCATCGTGCGATTTTCGGCACGGCCCGCTGACGGGATTGGTCCGCCGTCGAGGGCCGACGCGGGGCCCGTCCGACCCTACCGCCCGCTAAGTGCCCGCGCCGCAATGACATCGGAAGGCGGCGCCACAACTGCGCTGCCCCGGTCCCGCTGGCCCGGCCCGTGCAATCAAGAAGCGGCGGAGCAGGAGGACGCAGCATGCACATCAAGCGGGCGGGTGGGGCACATCTGGCGCGGCGACAGCGCCATCAGCGGCTGGAGGTCGTGGGGTTCGCTGCCGGCGGACTGCTCGCCAGCGTGGCCGCCGGGCTCGCCGTGAATCCCTACGTGGGGCTCCTCACCGGGCTCGGCGTGGGCACGATGGCCGGTCCCGCGCTCGGCCGACTGCGCAGCGTCCGCGCGGCGCGCGACGGCGCGACCGGCGTGGCCGCTCAGCTGCGTGGGCTGCCCGACGAGTACTTCCTCGTGGACGACGTGGCCATTCCCGGGCACCGGGGCCCGGTGGATCACGTGCTCATCGGGCCCTGCGGCGTGATGGTGATCGCGGCGCGGCGCTGGTCGGGACGGATCCGCGTCGAGCGCGACCGGTGGACGGTCAACGGGCTCCCGCGGGTCGGCCTGTCCCGCGAGCTGTCCGACTCCGCCGCCGCCGTGAAGGTGTTCCTCGTGCGCGCCCATCCGGAGCTCGCCGGCTCGCTGCTCCGCTGGGTCGAGACCGCGGTGGTGATGACCCATCCGTCCTGCCGCCTCACCCTCGACCGGCCCTGGCATCCCGTGATGCGGTCTACCGCGCTGCGCGCGTTCCTCGAGGGCATGCCGCGCCGCGCCCGCTACACGAGCGCGCTGGGCGAGATCCTGGCGGGCGCCCTCTCCAACGGCGCCGACGGGATCGTGTCGCCCAGCGCCCGCATGCTCTCCGCCGCCTCCTGACCTCCTAAGATCCGCGGGGACGCGCGGCCCTCGCTCGCCGCCGGCCCAGGCTCATGGAGAGGATCCAAAGGTGCGAGCACCCGGCGCGGCCCGTCGCGCTGCTACAATGACGGCCCCATGCTGCTCCCCGCGGTCGAGCTTCGCGGACTCACCAAGCACTACCGCGAAGGCGACAGCGAGCGTACGGTGCTCCGTGACGTCAACGCGACGCTCTGGCTGGGTGAGATCGCGGTGTTCGTGGGGCGCAGCGGGTCGGGCAAGTCCACGCTGCTGAACCTCATCAGCGGGATCGACCGGCCCAGCGCGGGCAGCGTGCTCGTCAATGGCACCGATCTCACCACGCTCGACGAGCGCGCGCGCACGCTCTTTCGGCGGGAGCACATCGGGTTCGTCTTCCAGTTCTTCAACCTCGTGCCTCTGCTCACCGTGGAGGAGAATCTCCTCCTCCCGCTGGATCTCCTGGGGCGCAACGACGCCCGCGGGCGCCTGCGGGCGGCCGAGCTCCTGGAGCGGGTGGGCCTCGCCGACCGCGCGCGTGCCTATCCCGACCGCCTCTCCGGGGGCGAGCAGCAGCGCGTCGCGGTGGCGCGCGCGCTCGTGCAAGACCCCGCGTTGGTCCTCGCCGACGAGCCCACCGGCAATCTCGATGCCGAGACGGCCAAGGTGGTGGTGGAGCTGCTCGATCAGCTCGTGCGCGAGCTGGGGAAGACCGTGGTGATGGCCACGCACAGCGCCGAGGTCGTCGGCAGCGCCGACCGGGTGTTCCTCGTCCAGCACGGCCAGCTTGCGGAGCAGCGCGGGGAGACCGGCCGATGAGCCCGCTGCTGCGGCGGGCGAGCCTGCGTCACCTGCGGAGCCATCCGGCCCAGATCGGGCTGTCGGTGCTGGGCATCGCGCTCGGTGTCGCGGTGGCGCTGGCGGTGGGGCTCGCCACCGAGAGCGCGCGGCGGGCGTTCGAGCTCGCCACCGAGGCGGTGACGGGGCGCGCCACCCACCAGATCGTCGGAGGGCCCGGCGGGCTGCCCGAGGATCTCTATCGCACGATTCGCCTCGATCTCGCCGTCCCGCGCGCGGCGCCGGTCGTGGCGGTGGACGTGGCGCTGCCCGATCACCCCGGGCGGGTCATGCAGCTGATGGGCGTGGACCCCTTCGCGGAGACGCCCTTCCGCCCGCATCTCGCCGGGGAGGACCCGCTTCGCACGGTGTCGGCTCTCCTCACCCGCCCCGGCGCCATGCTCATGTCGGGGCCGGCGGCGCGGGAGCTCGGTCTCTCCCCCGGGGCCACGCTGGTGGTACGGGTGATGGGCGTGCGCCGCCCGCTCGTCCTCGTGGGTACGTTCGAGCCCGCCGATTCCCTCTCGATGCAGGCGCTCGACAGTGTGCTCGTCATCGACATCGCCACCGCCCAGGAAGTCGCGGGGTTTCGCGGCCGGCTCTCGCGCATCGATCTCATGATCGGCTACCGTCCCGTCGATCGCGTGCTGCTCGAGCGCGTGCGCCAGGCGCTCCCGCCGGGCGTCGAGCTGGTCCGAGCGGGCGCGCAGGCCGGCGCGACGGCGTCGATGACGGCGGCCTTCACCCTGAACCTTCGCGCGCTCTCCCTGCTCGCCCTCGTGGTCGGGATGTTCCTCATCTACAACACGATGACGTTCTCGGTGGTGCAGCGCCGGACGCTGCTCGGTACCCTGCGCGCGCTCGGGGTGACGCGCGGCGAGGTCTTCGGGCTCGTCGCCCTCGAAGCCCTCATGATCGGCGCGGTGGGAACGCTCCTGGGCATCGGCCTTGGGCTGGGTCTCGCCCAGGGCCTGCTCCACCTCGTCACCCGCACCATCAACGACCTCTACTTCGCGCTGTCCGTTCGCGACGTCCATCTCACGCCGGTGGCGCTGCTGGAGGGCGTGGCGCTGGGACTCGGCACCACCCTGCTCGCCGCGCTCGCGCCCGCGCGCGAGGCGACCGGGATCCGGCCGCGCGAGGCGCTGCTGCGCTCCCGGCTGGAGGCGGCGAGCCGCCGGGCTGCCCCGCGCGCCGCGCTGGGCGGCCTTGCCCTCGGTGCGCTCGGGCTCGTGCTCTTGTTGGTGCCGAACGGGCCGGTGTGGGGCTTCGCGGGCCTCTTCGCGCTCCTGATGGGCACCGCCCTGGTGACGCCGCTCGCGGTGACGGTGATGTTGCGCGCCCTCGACGTGCCGATCGCCCATGCGGGCGGGCTCCTCGGCCGTATGGCCGCGCGCGGCATCACCGCCGCGCTGTCGCGCACCGGCGTGGCGATCGCCGCCCTCATGATCGCGGTCTCGGCGACCATCGGCGTCGGCATCATGATCGCGAGCTTCCGCGAGGCGGTGGTCCGCTGGCTCGAGGGCACGCTGCGCGCTGACGTCTATGTCTCGCCGCCGAGCCTGATCGGCAGCCGGCCCGACTCGACGCTCGATCCCGCCCTGATCCAGCGCCTCGTGACGACGGCGGGCGTGGGCGCCGCCGGGACCGCCCGCGGGGTCACGGTGGCGAGCCCGCGCGGCCCGGTGCACGTTGTCGCCATCGGTGTGGCGGCGGGACAGCCGCCCGGCTTCACGTTCAAGCGGGGCCGGCCCGAGGCGGTGTGGGCCGCGCTCGAGCGGGGTTGGGTGATCGTGTCGGAGCCCTTCGCGTACCGGCACCGCGTGGGCGTGGAAGACGCGGTACGGCTGCGCACCGACCAGGGTGAGCAGCGGTTCCGCATCGCCGGCATCTTCTACGATTACGGCTCGAGCGCCGGGGTAGTCATGATGAGCCGCTCCACCTACGAGCGACACTGGGTGGACCGGGGGGTGTCGTCGGTGGCGCTCTACGCCGCGCCGGGCACGGATCTTCCCACCCTCATCGGCGCCCTGCGCGCACGCGCCGCCGAGGGGCCCGCCGGCGCCGAGGTGCTGATCCGCTCCAACCGCGCGCTCCGCGAGGCCTCGCTGGAGATCTTCGACCGCACCTTCGCGGTCACCCGCGTCCTTCGTTTCCTCATCGTGGTCGTGGCGTTCGTCGGGGTGCTCTCCGCGCTCATGGCTCTCCAGCTCGAGCGCGTCCGCGAGATGGGGCTCGCCCGCGCGCTCGGCCTCACCCCCGGCCAGGTGTGGGGCGTCGTCACCGCGCAGACCGGTCTCATCGGGCTGGTCGCGGGCCTCCTCGCCATGCCGGTAGGCGTGCTGCTGGCCGGCGTGCTCGTGTTCGTCATCAACCGGCGGTCGTTCGGCTGGACCATGCCCATCGACGTGCGCCCCGATATCCTGCTCCAGGGTCTGCTCCTCGCGGTGGCGGCGGCGGTACTGGCCGGCGCATACCCCGCGGCCCGCATGGCGCGCGCGGCGCCCGCGGACGCGCTGCACGATGAGTAGCCCGTTCGGGCCGGAGGAGCGCGAGGCGCTCTCATCACGCGCCGCCAGATGGGTGCGCTGGGCGGCCGCCCGCATCGCGCTGCTGCTCCTCCTCCTCGGGATCGGCCTCGCCGCGCTCCTCATGGTGACGGAGGGGCCGCGATGGAATCCGTCGACCCCGGTGCGCGCGCGGCTGTCCGTCGCGTCCGCGCTGTCCGCGGCGCCCGTCGAGGGGTTCGCGCGGGCGGAGGAGCCGCGCGCCTTCGTGTTCCCGCACGATCACGGGCCGCACCCTCACTTCCGGACGGAGTGGTGGTACTGGACGGGCAACCTCGTCTCCGCGTCGGGGCGGCACTTCGGCTTCCAGCTCACGTTCTTCCGCACCGCGCTGGCGCCGGAGGCGCCCGCCCGCGAGTCGGCCTGGGGGACCAACCAGGTCTACATGGCGCATTTTGCGCTCACCGATACGCGTAGCGAGCGCTTCCGCGCGTGGGCGCGCACCAGCCGGGGCGCCCTCGACCTCGCGGGGGCAACCGCGGAGCCGTTCCGGGTGTGGGTGGGCGACTGGGAGGCGCGCGCGGACGGCCAAGCCTCCTTGCCCATTCGCCTGCGCGCCGGCGAGGAGGACGTGAGCCTCGACGTCTCGCTCGATAGCACCAAGCCGCCCGTGCTCCAGGGCGATCGCGGCCTCTCCCGCAAGGGCCCCGAGCCCGGTAACGCGTCCTATTACTACTCGCTCACCCGCATGCCCGTCCGGGGCATCGTCCGGGTGCGCGGCGAGCGCCTCGACGTGGAAGGCCTCGCGTGGATGGACCGGGAGTGGGGCACGAGCGCGCTCGGCCCCGACCTCGCGGGCTGGGATTGGTTCGCCCTGAACCTCGAAGACGGCCGCGATCTGATGTTCTATCAACTCCGCCGGAAGGACGGTCGCGCCGCGCCGTGGAGCGCCGGCGTGCTCGTGGACGTCCGGGGCGGCACCCGCCCGCTCGCCGCCGGCGACGTGAAAGTGGAGCCGCGCGGCACGTGGCGAAGCCAGCGCACCGGTGTCGGCTACCCTTCGGGCTGGCGGCTCACCGATCTCCGCGGCGGGCTCACGCTGGAAATCGAGCCCCGGCTCGCCGATCAAGAGCTCGACATCGGAACGCGATACTGGGAAGGCGCGGTGCAGGCGCGCGGACTCGAGGGGACGCGCACCGTGCTGGGCACGGGGTATGTCGAGCTGGTGGGCTACGACGACCGGCTGCCCGGCTCCAAGCGGTGATATTGAAGCGGGGGACGGAAAGGAGAGTCATGAGCCATCGCGGCTTCGATCTCACCGGCAAGGTAGCGCTGGTCACCGGCGGCAACAGCGGCATCGGCCTCGGCATGGCGGAGGCCCTCGCCCAGGCGGGCGCGAGCGTGTGCGTGTGGGGAACCAACCCGGAGAAGAACACGGCGGCGAAGGCGCGCCTCGACAAGCACGGCGGCAGGGTCCTCGCGCTCCGCTGCGACGTGGCGGACGAGGCCGCGGTGGATGCGGCGTTGGCGGAGACCGTGAAGGCGTTCGGCCGCCTCGACTCGTGCTTCGTCAACGCCGGGGTGAGCGGGCGGGGCGGCGGCGGGGGCGGCTTCGTGAACATGGCCACCGCGGAGTGGCGCCGGGTCATGAGCGTGAACCTCGACGGCGCGTTCTTCACCCTGCGGGCGGCGGCGCGGCACATGGTGGAGCGCGGCGGTGGAGGCTCGCTCGCCGTCACCTCCAGCCTCTCCGCGATCATGGGCGCGCCACGCAGCCAGCACTATGCGGCCACCAAGGGCGCGGTCATCTCGCTGATGCGTGCGCTTGCCGTCGAGCTGGCCCGTCACAAGATCAGGGTCAACGCGATCGTGCCCGGCTGGATCGACACGCCGATGACCGAGCAGGCGCTGCACGGCGAAGCCTTCAGCCAGAAGGTGCTGCCGCGGGTGCCCCTGCGGCGGTGGGGGATCGGGGACGACTTCGGCGGCATCGCGGTGTACCTCGCCAGCGACCTGTCCGCGTATCACACCGGGGACACGCTGGTGATCGACGGCGGCTACGTCCTCTTCTGAGCCGATGGGCTACGTCGAGCGACACCTCCTGGCCGGCGAGCACGTCCTGTACAAGACGCGCCTGCACTGGATCCTGTTCCTCCGCCCCGCGCTCCTCATGCTCATCGGGATCGCGCTTGGCGTCGCGTGCTATCAGAAGGTCCCCCAGCCCCCGTGGCTCTGGCTGATCGGGCCAGCCATCGTCCTCGTGGGCGTCGGGTTCGGGCTCGTCCACTGGGTGGAGCTGATGACCAGCGAGTTCGCGGTGACGTCGAGCCGTGTCATCTTCAAGGTGGGCCTGATCGCCCGCTATACCACCGAGCTCCTGCTCGCCAAGGTGGAGTCCATCGGCGTGCAGCAGGGGCTGCTCGGGCGGCTCGTCAACTACGGGGACATCACCGTCATCGGCACCGGCGGCACGCGGGAGGTATTCCGGCGCGTGCGGGACCCGGTCGGCTTCCGGAACCACGTGCAACAGGCGTCCATCGACCACGGTGCCCTCGGCGGCACCTCAGGGGCCGTGCGCGGCCCGGAACGGAGAGCGTGATGCTCGGCGTCGTCGCGACGATCAAGGTGAAGGCGGGAATGGAGAAGGAGTTCGAGGCGGTGGCAAAGGAGCTGGTGGCCAAGGTCAACGCGAACGAGCCCGGCTGCAAGCTCTACGCGCTCCACCGGAACGAGGCCGCGGGCACCTACGTGTTCATGGAGCGCTACACCGACCAGGCGGCGGTGGAGGCCCACCGCGGTACCGACTATTTCAAGGCGCTCGGCCGGAAGATGGGCGAGTACATGGACGGCCGCGCCGACGTGGCGCGCCTCACGGAGATCTAAGCCCCTCACCCTGCCCTCTCCCCTCAGGGAGAGGGCGGAGGTGAGGGGTCAGTCGAGCGGCGGGCGGCGGTTTCGCAGCGCGGGCGTCGCCTCCTCGTAGGCGTGCGCGATGCGCAGGACCTTGGCCTCGTCCCACCGGGGTCCCACGATCTGCATCGACAGCGGCAGCCCGCCCGGAGAATATCCGATGGGCACCGCCACCGCGGGCAGGCCGGTGACATTGACGGGGCCGCGCAGGGGGATCCCCGCCTCGGCGAACACGACATCCTTGCCGTTCACCCGCGCGGTGCCGTCGATGAGGGGCGCCTCGCACGGCGTCACGGGCAGGATCAGCGCGTCCACCTCGGCCAACAGCAGATCGAGCGCGCGCCGCACGCGCTCGCGGTCGCGGCACGCGCGCACGTAGTCGTCGAGCGTCGTGGCGCCGGCCTCGCGCAGCCGCTCCCGCACGTCCGCGCCGTAGCCCTCCGGCTGCGCGGCGAAGCGCGCGCGATGCAGGGCGAGGAACTCCGCCCGCGAGATGGCGATCCGCGCGGCCTGCAGGGCCTCGCGAAGCGAGAAGGTGACGGTCTCGATCCGCGCGCCCAGCCCGCCGAGCGCCTTCACCGCCTCGTCGAGCGCGGACTCCACCGAGCGGTCCAGCTCGGCCCCGTGGAAGTCCGGGCACACCGCGAGCCGCATGCCTTCCACCCCCGCCTCGATGCGCTCGGTGAAGTCCGGCACGGCGACGTTCTCACTCGTCGGATCGTCGGGGTCCCAGCCCGCCATGCCCTGAAGCAGCAGCCCGGCGTCCCGCGCGGTCCGCGCGATGGGACCGGGATGGTCGAGGCTGAGGGCATTGGGATAGATCCCGCGCAGACTCACGCGGCCGTAGGTGGGCTTGAGGCCCACCACGCCGCAGCACGCGGCGGGGCTGCGAATGGAGCCCCCGGTGTCGGTCCCGGTGGCGGCGGCGCAGAGGAACGCGGCGACGGCGGCGCCCGACCCGCCACTCGAGCCACCCGGCGAGTGGTCGAGGTTCCACGGGTTGCGCGCCGCGCCGTACCAGGGATTGTTCGTGGTGGAGCCCGCGGCGAACTCGTGGGTATTGCATTTGCCGATGACGATCGCCCCCGCCCCCTTGAGGCGTCGCACGGATTCGGCGTCCGTCGCGGGCACGTTGTCGCGGTAGAAGGACGAGCCGTGGGTCGTGCGGATCCCGGCGGTGTCGAAGATGTCCTTCACCCCGACGGTGATCCCGTGCAGCGGCCCCAGCCGCGCACCGCGGGTGATCGCTCCCTCCGCCTCGCGCGCGGCGGCGCGCGCGGCGTCGGCGCACACCGTGATGTAGGCGCCGAGTCGCGCGTTCAGGCGCTCGATCCGCACCAGGTGCGCCTCGGTCAGCTCCACGGGGGAGATTTCCCGGGCGCGGATCAGCCGCGCCTGCTCGCCCAGCCCGAGAAACGCCAGCCGCTCGTCGCTCATCTGGCCTTCTCCTCTCTGCCGTGCGCGTCGGAACGCGGAGCCTTCCACGTGCCGCCGGCTTCCTTCGGGGCGTCGGCGGGTGCACCCTCGATGGGGAGGCCCGCCGCCTTCCAGGAGTTGAAGCCGGTCTCGTAGTTGGCGACGTCGGGGAAGCCCATCTCGCGCAGCACATCGGTGGCGAGCACGGAGCGTCCGCCCCCCGCGCAGTAGAGGACGATGCGCTTCTCGGGATCCACCCGCCCGTTGTGATAGGGCGAGGTCGGGTCCAGCCAGAACTCCAGCATCCCCCGAGGAACGTGCATGGAGCCGGGGATCCACCCGAGCTTCTGACGCTCGCGAATGTCGCGGATGTCGAGGATCTGGACGCCGCCCTTCTCGAGCTCCTTCCGGAGCTCTTCGGTGGTCACATTCTCGATGCGGGTCTTCGCCTCGGCGACGAGCTGGCCGATGGTCTTCCTGGGCGTGAACATGGCCTGGGGCCCTCCGCCTCCGGTATACCGTCGTCGCGACCCGGGTTCAAGCCGTGCGCGGCGCGAGGAGCGCGCGCACGACGGCGAGCTGCCGGCGATAGATCAGGCCTCCGTAGAGTCCCGCCGCGCCGGCGAGCAGCAGCGCGAGGCCGCTCGCGCGGTGAGCGGGATGGAAGCCGCGCAGGCCTTCCAGCAGCACGGCGGCGGCCAGGCACGGGACGGCCACGCGCAGCGCCAGCGCGACCGACCGATCCGCGCGGCGGCCGCGCGCCTCGGCAATCGAGTAGCCGAGCAACGTGAAGGCCGCCAGGTATTCCAACCTGCGGAGCAGGGGGACGAGGCCGGGTATGTCGCGGAGATCGGCCAGCTCCCAACCACCGTGCCACGGAGCAGCCGTCCACGGCACCGGCCAGAGCGCGCTCAGGAGCAGATAGCCGCCGAGCAGCGGCCACAGGCGGAGCAGCGTGGGCAGCTCGTAGCGGCGCTCTGACGTCGCGGGAAGCGGCCGCCGCGCCTGAAGCCACACCAGGAGCGCGATGACGCCGGCGCCGCCCATCAGCTGCCCCGGCTGTTGCGCGAGTCCGGGCAAGGCTCCCACGGCATACCAGACGCCGGTGAGGACGGCCAGCCCTGCCGGCGTGCGCACCGCCACCTGGCGAAGATGATGGCGCCAGATCGCCGTGATCACGACGCCGCCCGCGAGCCCGAGCACGGGGCCGAGGACGAGGCGCCCCGTCTCGCGCCCCGCCGCGAGGCCGTCGAGCCACAGGAGCGGGACGAGCAGATACATGAGGTTCATGAGCGGCAGCTCCAGCGCGAGACCGCGCACGAGGTCCCGGTCGAGCCGGCTCTGGACGCGCTCGTGCAGCGCGGCGCCCAGCCAGGCGCCGGCCGCGTTGGTGGCGACGTCCACCGGGCTCGCGAAGCGGCCGGGGAGGAAGATCTGCACGCTCTCGAGCACCGCGCTGGCGCAGAGGCCGGCGACGAGCGCGGTCGAGGGCCGCCGTCCCGCCGCCGTCCTCGCCGACGCCCGAAAGAGGAAACCCAGCGGCACGAAGAGCAGCACATTGGCGGCGATGTCCCGGGGATCCAGGAGGTAGGAGAGGTGCACGGCGGGCGCCCACGCGAAGCGGAAGGGAGCCAGCGTGATGACGACGGTGATGCCGAGGAAATAGCCGAAGAGGAGCCAGCCCGGCGAGCGGCTCGTCATCGAGCGCGGTAGGCCTCGTACGCGGCGGCGAAGCGCGGCGAGCGCGCACGCAGGCGCTCGGGCGTGATGCGGCCGCCGCGGGTCAGGTACGAGTGCGCGAAGGGCACGGGGTCAAGGCGCATCATGGCGCCGAACGACTCGTACCAGAGGCCGCTCTGTCGCGCCACGTCGAGGAGGCGCTCCGCCGCGGGACGCCGCGCCGCTTCGAAGGCGGCGAGAGCGGCCGGCACCGCGGCGCGCGTGGCGCCGTGCTCGGCGAGCGCGTGGGCCAGCGCGATCGCGTCCTCGAGCGCGGTCCGCGTGCCCGAGCCGATGGAGAAGTGCACGGTGCGGAGCGCGTCACCCAGGAGCACGACGTTCGCGTGATGCCAGCGCCGATTGGTGACCATGCGGAAGCGCAGCCACGCCGAGCGGTTGCTCAGGAGTGGATGGCCGCCCAGATCCGCCGCGAACACCGCCTCGCAGTAGCGGCGGGTCGCGTCCTCCGACATCGCCTCGAACCCCGCCCTCGACCAGGTGTCGGCGTCGCACTCCACCACGAACGTGCTTGCGGCGGCCGCGTGCCGGTAATGATGCGCCACGAAGGGACCGTGCGGGGTATCCCGGAAGGTCAGGGTGAGGCAGTCGAAGGCCTGGGCGGCGCCGTACCACATGTATCGGTTGGTGAGCGCAGTGACGTCGGGCTCGAACGCCTCCTGATAGCGCTCGCGCACCACGCTGCCTGCGCCGTCCGCGCCCACGAGGAGGTCGGCGCCGGCCAGCCCGCCGGGATCCTCGCAGCGCGAATCGAGCTCGAGGATGACGCCCCGCCGGCGGCAATGCGCCTGGAGGACGGAGAGAAGGGTCAGGCGCGCGATGCCGGAGAAGCCGAGGCCGTCGATGCGCACCGCTTCCCCGCGATGTACGATGGCCTGATCGCTCCACACCTCGAGCCGCGCCTCGAGGTCGTGATACGACTCCGGGTCGGCTTCGGCGAGGAAGCCGAGCGCCCGCTCGGAGAACACCACGCCCCAGCCGTAGGTCGCGCCGGCGGGATTCTGCTCGATCACGCGGACCTCGTGGGCGGGGTGTTCGCGCTTGAGCAGCAGCGCGAGGTAGAGTCCGGCCGGCCCGCCGCCCACGATGGTGACGCGCATCGGCTTCGGTATAGCACGCCCGGCGCCGCGCGCTGGCGCTCGGGCTTGACCTGGCGGGCCCTTGCGGCCTAGGGTCACGCCATGACCCCACTCCGGACGCGTCGTCCACACGTCGTCGTCGCCTTCGCCGCGCTGCTCGTCGCCGCTCTCGCCGTTTCGCCGCCGCCCGCGCTCCCCGCCGAGGGCGAGATGCGCTGGGGGCTCCACGTCACCCTCGCCGCGAAATGGCTCGATCCCGCGGAGACCGAGGCGTTCAACACGCCGTACATGGTGATGTACGCGGTGCACGATGCGCTCGTGCGGCCCATGCCGGGTGGAGCGCTGACGCCGAACCTGGCCGAATCGTGGTCGGAGTCGCGCGATCACCTCACGTACACGTTCAACCTCCGGAAGAACGCGCGCTTTCACAATGGCGAACCCGTCACCGCGGAGGACGTGAAGTTCTCGTTCGAGCGCTACCGCGGCGCCTCCGCCACGCTGCTCAAGAGCAAGGTGAAAGAGGTGCAGGCGGTGTCGCCCAGCCAGGTGCGCATCGTGCTGAAGGAGCCGTGGCCGGACTTCATGACGTTCTACGGGACCACCGCCACCGGCGCGGGCTGGATCGTGCCCAAGAAGTACGTGGAGAAGGTGGGCGACGACGGCTTCCTCAAGGCGCCAGTGGGCGCGGGACCCTACAAGGTGGTGTCGCTCAAGCCCGGCGTCGAGCTGGTGCTGGAGGCCTTCGACGGGTACTGGCGCAAGGCGCCGGCGGTGAAGCGCCTCGTGATGCGCTCCATCGTCGACGAGGCCACGCGCGCGGCGGCCCTGCGCGCCGGCGAGGTCGACATCGCCTATCTCTTGACGGGGCCCACCGCGGAGAGCATCCAGAAGCTTCCCGGCTACAAGCTGGTGGCCCCGCTGCTCTCCGGCGCCTTCTGGCTGGAGCTGCCCGATCAGTGGGATCCCAAGTCCCCATGGGCGGACCGCCGAGTGCGCCTGGCCGCGAGCCACGCCATCGACCGCGGGGCGGTGAACAAGGCGGAGACGCTCGGCTTCTCCCGGCTCACCGGCAACATGGTCCCGCGCATTTTCCAGTTCGCGGTGCCCTACGACCCGCCCGCCTACGATCCGGACCGCGCCAAGAAGCTGCTCGCCGAGGCCGGCTATCCCAGCGGCGTCGACGGCGGCGAGTTCTATCCGTTCCCGCCCTACAACTCCATGGGGGAGGCGATCCAGGGGTATCTCCAGGCGGTGGGCATCCGCACGCGCAGCCGCGTGATGGAGCGCGCGGCCTACTTCGCGGCGTGGCGCGAGAAGAAGCTCAGGGGCGTGATCCTCGTGGTGAGCGCCGCCTACGGCAACACCGCGACGAAGCTCGAGCCCTACGTGATTCGCAACGGCATCTACGCCTACGGCAGCAATCCCGAGATCGACGATCTCTTCGTGCAGCAGAGCCGGGAGGGCGACGCCAAGAAGCGCGAGGCGCTCCTCCATCGCATCCAGACGATCATCCACGACCAGGTGATCAACGTGCCCATCTACGACCTGGCGTTCATCTGGGGCGTGGGGCCGCGCGTCGAGGAGAGCGGGGCCGGCCTCATTCCCGGCTACGCGTACTCGGCCCCGATGGAGGACGTGAGGCTGAGGAAGTAGGCCCCGGGTGCCCCAGTACGCCCTCGGCGTCGACATCGGCGGCACGTTCACCGACCTCGTGGTCTACGACCACGAGACGGGACGGCAGTGGAGCCGCAAGGTCCTCACCACCCACGATGATCCGGCGCGCGCGGTGGCGGCCGGCGTGGGCGCGATCCTCCGTGAGGGCGGACTCGAGCCACGGCGCTTCACCCGGGTGGTCCACGCCACCACGCTCTTCACGAACGCGCTGATCGAACGAAAAGGCGCCCGCACCGGCCTCCTCACCACCGAGGGCTTCGCCGACACGCTGGAGATCGGCCGCGAACGGAAGTACGAGCTCTACGACCTCAGCATCACCAAGCCCGAGCCGCTCGTGCCCCGCGATCTGCGCCTCGAGGTGGCGGAGCGAGTAGGCGCGGACGGCCGTGTCCGCCGCCGCCTCGACGCCCGCGACGTCGCCGCGAAGGCCCGGCGGGCGGTGGCGGCCGGCGCGGAGTCCCTCGCCATCGTGCTCCTCCACGCCTACGCCAACCCGCGCCACGAGGCGGAGGCCGCGCGCATCGTGTCGCGCCTCTTCCCGCGCCTGGCTGTCACCACCTCCCACGAGGTGGCGCCGGAGATCCGCGAGTTCGAGCGCGCCTCCACCACCGCGGCCAACGCCTACATCAAGCCGCTCGCGCAGCGCTATCTCGAGCTGATGGGGCGGCGGATCGCCGCCGCCGGGATCCCCGCGCCGCTCCTTCTCATGCTGTCGAGCGGCGGGCTCACCCACGTGGCGGAGGCGGAGCGCGCGCCGGTGCGGATGCTCGAGTCCGGGCCGGCGGCCGGCGCCATCGCCGCCGCGTTCTTCGGCCGCGACGACGCCGACGAGGGCCGGGTGCTCGCGTTCGACATGGGCGGCACCACCGCGAAGCTCTCCCTCGTAGACGGCGGCGAGCCGTTGACCGCCTACTCCTTCGAGGCGGCCCGGCAGCGGCGCTTCATCGAGGGGAGTGGACTGCCCATCCGTATCTCCACCATCGAGCTGATCGAGATCGGAGCGGGCGGCGGGAGCATCGCGTCGATGGACGCGATCGGCCTCCTCAAGGTGGGCCCGCGCAGCGCCGGCTCGCAGCCGGGGCCAGCCGCGTACGGGCTCGGGGGCGCCGAGCCGACCGTCACCGATGCGGACCTCCTCCTCGGCTATCTCAATCCCGATTACTTTGCGGGCGGCGAGCTTGCGCTGGACGTGGCGGCCGCGCGCGCTGCGGTGGACCGTCTCGCCCGCGGGCTCGGCCTGCCCTCCACCCAGGTGGCGTGGGGCATCCACGACGTGGTGAACGAAAGCATGGCCTCGGCGGCTCGCGTGCACATCGCCGAGCGCGGCCGCGACCCGCGCCACTACGCGCTGCTCTGCACGGGGGGCGCGGGGCCGGTCCACGCCTGGTCGCTCGCCAAGAAGCTCGGAATGGCCCGTGTCATCTGCCCGCCCTCGGCGGGCGTGGCCTCCGCGCTCGGGCTCCTCGTCGCGCCGGCCCGCGTAGATCGCGTGGCCACCGTCGGCATTCGCCTCGACGAGGGCAGCGTGGGCGCGCTGGAGGCCGCGTTTCGCCGCCTCGAGGACGAGGCGCGCGCGGTGATGGCGGACACCGGCCTGCCGCTGGAGCGTGCCACCATCCAGCGGCTCGCCGACGGCCGCTTCCTCGGCCAGGGCTTCGACCTCGTCGTCACGCTGCCCGACGGACCCTACGCGGACACGCGAGAGGACCGCGCCCGGCTCACCGCCGCGTTCGAGACCGCCTACCGAGAGAAATTCGCCCTCACGCCGCCTGGCGTGCCGGTCGAGTTCCTCAACATCCGCGTGGCGGCCCGCGCGCCCGTCGCGGGCTCGGGCGTGGTGCTGGCGGGGCGGCGGGGCGGCGACGCGGGCGCGGCGCGCAAGGGTGAGCGGCCGGTGTACTTCCCCGACGCGGCCGGCTTCGTGCCCGCCTCGGTCTACGACCGGTACCGCCTCGGGATCGGGGACACGCTCACCGGCCCGGCGGTGGTCGAGGAAGAAGGCTCGACTTTGGTCGTCGGTCCGGGCGCCACCGCGCGCGTCGCGGCGTCCGGCAACATCATCATGACGCTCGACCCCGGCGCGTTCGGGCGGGGCCGGTGAGGGCAGCCATGGCGGGCAAGGCAGAGACGGCGCCGCCGTTCGATCCCATCACCTTGGAAGTGCTCTGGACCCGCATCATCTCGGTGGTGGACGAGGCGGCCAAGGCCATCGTGCGCACCTCGTTCTCCACCCTCTCGAATGAGGCCAACGACTTCGCCTGCGTGCTCACCGACGCGCGGGGCAATGCGCTGGCGCAGAACTCGGGGAGCATCCCGTCCTTCATCGGGACGCTGCCGGCGACGGTGCGCCACTTCCTGCGCGAGATCGGCCCGGAGCGGATGCGGCCGGGGGACGTGCTAATCACCAACGACCCCTGGCAGGGAACGGGCCACATGAGCGACGTATCACTCGTGAAGCCCATCTTCCACCGCGTCAACGGCGTGGACCGTATCGTGGCCTTCTCCTCGACGACCTCGCACATGCCCGACATCGGCGGACGCATCCGGGCCATCGAGGCGCGCGAGCTGTTCGAGGAGGGCCTGCACATTCCGCTCACGTGGCTCAGGCGGGGCGATCAGGCGGACGAGACGCTGCTCCGCCTCGTCCGTGCCAACGTCCGCACGCCGGATCAGACGGTGGGCGACATCTGGGCGCAGGTGAGCGCCAACGAGCTGATGGACGCCCGCGTGCGGCGCCTGCTCGACGACTACGGTCTTGACGGGCTCGACGCCCTCGGCGACGAGCTCTTCAGCCGCGCCGAGAACGCGATGCGCGTGGCCGTTCGTGGAGTGCCGGACGGCACCTACCGTTACGCGCTGGACACCGACGGCTTCGAGAAGCCGTATCGCTTCAGGCTCGCGCTCACCGTGAAGGGCGACGAGATCGTCGCCGACTTCACCGGCACCTCGCCCGCCCAGCCTCGCGCCATCAACTGCGTCATGGCCTACACCTATGCCATGACCGCGTACGCCGTCCGCTGCGCGCTGCTACCCGGGCTCCCCAACAACGAAGGCATGTACCGGCCGATCACGGTTGTGGCGCCCGAGGGTTGCCTGCTCAATCCGAAGTTTCCCGCGGCGGTGGTGAGCCGGGCGCAGACCGGCCACTATGTCCCCGTGCTGGTGCTGGGCGCACTCCACCAGGTGATCCCGGACCGCGTGATGGCGGGCGCGGGCTCGCCGCTCTGGGCGGTGGCCCAGTCGGGCGTGCGGGACGACGGGCGTCCCTACACCAACGTGCTCTTCTACAACGGCGGGATGGGCGCGACCCCGGGCAAGGACGGCGAGAGCGTGCTCTCGTGGCCCAGCAATATCTCGAGCACCCCCGTGGAGGTGACCGAGCGCAACGCTCCGCTCTTCTTCCATTGGAAGCGCATGCGGCCCGGGTCGGGCGGGGCGGGGAAGCACCGCGGGGGCCTCGGCCAGGACGTGCTATTCGAGTCGGAGTCGGCGCGCCCCATCGTGCTGAGCTTCATGGCCGAGCGCACCCGATTCCCCGCGCCGGGCCTCGCGGGCGGCCGGGCGGGCGGGGTCGGCGACGTACGCATCAACGGAAAGAAGATCGATCACCGGCGTCAGTGGGTGCTGGAGCGCGGCGACCGCGTGCTGGTGTCGACGCCGGGGGGTGGAGGGTATGGCGCGCCCAGCCGGCGCGATCCGGCCGCGCGAGGCCGGGACCGCGCGCTGGGCTATGTCGGGCGCGCGAAGGGGCGGAAGAGCTAGCGGGGCTGCGACTGATCGCCGTTGCTGAACCAGACCCACTTGTACGGCGTGTTCACGCCGTCGCCCTCGAGCACGTACTTGCCGTGCGGGTACACCACCTCGCGCTGCACGGCCGCGGGCTCCGACGTGGCCGGTGCGGGCGCCGAGTACTGATACTGTGCCGCGGGCGCCGTGTAGACCACCGGCGGCGGATACGAGTAATACGGGTAACCGCCATAATAGGGATACGGGTACGGGTAACCCCACCAGCCAGGGAAGCCGACGCCAACTCCCACGAAGACCCGGCCGCCGTGGAAATGTCCATGGCCTCCGTGTACCCAGCTACCGTGCCCACCACGCACCCAGGCATCCGCCGTGGGCGCCATCATCGCGATCGCGACCAGCACGATCAACGCCACCGCGACTAGCTTACGCATCGCCAATTCCTCCTGCCTCCACGCTCAGGTCTTCTTCAGCTCATCAACCCGGATCGGCAGTCGCCGGATCCGCTTCCCCGTGAGCGCGAAGATCGCATTGCATACTGCCGGAGCCACCGTGGGGACGCCCGGCTCTCCCAGGCCCCCCGGCGGCTCCCCTGAATCCAGTATATACGCTTCGATGGCGGGTGACTCGCTCATCCTCAGGAGCGGATAGTCGTGAAAATTCGACTGCTTGACGCGCCCACCGTCGATCGTTATCTCGCCATGGAGAGCCGCGGTCAGGGCATAGATTGCCCCGCCCTCCATCTGGGCGCGGACCTGGTCGGGATTGACCGCGATTCCGCAGTCGATGGCCGCCACGATGCGATGGACGCGTGGCCGGCCGTTCTCGTTTACGGACACCTCCGCCACATGGGCGGCATAGCTGCCATAGGAGAAGCCCACGGCGACGCCTCGGGCGCGGCCCGGGGGCAGGGGCGTGCCCCAGCTCGCCTTCTGCGCGGCCAGGTCCAGGACGCCCCGGTGACGGGGCGACTTGCTCAGGAGCATCCGACGGTACTCCACGGGATCCGCGCCCGCGGCGTGCGCCAGCTCGTCCACGAAGCTCTCCACGATGAAGCCGTTCTGCGACGGGCCGACCGATCGCCAGAATCCGAGCGGAATGCCGAGGTCCTTGTTGACCCACTCCACGCGCACATTGGGCACGGCATAGGCGAAGTTGCGCACTCCTTCCATGGCGGCCGGATCGATGGTCATGCCCGGGGCCCCGCGGCCCTTCTGGACGAGGATGCCGGGGCCCACGACGCGACTCCACCAGGCGGTCGGCTTGCCCGTCTCATCGAGGGCGGCGCGGAAGACGTTGTAGGTCGCGGGCCGGTAGAAGCCGTGCTGGATGTCGTCCTCGCGCGTCCACATCACCTTGACGGGCACGCCCACCGCCTTGGCGGTCTCGACCGCATCGACGATGAAGTCCTGCTCGCCCCGGCGGCCGAAGCCCCCACCGAGCAGCGTGGTGTGCACCGTGACCTTGCTCGCGGGGAGGCCGGTGAGGCGGGCCCCTGTGGCCTGGGCGCCGCCGGGGTTCTGCGTGGGCGCCCAGATCTCGCAGGCGTCCGCGCGCACGTGGGCGGTCGCGTTCATCGGCTCCATGCACGCGTGCTCAAGGAACGGCACCTGATAGACGGCGTCGACGGTCTTGGCGGCGGCCGCCAGCACCGCGTCCGCGTCGCCTTCCTTGCGCGCCTCCTGGCCGGGCTGCCTTGCGGCTTCCGCGTACTCGCGATCGATGCGCGCGCTCGACACTTGCGCCATCGCGCCCGCGTCGTACGTGACCTTGAGAGCCCGCCGGCCCTGCAGGGCGATCCAGAACGTGTCCGCCACCACCGCCACGCCGTGGCTGACCTGCACCACGTGCCGGACGCCCGGAATCTTCTTCGTCGCGGCGTCGTCGATGGCGGCGATCTTGCCGCCGAACACGGGGCACCGCTCGATGGACGCGACCAGCATGTCGGGCACCCGCACGTCCATGCCGTAGACGCCCGAGCCGTTCACCTTCAGCGGCGTGTCGCGGCGCGATACCTTCTTGCCGATGTAGCGGAACTCGGCGCGCGTCTTGAGCGTGGGGTTCTGGGGCACGGGGAGCGTGGCCGCCCGGTCGACGAGCTGACCATAGGGGAGGCGCCGGCCGCTGCCTCTCTGCACGACGACGCCGGGCTCGGTGGTCACCTCGCTCACCGACACGCCCCATTCTTGCGCAGCCGCCTGCATCAGCATCTCGCGCGCGGCCGCGCCGGCCTTGCGCAGCATGGCGAGATGATCACGCACGCCGCGGCTGCCTCCATAGGACTGGTTGCCGGTGACGGGATTGGCGTAGCGCTTCGGATCAGCGGGGGCCTGCTCGATCCTGATCGAGCCCAGATCAGCGTCGAGCTCGTCGGCTACGATCATCGGCATGGTGGTGAGCGAGCCCTGGCCCATCTCGGGCACCGAGTTGACGATGGTCACCACACCATCGCGGTCGATGCGGATCCACTGATTCGGGGCGAAGACGCCGGCGCCCTGCGCCCGCGCGCGGGCGGCGCCGAGCGGCGCCTCGAAGCCGATGAGGAGGGCGCCGGTGGCGGCGAGCCCTCCCGCGAGCAGGGTGCGGCGCGAGACGCGGAGGGTGGCCATCACGCGCCACCCTTCTTCGGCGCGGGCACCGCGCCCGCGCGCAGCGCGGCGGCCCGGTGGATGGCCGCGCGAATGCGCGGATAGGTGCCGCAGCGGCAGAGATTCCCCGACATCGCGTCATCGATGTCGGCGTCCGTCGGATTGGGCATGCGCGCGAGCAGCGCCGCCGCGGACATGATCTGCCCTGACTGGCAAAAGCCGCATTGCGGGACGTCGAGCTCGATCCAGGCCCGCTGCACCGGATGGTCGCTCTTTCCAGAGAGTCCCTCGATGGTCGTGACGCGCTTGCCCGCCACCGCGGAGAGCGGCGTGGTGCACGAGCGCGTGGGCTGCCCGTCCACGTGCACGGTGCACGCGCCGCAGAGGGCGATGCCGCACCCGTACTTCGTTCCGGTGAGGGCAAGCTGCTCGCGCAGGATCCACAGGAGCGGAGTGTCGGGAGCGGCGTCCACGTTCCGACGGGTGCCGTTCACGGTGAGCGTGACCATAGGCGACCTCCGATGCTGCGTGACCCGATCCGCCTGGCGGTGAGCGATCGGGCGTCATGCTACCATCGCCTCCCATGGACTGGAAGCCGGAGATGGACGTGCTGCGTCGCCGCGAGGCGTTCGCCGAGGCGCTCGGCGGCGCGGAGCGGGTGAAGCGGCAGCACGACGGCGGGCGCCTGACGATCCGGCAGCGGATCGAGCGGCTCGTCGACGCGGGCTCCTTCCACGAGGTCGGCAAGATCGCCGGCCGCGCCCATTACGACGAGCGCAATGACCTGGTGAACCTCACGCCCTCGAACTTCGTGTTCGGGCGCGGGCGCGTCGATGGCCGGCCGGTGGTGGTGGGCGGTGACGACTTCACCGTGCGCGGGGGCTCGGCCGACGCGACGATCAAGGGCAAGCACCTCATGTGCGAGCGCATGGCCAACGAAATGCGCCTGCCCCTGATCAGGTTGGTGGAGGGGTCCGGCGGGGGCGGCTCGGTGAAGACCATCGAGACCACCGGCCGCGCCAACGTGCCCGGGGTCGCGGGATGGGAGACGGTGGTCGCCAACGTGGCCACGGTGCCGCGCGTGGCGCTCGGGCTGGGCTCGGTGGCGGGGCTCGGCGCGGCGCATCTCGCGGCGGCCCATTTCTCGATCATGGTCAAAGACCTGGCCGCGATGTTCGTCGCGGGTCCGCCCGTCGTCGAGCGCCTGGGTCAGAAGCTCAGCAAGAACGAGCTGGGCGGCTGGCAGATACAGCTGCGGGCGGGCGGCGTGGACAATGCCGTGGACACGGAAGAGGACGCGTTCGCGCTGGCGCGGCGGTTTCTCTCCTACTTGCCCTCTTCGGTGTACGACGTGCCCCCGCGCGGTCCCATCGCCGACGATCCCGCGCGCCGTGAGGAGTGGCTCGCGGACGCCATCCCGCGGGACGTGAGAAAAGTCTACAAGATGCGCGCGATCGTGGAGGCGGTGGTGGACCGCGGCTCCTTCCTCGAGATCGCGCCGCTCTACGGGCGCAGCGTGATCACGGGGCTCGCCCACGTCGACGGCTGGCCGGTGGCGGTGATGGCCTCCGACCCCTTCCACTACGGCGGCGCCTGGACCGCGGACACCTGCCAGAAGGTGGAACGCTTCGTGGACCTGGCGCAGACCTTCCACCTGCCGATCGCGTACCTCGCGGATTGCCCCGGCTTCCTCATCGGGCTCGCGGCCGAGCAGACCGGCACCATCAAGCAAGGTGTGCGGGCGATGTCGGCGATCTGGCAGTGCACGGTGCCGTGGTTCTCGGTGATCGTGCGCAACTCGTTCGGCGTGGCGGGCGCCGCGCATCAGAACGGGGGCCGCTACTGCACGCGCTACGCATGGCCCTCGGGGCGCTGGGGCTCCCTGCCGCTCGAGGGCGGGATCGAGGCCGCGTACCGCGCCGACCTCGACGCCGCGCCGGACCGCGCGGCGAAGATGCTCGAGATCGAGGACCGCCTCAACAAGCTCCGCTCGCCGTTCCGCTCGGCGGAGACGTTCTGGATCGAGGAGATCGTGGACCCGCGCGACACGCGCCCGCTCCTGTGCGAGTGGGCCAATCTCGCCGCGCCGCTGCGCACGCCGGGGCCATGGGCCCACGGCATGCGGCCCTGAGCGGGGACGTGGCCTGGGATCCCGCGCAGTATCTGAAGTTCGCCGATCACCGCCTCCGGCCGGCGGTGGATCTGCTCTCGCGCGTCGATCTGGCCGCGCCCGGCGAGGTGTACGACCTCGGAGCGGGGGCCGGGAACGTCACGCGGCTCATCAAGGCCAGGTGGCCGGAGGCGCGCGTGACCGGCGTGGACTCCTCGGCGGAGATGCTCGCGAAGGCCGCCGCCACCGCGCCGGAGATCACGTGGGAGCGGGCCGATCTCGCGACCTGGCGCCCATCGCGGCCCGCCGATCTCATCTACTCGAACGCCACGCTGCACTGGGTCGAGGGGCACACGGCGTTGTTTCCCGCGCTGCTCGGGAGCCTGAACCCGGGCGGCGTCCTCGCCGTGCAGATGCCGCGGAACTTCAACGCGCCGTCGCACACGCTGATCGGCGACGCCGCGCGCGGCGGACCCTGGCGGGCGCGGCTCGAGCCCCTGCTGCGGCCCACGCCGGTGGGCGATCCCGCCCTCTACTACGACATTCTGGCTCCGCGGGCGGCCGCGCTGGACGTGTGGGAGACGGAGTATCTCCAGGTGCTCGAGGGCGAGAATCCGGTCAAGGAGTGGACGAAGGGCACGTGGCTCAAGCCGCTGCTCGACGCGCTCCAGGAGCCCGAGCGTTCGGGCTTCGAGTCCGCCTACGCCGCGCTGACCGCGCGCGCGTACCCGCGCCATGCGGACGGGCGCACCCTGTTCCCCTTCCGCCGCCTCTTCATCGTCGCCCGCGCGCAGTGATGGAGCCGGGCGCGTCATCCCGGCTCGTCTGTCAGGAGGCCCTTCCCCGCGTCGCGGGCGAAATCTGCGAGGCGCTCATGCTCCAGGCGCACTACTACCGGGGTCAGCTCGTGAACGACGCCAACGTGCTGTTCCTCCGCATGAGCCGGGGAGCCTGGCACCGGATCTTCATCGAGGCCGGCGTGGTGTTCTGGCACGCGGTGGACGCGCTCGACAGCCCTGACGGGGACCGGCACCATTACACCGTGACGGATCTCGGCGCCGCGCACGGACTCGTGGGCCGTCGCCTGCTGAGCCTCGCCATCGCGGACGTGCCCGGCGGCGGGGAGCTGCGCCTGAGCTTCGAGGGTGAGCGGTGTGTGAGCCTGCGCCACGTGGACGGACGCTCGCGCGTCGTGGTGGAGGCGTGACCCCGCTCGTCCGCCGCTACATCAAGACCAGCTTCGCCTTCCTCGTCGTCGGGCTGATGTTGGGCGCGTATCTGATCGTGGCGCAGTTCGGGGTCGGGGCCTATCCCCCGCGCCTCCTCGTCACCGCCCACGTGCACCTCTTGCTGGTGGGCTTCATGCTGATGATCGTGATGGGTGTCGCCACCTGGATGTTTCCGCGCCCCGCGCGAGAAGACACGCGCTATCGGCCCGAGCTCGCGGTGGCCGTCTACTGGCTCATGGCGCTCAGCACGGCTCTTCGCGCGGTCGGCGAGCTCGCCCTCGCCTATACGGGCGTCCATCCGCTCGGCTGGCTCATCGCCGCGGGCGGACTCGGACAGGTGACCGGCGCCCTCCTGTTCGTGGCGAACATGTGGTCGCGGGTCCGCATGCCGCCCGCGGCCGGCCGCTAAGTCCTCGAAGACGAAGACCTCTTGCGTATGACCGCCGTCATAACGCCTCCCGTGCGCTCGCCCTACGCTGAGGTCAGCAACGTAGCGCACAAGGAGGCGCGCGATGAGGCGAGCGTGGGTGATCGTGGCACTGACGGTGGCGGCGATGGCCGCGGTGGGGGCCGGCGTCCGGCTGGGGGAGGAGCGCGGCGAGCAGAAGGCGGCGACGTCGGGGTCGCTGCCGGAGGTGACCGCGGTGCTGGTGTCGCCACCCCTGGTGCCGCCGCCGATCGATCGGGCCGGCAACGCGCGGGTGATCGTGGCGCTGGAGACCCGCGAGCTGAAGGGCACGCTCGCGGACGGAGTCGAGTACACGTTCTGGACGTTCGGAGGCACCGTGCCCGGCCCGTTCGTGCGGGTGCGGGTCGGTGATCTCGTCGAGCTCCGGCTGAGCAATCATCACGAGAGCCGGAACCCGCACTCGATCGACCTGCACGCGGTCACCGGCCCCGGTGGCGGCGCGGCCGTCACGCAGCTCGGCCCCGGGCAGTCCGGCGCGTTCGAGTGGAAGGCGATGAACCCCGGCCTCTTCGTGTATCACTGCGCGACGCCCAGCGTGCCCGCGCACATCGCGAACGGCATGTACGGGCTGATCCTCGTGGAGCCCGAGAGGGGCCTCAGCCGGGTCGACCGGGAGTTCTACGTGATGCAGGGCGAGTTCTACACGCGCGGCAAGACGCTGGCGCCGGGCCTGCAGGCGCTCGATCCGGCGAAGCTCACGAGCGAGCGACCGGAGTACGTGGTGTTCAACGGCCGGATGGGCGCGCTCATGGATGACGGCGCCCTCAAGGCCAAGGTGGGCGAGACGGTGCGGCTCTTCGTCGGCAACGGCGGACCGAACCTGATCTCGTCCTTCCATGTGATCGGCGAGATCTTCGACACCGTGTACACGGAGGCGGCGATGGGCGGCACACCGGCGCGGAACGTGCAGACCACGCTGGTCCCGGCGGGCGGCGCGGCCATCGTGGAGATGACGGTGCAGATGCCCGGCCGGTTCTTGATGGTGGACCACAGCATCGTCCGCGCCATGGAGAAGGGCGCCCTCGGCGTGCTGCAGGTGGCCGGCGCCGAGCAGCCCGAGGTGTTCCGGGTGCTGACACCCGGTGCGGGCGGGACGGGAGGTCACTGATGGGCGCCGCGACGAGTCGATGGATGCATGGACTCGTCGCGGCCGGGGCGGCCGTCGCCGTGATGGGGGTGGCGGCCGTAGCCTCGGCCCAGGGCGCGTGGACGGCGCCGGAGGCCGAGAAGGGAAGGAAGAACCCGTTACCCGTCAGCGCCAGGTCGATCCAGCAGGGCAAGCGGGTCGCCTCGGCGAATTGCGTCACCTGTCACGGAGCCGACGGAAGGGGGAGCGGAGCGGCGGCCGCGGCGCTCACGCCCAAGCCGGCGGACTGGACCGCGAAGAAGGTCCAGGACGAGACGGACGGGGAGCTCTTCTGGAAGATCAGCAGCGGGCGCGGTGCGATGCCGCCCTGGCGACACCTTCCTGAGAACGATCGGTGGGCGGTCGTCCACTATCTCCGTTCGCTGAGGAAATAGCCGGCGCTAGTCGTCCCCGCCGCAGTGACTCCGGTCGGCGTGCCAGACCCGGCCGGAGCTCTCGCAGTCTGCTTTCGTGGGAGCATCGAAGGGCCTGGTCGAGGGACCGGCGCAGCCCGCCAGCGCGAGCAGTAGCAGCCACCCAAAAACGATTCGCATGATCTCTCCTCCTCCAGGAAGCAGATTGCAAGAACCAGGCAAAGGAGAGAAGGGCTTCAGAAGCGAAGATCAGGGCGAGGTCTGGCGGCGCTGACGCAGAAAGCTGAATCCGAGAAAGGCGGCGAGCCCCGCCGTGGCGATCGCGGTGGCCATGGGGGCGGCGGTGCCGTCGGCCAGACGACCGACGGCGATGCCGTAGGCGGCAGAGCCGGTCATCTGGATCACGCCGAGGCCCGCGGCGGCGAGCCCCGCCATGTGCGGGTACGGCCCGACCGCCCCCGCCACCGCGTTGGGGTTGGCGAGCCCGAGTCCCAGCGAGAAGAAGAACATGGGCGCGATGACCACGGCCACGCCGCGGAGGCCGGACCACGCCAACGCGGCCATCACGAGCCCGGCGGTGGCCCCGAGTCCCGTGCCGATCAGGATGAGGCGGTCGCCGGGAACGCGGCCGGCCAGCCGTGACGTGACGAAGCTGCCGCTCATGATGCCGACGGCGACGGCGGCGAAGCAGAAGCCGTAGACCGCGGGAGCGACGCCGAGGCCCTGGATCAGCACGAACGACGAGCCCGAGATGAACGCGAACTGGCCGCAGAACATGAACGTGACCACCAGCAAGTAGCCCAGGTACGTCGGGTCGCGAAGCGCGGTGCCGAGGTTCTCCGCGAGGCGTGTGGGCCGAAGCGCGGTGGCGTCCGGCCGGAGGTTGGTCTCCGTCACGACGACGGTGGTGGCGACCAGGAACAGCGCGCCGAAGCCGGCGAGGACGAAGAAGACGGAGCGCCAGCCGAACAGCGCGTGAAGGAACCCGCCTATGATGGGGGCCAGGATGGGGTTCAGCGCCTGCGCGGTGCCCATGAGCGCGAGCACGCGCGCCGCCCGATCTCGTGGATAGACGTCGCGCACGATCGCGCGCGAGATGACTTGCCCGCTGCCCGCGCCGAAGGCCTGCAGCACCCGGGCGGCCACCAGGGTGCGGATGCTGGGCGCGAACGCGCACACGAGTCCCGCCGCCGCGTAGAGGCCGAGGCCGGCGATCAGCGTGCGGCGGCGGCCGAAGCGATCGGAGAGTGGTCCCCAGGCGAGCTGTGCCGGGGCGAGCCCCGCGAGGAACAATGTCACCGTGAGCTGCGCGGTGGCGGCGTCGGTACCGTAGGCCCGCGCCAGGTCGGGCAGCGACGGCAGGAACATGTCGATGGAGAGGGCGCCGAGCCCGACTACCGCGGTGAGGAGGATGGCGACGCGGCCGAGGCGGGTGGGCCGCGCGGGCGCGTCGTCGGCAGTGGTCACCTGAAGCATGGTAACGCATCGGCGCGCGCAGGCACGCGGCGCCGCTGGTCGCGGCAGCCCGGTGCTAGAGTGAGGGCGAGGAGGACGCCAATGGATCCCAATACCAAGAAGACCGTGCTGCGGATGATTCCCTACGGACTCTATGTGCTCACCGGCGAGAGCAGCTCCGCCGTGGCCGCCGCCACCGTGAACTGGGTGACGCAGGCCTCGTTCGCGCCGCCGCTGATTGCGGTGGGCGTGAAGGCCGACTCGGGCGCGCACGCGGTGATCAAGGAGTCGGGCGCGTTCGCGCTCAACATGCTGGGCAAGGGCCAGCAGGCCATCGCGTTCACGTTCTTCAAGACGGCGGAGAAGCAGGGGGGGACCATCTCCGGCGAGCCCTATCGCGCGGGGAGCACCGGCGCGCCGATCCTCACCAATCTCCCCGCCTACGTCGAATGCCGCCTGATCGCCACGGTGGAGAAGGGCGATCACTCCGTGTTCGTGGGCGAGGTCGTGGACGCCGGGCTCACGAGCGCGCCCGCCGGCCGCCCCGACGACGCCGTACTGTGGCTGAAGGATCTCGGGGAGAAGACCTTCTACGGTGGATAGCGCGGCCCTTCACCCTGCCCTCTCCCCATCGGGGGAGAGGGCAGCTAGGTGCGCGACATGAGCCAGGGGAGGCCGACGATCAGATAACCGGCGAGGAAGAGGGTTCCCATCACGAGGCCGAACCACCAGAACTCGCACTTCCGGATGTAGCCGCAGGAGTAGTAGACGGGCGCGGGGCCGGTCGCGTAGGGCGTGAGGATGCCCATGATGCCGAGCGTGAAGCCGAGCCCGAGCCCGGCCGCGCGGGGACTGATGCCGAGCGGCCCCGTCGCGATGTAGAGGAAGATCGGCAGCAGTGCCGCCGCGTGCCCGGACACCGTCGCGAAGAAGTAGTGGAGGTAGAAAAACGCGACGATCAGCAGCACGATGGCCCAGGGAAACGCGAAGCGGGCGACTGGGGTCTGGATCTGGTCGGCCACCCAGCGCACCACGCCGACCTCGGCGAGGCCGCCAGCGAGGGTGACGAGCGTCGCGAACCACACGAAGATGCTCCACGCCTGGCTGTTTTTCGTGATGTCCTCCCAGGTCACGACGCCGCGGACGACGAGGAGGACCACGCCGAGGATGGCCGCTCCGGTTGGATCGGTGAAGCGGCCGCCGAACACCCAGAGCGCGATCACGACGAGGATGCCGCCGAGCATGCTGCGCTCGACCAGGCTCATGGGTCCCATCTTGCGCAGCTCCTCCGCCGCCCACTCGGGCGCGTCGGGCGCGTGGGTGAGGGTGGGCGGATAGACGCGGTAGATCGCCAGCGGGGTGAGCAGCAGGAGCACCAGACCGACGGGCGCGAAGCCGATCACCCATTCCCGCCAGCCGATGTCGACGTGGAGCGTATCCGCCACGATCGCCACCGCGAGCAGATTGCCGGCGATCGCGGTGGGGAACATGCTGCTGGTGACGCAGGTCGCGGCGAGCGCGGTGTACATGAGATAGGCGCCGATGCGCCGTGGCTGCGTCTCCGGGCTCGGGTCGAAGAGCCCCGGGATGTTGCGGATCACAGGGTAGATGGTGCCGGCGCTGCGCGCGGTGTTGGACGGTGTGAACGGAGCCAGCGCGAGATCGGTGAGGGCGATCGCGTAGCCGATGCCGAGCGTGCGGCGGCCCAGGCGCCGGATCAGGCGCAGCGCGATGCGCCGGCCGAGCGCGGTCTTCTCGTAGCCCGACGCCAGCACGACGGTGGAGAAGATGAGCCACGCAAGCGGGTTGGAGAAGCCGCCGAGCGCCCAGTTGATGGACAAGGCCGGCGTGGGCTGCACGAGACCGAGCATGGCCGCGCCCACCACGCCGGCGAGCCCGACCACCGGGGCGGGCACCGGCTCGGTGATGATCGCGAGCATCACCGTGACGAACAGCGCGAAGTACGACCATGCGGCGTTACTGAGCCCCTCCGGGGTCGGGACCAGCGCGATGGCGAAGCCCACCACGATGGGCGGGATCGCGCGCGCAAGGGTGCGCCGCGGCGGCATCGCCCGCGGCGGGCCGGCCGCGGGCGCGGCGCCCGGCGGAGGCGGGCCGGTCAGGCGGTGAACTCGCGCAGCAGCCGGCCCGGTCGGCCGCACTGCGGGATGATCGCGCCGCCGTCGTCCACCGTGCGCACGCCGTTCACCCAC